>BNJU01002281.1_pt1 | contig 479860 bp, 655 predicted proteins | sample 8539281 | NCBI WGS metagenome assembly BNJU01 (sample SAMD00202456, study PRJDB9452) | human saliva metagenome | isolation source: human saliva | place: Japan
AGCATCAATATTCAAACTCGCTACTGGTTCTTGACGTTTTTTTCTGTACTCGAAATTCCATATCCTTTTTCATAGCCAAATCTTCCGCTAGTTGTAGCCGATTTAGGATTTCTTGATTTACTTAATAAGCTATAATTTGAGCTCAAAGGAGATGTTGATCTCTCAAACCTGTTCTCACTTCTCTCAAATTTCCCTTCATAAGGATATTTTTTTGATTTATCTCCTTTTTCCTTTCATATGTTCCTCCCCAATTGTTATAAAAATCCATTAATTCCATATTGCCAGCTGCTCCAAGGCGATTTTACTACATGATCTCCTTGCTCCATTAACTGAATTAATTCTAAATTTGTATCTTTCAATAATTTATTATTCTCTCTTTTAGCCTCTGAAATCCTACTACTAAAATCTTTTAATCGACGTAGAAACCTCTTGTTTCTGACCTTCAATTTGTTTATCAATTTCCGCCGAAAATAAATTTTTGTGAAATATTCACTAATCCTGTTATTAAAAAAATGTAATAAGTGCCGAATCAGTATATTTAAACTCTTGACACCTCTTTGCAAACGACCTTAAGTCTTTTTTTACCCTTCTTAAATTATTCGTCATCATTTTCTCCTTTTTTTCTTTTTTTATTTTTATTTTTCTTCAATCCTTTTTTTATATCACTATATTCAATTTCGTAATATTCATCATCATTACTATCATCTTTTTCTTCTTCGTTGTCTTCATCTTCAGTTACACTTTTTCTTACAAAAAAATAAATACCCTATTGACAAAGCTCCAACACCCACTCTAATCAAAGTGCTTGGAACTGTATCAAAATCTAACCAAACTATTACGGCATTGAAAAAAATTCAATATTGATATTATAATTAGCCAAGCATTTCTAATGTTTATCGAATAACAAAAAAACATAATTGAAGCAAACAAAAAGTCACTCTTGCCCAACCAATACTATTCAAAAGTTTAATATTACTCAATATCAAATCATTCAAATAAGGAGAACTTTGCATTAAAAATTCTCCCCACTCCTAATCCGATTAATCCGACTAAAAACAAAACTTCTACAATAAAAATTTCCCTTTTCTTATTTCTTTTTTTATAAATTTCAAAATATCTTATCGTATAAAAAAATCATTAACCAAAAAAAGACTTCGATACTAACAGTGTACTTGTTATTTGAAATATTCTAAAATTTACATATTCTTTGAAATTTATTGTATAAAAATAGTAAATTTGACAAAATAAAAATATTGAAATTAGCATAAATAATAATCTTCTTAAAAATATTCATTTTTACCTCTAATTAAATCTTCATATTAATCTTCATCAGCAACTATATCTGAAAACTTACTCAACCACTCAACATAAATTGGACTATTTTTGATTCAATGCTTCAATATTAGCTTCATAATTTTCATTATCATCAAATATTTTTGAAAATAATAGGTGCTAATAATTTTTAATGTTGGTGTTTCAAAAAGACCATAAATATTCATATTATAAATTAATGGTTTTTTTGTGATTTTTAATAATTGGCTTTGATTTTTTTGATTTCATATAAAAGACTTATCAAATTTATTTTTTTAAATCATTTTTTTCTATCATTTAAAAACAACATCAATCTGGTCAGCTAACAATTTTTTTATATTTCCAAGACTGATAATTTTTAATTTTTTTATCTTCCAACAAAAACTCGATTTTTTTCTCTTATATAATAACAAATTTCCCATATCTTTTTCCAGTTTTTATGTATTCTTGTTTCATACAATTGAAAAAAACTCATTAAATTCAACAACCATATCATTTTGAATTTCATATAAATTTTCTTTAGAATAAATTTTTATTTACTAATCTGATTTTTGTTTCGTTAAAGCAATCATACAAATATACTTCAATTTCATATTTTTTTCATTGCTTCCTGGTAATTTTAAAATATTTCCAGACAAAACATAATCTAAATTTGGATTTTGTTTTTTTATAAGATTCATATAGTCAATACTATATCTTTTTATTAGGAATTACCAATTTACCCTCTTCATGTGACACAGCCACTTGATAATTTAAAACACTCTTATAATGCAAAACTTCATTTAAATACAACGGTAATGAAGACGATAATTCTTCTGACATTTCGGTTTTTTTCACCAATTATCGTAAATAATAATACCAAAAGATTAGGTTTTCTTCTTTTTATTATTGTTGTCAACCAATGTGGTTTATTAAACTCTCCATACCATAAAGGCAAACTTGTCGGATAAAAATTTAACAGCTAATTTTTCTCTTCTTTTCCTTGATTTTTCCTCTTGAACTTTTTAGTGCATAAAATCCATCTTCATATTTTTTTGAAATTTTTTTATGATACTCTAACCAATTAAATTTAGAACAAAAATCTACACAATTCCAATCCTTCTTTATATTTCCCTTTTTTTCTCATAATATTTTTAAAACATTCAAAAGCCGTTTGAACGCCATGTTTTTCAGGATTGTAATATGGCAACACATATTGCTCAAATTCTTCATATAAATCATTCATTCCATAAATAGCTGATGCTACAGACATAACTTCAAGCGAATAATCTGATTCCCTTAAAGCCGTTGTCAAAAAGTAATTTCCTTTTTCCTTATCACCTTTTTTTAAAGAAATTCACAGCTTCTGTCAATTTTGCTCGCCAATTTCCTTGAATTGATGATAATTTATCTAATTTTGATTCATACTCATAGGTGCTTCTCGCTTTAACAATATTAAAATATTTTTTGAAAGCAATTGCCGAATTAGGATTAATTTCCAATGCTTTTAAATACGCACCTTCCACTTGATTATTCTCATCTCCCAATTTTTCCAACGCTTCAGCATACCCATTAAAAAGAACCTCTGAATTTATTTTTTCAAAAAACAAACTTTTAGCATATATCTTTTTAGCTTGCTCATAATCTCCTATTTCCAAATTATATCTACCCAGAAGATTTACTCTTCTTTCAACATTTTCATCAAGAGCATATATTCTAAGACACGCCTCTTGAACCTCTTCATACATCCCTTTCGAAAAGCAATCTAATACGATTGGATACAATCCTTCAACGTTATCCCAGTTTCTCTTAATAGATGGTATTAATTTTTTTCTTTCCATTCTTTTTTTCTTCATTTTGCGTTCTTTACCAAAATCATCATAGTAAGAAATTTCTTCCAAATCTTCATCTGAAACAGGTTTAGGTCTTGTCTCTGATATCAATTCTTTAAAAATATCTTTGTTACTTTCTTCTTCTTTCTTATTATTTTTCTTAGAATCTGATGATTTAAAAAGATGTTCAAAGATTCCCATATGTCCTCCTAACCAATTTTAATTTTTTTCTTTTTGTTACAGTATATCACAATTTTTTTAAATATTTGGTATACTTAATAAATAAAAGTTTCTAAAAAAATTTAAATTATAATAAATTTAAACACGTTACAAATTAATTTATAATAAAAAAATGCGTCATATATTTAACGCATTTTTCATTTTTATTTCATTTTTGAAGAATTTCTTTTTCTGTCTGAATAACCATTCCATGGCAGGCTTCATATCATATGCATGTTGCCAAGTATAACGGTGATTCCCATTTTTGTAAACTGTATAATAAATATTATATCCTTCTTCTATTTTTACTTTTGAACTTCTTTATTTACTTCATCTTGATTTTGTTCAGCATCAACTGTCATTCTTTGAACTTTTGCACCATTTTTTTCCAAATAATCTGATATTTCAGTCAAACTTGGATAAGCTCCGGGATCTCCTTCTGACGCAACAAACCATATATTTTGATTTTTCATTGGTTCTGTTACATTTACATCCCATTTACTCGCAACAATATACGAACCGCCAAATAAATCAGGATATCTTGAATCCAATGAGATAGAAGACATTCCACCCATTGATTGTCCTGTATTGTAAATTCTGTCTTTATCTATTGAATATTTCAGTTAGACTGTTTATCAATTCAACCGTTCTGTCCAGTTCAGGACCATATTCATAATTATCATTTACCGTTACTACTTCATATTGCGGTGCTAATACAAAACTAGGATGGTTTTTCTGCCATTCAGGACTTGCCCAAACTGTAGCACCATTTCCTTGACTTAATGTGTACTTAGTTTCAGAAGATACAGCTCCTGCATCATGCATAAATACTACCATCGGATATTTTTTAGATGGATCATAATTTTTAGGCATATACAAATTATATTTCAAAGTCTTCCCATCTTTTCCAGTAAATACAAATTGCTTGAAATCTTCTATTATTAATTGTCTTGTTTTTGTTGAAACTTGTTTTTCCTCAGAATTGTAAACTTTTCCATTTGCAGTTTTTACACTTCCTGTTTGAGTTACTTCCGCTGTAATTGTTTTTAAAGGTTTTGCATCACCTTTCCCACCCAACGTTGGTCCTTTTTGTCCTGTTGCTTTTTTCTTTTCCATTTCTTCTTTAGAGTGGTCACTTGCTTGAGCTACCATCGGTAGTCTTTTTCAATTCCAAAATTACATATTTCCCATTTTTTGATTTTTCTCCATTTTTTTCATTCTGCTTACTTACATATGCTTTTTCAATTTCTCTACCTTCTACTTTATAATCTGAAACAGAAACTGAATTCCCAGTAATTTCTTTGTCATATGTTAGCACAACTGCCGATAAATTTTTCTCCATCTCCAAACACTTCTGTTATCGCTTCCACATTTTTAATATTCCCTGCAAAAAGACAAACTTGCAATTCCCAATAATCCTATCATAATTTTCTTTATCATTGTTTTTCCTCCAATTTTTTTGATAAATCAATTTTATCAACTTAATGTGTCATGTTTGTGACTGTTTACTTTAATTTTTCTTTGTTTATAAAATAAGATATTTTAACAAAAGATAGCAAGAAGTCTCCGGCTTCTATAAGTGGGAGATGAATTGCTTTTTTGTTAAAAAAATTGAAAAAGGATATATTTATGATATAATTTATTCAGTAAAAATAATATAAAAAGTAGGTAATAATAATGTCATATAATAGTAATTATCATTCAGTATTTGATATAAATTATCATATGATTTTTTTGTATAAAATGTCGAAGAGAAGTCATTAATGATGAAATTTCTAATAGATTGAAAGAGATTTTTGAAAAAAATATGTCCGAAGTATAACATTGTTCTTAAAGAATGGGAACATGATGTTGATCATATTCATATGTTGATTAATGCTATGCCTAATACTGAACTTTCTAAGTTTGTAAATACTTACAAAAGTGCTTCCAGCAGGTTGATAAAAAAAGAATTTCCTGAAATAAGGGGAAGATTGTGGAAAGAATATTTTTGGAGTAGAAGTTACTTAGTTGTAAGTGTTGGAGGCGCACCGCTAGAGATAATTAAAAAAAATATTCAAAATCAAAAAGAGGTGTAATTTATGAAATATAATTTAGCATTCAAATACAGAATTTATCCAAATAAGGAACAGGAATTATTGATAAACAAGACTTTTGGATGTGTCCGTTTTGTTTACAATACGATTTTTGTATACTGCGAATAAAATTTATGAAGAAACTGGAAAAAAATAAAATAATTACACCTGCTAGTTTGAAAAGTGAAAATCAATTTTTTTGAAAGAAGTAGACAGTCTGGCACTTTCAAATGCTCAATTGAATGTAAAACGATCGTTTACGAATTTTTTTCAGAAGAGAGCAAAGTTTCCAAGGTTCAAATCTAAAAAGACTAGTGTTAAAAAGTTATACGACAAATTGTGTGAATAATTCGATACGAATAGAGAAAAACAAATATTTGATTTTTGCCAAAATTGAAAAGAATAAAATTAAAAATATCATAGAGAAATACCAAAGAATTATAGAATAAAGTCGGTAACACTAACAAACAGTAATGGAAATTACTATGTTTCTATTTTGACGGAATTTGAAAAAGAAATTCAAAAAAATGCCAAATAGTGATAAAGTAATTGGACTTGATTTTTTTCAATGTCTGAATTATTTGTCAGTTCTGAAAACCAAAAGAGCTGATTATCCAAAAATATTTTAGGATATTGGAGAAAAAAATTGAAAAAAATTACAAAAATCCTTGTCAAGGAAAGTAAAATTTTCTAAAAATTGGTATAAGCAAAAAGCGAAAATATCAAAATTGCATGAGTATATCAAGAATTGTCGAAGAGATTTTCTACATAAATTGTCGAAAAAATTGTCTGAAACATATAATGCTGTGGTTGTTGAGGATTTGAATATGAAAGGGATGAGCCAGGCATTAAATTTTGGGAAAAGTGTAGGAGATAATGGATGGGGAATGTTTTTTTGAGAATGATTGAGTATAAACTGATGTTTTTTTAGGAAAGCAATTTTTGAAGATAGATAAGTGGTTTCCATCGTCGAAAACTTGTAGTAAATGTGGAAATGTTAAAGAGAAACTGGAATTATCAGAAAGAAGTTATAAATGTGAGTGCTGTGGGATTGAAATTGATAGAGATTACAATGCTGCAGTGAATATAAAAAACATTGGAAAAGCAATGTTGAAATATTAAAAAAATAAAAGAAGACAGGGTAGGAACTACCCGAAGAGCTTAGTAAATATATTTGGCTAACAAAAGCAGATACTTCCCAAAAGCTCCCTGCTTCTAAAAGCAGGGAGTAGTTCACTTCAGTAAATATTTTTTTAAAAATGTGAATTTAATTTCCTTATAAATAAAAAAATACCTCCAGATCTTCTAAAACTATTGTCTTTGAATTCTTTTGGTATAATTTTTCATATTTATTCTATAACTGCTTCATCATAATCCATTTTTTCTAAATCCATATATTCCACATTCAAGAAAAATTAATGTTAATAACATCGTATAAAAAAAATAAATATCAACGAATTTAAAATAGAATTTACAGATATAACTGCATAATTGAATATTAATAAATTTCCTGAAATTACTCTTAAAAATATTGAAAGGTATATTTACTAATATTGCAAAAAAATACATACTATTACACTTGGAATAATTATTCTAAGACGATTTCCTTTACACAAATGAACATTGTACGTCACAGCATCAAAAAAATCTTAACATCTCGAATATAGTACAAACTGTTAAAATATAAAAAGATGCAAAAGCAATAAAAAAACTACTCCTCCTACATATAAAATAATCGCTAACTGTCTCGAAATAAGAGCTACTATTCTAAAAATTACAGTTGCAACTACTATTAATACAAAAGATAGCCAAAACACATTTAATTATTTTTCAAAAACAATTCTTTGTAACTAACTTCTGCACTAATTCCCTCAATATCTACAACCATCCTATTTTTGAATTTTTTTAATTAATAATGTGGTTGGAAAATAAAATATTAAAAATATTAAAAATGCTAATAATACACTTTGAAAAATAAAGTTTCAGTTTTTATTCCATCTAAATTAATAAATCTTGCAGATAAATTTGAAATAATCGAAATTAAGATATACGCTATTACAAGTCCTTTATTCTCCCTTAAAAATTTACTAAAAAAAACTAAAACTCTTATCAAAAATATTCCATCAATGAAAAAAATTATTACGTAGACTATCTTTCAAATCTTCTGTTCCCATTCTTTCACATCCTCTCTATCGTTTTTTTATGTGATAATTATATCATATATTTCTGTATCTTTCATCAAAAAAATTAAAATTATAAGAAATATTTCTCTTAATCTGAAAAATACAGTAAAAAAATTAATAATAAAAAAATTTATTAAATTAAGCTTCAAATTTCAAAGATAATTATAATAAAAAAATGGTATAATCATCTTAGGAGGTTATAAAAAAATATGTTAAATAAATTAAAAAAATCCCTAATAATTTTATTATCATGTATAGCAATAAATTATTCTATAACAGCTGCTGAATTGCAAGCAAGAGCAAAAATCTTCAAGCCAATATTTTTATGGATTCTTCAAGAATTTTTAAGTTCTTACTATGCAACATCAGCAACAGTTTCTTTGAATAGTGGATTTGCTGTAGATAAAAAAATACTGGTGCACAATTTACTGGAACTTATGTTGAATTTAATGAAGTTGAAATCCACAAGTAATTAGAAACTACAAAAATGGTTCACCTGATGGAAAATGGTACTTTTTTAATGAATCAAGAGGATTAATTAGAGTTACTAATTATTCAAACGGTGTTAAAGATGGTGAAGAAATAGAATTTAACGATAATGGTATTTCAAAATCAATTAAACAATATCAAAATGGTCTTTTGAATGGTGCTTCATACGATTTTGATGCTACTGGAAGACTTACTTCGTCTATAACTTATGTTAATAATGCCAAGACAGGAAAAGAACTTAAATATCAAAATGGCGTAGTTTCTGAAGAAAGAAATTACCAAAATGGTTCTTTAAATGGGGAAATGAAAGCATATTATCCGAGTGGTCAAGTTAGTACAGAAGGAAATTATGCTTATAACTTAAGAAATGGTCAATGGACTTGGAAATATCCTAACGGTGCAGTTAAACTTAAAGAAAAATTATGTTAACGGTATAATAAATGGTACTGTTGTTGGATATTATCAAAATGGTTCAAAAGAAAGAGAAATGAACCTTTCTAATGGAAATGGTGATTTTACTCAATATTATGAAAATGGAAAAGTTAAAGTTAAAGGGTCAATTAGAAATAATAGAGCATATGGAAATTGGACTTTCTATAGTCAAGATGGTTATGTAACATCTACGCAAAGTTTCTATTAAAAAAATTTCTATTAACAAGGAGGAAATGTTTATGAAAAAAATTAGTTTTTATTCTTATGATGTTTGTGAGTATTTTTAGTTTTGCAGAAATGAAAGATGGTACTTATTCTGCTGAAAAAATTATGATTCTGAATGGAAATCAATTGTAAAAAAATTACTGTAAAAAGAGACAAAAATTATTGGTGCACAATTTGATAGACAAAATAAAAAGTGGACAGTCATTATCTTTAAACAAGGACGATTTTAGAGATTCAGCTTTAAATTCTTCAAGAGAATTAGTAAGCTCTCAAAATGTAAATGATGTAATTCCTGAATTTAGAGAAATTGTTAAATTTTTAATTCAAAAAAAGCAAATAATGGTGAAACTGGAAATTACAAGATGTAGTAAAATATATCTTCAATAAAAATTTTTTTAAATTTAAGTATAGATATTGATAAATAAAAAAATATGTACCTAAAACTTATTCTAAAAGTTAAAAGTACATATTTTTTTGTTTGCAATAATTAAATCATTTTACTTAGTTCCCTTCAATTTTCTTAATAATCATTATTCTCGTCACTTTATATAAAAACAATATTATTAATATTGGTAAAATAATAGTCGTTAACAACATAATCCCAATTATTAAAGGTGTATTTTCTGATAAACTTTTTGAAACACTTACAATTTCTTTATTAAAATCTTCTACTTTTTTTCTTTCGTGCTATTTATTTGCCCTGGAACATCAAATATACTTTTTCGATTGCTCAAAAAGTAAACAATCTATCTTTCACTTCATTCAATTTATCCAAACTTTTATCCAATTTTTTTCAATCGCTGGTTTCTTATATTCTTCCTCAAAAATATCTTGAAATATATGAATTTATAAGCAATGAACCTGGTAAGACTAAATAAATAAACACCAATATAAAAAAATGAATATTTAGATATTGACTTAAAAATAGATGTTACTTTATTTTTTTAATAAACGTATATGGCAACAAACTTACTAGCGATATAAATATTAATAAATTAGCTATTTTTTTACTTTAAATATCTCAAAAATATAATGATTCTAATTTCAAAATCACTGTACTTGCTAAACTGATTTTTCCATAAAATATTAATAATATCATAAATCGGTTGTACAATATCTCCAACTTCAATTTCCATTCCTAAAATCATACTTACATTAACAGTACTTCCTTCAATAACGTCCGTTGTTCCCTTTATTAATGATAAAACTAAAAAAATAATTTCTTTGATTCATCATAAGTTTTATCCAAATATGGCTTCGTCAAATTTTTTTAATAAATTAAAAAAATTGTGTTCTCAAAAAAATTACGTTCATTACTCCAAAAATACAAAATATTATTCCTAAAATAATTAATACTTTTTAATATGATTCCTTTATTATTTTTCAATCCATTGATTCACACCATTCATTTAATTAATACCTCCTTTATTTACAACAAAAAAATACAATCTTTTACAAATAAAGATTCAATAACTATTCTAACAAAAATTACAAAATAAAAAAATTTTTATTCCATATTCAATAATTTTTCTTATAACATAAGCTGAAATCACAAATCCAGCTGTTCCTGGAACAAATGCATTACTTCCAGGAGTAATTTTTTTCTTGGTATGTCATTATTCTCTCTAAATTCTGTTGGCAACTCATATTTAAATACATCTGATTTATCAGGCACTAGATTTGGCTCTTTCGAAAATGCGACTGTCAATCCACTCAACCCTTTTTTTCTTCAAAATTCTTCTCACCATTCTAGCCATCGGACAAACTGAAGTTTTTTTCAATTTTTTTGCAATTTCAATCATTTCAGGTCTCATTTTATTCCCAAATCCCATCGAAGAAATTATCGGAATCTTATTTTTCCAAACAATATTCAATTAAATTAATTTTACTCGAAATAACATCAATTGCATCAACAACAAAAATCATATTTTTCAACATTTAATACTTCATCAATATTATCAATAACCATTTCTTTAACTAGTTTTTACATTACATTCAGGATTTATATCCAAAATTCTGTCTTTCATCACTTCAATTTTAGACTGCCCTATCAGTGCTATGCAACGAGTGTAATTGTCTATTTATATTTGACTCAGAAATCTCATCGAAATCAACCATTGTAATATTTCCCACTCCCGAACGAACAAATGATTCAACAATATACGATCCAACTCCTCCTATCCCAAAAACTATTACATTAGAATTTTTTTAAAATTTCTATCCCATCATCACCGACTAACATCGAAAATCTTGCAAAAGTTTGATTCATCACTTAATCCCATACGACAAACAATATAATCAATAAATTTATTAATGTCGTGTTCTCCTTTCTTTTTAAATTTTTATTCTTCTTAAAAATTACTTTTTTTACTAAAATTATAATATATCCATTACTACAATATCGTTATTTTTACCATAATTTTTTTATTATTTCACCTATTTTTTTATTTTTTTCAAATTTTTTTAAATTATAAAAATTTTTGAAATATTTGAAATATAATAATTTTTTTCTTCTATATATCATTAAAATTATTGTATTGTAAAAAAATTGATATATTATTTGGTATAATTTTTTGTTAAATGCAGAAAACTTGGAAGAAGTTAAGAAAAATAATTTTTAGAAGATATATTTAGATATAATCTATGTGATCTATGATTTTAGGATAATAATTCAAAATTGCTAAAAATATTTTATAATATTGATATATATTGATATTTTTATGTTTTATTTAAATTTTTTTATATTTTTTAAAGTCCGATAATATACATAGTTATTTATTTAAGTTTGTTTTTAAAAATCTATGTGTTCTTAAGCATATTTTTTTATAATTTAAAAATCGTATAACTCAACTTACCACCTATCATTCACCAATTATCTTAATAAAAATTTATACTCTAAAATATTGAAAAAAAGAGAAAATAATTATTGAAAAAAATCCTCCATATATATTATAATTTCATAGATAAATTATATATCGAATTTAGAAAAGGAGAAATGAAATATGTTTGCAAATACTATGAAAACAGGGTTACTTATGTTTGGATTAGTTGCACTTTTTACTGCTATTGGTGGACTTTTGGGAAATCAAACTGGAGCTTTAATTGGTCTTCTTATTGCTGGTGGGATGAGTTTTTACAGTTATTGGTTCAGTGATACTGCTACAATAAAAGCGTACAATGGCATAGAGGTAACGGCAGCCAGTAATCCTCGATTATACGGTATTGTTCAAAGATTAGCTCAAAGAGCAAATCTACCAATGCCAAAGGTTTATATCATTCCAGAAAGACAGCCAAATGCTTTTGCTACAGGGAGAAATCCTCAACATTCTGCAGTTGCATGTACTGCTGGTTTACTTGAAATAATGGATGATAATGAATTGGCAGGTGTTTTAGGTCACGAATTAGGTCATATCCAGCATAGAGATATCCTAATTAGTACAATTGCTGCAACTTTTGCTGGAGCAATTGCTAACATTGCTAGATTCTTACCGTATGCTTCAAATAATAATTCTAGAGATAGGAAAAATAATAATATTGCTCTAGCAATTCTATTATCAACTTTAGCGCCTATTGCAGCTTCTATCATTCAAATGACAATTTCTCGTAGAAGAGAATTTATGGCAGACAGAGCAGGTGCAGAATTTTCTGAAATCCATTATATTTGAGAAATGCTTTATACAAATTAGAAGATTATAGTAGAAATGTTACGATGAGCAGACAGCATCAAAAATCCAGCTTATTCTCATATGTTTATTGTAAATCCTTTAGCAGGACTTAGTAAATTTCAAGATTTATTTAGAACGCATCCAGCTACTGAAGATAGAATAAGAGAATTAGAAAAAAATGGCTAGACAAGAAAAATCTTATATAATTTTTAAAAAAATAAAAATTAGAAATAAAAAGATTATCCCAATATTTTTTTGAGATAATCTTTTTATTTTTGTTTACATTTAGCATTATCAACCTATTTTTGCATCTTCATATCTTTTTAGCTACTGCATTCCAATCAATTACATTGAAGAAAGCTGTTATGTATTCAGGTCTTCTATTTTGGTAATGTAAGTAGTAGGCATGTTCCCAAACATCTATTCCTAAAATTGGTGTTCCTTCTGAACATCCGCAAGGAGTTGCCCCTGGCATTAAAGGATTATCTTGGTTAGCAGTTGATGTAACTTTTAATTCTCCTTTTTTATTAACAACAAGCCAAGCCCATCCTGATCCAAATCTAGTCGCTGCTGCTTTTGAAAATTCTGTTTTGAATTCTTCAAAACTTCCAAATTTTTCATTAATTTTTTCAGCTAATTCTCCTGTTGGTTCTCCACCACCATTTGGTCCCATTACTGTAAAGTATAAATTATGGTTGTAAAATCCTCCACCATTGTTTCTTACTGCACCTCTAATTGCTTCTGGTAAAGCATCTAAATTTGAAAGAATTTCTTCAATTGATTTTTTTCTAAAAATTCAGGCGCATTATTTTTTTAATGTGTCATTCAAATTATTTGTGTACGCTGCATGGTGTTTTTCCATAATGAATTTCCATTGTCTTTGTATCGATATTTGGTTCCCAAAGCATCAAATGCATATGGTAATTTTACTTGTTCAAACATTTATATCACTCCTTAAAATTTATCTTTATATTTAATATTTTTTTACTCTACAATTATTTTTAACATACAAATATCATAAAATCAATACTTTTTTTAAATTTTTTTATTTTTTTGTTATTATTTCAATTTTGAATTTCTTAAGGTATAAAAAAATAATCTCCCACTTAACTTATCATAAGTCTCATAAGTCGGAGAAATTTTTTTGTTAAATTTTTTATAATTAACGGTAGTTATTTTTTTGCTTTTTAATATTATTATTTATTTCGCTTTTCTTTATCTAAACTCAATACTTTTTTTAGATTATAAGCCACGTTCTTCATTACTCTTTTACAATGTAACCAACACTTCTAACAGTTTTTATTATTTTTTTCGAAAAAAACCTTTATCTATTTTTTTGCTCTCAAAAATTAATGTACACATCTACAATGTTACTAGCTGTCACAAAATCAATATCCCAAATTTTTTTCAGAAATCATCGATCTTGTCAATACTCTATTTTTTTATTTCTTAAGAAATATTCTAGTAATAGAAATTCTTTATTTGTTAATTCTATTTCATTTCCTGCTCTTCTAACTTCCCTATTCAATGGATTTAAAGTCAAATCGTAAACTGTCAATAATCCCATATCATCTTCTGTCAATCTTTTATTTAGAACTCTTATTATAGCTCTAACTTTTGCTGAAAGTTCTTCCAAATTGAAATCATTGTAAATATAATCGTCAATTCCCTTTAACAAAGCTTCTGTCTTAGAAAAATCTATCAGTTTCTTCAATTGCTATCAAGAAATAGCTACGTTTCTTATATTTTTAAGATATTATCAATTGACTTTCTAAAAATCTTCCATTGATTCTATATCTAATAAAGCGATGTCTAAAGATTCTGTTTTCAAATATTCAAGCAAAGATTTTTTTCTGTATCTGCTAATAATACATTAAATCCCAACTCTTTTAATAATCTTCCTACTACTGCTCTTGCTTTTTTTCATTTTTTGTTATAAACTAACATCTTCATTATTCTCAAAATCCTTTCGTTATAAATTTGTTCTACTTTTTCTAATTCCGATAATATTTCTGTAATAATATTATTCAGATTCCTTGATGCTACTGAATCATTTGAGATAAAAAGGTGTTCCATTATCGCAAGATTCTACTACATTTGAATCTAATGGAACAGAACCTAAAAATTTTGTTCCTGTATCCTCTGCCATTTTCTTGGCACCACCTTTTTTTAAATATGTTAACTTCTTTATGGCAACCATCACAAATAAAACCACTCATATTCTCAATAATTCCTAATACTTTTAAATTAATCAATTTAGCAAATTTAACACTTCTCTTTGAATCAAGTAAAGAAACATTTTGAGGTGTCGTTACTATTATTGATTTTTGCATTAGGACCTATATTTTTGTGCAATTGTCAGTGTTTCGTCTCCAGTTCCTGGGGGCAAATCAACTATTAAAAAGTCTATATCATCCCACTCTATTCCTTCAAGTAATTCCATTATAGCTCCCATTTTTTTGTGGACCTCTCCAAATTACAGGATCATCATCAGGTATAAAAACTTAATGAAGAAATAGATAAATTTTCAGTTATTTTCAAAGGTTCCGAAATCTTTGACAACTTAATCCCTTCTTTTCCAAACATGATTGGAATATTTGGGCCATGTAAATCCGCATCTAAAAATTCCCACTTTATAACCTCTTTGTGATAATCCATAAGCTATGTTAGAAGACATAGTCGATTTTCCCAACACCGCCTTTTACCACTAATTATAGCTATCCTATGTTTTATCTTAAACATTTTTTTCAAGAATCTTTTGTTTTCTTTCTTGCATTTCTTCAGTCATCCTATCTACCTCCTTCATTTAAAAATTTAAAAAAATTCGTTTACGAACTTTTTTTATACATTCTACATCTAAATTAAAACATAATTTAAAACAAAAACAAGTCTTTTTATTTTTTTACTATAAAAATTTTATTGTAATTTATAATTTTATCTATTCTTTATCGAATTTTTTTCTATACAACTTATTTTTTTGATTATGTTTTTTTATTGCTTTTTTTATCTTTTTTTAATATTGAAAATATTTATTTTTAACTATAATTTTAAAAAAATCAAATGTTATATAACTAATGTTATTTATAATATTTGTTTAGAAAAAAATTTATATAAAATTTATGTTTCAAGTAATTTTAAAAAAATTAAAAAAATTTTTCTAAAAAAACTTTTTCTTATTATCTTAAAATTTACTTTATTTACAAAAAAATTTAAAAAAACTTGAAAAATTATTTGACTTAATCTATTTTTATTTGTATAATGGAGAAAAGATATAGAAAAATTTAGGAGGATTTAATAATGAAAAATTGTAGTTTTTGATGCAAAACCTTATGACATTGAATTTTTTTGAGAAATGGAATAAAATTTATAGTGCACAGATCACATATTTTGAAGAAAAATTAAGTTTGAAAAATGTAATGCTTACTAAATATCAAGATGTTGTTTGTACATTCGTAAATGATGACTTAAATGAAAAAAAGTAATCAACATTTTTATCTAAAAATGGAGTAAGAGCTATCGCAGTTAGAGCTGCTGGTTATAACAATATTGATATGAAAGCTGCTCGTGAAAATAGAGTAACTGTATTCAGAGTACCTGCTTACTCTCCATTTGCCGTTGCTGAACACGCTTTAGCTTTATTAATGACTGTTAACAGAAAAACACATAAAGCATACAACAGAACAAGAGAAGGAAACTTCAGTTTAGCTGGATTAACTGGAATGGACTTACACGGAAAAACTGCTGGAATTATTGGAACAGGAAAAATCGCAAGAATTTTCATTAAAATCTTAAACGGATTAGGAATGAAAGTTATTGCTTATGATAAATTCCCTAACGAACAAGCTGCAAAAGAAGAAAACTTTACTTATATGACAAAAGATGAAGTTTTTGCTAATGCAGATGTAATCTCATTACACTGTCCATTGTTCCCTGAAACAAGACACACAATTAACGAAGAAAGCATCGCAAAAATGAAAGACGGTGTTATTATCATTAACTCAGCTAGAGGTGGATTAGTAGATACTGAAGCTTTAATTAATGGATTAAAAGACAAAAAAATTGGTGGAGCTGGACTTGACGTTTATGAAAATGAAAGGGATTACTTCTTTGAAGATGAATCAGCTAGCGTATTAGAAGATGATACATTAGCAAGATTATTATCTTTCAATAATGTTGTATTAACTTCTCACCAAGCATTCTTAACTAATGAAGCATTAAATAATATTGTTGAAACTACTTTCAATAATATTTTTATCTTTCGCTAAAAAGAAGTTCTTCAAAACGAAATTTGGTATGATGAAGAAAAACAATAAAGTTGTGGAAGGTCCAAGAAATAAATAATTTTTGATTATTAAAACAGCTTAAATGCTAAAAAAAGAGGGCGTGTTTTTCATGTTTAGAAGTTCTATCAAATGAAAAATTGAAAGCGCCTTCTTTTGTAATATTATAAAAAAATAAAAAAATAAAGGAAATGATATGGATTTATTTGAAATAAAAAGTATAGAACAAATTGATACTGAAATTCATGAAATTAGGGGGCATCTTTGACATCGAAGCTATTAATAAAAAAAGATTGAAGAGTTGGAGCAAAAAGACGTTTGAGCCTGATTTCTGGAATACTGAAAATAGCCAAGAAATATTAAAAAAATATTAGTGTTAATAAAAATGATTGAAGAATATGAAGAATTGAACTCTGCTCTTGATGATTTGAATACAATGGTTGAATTTATTGAAATGGGAGATGATTCTTTGAATCTGAAATTGGAGAAAAACTTCATGAAGTAGAAGATAAAATTCAAGATTTTAAAAATAAAATTGTTATTAGATGAAAAAAATATGATTCTAATAATGCAATTTTTAACTATAAATTCTGGAGCTGGAGGAACTGAAGCTTGTGATTGGGCTGAGATGCTTTTACAGATTATATGACCGTTGGGCAAATAAACATGATTTCAAAGTAGAGATTTTAGATAGTTTAGCTGGTGAAGAAGCTGGTCTTAAAAGTATAACTCTTAATATTAAGGGAAATTATGCGTATGGGTACTTAAAAGGAGAAAAAGGAGTTCATAGACTCGTTAGAATTTCTCCATTTGACTCGAATGCAAGAAGACACACTTCTTTTGCAGCGATTAATGTTATTCCTGAGATTGAAGATGATGTTGAAGTTAATATTAAGCCTGATGAATTAAAAATTGATACATATCGTGCAAGTGGAGCTGGTGGGCAACATGTAAATACAACTGATTCAGCAGTTAGAATTACGCATTTACCTACAAACACAGTTGTTACTTGCCAAAATGAACGTTCTCAATTGAAAAATCGTGAAACTGCTATGAAAATATTGAAGGCTAGACTTTTTGAATTAGAAATGGAAAAGAGAGCGAAAGAAATGGAAAATCTAAAAGGTGTAGACTCTAAAATCGAATGGGGAAGTCAAATTAGATCATATGTTTTTTTCAACCTTATAAAATGGTTAAAGACCATAGGACGAAAGCTGAAGAAGGTAATGTAGATAAAGTTATGGATGGAGACATTGACTTGTTTATAAAATGAATATTTGAAATATTATAAAAGTTAATTTTTTTGTTTATAGAGAGTGTCCAGAATTTTTGTGTAAACTAATAGATAAATCTAGTAAATTCAGTACTTCACTATTCTATTTACACAAAAATTTTTTTACATTCTATTTTTTAAAATTTACATCAACAAAAAAAGGGATAATTTTCAATATGAAGACTATCCCTTTTAAAAATTTTTTTCTATTTAATTTTTTAGCTTTTTAACAAATCTCTTATTTCAGCCAATAATGCTTCTTCTTTTGAAGGTGCTTCTACAACTGGTTCTTCTTCTTTTTCTTCTGGTTTAATTCTTCTTACTTTTGTTAACAGCTTTTACTATCATGAAAAACAGAAAAATGCTATAATCAAGAAATTAACAACATTTTGAATAAACATTCCATATTTTATAGTTGCTTTTCCAATAACTATACTTAAACCTGAAAAAAATCAAGTCCTCCAATAATTAATCCAATAAAAGGCATAATTATATCATCTACCAATGAAGTAACTATTTTTTTCCAAATGCTCCCCAATAATTACCCCAACTGCCAAGTCTAAGACATTTCCTCTAGAAATAAACTCTTTAAATTCTTTAAACATTTACAATACTCTCCTTCCTAATTTTTCAATTTTTTAAAGTAATTATTATTTTTTTCTAAAAAAATATAAATTTCAATAATTTTTTACACATAGAGTATTATATAATAATGTTTAAAAATCAACATTTTTTTGTATTAAATACAAATTTATTATAAAATCATCTCTTGTACTTTTACTATTTTTGTATATCTGTAATGTATATTTTTTTCCTTCAAAAATTCAAGATTATTGATAGCAAATGCCGTGAGTATAAATCGTAAAATTTTTAACATTTTTTATGTTGGGAAATTACTACAAAATAATATAATTTTCCTATTCGCTTTTTGATAAAAATGTTCTTTTTTGATTTTTGATTGTTTTTGTCACAAAATCTGGATCTTCTAGAACTTTTTCTATTAATTCTAATGACATTTCAGGATGTTTAGGCAATATATGATTTTCATACTGCTCTTTTTTTCATAACTACCTTCTGATGCAATTTAGCGTCAAATTCATACACAGGTATTCGTTTCCCTGTTTTTTTGTATATCTTAACTTTTCTATTACCAAATTTACCTTCCTCTCAGTTTCTTACAATTTTTTTATCTTTTGATAAATCTTCTTGCAACATCTCTTTTAAATTTATCATCTGCAAAAATCATAAAAACTGCTATCCAAATTAATAAATAAATTATCAAGAATATTAATAGATTCACTACAATGCCCAAACTTCCTAAAAATGAGACTTTTACTAATTTTGAAATCGTGAATGAAAGTAACGAACCTCCTAAAGAAATCACTAATATTGCTATATTTTTAATACATTAATTCTAACGTATCTTCTTTGTAGCGAAACAAAAAGTATCAAGAAATTAACCATTGCTGCAAATGAAGTTGCAAATGTTAATCCAACATGCCGATATTGTTTATACAATAAAAAAATCTAACAATATATTTGTAAAAATTCCTATAAATGATGAAATTACTGGTAATTTTCTATCTTTATAAACATAGTGACTTCTAGTTAATAAATGTATTGTCGAGAAAAACAATAATCCTAATGCATAAAATTGCAATGTTTCTGATGTTAAAGTAACAGCTTTATTTGAAAAATGTCCTCTTTTATATACTAAAGTTACAATTTCTCTCGCATACCCAAATAAAATAACTGATGACGGCACTATTAAAAATGCTAACATTGCCAATCCTTCTTGAACTACTTTTTCTTACTTTTTTTCGTTTATTTTTTTACAACTGCTCTTGATAAAGTAGGAAAAAAATTACGACCGATAATGAAATTGCAAATACTCCAATTGGTAATAAATATAATCTACTTGCATAATTTAACGCACTAGCTGTTCCCTGCTGGAAGCATTGTTGCAAAAACGATTATCTACAATTTCATTAATTTGATATCCAAAAATTCCTATTAAAGTTGGAACCATTAATACAAACATTTCTTTTTACATACGGATCTTTTTAAATTAAATATGAATTTGTATGTTTTCATTATTTGAAAAAAACTGTGGCAACATCATTAATAACTGGAATACCCCAGAAAGTAAATATGCTACTCCTAGACCATATATTCCCATTTTATTTTTTTAATAGTAAAGTTCCTACAATTATAACAAGATTAAACACGATTCCCATTGAAGCTGCAACTGCGAATTTTTTTGTAATTATTTAATAGCGAAGAAACTACTCCAGAAAGTGCAATAAATAAAAAAATAAAATGCAACTATCTTTTAATAATCCATTCGCTGCTTCAAATCTTTTCTGGATCCGCGAAACCTGTTGTAATTTTTAAAAATTTGTTTTGAAAACAAAATCATAATAACTGACATCGTTGAAGTAAACGCAATTATTAAATTTAAAAGTGAAAACACAAATTCATCTGTTTTTTTCCTTTCCCTTTTCCTCTAATCCACGATTATATATTGGAATAAACACTGTTCCCAATGAACCTTCTCCAAATAATGTTGTAAAGAAATTTGGAATTTTTGTAGCACTGACATAGGCATCCGTCATTCCACTCTGCTCCAAAAACACTTCCTATTATCATTTCCCTAACCAAACCGAGTATTCTACTCAGCATGTTAATAACCATAACTATAAAACTTGATTTAAACATTGATTTCTTACCTTTCTAAAAATCTATAAAATTGATACTTTTTATTGAAAAACTATATCCTTGCGGAATTATATCTATATTTCCATTTTTAAACATATCCAATACACAAAAAAACATTGTTACAATTCTAGATTTTTGTAAAATTGTTTTTTTAACAATTCATTAAAATTAATTCCATTTTTCTTGAAGATTTTTTTATTTTTCTAATATTAATTTTATCTCATTGTATGCATCATTGATAGAAAAATTCTTCTTCTAAATTTAATGAAAGTTTTTTTCTTCTTTTTTTCGTTATTTTTCAATAACTGCTTAAAAACTTTTAAATAAATTTTTCCATTGTTAAACTCGAAATATCGTACTCAATTACTGTTTCCGTAACACTTTGAGAACCAGTCCTCGAATATGAAATGTTGTACTCTTTTTCATATTTTTGAAAATAATTCAGAAATTTCTTTAAATATTTTTGTACTCTTTAATACGCCTTTCAAGACTTTCAATCTTCTCTAATTTTTCTCTTTATTCAAAATAGAATATGTTTTTTTATTTCCAGCAATTCTGTAGCCATTACTAAAAAAATTCAACCTTTATTTTTCAAATTTTCATTCTCTTGCTCATGCAAATATTCTAAATATTCATCAATTATTTTTTGAAATATTTATTTCAGCAATATTCATCTGATTTTTTTCAATCAAATGAATCAACAAATCCAAAGGCCCCTCAAAATTATCTATTTTTTTACTTGTATCGTAGTATTTTTCATCAATTCTTTTTTTCTCCAAAATTTTGAATCTGAGTTAATTTGCTCTTTTTAATTCTGCCACAGAGTTAAACTTAACTTCTTTTTCTTATATTTTTCCAGTATTTGTACCATTATCACTTTTTCCATAAATATCTTCATCAAAAATCGAAAATATGAGCTTCTACACTCAAATTATCCTTATCCACTGTCGGATTTTCTCCCAATATTCATCACTCCATGATAAATTTTATTCTCATCATTTTCAATTTGAACATATATTCCATAAACACCAAAACTCGGATAAATTTTATTTTCAAATTTCAAATTTGCTGTTGGAAAACCTATCGTTCTACCTAATTTTTTCCCATGAATAACCTCTCCGATAATAATCAAATTATGACTCAATAATTCTTTTTGCCTTCAGTAATTCCGTATTCTTAATATATTGCCTAATTCGAGTACTGCTTATCACTTCATTTTCACTATCTAAAACTGGCTGTTGAATGTTTAATCCAATTCTATCTTGATAATTTGAAGAAATAATTTTTTTCCTAACGTCTTAATATTCCCTGATTTACCTTTTCCCAAAAGTAAAATTAAAGCCACAAAAAAATTTCCTTCACATTAAATTTCCTAACTAAAAATCTTTTTCAACAAATTCTTCAGGCGTAAAATTTTTTTCACATTATCAAATTCCTCTAAATACAGACACTCAATCCCTATTTTATCAATTAAAAAAAGTCTTCTCAACTGGTGTCGTTATCCGATTCTCTCTTTTACTAGGATACTCATTAAATGTATAAACAATTGTCTTATAACCCTTTTCTTTTTGCCTTTTCTATCGCATTTTTTTCAAGATCATTTTTATGACCTCTATGAACACCATCAAAAATTTCCTAAAAACAACGACTGTTCCATTTTCTTTTAATTCATCTAATAATTTTTGATTCATTCTCAAAATTATGACAATTAATATTCTTATCAAATTTCGATATATCAGACATCATTTCACAATTTTTTTGTAATTATTTTTTATACCCATTTTATTTCAACTTTCTTTAATAAATTCGCTCAAAACTTTTCTGTTTATTACTTTATAATTTTACATTATTTTTAGAATTCTTTTCAAGCGTTGTTTTTCCTATTTTTTTAATAAATCGAAATAAAATTTAGGTTTAATCCAAAATTTACTAAATTTTTCTGTTTTCTTAAATATCTTTTTCCTATTACTAAATAACAAAAAAATGACCATTTTATCTAAAAAAACTATTCTTTAAATTATAATATTTTTTTACATAATTTTAGGTCACTTTTTGCATTTTACTATTTTATAAAAATTTCAAATCCCAATTCTTTTATTTAATTAATTATTATTCTTTCTCTTTTCAATTACTTTTTGTGCTAAATCTCCCATCAATTCTTCATATCTTACAAGTTTCATTTCAAAATATCCACGACCTTGTGTAATTGCCTTCAATTCATTCGCATATTTGAAAGTTTCAGACATTGGAGCTTCAGCAATAATTTTTTGTTTTGTACCTTTGTGAGCTTCCATTCCTAAAACACGTCCACGTTTTTTATTAATATCTCCCATTATATCCCCAATATATTCTTCTGGAACAATAATTGTAAGTTCCATGATTGGTTCAAGCAATATTGGTTTTGCTTCAAGCATTCCTTTTTTGAAAGCTAAATTTGCTGCAATTTTGAATGCTAATTCAGAAGAATCTACATCATGATAAGAACCATCGTATAAAACAGCCTTTACATTAGTCACTGGATATCCTGCAAGAACTCCTTCTTTTAATGATTCCCTCAATCCTTTTTCAACCGCTGGAATATATGATTTTGGAACACTTCCACCTGTAATTGTTTCTTCAAATACAAAATCTTCATCTACATGTGAAAATTTAATTAGAACATCTCCATATTGTCCATGTCCTCCAGATTGTTTCTTGTATTTTCCTTGAACATCTGATGTTCCTTTAATTGTTTCCCTGTAAGGCACTTTCAATTCCACAGTTTTTATTGTTATTCCAAATTTTGCCTTCAATTTTTCTATAACTGTTGCACAATGAAGTTCTCCTTGTACTCCAAGAACTGTTTGACTTGTTTCAAGATTTCTATGCCAAGTAAATGACGGATCTTCTTCCATCAAACGATTCAATCCAGACGACATTTTTTCATCATCATTTTTATTCAATGGCTCTATTGCCACAAATAATTGCGGTTTTGGAAAAGTTATATCTTTTAATGGCACTTCCTTTTTCACTAGTCGAAAGTGTATCAGAAGTTTTTCGTACTATTAAATTTTGAAAAATACAACAATATCTCCTGCAATTCCCTTTTGAACCTCATCCATTTTATTATTCACAAATGTATTAATTTTTCCCAATTTTTTTCCTTCGTTTTTTTCTATTCAAGTTAAAAAAACTTCCATATCTTGCTTAATTTCACCAGAATAAATTTTTTTGCATAAGAAACTTTTCCTAAAAAAAGAATCAATTGTTGTTTTTAAAAAAATTTGGCATACAAAACTATTTTTTTCAGGTTGTACTTTTGCATTATCATCAGGTGATGGCAAGAAATCCTTCACTACATCAAAAGTTGTATGAAGTCCAATATTTTTCAAAGTTGAACCGCAAATTACTGGAATTACTGAACAATCTAGAACTCCTTGTCTAAGTCCACGATGAATTTCAGCTGTTGTAAATTCAACTCCATTAAAATATTTATCCATTAATTCTTCATCAGTTTCTGCAACTGCTTCCAAAAGCATTTCACGTACAGAATTTATTTCATTATCCATATCAGTTGGCATTTCTACTGTTTTACACTCATTTTTACTCTTATCAAACTCTCTTGCAAACATGTCAACTACATTAATGTGTCCTCTAAAATTTTCTCCAGTTCCCCAAGGTACATGAAATGGTGCAATCCGTTTCCCATATTTTTCCCTTAATTGTGAAAGAATTTTTTCATAATCAGCCTTTTCATTATCAATTTTATTCACAAAAATTATTCTCGGAATATTTCTGCTATCAGTCAATTCCAAAGCCGTTTCAGTCCCAACTGTCAAATCTGTAGTTCCATCAACAATAATAATCGCCCCATCAACTGCCGCAAGTCCTGATTCAACTTCTCCAAAAAAATCACCATATCCAGGAATATCCACAAAATTATACTTAGCCCCTTGATATTCCACTGCATGAAGACTCAAAGAACTCGTAATTTTAGTATCATTTTCATTCCCCACAATCCGATTAGTAAGCCCTGCTGTAAACTCCAATCCTTCTACCATATTACTCTTTCCAGATCCACTATGTCCTAGAATTCCAATGTTTCTTATGTTGCTGCTGTCATATATTCTCATAACAGTCCCTCCTATATATCTCTACTTTTTCTATTTTCGTAAAAATTCTATTTTTCAATCCCTTATATTAAATTTTAACTTGAAATTCGAAAAAGCAAGTTAATTGAATGCTTTTTTTAATATTTTTTTGATCAGTTAAATTTTAATAATATAATTCTGTCCCTGGTACTTTACCGCTTTCATCTTCTCTTATTTTTATCTCCTTCTGTATATTTATATTTAATTTTATCTTTTTATTTCTAATCTCTTTTAATCTTTCTTCTGATTCACTCATTCCCATTGATAGTGCTTTTTTTGATACCATTTCCTTGCTTCTGTATAATTTTTCTTCCATTTCTATGTCACTCCTACATGATATGCAGAATTAGCTTGTTTGGAAGCATTTATCAAAAAAATATTTTCTAACATTGGGATAATCTAGTTTATCTAAATATAAGTTAGCCAGCGAGTATATTGCTTTAAATTCTTTTTTTCTACTCCTATTTTTAATATTTTTTTCTGCCTCATCAATTTTTTAACTTTTCTATACATGTTTCCTAATCCATAATAACCATCAACATCACCCATTTTTTTATCATTTCTTTTATACAATTGTTCTGCCTTGTAAGGCTGATTATGAGTTTCATAATAGATTGCCATATTGTATCTTCCGCTTCCATCTCGCCCTTGTTTATGCCATATTTTTTTCAGCTTCTGAATATTTTTCTTCCTTTCCGTACACAATTGCCAAATTATATTCTGCATCTCCATCTCCTTTATTAACTGCTTTCTGATACCAATATTCCGCTTCTGACAACCTGTTTTTCATTATAAAAATACAGCTAAATTATAAATCATATCTAAAACATCTCTTTCTGCACCATACTTTGTCCATTTTTTTCATAATTTACTTCATCTTTCATAATAATAGTCAGATAAATATATCGAAGCTTCAGGCTTATATTTTTACTAATTTCTCAAAAATACATCTTTCCTATTTCAGGATTAACATCATAATTCAACTTAGCTACTGACATCATATTTTTCTAGTTCATTCTGACTCATTTTGTCATTTATTTTTGATATTTCCTGCTGTATTTTTCTGTTTAGTTTCCTCATTTAATTCTTTACTCCTGAAATCACATCCAGATAATATTAGCAAGGTTATCGTCAGTAAAAACAATTTTTTTCATTTTTCTTCTCCTCCAACTATTAATTTCTTGAGAAATTTCTCCAGTTTTTTTATAATAAATCTCAGCATATTTTTTTCATCTGTTTAATAAATTTGTTGATACAAATCTTTTATTTTATTATTTTTCAAAAATTTTCTATACATTTTAAATTTTCATTATTATAATATGTTTTCCAAATTCCAGTCTTCATCCCCAAAACTAATATTTCCTTCAGAATGAATTTTTTCCCATCTTCTATTCTAAAAATTAACTTTCCATTGTATATTTTTTCCTTCTTTATCAATTAAATTTACTCTGATATTCCTCCATTTCCTTAAATAATTTTTCTTCTTCCTTATCTTCAGGCATTTTTCCCCAAACACTTGTACTCAAAATAGTTCATCAATGGTGTTGGAGTATATGGACTACTTAACCAGTCTGCATAGTCATAATCCATTTTCAATGATCTTTTTTTCATCTACTATTATCGTTATCGCTTGCCAAGGTTCTTGATTATTTTCTATAAATAACTGTTTTTAAAGATTTTTGATAGTCTGTATAACTTTCTCCTTTCATTTGAATATTCTTCTTCATCTACATTATATATCTCAGGGATATCTTCACAATAAATATAATTTACATCTTCCTCTGTATTAAAAATACACCCTCCACTAAAAATCATCATTTATATCTGCATGAAAATAAAATTTCTCCCAAGTATCTGGTATTGTATTGCTTTACCTGTTGTGCTATCGCTCTTATTAACTCATTTTGTTTTTTTCTAAAAATTCTTCTTGCCATTCTTTTTTTCATAATTTATCTCCTCCTACAAACACTTTTAAAAAAATTAATTTTATCACTTATATTTATCCATTATCCACTTATTCTTAATATAATTTTTCCTTTATTTTTTTCAGTATTTCCTTTATCAAAAAAATCTTTTTATTACTTCACGAACAAATTCCTTATCTTCCATAAACATACTCAATGGGACTTTATGTAAATCATCATCTATTAAATTTGGATAATATGTCAATGCTATCGGTTCATTTGGATTTATATGAAATAATTTTTCATATTCTTCATCATCTTCATCACTAACTTCCAGTAAAAATTTCCCATCTAACATTGATATACTCAAACTTTTTAGATATATACGGAATCTGTTTTTTCTATCTCAACTAAATCTAATCTTAATCCTAACGCCTGTTTTTTTATTTTTCTAATGAACTTTTTATATTTAGATTCTAAAAATAGCTTCAGCTTCTTCAAAAGTTGTTTTTTTGTTATTTTACAGATTTTTATATAATAATTATTTTCTTCAAACATTTTTTTCTTTCATTTTTAAAATGGTATCCATTTATTACTTCCTTTCTCCCATCTAACATTTTTCATCTGGAGAAAAAAACAGTTACAGAATTTGCTCCAGCTTCTTTTTGCATAATATTTTATATCACTTCTACAATTATGACACATATTTTTTTCCATCTTTTAACTCAATATTTTTAGGAATTTTCAATTTTATTACTACATCTTCACCCATCTATTCCTACTACTTTATTTAAATTATCCAATCCTTCCATTTCGCCATGCCTATCTCCTACTACTAAATTAACTCTTCCTGACTTATTATACATTTAAAATATGTTTCTTCCACTAATTTCTTATAATCATCAGGGATTTATCACTCTTAAATATCCATTCATAAAACTTCCTAAGCCATACTTTTTTCCATATTTCTATCATTTCTTTAGGGACTAAGTCTCTGTATCTTTCTATAACTTCTTCTGGCATTTCTTTTTTTCTTTTTAATCTCTTAACATTTTACTTCTTCACTACTTATTAAATTTGCTCTGATATTCCTCCATTTCTTTAAACAGTTCTTCCTGTTTTTTTATCTTCAGGAACCTTACCTAAATATTTATAACAATAATATTCGTGACGTTTCATAGGAGTATACGCACTTCCAAACCATTTTGTATAATCAAAATTTATTGTTAATTTCATATCTTCATTAACACTTACTACAATCGTTTGCCATAATTTTAGTTCGTTATCTATAAACATTTCTTTCAAATCATAAACTGTATCAAATAGTAAACTTGACTTTTTCTAAATTCATCTTTTGGGAATATTATATTTTTCAGGAATATCTAAAGAATATATGTATTCATTTTTATTCACATCTTCATCAAAAATAAAAATATACACCTCCTCCACTTGAATCATCTGCCAGTTCTCCAAATAAATAAAAAGTATTCCATATTACAGGTATCATTTCATTCACTTGCTCAGCTATACTTTCAAAATATTCATCCATTCTATTTATTAATTTTTTTCATTCATTTACTTTCCACCTCTCCTATTCATTATTTCTCTTGTAAATACTTTTAAAAAAATTAATTTTATTACTTATATTTATCCATCATTAACGATTTATTTTTCTTTTCATCTAAATATTTTTTTACCATTTTTCATTTCTTAATTCTAGCATATAAGATTATTTATTAAAGGCTAACTTCATAAATATTTGAATAAAAATTAAATTCTGTTTCTTCAACAATTACTTCTAAATTTGATAAGTCCAAATAATAAATTTTATCTTCAAATTTTTCCGTTATTTTTCTTAAAACAATAAACTCCTCCACATTGATCATCACTTACTGGAAAAAAATCTTTCTCAAAAATATTTTTCATAATTAAGTACATAAAAATCACTTTTCTCACATACAGAGAATATTTCTGCAAATGCAAATGTTCCACCACCGAATTTCATTTGAAACTCAATAAAAGACTCAGGTAGTTTTTCCTGATAAAATTTTTCTCAATATTATTTATATCTTCTATTGTGGCTTTTAGGTTCATTGTCTCTAAATAAAAAAATAAATTGGGTTTTGTTTTTCATTTCATTTTCTAAAAAAATTTATAAATTCTTTTGTTTTTCATGTTATCCTCCTATTTATCATATATTAAGTCAGGGTATATTTGTTCTGCTCCTTGTTCTCTTGCACGATACCACCAATGTAATTCTCTATCTGCTTTTTCTCATCTCTAATTATTCCAGCCATCCCATTAAATAAACAATCACCTCTATATATGTAAATGTTTTTTTCCTTTCTGTAAATTTTTCTATTTTTCTTTCCACCTACTGGTATTATCGGAACAAAACAGTAACCGTTCTTCATATAATTCTAAAGGCTTCTCTGTACATTTTTAACTCAAATTTTTTCTCCAAAAATCTTTTTAATTACCTAAAAGTTCAAAAAGTTATCCATCTCTTCCCATACGGCATTCACATCTAAAGTTTTATATTTTATCATTCCTATGAATTTATTTGCTTCTCAAGTTATTACATCTGCAAAAAGCTGTTGTAAACAAAAGGTATTGACTCTTTTCCCTCTAAAGTAAGTTTCTTCTACTAATTCTTTATAATCATCTGGATTTATTACTCTTAGATACCCATTCAAAAACTTCCCAATCCATAATTTTTTTCCAAATTTCTATAACTTTACCTGGCACTTGCCCTTTATATTTTTTTCAATAATTTCTTTTTGGCATTTCTTTTTCTTTTTTTAAAATCTCTTAACATTTTATTCCTCTCATAAATACTCTAAAAAATTAATTTTTATTATTTGTATTTATCCATTATCCACTTATTCTTAATATAATTTTCTTTTTATTTTTTTCAGTATTTCCTTTATCAAAAATCTTTTATTACTTCACAAACAAATTCTTTATCTTTCGTAAACATACTTAAAGGAACTTTATGCAGATTATTATCTATTAAATCTGGATAATTTGGATAATATGTCAATGCTATCGGTGCATTTGGATTTATATAATAATATTCATAATCTTCTTCCTCATCTTCATCAAATACTTCCAAAAATTTTTTTCCATTTAGTATTTTTATGCTTAAACTTTTTAGATATATAATGATTATTTTCTACTACATCAATCAAATCTAACCCTACTCCTTGTGAAACATATTTAAATTTTAGTGACTTTTTTTATATTTTTATTTCAAACATTTCTAATGCTTCTTCTAAATTTATTTTATTGCCATTTATTTGTCTTATATGATAATCATTTTGTTTCTGTATTCCTATTCTATAATTCATCCTTTTTATAATTATTTCATCTTTCATATTTAAATCTCTCCATTGTACAATTTCTCAAAATCTAAATTCTTCATCCATCCTGTCTTTGTCATTTCCCCATCCTCACTTATCCAGTTTCCTTCCTCGTCCAACAAATGCTTAATCAAATAGTATTTTGTTGCATAGGCTTTCTCCATCCATTCCATATTATCATCAAAGTATGTCAAGGTATATTCTGCTTTCCCATCTTTTGAAATTATAGTTTCTTCAAGAAGCTCCCCGTCAGGTATATCCTCTTCTGGAAAGTTGTACAGCATTTCCTCCACTTTCTTCAACTCCATCTTTTCTCTGAAATCCCATTTCATATCATCTGTTTTTTCACTTATAAATTCATCCAGCGTTTCAGTCATCACTATCTTCCTTGAACCGTCTTCCAGCTCTATGTTTTCATAGCAGTTATCATATTCAGACAGTTTCCTTTGAGACAAATACCTGTAATAGTCATGACCTATCCACATCTTCCAGTACACCCCCACTGGAAGATTCTTAATCATTCTAGTATGTCCAGGATTCTTACTTATATCTATTCTAAGCTGACTTCCTAGCATTACCGTGTTATTATCTGTAACAACTCCACCTTTTCTTTTTAAACCTTTCTATATCTTCTTCATTAATTAAAAAGCTGTATTTCATATCTTCAATAAATCCAATATCTGATGATGTCTTTTGAAATATATTGGATATAAAGTTATCAATATCTTTTTCATTTTCCTATATATTTCCTTGCTCATTGAAACATACATTCTATTTGGATTATATACTATTGCTCCTGTAAAATCATCTGTATCAAGCTCTATTGTTACATACTTATTTCTATATTTTTCATCTGATATCTCTTCAAAAAAACTTTTTCTCATTAAATTTTTTTATAATAGTTTTTATTTGTAAATGAGGCTACTATACCTATTCTATCTGGGGTTTATATAGTTTTAAAAAGAATTTGAAAAAAATTCTTGAATTTCTTTATAATTATCTTTTTGTTTTTTTATTTCTATCAATATTTTTTTCCATTATTCTTATCTCCTTAAAATTTACTTTCTTCTATTTTCATATATTTTAATCCCTTATTTTTAGCTATTTCATCTAATTCGTCTGCAGAAAAAGGTATCTTTGAACCAGGAGGTACTTCTATTATCAATGCTCTCTGGTTCTTAGGTATGGATTTTGGATACTCTCATTTTGCCCCCTATTATCAATTATATTCATCAAAAAGACAAACACCACTTCAAAAGTTTTTCAATATCATATTTACATCTGTAACTTTTTCCAAACAAATAGTTTCCATCACCAATAGCATAATAAAAAAATCTTTATTTCTAATATTTAGAAAACTTTGTTTTTAAACCTAAAAGATTTACTTTTCATACGAGTATAATCTTTTTATTTCTTCTACTTATCCTATTCTCTAATTTTAATATTTGTTCTAAACTATTTTTATCTTTTTCCTAATATCCGCAAAAGTATTTTAAGAAATTTTTAATACTTTTAATATCTTTCAACCCTTTATTCATCCTTTTTCACAAACATTAATATGAATATTATTAATATGAATATTATTATCCTTTTAAAGTTTCTTTAATATTTCTACTTCTATATTTGGATAATTTATATTATTATTTTTCAGGTTTTATAAATTGTATTCCAATTATATTTCCTTCTATTTCACGTATTCTAATTTTAATACTTTTATTTAATTTAAAATTTTTTTATTTCAACTTTTTTTGTTTTATCTTTAATTTCATAAATTTCATTTTTAAACATTTAAATCTTTTTATAGAACTTATTTTTTTCCATTACTTTATCCCTCTATTATTTTTTTAATAAATTTTTACAATTTGTAATGCTGTACTATACAAGTCTACATCATTATAAAATAATCCTTTTTCTGATATTATTTTTTCAGCTATTTCTTTTGCTTTTTTTATCGTTATTCTTTTTATAATATGCTATCATACCAAGTAAAGCTTCTGCATTTTTTATCAATTCCTTTTAAAAAAATAATCCTTTTGCGTCTTCATCATTACTTTCTTTTAGTTTTTATTTCTCCTAATGAAACCAATGATTGTGAATCATCTAAATCAATTCCTATTTGATACCATTTTTAGCTTCTATAATATTATTATTTTCTTCATAAATATTTCCTATTTTGTATGCAGAAATCCCCATTTTTCCTTTTTTTCATAAGCTATTTTTATAATACTTTAATGCTTCTGCTTTATTATCTAATTCATCATACATAGTACCTAAAAAAATAATTTCCTTCAAAACTATATTCTAAAAATTTTTCATATTCTTTTTAGCTTCCTCATATTTTTCTTATTCTTATCAGATTATCTGTATCATTAATTGTTTCAAATAATCTGTTTTCTCTTTCACCTCCTAACATCAAACCTATTTTTAAGTATCATTTCATCAGATATCTGATACATTTTGTTTTTCAAGCATTTTATTTTTTTAATTCATTAATTTTCCCTTTATTTTTTTCTTTATAGTAAATGGTCATTAGGTAATATAATCCTTCTGCCCTATTTCCATTTTTCAACTTTCAATAAAAAAATCTTTTTAGCTTCTATTTCATTATTTTTCACTTATTAATAATTTTGCTAGTTCTATACTTGATTTTTGATTTCCTTTTTCACTTCCTTTTAAATACCATTCTTTTGCCAAATTAAAGTTTCCTTTTCTATAAGCTATATTACCCTAATGTATAAGCGACTTCAAAAATTCCATTATTGTATGCTTTCTTATATCTTCTCTCACCTTCTTCTTTATCTATAAATTTATAATATATATTTGCTATACTTACGTCTGCCATATTACTATCATAATCTCTAGCTTTTTTTCATAATACTCTAACGCTTTTTTTATAATTCTTTTTCTTTATTTCCTCATCTCCCAAATTTGACAATTCAATATATTTTTTTGTAATCACTGCTCCTTTCATTATTCTTTACTTCTGCTTCGGGTAAAGAACATTTTTTTATAGCTATATTTAATGTTGCTATAAGTAAAAGTATTAGTAAATATTTCATATAAAGGTTCCTCATTTTTCCATAAATTCATAATTTTTTTCTCACTTTCTAATTTTAAATTTTTATTCTAATTATCTATTTTTTTATTCATCTGCTAAAAATATCTGGTTTTTCAGATTTTCTAAAACGCCTTGTCTTTTTAACTGTGATTCTATTGTTAAAGAAGTAACTCCTGTTTTTTTCATCTACTATTTCCATTTATTACTCACTCCTGTCTATCTTCAATATTCTGTAATCTTTTAAATGCAACTTTTTTCACCTAAATCAATAGCTTTTTTTATACCATCTTTTCGCTTCTTCATAATTTTCTTGCATTTCATAACAATATCCTATTCCAGCAATAGCTAACTTATCATTTTTAGCTCTCATATAATAATATTTTTTGCTTCTTCATAATTCTTTTCGTTAAGATATATCTTTGCAAGAATAAACGGAGCTATTGAACTTCCTTTATTTACTGCTTCTTCCAGTATTTTTTTCCTTCTTCTTTTTTATCTAAATTCTCATAAAATAAAACTCCTTTTTCTGTATAGCCTTCCACTTCCCCCTTTTTTTATAAGATTATCGTAAATTTCTAAACTCTTATCATATTTTTTTCTTTTTGTCTTAAAAAAAAAGCTTTTTCTAATTAGAAAAATCATTTTCAGTATCTTTTTCACCTAATTCTTTCAAAAATTTTCTTAGTTTCTTCATCATTTCCTCTTTCAAAATATAAAAAGTTGTAAATCGTTCCGTGAATCTTTATCTCCATTTTTAGCCGCTATCAAATAATATTTTGTTGCATTCTCTATATCACCTTTTTGTTCATAATAATATGCAAAATTATGTGTCGCTGGACTTATTCCTCTCTCTGCTGCATATTTTTGCCCATTTTTCATAATTTACATAATCTTTTTATAATAATAGTCTGCAAGATAATTTGAGGCTTCTGGTTTATCCTTTACTACTCTTTCAAAATAAAGCATTGCCATTTCAGGATTGCTCCCATAATAAATTTTTCCCATTATCATACATTTTCGTTTATATCTCTTGCTGTAGCATTTTTTTCCTATTTTTTTCAATATGTTCCTTTGCCATTTGTATTTGATTTTTCTTTTTGACTGCAACTAAATATTATGAAAATTACCAATATAATTAATAATAATTTCTTCATTCCTTACCTACTCCTTTTTATTTCCTCTTCTGATATAATCCTCCTAAGTTAAACATCGCTCTCTCATTTATTTAGAATCTCTAACTTCATAAATTATTTGTTTTAATCCATCTCACATTTTTCAAAAAAATATTACTCATAGTTATTTTCTCTTTCTAACTCTTTTAAATTTTTCTGCTATTTCTTTTTATAGATTCATCTTTAAAGTTTTTTTAATTCTTCATATATTTCTTTAGCTTCTTTATATCGTCCTTGTTCCTTATATACTGCTGCCAATCCAAATAATAATTTTAATTTTTCTTCCATGTTTTTCAATTCCTTTTAAATAGTATTTTTCTGCTTCGCTGTATTTCCCTTGTTCTGAATAAAAATCTCCCAATAAAAAAATTCTGCATTTTTCATAATTTTTCTTTTTCCATTCTCATATATTTTTTTCTGCTTCTTCATAACTACCTTCAATTCTATAAAAATTTGCAAACCATTCTCTTACTTTTATAATTTTTTCTCCTTCTTTCTCAAAAAAATTTAATAATTTTTTTCCCTTTCATTTCCTTTTTAATTTGTTCTCTTTTCTACCAATAACATAATCTAAAAATTATAAAAATCTGCCCAAGATTCATCACCTTGTTCAACAACTTTCATACGATAATCTATAGATTTATCAAATTCTCCTTTTTTCCTGATAATACCGTGAAATATCTTTACTCGCATTTAAAAACACCTTTATCAGAGGCTTTTTATATATTCTATATATTTTTCTCTCACTTCCTCTCTTTCTATAAAGAATTGCTAAATGATAGTTAGCCATCGGTACAAACTCTGAAGCTCCTTCATAATACATTTTTTGCAATTTCATAGTTTCTTTTTTCGTTTTGTATTTCACCTTTTTTTAAATAGTTCTTCTGCCTTCTCTTTTTGAAGGATTTTTTTCTTAAATTCCTTAACTTCACTTTTTTTACCTTATTTATTATTTTTCTCTCTTCATTATTTAATTTTGAATTTCCACAGCTTATTATCAAAAAAACTGAACATTAAAATTGAAATTAATATTTTTTTATACATTTGTATCTCCTCCTTAAATATTTTTTATTTATTTATAAGTACATTTGCTTCATCATTTTAATACTAATACTTCATCCTAAGTAATTTTAGTATCTCTATTTGATTGAACACTCGTATTTCTTTTGTGCTATCACTAAATCTATTGTATTCATATTTTTGTTATTCATTAGTTTTCTCCATTTCCTTTAAAAATTCTTTTTGCTTTTTAAATTTCCTTTATTAGCAGCTTCTTCTAATAATTCTTTTGCTTCTTTATATCTTTTGTTAGAATAATACAAGATTCCTAAATTATAAATTGCTGCTTCCTTCCATCTCCACCCATCTGAATAGCTTCTTTGTATAACTTTTTCTGCTTTATTTTCTTCAAGTTGAAGCATATATACAACCCCAAGATTAGTTAAATATCTTGCAGTTTTTTTATTGAAATGGCTTTTTTTATAATATTTTTTCAGCTTCTTTATAGTTTTTTTGATTTTTATACAACATTCCTATTTCAATAAGAGCATCTGTGTATTTTTGGATCTTTTTGTAATATCATATCAAACATCTTTTTTTGCTTTTTCAAAATTATTTTCATCACTATATTTCATTCCAAGTATAAACATCGCTTTGGTATCTCCATTTTCAGCTTCTTTATCATACAATGCTTTTTGCTTCGGAATTTCTTCTTAAATCTTCATACATCTCGGCTAGTGCCTTATAAGCATTTGGAACTCCTAGGTTCATTGCCTTTTTATAAAGTTTCTCCGCTTCCTCATACTTGCCTTCTCTTCTTCTAAAAAAAGCAAAATTATAGATACCATCTCTATCATTTTTTTCTTCCAATTCCTTATATAGTCTTTCTGCTTCAACTTTTTTTATTTCTTTTTATCATATATATTTGCAAGATTGTTAATCGCCATTAATATTGACGGATGTTCAACTTTACCTTGCTCAAATTTTTTTAAAATATTTTCATAAACTTCCATTGCTTTTTCTTGATTATATCTATATTGTTCATAATAAACTCCTAGATTGTATTCCGCTTCTATCAAATTATGCTGCCTTCCATAAAAGATTCCCATTTTTCAAAAATTTTTTTATTGTCACCTTTTTCCAGATAATAATTAGCTAAATACGTAGAAGCTTCTGGTTTGTATCTTATAACTTCATCCAACATTTTTTTGACTGTTCAGGATATTTTTTTAAAATTAAGCTGGGCTGTCAAAAATATATCCTCTATATCCTGTTTAGTAGGATTCTTTTTAAATATTGATATTTTTGTACTTTTTAAAGGACGGACTTAATTTTTCCAACTGTAAAAAAATTATTCCAAATACAAATACAATTCCTAATAAATATATCTTCAGAACTTTTTTACTAAATTTTTTTCATTTCCTCTTCCCTTTTATACTTTTTTTATCCTGCATTAATGTAATTTTATCTATTTGTTTTTTTCTTAATTTTTCTCATTTTTTTCTCCAAACATCTTTAATCATTAATTTCCTTTTTATAAATTTAGTAAATAAAATATAACTCATGATAAATTCTTGTAAAATGTCAAAAAAATTTTGAAAACATTAATAAAAGTGAAATATATCATAAGTTATGATTATTTTATCACAAAGGATAAAAAAATAAACTAGAAATTTTATTATGACTTTGTATTAACATTTTTTTGTTTTATTTGAAGATTTTTAGCAAAAATACTCTTTTTTTGAATTTTTTTAAATTATCATTTTTTAATGTATTCTATAATCAGCTAAAAAGGGTATATTCAATCAAAAATAGTTTTTTTGATATAAATATTAGGATCATTCAAAAATATTTTTCTCTATAAACTTTATATCGTAAAATAAAATTTTTGTAAATAAAATAAAACTGCCTCAAAAATAATATACATTATTCACGAGACAGTTTTTATTCGCTATTAAAAGCTCAAAAAGTAATTTAATTTTTTTATTTTTTTAACAAAAGATAGCAAGAAGTCTCCGACTTCTATAAGTGGGAGATGAATTGCTTTTTTTGTAAAAAAATTGAAAAAAAGGATACTCTTATGATACAATTTTTTTGTATAAAAATATCGAAGAGAAATAATTAAAAAAATAATATTCAAAATCAAAAGGAGGTGTAATTTTCATGAAATATAATTTAGCATTCAAATACAGAATTTATCCAAATAAAGATCAGGAATTATTGATAAATAAGACTTTTGGATGTGTTCGTTTTGTTTACAATACGATTTTTGTATACTGCGAATAAATTTTATGAAGAAACTGGAAAAAAATAAAATAATTACACCTGCTAGTTTGAAAAGTGAAAATCAATTTTCTGAAAAGAAGTAGACAGTCTAGCACTTTCAAATGCTCAATTGAATGTAAAACGATCGTTTACGAATTTTCTTTTCAGAAAGAGAGCAAAATTTCCAAGATTCAAATCTAAAAAGAATAATGTTAAAAAGTTACACGACAAATTGTGTAAATAATTCGATACGAATTGAAGAAAACAAATATTTGGTTTTGCCAAAATTGAAAAAGAGTAAAATTGAAAATACCATAGAGAAATACCAAAGAATTATAGAATAAAGTCGGTAACATTGACAAACAGCAATGGAAATTATTATGTTTCTATTTTTGACGGAATTTGAAAAAGAAATTCAAAAAAATGCCAAATAGTGATAAAGTAATTGGACTTGATTTTTTTCAATGTCTGAATTATTTGTCAGTTCTGAAAACCAAAGAGCTGATTATCCAAAAATATTTTTAGGATGTTAGAAGAAAAAAATTAAAGAAATTACAAAAATCATTATCAAGGAAAAGTAAAATTTTCTAAAAAAATTGGTATAGGCAAAAAGCGAAAATATCAAAATTGCATGAGTATATCAAAAATTGTCGAAGAGATTTTTTGCATAAATTATCGAAAAAATTGTCTGAAGATTATAATGCTGTGGTTGTTGAGGATTTGAATATGAAAGGGATGAGCCAGGCATTAAATTTTGGGAAAAGTGTAGGAGATAATGGATGGGGAATGTTTTTGAGGATGCTTGAGTATAAACTGATGTTTTTAGGGAAACAATTTTTGAAGATAGATAAGTGGTTTCCATCGTCGAAAACTTGTAGTAAATGTGGAAACGTTAAAGAGAAACTGAAATTATCAGAAAGAAGTTATAAATGTGAGTGCTGCGGGATTGAAATTGATAGAGATTACAATGCGGCATTGAATATAAAAAAACATTGGAAAAAGAAATGTTGGGAAATATTAGAAAAATAAAAGAAAAACAGGGCAGGGACTGTCCCGAAGAGCTTGGTAAATATATTTGGCTAGCAAAAAGCAGGTACTTCCCAAGAAGCTCCCGCTTCTAAAAAGCGGGAGTAGTTCACTTTAATCTGTAGGTCATTGTCACTATGGACTCTTAATTTCGATATAAATTATTATATACGTTTATAATTCTGTGATACTGTTATTCTTTTTCTTCCGATGTTCTCTCTCTTCTTTCTTTTTTTCACGTTTATCCATTTTTTTCATTTTTCTCTTTCACGGACATAATAACAAAAATCACTTACACTATCTAATAAAAGCACAATACAATCCAAAACAAGAATTTATCAAAAAAATATTATTGACAACAGTAATAATATTATCTTTACTTTAATTAGATATTTCATCTCTCAATCACTTCTTAACTATTATTTTTTTAATCTGTATTCATTAATTTTTCACAAAATTTACTTCCAGTATCCATATATGCGCAATAAAGTGCTGTAAAACATGAATTAGTCAAAAATATTATTGACAACAGCAATAATATTATCTTTCCTTAATTAGATATTTCATCTCTCAACCACCTCAAATAAGTATTTATTTCTGGAACTGAAACATTTACTCTTTCAGTATGTTCTAAATTCATATTTCACATATTATTTATACTGTTCAGTCCTTTATCATGATATCTTCCATTCTCATAGTTAGTTATCATTCTGGTTCTGTTTAACTCATTTGCTGTGTTAACTACCCCTTGAGAAAATCTTTTTGTTTCTATTCATTAATTATAAATATTATTCTAAAATTATTTTTCTTTGTTCAGAAGTACTACCTTTTTTTAAATTTGTATCATAAGCATATGCTAAAACCACTATCATCTATCAGATATACGTTATTTTCCAGCTTTAATCTTGATTTTTTCTTTTTACTGGAACATCTTCTCCCAAAAATAGGAGATTCATCAATATATTCAGTTATAAAATAACCTTTACTGTCCTTTTTCTATTTTAAAACTGTCTGCTGTATCTGGATATCCAAAAATTCTTATTTAGAAGTTTTTTTCTTCATGAAGTTTTTCCATCTGTTGTAAATTTTTATTTATTCCTATTCCATAAGTCATTTCTTCTTCTGAAGGTTTTTCTTCTTCTGATTTTGCAGATGTATTTTTTCCTGTTTTTCTTTTACTTTCTGCACAACATCTTTTTACAGGTTTTTTCTTCTTTCTTACTACAGAATATTAAGTTTACTGACAGTATTGATACTACTAACAGTAAAAATCTTTTTCCAACTATTCTCATAATACTTCTCCTTATTTTTTTATTTTTTTATTTTTATTATAACATATTTTTCACAAAGGATACTAATTTATCTTTTTGAAACAAATTACTAAAAATATTGTATAATATTATTAATAAAAAAATTTTTTTGAAATGAAAAAAAGGTGATGATAAAAATGAATAAAATTGATTTACTTCAAAAAAATAATTGATGAAAGCAAGAAAGTTGTCTTTTTTTGGAGGTGCTGGTGTTTCTACAGAATCGGGAATTCCTGATTTTAGAAGTGCTAATGGAGTTTACAGTTTGAAGTTAGACAGAAATTTTTCTCCAGAGGAACTTGTTTCTCACACAATGTACGAAAGATATCCAAAAGAATTTTACGACTTTTACAAAAAACATCTTGTTTATCCAAATGCCAAACCAAACTTTGCTCACAAATATTTAGCAAAATTAGAAAAAGAAGGGAAATTATCGGCTGTAATAACTCAAAATATTGACTGCTTGCATGAAATGGCTGGGAGCAAAAATGTTTTAAAATTACACGGAACAGTTGATAGCAATACTTGTGTTAATTGTGGTAAAAAATATAATTTGGAAGAATTTTTGGAAATTTGTGACAAGGAAAACGTTCCACACTGTCCAAAATGTGGTGGAATTATAAAACCTGATGTTACTTTATATGAAGAAGTACCTGACCAATTCACTTTTTCAAAAGCAATAAATGAAATTTCAAAAGCAGACACATTAATTATAGGCGGAACTTCACTTATCGTGTATCCAGCAGCCTCCCTCATTCAATATTTTTCAAGGAAAAAAATCTTGTTTTAATCAATAAATCTCAAACTGAACAAGATAATTTTTGCAAATTTGGTTATACATGAAAGTATTGAGAGGTTTTTAAGAAATTGAGATAAAGATTTGTTATAAAAATTATTTTTGAAAATATTATTTTGAAAATAAAAAGAATAAATTTTTAAAAATTTAAGAAATATTATTTTTTTATAAAGTTATAATATGCTAGAGAGTACAACAAAACTTTTTACTACATGTGTATGCATACTCAAATCTATTTAAAATCAAATTACTAAAAATTGTATAAATTTAGATTTTGAATAAATAGCCATACCTTTTTGAGTTTAGTTTTTAAAGTAGTTTTTACTATAAAACAAATTTTATAGATTGCTGTACTCTCTTTCTCTTCACACAAATCATTTAAAATCATTTTATCTTCCAAAAATTTCTTTTTATTCCTCCAGAAATTCCTTCAATAATATGTGTAGCATTAACAACATACTGCTCTTTTCAATAATTTATCTCCAATAAATCCATGCAAATAAGCACCTATCAAGGCAGAATGTAACAAATCATACTTTTTGACCAGCAAATGAAGCTATAATTCCTGTTAAACAGTCTCCCATGCCACCGTTTGCCATATGCGAGTTTCCAGTACTATTTACAAATAGTTGTTCTCCATCAGTTACAATTGTATTTTTCCCCTTTAAAAAGCAATACAATTTTATATTTTTGCAAAATCAATCGCTTTTTTGAAATCTATTTTCCAAAAATTTCATTTGACGAAAAAAACCTGTTAATCTTGAAAAATTCGATTATATGTGGCGTTAAAATACTTCTATTCTGTATTTTTCAAACAATTCTTGATTTTTCTGACAATAAATTCAACGCATCTGCATCCAAAACAAGACGAATTTTTATTACCTTTTTATTTTTCTCAATACTAATTAATTTCTTTTAAAATCTCAAGTGATTTTTGTTTTTTTCCAATTCCAGGTCCAATCGCAATAACATCACTATTTAAGATTTCATTTTCTAATTTTTTTCAAAAACTTTCTTCTATATTTTCAAAATTTATCGGAAAAACTCATAGCTTCTGGAACAAAACACATTCAACGAAAAAAATTATTCTTATCTGTAATCAAAGTCGTTAATCCTGTTCCACTTCTCACACAAGATTTTTGTCACAAGATTCCCAGCTCCATAAAAATCCACTACTTCCAGCATAAATCAACACTTTTCCAAAATCACCCTTTATGAGAATTTTTCATCTCTTTCAACATGAAAAAGATTTAATCATTTCTCCAGTCAAATAATACTCATTCACAAGCTGAATAATATTCCCTTCATTCAAGCCAATATTTTTCAACAATTACTTCACCTAAATATTTTTTTCGCTACAGGATCTCAAAAAAATCCCTTTTTGTAAGTCACAAAAGAAATAGTAACGTCTGCATTTACCGAAATCCCCATAATATCCCCAGTATCTCCATTAATTCCCGACGGAATATCAATCGAATAAACTTTTTTTCTTTTTTTACAACTTTCATTTATTTTCAAAATCACATCTTTGTAAACGCCTCTTATCTCAGAATTCAACCCTGTTCCAAAAATTCCTTCAATAACAACATCGCATTCTACGAATAATTTTTTTCAAGTCCCTCCAAATTATAGAAAATCTCAATTCAGAATTTTTACAAATTTCATAATTTACAAAAACAGTCATTACTCATTTTCTCATCACTTATACAAAAAAATCTTCACTATCTTCCCTTTTTGAAAATAATTGTCGTGCAATCGCATAACCGTCGCCACCATTATTCCCTTTTCCACAAATAATAAGAAAATTGTCCTCATTTTCATCAATATGTTTTACAAAAGAAATCGCTGCATTTTCCATAAGCACTATACTCGGTATTTTCAACTCATTAATCGCAAAACTATCAATCTTTTTGTAGTTTCATTTCCACCTAATAACACTTTTTATCGCCTTCTCTCGCTATTTTTTTATTTTATAATATTTATACCTTTTTTTAAAAGATATCAAAATTTTTCATAATAAAAAAACTATTTTTAAAGAATATAACTACCTACCAATATTCATTGCTTAGTTTCCCAATATTCTTATTAAAATAGCTTTTTCCTAATTTTAATAAATTCCTATTTTTCTTGCTTTTATGCAAATTACATTTAAAAGTCAAATTACTAAATTTTTTTGATAACTTTTGTTAAAAAAATAACCTCGTCAATATATTCAACATTTGGTAATCTATCAAACAATCCTATTTGACTAAATAATTCTTTACCTGTCGTGCTTCCATAAAAATTTTTGAAGTTTTTTTGTTTTACATCATAAACATATTTTCCAATTATAAAAAAATTATTTTCTTCTGGCATTAAACCATAGAATCTAATAACTTCTTTATCAGGTAAAAGGCACTGTTCCCAAATTACTCGTATCTAATTTTTGAGAAAAAGTCTTGTATTCTTCCAATTTTTATAAAATCTGTTTTTAAATTCTTCATTTGTTGTTTGATCTGTCAATTTCAATCCAACTCCTAAAGTTAAATCATAGCTATCATTTTCTATTAAATAATAAGCCATTTTCATATCTTCAGAATCACAAAAAATGTCATTTGTTTTCTTTTCAGATTTTACTTTATTTATCATTCTATTTAATAATAAATCAGGGACCATTTATAAAATTACAATCACAAAAATCCTTGTAATGCCACTAAAAAAATAACGATGACAATACTAATTTTTTTCATACATTACTCCCTTCTTTTTTTAAAAATAACATTTGTTTTTTTAATTATAGCACATTTTTAATCTAATTCAATGGACTAGAAAATCATAATTTCACAATTTTTTTATTAATTTTTCTTAAATTTCGTGTGAATTAATCAAGAAAAAAATCTTCTTAAAATCCATATATATCTGTAAATCTCAAGTATTTGCGAAATAAATATAAAAGCAAATAAAATATATAATATATTTATTGACTTATTCAATGATTTGGTATTATAATATATTCATAAAAAAATAAAAATTGAGTTCAGGAGGACAAAAATGGGTATGAGTTTAACGTACAAGATTTTTGAAAAATCTTCTAAAAGGAGAATTAAAAGCAGGTAACGAAATCGCCGTAAGAGTTAATCAAACACTTACACAAGATTCCACGGGAACGATGGCGTATTTACAGCTAAATGCAATGAATGTTGACAAAGTAGCAACGGAAATTTCTGTGGCTTATGTCGATCACAATATGTTACAATCAAGTTTTGAAAATGCAGATGATCATGAATTTATTAAAACATCAGCTGAAAAAAACATAATATTGTTTTTTTCAAAACCTGAAATGGGATTTGTCATAGATTGCATTTGGAAAGATTTGGTAAACCAGGAAAAATATTGATTGGTTCAGACAGTCACACACCTACTGGTGGAGGACTTGGAATGCTTGCAATTGGAGCAGGTGGACTTGATGTTGCGATTGGTATGGCAAGAGGACTTTATTATTTAAAAAGTTCCAAAAGTTTATAACATTGAGCTTTAGAGGAAAAATTACAACCTTGGGTATCAGCTAAGGATATAATTTTTATATGTTTTTAAAAAGAATTAACAGTAAAAGGTGGAGTTGGATTTGTAATGGAATATACTGGAGAAGGTATAAAATCACTATCTGTTGAGGATAGAGCCACTATTACAAATATGGGAGCTGAATTAGGAGCTACAACTTCAATTTTCCCAAGTGATGAAAATACGAAGACTTTCTTGGAAAAACAATCACGTGGAGAGGATTTTGTAGAATTATTGCCTGATGAAGATGCAGTTTATGATGAAAAATTAGTTGTTAATTTGGATGAATTAGTGCCACTTGCAGCTTTTCCTCATAGTCCTGATAATGTGCATGAAATTCCAAAAGACAAAAAATTGAAAGTTGATCAAATTGCAATTGGTTCATGTACAAATTCATCTTATTCAGATTTTATGAAACTTGCAGCAATTTTAGATGGGAAAAAAGTTCACCCAGATGTGAGTCTTGTTTTATCGCCAGGTTCAAGTAATATTATGAAAATGATTTCAGAAAATGGAGCATTGGCTAAATTTATAGCGGCTGGAGCAAGATTACTAGAAGCTGCATGTGGACCTTGTATCGGAATGGGACAAGCACCAAAAACAGATGGAATCTCACTTAGAACATTTAACAGAAACTTCAAGGGAAGATGTGGAACAATGAGTGCTGGAGTTTACTTAGTTAGTACAGAAACAGCTGCTGCATCAGCAATTACAGGATATTTAACAGATCCAAGAGAATTGGGGGCAGAAATTATCATTGATGAGCCAGAAAAATTTGAAGTTTCAGATAATTATTTCATTTTCCCAAATCCTAATGAAGATGAGGCGAAAAAAGAAAGAGAATCTGTAAAAATTGTTATGGGACCTAATATTAAGCCATTCCCAATTGGAGAAGAATTAAAAGACAGCTTTACTAAAAAAGTTATTTTAAAAACAGGAGATAACATTACAACAGATGATATTTGTCCATCGAATGCTGCATTATTGCCATTCCGTTCAAATATTCCTAAATTGTCTGAACACTGTTTTGAAACAATTATTCCAGATTTCAAAGAAAGAGCTGAAAAAAATGATGGTGGAATTGTTGTCGGTGGAGAAAATTATGGACAAGGTTCTAGCCGTGAACATGCTGCATTATTACCACTTTATCTTGGTATAAAAGCTGTTATTGCAAAATCATTTGCAAGAATTCACAAAGCAAACTTGATTAACAGTGGAATTATACCGTTAGAATTTGAAAATGTAGAAGATTACAACAATATAGATGAATATGACGAATTACAATTATCAGATATTCCAAATTCATTGATAAATGGAAGATTTATTGTTAAAAATCTTACTAAGAATATCGAATTTCCTGCTAAATTCAATGGTTCAGAAAGAGAACTTAAAATATTGAAATTTGGTGGATATTTGAAATTTGCTACAAGTGATGAATTTTTGAGTTAAAACGTGAATAACAGTAGTTCTAATTTGATTTTTGAGTCAAAGAATTTTTGAATAAATTAGCTCTTTATTTAAACTAGAATTACTGTACTTTTATAAAAAAATAATTTAGAAAGAGTGGAAGATAATATGAAAAAAATTACATTAATACCTGGAGATGGAATTGGATATGAAATCTCTGAAAGTTTAGTAAAAAAATCTTTGATGCAGCGAAAGTTCCTGTGGAATTTGAAACTGAAAATGCTGGATCGGATGTTTATGAAAAAAACTGGAGAACTTATACCTGAAAGTCTTTATGAAAGCGTTGAAAGAAACAAAATTGCAATAAAGGGGCCTATTACTACACCAATTGGAAAAGGTTTTAGAAGTATAAATGTGTATCTTAGAAAAAAATACGATTTGTACACAAATTTTAGACCTTCTAGAAATTTGCCTGGAATTGAAACTCGATATGATAATATTGATTTGGCTATTTTCCGTGAAAATACTGAAGGAATCTATATTGGTGAAGAAAAATATGAAAATGAAGAAAAAACTAGTGCAATTGCTGTGAAAAAGAATTACGAGAAAAAGGAAGCGAAAAGAATTATTAGAAGTGCTTTTGAATATGCAAAGAATAATGGAATTTCGAAAGTTACAGTTGTTCATAAAGCAAATATTTTAAAATTCACTGATGGAATGTTTTTGGATATTGCAAGAGAAATTTCAAAAGAATATGAAAATATTGAGCTAGAAGAACTTATTATTGACAATATGTGTATGCAACTTGTTACAAATCCTGAAAGATTCAAAGTAATTGTTACAATGAATTTATATGGAGATATTTTTATCTGATTTAGTAGCTGGACTTGTTGGAGGACTTGGAGTTGCACCTGGGGCTAATATTGGAGATGATATCGCTATTTTTGAGGCAGTACATGGATCAGCACCAGACATTGCAGGACAAAATAAAGCAAATCCGCTTGCATTGCTACTTTCTTCAATCGAAATGTTAAAATATTTAAAACTTGATGATTTTGCTAAAAATATTGAAAAAGCTATTTTTAAAAACATTAACTGACGGTTGTAAAACAGCAGATTTAGGTGGAAATGCTACAACTACTGAATTTACAGATAAAAATTATTGAAAATCTGAAATAAGGAGTTGGTAAAACATGAAAAACTGATTTTTATTAATGAGCTGGGAGTTATGTTTACCGAGAATAATTCTATTTCAGACGATATTTATAATAAATTAAATGTAAAAAGAGGTCTTAGGAATAAAAATGGGACAGGAGTTCTTGTTGGATTAACAAAAATTGGTTCTGTTTTAGGATACTCAATCGATAAGGACGGAAAAAAAATTCCAGCAGACGGAAAACTTTATTATCGTGGTATTTCTATTGAAAAACTTGTATCTCTATTTAAAAAGGAAAAAACTTTTTGCTTTGAAAAAACAATATTTTTATTGCTTTTTTTGGTAAAGTTCCTTCTAATTTTGAATTAAAAATGTTTATCAGTACTTTGAAAGAATATCAGCATTTGCCAGATGAGTTTATCGAAGATTTCATATTGAGAAAACCGAGTACAGATATAATGAATCAACTTCAACGTTCTGTCTTGTGTCTTTATACTTTAGACGAAAATCCAGATGATGTTAGTCTTTCAAACTTGATTGATCAATCTTTAAACTTGATTGCAAAATTTCCTAGCCTTCTTGTTTATTGTTATCAAGCGTGTAATTACAAGCATTTTAATAAGAGTTTGATCATTCATAATCCAGTGGAAGAATATAGCATTGCACAAAAATGTTCTTCACATGCTTAGAAGCGACAATCAATTTACAGAATTAGAAGCTGAAGTTTTTAGACTTGATTTTTAGTTATCCATGCAGAACATGGAGGAGGAAACAACTCAACTTTTACTTCTCATGTTGTTTCTTCAACTAGAACTGATACATATTCGTCAATTTCTGCCTCGATTGGAGCCTTGAAAGGACCTATGCACGGTGGAGCAAATTCGATGGTTACAAAAATGGTGGAAGATATTAAGAAAAAAATACTAATCCATATGATGAAGTTAAATTAAAAGAATATTTGAAAAATATTTAATAAAGAGGTATTTGATAAAAAAAGGTAGAATTTATGGTATGGGACATGCTGTCTACACAATTTCGGATCCTCGTGCTGTATTATTAAAGAAAAAGGCTTATGAATTAGCAAAAGAAAAATGCACTTGAAGAATTCGAGTTATTTTTCAAATATTGAAAAACTTACAAAAGAAATTGGAAAAGAAACTAAAGGGAAAAAAATTTCGAAATTTGTGCAAATGTTGATTTATATTCAGGATTTGTATATAAACTTTTTAAATATTCCACAAAATATTTTTTACCCCCACTTTTTGCTCTTGCTAGAATTGCTAGTTGGAATGCGCATAGAATGGAACAAATTTTAGTTGATAAGAAATTAATCAGACCAGCTTATAAGGCAATCGATGAAGATGGGAATGTTTTTGTTATAAATTATCTTTTTTTAAAATGAAATATTTAGATTTTTTTAATTTAAGCGAGTATAAAAATTTTTGTGTAAATAGAATGGCGAAGTACTGAATTTACTAGTTTTATCTATTAGTTTACACAAAAATTCTGGACACTCTCAAATTTCTATAAATATAAAAAAATCATATAAAATATCCAAAAATATAAAGTGATATCTTATATGATTTTTAATTTATTTATTAACTACTTTTTTTCTATTTGACTAAAAACTATAAACTTTTTAATTATTTTTAGCTTTTCTAAATATTGAATAATTCACAATTAATCCTGATTAATTCCAAATATCCAAAAACTTCACATTTGAAAGAAATTCTCTAAGATACGCTTTTGGTGCAGCAATAATTGGTGTTTTTGCTGGCAATCCGTATATTTCAAATCCTTCTTTTTTTCCAATCCTGTTGCACGTGCAATTTTTAGCTCGATACATATGATAATCATTAGTTACTATCAAAATCTTTCTTTTTTTCTTAGAAATATCAAGCGATTTATCTTCTTTTATTTTTAACAAACTATATTTGAAATTTTTGTACCGTATTTTCGAGATTTATCTTCTACAATAATTCGTTTTTTTGATTTATTCCATTTTTTATAAGTTCCTTTTTCCATTGCTTTTGCCTCGGTAATCTTCTCTCCAGGACCTTTTTCCACCAGTTACTACTACTTTTTGTATCTTTATTCTCAAGTAAGTACTTCACTGCCACCATTATACGATTTTTTTCAACGAATTTGAAGGAACCTCTCCATAAAGTTTCCCACCAAGAACAATTACATAATCCATCTTTTTTTCTTTGATTCCTCTCATTATAATCATTTAGATATTCTCTAATTATCAAAAATTCTGTTAACAAAAAGAACAGTAAAAACTCCCAAGAAAAATTTTTTTATTATTCTAACATTTTTTTAACTTCAATTCGTAATTCCTCCAAAATCTTAATACATTCTAAAAATTCCTTCTGTTTCAGATAGTAAATCTGCAACTTTTCCATCTGTCACTTCAATCAGTTTCTGCGTGTCTACTTCCATTTGAAGACCTCTTTTTCCTGCTGAAACTATTATTTTTTTCAAATTTCAAAGCACTTTCATCAAAAATGTATCATACTTTTTCTTCATACCAACTGGCGAACAACCACCACGTATATATCCTGTATTTTTCTCTAATTCTGAAAGTGGCAACAACTCAATGTTCTTTTTCTCCACAAGCCTTTGCTACTTTTTTTAAATCTAAATGAGCAGCTCCTGGAATTACACACACATGAAGATTTTTTTCGTTTTTCCCTTTCAAAACAATAGTTTTAAATATACGATCTGCTAATTCAGGCAATTTCTCAGCAACTCCTAACCCTGAACTAGTACCTTCGGACCATTCATATGTATGAATTTCATATTCAATCTTTTTGTTTATCTAGTATTCTTAATGCATTGGTTTTTATCTTTCATTCTCATCTCCTTAATATTTATAACGAGTGATAACGAATCTAAAAACTATTTTGTATTATCATTAAATGATTTTATCAAATCCTTAAAGAATTTTTTACCTTCTGAAATAGCTTGTTGACCAATATTACTTGATTCAATCGTATCTTTCACATCATTTACATCTTGTCCAACTTTTTTTCAACCATTCCATTGTCTTAGCAACAGTTTCTTGTCTTTGGCTATAAAGATTTTTTTACCTTCACTTAATAATTTTTTTACATTGTGCATCAAAATTGGCATCTCCAGTTGGTATACATTGAGTACCATTTAAGTTGTCTGACGCTTCTTTAATACTTTGAAGAGCTTTTTTTCTCCTTTTTGTAATGCACTTTCTGTATTTTTTTAGATTCAATGTCTTTTGTCATTTCCTCAATCAAACTCTCACTCTTTTTTATTATTTTTCTGTAATCAATCTATTGATTCTTTTCTCTTTCTCTTTTTACATTTTTTTCGCAATCTTATCAGTTGTCAAAGTTTCATTTTGTACTGGCGTATTAGATTGGTCTGTATTTGTATCAATACTCATTATACCATCTTTAGGCTGATTGCTTGTGTCTACTTCAGGTTGAGACCCTACAACAACACCCGAATTTTTTCTTGAAAATTCCTTATTCTCATTTCCATTATTAACAATAAGTCCAATACCACTAACCAATAAAAACACAATTCCAACATAAAACATTGCACTTATAAACTTATCATTTACAGTTCTTTTCGTCCTTAATCTTACCAACAATTTCATTTTTTTCCCAATTGAGTATTTTCTGTATACTCTTTAAATTTTTATTTTCTTCTAATTTCTTTTTAGCCATCGGTATTCCAGATACAATCACAATAACTAAAGCAAATACTACAAATAATATTCCCATTTTTCTCTCCTTTTTAGAGCTAAGCCCTTTTTAATAATTGTTCTCCTCAAACAAGCTAATTGTAGTCATAAAACCTTTTTTTATTTTTTTGATTAAACTTTATTTTTAAATTATACAACCATCTTTTTAACTAAAAAAATACACAAAAACCATATACAAATAGGAGATTCACTAGTATAACTAACTCTATGTTTCTCTTTCTCATTTATCATCAAAGTATCACCCTTTTCGACAAATGAATTTCTCTATCATCAAATTCAATAGTCGCATTTCCTGTAACAATACAACAAACTCTTTTTTTCATCTTGAATCATCCAATCTGTAGTTTGTCCATTAGATAAAATTCTTTCTATCCTAACATTATCACTCTGAGCTAATATTTCTAAAATTTCCTCACTTTCAGGTATTTTTCTTTATTTCAAATATATTCATTTTCTTTTTTTCCTTATTTTTAAGTATTTCTATCCATATAAAAAAATTATTTATCAACAATGTCAATAAATTTATATTTTTTTCAGATCTTTTTCTCATAGGCTCTGGATTTCCTTCCAAACTTGAAACTCTATCTGAAATTTCTTCTTGCTTTTTCAACATTTCATCTAATTTATAATGCAAATCTTCAATAACAATCTCATTTTTAAGTTAACTTTGTAATCATTCTCTGATCTTCCAATCTTTTCTTTCTATTTTGTCCAAGAATAATCAATGAACTAAACAGCATCATTACACCAGATAATCCAATATTTACCAACGATAATGTATCCTTATTTTTCTTTAAAATGACTTATATTATAAACAAACCACGCTACAACAAATATTGTCAATACCAATATAAACGTTTTACTTCCTACAATATTTGCTAAAAAAGTTAGACAGTTTTCCAGAAATAGTTTTTCGCTTCTTCTTCTTTAATATCTTTTTGACACCTTCTGATCCAACAGCCTACGAATTATAATTTCTCTAGCTTTTTCATCTCTCTCAATATTTTTCTAATATACTTTTTTTAGTGGTTTCTCTTTTTAAATCTACATTTCTTCGAATATTTTTTTATATTAATTTCTGAATTTTTTTGTTTTTCTTCTTGATTTTTTTCTTTATTATCTTTATTTTTCAGAGTATTATTTTTTTAGAATTTACCTCTTCTTTTTAAAAGTCTCCATAGCTCTCCTTTCGTAAATAACTCAAATTATATTTTTCCCTTTGTAACATACATTTATTTTACCAAGTCTTAGCACAAAAATCAAGAAATTAAAACGAAAAATAGAAAAAAAGCTGCTTCATATAATTAAATTATACAAAGCAACTTTTTTTCAGTTAGTTATTTTTAATTTATTTATTGTTCAATAGAACCTTTTCCTGTGCTTTTTAAGCTACAACTTTTATCTTTTTCCATTTTTCTGTATAAACAGCTTCATTTCCTTTCATATGAATAGAAATATTTCCATTTGAATATTTTCTTTCTCCACTTGCAGCTACAGCTGAATTTAAATCATAAATACTACCGTAACCATCAGCCAATCTTACTTTTATCTGTTGATAAATTTTCAACTGTTACATCTTGGTACCCTTCACAATCAAATTTTTCTTAATAAATGTGATGATGCAGTGTTGTTATCAGCATTGCTTTGAGTCATAGAGCAAGCTTCATCTTGACCATTTTTTTAGTAAATGCAGCTTCATTTCCTTTTTATGTGAATAGAAACTCCACTACCTTTATATTCTTCTCCACTTGCTGATCTTGTCAATTTCAAATTATATGATTTCCCATTACTTTCAGTCAATTTAACTCTGTCTGTTGATAGATTTTCAACTGTTACACTTCCATTATCGTAAGTAAATTTTTCTTGTTAATTTTGCTGATGCAACTTTAGATGCTGCTTTTTTTATTTGAAGTTTTCTTCGTAGCCGCATAACCAATAGATCCTAAAGCTAAAACTCCGATTAATACTGTTAAAATAATTTTTGTAGATTTCATAAAAACCACTCTCTTTCTTTTTTTCTCCATTTTATTTTTTTATATGCCCAAATTTTCAAAAAAAGTAGATAACAATCCATTTTCACTCCTTTATAAAATTAAATCTTATCCTGTACTTTCATCCTAAAAATCTAAACATACTTACTGAAATCTTGATCCTCTCTTGATTTCGGTATTAGTATCTAACATATTTATTTTTTTCAATTAAATAATAATTTTTCTTGATTTATTAATTTTTAAAATTAATTATAAAAAAATGTTATCGTATCAAAAGTTTAATAATATCTATATATTCAACAATTTTATTATACTAATAAATTTACAAAAATATTATTTATTCAAAAAGATAAACAAAAAAAAAGAAGTTTTTTATCACTTCTCTTTTCAAACTATTCAATAAAAAAACAATTATCTAATGAGTTTTTAGCTTCTTCATACAACTTCACATATTCTCTAGCTGCTTTATCCCAAGAAAAATCAGCTTCCATATTTCTTCTTATTAAATCTTTCCAAACTTCAGGTCTATCATAATAGATTCCTTCTGCTACTTTTTATTGTATACAACATATCATCTGCATTAAAGTTTGTGAATGAGAACCCGTTTCCTTCATTTGTAAATACATTATAAGGATGAACAGTATCTTTTTAATCCACCTGTTTCTCTAACTACAGGAATTGTACCAAATCTCATAGCTATCATTTGACTTAATCCACATGGTTCGTATCTCGAAGGCATTAAGAAAATATCACTTCCAGCATAAATTTTCATTTGCTAAATGAGGATTATATCCTAAATAAACTTTGAACTTATCAGGATATTTATTTGTCAAATAGTTATAATAGTCTTCATAGAATCTATCTCCACTACCTAAAATTACTACTTGAACTGCATCATATTGCAATAAGTTTTCTAAAACTGCTGATACTAAATCTAGTCCTTTTCCTTCAACTAATCTTGTTACCAAAGAAATTAAAAGCAACATCTGATTTTGGTAACCCTAATTTTTTTCTTGTAATCTGTATTTATTTTTCTTTTTTTCTTATCTAGAGAATCTTTGTTAAATGGTATTACATCTGGATTTTTCTGGATCAAATTCATCTACATCAATTCCATTTAAAATTCCATATATTTTTTTCGTATTTGTTATCCATTCTAATCCTTCTGCAAAAATAAGGATATTTAATTTCTTCTGCGTAAGTTGGACTTACTGTATTTACAACATCTGCATAACCAATTCCTATTTCCATAAAATTCAAATCGTATCCACCAATATCATAACCCATTCTTTCAAATGAATATTTTGAGAATCTTCCTTGATACATTAAATTATGAATTGAATAAACTGTTCTCATATCCCAATAAAACGGATCATTATTGTATCTTACATTTAAGAAATAAGGTACTGGTCCAGTTTGCCAGTCATTACAGTGTAATATATCTGGTTGTAAATTAATTTCTTTTTAGAAATCTAAGTGCTAATTCAGAAAACATCGCATATTGTATATCTTCATCATTATCACCATAAACATGACCTCTTTCATATAATGCTTTATTTTCAATAAAATAATAATTAATTTTATCATCTGGGTATTTAACTAGATTAAAAAAATGTCTCCATGACTTTCTAATCTTGCTACCCATTCAAGTTTTTCAAGGTATTTAACTGGTATCTTATCATATTTAGGCATTATAATAGAAACTTCATGACCTAATTCTTGCATTTTTTTAGGTAAAGCACCCATAACATCGGCTAATCCACCTGTTTTTAAAAAAATGGAGCTACTTCTGATGCTAAATAAACTATTTTCAAATTAATCACTTCCTATTTTTTACTGTTTCTCCAACTGGTACATATTTATTATTTTCATTCAATTTAACTTCACCAAAAATTCTAACATTTTTACCAATTAATGCTCCTTCAGGAATAACGGCACCTTTACCAATTACTGTAATTCCTGATGATAAAACATCTGGTTTTTCATAATTTGGAACTTTTGCTTCACCATGTCCAATAAATGAATTTTTACCAATATAAACCTTTTTTTATCAACAATTACTGTATCTAAATGTGTATTTTCATCAATATATGTTCCACTAAATACGATACTATTTCTAATAGTAGCACCTTTTTCTTACAGTCACTCCAGGTCCTAATACTGAATTTTTGAACAGTTCCTTCTATTTTACATCCATTACAAATTAATGAATTTTTGTGAACTACCTGTTTCACCGATTCTTACTGGTGCCAAGTCTTCACTTCTTGTATAAATTTTTCCATCCTGGATCATATAAATCAATTCCAACTTCTTCTGATTTTTTTAATCAAATCTAAGTTTGCTGCTAAGTAAGAATCATATGTTCCAACATCCATCCAATAACTATCGTAGCAATGAACAAATACTTTTCTATCTTCTTTAATCATTGAAGGAATTACGTGTTTTCCAAAGTCTAAGTCTTGATTTTTCTAATTTTTTTCTAAATATTCTAATAATGCATCTGTGTTAAAAATATAAATTCCCATTGAAGCTAGATTACTTCTAGGTTCTGCTGGTTTTTCTTGGAAATCAAGAATTTGTTTATTTTTCATCTACTTCAAATATTCCAAATCTACTTGCTTCTTCTATTGGAACTGGTTGTGCTGCAACTGTTAATTCAGCTCCACTTTCTTTATGTTCTTTTAACATCCATCTATAATCCATTTTATAAATGTGATCTCCAGATAATATTAATACATATTTAGGATTTTTATTTTTAATAAATTCAATATTTTGTCTGATAGCATCAGCTGTTCCTTGATACCAAGCACTTCCTCCTGGTCCTTCATGTGGTTGTAACATAGTTATACTTGAATCTCTTCTATCAAAAATCCCAAGGTTTTCCTGAACCAATGTGTTCGTTTAATGACAAAGGTAAATATTGTGTTAATAATGCAACATCATAAATTCCTGAATTTGAGCAATTACTCAATGCGAAATCTATAATTCTAAATTTACCAGCAAAAGGTACACTTGGTTTAACCCTTTTTTTCTGATAAGATGTCAAGTCTTGATCCTCTTCCGCCTGCTAATATCATAGCCAAAATTTCCATATTAATACCTCCTATTATTCTCTTTACATTTTAAGTATACCTTATTTTTTTAAATGGCAAGAAGTAAAATGAAAATTTTTTTATACGATTTATTTTTCCTTCAAAATAATTGATAACTTCCAATAAATTATCAAATTTTTTTGAAATATTTTTGTCTGATTTCTTCCGTTGGTTGTAATTTATCTGGAATCATAAAAGGAAAAGTTTTTTTGCTGAATGTGCAGCTCTTACTCCATTAAATGAATCTTCAAAAAAAACTATTGATTTTTTTCAGGCTTTTGCTTCTCCTCTTTTTGCAGCAATAAGAAACACTTCTGGATCTGGTTTCCCATGTTTCACATCTTCCGCAGTTATAAAATGATCAAAAATATTTTTCTAATATCCTTACCTTCTGTTAGAATTGTAGCCAATTTTTCGATTAGAAGACGTCGCTAAAAACCATTTTTATTATTTTTCTTTCAAAAAGTTTAATAATTCTAATGCTCCTAATTTTAAATCAACTTCTCCTTTTTCGGCTCTTTCACATATTATTGAATGTATTTCATCAACCATTTCATCGAAAGGAAATTCTTGTCCTAGATAATCTTTATAAGTTTTTTTCTTGCTACATTATTTGTTAATCCCATTGTCATTTCTGACAATTCTTGTGTTATTTCATAGCCCATTTCTCTGGCAATTCTTTTTCCCTCATTCACATAAATATCTTCTGTATTAAACAAAAGTCCATCCATATCAAAAAAATAAACAATTCTGTATTTTTTAAATAATTTATCTCCCATATTTTTTACACAATACCTTTCTTAAATGCTATTTCCTATTCTATTTCCTATTTATTATTTCTATAAATTTATTTTTTTCTTCTTCTAAAAATCGCTATCGAACGATGTGCAACAGCACTTATAACCTCATTAAACTGCAATATTCCAACACTTAAAAATTGCAATAGCCAAATGTTCTCCATAACGTGCAATTCCTATCTTTCCACCGACACTTAATCCATTAATATTACTCTCGATTTGACCTCATTGCTTCTCTTACAGCTCCAATAACTGCTCCATCGTGGATATGTCTATCTTGAATTAAATTATTTCTCTTCGCAGCTAATAATGCACTTTCAATAAACTTGAATCTTGAACTAGGTATTGCACCTCCCACATCAACAGCAGCTGTTTTTATACCTTCTTTAGCATATTCTTTCATAAGTTTTTCTTCTTCTCTTGAAGAAATGGACATTCATGTTGCTACTTTGCAAATATCAACACTTTTATCATATTTTTACATCCATATTTCTGCTATTATCTCCTATTCTAAGTAATTTTTTTATTCTACATATTTTTAAACAAAAACTTATTTTTCCAATTACATCATTCAACAAAAAAATTTATTGCCTCTATGTAACCTTCTTTTTCCTTTTTCCATAAATTTGTTTTTACACAGGCTGGAGAAGTCACAGATATTTTTCCTAAAATCTTCTCTTTCATGTATGTTGCTTAAATGAACTTCCACTGTCGGTATCGAAATTGATTTTATTGCATCGTGAATAGCATAACTGTAATGTGTGTACGCTCCAGGGTTTATTACAACTCCGTCTACTTGATTATGATACGCCATTTGTAAAAAAATCAATTATCTTTCCTTCTGAATTAGATTGCAAAATTTCTATTTTCAGATCCTTGCCTTGAAAGCTGTCCTTTATATAATTACAAACACTTTTATAATCATCGTCTCCGTAAATTCCTTTTTCTCTAATTCCTAAAAAAAATTCAAATTAGGCCCATTTATCACTAATATCTGTTTCATTCTCTTACCTTTCCAAAACTACTTCCTAAAAAAAGTTTTTATTTTTTTCAATTCTTTTTATTATTTTTTACAACATTTTTCCAAAGTATCGTCATTTTTCAACAACAACATCTGCATATTTATTATATAAATCAATTCTTTCACAATATAATTTTTTTGAAGATTATTTATATCTTGAAGAAGTGGTCTATTTTTTATGATTTTTCTTTAGCAATATCTTCAATTTTTCTATTTAAAAAAATTACTATTCCACTTTTTTTACTAAATCAATATTTTTCTTTTTCGCTTTACCGCTCCCCCACCTGTAGAAATTATAATATTTTTCCTTTTGAGCAAGTTCACCTAAATATTTCGTTTCCAAATTTCTAAAATAATCTTCTCCATCTTCTGCAAAAATATCACTTATTTTACGATTTTCTTGCTTTTTCAAGATGATGATCAGCATCAAAATATTTGTATTCTATCTCATCTGCCAACATTTTACCAATCGTGCTTTTTCCCACTAGCAGGCATTCCAATTAAAACTATATTTCTCATTTTATCTCCTTTCTCTAGTATTTTTTTCTTTTATCTAAATTCTCTTAAATTGATTACTATCTTCAACATATTCGTAACCATTCGCTTTCATTTTTTTCTAATAAAGCCTCTTTATCTACATTATAATAACTAGTTAAACTTGACAAACTTGAAAAACTCATCCCTAAGTTTCATATTCAACATACTCAATAACATATTTATATCTTTTTGTTTCAAAATTAATCATTAAATTCCCTTTCTCAATTTATAAAATTATTTTTCAATTTATCTTCATCTACATTTTTCAATCAATGTATTATAATTTTTTTATCTACTTTTTAGTGTGTGATATCCATCTACTTTCTTCTCAAGAAATCTCCAACTTCCACAAGCTCAGAATTTATATCTTCTTCAACTTCATAAATTTCATCATAAATCCCTTCTAATAATGATAAATCAAAGATTCTAAATAGTTCTGAATCCTTATTAATACGCTTATAAACATCTTGAGTAACTACATAATAAATCACTGATTCATAAACCCATATTAATTCCAAAAATTTCATATCCTTTTTATTTAATTCATAACTCAACATCGAATACAAAATATCAATTAAAGACTCTTCGTAAAAATCTTCTTTCTTTTTAACATTTTCCCAATTGATATCCAAATCTTCTAAATCAATTCCTTCTTCTTTAACTAAATTTTTCAATCCATCGGTAAATCCTTTTTCCTCCAAATTTATATAAATATCCGTGACTATATTTCACTAAATAATGATAATAAAAAAATCGCCAAATGTATTAATTTTTTTCTCCTTCTAAATCATCTTCTGTAAAAATATTTTTTTCACACTTTCTTCTGAATCAAATAAATACTCTCTTCTTGCTGAAACATAATCTATCAATTTTTTTCTGGTCTTAACACTTCTGACGCAAAAATCATCCAACTGATCATACACTTTTAAATTAAAATCCGTCAAAAATTTTTTTCATTACCTATCATTTTTTTAATTTTTTTCTAATCTATTATCCAATTTCTTAATTCTCCTTCTGCTCTTATTTTTTTACTACTTTCCTAAAAGATTCTGTCATAAATTTTAAGTTTGAAATTGTTTCAAACTTAACTAATTTCTTTATTTTTCTCTTTTTCTTGAGAACTTAATGAAGTTCCGTCAATATACTCTGAAAAATTTCTCATCATACTTATCATACATTTTTTTCTAATCTCTTTAAACTTGATTTTATCGAATTTCCTTGTCTTTGTTTTACTCCTGCAGACGTTTTTTTAATTAATTCTCCATCAATTTTATTATTTAATTTTACATATTCTGCATCCACAATTACTTTCATTTCTTGACTTGACATTTTTTTCATAATCCTCTAAAGTTTTAGAATCTCCTCTATGATACAAATAATTATTAACAGTTTTTATCTTTTCATCCAACGTTTTTCCTATCTTTTTAAGGCTTCTAAATAAGTATTCATATTCAAATTAAATGTTTCTAACAACATATATGTGTTTGTATAATAATACGCTTGAAAAATCTCCTTGATCTTGTAATAATATCGCTAAAGAATCCTTAGAAAATTTTGAATATTCATCCACATAATCAGTATAATAAGCATACATTTCTCTAAATAATGATCTTCTCTTACCTTGTGCTTTCGAAAAATTCAGTTTCATAAAGCGATCTATTTTGTTGATACATTTTTTTGATAATATTTCAGAATACATCGTACTCAAAAACATTAACGTCTTTTTTTCATTTTAGAATTTGTGTTCACTTTTAAAATATTTTTTTGAAAAAAATATCTTCTTGCATTTTAGTTCCTGAATCTATCATTTGTTGATTCGTAATCGCCATCAAATTCGTTGCTCCCAATATTAAAACTCCTGTTATAATTTTTTTCATCAAAATCTCCTTTTTTTATTTTTTCCTAGTTTATAAAAGTTTCTATTTTCAATTATTTATACAATTTTTTTCAGATAATTTTTTTGTAAATTGTATCCAAAATTTCTTTATCGTATTCTTCTCCATTCCAAATTTCTTCAGATTTTATCGCTTGAGAGATTAACATCATTAATCCATTTGCTGTTTTCGTATTTCTCAATTTATATTTTTTTCATAAGAACTGTTTCTTCAGGATTATAAACAATATCAACAACAGCATTTGTATTAATAATATTTACATCTTCCAACGGACACGCATCCACTTGTGGAAACATCCCAACTGGCGTACAATTCACAATCAACTCAATATCTCTCAAATTTCTTATTCCAGAATATCTTATTAATCTATCTTCTTCCCTAATTTTGAAAAGTATCATTATCCAAAATTGTCGCTAGATAAATAATATCTGCACCTTTATCAATTAAAACATTATAAATCGCTTTTGAAGCTCCACCAGTCCCTAAAACTAGCACTTTTTTTCATTTACATCAATATCATTCAATTCCAATGTTCTCAAAAATCCAAAATAATCACTATTATCTCCTATTAATTTCCCATTTTCAAATTTTTATAGTATTCACTGCTCCAATTTTTTTAGCAATTGGCGAAATTTCATCTAAATATTTCATTACTTCAACTTTATAAGGAATTGTTACGTTTATTCCTAAATATTTACCTTCTCTAACTTCATCCAATAACGCTGGTATTTCTGATATTTCCTTTTCTATCAAATCATATTTCGCATCTCTATTTGTCAATCCAAAAAAATATTTCATGTATTTCTTTTGAAAAAAACTATGTCCTAATTTTTTTCTCCTAAAAAGTCCGTATTTTTTTCATTTTAAAAATTCTCCTTTAATTTTTGTTAATTCATCTTCAGTTAATTCTCTATATTCACCTAATTTCAAGTTTTCATCAAGTGATAAAGTACCCATTTTTACTCGCTTCAAATATTTCACTTCATTTCCCACTGCCTTAAACATCCTTTTTACTTGATGAAATTTACCTTCACTAATTGTAATATAAACCTTTATTTTATTAGCTTCCTCACTATTTTCAATGATTTCCACTTTGGCATCTTTTGTTGTAAAAATCCTTCAATTCCACACCATTTTCCAATTTTGCAATATCTGTTTCTGTAAGTAATTTTTTTCCAATTCCACATAATATTTTTTTATCAACATGCTTATTCGGCGATAATAAATTATGTGAAAGAACTCCGTCATTTGTCAACAACAGCAATCCTTCAGTGTCAATATCTAACCGCCCAACAGGAAAAAAACCTCAAAAGTCCGATACTCATCACCAAGTAAATCAATAACCGTCTTATGAACTTTATCCTCAGTCGCAGAAATCACGCCATTAGGCTTATTCAACATTATATAAACAAACTTTTTGTAAGATATTATTTCATCCTTATATTTTTACAGTATCCTCATTCTCGTTAACGTGAATTTTTCCCATCTTTAACAATCTCATCATTCACCTTAATCAATCTTTTTTTCAATAATTCCTTTACTTCTTTTCTAGTTCCAACCCTCAGAATTTGCTAAAAATTTATCTAATCTCATTTTTTTCTCTTTTTAATATTCATTGTATATATATTTTGTATTTATAAAGCAACATTTTTTTATTATATTTAATACCTTTTCGCAACTTTTTTTACAATAATAATTTTTTTACAATAATAATAATATATATAATATTTATGATTTAATTTTTGTCGCTTTATAAAATTTAAAAAACTATTAAATCTCAATTATAAATTTAAATTATAAACCTTGTAATTTCCTAAAATTTGTAAATATGTAGATTTTTTTCTCATTTTTTTCCAATGCTTCCTGAACTTTCACATCCTTCATATTTCCTTCAAAATCAATATAAAAGTAATATTCCCAAGGCTTAGTCACTCTCGGTCTTGATTTTAAATTAACCATATTTAAGCCATATTCATAAAATATTTGTAACAAATTAACCAATGACCCCAGACCTCGTTTTTTTAGTACTTGTAACTAGACTAATTTTATCACTGCCATCAATTACAACATTTTTATTTGAAATTACAAAAAAATCTCGTATAATTTTTCTTGCGTATTATTGATATTTGGAGCCAACAATTCTAAATCATACATTTCTTTTTGTATTCATATTTGCGATACAAGCATTTGTCACTTCATTTTTTTCAGAAATGTATTTTTGCACTCAAAGCTGTATTCGTCATTTTCTCCGTCTTCCAATCAGTATGTTTTTTTGTAGAAATTCAGAACATTGCATCAAAAGCCTGTTCATGCGAATAAACTCTCTTTATATCTTCGATTTTACTACCTTTCACACCTAACAAATTATGCTCAATTTTTATGCTGAACCTCTCCAATTATATAGATATTTTTTTATTAATCAAATCAATACTATCCCGCACTTCTCCAACAATCGAATTTTTCAATCGGTAAAAATCGCAAAAGTCTAATTCATTATTATGAACAGCCTTCACTAATTCAGTATGTGAATTAAAAATTTAAAATATTACTTTCCTTTTATATCACTATGATCTTTTGTATTATTTTTTTAATAAATTAATCAAAACTTCATACGCATACGAACCTGGAACTCCAGTATAACCAATCCGTTTATCCTTAAATTCCAACTCATTAACATACTCTCGAGTACTTCCAATCCCTAAATTTCTGATATTCCTTACTAGAATCCATTATATCTTTAAAAATTATCTCAATATAATGTTTCAATTCTTCATTTTGAACTTTTTTTAAATTTTTTTACAACAACTTCTTTTCTCACGCATTTCATCAAAAATTTTTTTACCTGTTCTTTTTAAACAATGCTACTTCTTGCACAATATGAAGTCGTTCTTCCAACAATTTAACTAATTGATCATCTATCAAATCTATCCTATTTCTCACTTCATTCAAATCTATATCATTTTTCACACATAAGAATGCTCCCTATTTTATTTTTCACAATCACAAATTTTTTTATTTTTCAAAAATCGTTTATTGTCTTTTTTTCCATTAATTATATCATAAATTGAGAAATAATACATTAGTATTTTTATAGTATAATTTTTAAAAAGGCAACTGCTTTCAAACAGTTACCTTCTACATCTTTACTATTTTTTTATTAATTTCAGGAACTCCCTTTTCTGTCAAATCATGATTTTTTTCTATAAAATTCCCATTCATCAACTTCTTTACCATCCTTAAATTTACAAATTCCATATTCACTTCCATCTTTATTCTGTTTTGTAATCGACTCGCCACCTTGTTCCACACAATAAACCGAAGCAGGATTAGCCATTCCAATCATTTTTTTGTTCAGGAAGCTCTTCATTTAAATCCTTATTTTCATTATTTTTTTAACAGAAACATTCTGCTCTATTCCTACTGGTTTTGTCACCTTTCTACTTACATCCTTGCTATGTGCCTCCAACGACATCGATAATAATCCAACCAATAAAATTCCAAATACTTTTTTTCATTTTTTTCCTCCTTATTATTTCACTTTTTGTATTATTTATAGAAACCTGTAACCTTAATTTCTATAATTTTTATCTTTTACAATTATCCATAAACAGTTATAACCTTAAAAATTAATTTATCATTGTAGACGATTACAATTCCTATATTTTTACATGTATTATACAAAAATTTCTATATATTAATCTATATTTTTACCTTAATTCCATATTTTTTTATTTCATTATTTATCAATTACCCAATCTCTTCAAAAATAATTTTTCTGCAATCCATAAGTCGATATTTTCCGATTAACCAAATAAGCAAAAATCACAATTATCACAAAAAATGGCAAATTATTAAATCCAAAAAAACTTCTCCGCCAATAAAAATTGGTGCCAGTAAAGTATTTGTCGCACTTCCAAATACACTGATATAACCTGCAGCTGCAACAAATTCAATTGGCAGACCAAAGAAAAATCGCTATCACAACACCCAAGGAAGCTCCAATTGAAAATAGTGGCGTTACTTCTCCACCTTGAAATCCAGCAGCCAATGTCAATGTTGTCAATAACAATTTTAATATCCAATCATATCCAAAAATTTGTTTTCCTGAAAAACTGTTTTTCAATTAAATTTGTTCCAAGCCCAGTATATCGACCTTCATGCAATAATAAAAAGTATTATGCTAAGAAAAAAATTCCGATAATAAAAAAATTCGATAATATGGATTTTTTAATTTTTTTCTGCAGCAAATTTTTTTCAAAAAAACTTTGTAAATAAACAAATAAATTTCCAGCAATTCCAAAAATTATTCCTAAAATTGCAAATTTTACAAATGTCATTGAGTTATTGATAAAGTTGTATTTACAACATGAATAAACTTTTTCCAGTCCTAAAAAGATGAAGTCCAACTGGCAGTAAATGCTGCAACAACTGCTGGAAGCAAAGCATACAACTGCAAATTCCCTCAATGCTAAAAACTTCTAAACCAAAAAAATAACGCTGCAATCGGTGTTTGAAACAATCCACCAAAACCTGCTGCCATTCCTGTTACCAAGAAAACTTTAGACTTATCAGGAAAAATTAAAGTGCTTATTAAATCTATGAGAAAGCGTCGCTCCAAGCTGCACAGCAACCCCTTCACGCCCAGCACTTCCCCCAAACAAATGCGTAATCCAAGTCGCAACCGTCACAATCGGAATAAGTCTCAAAGGAATTTCCTTCTCAGTCCCATGACCAACTTCAAAAATTAGTCCCATCCCTTGCCAGTCTTCCCAGCAAATTTTTTTGATAAATAAAAAAACAATTAAAAGTCCTGCCAAAAGCCAGAAAAAGGCACAAAATAATACAAATATTCTTTCCGAATATCTCCAATCCAAAGCAACCCTCTTCCAAAAAAATCGTATCAATTATTCCAACGATAAGACCAATAATAATACCTGATATTATTAATTTTAAATACAGAAAAATATGAATGCTGATAGCTTTCTTTTATATTTTTTTAACATGAATGTTTTTCCTTTCTTTTTATAGATTTGATATTATAACATCTTAATATTAGCACACATGATTTAAAAAAATACAATGATATAAAAAAACTGTAAATGAAAAATTAATTCAAATACAGTTTTTTTAATTATTTTTTTAGTATTGTCGAAGAAAGTAAAAAAATTTTATTCTATTTAAAAATATGGAAGTTGTTGTCTCCTTTCAGAGTATCATTTCTTCTTATAAGAATGAGTTGGGCGCTTATTTTTTTAAAAAAATTATAAAAGTTTCCGTCTCCTCTCAGAGTATCGTTTCTCCTTAGTATTTTTAAATCTTTTATTTCCACTTTTTTTCATTGAAAAGTTTCCGTCTCCTCTCAGAGTATCGTTTCTCCTTAGAGAAATTGCTTCAAAGAAATTCAGTCAGGTTGTAGTTAGTTTCCGTCTCCTCTCAGAGTATCGTTTCTCCTTATTTTTTTAGTTAAATCTACAAGAAGATATTTTTGCCAAAAAGACCTTTGTTTCCGTCTCCTCTCAGAGTATCGTTTCTCCTTATCCTCCCTCAATAAACCCCTTATTTTATCATATATCATTTTATCATTTTCGTGAGAATTCTAAAAAAATCTTTATATTTTTCTTTCTTAACAATAAAAAAATATACTCTAATCCCCATTTTTTTAAAGTATCGTGGCGATTACTAAAAAAATAATAATCTTCGTTTTTCAATTTCATTTAATTCGCCATAAATTACTTTTTTTACATTCTGATTGAGCCTATAAATTCTTATTAAATCTCCTTCTTCTGCAAATTTTTTTCTATCTCTTTTTAAAAGTGTTTCACATTTTTTTCTCTAGTCAATAGACACTCAAAAAGCAGATCTTTGGATTCTATTTCCATAAGAATTTAGAAGATTTTTAAGAAAAGCTCTTCTCTTGTTGTCTATAATATCATAAATTACGACAACTGTAAAAGGTATCTTCAAAAAAATTCATGACAAAAAAATCTTCATCTAAAAATCCCATTCATCCATTTTACCATCACCTTATTAATATAGAATTTATTTTTTTCTGTTTCTAAAATTTCATTTTGCTATTTTATTTATTTCATCGTAAACATATACCATACTCTCTTTATATCCAAAAATCTGTATAATATTTTTTTGAAAAAAATTAATTATTTTGCTATTCACAGTATCTATTCCAACTTTTGCTTCAATGTTAAAATCATCTCTATTAATAGTTTTTTTAATGAATGAGCAATCATATTTCTAACTTCTTTTATTTTTATGCAAAGTTTTACTAAAAATTTGAGAAATATTCTAAGTCCATTTTTTTCTGGTGTTTCAGACTCATTTTTTTCAATAAAGTATTTAATCGTAGCAATTAACACACTATCTGATACAAATGTTGAATTTTTTTCAATTCTAAAATTCCTAATTCATATTCAATTTTTCTCTTTTAATCCAGCATAATTTTTTTAATTTTTTTAAAATATCTGTTTTATAGCTAAATTCTTCCGCTGTTCTTTTTTTCTGAAAATAAATCTGATAATCTTTTCCCAAAAAAATATCTCTTAAAATAGACAAATAAATATTTACAATCAAAGGTTCCAACATTATTGTATATCCTGCTATATCTCCAGATTTTTTTGTTTAATATTAGCAAGTGCAAAATAATCCACAATTTTTGTACCATTCTTTTACTTTATTTTTCAACTGTTTCGTTTTTTTATTATAATAATAAAATTTATCAAATATTTTATCATTCAAACTTTTTAATTTCCCATTTGATTTCAATCCTTTTTAAATGTCGTCTATCATTTGCAAAATTAAGAAGTCCGTTTAATTTGCTATTTTCTTGAAAAAAATATCCCTTTTTAACAGTTCTAAACATGTTGAATATTCATATTTTTTTAATAATTCTTTTATTTGATTTTTTTACCAAAAGTCTTGAATATTGTCTCAAATCAGGAAATAATATTCGATTAGTTCTAAATTCTTCTATATTATCAAAAATTATTTTCTTTCTCATCGTTTACTTCATAGCTATTGTTTTACAACTTTTGAAGTATTTCCTCTTCCTTCAGGAGTTGCCACTTGTATAGGAACAATGTTTATATTTACAGCATCAACAATATACATTACCAAATTACTTATCATTTGAGCAGTTCCCGACGTTACATTTACCAAAACTTCCGCTTTTTGGATGTTCCAGTTTTATTTTATTAAATGTTTCATTTATTTTGTTAAAATATATATCAAATAAATGTGCATTATCAATATCTGTATTAATATATTCAAATATTGGATTATAATCTTCCAAACTTTCTTTTTATAGCTTTTTCATAAATTTTATTCTCATTTCTTTTTTTGCATTTCAGAAGTTAAAACTAAGTATATTTTTTTAGGTCTATAATAACGGCAAATATGTAACATAGGCCCATCATAATTACCTCTTGTCGGATCAGTATTCCTGCAAATGTTAAAAAGTACTCTTTCTTTATTTTTGATCAATATTCTTATCCAATTTCTATTCCTCCCATTCCCAATGCTGTTTTTTTACTCCAAATCCTGTATATTCAGCTACTTTCAATAAAAAAATTCAAAAAGTTGCCAAAAGTATTTCATCTTTGCTTTTTTTATTCTAATTTTTTTATATTTCCACTAAACCCCTTTAATCCTTACATTTTCCAAAAAAAGAAATATCTCGTTCGTAAATAATATTCATCAATATACACTTTTTCCAAAAGTTCATTTATCACATTTTCATCTTCCAACTTAATTGTATCCGAATGTTGATTTATTTTATTTATTACTCCCAGAAGTAATGTCGAAATATTCGGAAATATTTGTAATACTCCATTTGATTTATGAGTTGTCGGAGTTAAAAAAATATTTTACTTTTTTTCTCGTCATTAAAAAAACAGCTCATCAAAAGATGTTTTTTCATAGAAAATGATTTTACAAATACTTCAATTCCCTTTTTTTCTCCAAATAAATATTTTTTTACATCATTCTCTAAAAAGTATTTTATTAACATTTCGTAAGCATTTTTTTATTAAAGGTCGTTATCTTCCAAAATATTTTTTTCCACTTTCCATATTTTTTTATAAATACACGAAGTATAAGGATGTGTTTCATTATAATGTAAATAATCCGCATAAGCAGAATCGATACTATTCATCAAATATCCATGAAAAAGCGAACTCATATTCACATCTAACCCATTCCCTTCAATTTCCATTTCTATTTTTGCAAGCATCTTATTTCCCCACTTCCTTTTCAGATATTTTTCCTAATTTCAACTAATCCCGCTAATTCAAGTTTTTCCATTTTTTTCTAATTCTATTTATCACTCTTGGAGAATCTTTATCATTCAAATGTAATCTTATAGCATTTGTTCCACCCTTATGCAACAATATTTTTAACAACTTGAGTTCTTTTCACTTTTTATCTTTAAACAATGCATGAACAATTGTTTTTTTGATGAAATCCTGTATTTGCTCCCAATATTAAATTTTTGACAGCACAATTCATCTGGTAATTCTAAAGTATTTTTCTATCAGATAATCCGTAGCTTCTTCAAGAGCATTTATTAAATCATCAAAAATCATTTATTTTTCAGTCTTGTTCTTGAAAGTAGTTCAAAATCTAAAGTAATATCAAATTCAAATATATTTTTTAGGTTCTATATATTCCCTGACTACTGGTAAGTAACTTTCCTTTTTATCTTTTTATTTTTTTCATCAATATCTTGATAAAAATTAACATCTATATCCTTTTTATTTTTCATAACTATCTGATACTGATATTCCAAATTTTTTTAATTTTTTTATTTGAGAAATTTTCATATAATATTTTCTCTTGTATTTTTATTTATTACATTTTTTTAATTTTTCCTTGAAAAAAATTTAGAATTTTTTTATCGAAAATTTTCGATTTCTTTTTCTGTAATATTTTTCTTTACTAACAAATTCATTTCTCTTTTTATCAAAAATTCTCAACTTCATTTTTCTATCTGTGTTATTTCATTAACAAATTCATCTCGATTATTTATAATATAACTAACCAACAAAAGATTTACCAAAGCTCCTTTTATTGAACTTCCAGGAATATAAACTTCATCTTTCACATTTTTATTTAATAAAGTTATATTATTCAAATTTTTCTTTTTTTCTCATTTTTCTTTAATTTTTTTAATTCTATATCCAAATTTTTGTAACTTTTTTTAGTAAAATTTTTTTAAATCTTTTTCAGAGCTTCGTTTTTTTATTTTTTTATTATCATAATTATTATTGTCATAAAGACCACTTTTATTTGTTAAAAAGAATATAAATTTAATCTATTATTTTTCTCTAATTTCATCCAAATACTTGTCTATAATTTTTTTCTCTACCAAAAAAATTAACAAATTTGTTATTATCTATTATTGTTAAATCATTTGTATTAGGATTAAAAAAATATTCAGTCTTATTCAATTTTTGACTTATAATTCGCTCCCGCAATATGCACAGGCGTCAAAACTTCCAGCTCCATTTTATATCTAACTATCTTTCCCATAAGTCACTCCTATAACTATCGGTTTTCCCATTCTGTAAATGCTATGATTTCCATGCAATTTCAAATCTGCTAATCTTCCTGCTGGTTTAAAAATTCAATACTGCTCCTGAAGAAATCATATAAACTTGTTTTTCTTTTTTTGTGGATTTTTCACTATATTTAGAACTATTTACAAATCCACTTTTTTTATTAATTGATAGCCATTTTCTTTATTTTTTTATTTTTTTCAATTTCATCTTTTTTTGTGGCAAATATGACGACAACAGTAAATATTTCTCACTTTCCTTATATAAAGATTCATTTATAAATCTATCATCTTCCGACTTAATTATATCAAAATATGCTCCATCAAATACCATAGCATCGTCTGTAATACTAAATTGTCCATATCCAGCACTCTTTTTCCCACCTATTCCTGTCAGTGACAAACTTTCCAATACATTTTCAAATTTTTCCTGCCATTTCTCTGGTAATTGCACAATAAAATAAAGTCCTGAATCTTTATTAAATCTAAAAACTTCAACATTATAAAGTTTCGTATCTTCTCCAATTCTTGAAACCTTATTTTTTTAGTATGCAATTCCTTTTTCTCCAAAAATCATCATCTATTTCAGGAAAAATTCTTTCCAGTTTCCAAAAAAATTCAAAATATTCTTTTTAATCTATTTGCAGGAATATAACTTAATTTTTTTCACCTTTTTTTCTATCTACAACTTGCTCATTTTCATTATTATTTTGTTTTCTTTCAATATCATTCGCAAATGGCTTTTGGAACATAAAAAAATGTTTCTGTCTTCATTTCTTTTAAAAAGGCAACAAATCTGATACTTTTAAATTTATCATTTTCTGTTAATTGAAATAATTCTCTATCATTTTCACCAAATATTCTAATATATTCAGCATAAAAAGCAGAATAAAAAAACATCTGAACTTACAGTTGTACTTGTCAATTTTTAAAGAACTGTTTGCACCAGCATGAATTCCATTTGGAAATTTTAATTTATACAGTAAATAAGTCATTATTCTCTCCTACTTTCCAAATATTTCACTATAATTTTCAATATTTTTCAATTTCTGATTTCAAATATTCTATATCATCTTCATTTTCTTTTTATGTAAACTTTTTTTCTATCAATTTTAAATCCTCAAATTTAACACGACCATATCCCCTAGTTCCATGTCCTCCCAAATAATCATCTTCAACTAATTCAAACATCAAAAGTATATTTTCAAAATCTTGTTTTACTTCTTCTTCCATATTCTCTGTATTTTTCAATATTATAAATCAATCTAAAATCGAATTCCGAACCTGCTGGAACTCTTTCCTGCTGTCTTGGATTTGCAATACCAGTTCCCCTGTCTATTGTATTTTTCATATTTTATTTCTGTATATGGCAAATCAAACTCAACATCTCTACCATAATCTTTTTCTCTAAGCAACATATCACAAAATTGCAATCTTGACAAAAATTACTGGTTCAGAAGCTCCAAATAATCTTTTAATGTCATCACTTTCCTTTTTTATATTTGGCATTGTTAATGTAGAATTATCATTATATTTAGCTCTTGAAAGTAAATATCTCATTTTCCCTTTTTAACGAAGACCCTGGTATTATCGGTTTATTCGTAACGGTATCTCTAATTACAATGTTATCTACCGCTCCCTATCGCCGAAAAAAATCTCCAGATGTTCCTATATGAAGTCCTGTTAAAACTTTTTATTTTCCCTGTTATAATAAATTTCCCTTTTAATGTATTCATAACTATTTTTTTCACTCCTATTTTTTTATTTTTAGTTTATCCAATATAATATTTCACATATGCTATTATTTCTTCTAAATAACGATAAAAAAATCATCAAAATCTTTTTTTGTTTTTTTATTTTTTTCAATTTTTTTCCGAAATTTCAAATTTTTTTATCAAATTCCTTTACTTTAGATTCTCTACCACATTGATATGTATGCTTTTATTAAAAGATATTTTTACATCATTTAATAATTTATCTGATAATTTGTCTTCTTTCTTTAGTACATTTGAAGATATTTTATTTTTTTACTATTACTGAATTTGACAAAAGTTGTCTTAACTGCGTTGTTGTAACCATATTATCTTTATTTTCTTTTTACTAATTTTTTTCCACTGTTTTATTTTTCCATAACAAATTCCTTTCTAAATTTGTAATAAATTTCCATTTTATAATATATAATTTTAATTCTTATTTCCAAAAATTATTTACTTTCTCTATATTCATAAATCAATATATTTATTGCCGTCAATAATTGTTTTGCATCTTCTTCATTTTTTTATCCATTCAAACAGCTGTTTTTTTCAAATCTAAATAATTTTTTTCCTGTTTTTCATTTTTGTTTATCGTATTTTATTCTTGCAATTATGTAAGCAAATCGAGCAATGTCAATTCTATGTTTTTCATCTTCTTTTTCTTCAAACTGACTTCTTATAAGATTCATAAGACTATACCATTTTGACTTTCCTACAAACACTTTTTTTCTGTTTCTTCATTTTCCTTCAAACTAATCCTAGATTTTTAAATAACTATATTTTTTTCATTTAAAAATCTTTCCTATAAAATCGTCCCATTTATAAACATGATTTAATTTGTCATTTTTTTCCACTCCAAATAATGCAATAGCATCTTTTGCAGTTTTGCTAATTTCATTTTCATTATATGATTTTTGCAAGTTTTTTTCTAATTCTCCTGTTTTTTTGTGCCATTTGAAATATTGGATAATTTTTCATCAAAAATCCTATTCCTGCCGACAATGTAACTCTATCACTTGAAAATTCTTTAAATGCCGTTCTTAAATCAACAGAAAATTCAATAATATCATTCCAAGTCCCAATTGCAAAAACATCATCTCCGCCAGAATATACTAGCACAATATTTCTTCCTTCTGTTTTTTTCTTTTTGTTCTTTCTGTTATTATATTACAGTATTCTTTAAACAATTCATTCTTTTTCATCAGTTAAATTTTTTTCTTTCCAATATCAAATTTATCACTCTTTTTAAAGAAATCAGATAAATATCTTGACAAAACTACTGTTTTTTTGAAAAATCTTACAAATTTATACGGTTCTTTTTTTCTCCATCTATATTAACAAATCTCCTATCTTCAAAAACCTGTTTGAAATAAAGTTCCTAAATTATCAATATCCGCTCTTAGCACAGCAAGTCTTTCAATTCCTTTACTCTTTTTAACTAATTCCGTAAATTCAACAAGATTATTTTTCTTTTTCTTCATTTGTTGATTTTTATATTATAATTTCCAATTTTAATATTTCTTGAATTTCCTTTTCCAAAGTAATCATCATTTATCGAATAAAATCTATAAAATTTGTCACTTTCTTTTTCTACTTCTTCAACCGTCTCAAAATTTTTTTAAAAAAACTATTTCTACAGATCCTTTCGGATATTTTTTGGAAATTTTTAATTTACTGCTATTTTTCTTCACAATTTTTTTCCGTAAAAAAATGTTCTTTTTTTGATGAAATGATTTTTGAAATATCTCTTCCTAATTTAATATAATTTTTTTACAAGAATCACATATTTCAATATTTCCATTACTTTCATTTTGAGAGTTTTTTTATCAAAATTTCTTCCTTTTCAGATTTTTTTACAAATCACACATTCCTTTGTATCATTATAAATTTTATTCAAATCACTATCTTCATCAAATATTTCTTCCAATTGTTTTTTTCAGAATATCTATTCAGTTTTTTTCTGGAAGTTTCAATAGAATTTCTTTTTAAAAAAATTTCTTTTAATTTGGTTTTCTTTTTCATATTCTCACTTAACTTATTTCCCAATTCTTCTGCTGAAGTTTCAGTATGCGATATTTCATAATAAACCGATGTTCCCAATTCCTTCAAAAGAAAAATCATTTACTATTTTTTTGTAATTCTCTAAGATTTCTATCGTTTTTGGAACATTTGGCAATAACATGTAAAATTGGCTTCCTGCCGAATAAATTAAATTTACTCTTGATAAATCCAATGCTTCCAAGATTTCATCTATTATATGTTCAATAAAAAGTTCCAGGTAAAATGATCGTCCTCTTAGTGATTTCATAGCCATTTTAGATGTTATTGTATAAATAAAATTTTTGTATTCCAGTGAACTCCCCTGATACAAATAAAAAAATTTTTGTTTTTCTCTTTCCTTCTTTTGGCTCTTTTTAAAATATTTATTTTTATAATCTCTATTATTTTTCCTTTTTCCATATCATAAAGATACATGCAAACAGCTACTGCAGCTGTCAATTTAACATGATCATAATAAGGGACATCTGGATAATCAACATACGAACTCGAAGGAAAATATACACAACTTTCTTCCAATACTGAATTTAATTTTTTCAGGTGTCAAAATATTCTTTTTCTTCATTTCTTCCAAATCATCTCTTAACTGCTCTAGCACATTCAAATATTCAGTATTTTTCTATTTTATTTTTCTCTTTTTGTTTCTTTTTGGAATATTAAAATTACGCCTGTCATTTCTTAAGGAACCAAAAATTTTTTTCTATCTTATTCTTTTTGAAGATTAAGTTTATTAAATATTGAATTTAATGGTAACCCTTCTATTTCAGTAATTTTTACTTTTTCTCCCTTTTTCATTTATTTCATCCTCATATTTAACTCTATCTACTCCAGAAGCAATATTATCAGCTTCATAAACAAGATATGCCAAAGAACTGTCATCCAATTTATCATTTTGTTTTTAATTTTTTTCATTTATTTCTTCACTATGATGATATCTTATCATATCATAAACTTCTCTATATTTTTCTTTATCTAATAATTCTCTATTTTCTAAATAATCCGATCCTGCTTTTAGAATGTCTGTTTTTTTCCACCTTTACCAGCTCTTCTAACAATTTTTTTCCAATATCGTGCAATAAAGCACCTATTTGCAGATTAATTAATTTTTTTCATCCATATTTCCTCCCACACCCATTAATCTATTTTTTTATATTTCAAATTTTACCATCTTACATTTATTATACCATACAAAAATTTGAAAAAAACCATTTTAATTCTAAAATTTTCAAAAAAACTGCAAATGAAAATTAATTCAAATACAGATTTTTTTCTTTTTATGAAACTCTAAAAACAAAACTTATTCATAATCACTCAAAATTTCAGCCAATTTTTTTCAGAATCATAAAGAGCAGATGTTATAAAAGTATGATCCATAATTCTATATATTTCTATCAATTTTTTTGAATTATACAACAATAATCCTCCTTTTCGCTCTTTTCACATTCAATTTTTTTCCTTCAAAAACTTTACTCGCATTTTTTTCTTGTAATCCTCAATTATTTTTTTGCATGTTCTTCATCCGTCGTAGCCGAATCAAAAACTGCCGAGAACAACTGATTATCAGAAAAAAAGCAAAAACTATTTAACTCTCTTTTTACACCCAACGGATCTTCCACATTTACAAAATAATAAACAGCATAATTTCCATTATCATGCGAATTTGATAGTGGCTCACTTTTTATAATATTTTTTTCAATTCTTTTGGAGAAATCCCAAAAATTGATTTTATTTGTAACTTTTGCATTGACAGTTCCTGCAAAAAAACAGTCACTGAAAATAACATCATCATAAATAATAAGAATTTTTTTCATTTTATCACTCCTCATAAATAATTTTTAAAATTGATTCAACATAAGTATACCGCATAAAAAGTAAAATTCCAAATAAAACATGATTTTTTTCAATTGTTCTGAAATAAAAAAAGAAATCCAAGACCAATATCTTAAATTCCTTTTTTTAATATTCTAAATTTTTTTCTAATTTTAATAATTTTTCCAAAAAAACTTATTTTATTTTTTTCCAAAGTATTTTTGAACTCTCTTTAAAGTTCTCTCTTTTCCAATAACTGCAATTACAGTATACAAATCTGCTCCTCTAGCTTTCCCAGTAACAACTGCTCTAAGTGGCATTAATACTGCTGCTGGTCCTTCACCTAGTTCATCTTGCAATCCGTGTAAAAATTTCTTTTTGCTTCTTCTTCAGAGATTTCTTCATTTAAAGCATTAATTTTTTTCTACAAATAATTCGATAGATTTTTTTACCAACTTCTGTTTCCAATGAATTTCTCAATCTTTCAACAGATTTTTCTCGCTTTTTTTGTTCATTCCTTCTTCAACAACTGGCAATTCAAATTCATCTTCAAAGTAAATTGATGAAATTTCAGGCAATTCTTTTCAAAGTATGAGCTCCTTCTCTTGAAATTTCTACAATTCTTCTTAATTTAGAAAATTCTTCATCAGATAAGTTTTCGTCAGCATAATATCCAGCTTTCACAAAATATGGAATCGCTAGTTTAGTCAATTCGTCTAAATCCTTCAATCTCATATGATGATTATTTACCCAACCTAATTTAACCAAGTCAAATACAGGGCCTCCAAGCGAGATTTTATCAAATGAAAAGTTTTCAATCATTTCCTCAATTGTAAAAATTTCTTTGTTTTCTCCAAAGCTCCATCCCATTAAAGCCAAGAAATTTAAAATTCCTTCCTTCAAATATCCTTCTTCTTGGTAATAGTTCAATGAAACTGGATTTTTTCTCTTAGAAATTTTAGTTTTATCTGCATTTCTCAAAAGTGGCATGTGATACCATTTTGGCTCATCCCAACCAAACGCTTTGTACAATTGAATATGTTTAGGCGTAGACGAAATCCATTCTTCAGCTCTAATAACATGTGTAATTCCCATTAAATGGTCATCCACAATATTTGCTAAATGATAAGTAGGGAATCCATCAGATTTTAACAATACTTGGTCATCAATTTTACTATTCTCAAATCTAATTTCTCCTCTTAAACCATCATTTACAATCGTTTCCCCTTCATAAGGCATTTTTCAATCTAATTGTATAAGGTTCTCCTGCAGCCAATTTAGCTTCAACTTCTTCTTTAGAAAGATTTCTACAATGACCATCATATCCAGGTGCTTGTTTCATCGCAGTTTGTCTTTCTCTCAATTTTTGCAATCTTTCAGGTGTACAAAAACAGTAATATGCCTCACCTTTTTTTCTACCAATTTTTTTCAGCATATTTTTTTATATTTCAAATCTTTCAGACTGTCTATAAGGGCCTCTATCCCCACCAACATCTGGACCTTCATCATAATTAAGTCCAAGCCATTTCATCGCATCAAAAATTTGTTGTTCCAGATCTTCAGAAAAATCTAGTTCTATCCGTATCTTCAATTCTCAATAAAAAAATCTCCACCATTATGTTTTTGCAAACACATAATTAAAAAAAGACCAATGTAGGCAGTTCCCACATGTGGATCTCCAGTCGGAGATGGTGCTATTCTAACTCTTACTCTTTTTGTTATCACTATTTGACATTTTTTTCTCTTTTTCTCCTATCTATTTGTTATTCTTTTTATATTATATAATAAAATGAATTATTGTGCAACAACTATTGTGTAAATTCAATTTTACAACAACGGTTATCTAAAAATTCTAACTATCTTCTTTTTAGGTTATATTTTTTTACATAATCTTCCATCATTTTCACTGCTATTGGTCTATTAAACCTTCTCGCAAATTCAATTACTGTTAGTCCCCATTTATCTTTTTTACTAAAAGAGGAAGTCCTGGTTGAGAAAATATCAGTTGGTATAACGGTAACATTTCTATTTCAGGAATACCGATGTTAAACAACATTTTGAATGAAACTGTTTTTCTCTTTTTATGCATTACTGTTATATCTGCTCCTTTTTTTCCAATAACGTTTTACATAAAATCGTAGTTTTTACTATATCTTGTCGTCCATAAGAAAAACAAAGGAAAAAAACATGCTCATTCCATCTTCTGTTATTATTTTTAACATCTGCTCCTTTATTTATAAGAAAAATTTGCTATTTTATATCTTCCTTTTGATTTTTGTATTACATAATGCTGTGAAAAGTAAACTTCGTCCTGATGGACTTATTTCATTTTGATCTCCTTCTTTAAATATTTTTTAAAAATTCTTCATATGTTCCCATATCTGCTGCTGAATAAATTGTCATAGCTTTGTCCTTTCTCTATTTTTGTAGGTATTTTCATTTGTTGTTTCTGAATTATATTTTGTATATTATTTATATAATCTGGCTTATATTCTAATAATGGTACTGTTTTGTATTCTCACACCTTGCTTTAAACCTCTATTTATAGGCAACTTTCACTTTTTCTGTTCAGATTATTAAATATTTCTATAACTATATTTTTAACAAATAGAAAACTAGTTTTTCTATTTATTTGTCCAAGGTTTTTGGGTACACTCCAATCCCTCTATTATTAACTTACCTTTCTTTTTTTATTTCCTAAGTTCAAACTTTTTTTGTATTATTTTAATATAACAGTTCTTTAGCTTTTTCACTAAACTATCACTCAGAAATGAAGAAAACTTTTATTATATGTTTATAATATCTCCAGATACTGAAACATCTTTTAACTCCTCAAGTTCCGGATTATATCTTTTAATTAAATCTGTAACATATTCACTGAAATTCTTTCCTGTTTCCTTTAAAGTCCTGTTCTCTCTGCTGTAATGGTATACTTTTTAAATCATTATCCCTTGTAGTTATAAAAAAATGTATTCAGACCTATTTTTTTCAATCCTATCACAAAAAAACTTTCCACAAGCAACATCATAAAACTTATCTTCTATTAAATATTCCTCAAGTGTAAAGTTTGTCAATACTACTTCCCTTACACTACAATCATTATAAAATATCAGTTCTTCTTCTCCTAATAATCCTCCCAAACTTTTCCCTGCTATACTTAAATATTCCCTGAAATCTCCCTTTACTTCTATATCATATAATTCTTCTATTCCTCTTATCTCATCATCATTGTATCCTGTAAATTCCTTCCTGCTCTTTTTCAAGATATCTTTCAAGAAGAATAAAAAGTTCAGAGTGTTCTTTTTCTTTCTGAAGATACGTATTCTCTTATTTCCTTTAATCCTATTATTCTTTTTTTCAGATGTATCACACTGTACCAGAAGTTCTCCTATTGATGGAATTTCCAATATAGGTTTTAATTCAGGATTGTATCTTTCTACTAAATCAACCATGTATTCATTAAAATCCATTCCAGTATCCTTTATCTTTTCTTCATTCTCATCAAAACAGTATACCTTTAAGTCTTCATCTACTGTCCTTATAAAAAAATAATAGGTTTCCATTTCTATTGAAAATATGAATGGCTTTTTTTCAGTTCATCATAAAAATACTTTTTTCTTCAAAAATCTTCATCATCTATAAATCCAAAAATAATTTTTTTCTTAAATAGGACCCTATATCCCAAGTTTGCCTATATAAAATAATAGGATCATCTCCCAGTAAATCTCCATCACATCTTCCAGCATATTTTAAGAACTTTCTGAAATCTCCTTTTGCTTCTATATCATACAGCTTTTTCAATTTTAGTTATTTCTTCTTCACTGTATCCTATTGCCTTTCTTTCATTTTTTTCAGATATTCTTTTAGTATATCCATGTATCTTTTATTCATCTTATCTTCCTTTCTCCTATGGATTTATTCCTGTTGTTCCTTCATAAATGGTTATTCTCATATCAGGATTATCTTTTGCAAAAATCAAACATTGAAGAATTACAGTTTGGACACATACCTCTCACTTCTTTTTGATGTATTTTTGAACTCCGATATCTACTTTTACTTCCTTACCTGAATAATTATCCTGAATATAACTTGCCAGTTTCTTCTCTGCATGGTTTAGATTCGATACTTTATTCCCATTTTGAGAAATCCCTGTATATGTTTTTACTGATTCACTGTCCTTAATAATAACCTTGTACTTTACATTATCAATAGTAACTTCTTTTTGGAGCATTTCCACACCTTATTTTAAACCTCTATTTATAAACAGATTCCACTTTTTTTCTATTCATATTATTAAATATTTCTATAACTATATTTTTAACAAACAGATTTCTTTTTAGCCATAACAAAAACCTCTAAATATTATATAGTCATTTTTATCATATATTATTTAGAGGTTTAAACAAAAATCTGGACACTCTCATTTATTTTTATTTTTTTCCATTTTTGTATGTTTTTCTCTTTTTTTATCTTTATAAGTTTCTTTTTCTATCTGAAATTTCTATAATTAATATTAATAAAATATCATTTTTTTATTTCAGCTACGATTCTATAAGAGCCTACTCGATATCTCCATAATCCTTTTTAAATTTCCTGTAAGTGCTTTTTCCTCTTTGCTTTTGGATTTTTGTGTACCGATTAAATTTTTCTGAAATCCATTTTTTTAAGAAGTTTAGCAATTGCTTTATTTAATTTAATTAATTTTTTTAGATCTTTTTCTGCAGATTCAGTAAATTTTACTTCATAAAAATTTTTTTCCATTATAATCCTAGCCTTTTTAAAAAAACTTCTTCAGCAGAAGCATTTTTTTCAGATTTTGAATTTTTCCCATCTTCTTAATATTCTTTTTTTCATCTTCTTCAGTTATTTCATCATATATTTTTGTCTAAAAATTAAATTACGGACAAAAAGATGACATATTAAGATTATTTATATTTGAATATTCTTTTAAAAGTTCTAAATCTTCTTTTTCCATTCTCAATGATAATGTAGGCATTTTTCATCTCTCCAATTGTAATATTTATATTACAATTGTACCAAGTATTATTCTATTTGTCAAGATATTAAAAAAATTTTAAGATAGTAAATCGATATGGATTTTTACTCAAGATGTATTTCCGATAAACTCAAAAAAACAATTGAACCTTTTTAAGAGAAATGTTGCAGAAATATTCCTTTTATACAAAACTTTTTGAATGCCCCCTTTTTACTATCCTAACTGTAAAGTTAACATGATTGTACAGGGAATTTTATCATTATATTTCTACACCTTACTTTAAACCTCTATTTATAAGCAACTTTCACTTCTTCTGTTCAGATTATTAAATATTTCTATAACTATCACAAAAATTTTTGACATTTTTCAATTTCTTTTTAAATTAATCCCAGTAACGGCTTAAATATATTATTCATTTCACAAATTCTTCATAAGTAATATCTGCCTTGTCATTAAAGATAATGTATATACCCTTTTCAAGTAACTGAACTTCATTCGCTTTCCCTTTGAGTCTTTCCAAAAGCTCTTCCTTTGGTACTTTTATCAGCTTATTATAACTTTCTTCATTGAAATACATCACTGGAGATAGTGTAAATAATACATCTTGAAGTTCTTTTAACCCTTTTTCCTCTAATTTTAAAATTTCTGATTTATAGCTTTCTTTATAAGCAATCGAATAACTTGGGGAAACAAAAAAACATCAGCAACATAAGGATCAAAAATATTTATCACTTTTGGAAGGTCTTCATATATTATTTTTCTTATAGTCTATCAGCTTATATGTTATTTTAAATTCATAACGTAACTCATCCCAGACTACATCTTAAGTCCTCTCCACCTATATACACCTTCTATTGAAACACCTTTAGTTTTAATATTCTTAGCATCATAAAAAAACATACCAGTTCTGTCCCAAAGTCAGGTATTTCTGGAATTTTACTATCTTTCAATCCTAAAAGGTGCTTCCAGTTTTGACAGTCCTTCCATAACTTTCTCATGTCTTTCTTCCATTGATTCATTTACATCTACTTTTTCTGTATAAACGAATTGTTCTTTCTACTTTTTTTCATTTCTTTATTTCCTTTCGTAGAATTTATAAAATTAGGATAGTGAGTGCCATCTTAATTTATATTTTAGATTTTTGAATTTGCACAAAATTCTGGACATCTCTCTTCTAAAAAATTTTTTTAAAGTTTTTCAAACATTTTTTTGAACTTCGTTATCATTATAAATATCTTCATAAGCATTAACAATAATTTCAAGTTCTTTCAAAAAGTCTTTTTTTAGAAATTATTTCTACATTTTCTTTTTCTCTTTCTTTATATTTTTTTCTGAAATTAATATTTCTGCTTCTTTTTTTGTTATAAAATCACTGATATACTTATCAGAACTTTTTCTATCTCCATAAAATATTCCACGTTCTCCAACTAACAATTTTCCATTAGACCCCATACCTCTACAGTAATATTCAATATTTATACTCAATTTATCTATAGTTAACTTATAAATTTCATTATATCCATCATCAATAAAAATAATTTTTTTAGATTTATTCCAAATTTTTTGTGGATTAGATAAAAACTCTTTTAATACATCTTTCCCTAATAAATATGATAGAAATCTCTTTAGTATATTTATATCTGAATATCCTATCTTTTTTTATGAAAATTTATAGCTCCGATATTGTATTGATTTTTCTTTTTTTGACATAATTAATTAAAAAAATTTCTTAATCTGTCTCTTTCAAATATACTATTTAAATCCATATTTATTTTTATATTTTTTTGATTCATCTATATGATTGACATAATTTAAAAATTCCTGCTCTACAAAAAGCTATCATATCAGAATATTCATTCATATGTTGCAAGTGATACATTAAAAGATAACATAACATCTCTTCATAAGTATAATATACCCTTTCTATATCTTCTATTTCATTTTCATATTCAAAAATATACAATGCTGTCTCATCTTCATCATTCCACCCTGATATTTATACCTAATCCTTGATATTCTCCACTTCTTACTTTTTTCATTATTAAAATATATATCTGACATTATATATGGAAAATTACCTATTTCATTAATTACATTTACTAACAAATCATATTTATTCATTTTTAAATTTTTCAAAAAAATTTTCTTTTTATTTTTTTAAGCTCACTTTATTTCCCACCTTTACTTAAAAGCTATATTTATAAGCAGATTCCATTTTTTTCTATTCAGATTATTAAATATTTCTATAACTATATTTTTAACAGAAAGATTCCTTTTTAGCCATAACAAAAAAACCTCCAAATATTATATAATTATTTTTACCGTATATTATTTAGAGGTTTACACAAAAATTTTTACACACACCGTATTAAGTTTTAATCTCTTGCTAAAAAAATTTATAATAAATCCGTTATTTAAATGGAGTTTAGTATTATTTAACGTTTTTTTAGTGTAATCTATTACATCATCTATTTCTCCACTTTTTATTATAATATGTAGCTTTCAACATCTTTCCATTTAAGTCATAGTCATATTCCGTTCTTGCACCACTACTGCCATGTTGAATATATTTTTTTACATTACCATTTTTTTATGATAATAATATTCAGAATCAGATTTTTCCATCTGGACTATGAGCAACTTCTTTTTCCTCCTATAATTTTACGATTTTTTTAATTTCATAATCTTTATCCTGTTTCCCACTAGGTGTATACGAGATAATTCTCCCATTTCCGTTTTTTTAAACTTTCTGAGAAAAATTTTTTTCTCCTGTATTATAATCATAAATTTCATAACTATTTACATATTTTTTTCAAACCCCTCAGAAAAAAATGTGATAAATCTATCTGTATATTTCTTAACATTGACTTTCTATATATTTTACCATTATTGTAATACTCTACAAGTTCTCCCGTTGGTTTACCATTTTTTTATAATTTAATTTCATTGAATAGCCGGAATTCTGAACTGAACCATCCATATAAACTTCTCCATCTAATCCTAAATAATTATATTTTTCCAGAAAAAAAGAAGTTCATTATTGAATGCAGATTTTACTTCAAGCTCTACCATTCTTCCATTCTTAATTTCTAATGATATTACAGCATTGTCAAAATAATGATGATCATTCTGTTTCCAAAAGAAGGATTTGTTAATTATTCTAAATGGACCTCCTGTTACAACTTTGCATTCTGTTATTCCTTCTTTTTATTTTTCATATTTGTTTTTTTCCAGTATACAGATCAATGTATTTATTGTTTTCTTCATTAAATGTAAAATCATTCAAAAAAATTACAATCATAATTTTTTTCTTTACTTCCCCAAAAGTTAAAAAAATTTAATAACATAGATAATAAAATTAAAAAAATTTTTTTATTCATTATTTTATCCTCGCTTTTTTTCTTCATTTATTGGTAATTTATATTAGTTTACACAAAAATTTTTGGACTATCCTTTATTTTTACTTATATTTTTTTCAAACTTATTTTTCATCTTCATAATATCTGCTTGCACTTTTTTTCTTTTTATCATTTTCAACATTAAGAAAATAGTAAATTCTTTTTATCCTTATCATGCCAACAAATTTTTTTAACAGTTACTTTTTTTATCAGGATATTTAATTAATTTAACTTTGTCACCTATATTAAATTGTGGACATTTTATTATTTCATAAAAATTCCTTTCTTATTCTAATTACTTCTTGATTTTTACTTCCAAGCATTTTTTTATACCTACATAATCTATTTCTTCAGTTTTACATTCTAATATCGTTCCCCATAAAATTGACATTGGATAACCAAAATTTTTTTATTAAAAATTTTTTTATATTTAAAAAAATATCATCAGAATGTATAATCTTGTCTGGAGAAGGAGAGTCATTTTTAATACTCCACATGTTCCTGTATAATTTTTTTATTCATTATTGACCTTCCTCATTGTATAATTTAAATCCTTCGCTTACTTTCTACAACTAATTTTTCGATGTTTCCCTGTTACTCTTCCGCCTTCCTGATTAAATCCAGTAAGCGTCATCGAGATCCGTATTATTATGTACTTCATTAACATTTACAAAATTTTTCATTTTGATAGTTAGTACTTTTTTTGTATTAAGATTTCCGTTGCTCTGAGAGACATTTCCACTTATTCCGTTTGATTTTACACTACCTTTTGAACCTATTCCAGCACTTAATTTCATTCCAAGACTAGAATTTTTAGAATTATAACTGTTTTTTAGTTCTACGGCTTCTTTTTGAATATTGGCAATATGTGTTCCACCTTGAGCCTGTATTCCTTGATAAGTAACATTGTTCACATTGTTGTAAGTAATGTTGCATTATCATTTGACGGTTTCATCGTTGTCCTTGCTTTAAACCTCTATTTAAAAACAACCTTCACTTCTTTCCCATAAAACGCAACCCCAATCTTCAAGATATTTTTTATCCCTCTTGCCTTCAATTTCGTATCATATTTCTTCTCATCAATCTGTTTCAACGCCTTCTGTGCCCTCTCTTCCATCCCCTTTTTCGTCTTCGATATTTTAAATTCCATAAGATACGCCTTCTCATTGCTTTTTATTGGAATCATCGCAAGATCGTATCTTCCATATCCACTCTCATCATTTGAAATAATCTCATATTTCCCCATCAAAAAAATCCAACAAGCCCTATCATAAACACTTGATATATTTTTTTCCATTTCCTTATCCAAGTCAAAATGACTCAGCATATTTATCATTATTTCTCCCAATGTCTTCTCAAATTTTTTTAATATCTCCATTTTTCAAGTGCTTTTTATCAAAGTATTTGTTTTTCACTTCTGTTCCAAAAAAATCTGTTTTAAAAACATATTACCAAAAATATTTCCGTATTTCCTTATTTGGAATTCTCAAGTTATAAACATCTGTATATTCTGAAGTTACATCTATTTCCTTCTGCTTTTTCATCCTTTGTCAAATATCCACTATAAAAAGTAATTGCCATATTTCATCATCATTATTTAAAAGACTTTTTATTGTCGTTCCATCCGAAATATATTTTTCAATGCTTTCCCCATCGGTAAATCGTTTTAAATCATCATAAACACTTTCCCCAGCATGATCAAGCATATTTTCTAGAAGTGTATTTCCTGAAACATTTGCCCAATATGCCTTGATTTCTCCATTGTCAATATAATTTACAATAGACCATGGATTATACACTTCACTTTCTCCAAATAAATATCCATTATACCATTCTTTAACTTCTTCGATTTTTGTATTTTATACCAAAGTAATCTAGCATTTCAATCACTTCACTTTCAAGAAGTCCAAAATATTCTGAATATTTTTTTATTCAATATCGTATCTACTTTTTAAATTATTTAAACCTGAAAAATATTCCTTCCTTTATAATCCTTGTTATACCTGTTAAAACACCATATTTCAAGGAATTATTAGTCTTTAATGCTGAACTATAAAATGTTTGAAAAAAAGTTTATTGCTTCATTGTAGTATCCTTTATCAAAAAGCATTTATTATTGGAGCATCGTATTCATCTATTAAAATTATAACTTTTTCTCCATAATACTTATAAAGACTATCTGACAAAAATTTTTAAAGACATTATGTAGTCTGCATCTTCTTTTTCATAAAAGCACTTTTTTCAAATTTTCTTTTTATCCCATTCATTCATTTTTTTCTCTAATATACTCAAATTCAGCATATAAATCAAAAATAAATAACTTCAATCTTTTTAAACATTCTTCCCAAGTATCTGCTTTTTAAATCCTTCAATGAAACAAAAAAATTACAGAGTATTTCCCCTGTTCACTCATATATTCACTATTAGATACTTTCAAATTTTTCAAAAAGTTTTTTTATTTTTTTCTTTATTCTTTACATCAAAAAAAGTATTTAATCATTGACATATTCAACGTTTTTTTCCAAATCTCCGTGGTCTTGTAAAAAAAGTGTCACAGGAGCCCTGTTTATTAATAATTCCTCTATTAGTAATGTTTTTATCTACATAATAGTAATCTTCATTTATTATTCTTTCAAAATCTTCAATTCCCACAGGAACAGCTTTTTTTCTCATAAAATCACGCCCTCTTTTTATTTTTTTATAAATCTCGATATATTTAATTATACCACAACCCGATATTTAAAATAAAGTCATTTGAACGCTCTGTGATGCTTTTCTTTTTAAATTTGAAGATTTGAAATATTTTGAGAATTGGTTTGGGAACATGGACTGGAGAGCATTGATGGAAATCTAAAAGGAACTGTCTCAACTTCGATTCTGAATTTGTACAAAAATTTTATGCACTCTGGCATATATTATATTTTTGAGTTTGCATAAAATACTGGACACTATCTTTTCAATATTCTAATATATTCTATAAATCATTTATTTTTTTATTTCTAATTTTTTTCTTTTTTTCATTATTTTTTTATCCTGTTCTTTTTTTCAAATTGTGTTACAAATTTCCTTTTTCTCTATATTCAAAAATATTCTTTTTGGAATTTTATCTTTAAATAACTCAAATATTTTTTTCTACAAATTTCTTTTCATAACTCAGTAAATAAGGACTTTTTTTATGAATTATCTTATTTTCAGTAAATATTGTAAATTCCTCATTAATAGTTGATATAGGATAATACCCTTCTTCTTCAAAATAATCAAATTTATCATATAGACTTGAAGGAATTATTTGATCAAAAGAAATAAACTTTTTTTATTTCAATATCATCTTTATTAATATAATATAATTCTAATTTTGTTGAATTTTTAAATTTTAAATTATCCCAAACTAATTTTTCCATATAAAAACTTCTCTCCATTTTTTTAATGGAATATACTCTCTAGAATAATATTCCTCTATTTTTTTAGATAAAAATTTGAGTACTTCATCTTTGTTATCATAATTTTTTTATATTCAACACCATACGAATTTTTCTGGATTTTTCATATACCTTAAAAATACATAACATATGTATTAAAAATTATCATTGTTTAAAACATAATCAAATCCACCCATTATTTCAGCACCAATTGCTGATTCATCTTTTTTTCATACTATGTAATCCCAAATTAATTAATTTATTTGAGTTACAATATACAATACTTTGAAATAAAATAATTAACAATATTATGTATTTTTTTCCTCATAAATTACCTCCTATTTTTTTATATTTGATTTTTTTGTTCTATATAAATTTCTTTTTCACTAAACTAAATAACTTTAAGATTTTTCCTAATTAGAACTTTTGATTCTTTATTTTTTTCAGAAATTATATTTTTCACTATAATTAAGTTCATCTATATTATTTCTTTTTTAAAATTAAATATTTAAAATATCTTATTGAAAAAAACAGAAACAATGGTATAATTAAATCAAAAGAAAAATAAAAAAATATTAGAGGTGTTTTTTTATGAGAAAGTTATTTAACAAATCGAAAATTTATATTATAAAAATTTTTTTAAATATTTGACAAAAGACGAGATCAAACCATATGAAGATCTAATAAAAAGCTATTTTAAAAAAATATTGGTGAAAAAGCAATGAAAAAGAACTTTTCAGAAAAAAATATGGCAACTCTTCAAAAAGAAACTAATATTGGTTTTAAAAAAATTTTAGTAGCTTTTTGCTTCATTTTTTTATAGCTCTTATATCTTTCCCATTAATATTTATTTTTCGGACCTTTTTGGATTATTATATATTTTTCACTAAGCACTTCCATTTTGTATACTTTCTTTTCAAATAAATTTGAGGACTAATTAAGTCCTCTTTTCTAAAAATATACCTTACTTTTTTTACTGTTAAATAAAAAAACTTTTTATTTCCCTTTATGTTTCTGTTTCTTTTTCTCCTGTTTCAATAAAAATTTTTCTCTGTTTTTTTCAAGTTCTTTTTTTCTTTTTTTGTTTTTGATTTTTTTCTTTCTTTTTATTTTCTTCATACTGTAGTTTTTAAAATTTCTTCCGATTTTTTTCAAAAATTTTTTTACTTTTGAAGTTCTTTTTATTTCTCGTTGTCTCCGTTTTTGGATTCTTTACTTTTTCATCAAAAATTTGACTTCATCTCATTACTAAATTTTAAAGTATCAAACCTTTTCCAATATAAAATCATAAATTTCATATTCTTTAGGGCTCTGAACCAAAAGTTACTTTTACAAACTGACAAATTATTATTTTTCAATATTTTTCAAAAATTCCTACCCAAAATGGATTTTTCAAAAAAACTGTCAATTTCCCTGAAATTTTTTCATAATTTCAGCCTCCTTAAAATTTTTATAAAGAATGGACAACCCTAAGGAGGCAGGTTACTTACATTGCTGCGTCTGGACTACCGACCAGAACTGTGTTTTTATCTTTATTTATATTTATTCATTTTTTAATATATTTTTTATTCAATTATTTCCAAAACATCTTTTAACTCTCGTCTTATCTTTTTAGGTTGTTCTTCATCCCTATACCCAAAACTTACCATCACAGAAACTCCATACACATTCAAGTCAAGAAGTCCCATATCCGATAAATATTTTTCCAATTGCTCTTTATTAAATCCTTCAATCGCACAACTGTCAATTCCTAAATAAGCCGCAACTGTCATCATATTTCCAAGTGCAATGTAAGTTTGTTTTGAAGCCCAGTCAAAAAGTGTTCTTTCATTTTCCAATAATTTTAAATGTTCTTTCTGAAATTTCGTAAATTTATCTTTCACTGCTTCAAATGCTTCATCAGAAACCTTCTTCAAGTTTTTCCAATTATCTCTAAAATATTCACTATCTCCAGTAACATCTTTTCTTGCCAAAATTATCACAATTTCAGTTGCTCCATTCAAGCTATTCAAAGCTCCCCAAGCAAATTGTCTAAAATCATTTCTCATTTCTTCATTTCTTAAAAGTAAAAATTTCCAAGGTTCCATACCAAATGAACTTGGCGACAATCTCGCACTTTCCAAAATTGTCTTCAAATCTTCATCAGACACTCTTTTTTCTGTACTAAATTTTTTACAAGCATATCTTTTATTAAACACTTCCAATATTTCTTCATTTTTTTGTCATTTTAACCACTTCTTTCTATTATTTTTTTATATAATTTTATTTCAATATATCATATTCGACTTAAACTATATGGAACTACTCGTTTCTGATACTTTTCAATTTCTTTAAATAATTTTTTTCTGTTTCTCAGTTTTTGGCATTTCTCCCAAATATTTATGATTAAAAAAATATTTCACCAATGATTTTGAATCAAAAGGACTATTTGGCCAATCTGTATAGTCAAAAATATGTTTCAATTGTTTTTTTATCTACAATTATCGTTATAGACTTCCAATTTGTTCGTTTATATTCTAAAAATAAGTCATCCAAAAAAACAAAAATGCATCATACAAATTTTCAATACGTTCATTATATTCTCTTTCCGATACATTATATATTTTTAGGAATATCATTATAATAACTGTATTTTTTTATTTTCCTTTGTATTAAAAATAAAAATAGAATACTCCAAATCTATTAATCACATCTCCATGAAAATAAATTTTCTCCCATTCAACTGGCATTACATAATCTAGCTGATGTACTGTATCTTTTAGCATGTCATTTAGTGTTTTTTTAAAAATCTTTTTGCCATTTTTTTAACATAAAATCACCCCATTTTTTTATTTTTTTAAAATAATTATATTAATATTATATCAAACGATTTTTAAGAACTGCAAACATATTTACTTTAAAAAAATTATGAAATAACAGATTGAAATATTCTCTTCTTTTTCAAAAAAAGAATGGCCTAATAAAAGACCATTCCAACAAGTATTCTTTTTCACAAAAATTTAATAATGTTAATCCTATTATAGGCGAGATATCAATTGATCCAGCTCCAACTGGTATTAATATTTTAAATAATTTCAAATATGGTTCCGTCAATTTATCAATGTAGTCAAAAAGAATTTCAGCGTATTTAAAATATTTATTATTTCTAAAATTAAACCATGAACCAATAGTTGAAATCACTATTAAAAGTGAATAGATATCTATTATTTTTTTACAAGTATTCCTATCATTTAATTTTTCCTCACAACTATTATTTATTAAGTATATTTTTAGCTTTTTGCATATATTCAACTCCAGATTGTACTGTTAAAATAACTGGAATTAACAATAATATGTTATTTACAAAAACTCATAGGGAATAATATTATTAATAATAATGCTATCATTTGTGTTGCAGTTTTCCATTTTCCTAATTTTTCAGCAGCAATAACTACACCTTCATTTGCTACAATTGCTCTCAAGCCTGTTATTAATAGCTCTCTAAATATTATAATCAATACAAACCATAAACTTATTTGATCATATTTTTGTAAGAACAACCAATGCTGAAATAACTAATAATTTATCAGCTAAAGGATCTATTAATTTCCCTAAATTTGTTACCATATTATGTTTTTCTTGCAATTTGCCCATCAAAATAATCTGTGATTGAAGCTCCTGCAAAAAAATAACAAAGGATAATATTCTCATAAAAATTGATAAACCTGTACTTTCTGTACTCAAAAGCTATTCCAAGAAAAAAATTACAAATGGAATAACCAAAAATCATTCTTAATGTTGCTAATTTATTAGGTAAATTCATATAAAAATTCCTCCTTTTTATAAAATGTTTTCAAAATTATTCACAATTATAGAAATTTATTTTTTCTTCTTTATTTTTCTTTTGAAATTAACGCTTTCATACTCAAATTAAATTTATTTTCATCTTCTAAAGTAATAACTTTTTACTTTTACAATTTGACTTTCTTTTAATACATCTTCAACTTTAGCCACTCTCTTATCACTAATTTCTGAAATATGTAACAATCCTTCTTTCCCAGGTAATACTTCAACAAAAAGCTCCAAATTTAGTAATTTTTTTGTAACTTTTTCCATCATACACTGCATTTAATTCTACTGATTGTGTTTGAGCTTTTTACCAATTCAAGCGCTTTTTTTCATTCCTTCAGAATCTTTACCAAAAAAATAGATACATTTCCATCATCTTCAATATCGATTGAAACTCCTGTTTCCTCAATTATAGCTTTAATTGTTTTTACCTCCAGGCCCAATTAATCCAGCTATTTTTCGATGGATCTATTTTTCATTAATTCAATTTTTGGTGCATTTTTCAGAAACTTCTTTTCTTGGTTCACTGATTACTGCTTCCATTTTTTTCCATAATAAACATTCTACCTTCAAACGCTTGTTTTAAGGCAATTTCCATTATTTCTCTATTAATTCCCTCAATTTTTTTATATCCATTTGAATAGCTGTAATTCCATCTTTAGTACCAGCTACTTTAAAATCCATATCTCCCAAATGGTCTTCTAATCCTTGAATATCAGTCAACACTGTGAAAGTATCTCCCTCTTTTACAAGTCCCATCGCAATTCCAGCAACAGTTGATTTTTATAGGTACTCCAGCAGCCATTAATGCAAGTGAACCACCACAAATACTAGCTTGTGAAGATGAACCATTTGACTCAGTAATTTCTGAAACTAATCTTACTGTATACGGAAATTCTTCTTCAGACGGCATAACATATTTTAACGCTCTTTCTGCTAGGTTTCCATGTCCTAATTCTCTTCTTCCAGGTGCTCTCATAAACCCAGCTTCTCCTACTGAATATGGTGGAAAATTATAATGCAAGAAGAATTTTTTTCTAGTTTCTGATTCCATTCCATCTACAATTTGTTCATCCGCTTTTACTTCCAAGTGTAGCAACTACTAGAGCTTGTGTTTCTCCTCTTGTAAACAATGCTGATCCATGAGGAACTGGCAATGTATCAATTTCTACATCAATTGGTCTAATTTCTTTAGTTTCTCTTCCATCTGGTCTATATTTTTTTGTATAAAATAGCTTCTCTCACTATTTTTTTCTCTAAATCATGATAATAATTCTTAAATTCTTTTTCTAAAGTTTCAGAAATTTCTTTTTCTTCACTTTCTAATTTATTCAAGAAATCTTCATACAATTTAATTTCTAAATTATCAATAGCTTCATATTTTTTTCCAATTTACCTGGTGTCATAATCGCTTCTTCTAATTCTTTTTCATACGAATCCAAATATTCTTTAATTTCAGCATCTACTTCAGCTTTTTTTCAAACTCATATTTTTCAATTTCAAATTGTGATAAAAATTTATCTTGTTCAGCACAAATTTCCTTAATTTTTTTCATGCCCAAACATAATTGCTTCCAACATAACTTCTTCAGAAACTTCTCTCGCTCCAGCTTCAACCATTGTTACAGCTTCCTTAGTTCCTGCAACCGACAAATGAATATCTCCATTTTTCCAATTGTTCAGCAGTTGGATTTAAAATATATTCTCCATCAATATATCCAACAGTTACACCAGCTACAGTTCCTACAAATGGAATATCTGATAATCCCAATGCTGCCGAAACTCCTATTGTAGCTAAATTTTTCAGGTTGATTAATTCCATCAGCTGACATTACAGTTATTACAATATGAACTGCATTTAAAAAAATCCTTCTGGAAATAAAGGTCTTATTGGTCTATCAATTAATCTTGAAATCAAAAATCTCTTCAGTTGAAGGCTTTGATTCTCTTTTTATAAATCCTCCAGGAAATTTCCCTGATGCATAAAAATTTTTTTCAATATAGTCTACTGTTAATGGGAAAAAAATCTTGCCCATCTTTAACATCTTTACTTCTAGTAGCAGTTACTAACAACACCGTTCCACCAGCTTGAATCATCACTGATCCACCAGCTTGTCTAGCAACTTTCCCTGTACTTAATTTTATAGTTTGAGTTCCGACTTGAAACTCGTATGTTTTTTTCATCAAACATTTAATTCCTCCTACTTTTTTTATTTTTTTCAAGAAGGGAGCAAATAATAATAAAAACTTTTATTTATAAATGAAATATATCCTTAAAATAAAAAAATTTTTATAATTACTTACTCTTAACCTTCTTTAATTTCGCTTTTTAATTATAGCACTTTTTATAAATTTTTTTACAACTTAAAAAAACTCTAAATATTAAATTATATTTAAAATATAGCTTTAAAAAAATTTAGAGTTTTATCATTAATTATGTATATTTAATGTTCATTTTTGATGTAATAAGCAATTTTTACTTAGTTAGCCGATTTCTTTATCTTCCAAGTCATCAACCACCACATTATATTCCAGTTGTAAATATTCCTCCCTGTTCTCGATAATTTCATCCAACAATCTTTCGAATGCAAATTCTTTTTTTATTTCTTTCAGTAAATACTAAAAAAATAAAGTTTGCTAAAAAAATGATGAAATTTTATCATTAATCTTAATTTTTTTCCACACCTTATCGAATCATGTGTTCTAAGAATAATCACTTCTTTACTTTTTATCATCTCTTCCTTTCTCATACAAAAAAATGAACCACAAAATTCAATCCACCTAAATTTATATTCACCAAATCATCTTTACAAAAATATTCACTTTCACTTTCTTGAATTACAAATTCATCTTCTGTATTTTTCTTCATTTTTTTATCAATAAAATCTCATTATCGATGTATTTTTTTCAAACTTCTTAAGTCTGTTATCCCCTCATTTAAATACTCAATTTTTTTAGCATTTTTGTTTCCCTTCTACCTTTAACTCAATTTTTTTGTGAATAATTATTGATCAGTCTTTTTCCTAAATCATAAGTTACTAAAAAAATTCCATTTCTGATTTTATCTTTTTCTATCTGAAACAATAAATTCGCCTTTTTCATCCCTCTTATTTGTATTCAAAAATTTTTTTAAAAAAAGTAAATTGGAATAGTTGATTCATTATCAATTAAATTAATAATCTCTGAACTACTAATTATCAAAACCTTTACTATAATTATCTCTCATATTCTTTTTCAATTTCCTATTTGTCTTATTTAAAAAAATTGAATATTTATATTTTTCTTCAAAAATTAAAATTATCCAAAATGCCTTTAAGATATTTCTGGACATTACTTTTTTTCAATGTCTAACAAAACCAAGATTTTCCTATCTTCCCCTGCTTTCTTTTTGAATATAATTTGTTTCTTTTTATTTGATTTGAATATTTTTAAAATTTGATAATCTAAAAATTATATCTGCAACTTCTTTTTCACTGTCCCCATTGTTATCTTTCATAACGTTTAGACCTACATTTTCATCACTTTTTAAAAATTCTCTTTCATCTTTTATTTGTTTTTATCAACAACATTTTTAAAAAGTTTCAGTCTAAAAAAATTTGTAATTTTAATTTTTTCTCTATAGGAAATTTCTTCCAAAAATATGATCGAAATTCCTATACTTTTTCCATTCTTTTTAATTCCCTGTCTTTTTCGAGTAATCGTCCCATTTTTTTATTAGCTTTTTCATCTTTCAAATTAATTAAAAAAATATGAAAAGAAATCATAAATTTCATTTCTAGATAATTTTTTTAAAGTTTCTTTCTAAAAAAATCGAATAACAAATTACTAATCCTCTTTATTCTTTTGATTCCAAGCTCCTTTTTTTATAACTCCAATAAATGCTCTTTCCAGTAATGTTTCACTATTTGAATAAAATTTCTCATAAATTTTTAGTAATTGTTCTTTTAAATATTTCTGACGTCTATCACTAAAATTTTCAATTTTACTAATCACTAAATTAAGTGCATTTTCTGAATCCAAACTAATATACTCAGTGTAATCTATTTTTATCTCGCTTAAAACTACTTGCAAATCTTTTTTTATGTGCTTTCTTTCAAATTCACTTCTTATTTTTTTCAAAACGATATATAGAAAATTTTCTTTTATTCAAAATAATCATCAATTTTATCATTTTTTTGTCTCGTTAAAGCATTAAATATAAATATCCTTTTTCATATTTTTTTATGATTTACTTTAAATTCACTCAAATAATAAACGTAATTACTTTTTATAGCGTATCTTCCCTCATTTCCTGTAATTTTTTTATCAAATCGTTTAATTTTTCTAATCGTATACTTGAAATTAATTTTTTTATCAAAGTACAACTCTATCGCTTCTTTTTTTCAAAAAAATTTTTTTGCACTAGTAATTAAATAAAATAAATTAACTTCTTTGTAACTGTAATTTAGCAATTTAGACTCTCCTCAATAATATTTGAGTAAATCATAACAACTTAAATTTTTTTATTACTAGATTGCTAAATTAAACTAATTTATTTTTAAAAACGCTATTTTTTTAAAGGGTTTTATACATTATAAAAAAATAAATTTTTAAAAATTACTTTTTATATGAAAAATAAATATACAAATTTCTTTATAGAATTATAGTAAAATTACTTTAAAACTGAACTCAAAAAAACTATGATTATTTTTATTCGATTCCTAAATTTATATAATTTTTTTAGTAATTTAATTTTAAATAGATTCGGTATTATTAATTTTTTTATTTATAGTAAAATCGCTTTAAAATCGAACTTAAAAAAATTATGCTTTGTTTACTTGAAACCCTAAAGTTATACAATTTTTAATAGTTTATTTTTTAAATAGATTCGAGTATAAAAAGCATGAATTTTTTATTTTTCAAAAACTCAAACAATAGATTTGAATTTACAAACATTCTTATTTCTATTATTTGAGTTTCCTTTTCTTGATTCAATTTTAATTTTTTTGACTTGATAAAATATATATTAAAATTTTTTTCTTACAAAATACTACACTTTTTTTACTATTTGATATTCCCAATATCCTTTCTAAAATACATTCCATCAAATTTAATTTTTATTCAATAATTTATAAGCATTTTCCTTAGCTTCGTTTAATGTTTTTCCCAAATGCAACAGCATTTAATACTCTTCCACCATTAGTTTTGAATTTTTCCATCTTCAAATTTTGCTCCTGCGATAAATACTAATTCATCATCTGTAGCATTTTCAATTCCAGTTATAACATCACCTTTTTTGTAACTTTCTGGGTATCCTCCTGCAGCTCCTACAACACAACAAGCATGAAGTGGTTTCCAAGTAACATTTAATTCCGATAATTTTTTGTCAAATGAATATTCCACCAATTCTAACAAGTCATTTTCCAATAACGGTAAAACAGCTTGAGTTTCAGGGTCTCCTAATCTCATATTGTATTCAAGCAAGTAAACACCTTTTGCCGTAATCATTAGTCCAAAGAAAATTACACCTTCAAAATCCATTCCTTCAGCTTGCATTCCCTTTAAAGTCGGATTCATAATGTCATTTTTAAAACTTTCAAAAACTTCATCTGTCACATAAGGATTAGGACTTATAACTCCCATTCCACCTGTATTTAATCCAGTTTCATTCTCCCCAATTTTTTTGTGATCTTTTGCTGATAACAATGGTACAATAACTTTGCTATCTGTAAATGAAAGTATTGAAGCTTCTACTCCATCCAAAAATTCTTCAATTACAACTTGATTTCCAGCATCTCCAAATTTTTCATCGATCATTATATCGTCAACCGCTTTTATCGCCTCATCAAGATTTTGAGCAATAATTACACCTTTCCCAGCCGCAAGACCACTAGCTTTTACAACTACAGGAAAATCTTTCCAATTATTTAAAAATTCTTTTGCTTTTTCAGCATTATCAAAAATTTCATAAACAGCAGTTTTTATCCCATATTTTTTCATAAAATCTTTAGAATAAGCCTTGCTTCCTTCAAGAATTGCCGCTTGTTTATTAGGCCCAAAAATTTTCAATCCATTTTTATGAAATTCATCAACAATCCCAGCTACCAATAATTCTTCACTTCCAACAAATGTCAAATCAATATTATTTTCTTTAGCAAATTTAACATACTCGTCTATATTATTCGATAAATTCACATTTTCAGCTTTTGGCAACAACTCAGCTCCTGCATTTCCTGGTGCTATAAATATTTTCTCTACCTTTTCATTTTGAGATATTTTCCAAGCAATTGCATGTTCTCTTCCACCTGCTCCTACGATTAATACTTTCATTTCCTTGTTTCCTCCTTGAATATTTATATTTCTGATTTACTTTATATCTTTCTTATAAATATATTTTATCATATTTTTCTTGCAATATTAAATCTAAAAAAATAAATTTTTTCCTATTTTTTTAAATCAATATTTACAATTTTTATAAAATTTTTCTTGCTCCCTAACTTCAAATATGTTATCCTAAAATCAAAAAAATACTAAAAAGGAAAAAAATATGAAAAAAATAAAATTCTTTATACGATAAACTATGACAAAAATTGTAAATTTTAAGGAAAGAGTAACTCGTTTTACTGTTAGATTTGAATTTAAAGATTCTGAAAAATGAAGAATATTCAGGAGAAGACTTTGCTCATTTGCACGATACTGGAAGATTGACAGAATTATTGATTGATGGTGCAGAATTGTTGATAAAAAAAGGCAAATAATGAAAATCGTAAAACTAAATGGGATATTATCGCAGTAAAAAGTTCATGGGAAATTATTCTTATAAATACGGCTTTTTCATCGATATATTACAGAAGCCATATTTTACGATAATGAAATTTCTCCATTTGGAGAACCTTCGTATATAAAACCTGAAATTAAGCATAATAATAGTAAAACTAGATTTTTTTATTTGGAAACTGAAAAGAAAAAAATTTACATTGAAGTAAAAGGTTGCACTTTGGTAAACGGAAAAAAATTGCTCAATTTCCTGGCTCTCCTTCAATTCGTGCCTTAAAACATTTGAGAGAACTTATGGAACTTAAAAAGAAGGCTTTTCGGACAGCAGTTCTTATTTTGATATTCAGAAAATCTGAAATTTTCGCACCCTGAGCATATTATCGATAGAGAATTTTTCTGAAACTTTTTTTATGAAGCGATGGAAAATGGCGTTGAAATTTATCCGATGCTTTTTGGAATATAAGGAAGATGGGAATGTTTATTTTGTTAAGAAAATTGGGATAATGGAGAAGAGATTTTAGTAATTTTCTAAAAATCTCTTCAAATTTTTATTTCAACTTTCATCTATCACCAAATGTTAAAAATAAAAAGGCTACAATAAAATCCCTGTAACCTTTTTTTCTATCTTCAAATTATCTACTTCCCATTCTTCCTATCATTTATAACTTTATCCACATCTTTAACATACTCATAATCAGCTTCTCCCAATTTCACATCTTTTCCAGTTGGCACATACCACAAAAATTTTGAAAAATAGTCTTTCAATTTTTTGTCCGAAAAATCATAACCTGCCATCGCATAAGGATAGTTTCTCATTATTTTTCAATTCCTCATCTGAAATATCTTTTTATTTCATCTTTATCTAAATATTTTTATCGCATAGGCATCGTCTGTCAAATCATCTTTAAATTTAAAACCTTTTTTTCTGTTTTTATCAGGAAATATATAATTAACTCTCAAACCTTTTATTTCTGTCAATTCAAATTCTTCTTTAGGCTTGAAATTATTTGTTTTAAAATATAAATAACCTTTTTTTAATTTTGCATAAAGAACTTTGTATGGCTCATTTGTTTCATAGTTTTCTTTGTAAGCATAATCAACATTTCCTTCTCCAGCCAATTGCCATTTTATCTCTTTCCATCTTTTGTCTTTACCACAGGCATCGCAATAAGAGCATCTCCTGGCTCAACAATCACTTCAAAATCATCCACCTTCTGATTTTTCCATTTTGAAATAGTCGACCAAACATAGTTGAAATCAACAGTTCCAACACCGCTACTTCCATCATAATGATAACTGTGCTCAACTACATTTTCTCCCTTTTTAAAATTAGCCTTAAAATAGTAAACATAACTCTTTTTGTAATATTCATATTCTTTTAGTATCTTTTCTTCATCATATTCCTTAAAATATTTTTTAACTTCTTCCAGTTGTTTTACATCTTTCGGTGCAAAATCAGTCAATCTATACGCTTTTGTACTCACACTTTGTCCATTGACAGAAGTCTTAAAATCCTTGAAATGATCTCTTTCATCCCATGCTTCATTCCCACCTTCAGGCGTAATAAATCCAATATATCTCTCCCCAGCTTCAGGACTATCAAACACAAATCTGACAGTTACCACCATTTCATTGTCTATCGTCCCATACTCCGACTTAAATTTTTCCAATTTAAAACGAAGCCTTTCACTCTTTATCGAAACATTCGACACATTCATCGGCACAATATGCCCACCTTCTGACCCAAATTCTCAGTCATTCGCCAACAAATTCGCACCAAAAAAATCATAACTAGAGCAAATAATAGCAGTATTCTGATTTTTTTCATGACTACCAACTCTTTCTTTTATTTTTATATTTCAGTGAACTACTCCCGCTTTTTAGAAGCGGGAGCTTCTTGGGAAGTATCTGCTTTTGTTAGCCAAATATATTTACCAAGCTCTTTGGGTAGTTCCTACCCTGTCTTTTTATTTCCTAATATTTCAAAATCTCTTTTCCAATGTTTTTTATATTCAGTGCCGCATTATAATCCCTATCAATCTCAATTCCACAGCACTCACATTTATAACTTCTTTCTGATAATTTCAGTTCATCTTTAACATTTCCACATCTACTACAAGTTTTCGATGACGGAAACCACTTATCTATCTTCAAAAATTGTTTCCCTAAAAACATCAGTTTATACTCAAGCATCCTCAAAAACATTCCCCATCCATTATCTCCTACACTTTTTCCAAAATTTAATGCCTGGCTCATCCCTCTTATATTCAAATCCTCAACAACCACAGCATTATATGTTTCAGACAATTTTTTCGATAATTTATGCAAAAAATCTCTTCGACAATTCTTGATATACTCATGCAATTTTGATATTTTCATTTTTTGCTTATACCAATTTTTAGAAAACTTCACTTTTCTCGATAATGATTTCTGTAATTTTTTCAATTCTTCTTCCAACATCCTAAAATATCTTGGATAATCAGCTCTTTGGTTTTCAGAACTAATAAATAATTCAGATATTGAAAAATCAAGTCCAATTACTTTATCATTACTAGCTACCTTTTTGAATTTCCTTTTCCAAATTCCGTCAAAATAGAAACATAGTAATTTCCATTACTGTTTATCAATGTTACTGACTTTATCTTGTAATCCTTCGGTATTTCTATGATATTTTTAATTTAACTTTTTTTCAATTTTGGCAAAATCAAATATTTGTTTTTCCTCAATTCGTATCGAATTATTCACACAATTTGTCGTGTAACTTTTTAACATTATTCTTTTTAGATTTGAATCTTGGAAATTTTTGCCCTCTTTTGAAAGAAATTCGTAAACGATCGTTTTTACATTCAATTGGGCATTTGAAAGTGCTAGACTGTCTACTTCTTTTAGAAATTGATTTTTCACTTTTCAAACTGGCAGGTGTAATTATTTTTTATTTTTTTCCAGTTTCTTCATAAAATTTATTCGCAGTGTACAAAATCGTATTGTAAACAAAACGAACACATCCAAAAAGTCTTGTTTATCAACAATTCTTGATCTTTATTTGGATAAATCCTATATTTGAATGCTAAATTATATTTCATGAAATTACACCTCCTTTTGATTTTTGAATATTTTTTTAATTATTCCTTTAGAGATTTTATCATTAATGATTTCTCTTCGATATTTTTATACAAAAAAATTGTATCATAAGAGTATCCTTTTTTTCAATTTTTTACAAAAAGCAATTCATCTCCCACTTATAGAAGTCGGAGACTTCTTGCTATCTTTTGTTAAAAATAAAATTTTAAACTTTCTCATACCATTCTCCCTCTCTATTTTTAAAATTTAATCTCATTTAAATTATACCACATTCTCTTTAAAAAAATCACAGCAAAATTAATAACCGTGATTTATACAATATTTATTTTTAATCTATTTCTAATTCCCTTTCCAATGCTTCCTGTAAAACTTTTGAAAAAAATTTATATTATTTCTTTTTGCAACTTCATTAAGCCAACTAGGAATAGTTACATTTTTTTCTAATCGATTTTACATTTACTTCTTTTAAATATTTTTTTGAAAATCCAATCCTACTAACGATTTGAAAGAATTTTTAAGTACTTCTTCAACTTCTTTTTCATCATCAAATAGCTCTTTTAATATATAACTTTATATTTAATCCTTCCAAACTTGTTGCTTTAGGAAATTCTTTATTTCCCTTATAATAATCTAATAAGTTCATTCCTAAATAATCCGTTGACATATAATAAGCATCTTCTATACTTTTTTTCCACAAGTCGCTCCTCCAAAATCAGGAAACAGAACTGTATAACTTTCTTTTTTTCTTTTATAAAAAAATTGCTGGATAAACAACAAACATATTTACCTCCTTTGATCTCAAAGTAAGGAACAGGATTATTTTTAATCCTGCTTCTTTTTAGAATTACTTTTTCAAGTATTTTTCCCTAATTCCTTACTATGACAAGGCACTTCGGTTACCTTACCGGTTGCGAAATTTTTTTCAATCTTCTGTGAGAACCTTTTTCCGCCTTTTTATTTCGACAAAACCATTTCTCTTCAAAAACCGAATCATTTCTTTAGAATTCATAGGCATTCCTAATCACCTCAAATTTATTATACATCAAAAATACGCATAAAGTCAATTTTTTTATCTATTATTATTCAAATTTTTAAATATTTATTATCAAAAAAATATCTTTGAATAAATTCCAATTTTTTTATTTAATTATTTTACAATACTCATATTTATGATTTTTTTATCCTCAGCCCGTGAACTATGCTCGTCCACCACTTTAAATGTATTCGGATCCGCATCATTTAATACATCTTCATTACAATATACATAATCATTATCCTTGATATAGAAATCATTCAAAAAAATTTACCCTTATCAGTAATTTTATTGAAATAATTAGCAAAATCATTTATTTTTAGAAAATAAATTCCATTTTTTTATCTTCTAAATAATAACCATTCCTATTTTTGACTATTTAAATTCAAAAATTTTTAAAACTTTTAGAATCTAAATCTTCTTCTCTATCGGTTCCAAAATATACATTATCCTTATCTTTTGAAAAATCATTATTCAATACTTCAAATGTTTTTTTATATCAGCTCCTTTTTATTAAAGGCTCTTTTTCAACAATCCAGCTTATATAAAATATATTTTTATCATCTTTACTGTAATAATCATTTATTACTTCAAATGTATTAGGATTTGCACCTTTCAAAACTTTAACAACATTTTTTTAAAGTATTATTTGTATCTAAAATATGTGATGGATCTAATTGTATATAATATATATTTTTACTATCTTTTGCATAATATGAATTATCTTTTTTTAAATTATTTTTTTCTTATAATTTTTAAAACTATTTGGATCAATTTCTTTTATTTTTTTCGCCCTAAATAATACACACCATCTTTATTTTTTTATAAGTTTTTTTCTTCAATTATTTCAAAAATGCCATCAGTATTTTTTTATTCTTTTTTATATCCGAATCTGAATTCAAATTATAGTATATATTATTTTTATCAACAGCATAATATTCATTTAATTTTCTAAAAGTTTGGATATCTGCTCCCTCTAACTTTTTACCATTAGAATAAATACTATTTTTATCTTTCACAATATCCTCTTTTTACCTCAAATGTGTTAATATCTGCTCCTAACACTTTTTTTATCATCATAATAAACATTATTTCTATCTTTCGCATAACCCTCATCCCATTATTTCAAAAACTATTTTTTTATCAGCTCCTTTAATTATCTTATCAAGATAATAAATCCCATTTTTATCAGATATGTAGCTATCTGACAATTTTTTTAAAACTTGCTTTATCAATAAACTTTAAAGGCTCTTCAAAATAATAAATATAATTCTTATCTCTTGCAAAAAAATCTCCTAAATCTTCAAAAGTTTCCTTTATCATAATAACGATTTGCTTCTACATTAGGACTTCCAATCCAATATATACCGTTTTTTTATCCTTCACATAATTAATAAAATCATATTTAGATTTTTACAATTTTTACTGTATTTACATCCACATTGGGATAATCAATTCCATTAATATAAACCGTATTTTTATCTCTTGCCACACCTTTTTCCAAAAATCTCAAATGTTTTTTTATATCTACTTCATTATCTCCATTTTGTTTTTTTCACCGTTTCTCCATCATAATAAATAGTTCCTTTATCTCTTGCATACCCATCTTTTAATATTTTTAAAACTTTCCACATCAGGTAAAAAAATTTATTGTACTGACTGACTACCCCATTTACATATTTCACTACAAGTTCATCATCCCAATAAACTTTTGCCATCTTTAATCGTATATTCTGCAAATCCAATATTTCCAATTAAAAATAATTAATCCTAACATTCTAAAAAAATTTTTTCATAAACACCATTCTCCTTCATCAAAAAAATCATTTAACAAATACAAAAAAAGACTGAAATAATCAGCCTTCTATCAAAAATTAATTTAAAAAAATGTTGTATTTTTAACTCGCCACTGTTCTAATTTAATATGAACCCAAAAACTGTATATTCCCAATGTCACCACTATTAATAATAGCCATTTTATCCAATTTCCAAATAGTCCTATTGCAGTTCCATTAAATTGCAGCCTTCTTCCTTCTATAACAGTGTGATTTATTTTCCAACCATAAATCATGCACAAAGCCCAAGGATAACAAATTCCAAATGTACATGAAGTTATTAGGCTTCCTAGAATAATCCAGCCAATATAACTTAATAATCCTCCGTCAAAATAACTTCTATTTTCCACGATTCCTCCTTACAATATATTTTGATAACATAAAAAAAATACCCCTAAGGGTTGGAGATAGAGGTGAAATCTTCGTTATCTAGTTATTTTTGTAAATAAAATATACAAACATTACTAAATATACTAGGAAATCATACATCTCAATACCTCCTTGTTATAATACTACGAGTTGGCAAACTCGTGATATTATTATAACAAAAAGACTGGAAAAAAATCCAGCCTTAGTTTAGCCATTTTGTTTGTATTATAACAAGTACCTTTTCAGGGTTTTTCATTAACCCTAGGTAAATGTATTATTATAAGTTCTTTATGGTGGGACCGGTGAGGGATCGAACCCACAACCTACCGATTAAGAGTCAGTTGCTCTGACCAGTTGAGCTACGGTCCCATAAAAACTTTTAATCAACACAATTATATTATCATAATTTATCACTTTTTGTCAAGGATTCTATAAATTTTTTTCTAAAAAGAGATTTTGTAAATCTCTCACAAGCAAATAATTTTCATTATAAAAAGTGAGAGATTTTTTTCTGATACTTATTTGTTTTATTTCTCTTCAGCTACAACTTTATCCATCCATTTAAATAATTCATCTAGATCATAATCCCCCGAATGCGGTGTTGCCCAAGGTGATGCAAAATCAACTTTTTTTCCCAAGATTTTTCCAATTTTATGGCAAGTATTGCAGGTATTGCAAGTGAAGTATCTTTGTCAACTGCACCGTGTCTTATTCTCCAATATTTCACTTTTTGAATTTTTCAATATAATTCATCGGATTCATCATTTTTTTATAATTTTTCTTATCAGCCATTGTTCCATTTACTGTCGAATGTTCTAGCATATATTCCGTAAAATGCTTATTATCTGTAGTTTCATCTCCAAATTCATTATTTTTCTCAGTCGATAAATCCACATTATCAAAGGCTCCAGGCGTTTTTTGTCTACCCATGTAAGCAATATATTTATTGTAATCCAAATCTACAACTTTTCCATTTTTTATTGTTAAAAAGTCAAATTCTGATAAATCAGTTCCTTTTTTTCAAAGCTGCATTTGCTGAATCAATATAATACTGCTTAATCTGATTTTTTTAAAGCTTCCATTTCCATCTTTATCCAATGTTAAAAGTTTACCGTTTTTTTGTCCTTCAATTTCAAACTATTCACATAATCAGGAAACATTTTTTTCAAATCATTTGAACGTGAAATTTCATCATCAGTCAACATACCTTCAGTGTATTTTCTTTCCACATTGTAATCTAGCATTGAAATTTCTATCTTTTTATATGTTTTCACATCATTAAACATCCACTCATAAGCTGTATTTGCATTTTCTAAATTAGTTATTGGACAATAGGCTGAAACTGCGTAAATATCGTCTCTAGCCTTCAATGCCCCAATTTCCTTCAAATAAGGCTCGTAATCCTTGTTATTTCCAGTTGCACCTAATAGAGCTGAAACTGCTCCTCCAGCACTTGTCCCATTAGAAATAATTCTGTCAGCTCTACCAGGCATTTTATTATCATTATAACGCAAATATCTGACAGCTGCCTTCAAATCTACAATTACAGCAGGTGCTTTTCCAGTATATTTCCCATCTTTTTCCAAAGTTCTACCTCTAGCTCCAGGACTTGCCACAACATATCCATTTGACAATGCGACTAATGAAGCATCAGGTTTTCCATCTCTTCCATTTCCAGGCACTCCAGCCGCTCCAGGCATATATCCTCCAACTGTATTTGGGAAAAATATTGGTGCGCTTTTTGCATTGTATTTCCCAACTGATTTATTTTTAAAATATTCTTCTGGAATATAGATATTTATAGTTTCATATGCAATATCAACTGGTTTTGCAACATAAACTATATTTTCATAAGCACGATAAGTAACAGTTTTTCCGTTAACAATAGCTGTTTTTCGTCGTATAATTTTTATTTGCATCAAAATTTAAGTTGTACCCATTTTTCTGTTTTTATTTGTTATCATATCTTCGGTTATTACTTTTTTTATTCATAGGCGCTCCCATTTGTGGCTTTTTTTATCTTCATTCTTATTTACTTCAGCACTTTTTCTGATATTTGCTAGAATCTGTTAATCCTTTTTCATTATCAGTAGCCATTAAAAAAAGCTGAAATTAATAAACTCATTACAATCAATTTTTTTCTTCATAATTTCTCCTTTAATTTTTTTATGTGACAGTATAACATATACTTCATGAGATTCATATTTCACTAATATTAGTTTCTTTCTTTTTTTACTATTTTTAAATCTATTATTTAGAATGTATCTATACTAAAATTATATATAAAAATGCCACACCCTAAATTTTTAATCTCTAAAACTATTGGTGTAGCACATTCAATCTTATTTTTTTCTGTTAAAAAAATTAATGTTTAAAATGTCTAATTCCAGTGAATACCATTGTAATTCCATGTTCGTTACAAGCATCGATAGATTCTTGATCTCTCATTGATCCACCAGGTTGTACAATCGCTTTTAATTCCTGTTTTTGCAGCTGTATCTACGCAATCTCTGAATGGGAAGAAAGCATCTGAAGCTAATACTGCTCCTGTCAAGTCTTTTTCCAACTTTTTTTCCTGAGCATGTTGTAATGCATGTTCTGTTGACCAAATTCTGTTAGTTTGACCAGTTCCTACACCAATTGCCATTCCATCTTTAACGACTACAATTGCATTTGATTTTACATATTTTACAACTTTCATTCCTAATTCCATATCAGCTTTTTTTCTTTTTTTCAGTAGGCTGTTTTTTTCAGTAACAACTTTCATTTCGTCAATCATTTTGCTGTTTGTTCCTTGAACCAAAATTCCGCCATCAACTTTTACATAATCGAATTTATCTTGAGGTTTTGGAGTTTTACATTCGATAACTCTCAAGTTTTTCTTAGTTTTCAAGATTTCCAACGCTTCATCTGTAAACGAAGGTGCAATTACGATTTCCAAGAAGATTTTTTTCAATTCTTCGGCAGTTTCTTTGTTAACTTCTCTGTTAAGTGCCACAATTCCACCAAAAATTGATACTGGGTCACAATCGTGAGCTTTTTTGTACGCTGTGAAAATATCATCTGCAACAGCCACACCACAAGGAGTTGAGTGTTTTATTGCACAAGCTGCTGGACCGTCAAATTCTCCAACCACTTTCCAAGCAATATCCATATCTCTAATATTGTTAAATGACAATTCTTTTCCATTCAATTTCTTAATATCTTTCATGCTTCCATTTTCAGTAGTTGAAACGTAATAAGCTGAAGATTGATGAGGATTTTCCCCATATCTCAAGTCAAATTTTTTCTCATAAGAAACATTCAAATATTTAGGATAATCTTCTTCTAACAAGAACCCAGAAATTGCCGCATCATAAGCTGATGTCAAGTTAAATACTTTCCCAGCCAATCTTTTCTTAGTTTCATAAGAAACTTCTCCATCTTTTTCCATTTCTTCCATAACTACTGAATAATCTTCAGTTTCGCAAATAACTGTTACATCTTTAAATGATTTTGCAGCTGAACGAAGCATTGTAGGTCCACCTATATCGATAAATTCGATTTTTTCATCAAAAGTTTTGTCAGTTTGAACTTCTCTAAAGAACGGATAAAGATTAACAACAACATAATCAATTGTTTCAATTCCTTCTTTTTGCAATCGTATCCATGTGCTCTTTATTATCTCTAATCGCCAAAAATTCCACCATGAATATTTGGATGCAAAGTTTTTACTCTCCCATCCAGCATTTCTTTAAAATTCGTAACTTCTGAAACATCAATCACAGAAAGACCATTTTCCTTCAAATATCTGTAAGTCCCTCCTGTCGAAATAATTTCCACACCTTTTTTATCTAAAAACTGTGCAAATTCTAAAATTCCCGTCTTATCAAAAAAACGCTTATTAATGCTCTTTTTCATTTTAAAATTTCCTTTCTTAAATTTTTTTGATAACTTTTCTATTTCAAATTTATATTTTTTTCAAACATTTTTTTGATTCTTCTTTTCTTCCTTGATCAAACAAAATTACAGACATACAAGAATATGAATTTGGATCCCCTTTTTCAATTCCTAATTTGCAAAATTTTTTTCTCCTTCTTTTAGATTAGTATTTTTTATTATTAATCCATAAAAACCATAAGCATAAATATTACCTTTTTCATATTCTTGTTTTTACTAATTCCATTACTTCATTATCTAATTTTTTTGATTTACTTGAAATTATAACAATATCATTTATTGAAAATTTATTTCCCTTTTTTTCTAATGTTTTTTTAGAATATTTTTAAAAGCATTTTTATAGTCTTCATTTTTTTATAGTACATGTCTTCTAAAAAAATAATAAACAAAAAAATATCATCATTTTTTTATTGATCTTAACATTTTTTTCTGCTTTTTCCTCTTTATTTTGTTTAACATATAAAAATGCTAAATTATATTTTACTATTTTTTTCTCTTCTTCATCTGTAATAGTATTCAAATCTTTTTAAAAAGTAGTATTCTGCCTTTTTCAAAAATTCCCTTGAACATAATAAAGATAACTTAAAAGCATTATAAGCATTTGGGTTCCCTTTTTTAATGCTTCAAAAAAATATTTCTCAGCCTCTTTATATTTTTGCTCAAGAAAATTATTCCCTTTCAAAAATTCTTCATTTCCATTCACAGCATATCCTACCGAAAAAAAGCAAATAAAAACATTGCAAATATTAAAAATTTTTCTTTTCACGAAACTCTCTTTCACTTACTAACAATTTCAAATTTTTCTATTTTTTTAAACATAATATTAAACATAATATAAGTAAAAGTTCCATCAACTGTACCCTAACGACTTAGCATCTATTTCATCTAAATTAAAAATTAAAATTATTATTATAAAAAAATATTGGAACTAAAAACATTATAGATAACATTATAGATAAAATAAAAAAATTATATTTAATTTCTACTACAACTTCTTCCTTATTTTTCCAAATCTAATCCTAATTTTTCTTTTTTTAGATTTTTTTCTGAAAGTATCACATAATCTTCATTAGTTTCAAAAATTATTTCTGAATTTGGCTTTTAATTTATTCTTTTCATTGTCTATCCAAATAGTTTTGGGAAATAACCTAAACTTAAATTTATCACGTACAATTATTTTTGACATTTACTCTCCCTTTCTTTTTTAATCCTATTTTTCAAGCAACTTCTTAATCCCTTCAATCAGCAAAACATGTTCCTTCTCAAGTACTCTCTTCTGCAAAACTTCAGGCGTGTCATCAGTAAGTACAGGCACCTTTATCTGTAAAATAATTTCTCCTGTGTCAACTCCTGTATCAACAAAATGAATTGTACATCCACTTTCAGTTTCTTTTGCTTCGATAACTGCTCTGTGAACATTCATTCCATACATTCCCTTTCCACCAAATTTTGGAAGCAATGACGGATGGATATTTATAATTTTTCTTGACCATTTTTTTATAAATTCTGGCGATAAAATCGACAAATATCCTGCTAATACGATATAATCTGTTTTTTCGTCATCATTTTCAAGAACATTGCTAATTTCATCAGACAATTTTTCTTTTAATACTTTTCTGTCAAGCAAAAAATTTTTTATGCCATGTTTTTCTGCTCTTTTAAGTCCATAGCACTCTCTATCTGCAATTACATAAGAAATTTCACAATTTAAGTTTCCTTGCTCAATGTTGTCAATAATTGACTGTAAGTTCGACCCTCCACCAGAAACTAGAACTGCTATTCTTTTTTTATTTTTTTATTAGACATTTTTTTCACTCTCTTTAAATTTATTTTTTTATCATCTTTATTTTTTTAATACAAATTAATTTTTTTCGTCACCTTTAACAATAGTTCCTAATTCATAGGCTTCTTCTCCATTTTCAGCTAAAATATCAATAACTGTTTGAGCATCATTTTTATTTACGATAACAACAAATCCAACTCCCATGTTGAATGTTCCCCACATTTCTTCTTCTGGAACTCTTGAGAATGCTTCGTGTTTAAACAACGGATGAACTTTTACTTTCGCTTTTTCGATGTTTGCACAAAGTCCACCTGGTATAGTTCTTGGAACATTTTCGATAAGTCCTCCACCAGTTATGTGAGCCATTCCGTTCACTTGCACTTTTTCCATAACTTTTTGAATTGGTTTTACATAAATTTTTGTTGGTGTCAATAAATGTTCTCCAATTGTTTTTCCATTGAATTCTTCGCTAAAATCAGTAAATAATTTTCTTAACAATGAGAACCCGTTACTGTGAGCTCCACTTGAAGGAATTGCAACAATTACATCTCCTTCTTGAACTTTACTTCCATTAACCATTTTTTCTTCTTCAACTACACCAACTGCAAATCCTGCAATGTCATATTCTCCATCTGCATAAAATCCTGGCATTTCAGCAGTTTCTCCACCTACTAAAGCTGAATCTCCTTGAAGACAACCTTCTACAACACCTTTAATTATTTCAGAAGAAACATTTGAGTCCAATTTTCCACAAGCTAGGTAATCTAAGAAAAATAATGGTTGTGCTCCGTGACACAAAATATCATTTACACACATTGCAACACAGTCAATTCCAACTGTATCATATTTATTTGTTTCAAATGCAACTTTTAATTTTGTTCCAACTCCATCAGTTCCAGACACTAAAATTGGTTTTTTGTATTCTCCTAATTTGTATAAAGCTCCAAAACTTCCCAATTCGTTCATAACATTTTTGTTGTAAGTTGCTTTTACTCTTTCTTTTATTTTCTCAACACTTCTGTATCCTTCTTCTTTATCTACTCCTGAATCTTTATAAGAAATTGACATTCTTTATCCTCCTGTTTTAAATTAAATCTCTATTTTTTTATTTTTACAAAGTTTGCAAAATCTTCTGCATATTTTGTAGGGAAAAATTCTGTAATTTCGTATTCTGCAATTCCATTTATATTAAACGGATCTTCTGAAATTATTTTCTTAACTTCTTCCAAGTTTTCTGCATTTAGCAAAATTACACCACCTGTTCTAGGATTTTTCTTCCTGAACAAATAAATTTTCCCATTCCATAATATTTTTTTCCAAAAATTTTTATATGTTCTTCTAAATATTTTTTTCAACTTCACTTACTGTTTTTTTACATAATTTAAACTTACTATATACATTTTTTCACCTTATTTTTTCAATTTTTTCAAAGCCTCTTTTTGAATTGGTGTCAATGAAGCGTAAAATTCTTCTTCGTAATCTCCCAATCCAGCTGGATAATCTCCATTAAAACATTCCATGCAAAGTCCTGTATATGGTGCATCAAAATTAAGTCCTATCGAATCAATTAATCCATCAATACTCAAGAAAGCCAATGAATCTGCACCAATGTAGTCTCTCACTTCTTCAACAGTTTTATTTGCCGAAATCAATTCTGATGAATTTGACACATCAATTCCGTAAAAAATAGGAAACTTAAATTCTGGTGATGCAATTCTTACATGAACTTCTTTTGCTCCAGCTTCCTTCAATAACTGAACAATACGGCTTGAAGTAGTTCCACGAACTATTGAATCATCAATCATAACTACAACTTTGTCTTTTACGACACCTTTTACAGCAGAAAGTTTCATTCTAACACCTTGTTCTCTCAATTCTTGAGTTGGCTGAATAAATGTTCTCGCTACATATTGGTTTTTAATTAATCCCATTTCATAAGGTTTTCCACTTTCTTCTGCATAACCACTCGCTGCCGACAGTGACGAATTTGGAACTCCGATTATAATATCTGCATTTTCAACAGGTGCTTCTTGTGCCAATCTTCTTCCGCATCTTTTACGAGCTGAATGTACATTTATTCCTGAAATATCCGAATCAGGTCTTGCAAAATACACATATTCCATCGCCGCAATCGCAGTTGAAGTATTGTCGGTATATTTTTCAATTCTGTATCCGTCTTTATCAATGATTACAACTTCTCCAGATCTAATATTTCTAACAAATTCCGCTCCAACAATTTCCAACGCACAAGTTTCACTCGCCAAAATATACGCTCCATTTTTTGTTTTCCCCAAAATTAAAGGACGAAATTCAAAAGGGTCAACTGCACCGTACAATTCTGTCTGAGTTTGAACTAAGAAAGAAAATCCACCTTTTACTTGTCTTAATGCATCTTTCAATTGACTCAAAAAATCTTTTTCTTTACTTCTTCTAATCAAATGAACCAACACTTCTGTATCTGATGTAGAATGAAAAAAATCGCACCGTGTTTTTTTCCAATTCTCTTTTTAATTTTTTTCGCATTAATCAAATTTCCGTTGTGTGCTAAAGCGATAGTTCCGTCAAAAAATTGGAACAAAAATGGCTGAATATTACGACTGCTACTACTTCCAGAAGTCGCATATCTAACATGCCCAATTGCACAATTTCCTTGTAAACGGTTAAAAATTCTATCATCGTTAAATACTTCCGACACAAGTCCAGGCCCACGATGACCATTCACACGCTTACCGTCACTTACTACAATTCCTGCCGCTTCTTGCCCTCTATGTTGCAAACTATGCAATCCATAATAAGTAAGTCTTGCCGCTTCGTGGTGTCCAAAAACTCCAAAAACTCCACATTCTTCATTCAAGCTCTTAATCATTTGTAGTTTTTCCTCCATTTTTTTGTTATAAATAGTTTAGTTTATACTTTATCAATATTTTTTTCAATTTTTATTTAAATGACAAGGGTCAAGACCCCTTGCTAATATATGATTTCAGAAATTTATTTTTTTAATTTATTTTTAAAACTTCTTCCATACGACGAAGAACTTCACGATATGCACCCATTACGTCTCCTAAATCTTGTCTAAATCTATCTTTATCCAATTTTTTTAAGTGTATCTTTATCCCAAAGTCTCATTGAATCTGGACTAATTTCATCTGCAAGTAAAATATTTCCATCTTTATCTCTTCCAAACTCAATTTTATAATCTACTAAAAATCAAGTTCATTTTATCAAATAATGCAGACAACAAATCATTAATTAAGAAAGTTTGTTTTTTTAATTTCAGCCAATTCTTCTTCAGTAACCAATTCTAATGCCAAAAGCATGATCATCATTCAATAATGGATCTCCTAAATCATCATTTTTTTGTAAGACAATTCAAATGTAGGTCTTTTAAAGATTTTTTTCCTTCTTCAGCCGCATATCTTTTACAAAACTTCCAGTTGCTCTATTTCTAATAATTACTCCAAAGGCACAATTTCCACTTTTTTTACAAAGTTGTTCTCTTTCATTCAAAGTTTTAATCCAGTGAGTTTTTACACCATGTTTAATCAAATATCCATAAAGTAATGTAGAAATTTTTATTATTCAAAAATTCCTTTATCTTCCAATTGATCTTTTTACTCCATTAAATGCAGTCGCATCATCTTTAAAAATACATAATTATTTCATCCGCATTATCTGTTGCAAAAATTGATTTTTGCTTTTTCCTTCATAAATTTGTTCTCTTTTTTCCATTTTTATTTCCTCCATTTTTTTATTTTTAAATCATATCAAATAAATATTATATTGTTCAATAACTTGAATTTTTTTATTTCCACAAGGGATCAATATCAATATCTCTTGCTTCAAAATATTTGTTTTTATTAAATTATAAATACATATAATTTTTGAATAAGTCTATTACAAATTATAATTCAACTTTCTTCTCATTATCAGCAATAAATTTAGCTTTCATTTCTTTTCTAAATGTAACCAATTTTTCTCTAATTTCAGGATATTTTATTGCAAGAATTTGCACTGCCAACATTCCTGAATTGTATGAGTTATTAATTCCAACAGTTGCTACTGGAATAGATTTTGGCATTTGAACAATCGAATAAAGTGCGTCCAATCCTTCAAGTGCTCCATTTAAAGGAACTCCAACTACAGGAAGTATTGTTTTTGAAGCAATAACTCCAGGTAAATGTGCCGCAAGTCCAGCACCAGCAATAATCACTTCTGCACCTCTTTTTTCAACATCAGCCAAAACTTCTTCCAATTTTTCAGGAACTCTGTGAGCCGACAATACATAAGCCTCAAACTCAATCCCAAATTCTCTCAAACAATTTGCTGCACCTCTCATTTTGTCAGTATCTGACTGACTTCCAAAAAATATTGCTACTTTCATTTTCTACTTTCTCCTTTTTCTCTATTTAAAGAATTTAATTCCATTTCTAAAGATATTTTGTTCTTTATCTCCATAAATATTTTTATAAACATTTTTACCTTTTCTTTCAGAATGTCCCATTTTACCAAAGATTCTACCATTATATGCCAACATTCCTTCAATCGCATAATACGAACCATTTGGATTAAATTGTGAATCCATTGTCGAATTTCCATCCAAATCAACATATTTAGTTGCAATTTGATTATTTTTTTAAATAATTTTTGTATTCTTCTTCTGTAATAACAATTCTTCCTTCTCCGTGAGAAATCGCTACTGAATGAATATCTCCTTCTTTCATATTAGCTAACCAAGGTGAATTATTTGTAATAATTTTTGTTTTGCACAATTTTCGACATATGTTTATCAATTGTATTGAATGTCAATGTTGAAGAATTTTCATTTAATTCACGAATTTCTCCGTAAGGTAACAATCCTGATTTAATCAACGCTTGAATCCATTACAAATTCCTAAAATTAATCCATCCCTCTTCAATAGATTTTTCCACTGCTTCTTTAACTTTTTTTATTTTTTTCAATACAGCAACCATAAATTTAGCTCGATCCATCTGGTTCATCTCCCGCACTAAATCCTCCAGGCAACATCAATATTTTGCGAATTATTAATTTCTTTAACAAAATTATCAATTGAACTTAAAATATTGCTATGTGACAAGTTATTAAATACACCAATTTTTGCAAGTCCACCTTCTCTATTAAACGCTCTTTCCAAGTCATATTCTGAGTTTGTTCCAGGGAATACTGGAATAAATACTCTTAGTTTCGCATAAGCATTTGAAATATTGCTAATTATATTTTCATGCTCAATTTTTTTCAAGTTTCTCGTATTCAACACCTTTACAATGTGCAATTCTATGTTCTTCTGCACTTCTTTTTAGTTAGGGAACACTTTTTCAAGCGGTTTTTTTCCCACTCAGCAATCAATTCGTCCAAATCCATCACTGTATCATTATTTATAACAATTTTTTATGTCTTCAGTAACTTTTTCCTAACAATGTAGCATTTTTATAATCAATTTTTTTCAGAAGTTTCAATTATAAATGCTCCATAATTAACTTTAAACCATTCATTTTCTGCATTTTTCAGCAAAGTTTACATTTACACCTAATTTATTACCAAATGTCATTTTTTGCTATACTTTCAGCAATTCCACCATTTTTAACAGCTACTGACGCAACAATTTTCTTATCTTTAATATTTTTTTCGATGAAATCAAAGTTTTCTTTTAATTCTTTCAAGTCTGGCAAGTCATTTTCATCTAATTTAGTCGTAATCAAGTAAATATTATCTCCCGCTTTTTTAAATTCACTCGAAACAACATCTTCAGCATTTACAACACTTACAGCAAACGAAACTAATGTTGGCGGAACTGAAATATCATTAAATGTTCCACTCATCGAATCTTTTCCACCAATTGAAGGCAATCCAAATTCTTTTTGAATATGTAATGCTCCCAATAACGCTGATAATGGTCTTCCCCATTTTTTAGCATCATTTCCTAATCTTTCAAAATATTCTTGGAATGTAAATCTTACATTTTTATAATTTCCTCCAGCTGCCACAACTTTAGCCAAAGATTCAATTACCGCATAAGCTCCTCCGTGGAATGGAATTTGTTTTGCAATGTAAGGATTGTATCCATATCCAACCATTGACGCAACATCTGTTTCAGCATTTATCACTGACACTTTTTGTACAGAAACTTCAGCTGGTGTTAATTGATATTTACCACCAAACGGCATTAATACTGTACTTGCTCCAATTGTCGAATCAAAAGTTTCAACCAATCCTCTTTGAGAAGTTACATTCAAGTCTTTCAAGTTGTTAACAAATTTTTCTTTAAATGTATTTCCAGCAATTTCTCTATCCAACACCAATTTATTAGAATTTTCAATTTCAATATTAATATTTGAAGACGCTCCGTTTGTATTCAAGAAGTCTCTTGAAATATCAACAATTGTTTCTCCATTGTAAGTCATAACCAATCTGTTAGAATCATTAATTTCAGCAACTTTGTAAGCCTCTAAATCTTTTCTTCAGTCGCATATTCAACAAATTTATCTAAATCTTCTTTTCTAATTACAACAGCCATTCTTTCTTGTGATTCAGAAATCGCCAATTCAGTTCCATTAAGGCCAATATATTTAACTCTAATTTCGTTCAAGTCAATTACCAATCCATCAGCAAGTTCTCCTATCGCAACTGAAACTCCTCCAGCACCAAAAATCATTACATTTTTAATCAATGTCGTAACATTTTTATTTCTAAATAATCTTTGAATTTTTCTTTCAGTAACTGCATTTCCTTTTTGAACTTCAGCACTTGATTTTTCTGATGATTCTGTAGTATGTTCTTTAGATGAACCAGTAGCTCCACCAATTCCGTCTCTTCCTGTTCTTCCACCTAAAAGTACTACGATATCTCCCGCTTCAGGTTTTTCACGAATAATATTTTCAGCTGGTGCAGCTCCTACAACAAGTCCTAATTCCATTCTTTTTGCTTTATAACCTTCATCATAAATTTCATTTACATGAGTTGTTGCAAGTCCAATTTGGTTTCCATAAGATGAAAATCCATGTGCAGCAGTTTTTGTAATAACTTTTTGAGGTAATTTACCTTTTATTGTATCTTCAATTCTTTCAGTTGGATCCCCAGCTCCACTTATTCTAACTGCTTGATAAATAAAAGTTCTTCCTGATAATGGATCTCTAATTGCTCCACCTATACAAGTTGCAGCTCCTCCAAATGGTTCAATTTCTGTAGGGTGATTATGTGTTTCATTTTTTAAATTGTAAAATCCATTTTTTTCTTCAGTTATTTCTGCTTTTCCCATCTTCATTTATTCTTTCCACAGGAACATCAATGTAAATCGAACAAGCATTAATTTCATCAGAAACTTCTAAATCTGGAAGCGATCCATTTTTTCTTTGTTCTTTTCCAAAAACAGTTGCCAAATCCATTAAAGTCATTGGTCTTTTGGCTTCTCTTTCCTCATAAACATATTTTCTACTTTCAACATATTCATTTATTGCTTTTATTAAATAAATCTCTATAAACTTCATTCTCAACTTTTATATCATCAATAATTGTTTTCAAAAAGTAGTATGTCTACAGTGATCAGACCAGTAAGTATCAAGCACTCTTATTTCAGTTTCTGTCGGATTTCTTTTTTTCTTCATTTTTAAAAATATTCTTGAATAAATAGCAAGTCTTTTGCAGTCATTGCTAATTCTAAATCATTTCTCATTTTAATAATTTCTTCTTCGGCTTTTTGAGTAAATCCATCATAAACAATGACTTTATCTTTATTTGCAGTTTCTACATTTTTCAGATAAAATATCTAGATTTTTTTCTCTTGCTTCTACATCGTTTATATAATATTTTTTTAACTTTTTCTAATTCTTCAGAAGAAATTTTTCCCGTATAAAATTATTAATTTCCCACTTTTTTACATTAATATTGTTGTCCTTGTCAATTAATAAATTTACACATTGAATTGCAGAATCTGCTCTTTGGTCATATTGACCTGGCAAAAACTCAACAGAGAAATACACATTTTTCTTTTGCCTTTTTCTTCTGCATCAAACACATCTTCCAATGATTTATACACATTATCCACATTTACTTCAGAAAATACAGTTTTTTTCTAGTTTTTCTAAATCACTTTCACTTAAATTGAATATGTCATAAATATTTAAAAACCCTTATTCCTTCAAGTGAACTTAACTTAATATTTTCTTGCAAGTCACTCATTAAATTTTTGAGTTTCTACTCTAAAAATCTTCTTTCTTTTCAACAAAGATTCTATAATTCATTTTCTTCCTCCTGATTTTTTTGATATTGTAAATTAATTTTGATAAAAAAATAATCTAAAATAACAATATTTTTAATTTTTTTAACACAATTAAAATAAAAAAATCTAAGCACAAAAATTGAGCACTTAGATTTATATCTATTATATTGATTATTATTTTTGAAAAATCTTTAATTCTTTTGGATTAAATTGTTAATCGTATAAGACAAAGTAGACAAGCCCGCAATTTGCTCATCATTAAAGGTAAATGCAACAACTAATTTTTTTAACTGTCATTGATTTTTCATGATTTTTTCCCTCCAAATAAAAATTTAATTTAATGTTTTTTCCTATAATGCAATAATAACCTTTTCAATTCTTCATCTATTTCAATCAAATTTAAAAATTCAACCTCAATACATGAATATTAAAAAAACATTTAATTTTATTTCAAACATAAAAATAATATTTTAACACTTTTGGAATAAATTAAATTTTTTTACTTGCACTTATAGCTAGCAATTTCAGGTTGCTTTGTAGAAACTCTGCCTTATCCAAAAGAATATATAAGTTTAAGTCTGTCATTTAATTAATTTAAGTAAACTAAATAACATGAAGTATCTTTCTAGCTATAAAAGTATAACAAACTTTTCATATTTTTTTCAATAGAAAATGAAAAGTTTTTCGTAATTTTTTTCAAAAATACAACTATAAAAACTCAATTTTTATAAAAACTATCTCATTACGAGATAGCCTCTTGTGCTCTATTAACTCTAACACCATATCTGAAATTTTTACCCCAGTAAACATTTTCCAATGTAGAAATTACAACTCCTTTTGATGTTGAAGCGTTTAAAAATAATGAATTTCCTAAATAAACAGCTGTATGATTTCCACCACCATCTGGTTTGAAATAAACGATATCTCCTGGTTTTAAGTTTTGTCTGCTTACTTGAGTCCCAACCTTTATTTGACTTACAGTATTTCTTGGCAATTCATAATCGAAAGCCTCTCTGTATACTCTTCTAGTGAAAGCTGAACAATCTATTCCATCTGCTGAATCTCCACCAAAAGCATACTTAGTCCCTTTCCAGTGTCTGTAAGACTTTATTAATCTATTTTTGAACAGCAACTTGTTTCTTTTTGAGATGAATTTCCTCTACTCAAAAATCATTTCTTGTTCATTTTTAATTTCTGATAATTTTTTTATAACTAAATCTGAATTAGGCATTGTCTTATCAACCAATCTTGAGATGTCCATAACTCTTTTCATTAGCAATATCTTCTTCTACTTCTCTTCTAACATTATTAATATCTTCAATTCTTCTATTAGAACTTTCACCTAAGTCTATTTCCATAACTTCTGATTTACCTCTTTTTAAATGTGAAGTTTTATCATGTCTACTTTTATTATGATAATCATTATCACCATTACTAAGTGAATTCGCTGCCTCATCATTTGATGTATTTGATTTATTATTTGTTTGCACCCCTGTACAACCAATTGCGAATAGCATACAAAAATGTCGTAAAAACTGTTTTCTTTGCCAATTTCTTCTCTCCCTTCTCCAATATTATATCTCTATTATTAAATTCACAGGCCCGTCACTTTCAGAAATAATTCTCATATATTGCTGAAATTGACCCGTTTGATAATTTATTCCCTTTTCAGATAATTTTAAAAGAAATATATCATAAACTTCTTTTTTGCTTTTTCAGCAGATGCCGAATTAGTATAGCTCGGCCTTTCTCCCTTTTTCGTGTTTCCATATATTGTAAAATTACTCACTACCAAAAGTTCTCCATTAATATCTTCCAACGACAAATTTAACTTTCCATTTTCGTCATCAAAAATACGTAAATGAATTAATTTATCGATGCAATACTCAATTTCTTTTAAACCGTCTTCATGAGTAATTCCAATATAAGCAACTATTCCTTTTTATTTCTGACATAAATTTATCATTAACAAACATTTTTTTGCTGAATTTACTCTTTGTAGTATTATTTTCATATTAAATTCCTTTATTTTTTATATAAAACTGTCTAGCTATAATTTTTTTCTTTCTTCACCAATTGTAGTCGGTAAACCATGTCCAGGATAAACTTTTATATCCCTCATCCATTTTCAATAATTTTCTTAAAGATTTCAAAGAAACATTTCACTACTAGTTGGTAAATCTGTTCGACCGTATGTCCCTCTAAACATTGTATCTCCAGAAATTAAGATTTTTTTCATCACTATCAAAATAACAAATATCTCCGATACTATGTCCAGGCGTTTCTATTATTTCAAAAATTAAAAACTTTGTCGCCTTCTTTTATCTTAATAACTTCTGCATCATCTGACAATACGAATTTTTTTGTCCTATCCATACAGAAAGTGACAATTCTGGATCATACAAAAAAATCATACCCTCTCTCACTTACATAAATTGGAACTTTTTATACTCCAGCATTTGTGGTATTCCAATAATATGATCAAAAATGACCATGTGTCAACAAAATCGCTTTCAAATTTAATCTTTCAAATATTCAATTAAATTTGTCATATCATTACCACCAGGATCTACAACATAAGTATCGTCATTAACAGTTATCACATAACTATTACTTTGAACTTCAGGATTTACAAAAGTTTTAATTTCCATTTTTTCTCCTTTCTCTTTGATTATTTCTATAAATTGTATTTTTATTTACTACATATTTCTCGATCTTTAACTTACTTGTTAATATGAACATCCATTTGTGGATACGGTATTTCTATATTTTCTGCATCAAATCGAATTTTTTATCTCTTCATTTAATTTCAATTTCAAATTAAAATAATTCTCACTTTTTGTATAAACAAAAATATTAAAATTAACTGATGATTCCCCTAATTCTACAACTCCTATAGTTGGTTCTGGAACTGGTAAAATATAGTGTTCCTTCTCATTATTTCCTTCAACTGATCTCTGATCTTTTCGAAAGATATTTTCTTTAACAATATCATTTAAAACTTCTTTTACTTTTTTTAATATCGCTATTATATGAAACTCCAATAATCATATCAAGTCTTCTAACTTTTTCATTAGTCATATTTCTAAGCTCTGTATTTGTAATAATCCCATTTGGAATAATCACAAGCTCATTTTGAGGGGTTTTTCATCTTAGTATAAAACATTTCTATACTCTTAACCTCTCCCACATAATTATTATACTCAATCATATCTCCAACTTTAAATGGCTTAAAAGTCAATATTATTAGTCCACCACCAAAATTTCCAATAGTTTCTTTTAAATGCAATCCCTAAAACAATTCCAGCTGCACTGAAAAACGTTGTTATCGAAGATGTATTTATACCAAGTATATCAATTAAAAACATAAGTTAATACAATGTAATACAATATTGAATAAAGTGACATTAGAAAAGAAGCAACACTTTTTATCAATTCGTGATTTATCCAGTATAATCCTTATTACCTTATCTATATGTTTTTTTAGCATATTTTTGCAATTTTAAAAATTACAATCATTATTACGATTTTTAAACGCATTCTCTTTTTAAAAAAACGAGATAAATTTTTCCCATTCTAAAAACTCTTTAAATCCCTTCAAATTTTACTCCTTCTATTTTTTTATAAATTTTTCCAACCCTTCTAAATTGTACGGTGTTTCTTGATATACATAATGATTTATCCAGTTTACAAATAAAAGATTTGCATGTGCTTTCCAATTAAAAATAGGCTTTTTAGTAGGATCATCTTCTGGATAATAGTTAAATGGTACATCTATTTTTATTTTTGACTTATATCTCTTTCATATTCCTTTGCTAGAGTAAATCGATCATATTCTAAATGTCCTGTTAAGAAAAATTTTTCTTTTTATCTTTACTTCTAATGATACTAACTCCCGCTTCATCTGATTTAGCCAAAATTTCCAATTCAGGCTCCTTCAAAATATCGTTTTTCTTCTATCTTAGTATGTCTTGAGTGTGGCATATTAAAAATTTCATCAAAGCCTCTAAACAATTCATTGTTCTCATATTTTTCTTCTAATTTAATAGGAAAAATTCCAAAAATTTTCTTATTCAACTGATATTTTTTTGATTCCGTAATGATAATAAAGTCCCGCTTGTGCTCCCCCAACAAATGTGTAACACAGAAAACACATGCTTTTTGCTCCATTCCATAATTTTCATTATTTCTTCCCCAATAAATAACGTCTTCAAAATCAAGTGTTTCAATCGAGTGCTCCTGTAATAATCATTCCATCAAATCTTTCATCTTTTTATATCATCAAAAGTTTTATAAAAGTTTCCATATGTTCTTCTGAAACATTTTTTTGATTTATAAGTATCCATTTTTAATAATGTTACTTCGATTTGTAATGGTGTATTGCTTATCAATCTCAACAATTGAGTTTCCGTCTCAATTTTTGTCGGCATCAAGTTTACAATAACAAATTTCAAAGGACGAATATCTTGAGATAATGCTCTACTTTTCTTTCATTACGAAAATATTCTCCTTAGCTAAAATATCTACAGCCGGCAAGTTATTTGGTATTTTTATAGGCATTTCATATTCTCCTTTCTTTGTTCTTTTGCTAAAAACTTATCCATAATATAATACCATAAAACTTTTTACTTTTTTTCCAATATTTTTTTATAAAAATTTATAAAATATTTTTGGTATATTTTTCAAATAAAGTTTAACAAAAAGCAAAAAAATAATATAAAAAAATATTTTTTTATACTAAATAAAAACTGCTTCATAAGATTAATTTTCTAAACTTACAAAGCAGTTTTTTTATCTGTTTATAATCCAATCATAATTATATGGTTATTCAGCTTAAAAATGCTGGTATTAAGTTTTTCTCAGCAATATATTGTTTTACTTTTTCAGAGCTTCTTAATGCTTTCATTAATTTTTTTGTATTCTAGGTCATTTTCATTACCTTTTAATACAGTAACAACATTTGCATATGGTGAATCTTTATCTTCAACTAAAATCGCATCTTTTTTTCAATGTCAATTTAGCATCTAATGCAAAGTTATTGTTGATAATAGCTGCTGCCACTTCACCTAATCTTGGTGCAATTTGTTCTGCTGATAATTCTACAAATTTAATATTTTTAGGGTTTGATACGATATCTTTTGTTGTTGCTGTTAAGTTTTTTATTATCTTTCAATTTAATAACTCCTGCTTTATCCAATAAAAATTAATGCTCTTGCACCATTTGTTGGATCATTTGGAATTAAAATAGTATCTCCTGATTTTAATTCATTAACATTTTTTAATTTTTTTAGAATAAACTGCTATTGGTTCAATATGAACTGTTCCAACTGACACTAAATCTAAATGTTTTTCTTTAGCAAAATTTTCCATATAAGGTACGTGTTGGAAGAAGTTTGCATCAATACTTTTATCTCCAACTGCTATATTTGGTTGAATGTAGTCTGTAAATTCAACAATTTCCAAATCTACTCCTTCTTTTTTTCAAGTCATCTTTTACCAATTTCAAAAATTTCTGCATGTGGAACTGGTGATGCTCCAACTTTTAATTTTTGTAATTTTGCTCCTGAATCTGCTTTTTGCTGAGGCGTTATTATCTGTTTTTAGCTCCACAAGATACTAAAAAGAATAACGCTGCTGTTAATCCTAATAATAGTTTTTTTCATATTTTCCTCCTAAATTTAATTATTATTTTTATGTTTTTAATTATATCGAATATTTTTTTAATTTTTCATTATATTTTTGGTTATAAAAATATTTTATATATAAATTATTTTCTCAAAAATATAATCAAATGTTATTTATAAAAATAACAATTTTCAACTCATATTTTTACTACATTTTATATGAAATCATTTTAAAAATGTAGGTATTATTACATCTTTATATTTTTCTTGTATAAATTTTTTTCACTTTTTCACTTTGCAACGCTTTATACAATTTTTGTACTCTTGGATCCTTTTTCATTACCTTTTTAATACTGCTAGCACATTTGCATATGGCGAATCTTTATCTTCATTTAAAATTCCATTTTGTTTTTGGATTTAATCCAGCATCTAACGCAAAGCTACTATTTATAAATGCTGCATCTACTTCTTTATATCTTGGTGCAATTTGATCCGCTGACATTTCCACAAATTTTAAATTTTTCTTATTTTCAACAATATCAGTTAATTTAGTACCAAAATCTTTATTATTTTTAACTTTTTATAATTCCTTTTTATCCATAATTAATAGTGCTCTAGCTAAATTTGTAGGATCATTTGGAACAATTATGGTAGCTCCATTTTTCAATTCATCCACACTTTTAACTTTATCTGAATACATAGATAATGTTGGCAAATATAAAGGTCCTACTGCTGTCATTTCAAACCCATTTTTCTTTCCAAAATTTTCCATGTAAGGTTTGTGTTGGAATAAATTTGCATCAACACTTTTATCTTGCTAATGCTTTTATCAGGCTGAACATAGTCATTAAATTCAACAATTTCCATGTCCACTCCTTCTTTTAGCAAATCATCTTTTACTAATTTTAATAATTCACCAGCTGGAATTGGTGTCGCTGCCACTTTTAATTTCTCAACTTTACCATTTTTTCCTGTTTCAGATGATTTATTATCAGTTTTACCACAAGACAGTAAACATAATGATACTGCCAATCCCTAATAACAATTTTTCATTCTTGTACCTCCTCTAAATTTTATGCTCTTGTTCTCTTATTTGTTATTGTTTTTACTAATAAATCTCCAATAAATTGAACAATTTGAACTAGTATAATTATTACTATTGTTGCCTGCCACATTATTTCAGGATTTGATCTTTGATACCCATCAATTACTGCTGAATTTCCAAGACCTCCTCCTCCAATAGCTCCTGCCATTGCTGAATAACCAATCAAGCTAATAATAGTTAACGTCAACCCATGAATTAATGATGGCAATGCTTCTGGAAGCATCACTTTAAATATCATTTGACCTGTTGTCGCTCCCATTGATTTAGAAGCTTCTATTAATCCTGGATTAACTTCTTTTAAAGCACCTTCAATTATTCTTGCTACAAATGGCGCAGCTCCCAGTGAAAGTGGTATAATAAACGCTATACTTCCATAAGATTGTCCAACAACTTTTCTAGATAACGGAATCAATAAAACCATTAAAATTACAAATGGAATCGATCTTGTAATATTTACTAAAATTACATCTAATATTTTTGTGTAATGTTTTATTTGGTTTAATCCCTTTAGCTTCCGACGTAACTAGCAATATCCCAATCGGTAATCCAATTATTAATGAAACCACTGTTGCAATTAATACCATGTAAACTGTTTCCCACAAAGGAATCAACATATTCTCAAAATGTAAAAACTTTTATCCAATCAAATCTCATACTATAAAAACCTCAATTCTACTTTATTTTCTTTTTAACCATGCTAAAAATTTCTTCCCCTATTTCTTTATTTGTCATAATCTCAATCAATAAATTTCCAACTATAATATTGCTTACCTTTATCAATAAATCCACCTAAAATATTTATTTCAACATCAAATTTCTTAATAATCTCTGTCACAAAACGCTCTATTAACTTGGTCCTCTGTCAATTTCAATTTTAATGCCAACGTTTCAGTATTTTTTTACTTCTCTTAAGAAGCTCTTCATCACTTCTAAACTCATCATGCGGAATATTCGCAACAAATTCTTTTGCTAAATCTGATTTAGGATTCAAGAATATTTCTTTTGTTTCTCCCTCTTCAATAATTTTTCCTTCAGACATTATTGTAGCCTTATTACATACTTTTCTAATAACTTCCATTTGATGTGTAATCAAAATAATCGTTATCCCAAATTTTTTGTTAATATCTTTCAACAATTCCAAAATAGAATTTGTAGTTCTCGGATCTAACGCACTTGTTGCTTCATCTGACAAAAGAATTTGAGGATTATTTGCCAACGCTCTAGCTATTGCCACTCTCTGTTTTTGCCCTCCTGACAACTGTTCTGGATAACTATTTTTTTTATCTAAAAGTCCTACTATTTCCAATAATTCATCAACTCTTTTAGCAATATCCTTTTTCTTCCACCCAGAGATTTCCAAAGGAAACGCAACATTTCCAGCAACATCTCTTGAATTTAACAAATTAAAATGCTGAAAGATCATTCCAGTTTTCTTTCTATACTGTCTCAATTGAACTGGCTTAAATTCCAAAATATTTTTTTATTTTTCAAATGTTTTTTTCAGTTATATTTTCATTCTCTTTATTTTTTTCTTATTCTTATTTTTTAGGAACTATTTGATGTCTTACAAAAATCTCTCCAGATGTAGGCTCTTCCAATCTATTCAATAACCTAATCAAAGTTGATTTTCCAGCTCCACTAAGTCCCATAATACCGTAAATATCACCTTTATCTATCTCTAAATTAATATTATCTACAGCAACTATTTCTCTATCAGTTCCTATATTATATCTTTTATTCAAATTTTTATAGTAATTAATTTTTCACTCATTTTTCCACCTTCTACTCTCAAATTATTTTTTTATTATTTTTTTGAATATTTCAAAAAAATTTTAATATCTATTATCATTTAATTTAATTTTTCTAATTCTAAACAACCAGATTTGTTCGATAACCAAACAACTAAAACACAATTTTTTTATTTCTAGTATTTTTTTAATTACCGAACAAATTCTAACTTAATAAATTGTATTTAAAAACTCTTTCACCCTTTGTGAATCAGGATTTTCAAATATTTTTTGAATCTCCTTTTCTAAAATTTCCCTTTTTCCAATACTACCACTTTATCTGATATTTCTTTTACAAAATTCATTTTCGTGACTGACTATTAACATTGTTATCTTATCATTCTTTAATTTTCTTATTATATCTAGAACTTCTTTTACTAATTCAGGATCCAACGCCGAAGTTGGCTCATCAAACAACAAAATATCTGGTCGAAGCGACAGCGCTCTAGCTATTGCCACTCTTTGTTTTTGCCCTCCTGATAATTCGCTCGGAAAATTATCAATTTTTATCAATCAATCCTACAACTTCCAAAGTTTCTTCAGCAATTTTATTCGCTTCTTTTTATCCATCTTCTTAACTAATTCCAAAGTTTTTAACTATATTATTTCTCACTGACATATGCGGAAATAAATTAAATGTTTTGGAATACCATTCCTGTTTTTAGTAACATTTCTTTTTATTTTTCTTATCTTTTAAGTTATTTCCTTCAATTAAGATATCACCACTTGTAATTGTTTCTAAATCAATTATACTTCTTAGTATCGTAGATTTTTCCACTTCCAGAAGGCCCTATCAATGAAACAACCTCTCCTTTTTATTTCTAGATTAATATTATCAAGAACTACATTTTTTCCAAATTGTTTTTAAATTTTTACTTCTATTATTTTCATTGATTTCTCCTAAAGTCTTACTTTTATTTCTTTTTTTCTAAATTTTTAAAGATTCTATCTATACAAAAAGCTTAATATTAAATATATAATAATTGCACAAACATACGGTTTTTACATTATAATATGTATTTGCCAATTCCTTTGTTCTCTTCATAACTTCTGTAACTGCCAAGACATATACTAACGATGTATCTTTTATCAAACTGATTGCTTCATTTCCTAAAGTCGGCAACACACGTCTAATTGCTTGTGGCAAAAATAATATAAAAATGTTTTTTTGCCAATAACTATATCCTAAAACTTTTGCAGCTTCATGCTGACCTTTATCAATACTCTCAAATCCACCTCTAATAATTTCAACCAAGTACGCTGTATAATTTATTACAAATGTAATCGTAGCAGCAACATATGGTTCTAGCGTAATTTTGTATCCAGCAATCGGTACAAACGGCAACCCATAATAGATAATAAATAACTGCAACATTAACGGTGTCCCTCTAAAAACCCAAGTATAAATTGACACTAACACTTGAATAATTTTATTTTTCCCTGTATAAGCTAATGCTCCTAAAATCCCTAATGGCACTGAAAAATAACACTGTTAAAATATACAAAACAATTATATTTGGTAATGTTTTTAATAATTCTATAAATATTTGATACGATGACATATTTTAATTTCCTTCCTACTATCCTTCTATTTTTACTTTATTTCTAACAAATTTTCAATTATTTATTATTTAAACCATTTTGAAGATATTTTATTATATTCTCCAGAGGCTTTTTGCTTCATCAATACCTTTATTTATAGCATCAATCAATACTTTATTTCCTTTTTAGCAGCCACTGCCATTTCTTCTTTACCATAATTTTTCATCCAAGATCACATATAATGGCTTTTTACTTTGATCTTCTTTAATTTTTTTAATATATCTAGCAAATGCTTCATCAATTACAATTGCATCAATTCTTTTAGCATCTAAATCCAAAAAAACGCTTGATCATATTGTGCATATCCTTTAAATTCTTTAAACGCTTTATCTTCTCCAAGTTTTTAACTTTTTCTTCTCCACTACTTTGAGTTTGCACTCCAACTACTTTTCCTTTTTAAATCTGCTTTCGATTTAATATTTGAATCTACTCTTGTTATAATTACTTGGCTATTAGCAAGATAAGGTTTTGACATTTCAGTTTGTTGAGCTCTTTCTGGTGTAATTGTCAATCCATTCCAAATTAAATCGATATTTCCACTGTTCAAGTCCATTATTTTTGAATCCCAGTTTATTGGTTTGAATTCTACTTCCATATTTAATTTTTTTCGTCACATATCTAGCTAAGTCTATATCAAATCCTACAAGTTCACCTTTTTCATTTTTGAATCCCATCGGTGCAAAATGTATCATCTAATCCAATTACAACTTTTTAGGAAGTTGACCTTCTGCTGCTTTGCTATCATTTTTCTCTTCTTTTTGAACGCTACACATCATTACGGACAGCGCCAACATCACTAACATTACTAATTTTTTTCATTGTTTCTACCTCCACTATTTTAAGACATTTTTAAAGTTATAAATTTTTCATTTTTAGAAAGTTAAAATAAAAAGCTCCCATTTTTCAATCCTGAGAGCTTCTTTCTTTATCTATATCAAATAAAAAGATTTAACCAGCTACCACAGGCACAATTTCTTACAATTTAAACGTAAGCTTTGCACCTCATTTACACAAGTATTAATACAAACTTACAAAAGTCATATGATGATGGTGATAGCACATTAATCCATTAAATCTTTTTCATTTCTTTTTCCTCCTAAAAATTTATTTTTTTATAATTTATCTTTATGTAACAATTATAATTTATATTTCGAAAAAGTCAACACATTGAAATATATAAAATATATAGTCTTTCATTTATAACATAAATATGTTATCAGATTATTACTACAAAACAAGAATTTTTCCTACTTGTAAAAACAATCTATTTCAATTTTTTTCGTTTGTTTCCAACATAGCTTTTTGATCCTGTTATAAAATAGTTTATCGCATATGGCAATGCTTTTATCATCTATAAGAAAACTTGGATGATGCCACTCATATGGACATCCTGTTCCTATGAATGCGTATAATCCTGGCACTTTCTCTTGATATCTAGCAAAATCATCTCCACCCATCATTATTTCTGGCGCAATAACTTTAGCAAATTTTGATATTTCTTTTTTTAAAATTTCAGCCATTTTTTCGTTATTATCAACTGGCGAACCATCTGAAATCCATTTTATTTCAGCTTCCTGATTAACTGCTGCAGAATAATTTTTTATAATTTGTTCAAACAATTTTTGTCTCTTCTCTCACCTTTTCAGAAAAAGTACGAATAGTTCCTTCCAATTTTACTCTATCAGGAATTATATTCCAAGTTTTTCCTGCCTCAATTTTTGTGACACTTACAACTGCTGTTTCAAGTGGCGAAATATGACGACTTACAATCGACTGCAACCCTGTTATTATTTGGCTTGCTGTAACAATTGGGTCATTTCCATTATGTGGTGCTGCTGCATGAGTCCCAACTCCTCTTATTTCCACTTCAAATTGCTCAACTCCTGCCATAAGCGGACCTTCCTTAATTCCAATAAAACCTACTGGAATATCTGGCTTATTATGAAAACCAATTATACACGAAACACCTTCTAGCACATTTTCTTCTATCATTTTTACAGCACCCGAATTAATTTCTTCTTCAGGCTGAAAAATTAATCTGACTCTCCCTTTTAATTCATCTTCATTTTCCTTCAATAAAATTGCTGCTCCAATCAAAGAAATTGTATGAAAATCATGCCCACAAGCGTGCATTTTCCCTTTTACCTTCGAATGATAAACCACTCCACTTTCTTCTTCAATCGGCAAAGCATCAATATCCGCTCTTAAAGCCACAACTTTATCTCCTTTATCTCCTTGCCCAATTTCCGCTACTACTCCATTTTTTTAAATTTGTTTCAATAATTTTTTTATATTATGCTCTTTCAATTTTTTTCTTTTATAAATTCTGCTGTTGCAATTTCTTCTCCTGACAATTCCGGATTCATATGCAAAAAAATGTCTATCATCAATAAGTTTTTTTAAAAATTCTTTTTCTATCTCAATCATATTTTTCACTTCCTTTTTGTGGTTTCTAATTTATTTAAATAATCGAAATGTTGAATAGAGTATCTAAATGGTTGGTAAATAATGGTGCGAGTGACGGGACTTGAACCCGTACGGCTCTAAACCACTACCCCCTCAAGATAGCGTGTCTACCATTCCACCACACTCGCTTTTTTTAATTTCTATATAAAAACTCTTAAGTTGTTTTATTTTTCAAAATAAAATTTCATATCATTATTTTTACAACATTTTTCATCGTTTGTGAACTATTTTTTAAATTTGAGAAATATAATTTTTATATTCATTGACATTAGGTAGTTTCTTTGGTAGAATTTTATTGGCATAAATTATAGTTATGTACAAAATCATTTTTTGAGGTGGATGTTTTGAACGAGGAAGTCCCGAGTAGTGTGCCAGATAATTTGTCAAGAAATTCGATGAATTATTTGGTAAAAATAGAGAATTTTATGAAAAAAATTAAGCCAAAAAAATATCGAATAAGGGAATCTCTTCGTAATGTTATTCTTCTTATTCTTTGGTGCAAAAAAACAAAAAGAAAGGAGATAACAATGAAAAACAATACTATTCAAACACTTATAAATGAAAAATACTTTGAAATTAGAAAAATATTTGAATGATTTAAATACAATAGAGGTTTCAGAACTTTTAAACCAATTTGAATCCTCAGAACTTATAATGATTTTTAGATTACTTTCTAAAAAAATAGAGCAGCGGATGTTTTTTCATATTTGGATACAGAGCATCAAGAAATGATTATTAATACCATGACTGACGTGGAAACTAAAAAAATATCTTTGATGAACTTTATTTTGATGACATTGTTGATATTATTGAAGAAATGCCAGCAAATGTTGTAAAAAAAATATTGAAAAATACTGATACAAAGGACAGACATTTGATAAATCAGTTATTGAAATATCCTGATAATTCAGCAGGAAGTATTATGACGACTGAATATATGGACTTGAAAAAGGATATGAGTGTATCGCAAGCACTTTCTAAAAATTAGAGAAACTATTGAGGATACTGAAAATGTCTATACTTGTTACGTAATTAGTAAAGATAGAAAACTAGAAGGCGTAATTTCTTTAAAAAGAATTAATTACAAGTGACGATGATGTTATTCTTGAAAATCTTATGAATCGTAATTTTTGTGAGTGTTCATACAAATGACGATCAAGAAGAAGTTGCTGAAATTATCAAAAAATATGATTTAATTGTGCTTCCAGTTACTGATGTGGAAGGTAGACTTTTAGGGATAATTACAATTGATGATGTAATGGACGTTGTGGAACAAGAAGCTACAGAAGATTTTCATAGAATGGCTGGAATTTCGCCTGTGGAAGAATCTTATTTGAAAACAAGTGCTTTCAAAATGGCACGTCAACGAATTAGTTGGCTAATTATTCTTATGATTTCTGCGACATTTACTGGAAGAATTATAAAAAATTATGAAAGTGTCCTTCAATCTGTCGTTATTTTGTCTTCATTTATCCCAATGCTTATGGATACTGGGGGAAATGCTGGTGCTCAATCATCTACAATTGTAGTCCGTGCCTTAGCTCTAGGTGAAGTAAAACCTAAAGATACATTTAAAATATTAAGAAAAGAATTTTGTATCTCGTTTATTGTGGCAGTTGTACTAGCTGCTATTAATTATTTGCGACTTATAACTATGACGAGAACGCCTTTAAATGTGGCTTTAGTCGTTTCAGTCACTCTTATTTTTGTAGTTATGATTTCCAAGATAATTGGTGCATTCTTACCTGTCGTTGCAAAATCTTTTAAAAATGGATCCCGCTATTATGGCTGGTCCGTTAATAACAACGATTTTTAGATGCTTTAACACTTACAATTTACTTTAAATTTGCAACTATATTTTTTAAGTAATATTATAAAGTAAATTTATAATCAATTATCGAATAAACTTAGACAAATTACAGGAATAAAAGGAGGATGAAAAATGAAAAAAACTAATCGTGTCTCTTTTTAAAAGAGAAAAAAATTTTTGAAATAAAAAAATCAATTAAATGAATTAAATGTAGTAGAAATTTCTGATGTGATAAATCAGTTTAAAGTACCTGAAATTGTAATAATGATTTTTAGACTTCTGAAAAAAAGATAAGGCTGCAGACGTGTTTTCGTATTTGGATTCTGATCACCAAGAAATAATTATACACGCTTCTACAGATATTGAAACTCGTGAACTTTTTGATGAATTGTATTTTTGATGATATTGTTGATATCATTGAGGAAATGCCTTTTGATATTGTAAAAAATATTGAAAAATACCGATAAAAAGATCGACATTTGATAAATCAGTTGTTAAAATATCCTGATAATTCAGCAGGAAGTATTATGACGACTGAATATGTTGATTTAAGAAAAAAACATGAAAGTTTCAGAAGCAATTGAAGAAATTAGAAAAACTGGAAAAGATAAAGAAAAATATATACTTGTTATGTTACGAATGAAAGTGGAAAACTTGAAGGTGTACTTTTGCTTCGAGAACTTATTGCAAAAAAGGATAGTACGCTTGTTAGTGATATTATGAGTACGAATTTCATAAGTGCTAATACAAATGATGATCAAGAAATTGTAGCCGACTTATTTAAAAAATATGATTTGATTGTTATGCCTGTTGTGGACCATGAAAATAAACTTTTGGGGATAATTACAGTTGATGATGTATTGGAAGTTGTAGATCAAGAAATTACAGAAGATTTCCATAAAATAGCTGGGATTACTTCTCCAACTGATGATTCTTACTTGAAAACAAATATTTTTACTATGGCAAAACAGAGAATTGGATGGCTTGCAGTACTTATGATTTCTGATACAATTTCTGGAAACATTATTCAAGGTTACGAAAGTGTACTTGCTCGATCAATTATTTTAACTGCCTTCATTCCAATGTTAATGTCCACTGGAGGAAATGTTGGTTCACAATCATCAACTGTAGTAATTCGTGCTTTAGCATTAGGTGAAATTTCGCCTAAAAATGCTTTTAAAGTATTGAAGAAAGAATTTTCAATTGGTATTATTGTTTCAATTGTATTAGCATTACTGAATTTTTCTGAGATTAATTATGATTGAAAAAAATTAATATTCCAGTTGCTTTTTACTGTTTCAATAACACTTGTATTTACGATCATTATTTCAAAAAAATAGTTGGAGCTTTACTTCCACTTTTTAGCAAAAAAATCGTAAAAGCAGATCCTGCTGTTATGGCAACACCTTTGATAACAACAATTTCAGATGCTGTAACACTGGTTATTTATTTTTAGTTTTTGCAACTACAATTTTGAAACTTTAATTGAAAAAAAGAAAAAGGAGAATATAATGGAAATTTTAAAAAAATAATGAAACAATAGCTTCTACAAGTTTAGGAAGTGCTGTTTGTGAAACAGTTTTACCTCTAGTTCCACTTCAGCCATTAAAAGATATCGAGAGAAGTATTCAAAAAGAAATATCGTTCAGAATTATGGTCACCTTTTGTTCGAGCGTTGAAGGAATTTGAGATGGTTAAAGATGGCGATAGGATAGCTGTTGCAATTTCTGGAGGAAAAAGATAGCTTAGTTTTTATCAAAACTTTTTTTCAAGAGCTAAAAAGAGCTAGTAAAACAAATTTTTGAAGTTGTGTTTATCTCGATGAATCCTGGATTTAACGCTATGAACCTACAAAATTTAAAAAAATAATTTGAAACATCTGAATATTCCTTGCGAGATTTATGACGATAATATTTTTGAAGTAGCAGAAAAAAATTGCAAAAAGATTACCCTTGCTACATGTGTGCAAAAAAATGCGTCGTGGAAGCCTTTTACAATAAAAGCAACTCAATTGGGATGTAATAAATTGGCACTTGGTCATCACTTTGATGATGTTGTGGAAACTACATTAATGAGCATGTTTTTATATGGGAAAATTTGAGACTATGTTACCAAAATTAAAAATCTGATAATTATGATATTGAACTGATTAGACCTTTATTTTATGTGGAAGAAAAATCTATTATTAAATGGGTTAGAAATAATGGAATTTTTACCAATGAATTGCGGATGTACTGTTGCCGCACAAAAAAACTTCTAGTAAAAGACGAGAAACAAAGGAATTAGTAGCACAATTAGTGAAAAAAATAATCCTGATATCAAAAACGGATTATTCAGTCTACTCAAAATGTTAATATTGAAAAAAAGTGCTTGGTTGGAAAAATTCTGAAGGAAACATTCTTTTTTTAGATAATTATTGATTATTTTTGAATTTGTGTAAATGTATGAAAAAAATAATTACATTTACACAATTTTTATTTTAGATATTTTTATTATTAAAGTTTGAATAAGAGAGTGTCCAGAATTTTGTGTAAACTTGAAACCTAACTATATGGTACAGGATTGTATTTTTTTATCATCCTGCTTTTTAAATTTTTTAAGGAAATTCTACCATAATTTCTGAATTATAAGAAGATTTTACAATAGCATTTTATAAAATTTTTTTCTTATAAATGTTTTTAGTCCAAATGAATAAGGCAACAAATCATTAATCGACCAAATATTATATTTTTCTGTCTTTATTCGCTAAAATTATGATTGTTTCATCATCAGAAAACTCTGAAATTACCTGTCTACACGCTCCACATGGACTTATTGGCTCTGGAGTACCACCTGTTACAACCAAAAATTTAATTTTCTTCATTCCTTGAGTTATTGCTGTTGGAATAACATTTCTCTCAGCACAAATTGTTAATCCATAAGACGCATTTTTCAACATTTACTCCTTTGTGAACATTCCCATTATCGTCTATCAATAATGCTGCTACTGGAAATTTCGAATATGGAACATACGCTTTTTCTAAAAAGTTTATTCGCTTCATCAATATAATTTAATATTTCTTGCTCTGTTAAATTTAGTTTTGTCATGATTTTTTTCTCCTTTCATATTGGGCCTGATTTTTAAAAAATTACGACATCTAATTTTTTTCAAAAAAATAATAAGGCTATCTAAAAAAATATTTTTTTACTTTTTTTAAACAACCTTTTCTAAAAAAATTAATTTATTTTTAAAAATTACAATGAAATCGCTGTTTCTAAAGCAACTACGATCATATCGTTAAATGTAGTTTGTCTTTCTTCAGCTGTTGTTACTTCTGAAGTAATGAACGAATCACTGATTGTTAATAATGTCAAAGCCTTTGCACCTAATTTGGCAGCTGTTGTGTACAATTGTGCTGTTTCCATTTCTACGCATAAAACTCCGAATTTAGCCCATTTTTTTCCATGCTTCAGGGTCGTCTCCATAAAAAGTATCACTTGTAAATACATTTCCAGCTTTTACATTCATTCCTTTTTTTCTTTTTGCAATTTCGTATGCTTTAAATATCATATCAGCATTTGCTGTTGGTGCATAATCGGCTCCATTGAATCTTAATTTGTTAATTGCTGAATCTGTTGAAGCTGACATCGCTATAACTACATCTCTTAATTTTACATCTTCTTGATAAGAACCTGCAGTACCTATTCTAATTAAGTTTTTTTACTCCAAATTCTGAAATTAATTCATGAGAGTAAATACCAATTGAAGAATTCCCATTCCTGTACCTTGCACTGAAAATTCTTTTTTTCCTTTGTAAGTTCCTGTAAATCCTAACATTCCTCTTACATTGTTATATTGAACTACATCTTCCAAAAAAAGTTTCTGCAATATATTTTTGCTCTTAACGGATCTCCTGGTAATAATATAGTTTCTGCAATTTGTCCTTTTTCTGCTCCTATATGCGGTGTCGCCATTTTCTTACCTCCTAAATTTTTTTATAATCTCTCATAATGAAAAATAATTTAAAATGCCATGACTAACATTTTTAAATTTATCATTTATGATAATTATATTTTAAATATCAAATTATTTCTTTTTACAGGATAATAACTCCTAGTTTTATATTAATATTATCATACTTTTTCAAATTTTAAAACTTTTTATTGAATTTTTTTCCAAAATATACAAACAAATCATATTTACCAAAAAAATCCCGGTACAATTTCATAAATGGTTTTACCAAGTCCGCATTGATTCCCAGAAAATTACTGTAATTGTAGCAATAATCATTGAAATCAAAATATTTTTTTCCAGTATATTTCTTCTTTGTACAAAACAAATAAGATTACTGGAGAAAATACAGCTCCAAAAACCTGCCCATGCGTATGAAACTAACGACAATACTTCTGAATTGGGATTCATTGATAACGATGTTGCAATTATAAAAAAATAATTATAATACAAATTCTCCCAACCCAAATAAGTTCTTTATTCGTTTTTTCTCTTTTAACAATATATTTATAAAAATCTTCAGTCAAGGTATTCGACGCAACTAGCAATTGTGCTGAAATTGTTGACATTATTGCTGATAAAATTGCTGCGTATAAAATACCTGCTAACCAAGGATTGAATAATTTTCCTATCATGTAAATGAAAATTTTTTCTGGATCTTGAACATTTTTGAAAAGAGCAATTCCTGTAATACCAATTGCGATAGAACAAACCAATGAAATTATAACCCATACCATCGCGATTAACCTAGCTTTCCAAAGTTCATTTACACTTTTTATACTCATAAACTTTACAATTATGTGTGGCTGTCCAAAATATCCAAGACCCCAACCTAATCCAGAAATAATTACCGGTATGCTAAGTGCTTCTGGATATTTCAACAAGTTAAGTGAAATATGCTTTTGAGTCATTGCAACATCAATAGCGCTACTTCCTCCAACTACAAAATATGCTGCAACTGGAACAATTATAATTGCAAAAAACATCAATATTCCTTGAAAGAAATCCGTCCAAACTCCTGCCAAATATCCACCTAAAAACGTATAAAATATTATGGTTCCTCCACCTACTAATACTCCTAATTTGTAATCAATTCCCAATAACGATTCAAATAATTTCCCATTTGAAACCAATCCTGATGCCGAGTAAATTGTAAAGAAAAAAATAAAATTACAATCGCTGAAAAAAAGTTTTTTTACGTAACCTTTCGTATCATTTGATTTTTTTGATATAAATGTTGGAATTGTCAATGCTTCATGCTCTTCTGTCTGCATTCTCAATCTTGGTGCTACTATTTTTCCAATTTATATAAGTTCCTATTATTAATCCTATTATAACCCAGACTTGCTTTAATCCTGATAAGTAAACGGCTCCTGGCAATCCCTAACAATAACCATCCACTCATGTCACTCGCTTGAGCTGACATTGCTGTTACCCAGTACCCTACACCTCTTCCACCTAAAATATATTCCTCGTGAGTATCCGTTTTTACATAAAAATATACTCCTATCGCCATTAGAAATAGTAAATATATGCCAAATGTTATAAAAGTCTCTATTCCTCCTGTTGTCATTTCTCATCTCCGTTCTTTTTTTTCTATAACCCATTATACCACATTAACTATTTTTTTAGCGATATCACTTTTTTTATTTCTTAATTTTTTTAAAAAAATAATCCTCATATTATACCAAATCGCACCCCCATGAGTCGACTCTGATAACCCTTCATTCACAAACCCAATCTTCCCATAGAACGGAACAAGCCTATCTTTACAAGTCAATACAACACCCTTTCTTCCAGCACTTTTCGCATCTTCCACAACTTTTCTCAAAACTTTCTCAGCATAACCTCTCCGTCTAAATTCTGGAAGCGTGTTCACTCCAAAAATCATCTGCCAATCGCCATTTTTCATCATGTAAATTAGGATTTTCAAACATTTCATCTGTCAAAATTTCATCATTCGTAGCCATCCCATTTACAAATGAAACAATTTTACCATCCTCATTTTCCAAAATCCAAAAAAAATCTGGATAAATTTCCAATCTCCCACGAAAACTCTCTTTAGTTGCCGCCTCTGTAGCTGGAAAACACTCTGCTTCTATTTTTGTCAATTCTTCTAAATCATTAATTGTTGCTTTTCTAATTTTTCATTTTCTATTTTTTTCCTTTTCTAATTTTTTTATAAATTTTTCAAAATTAAGAGAGTACAAATTTCGTATAATAAAATAATTAATTAATTTATTTAGTTTACAGGTTTTTAAAAAAATTAAATTCTCTCAAAACTAATAAAAAAATAATCTATTTTTTTACTTTCTAGAACAATTAGAATAAACAATATTCCTGTTTCTAAAAAAATTTCAACTTATGAAATTTCAACTAATTCCTGACATTCTTTACCATGTATTATATTTTGAGTTTACACAAAATTATGGATACTCTCTTAATCAAAAACAACCTTCCATTTATCCCTATTTCTATTCGCCTCAAAGCACATTTTTATTTGCTCAGCTGTAATTTTTTTTGTTTCCAGTTCAGGCAATTCATCAATCCCAAAATATCTGCTGCCAACCGTTTCAATATTTTTTTCAAATTTTCCACTCACATATTTACACAAAACAAATACTTTCGTTATACCATATGGAATCTTTTTCTTTTGATTTTTGGTGACATCCAGTAAAGCAATAATCATCTCAGCACTAGCCTCAATTCCAGCTTCTTCCTTAACTTCCTTCAACACATTTTCCTTCACAGAAAGATAAACATCCGCCCATCCACCTGGCAATGCCCATTTTCCATTACTTTCCTGAATTAAAAGAATCTTATCATCTTCAAAAATCACACCTCTCACATCAATCTTAGGCGTCTGATATCCACTTTCATTACAAAATAAATCCTTTACCTTTTCCACCGAAATCTCAGTTTTATGAGCCACCATTTCTGCCGAAATCTCCCTAATTCTCTCAAACCGCTCAATATCAAATTTATCTTTCCCATAAGCAAGTCCTGCTTGTGCTAGACTTTGAAGTTCAATTGCCCAGTCTAGCCACTTTTGTTCTTCTTCATTTTTATTCACTGATTATCACCTACTGTTTTTAAAGTTATTACTTAACTGCTATTTTTTTCAAATTTTTCTATAAATATCTAATTTATTTACTAAAAACTTTCACTTTCTTCCCATAAAATGCTATCCCTATCTTTAAAATATTTTTTTATTCCTCTAGCCTTTAATCTCGTGTCATATTTTTTTCTCATCAATCTGTTTTAGAGCTTCTTCTGCCTTTAAAGTCACACCTTTTTTTCAGTTTTAGAAATTTTAAATTCCATCAAATATGCTTTTTTTCATTACTTTTTATCAGGGAATCATTGCAAGATCATATCTTCCATATCCACTCTCATTATTTGAAATAATCTCATATTTTTCCCATCAAAAATCCTACAAGACCTATCATAAACACTTGATAAATTTTTCTCCATTTCACTATCCAAATCAAAATGACTAAAGCATATTTACCATTATTTCACCCTAATGTCTTTTCAAATTTCTTAATATCTCCACTTTCCAATGCTTTTTATCAAAATACTCGTTTTCAATTCTGTTCCAAAAAAATCTATTTAAAAACATATTTCCAAAATATTTTTCTAATTTCCTTATTTGGAATTTTTTTAAATTATAAATATTTGTATATTCTAAAGTTTCATCAATTTCAATCTGCTCTTTCGCCTTCGTCAAATATCCGCTATACAAAAAAATAATTGCCATATTTCGTCATCATTACTCAAAAGACTTTTTTATCGTTGTCCCATCTGAAATATATTTTTCAATACTTTCTCCATCAGTAAATCGCTTCAAATCTGTATAAACATCTTCTCCCGCTTGATCTAACATATTTTTCTAAAAGTGTATTTCCAGAAACATTTGCCCAATATGCTTTCAATTCTTTTTTCTTTTATGTAATTAATAATTGACCAGGGATTATAAATTTCCTTATCTCCAAATCGATATCCATTGTACCAATCTTTAACTTCTTTTTGTTTTTATACTTCATTTGAAAAATAATCTAGCATTTCAATTACTTCACTTTCAAGAAGTCCAAAAATATTCTGAATAATTTTTGCTAAGTATCGTGTTCACATAAAGGTTATTCAAACCAGAAAAAAAATCCCTTCCTTTATAATCCGAGTTATCCCAGTCAAAATCCCATATTTCAAAGAATCATTAGTTTTTAATGCCGAACTATAAAATACTTGAAAAAAATTTATTGCTTCATTGTAATAACCTTTATCAAAAAGCATTAATTATTGGTGCATCATATTCGTCTATTAAAAATTATAACTTTTTTTCCCATAATACTTGTAAATATAATTTGATAATAATTTTAAAGAAGTTTCATAATCTCCTTTTTCCTCTTCATAAAATATTTTTATCAAATTTTATTTTATCTCGCTTATTCATTATTTCTCTCATATCTTCAAATTCAGCATACAAATCAGAAATAAAAAGATTTTTAAATTTTCAAAAAGTATCTTTCCAAGTATCCCTCTTAAATCCTTCAACGAAACAAAAATAACAGGATATTTCCCTTGCTCTTTCATATATTCGCTGCCAAATATTTTCAATCCTTCAAAAAGTTTCCTATTCTCATCCTTATTTCTTACATCAAAAATACTTAATCATCGACATATTAAGCGTTTTTTCCAAATCTTCTCGGTCTTGTAAAAAGTGTCACAGCAGCTCTATTTACAAGAATATCTTCTATTAACATTGACTTATCTACATAATAATAATTATCTTTTATTATATCTTCAAAATTTTCAATTCCTATTGGTATTGCTTTTTTTCCCATAAAATCCCCCTTAAAAATTTTTTTACATCTTAAACTATTTATTTAAAAACTAATTTTTTTGTTGCTTCTATTTTTTTACTCGAATATAACACAACATCTTTTATAATTATTTTTTTGAATTGCAGAAATTAATATTTCCATAAATTCAAAATCTATTTTTGCCATTTATTATTGGTAATTTCAGTGTATCATTTTGAATTTTTTTATTGCTAATACTATTTTCCCCAAGAATACTTGTTACTTAAACTTTTTTTCTATACAACTAACAAAAAAATAGTTGTTTTAATTTTTGTTTTTTTGATTTTCATCTTTAAAATATAATGCTAAATTATGGCTATCATTTGAATAAAAAAATTATTTTTTTGATAAGTCACAACGAATGTTTTTTCCCACCAATAAAAAAATACAGTTTCCTTTATCTAAATATTTTTTTATCATAAGAAATGTATGAACTAACAGCATTATTTTTCACGACTTGCTGATAAATATGGTATTTTTTTCCACTATTTAATACAATATCTCTTGATAAAATATTGCCTGAATTTTTTTACTTTAAATAAATCTACAATCTTAAACTCTTTCCATTCAATTTCATCTTTTCTAAAAATTTCCAAAATTTTCTTCTCTTCACAGTTTAAGACATAGTCCGATAATCCTGTAGTTACTAAGTAAGTCTCCAGCTCGGATATTTGACGAGCCTCCAGCTCGGATATAAAGCTTGTCATGAACTCAAAAATCAATTGAGCCGTCATTTTTTTATAGGGAGTTCTATAAAATCTTCTTGCAATGTTGATTTTTTTAGGGTAATTATTATACCCTCCATACGGGAAACTATTAATAAGACTTCCAATAAATAATTTTTGATTTTTTTGAATAAATTAGGCATTTTCATAACTAATATATTATTTGCCAATACAAACTTTTTCATTGTGATAAAAAAACCGTTCCACTGTATTCTCCTCTAGTTGAAATAGTTAATTCGTTTTTCAAAAATTTCATTTTTTTCTACAGTATCTTCTGTATAAAAATTTATTCCATTATTTTTCTGTTATTCCACTGATTACACTTATAGATTTATTTGTTGGTTTTGATAATATAGTCATATTTTTTTATTTTTTTCCATATTCCCAATTTTCAATATCAAATAAATCTCCCAATTTAAACTTTTTCCCACTTAACTTTTTTTCTAACATTTTTAGCCAAGTGGAATCTATTTTCCCAGTTCATCATCTTCTTTATTTTTCTTTTTTTCAAAAGATTTGATACTTCCCAAGCTAAATAATCCCGAACCGTCTTTTTAAAATCTTCCAATGTCGGTCTTGTGTCTATTGGAGCTGATTTGTTCCAATCTGTACCACTTTCTGGATCAATAGTGTCTTCATAGTATTCTTTTTCTGTAAAAATATTTAATTTTGATTTTTCCAAAACGAACTAAATTTATTAGTTCTTCATATCTTCCTTTTGCGTTATTTGTGTCTTTTTAAGTTATTTTTTTGCTTTTTTTACGGTTTGTTCTAGTATAACCATCATCACTAAAGTCTATAAATTTTACCATCTCATCTTTTTTTCATGCCGTTCTCCAACTTTAAAAACGTAAATATTAGTTTGAACGCTTGATTTTCCAATGAATAAATCAATTGGCATCTTAATACTTGCTAATAATGTATTATTTTTTTCAATATTCTTTTATTTATCTCTTTAGCTTTTTCCACTTCCTGCTGAATTTTTGAATAATAATCGCAGCATATCCTTTATTCATCATGTTTAATGCTTTTCTCAACAAAAATCATACCGTTTCCTTCTGCTGAATACGGTGGATTTAGAACAAATGCTGTTGCAGGAAATTTTTTTCATCTTTTTTTATAAATCCATATTCTCCATCAAAAATCTGTTAATGAATTTTTATTTAAAATATTAGAACTTCCGTCTCCCATCATAATCATATTCAGAATAGCAAGCATATAAATGCTCGGTAGCAATTCCAGTCCTAAAAGTTGCTCAGATTTTATTTTTCTTTCCTTTTCGTATATTTCTTCAGGTGAATTAAGCGTATTTTTAGCATCGTTTATCATTTCATTCATTGCAGCAACTAAAAGACCTGCAGAGCCTGTTGCAAAGTCCCACACATACGAATCTTTATTAACTCTTGCAAGTTTTACAAGTAAATTTGCAACATAAGCTGGTGTAAGTACAACATCATTAAGTTTATCCTGTGTAAATCCAAGCCACGAATACATTTCATTAAATAATTTTCCTGTAAAATCAGTTGTAAGCCCTATTTTTATAGTAAATTCCCAAATCATCCACTATTTTTTGAAAAATACTCTTTTTAACTGTGTTTCTCCATTTTCTATTTTATTTAAATTTTTCAGATAAAATCGTATTTTCTAAAGTTCTAATTATTAAGTTTTGCTTTTTCTCTTGGCAAATTTTTTTCTCTTCTAAAAAGCCCTTACTCTTGTCATTAAAAATATCTCCATCAGTTCCACCTTTCATTGGAGATGATTTTAAGTCTTGTTTTTTTCTAATACCGGTACTTTTCCTGGAATACCAATTGTCGCAATAATTGAAGCCGCAACAAGATACACTCTGTCATTTTTCCCCAAGACCTTTTTCATTTTTGATAAATATCATTATTTAATTTTTGTAAGACTGCTGTCAATTTCTCTTTCTCTTTGTTCTTTTTATTTTTATCCAATTCTTCCTGTGGTAATTGCAAAGTTTTAACATCATGTATAAATTCGTCAAAATGTTCTTTACTTAAAAAAGAAAAAAATCATCATATTCCTTTACTTTCTGTCCAACTCCAAAATTGGATTCTGAAACATAATAAACTCCTATTGAATGTTTTTATTTCACCTTTGCTGTCTTTTATACCCCGTCATTCCAATAGAAATTATATCTTTATAATTTGTATGATGAAGTAATGCATTTGCATAGTGAACAGCTCCGTTTACAGCATACGAATTTATATTTTTTTCAAATTGGGTTCATTATTACTTTTTTTATATTTTTCCACATTTCCATTTTTATCCAGTTTTTTTCTAATTTATCTTTGTAACCCTTATATTCAACTAATATTGGATAATTATTTAATTCTTTATCTTGTAACAATAACTTAACATCTGGACGATTTGTACCTTTTTCCACCACTTTTTTTGAAAAGTATTCTTGCAATGCTTTATCAATTTCATCATTTAACTTTTTCCTGTTCCAGTTTATAATCAAGATTATAAGATTTTTAGCCACGAATTTGCTAAATCTGCTATATTAGGTTCTATACTTTGTACTTTTGCCATTATTTATTAACTTCTCCTTCTTTATGTTTTCCCTCAATCGTATATCCCCTAATCTATTTTTTTCAATTAATCCTCCAAAATTTCCTTCTAAAAACTCCCTCTTTCTCTGTCCCCAATAAAATTTCCTCAACAGTCGCCGCAATATCAGCAAAAGTTTTTTTCTAGTTCCAATATTTACATTCTTTTTTAACATTTTTTACCGTAAATCAATATTGGAATGTACTCTCTTGTGTGGTCTGTCCCTTTATAAGTAGGATCATTTCCGTGATCGGCAGTGATAATCAAGATTTCATCATCTTTCAAGTTTTTCTCAATTTCAGGCAACCAATTGTCAAATTCAATCAAAGCATTTACATAACCTTCCACATTTCTTCTATGCCCATAAACTGCATCAAAGTCAACCAAATTAGTAAAAATCAATCCTTTTGTATCTTCTTTCAATGCCACAATTGTTTTCTTAATTCCATCCAAATTATCCTGATTAGCTTTTCTATTGTCTGTAATCCCTTTTCCATTGAACAAGTCGCTCGTTTTTCCAATTCCAACTACATCAAGTCCAGCTTTTTCCAATCTTTCAAGCATTGTTTCTTTTGGCGGATCAATCGAAAAGTCGTGTCTGTTTGCAGTTCTTTTAAATTCTCCAACTTTTTTACCAACATAAGGTCTTGCAATTACCCTTGCTACAGGCGATTTTTCATTACAAATTTCAAGTGCAATTTCACATGCTTTGTAAAGTTCTTCCAATGGTATAATTTCTTCATTCGCAGCAATTTGAAACACAGGGTCCGCTGAACCGTAAACTATCCAATTTCCAGTTTTAATTTGTTCTTCTCCATATTGGTCAATAGCTACAGTCCCTGAAATTGGCTTATTCAACATAGCTTTTCTTCCAGTTTTTTCTTCAAATTCCTTTATAACTTCATCTGAAAATCCATTTTGATAGTTTGGAAACGGTCTTTCCAATGGCACACCAGCAATTTCCCAATGTCCAGTCGTAGAATCTTTTCCATGCGACACCTCAATCGCTCTTCCATAGGCCCCTTCAGCACTTTCCACAGCTGGAGTCCCTTCAATCTCAGTAATATTTCCAAGTCCTAATTTACCCATATTAGGCAAACTCATTCCACCATGAGCTTTCGCCATATTCCCTAAAGTATTTGATCCGCAATCATCAAACAAATTCGCATCAGGCAATTCTCCTGCTCCAACACTGTCTAAAACTATTATTGTTATTCTTTCTATTTTTTTCATTTTTTATCTTCCTTTCTTTTTTATTTAATTATATCTTTTATTTGTTTTTAAAAAGCAATTAATTTTAAGATTTTTTTCATTTTATTTTTTTCTAAATTAGTATATTTTTTTATAATTTTTTAGGCATTACATTATTTTTGGAAATAATAATAATCCCTTTCATAAAAAAATAATTTTTCATAATTAATCACTACTTTTTCATCTGTTTCCAAAAAAACTGTCTACAATATAAATTCCTTTTTTTCTTTTTCAAATATTGATATACTGTAATTACTATATCTTCTCATAATATAATCTTTTTCTAAAAAAATTTTATCATAGTCATCACTAGTAATAATATTATTATTACAAATAATTCAATCATTAATTCTAAATCCCCCAAGCAACTCCAACCGAAAAAAATTGATACTATGCTAAATATTGAACAACACAACATATGAAATCTTTCAAAAATTGAATATTTCACATATAATTTTTTTCTCCATTCACTTTTTTTCACGAATTTCTTTTTTTGGATAACCTATTTTTCTCCAACAAATATTCCAAAATTTCATCTTTATTTTTTTATATCACAAAAAAATATAACTTTTTTTATGATTGCTTTCTATCGAAACATCGGTTATTAAATTACAGAAATACTTATAAATATTTATTGAGCTGTCGAAGTTTAAAAGAATATCATACGATCCTAATATATTTTTTTCTCACTATCAAAGTTTTTTTATATCATTATACGCAATAGTTTTTCTCAAAAAAATAGACCTTTTATTTTTGACTTCATAATCAGAAAAAAATCAAATTTCGTCTTATTTTTTTAATAATCATTACCAAAAGAAATCTATATATAAAATAACTTATTCCGATAGCTAAAAATATTCCAACTTTTTCTTTTTTTATTAAATAAAATATCAATTCCTCCTAATAAATGACTTAAACATATTACTAGAAAAAAATATATCCCACATATTAATTTCAAATTTTAAATATTTTATTTTCCATATAATTTATCTCCAAATTTTACTATTTCTTTCTATATTTTTCTCCCTTTCTTCTCTCCAATCGCTTTCAAAATCCCACCTTTCACAAGTTTATTCAAAAATCTTCTCGCCGTAGAATCCGAAACATTCAAAAATCTTTTTGAACCTCACTATTATCAATATAATTATTTTTTTCTCAAAAATACACTTCCATTATTTTCAACCTTTGTAACTCTTTATCAGTCATTTTTTTCTTTTTATTTTATTCTTGTCAATATTTTCGAAATTATATTTTTTTCATTAACAAAAATTACAATGAAAAAAATATAAATATATGACAAAAATTCATTATAAATGATATGTTATAATACAATAAAATTGTCGAACAGATTCACCACAAGTTTATAAAAAAATACCACTTATAATTTATTTTTAATACATTATACCATATCTTTAAAAAAAATGACAAAAATTAAAAAAACTTAATATACACTTATGAATTATTCCAAATATCTTTTCTTTTTCAATTCAATTTTATAAAATATTATACTATAATTACATCCTAAAAAAACTATAAAAATCTAATTATTTTATACTTTTTGAATACTACTAGTATGTAGACTATATGTACATTAATAAGTTATACTTAAAATTAGGTGATTAAATGTGATATTGCAAGAAATTGTAGGAAAAAAATATAAGAAAATATAGAAAAAAATATGAAAATCAGTCAAGAAGAATTAGCTCTTAGATGTAATTTAAATAGAACATTTATTTCTAGTATTGAGAGAGGATTAAAAATCTCCATCTCTAAGTACCATTGAAAAAAATATGTTTTGAATATCAAACTCTTTTTAGCTAAAAAGTCAGTAAAAATGGGGATAAAAATATACATAAGTAACCAACATCGAAAAAAATAATTAAAATAGCCTTTATTTTATAGACATTTATTATCATTTTACAAACTAAAGTAAAAAAATCTAGCTATAGTATAAAAATTTATTATCTTAAAATACAGATAATCTTTTTTTATTAATTTTAAAATTAAAAAAATTCAAACTTATGTCAATTTGGGAGCATTATTTTAGTCTAGGCAAGGTTATTTATCCAAAAAAATTTTCTAAACGCTTACCACAAGTCTAAGACAAGGTTATATGGATGGATAATAAAAAGCTGTATTAGATAAGCCATCCCTATAAGCATAGCACCATTTTTCCTGCTTTTTACTTAGCATGGCTTTGAAATACAAATATTTTTTTGAGAAAATTAGCAACCATTAATTTAACCTGTATAAATTGTTGTAAAAAAATTATGAAATTAAAAAAATCTTGACTTTTATATTTTTTTATTAAATAATAATTGATTTTTTTAAATATTTTTAGATGTATAACATACATATATTATAAATTTTAAGGAGTGTTAGAAATGAGTGCAACAACTATAAATATAGATGATAACACTAAAAAGAAGCTCAAGAATTGTTAAAAGATATGGGAATGAATTTGAGTACAGCAGTAAATGTATTTTTTTAAAACAATTAGTAAAGGAACAAAGAATACCTTTTTGAAATTAAAAATCCTCGTCCAAGACAAGAATTATTAGCTGCTATTAAAGAGGCAGAGGAAATGGAAAAAAAGTGGCAATATGGGTAAAGGTTATTCTTCAGCAAAAGAAATGATAAAGGATATACTGGAAAAATGAAGAATAATGATAGAATGACATACTCAATACACAGTAAATGTCATTCCCAACAAACTTACTCTACCTCAAAAATCGCCATATACGGCAAATGATCTGACAATTTAGTCCAATCCCTTGAATCATCATTAATATAAAAACTCTTTTTCACTTTGTAATCTGCATCCTTTTTCACCATCACATAATCAATTCTAGCCGTTTCAAGCTCCCTATTTTCTGAGTTTTTCTTATTTTCCAAATCTCTACCTTGAAAATAGCTGTCATTCCAATCTTTTCTAATTTTCGCATAATATTCTGTCGTTGGCAAAAGATTAAAATCTCCACACAAAAACTTCACATCGCCTTTAAATCCCTCAATTGCAGTAAACAAATCATCCAATTCCTCATTTTTATTGTCCAAACTATTATCAAGATGTGTATTCACAACTAAAATTTTCTTTTTAAATTTTGAAGTATTCAATCTAGCCGCCAAAACTTGCCTTTTTTCTTTGCTTTTTACCAGGTAGTTGATGAATATAAATATTTTTTTCACATCATACTTTGAAATAAAAGCAATTCCAAACTCACCTTTATCAAAATCCATTGTTTTCTGAAAATAATGATAATGATAACCCAATTCCTGTGCCATTTCCTGTACAACATCCCGAAATTTACTTCTTTTTGTATTTCTATCGACTTCCTGAAGTCCGATAAAATCTGGATTATACTTTTTTAAGCTCCGAGCAAGTTCTCTTCCATTGGTAAGTCTTGCCCCCAAAAAAATATTGTACGTTATAATTCTAAATTCCATTTTTGTTTCCTATCTTTTTTTATTTTATTTTATTTTTTTATAAATAATTAATTTCTGTTATTTAAAAACCATTTCAATTCATCTTTAGTCAAATATTCATAACTTCGATTTTTTTATCTTTTTCCATCTCCATTTGGAAGCACTTCAAATGTATTATAATCTGTACCTTCCAAAATTTCTCCCTTAAAATAAATATTTTTATCATCCTTTTATAAACCAGTCATTCAGAACTTCTACTTTATCTTTACTAATCCCTTTTTACTTCATAAATAGAATAGTATGTATCAAAACAGTTTATCATTTTATTTTTCAATATAATACACATTATATTTATCTTTTTCCATACAATGTAGCGTTTATTATTCCTTTTGGCAAAAAAATTCAAATGTTTTAGGATCTTTAATTCCTTTACCTATTGATTCATTTCCATCATAAACATTATTTTTTTATCTTTTGCATAATCTTCATTTAAAACTTTAAAACTCATAATATCAGCATTTTTCTATTTTTTTATCCCGATAATAAATTTTATTCTCATTTTTTTCCAATAATTCTTCCCTAATTTTTTTCAAAAATTTTTTTAATTTTTACATCTTTTATTTTTTTACCCATGTAATAAACATTCTTATAAAAGAGAAAATCCTATCAACTCAGCAGTTTTTCGGATTTGCTCCTTCCAAAATTTCATTTCCATAATAAACATTTCTTTTGTCTATCGAATAATAATCTCCTAAAAATTTGAGCAGCATCTCCAAATCCCACATTTGCCAAAAACTAGAAATAACAATACTTTTTAAGATATTTTTTTCTTCACATATTCTGCTACTAAAAATGTGTTAAATTATTATCAACACACTAGAATGTTGCTGCTTCAGCGAACATACTTTTTGATAAAAAAATATCTACTCGTATTTGTTTTTGCTCTCCACAGCCGTGAATTCCCGACTAGCCATCGGTACATATAATATATTCTGTTTCACTAAATCGTAGCATTCTCCTTCTTTTTTTATTTAGAATATATTATTTATGTCAATATTGTATATTGTGTAGAATTTCTCAAATTAAGACTTGCGTTGTAGTCTCTATTTATTTCAATTCCACAACAGCTACATTTATAAATTCTATCTTTTAATTTAAAATCTTGTTTTTTTGTTTCCACAGTTACTACATAACTTAGAACTCGGATAAAATGTGCTTACAATTCTTAATTCAATATTTTTTTCTTTGCATTTATTCAAAAGTTTTGTTCTAAATTCATAAAATTTTTTTGTTGTGAAATTGCCTTTGACAAATGCCTATTTTTTTCATCATATTAGAAACTTTCAAATCTTCTATTGTTATACATTTTTAACTTGGTTTTTTGTTAACATATTAACAACTTTATTAATATAATCATTTCTAATACAATTTAATTTAAAAAAACAATTTAGCTATCACTAATTTTTTTGTTTTTGAAAATTTTTTTACATTCATAAAGATTTTTTCCCATTTTTTTGCAAGACAAATATTTCCTTGATTTTTTTCTTTGCTCTTTTTTAGTTTTTTTCAATTTTTTTCTAACTTTAAAAGTTTCTATTAATATTCTTAAAAACTTGTCCATCAGAACAAATTGCAAAAATCTTTTATTCCTAAATCAATTCCTATTCCTTCTTTAGTTTGTAAATTTTTTTCTGAATTGAATTTTTTTCTCAATTTCTTTTTTTATTTCTAAAATGAGTGATAAAAAAATAACGATCACCTTCTTTTTGAAATTGTAGCACTTTTTTTATATTTGTATTTTTTTAGGAATATATCCATATTCTTTTAATCTTACAAATTTTAAAGTAGGAATTTTTTTATTTTTGTGCCTATAAAATTCAAAATCAGTTTTATTATTTTTTTAAAAAAATAGCATTTTTTTGATTATTATGACTTTTTCTTTTTTAAATTTTTGGAAAGCTCGATATTTTGTTAAAAAAATCTTTTTAAATGCTTTTTTCACTATTCATTATAGCTTGTTTATTAGATTTTTGATGAAACATCTTTTATCCAAGATTTATCAGGATTTTCTTTTATAAAAATATTGTTTATATATTTTTGAGAATTCAAATCCTGTAACAAATCTTTTTCTTTTTCGTAAATTTCTTTGTTATATGCTATGTAAAAAAATTATATAAAAATCTTCCTGTCCCAATAGTTCTGTTAATTTTTTTCAATCTGTTCAGCTGTAGGTTTAATTTCAATTTTTTTATTCCTTTATAATTCTTCATCATTTTTTTATCTTTTTATATTTTTTTAAGTCCATCTATTCTACAAGAAAAAAATATGAATAATCGAAATCAAATCTTCTACAAGTTCTTGCTGTGGTGATAAAGTTTGATTATTTACTACAACAATTTCACTTCCTTTTGATTTAAGGAAATTATCAAACCAACTATATCCAAATCTAACAAATCTATCTTTACAAGAAATTAATATTTTTTTGTTTTTTTCAGAATATAAAATTGAATTAAATCCTTTTCTATTGTAATTTAAACCACTTCCAATATCTGTTATAATGTTTGAAACAATATAGCCTTTAGCATTAGCATATGTTTTTAGAAATTCCACTTGATTTTTTTAGATCATCTTTTTGATTTTTGGTTAGAAACACGAGCATATATAATTACATCGTTTACTTGATTTTTCAACATTTTCTTGTTGAATACCCATAATATTATAATAATCTTCTTCTGTATAATATCTTCTATTTGTTGGGGTTCTACGTGCTTTTAATATGCCTTCTCTATCCCATCTTTGCAATGTGTTTACAGTTCTTCCTATCATTTTACCAAATTCATTTTGGCTTATATATTTTATTCATATCAACATGATAACATACTTTTTAAATATTTATCAATATTTTTTTGAAAAACTATTTTTTTATCTCCTTTCGATTCAAATTCAATTTTATAAATTTCTTTTTCAAACAAAAATTACAATAAAAATATTTCACTCCCAAACATCATCTTTCATATCCGCTTTCCTCATCCCAGAAACAAACCTATTTCCTTCCACAAAAAAATCTCAACTTTTTTCTCAGTCCAAACACCTTTATTCGGAACTCCAATTCTCGCAGAAAGTACTTATTTTCTTAGGAATTTTTAGCATTTTCAAAATCAAGATACAAATATTTCTCATCTATTTTAGAAATATCATATTTAATTTTCAAAAATTTTTATTCTCTAATTTTTTTCAGAAAAATTTTTCAATTTCAAACATATTTTTCCTCAACAATCTGAATTTCCGTCTTGTAAAATCTGTCGTCAATTCCAAATGCCTTTGTAAATTTTCCTGGACCATTACTCACTAAAATTCCACTTTTTCCACGATTTTCTTCCATTCTTTTGACATTCAAAATTGGCTCTATTGCTCTAATTAACACACTTTGCGGATTTTCTTTTTCACAAGTCACAATATTTAGCATTTTATGAGAGTGTATCGAGTGAATATAGACAGTTCCAGCCTTTTCAAATAACGCTTCTACTTTTGGAGTCCGTTTTTTCCCATAACCGTGAGCCGCTCTGTCAAATTCACCCAAATACGCCTCTGTTTCAACAATGTATCCAGCAAATATCTCATTTTCATTCTTTGAAATCAAAATTTTCCCAAGTAACTCCTTTGCTACCGTAATCGTGTCTTTCTTGTAAAATTTCTCTATTTCTTCAAAAGTCATTTTTTCTCTTCCTTTTTCTATGTTTTCATACTATTTCCCATTAGACATAAATTTTATTTAATGAGAGATCAAAACTCCTTAGCAAAAAAATTAATAAAAATTTTTTTCCTATTTTTTCAAATGATATTTAGTATAAAAATTTTTTTGTATGAAATTCTTATATTTTTCAAATATTTTTCAAATTTTTTTAATCAACATATTTTTTTCAACTGGCTTTTATGGATAAAACCTCGATATTCCTTTACTTTTTGAGAGTTTATTACTTTCATCAGAATACTCAACATCAAAAACATAATACCAGTCGCCATATTTTGTAATATATTTCACAACAGTTCCATTATCCATTTTTGAAATAATTTTCGAGTTTGTTGTCGGTTTTTTTCACGCAAATTCGCATATCCATCCTTTGAACTCACTTCATATTTTTTTCAAATCAAAAGGTTCATTCGGATCTGAAAAATTCTTCTTCAGAATCCTTCGATTTTTTCGTTTTTATTTCAGTAATTTTCGATTTCGCACCACCAACTCTCTTTAATTCTGTAGCGTAAGCATAAACAGTTGTAAAATCACATTCTGTATACGGCAAAACCTTTTTTATCTTAACTGTCGCTGGAACTTCAAATTTCCCTTTACGAATTTTTTTGCATTTTTTTGATATTCTTCTGGAAAAATTTTTTTCTTTCAATGTTTCAGTAATAATTTTTCTCTTCCTTAGTCGCTTCTTTTTTTCATAATCCACATTCATATCTGGATTATTATAGTCAAAAATTTCTAAACCTCAAAACTAATGGTTTCCCATTCACAATATCCTTATTTTTCAGGATAAAATAGCATTTCACCATATCCTGTTGCAAAACAAGGAACATCTGGATCACTTTTATCCCAATCCATCTTAAAAATCCCTCTTAAATTCAAAAATTACACTGTTATCAGTCAATAAAATTTCTTGAGCATTAGTATTTTTTTCCAAAACTAATTACAGAAATCAATAGCAAAAAAATACAAAAAAATAAATAATTTTTAATTTTCATCTTTTCCCACCTTTTTTTAGAAAAATTTATTATTTGTAAAAATTATAATTTTTTTGACAAGGGCATTGACCCCTTGCTATCATAATTTTTTTATTCAAAGAAAAAAATACTTTTTCAAAATTTAATATCCAGAACTTTTGTTTTCAGCCCCAGTTACAATCGCAATTCCAGAACTTGTTCCCAATCTTTCAGCACCCAATTCAATATATTTTTTCGCAGTCTCAAAGTCTCTCACTCCACCGCTTGCCTTAACCTTAGCCTTATCTCCAACTGTTTTTTTCATAAGTTCCACATCTTCAAATGTAGCCCCTCCAGTTCCAAAACCTGTCGAAGTTTTCACAAAATCAGCATTCGCATTAACAGCCAATTCACACGCCTTCACTTTTTCCTCATCAGTCAAATAGCAAGTTTCAATAATCACTTTCAAGATATTTTTTCCAATCGCTTCCTTAATTCTTCTAATTTCGTTTTCCACCAAATCATAATCCTTATCTTTCAATGCTCCAACATTAATAACCATATCAATTTCTGAAGCACCATCTTCAATCGCCTTTTTCGCCTCAAATACCTTTACATCCGTCGCCATAGCCCCCAAAGGAAACCCAACTACTGCTGCAACCTTTACATCACTATCCTTAACTTGACTAAAAGCATACTCAACATTCGCCCCATTCACGCAAACTGAATAAAATCCATATTCCCTCGCTTCATCGCACAATTTTTTTACCTCTTCTCTTGTAGCATTTGTCTTCAAAATTGTATGATCAATAAATTTGCTTATGTTCATTATTATCATTCCCTTCTTTAATTTGTTATTTATTATTTTTTTATTCTACTATAAGTATACCGACTTTTTTCCCCTTTTTAGCAACTTTATTTTTAAACAAAAAGACTAGAAAAAAATCCAGTCCTTTTTAATATTTAAATATCTTATTAGTTATAATCTACGAAAAAAATCATTTTTTTAGTATTTTTTTATCAGTTATATCTTACAAAAAAATATTATTTTTTTACAATTTTATCAGTTATAACTTAACAGATAAACACGAAAACTTAAAAAGATTAGCCTTTACTTTATGCAAAAAAACTAATCCTTACTTAATTTACTAAAATTCACAATGTGTCCACATACTAATAATATTTATCCTTTTTTTCTTCCTCAATAACTTCATAAACAAGCCTATGTTGCTTATTAATTCTTCTTGAATAATATCCCTTCAAATCTTTAGTTAGAATCTCGTAAGATGGTGGAGTTTGAAAAGGATTTTTCTTTATAAGATTTATCAATTTATCTACATTATTTTTTTAATGCTGGAAATTGTTTTATTTTCTCCTTATCTTTATTAGCTTTCTTTAAAAATATAAATTTCATATTCTTCTACCATTCAAAAACCTCATAATCTTCATCAGTAGAATTTTTTTGCAGTTTCAATCTTTTTCTTTCACATTTGGATCTGATAATAAGTATAAAGTTTCTAGTAAACCGTTATATTCAGCTTCACTAATGATAATTACATTTCCTTTTTTTGTATTCACATTAATAATATCATTATAGTCAATCGCTGATTCTAAATAAGAAAATAAATTTTTTCTCAAATTAGTTGCATTTGTATTTGTCACAAAAATCACTCCTTTCACTTATGTACATAATACCGTACACAAATAAAAAAGTCAAAATTTTTTTCATTACAAAACCTTATCTTCTAAGTACTTCCACAACACAACCATCAAAACCACCATTATCACAAAAATTATTCCAAGTGCAAAAAATCCTGTATCTTGAAGCGGTAACTTCACATTCATTCCGTAAAATCCAAAAATCATATTTGGAACTGTAATTAGTATTGTCGCCGCTGCTAAAACTTTCATTGTAATATTCATATTATTTCCAATATATGAAGAGTATGTTTCCCTTGTTGTTTTACAAATTTCACAGTATGATGAAGATAAATCAAGTGTAAAGTTTATTTCCTGTAAAATTCTTGTCATATATTCTTCATATTGCTGAAATTGTTTATCTTCTTTCAAATTCTCAACGACATAATCCAAGTTTCTCATTGCAATATTGTAAACATAAAGCCTTGCTCCACTTCCGATAATGAAATCAATTTTTCATTGCTTTGCTGTTCCCTTAAAACTGTTTCAATATTATCGTGCTCACCAATCAAAAGTCGTACATGTTTATACAAACTTTGAGAAATTTTATGAAGCATATTTAGAAAAAAACGATTTTCCTCAAGAACATCATCTCTCAATTCAGCATATTCTTCAACAAAATCATAAAAATCTTCAAAATAGTCATCATCTAAAATGACAACCCTATCCTCTCTCATACAAATTACAATTGGATTAATCTCATAAGATGTAACCTCTTTATCTATCACAGGTTTCTTCACAGTCGGATAATACAACTTATAAATTTCCCAGTCTGATTTTGAAATTCTTGGAGTGAAAGTTTCTTCATCAATGACATTTTTTTATCTTTTTCTTCATCCATTTCCAATCTTTCAGACACGATTCTATAATCTTCATCTTTCAAATTATATACATATGAAATTGTTTTTCCCACTTTTTGTATCTATTCTTTTTATCATAACAACCCTCCTCGATTATTCTTAAAATTTTTTTACTTTAATGAATAGATTATATCAAAAAAATGGAATCTATTTCAATTTTTTTCAAAATATTTTTTTCTAATTTCTAAATAATTCTCCTCCACTATAAATTCTCTAGCCAATTCACAAATTCTAAAAAATACCTCTATCTCTGTTATTTGTTGCAAATATCTCAAGTCAATATATTTTTCTAGATTTTTTTATGATAAAAACTCAATGTCCCAAAAATTCTGTTTCAATAAATCCTAATTTTTGGATCATATTTAAAAATATGAAAATTTATCAAGGTTTTTCTCTGAAGTATTTTTAATTTTCGCATAACATAATTGATATTTTTCTAAAAATAACTTCTAATATCGTATTTTTTTCAAGATAAAATTATGTGAAAAATAGACTCTTTCTGGAACGTTATTTTTTTAGTCGTCATCCATTGCCTTTTTATCATTTAATTTTAATTTATATTTGTTTATATAATTTATTTTATCTTCTGACAACTCATTTTTTTAACTTTTTCTTCCAAAATCATTAATTTTTTTATCGTCCAATTTTTTTACTTCTCCTTTTTATATTTTTTTCCAATTTAAAAATAGCACAATTCCTCCCATATTTTCAATTCCGAGTTTCCTTGTGCTATTTTTGTGAACTACTCACGACTAAAAGTCGAGAGCTTCATAAGATAACTGAAAAAGTAAGTTATCTTCTAAGAGTTTGATTTTAAAATCCTTATTCTTTTTGGCTAGTCCACAATAGCCACTACTAGATAAGACATTATGTCTACACTGCTACTTTTTATCTGTATATTATATTTTAAACCCAAATATATTAGTAATATTGCAAATTTTAAAGCAACATTTTCAATGTTGGTGTTATTCATCTCATGGCTAAACAACGAGTGTTCTAACACACTTAATAAAATTTACTATTTATGAAGTTTCCTATCTTCCAACAGTAGTTCCACCATCAATTGACAAGCATTCACTTGTGATTTCCTTTGCAAAATCAGAAGCTAAAAAAGCAGTTGCATATGCTATGTCTTTTCCACTTTGAGCATGACCTAAAGGTATTAGTGATTCTACAGATTTTTTCCACAATTCTTCACGAACTTCTGGTGATACTTCTTCTTTATTGTTAGGATCCCAGTTATGTGACATTCCATCTAATATTTCTTCCCACATTGATGTACGAATAATTCCTGGCAAGATACCGTTTACACGGACATTATACGGTGCTCCTCTTCTTGCTCCACTTTGTACCAATGAAGTAACTCCTGCTTTTGAAGCACAGTAAATTTGCAGCATATCCATTCCTTCTCTACCAGCAATTGATGACACCAGTATTATATTTCCAGATTTTTGCTTCATCATAATTTCCAAAGAATGTTTCAAAACTAATGCAGATCCTACAACATTAATATTCAGTACTCTTTGCATTTCTTTTGCATTTGTATAAAGCAAGTCTTGTATAGAAATTACTCCAGCTGCATTTACTACCGCATCTAATTTCCCGTTTCCTAACGCTTTTGCATCTTCTACCATTTTTTGAACTTCTTCTTCATTTGAAACATCACATTTTGTGAAATCTGCTTTTACTCCAAAATTTTTAAGTTCAGCAACTGTTTTTTCAGCTTCTTCTGTATTAAAATCACCAATATGAACATTTGCTCCACAAGATGCAAAAAGTAATGCCATATCTTTTCCTAAACCTTTTGCTGCTCCTGTCACTAAAACTGTTTTTCCTGTAAAATCAATAGTCATTCCCATTTTACTCATCTCCATATTATTTTTAAATTTTTTTGGTGTTTCTTATCTTCTCTATTAGTTTACCACATAATTTATTTTTAGTCAATATTTTTTTAAAAAAATATTTTTGATAATCAAAGTTATTTATTTTTACTTAATTTAAAAATATTTCTTGAAAACGTGGCTTAAAAATATGTTATCATTTTAAATATATGTATTTTTAAAAAAATAAAAAAATGATATAATAATAATTTTAGGAGGAAAAAATAAATGGTTATAAAACCTAGATTAAAAGGTGGTTTAGCACTTACAAACCACCCAATCGGAGCAAAGGAATTTGTAAAAAGACAAATTGATTATGTAAAATCTCAAGATAAGTATGAAGGTCCAAAAAAAGTACTAATTATTGGTTCTTCTTCTGGCTATGGGCTTGCAACAAGAATTTCCCTTGCTTTTGGTGCTGGAGCTGAAACTATTGGAGTGGCATTTGAAAAAGGTATAGAAGGGAAAAGAACTGGATCTGCTGGATGGTGGAACACAATTGCATTTGATGAAGCTGCTGAAAAGGAAGGATTAAAATATAAGAATTTCATTGGTGATGCTTTTTCATTTGAAATGAAAGATGATGTAATAAAATTTATTAAAGAAGAATTTGGCAGGAAAAATTGATTTGTTAATTTACAGTTTAGCAAGTGGAGTTAGAACTGATCCTATTAATGGCGTAACTTACCGTTCAGCATTAAAATCTACTACAAAGGAAATTACAGGCCCAACTATCAATTTTGAAAAGGAAACTATGGAAGAGACAACAATGGGTGTTGCAACTCCTGAAGAAATTAAAAGTACTGTAAAAGTTATGGGTGGAGAAGACTGGAAATTATGGATTGAAGCACTTGATAAAGGTGGTGTTCTTTCTGAAGGTTTTAAAACAGTTGCTTACTCATACTTAGGACCAAAAGTAACTTATGGAATTTATAAAGAAGGTACAATTGGAGCGGCAAAAAGAGATTTGGAACATACTTCTGATATTTTAAATGACTTTTTGAAGGAAAAATACAATGGAGAGGCTTATGTTTCATTAAGTAAGGCATTAATGACAAAAGCAAGTGCAGTTATCCCTATTTTCCCATTATATGCGGCATTGCTTTATAAAGTAATGAAGGAAAAAGGTATTCACGAAGGTACAATTCAGCAAAAACATAGATTATTAACTCAAATGGTTTATGGAAATCATCCAGTAATTGACGAAGAAAGAAGATTACGTCCAGATAACTGGGAAATGCGTGAAGACGTTCAAGCTGAAGTAGAAACACTTTGGGATAAAGTAACTCCAGAAAACTTTAAGGAAATAAGTGATTACGCTGGAGCAAGGGAAGAATTCATGCAATTAAACGGATTTGACTTTGACAACGTAGATTACGATGCTGATCTTGATTTAGAAGAATTGGCAAAATTAAGACCTTAATTTTAGAGATAATCAGGAAATAAAAAAATTAGACTATCTTTTAGAAAAAATTTAATTCTTTTTGATAGTCTTTTTTTATTTTTTTAACGTAACAAAAAAAGACTAGAAAAAAATCTAGTCTTTCCATCGCTATTTTTTTATCACAATTTATACTCTACGAGGTTTTCCTCTTAGTAAATATATTATACCATAAAATTTTTTTAAATTGTAATAAAGATTTTTTATTAAATCTCCACCACAATTTCGCTTTTTAAATCGAATTCCATCCCCAAAAACCTTTTCCAGCTTTCCAAAACTTTTTTATACTCCTCAAACTTACAGCTCCACAGCGGATATTCCTCACAAATCCCAAAAAAATTGTATGCTCAAATTCCACTTTATTCTTATTAATTTTTATGCTGAAAAAGCCTGACCATCCCAAATAGTTTTCCCGTAATTCCCCACTTTCAACTTGTTCCAATTTAGGCAATAGGATGTCAATTATTTCTGTATCTGGAAAATCTTCCATTATTCCAGTTATTAAATATTTTGTATATTCTTTTTTTCTTTTTTTCCAAAGATCTATTTTTTCTTATTTTTTTCTATTTCCATTTCAGAAAATCTTATTTCTGGAAATGCAGTCAGTCCCAAAAATCTTCATCATCATAATAGCCAAATTTTATAATCATTATGCCTTTTCCTTTCTTTAATCTAATTTTTAACGATTTTCATAAACAGGATAAGCAGTTATTCTAGGACTTTTATAACCTCGAATTAAAACTCCGCTTTTGCTGATCCCTTGCCACATATTGCTATCTCTGCCCTTTAAATCTTTTCTATTTTCCCAGGCTGAATTTATTTCATCAATAATTCTAGCTTCATCCCAATTTTCTGGAAACATCGTATTTACTCCACCATTAGATGTTTTTGCTTGCCAAGTTCCATCTTTTTTCTTTACTTCAATGCTTGCCCGATATACCCCATTTTTAGCTGCACTTCCAATCTTTTTCACAATTCTGACATCTCCACGTAAAAGCGAATGTCCTCCCGTAACTTTCCCTTGCGAATTTTCATCCCCGCCAATCACATGTTCATAATCAATTTTATATTTTTTATTTTCTAATTTTTCATCACTTTTATATTGTTTTTCAGCACTATTTTTTTCTTATTCTCATTTTTTTATTATTTTTCCCATTTGGCAAATTTGCTGCTTTTTTTCATCTTGTGCAACAAATCCTTTTTGAAAAAAATCATTTTTTTATTTTTATTACTGTTTCTTCCAAAATACATTTTTTTCCAAGCCCAAATAGTACAATAACAATAAGCAACAATATTTTTGTTAATCTATTTCTGTTCATTTTATAAACTTCTCCTTTTCATATCTCAATTTGAGCATATTATATCAAAGTTATATTTTAAAATCAATAGAATGAACTATATTTTTAATGTTTTACAAAAAAAAATTTTTTTAGTGATATAATATTGACATATTATTAAAACATATTTTAATTTTTTTAAAATTAAATTAATTAAGTTTTAGAATAAAAATATTTAAACAAATTATGGAGGTTTTTATGAGAAGTTTGTCTGGTATTCAACCCAGCGGTATTTTACATATTGGGAATTATTTTGGAGCAATTAAGCAATTTGTGAAATTGCAGGATGAATATGAAGGTTTCTATTTTTTAGCAAATTATCACGCTCTGACATCTTCGCCAAAAGGGGAAGATTTAAAATCTAACACAATAAACGTAATTTTAGATTATTTGGCTTTGGGTCTAGATCCTAAAAAATCCACATTATTTTTACAGTCGGATGTGCCTGAACATACAGAATTATCTTGGATTTTATCAAATATTTCTCCAATGGGGCTATTGGAAAGAGCTCATTCATATAAAGATAAAATCGCAAAAGGAATTAAGCCAAATGTAGGACTATTTACTTATCCAATACTTATGGCGGCTGATATTTTAATGTACTCACCTGATATTGTGCCTGTTGGGAAAGATCAAAAGCAGCACGTGGAAATAACTCGTGATATTGCCATTAAATTTAATGAAACTTACGGAAAGGAAATTTTTAAATTACCAAAGGAAAAAATCGTTGAAAACGTAGCAACTGTGCCAGGAACAGATGGCGATAAAATGAGTAAATCCTATGGAAACGTAATAAATATGTTTGGTTCAAAAAAAGCATTGAAAAAACAGATCATGAGCATTGTAACAGATTCAACGCCTTTAGAAGAGCCAAAAGATCCTGACAATAACATTACAAAATTATATGCCCTTTTTGCAACAGAAGCAGAAGTAGAGGCATTGAAAGAAAAATTCAGAGCAGGAAACTTTGGATATGGACATGCCAAAAATGAATTATTTGACAAATTCATGGATTATTTCGCACCATTCCAGAAAAAACGTGAAGAGCTGGAAAATAATATGGATTATGTTTATGAAATTTTACATGAAGGTGCAGTTAAGGCTAGAAGTATTGCAACTGCCAAGATGGATGAAGTTAGGGATGTAGTTGGTCTTTTGAAGAAAAATTATTAAAAGATGAAGGGTTTAGAAAAGAATATGAATATCTTGAAGCAGAATTTCAAATTATAAAAAGAAATTATTGAAGCAAGAAAAGATAAAAAAATATTACACAAAAGGAATTATCCGATTTGACTGGGATAACACAAGGAGATATAAGCAAAAATAGAAAACGGAAATGCCAATCCTTCACTAAAAACATTAAAAAAATTGGCTGCTGCATTTGGTAAAAACTAGTAATTTCATTTTGAATAACAAATAAAAAGGCACACCCAGGTGTCTTTTTTTCAACTTTAAATTTTTTTAACATTCTATATATACTAATTTTTTTGTAAAACTGCTTTTAAAACTGAACTCAAAAATTATGACTATTTTACTCAAACCCTAGATTTATATAATTTTTTTAGAGGTTCTATTTTTAAACGGGTTCGAGTATATATCAAGATTAATTGCTTTTATTTTTTTCAGCCAATATTTTTATTTTTTTCTGTTTCAGATAAATCTGTAACTTTTTTAAAAATTTTTTTACAATTTCAGATATAAAAACTTATCTACTAAGTGTTGATTTTTCCTTCTGCCATTAGAATATTATTCAATAAATCAAACTCATCTTGCGAGAAATTTCTTTCACTTACTTCATTGTATTCTCCCCGATACCATGTTTTTTTCTGCTAAAATAACTAGAATATTTAGGAGTCTGAAATCTACGATTATATTTGGCATATATCGTATTTCTTAATAAAGCTAATTCTTCAGAGCTAAAATTTGCTCTCAAAAAAATCTGCTGATGGTAAATTTGATGCTAAATAATTAATATTCTCTAAATCTGTCATATTTTTGTGAGGGTTGTTCACTAAATCCTGAAAAAAATCTTTACTAGCTAAATTAATATCAGAAATATCTTGTGAATTTGTATTAGTTTGATTATCATCTTTCAGATGTATTTCGTTATTATTTTCTTTTTGTATTATTCTGTTCTATAACTTGTTTTTTTGAGAGCTACCAGGAATTGTATGTTTGATAGCCACTGTATTATTATTATTCATTTTAAAAAAACATATAACCTACTAAGCATGCAATTAATATGTAAAGAAGAGGTAATAAAGCTTTTTGAATTTTTTTATTTGAAGAATTTTTTTGTTTGTGTATTTCTATAAAAATCATAATTTCCAGGGCCATTTGTCTGAGCATTCTCATAAAAATTATAATTTCTAGGGTCATTTGTCTGAGCATTCTCGTAAAAATTATAATTTCTAGGGTCATTTGTTTGGGCATTCTCGTAAAAATTATAATTTCCAGGGTCATTTGTTTGGGTATTCTCGTAAAAATTATAATTTCCAGAGCCATTTTGAAAGAGATACATATTCAGTTTATCAATTCTTGAAAATATATCTGGATGAGTTGACATTAGATTTGCTGCAAATTTTTTAGGAGCTTCATTTGTATCTTGTAATTGCGTCAACGCATCTCTTAACTGTTCGCCGTAACCTAAGTCATACGCAAATTTATCTGCTTCATATTCTTGCTTTCTCATAGAATGTCGTACTAAAATAAGTCCTAATTTCGTATACAATCCAACAGCTATTACATAAAGAAGATCTGCTAAACGTGCAAAAATCAAGCCTCTAAGACCTTTAACGACATCATAATCATCATGATCACTGGTTGCCACTCCTAAAAAAAAGCTAATTATCCAAATCATTGCTCTGGCAATCATAAATCCACATGTCATAACTAAATTCCCAATATAGATGAATAAAAGAAAATCAGTATCTTTATTTGATAGATGTGAAAATTCATGAGCAAAAATTCCTTTGATTTCCTCATCATCTAAGTATAGCAAACCTCTTGTTACACAGACTGTATTTCTTCCCTAATGCAAAAAGCATTAGGATAATGATCATTTATCATATACAATCTAATATTGGGAGATAAAATTGGATCTTTCATTTTAGCTCTGGCATAAACTTCATTAAATAACGGAATTAAACGATTAAGAATCCTCGGATCAATTATTTTTTTACAGCCATTTATCAGTCTAAAAAAACCATTCTCCTAATGAAGATAAAGCAATAGCTATCGTACCAACATATACAACTATTCCAAAAAAAGCAAACCTAATATTGGATAGTCAGGACATATTGACATAAATGGAATAATAAACATTAAAGAATTAAAGAAGAGCCATATAATGATTCCAATATTTTTTTGGATTTAAATAACTTTCTAAAAAAATCAATTAAATACATAATACTTTCCTCCTAATTAATATTTCATTAGCCATTTGTAAAATTCTAAAAACTCGATAAACACAATATTTTTTTATGCTTAGTTTTTCTTCGTTCACTAACAAGGATTCTTACTCCTTGTGATTATAAATACTGCTATTATTCAATATTTATCGCTTTTTATTTTTTACAATCGCCTAAATATTTTGTTATTACTTTAATTATACCATATAAAATAAAGTTTTTTTCAAATTTTATTTAAACGAAAACAGAGTAAAAAAATATAGAGGCAAATAAACTTAATCAAATTTTTTTAATTAAATCCTTTTTATTTTTAATTTTTAATTTAAATTTATATTTTTTTCATAAAATTTCAAAAATTCTTTATCTTCAGACAATTTTTTCTCAAACAGATCCTTCCGATTTTGAATAGTTTTTTTCAATAGACTTTGTTAACCGATATTCATCAATCTTAGCATGATTTCCGCTTCGCAAGACTTCTGGAACAGTATAGCCATCAATTTCCACAGGTCTTGTATACTGCGGAAATCCCAAAAGCCCGTTATAAAATGAGTCAGTTTCAAAAGATTCCTTTTTTATTACGCCTTCTTTTATACGGATTACAGAATCCATGATTACAAGAGATGGCAAATCTCCGCTGCTCAGCACATAATCGCCAATGGAAATTTCTTCATCTACAAATTTATCAATTACTCTTTGGTCTAATCCTTCGTAACGCCCTGAAATAAGGACAATTTCCTCTTTTTCTGAAAGTTCTGTAACTTTTTTATGGGTCAGTTGTTTCCCTTGCGGAGATAAGAAAATTACGTAAGGCTTTTCTGAATTTTCATTATTTTCATTGCTGTAAAATTCGTAGTTTTCGTAAAAGAAGTTCCAGTAGGCTTCTGGCTTTAGAACCATTCCTGCACCGCCACCAAAAGGGATGTCATCCATCTGGCTATGCTTATTTCTGGCATAATCTCTAATGTTTACGATATTAAAATTGATGATGTCCTTATCACTTGCTCTTTTTAGGATTGTTTGTGATAAATATTGCTCAAATAATTCTGGAAATAATGTGAGTACGCTAAATTTCATTGATTTTACTCCTTTTATAATAATTTTTAAAAATTAGATTTTATTATTCTCGCATTCCATCAATTAGAGTTACTTCAATTTTCCCATTTGGAAAGTCAATTTTTGTTACAAATTCATCAATTAGCGGGATCATGATTTCTTTTTTGGTATCAATATCTTCGATAATTAAAATGTTATGGGCAGCGGTTTCCATTACATCAACAATTTCACCGATTTTATTGTTTTCAGAAAATACTTCTAGTCCAAATAAATCCTTTACATAAAAGTCATTTTCACTTTTTTCCGGCAATAAATCACGTCTAATTTTAACTTTATAGCCATTTAGTTCCTTTGCACTGTCGACATTGCCAATTTCTTCAAAAATCTAAAATTGCTTTTTTTTCATTTAGTCTTTTTACATTTTTTACAGTAAGCAATCTTTTTTTGTCATCTTTTTCAAGAAGAACACGCTCATTTTGAATAAGTTCGATGTTTTCAAAAATTGAGTTAATTTTGACACTTCCCCGTAAATGGTGTGTTCCAACAATTGTTCCTATATTTACTAAGTTTTCCATTATTTACTATTATTTCTCGCTTTCTTAATTTTTTTATTTTAATTAGATTTCCTTTTTTAATTTTGTAAATTTTCTGCTATCTTCAGCAATTATTTTCAGATCATCCAGGTCAATTCCATCAAAATTACCTGCAACTGCTGAAATTACCCCCTCCAAAAACGGAGCATCTGCAATTTTAGCTTCAACTTGTCCTTCCAATTCCTTTATTGTCTTAACTGCATTAAATACAGAACTTCCCATATCGACAAAGACAAGCACTCCTGCTCCTTTATCTGCACGAAGTATGGCCTGTTTTACATTTTCAACATTTGTTCCGTAAACCTCCCTTTTCGCATCACCCCCATTTTCCAAGGCAAAATCCTCTTGCTTGAACACTTTTACAAAGTTAATAACTTCTTCTGCAAGTGTATTACTATGACTGACTACTACAATTCCTACTAATCCTTTATTTTTTGCTTTCATATTTCTGCTCATTCTCTCCTTCTAGATTTTCTATATATTTTTTATTAATTTAATTTTCACCCAGCAGTCTATCTAAAACTATTGAAACGGCACTTCTGACACATAAATGATTATATTGGGTTTTTCCACGGATTGGCTCTAAAATTTTGTAGGACAAATCCATAATTTCGCTTGTAAGTCCCCATCCAGTTCCAAATAAAATTAAGTATGGAGTGTCATCTTCGACTATTTCCCTGCCTAAATCAGCATATCCTACAGTATTTGGGAAAATTTTTGCTGAAGTTGTAATGATTTTTGGCTTTTTTCCTTCGATTTTCTCAATTGTTTCTACTGCACTTTGGACAGAATCTTCAAGTTCTGTATTTTCAAAGGCTTCATTTCGATTTTTGTTAAATTCTATTCCGTTTCCTTCAGTCCAGTAGACAATTATTCTGCCTGTCAGCTCCTTCTGGGCATCAACTGGAGTAATTATGAAATATTTTTTTATATCATAAGTTCTGCAGGTTCTCGAAATATCATGTATATCAAAGTTTGTAACGGAAGTCGCTACAACTGCGTTATTTTTATTGTATACAGGATAGTGAACAAGTCCTACATATATATTATTTCTCATTTTTTTGTTCCTTCCTCATTTTTTTAATTTTTTTATTTATTTCGTATTTGTCTATAACCACATATTTTTCTCATTTTTTTCCTTATAAGCCAGAGCCATAATGAATAAAAAGTACAGTCTGTACCCAAAAAAATCGCAAAAATCAGTAAAATTATGAACTACAATTCCAGCAATTAAAGCAATTTTTCAAAACATTATTTCTATCGTTTCTTAAAAATATCGTATAAATATCGTAAAAAAATACAGTAAGTAAAGCTATTGTTCCAATTAATCCGTAGCTTAAAAAGCAATTCTACCAATGCATTATGCGAATGTGGATACACGTAATTCGTAAATTTATAGTAAAAAAAGTTCCCGTGTCCGTATAAAAAGGTTTGTTTTTTTGAAGATTCTAATTGCCATATCAATGATTTCTATTCTTAACCAAAAAAATATTCTATTAGCGTACTTTTCCCGCAAAAATGGAAAAAAACTCCTGAAATTACTCCAAAAATATATGACACAAGCATTAAAGATTAATCCTGCAAAATATCGTCTTTTCAAAAAATAGAAAAAAAGTACAAATACTCCAAGAATCACTGCAATTAGCGATGACCTTGAGCCTGTTATCAGGATTGTTAAAATATTCATAATAAATATGGCAAAATTGATTTTTTTGACCTTTTTTTCAAAAAGTAAAATATAAGTTTATAATTGCCGACATCATCATAATGCTTCCAAGATAATTTGGATTAAAATATGCAAAAATATCCTACTCTGTTATGCGTGAACAGAAATTCTCCAATTCCGATAAAAAGCGATATTCCAGAAAATTTTGCCATCCATTCCAAATTATTTTTTTAAATTCCACATCTACAATCAATGTATAATAACGTCCAACTATAATGCACAAAAAAATATTGGAATTGCCATTAATCCCAAAAATATTTTTTTGTAAAAGGCAGATGTTATAAGGGAAAAATCCAAGAACGATTCCCACAGTAATAAGTGATTTATCTTTAAATATCTTTTTTTATATTCTCCAGTTGTAAAAAAATATTTATTAATATTAAAATACTAAATAAAATAACCAAAAGCATAATGCACAAAAAAATTGATGCACCTAAAAGTAAATATAATTTTTTTCCAGATATTTCTGTCTTTTTCTCAATTTCCAAGGTTCCTCCTTTAATTTTTAAAAATTTATAAAACTCCCTGCTCAAAAAGCATAAGGAGTATATTTTCCACTTTTCGTATCAACGCTTTTTTTATAATTTTTTTCTTACTTCATCAGCATTTTCAAACGTAAAATCCAGCCTCAATTCATCCAAATCCAGTTCATAAATCTCATCTAGCCTTGGAATCAAATTCATCGGCTTATCCAAATAAAAGCTCAATATTATCCAATTCATTTTTTTCACAATTTTATACTTATCATAAAATTCTCCTTCCAATTCTTTGTAATTCTCATCAAAAATTTTTATGTTCAATATACATTCCCTTTAGATAACCGTAAATCACAAGACCCTTTTTCAATTTATCAGATTTTATGTTTTTTAACTGTCGATAGCTTAATTCTGGCGATAAAAATACGGTTTCTAAATTTTTAAAGTTAGAAAACATTTCAATTGCATGATTATTGAAAACGTTTAAGTTCCAATCTAAGGACTGCCCTCTTGCTCCAGTTTTTTCTCCCATGATTGCCTGATAAAGATTAGAAACTAAATTTGTTTCAATTTTTATTTTATCTGTTTTGGACAAGTTCTTTTCTTTGGCAACATCAAACTGTTTTCGGTAAATTTTTGTTATTCCCGTTTCACGACAGGCTTTTTCCTGCTCATCATTCGCAACAAGTGCTGAAATAACAGGCCTTTTCTTATTTTCTGTATTTTCATTTTCCTTGCTTTCAGAATTTTTATTTAATTCAAAATCATATTTTTTTCGCTCAGCAGCTGTTCTTTTATATGATTCCAGCAATTTTTCCAAAAGTTCTGAAATACATTCCCTTTTCAAATTTTTCAGTTCACTAAAGGGAATAAACGAAGTTCCATCATAGTCAATCTGAATTTTTCCAAGCTCAAAAGTTGTATCCCCTAACTCTCCAATTTTTTCGGCAATTTGCTCCTTTGTAATTAATTTTCTGGCATCCTGCTCGATAATATTCCCTTTTTTCGTAACAGAAATTATCTCATTTTTCAAGTTTTCAATTTCCAGTGTAAGTTCAATTTCCTGCCCTTTTTTTGCCAGCAATTTTGCATTAACAGCCGCATATCTTTTGGAAACCTTTATATTATGAATAATTCTGTCGTTAATCTCTTTAGAATAATTTTTATAAATGTACTTTGTCCCTTTTGGCAATTTTCCAATGGAAATAATATCGTATTTATCAGCTTTTTGAAGTTTTTTTCTTCAGCTTTTTTTATCTTCATTTTTCCTTACCTTTACTTTTTTTGGGTTCTGTTTTTTTATTTTTTTCTTTTCAGAATCTTTTTTTCCAAACTCCCTATTCTCGTTATTTCCATTCTCATAAGCTTCAATAATCCTAATTTTATTTACATATTCTCCGCCAATTTGTTCAAAATTTTCATCTACAAATTGAACTCCATCTCCTAAAATTAATTCATCATCAATTTTAAAGTTATTTGACTCTCCAATTCTCGCTCCCAGAAAATATCCAAAATTTGAAGAATATTTAAAGTTCATAAGTTTGTCATCCAAATAAAAATATCCCTTTGAATATCCACGGTTAAACAGCTTGTAGCTTTCTGTCGGCCGTGGAGTCCCTTTTAAAATATTATCGTAATAACTTACGGTTTCATAAACATATTCGCTCGATTTTTTCCGACCTTCAACTTTTATCGCATCAATTCCAATGCTTTTTAGCAAATTAATTTCCTTTTCCTGCAGAAGCTGGTCATTTGGACTTAAAAAATATGCACTTTTTCCATTTTCATCTGTAAACTTTTTACGGCAGGAATATGCACAAAGTCCACGATTTCCACTTCTTCCCCCAATAAAGCTGCTTATATAGCAATTTCCAGAATAGGAAATGCAAAGTGAACCTGATACAAAGATTTCCAGTTCTATATCTGTTTTTTCACGAATTTTTTTTATTTCTTCAAAGGAAAGCTCTCTCGCAAGACAGACACGAGTTAGGCCCAGTTCCTTTAATTTATTGGCTTCCACGTGATTTGCCACAGTCATCTGTGTACTTCCGTGAATTTTTAAGTTTGGAAAATTTTCCTTTAAAAACTTCACAAATCCAAGATCCTGTACAATAACAGCATCAATTCCGTGTTCATAAACTCTTTTAACATTATTATACATACTGTTAATTTCGCTGTCCTTCAAAATCGTATTCAAAGTCATAAGCGTCTTAACCCCACGTGAATGAGCATAGTCAATCCCGTCAAACACTTCCTGCATAGCCAGATTCTCATTATTCCTTCTAGCCCCAAATCCCTTCAGTCCAAAAAACACCTCATTAGCCCCAGCCTTCACCGCCGCAACTAATTTTTCATAATTCCCTCGCTTACGCCAAAATATTCATTTTTTTATTTTTTTCCAAAATCCATTTCCTGTTTCAACTTAATTTTCTCCATTTTTTTCCAATTTTTTTCATTTCTTATATTATATCAAATTTGTTATTTTTTTCCAATTTATTTTTTTCTTAAAAATATATTTGTAAAATTGAATACTTTTTTTATTTTTGAATATCTATTATTCAAACACTAGCTAATTTTTACTCTTTAAATTTCTTCATTATGTAATTTCATAAATTTTATAATATTCTCCATTAAAATAGTAAATTTATTACAATTTCTGTTACGCAAGGAGTCAAGACCCCTTGCCAGAAAGTAAATAGGACATTTTTTTATATTAGCTAAAAATACATTGTTGTTTTTAAAAAAATTTATGAAAATCATCAAGTTTTTTTGATTTTTTTATTTGTAATTAATTAAAATAAATATAAATTTGTAATTTAGATGAATTTAAATTTATAGTAAATTATATTATAGGCTATAAAAAAATCTAATTCAAAAAGTGAAATTTATTTAGTTTTTTATAAGCTGGAGTGTACCCAAAATCTCGGACAAATAATTTGAAAACTAGTTTCCTATTTGTTAAAAATATAGTTAAGGAAAGGAATTTGATTATGAACAAGAGAAGTAAAAGGTACACAGATGAATTTAAAATGTTAATTTTAGAATTGCTGGAAGAAGGAAGAACAAAAAAATCATTAGAAAATGAATATGGGGTAGCAACGGCAACAATCAGAAAATGGGAAAAAGAATTTAAAGGAATCATAGATAAAAAAATACAATGCTAACGAAGCTTTTAAATGAAATCATGGCCTTAAAAAGGCAGCTGCAACAAGAAATGGATAAAAATAAAAAATTAGAAAAAGGGCTGGAACAAAAGGAATTAGATATTGACATATAAAAAAAAGCATCAGCCATATTGATGAAAAAATAAGGACTGTTGACAAGTACACATTAGTAAAGACTTTATTCAATGAGTTTAATGTTTCAAAAATCAAGAATAATTAATTTAATAGGCATTAAAAAAAAGCAGCTATTACTACTGGGTTAAAGAGGTCAAGACACAAAGGGATATAGAAAATAAAAATTTTGTACGATATAATAAAATCAATATGGCAAGACAGCAGAAAAACTTACGGAGCAGTAAGAATTCATAAAAAAACTAAGAAAAGTTAGGATTAGAAGTAAACATAAAAACGAGTCAGAAGATTGATGAAGGAAAAATCAGATAAAGTCAATAATTCATAAAAAAATTTAGAAATTATGACAAATCAGAAGATATAAAAAGAAACAGCAAAAAAATATTTTTAAAAAGAAATTTTGATACAGAAAAAAATTAAATGAAAAAAATGGGTAAGTGATATAACATATATCTGGACAAGAAAGGACGGGTAGTGCTACTTATCAAGTATAATGGATTTGCACAGCAGAAGAATAATATCACATAAGGTTGGAAAAATTTATGGATATAAAATTAGTTATCGATACCTTTAAAAATGGCGATATAAAAAAAGGGGATATAACTGATCTGATAATACATACAGATAGAGGAAGCCAGTATATGAGTAAAGAATATCGTAAATTTTGTGCAAAAAAAGGCATAAGCATATCTTACAGCAGAAAAGGAAATCCTTATGATAATGCATGTATAGAATCATTCCATGCAACATTGAAAAAAGAATATGTACATAATGAAAACTTTGAAAATCTAGAAAGTTTAAGAAGTGGAATGTACGAGTATATAGAAATATGGTATAATAACAGCAGAATACACAGTAAAATAGGATTTACAAGTCCGAATGAATACGAAGAAAGCATGAAGAAAGGAAACAAAGAAATTGCTTAAAAATAGTCTAAATTTTGGGGGACACTCCAAGTACATACCAGACGACAAAATTTCTAGAAACGCTTGAAGCGGAGCTGGGCTTTAAAATAGAAAAAATACAAAGTGATAACGGCAGGGAGTTTACGAATGCGGAAAATGGCAAAAAGACACTATTTGAGTAAAAGCTGGAAGAACTAGGGATAGAATACATGAGAACAAGACCGTATTCGCCGTGGCAGAATGGGAAAGTGGAAAGGAGCCACAGGCTAGATAGCAATTATTATTTAGGAAAAAGATTTAGAAGTCTGGAAGAATTAAGAAGGTCAGTAAAAAGATATTGCAGCAGATACAATAATATACCAAGAAAAGTATTAAATTTTAAAAGTCCAAATGAAATGCTGAAAGAATACAGGACAAACAATTAGGCTAAGACATTAGTAAGATAACTTTATCTATTTATTTTTTTAAAGTTTTTTTGTAACAAATGTTTGACAACTATACAATATTTGATATAATAAACAGAAGATATAATTGTGATTATAAATGTTTTTAGATATAGATTGGAGGAAGTTAATTGTTAAGTAAAATTGATTCGGAATTATATAATTTAGATGATGCTATTTGTAGACATATTGATAACATAAGCAGAGATTCAAGAGGTGTGGTATCACAAGATGTATTATCAGACTTAAGACATTATGTAGAGCATATAATGTTTAAAATATATGATAATGGTAGAAATTTGGAAGTTACATACGATAATATTCAAAACGCTATAAAATATATTTTTAATACTGGAAAATATAAGTTGCTAAGAAATTTTTCATAAAATGTTGCAAATTGTAGTGTCTCATTATAAGCCTACTGAAGAAAAACTCAGAAAGGTTGATGCTGAAATACTATGAATATCTTTTTTAGAATAAGAACTGTAATGAATAAAGACTATAGTTTGAATTTACTTCATAATTTAGAAAAAAATTTCCACTAAATATGGATCCTAAACTCATGGAGTATTATCAAAAGATTGCAAATGAAGTTGACAAATATAAGTGTAGAATTCAAGAAAATGCTGATAGATTTTACATTCATAAGATAAAACCTTTCTTTATGAATAAAAAGCATTTATTATGAAGTGACTTTTTTTCACCGGCTAATGATTATAGTAGTAAGACAGATAGAGTTATTGCATTTACAAAAATACCAATAGAGTCAAATTATGCGTCTAAAATGAATTTTATTAATACAAGCATTGAAATAATGGAACACAAAATGCCTATTTTTAATAATAGTTGGATGGGAAATTTCAATTCGAGAATGTGAGTTTAAAAAAATTTTATAAAGTTAGTTGAAGGAAAGCAAAACCAAGTTGGTTATTCAGAGAGAATGGCTCTTTGTTCATTTATGACAAAATCTAAGTTGAATCTTTTTAGATATTGTATCGTTAAAGAAAAACGGAATATAATTTGATTAAGGAACAATTAACAGTTAGAGCTAAAGTTACAAATTTTTTTATGTGCTAGATACTTGTAGAGAGATAATCAATAGTGACAGTAATGGGAAAAAAATATTCTTAGATATCTTTTATTTACTATGAATAATACTATTATTAAAAAAATCAATATGAAGCAGTAGCAAATTCAAGGCTTTCAAATTTATACTTAAAAAAACGGAGTAATACCGTTTGATAGTATTCCATTCACTTTTTTTCTCCAATAAAACATAATCCTCCATTTAATATTTTTGATTAATTGTTTTGAAGCAGATGAACATAAATCAGAGTTGCTTGCAAGATGCGTGAAAAATAATACAGAGTGTAATGGTGATTTATTTACAAGTTTAAAAGATGTTGATGAATCTGGTGAAACTATAAAAAAATTAATGGACGATTATAATGAAAAAAATTGTGGTATGGTCATAGACCTAGTAATGAATTAAAAAAATAGATAAAGGACAAATATTCATACAAAAAAATATGTTAAAGACTGTAGATTTATTATTGATAGATTGGAAAAAAATTATCCGAACAAGGGATTTCTAATTATACAAATTCTGCAAGTGCATGGCTTAATGAAGAAAATAATGGAGTCGATTGCGAAGAAAAAAAAGAAGTAATTAAGAATATGTTTGCTAATTCTACTGTTGCGATATTATATGGTGCAGCTGGCACTGGAAAATCAACATTAATCAATCATGTGTCACATTTCTTTTCGGATAAAGATAAATTGTTTCTAGCTCAAACAAATCCAGCGATTGATAATTTAAAAAAAGAAAAGTAAATGCTTCTAACTGTGAGTTTATGACAATAACAAAATTTATTTTTAAATAATAGAATATCGACTGAATATGATATTTTTGATAATTGATGAATGCAGTACAGTTAGTAATTCAGACATGAGAAAATTACTTGAAAAAGCAACATTTAAGCTTTTGATTTTGGTGGGAGATACTTACCAGATTGAATCAATAAGATTTGGAAATTGGTTTAATATTGCACGACAATTTATTACTGAAACATCATTATCAGAATTAACAAAACCTTATAGAAGTAATGATTCTAAATTACTAGAATTATGGAACAGTGTAAGAAAAAAATGGATGATAACGTATTAGAGTTACTCACTAAACAAAAAAATATTCAAATAAATTAGATGACTCCGTTTTTTTCAAGCATCTAATAAAGATGAGATTATCTTATGTTTGAATTATGATGGATTGTATGGAATTAACAACATTAATCGATTTTTTTACAAGAAAGCAATCCATCTAAATCTGTTTTTATGGGGAATACAAACATTTAAAGTTGGCGATCCAATATTATTTCATGACTCAGATAGACTTAGTCCTGTAATTTATAATAATATGAAGGGACGAATTTTAAACGTATCGATTTTTTCGGATGGTAATGCAGACGAGAGAATAGAATTTGATGTAGAACTTGATAAAGTTATTAATGGTATGGATGTAATTGATGGAGAATTTGAATTGTTAGAACATGATATTTATGAAGAAGCTAATAACTCGGTAATCAGATTTAGTGTGTATAAAAAAATAAGAATACCGATGCGGATGATTCTGATCCAAGAACAATTGTTCCCTTTCAAGTTTCATATGCGGTATCAATTCATAAAGCTCAAGGGTTAGAATATAATTCAGTAAAAAAATAGTAATTACAAACGAAGTTGATGAAATGATAACACATAATATTTTTCTATACGGCTATTACAAGAGCAAAATCACAGTTAAAAATATATTGGTCTCCAGAAGTGGAAAAATAAAATATTATCAACTATTAAGCCAAAAAAAATAATAATAAAGATGTGAATCTATTGTATAAAGTTGAATTATAACGATTAGCAGGAGAAATTGAAATGGATATAAAGTTAAACGAGATTCTTAAGTTAACAACGGAAGAAATTGAGAATAGTAGAATAGAATTAAATATGACAGAAGGGACAGGGGGGATAGCTTACATTGATAAATGGCTAACCCTTGAGCAATCCATTAAAGATAGTGGTATATCGGAATGTTCATATTGGGGTTGGTATGGTAATAAAAAAAACTTTCATGTTGGGCAGACTGTATTCAGTTTTTTGAAAATGTCAAATGATGAATGGCTATTTGTATCCGCAGCTGAGATTTTAGACGTTCCTTGCAATAGTAGGGCAAATGTGAAGATTTTAGAAAAATATAAGTCTTTTTTCGGAAGACTGGTAATGAAATATAAAAAAGGAAAGACTTTTGCAAGGTATGTCTTTAGAATGAATGGAATTATTGAAAATTGTATTGTAAAAGAAATACTTCCTTGCCAATATAATGGAGAACAGTTTGAGGGTTATGATCGAGTTAATTTACCTTATGGGAAATTGGCTGATGTTTTTAGTGGTAAAATTATGCCTACATATTATGAAGCATTGAAAAAGGTTACAGGAATATATTGCTTGACAGATACTAAAACTGGGAAATTATATATTGGATCTGCTACAGGTGTGGAAGGTGTTGCACAAAGATGGGGAAATTATCTTAGCTCTAAGCATGGAGGCAATACAAAAATTATTAACATTATATAATCAAAAAGGTGATGAATATTTTGAAAAGTATTTTAATTATTCTTTGATTGAATACTTTGGACTATCATATGATCCCCAAAAAATAAAAGAACGAGAGCAGTATTGGAAAATGTGTTTTTCAACAATTGCTAATGGATATAATGATAATTAAGGTTTAATGAAGCGGATTCTATCATTTATGGAACTTAAATATGTTCAGCCGCTTGGAGTAAGAACAAATTTATCAGTAGGACTATTTGCTGCTTACGAAAACGAAATTGGTAAATTGAATAAATTAAATCAGGCAAAAGTAAGGTATACAAGTGCAGACTGGTATAATTTAAGAAATGAAAAAGAAGATAGACGTGGGAACGGCAAGTTTGATGTAAATATTGGAGTGGATAATACAAAATTTGGAGTTACGATAAATGCAGGATATGACACTAAAGGAAATAATGTTCGAGGTGGAATTGGATTTAGAGTAATTTATTGATAATTTAAAAATACTTAATTCTATTTTTTTCAAAGGGTTTAATCTCCTTGTTTGTTATATCTAAAAAAATATTTTTAAAAAAATCATTTAAAAAAATTTAAAAAAATAAGGTATAATTAATTATAGAAAAAAATATAAAATTTTTAGGAGGAGAAAATGAAAAGAATTGTAACAATTTTTAGTGTAATTTTTGCACTAATGTTAATCGCAGCTTGTGGAAATAAGCCAGCTACTGGAGAGCAGGTAAAAGATGGAAAAACTTTTACTGATTCAACAAATTCTAAAAAATCTGTTGCAGTAGTTTACTCTACAGGTGGAAAAGGTGACAAATCGTTTAATGATGCGACTTTTAGAGGATTGCAAAAGGCTCAGAAGGAACTTGGGATTTCTTTTAAAGAATATGAGCCAAAAGATCCAGCGACAGAAGCAAAGAATGCTTTGACACAATTTGCAGAAACTGGAGAATTCGACTTGATTATCGCAGTTGGTTATACAATGAAGGATTCACTAGTTGCAGTAGCAAAAGCATTCCCTGATCAAAAATTTGCAATAATTGATGAAACTGTAACTGGTCTTCCAAATGTTACTTCTATCTTGTTTAAAGAACATGAAGGATCATTCCTTGTAGGTGCATTAGCTGGAATGATGGACAAGACAGGAACTATTGGATTTGTCGGAGCAAATGAATCTGAACTAATTAACAGATTTTATGCTGGATATGCACAAGGTGCAAGATATATAAAACCTAGCATCAAAGTTTTACCTGTTTATATCGGAGGAAGCAATTCTTTCAATGACCAGGCATCAGCTAAAGCAAAAACAGAAACATTAATTCAACAAGGTGCAGATGTAATTTATCACGCAGCTGGAGCAAGCGGACTTGGGGTATTCCAAGCAGTTAAAGAAAAAAATGTTTATGGAATTGGTGTAGATTCTAACCAAGATTCCCTATATCCTGGAACAATCTTAACTTCTATGATGAAATATGTTGACAATGCAGTATTCGATGTTATAAAAACTACTGCTGAAGGAAAATTCCAAGCAAAAGTCCAAACTTTCGGAATCAAGGAAAATGGAGTAGGAACTACAGACTTTGAATTTACAAAGGATAAAATTGGTGAAGAAAACATCAAACGTCTTGAACAAATTAAACAAGATATTAAAGATGGAAAAAAATTGTAGTAAAACCTTCAATATAATTTCAAAGCAATAAATATAATTATTTGACATCTATATTAGATAATATTTCTTTAAATTCAAAAAAATTACCAACGGCTGTTTTTAGAATTGATATAAAAAAATTAAATATCATTCTTTTACAGCCTTTTTCTTTATTAGAAAATTTAAAATTAAATAGGAGATGATTTTTATGAGAGCAGTCGACATAATTCAAAAAAAGCGTGATAATAACGAACTTTCAGAAACGGAAATTGAATTTTTATTAAATGGGTATTTATCGGGAAATATACCCGATTATCAGATGGCGGCATTTCTTATGGCTGTTTATTTCAACGATATGACAAAAAATGAATTGTTAAAATTTACAATGTTAATGCGAGATTCTGGAGATACTATAAAATTTGACGGAATAAATAGGTTTCTTGTGGACAAGCACAGCACTGGCGGAGTTGGTGACAAAGTTACAGTTATTCTTCTCCTATTTTATCGGCACTTGGAATGGCAAATGTAAAGCTATCTGGAAAAGGTCTTGGACATACTGGCGGAACAATTGACAAATTTGAATCAATTCAAGGCTTTAAATTTTCAACAACAAAAGAAGAAATCACAAAAATTGCCAACAAAACTGGAATTGGTCTTATGGGCTACAGCAATAAAATTGTCCCTCTTGACAAAAAATTATACTCTTTACGTGATGTTACGACAACTGTTCCAAGTATTCCGCTAATTGCAAGCAGCATTATGAGCAAAAAACTGGCAATTCATTCGGATGTTATAATTCTTGATGTAAAAGTTGGAGATGGAGCTTTTATGAAAAATTTGGATCAAGCTAAAAAATTAGCAGAACGAATGATGGAAATTGGCAAAGGAGCAGGCAGAAAAGTTAAGGTTGTACTTAGCAATATGGATGAGCCGCTGGGATATGCAGTTGGAAATGCGAATGAAATTATTGAGGCGATAGAATTTTTAAAGGGAAACTGTGCTGATGATGTGAAAAAGGTTGTCTATACAATCGCAGGTCTTGCATTAAAGGAAAAAGGTGAAATATCAGAACTTTGCGAGGCTTATGAAAAAATAGACAAAGTTATAAAAAGTGGAAGCGCATTACGGATATTAGGTGAATTTATTGGAAAAAGCGGCGGAAATAAGGAACTTGTAAATAATTACGATTTGCTTCCAAAAGCCAAATATAAAATGGAAATTTTTTCTGAAAGTGCAGGATATATAAAAAGAATAAAAACAGAAAAAATTGGAAAGGCTGCAATGATTATTGGTGCTGGCCGTGCTAAAAAAGGAGATGAGATTGATCATTCGGCAGGAATAAATATTTTTAAGAAAGCAGGAGAAAAAATTGCGAAAAATGAAAAAATTGCTGAAATTTACTATAATGATGCTAAAAATATAAGCGAATCTCAAAATATGGTCTTGGAGGCTTTTGAACTGACTAAAGAAAAAGTTGAAAAACCAGAAGCTATTTTAGAAATAATTGAATAAAAAACTACACTCTATACTATTTTCCATTTAAATAGCAGATTAATCATAAATTTTTTTGCAAGGGGTCAAAACCCCTTGTTAGCGTATATAATCTCTGTATTTTTAAATAGATTTAGTATTAAGTGTAGTTTTTATTAATCAAATACTTTTTATTTTTTTATACGTTTCTTCTTTCACGTTCTCTTCTTTCTCTTCGTGAAAGCGGACGTCTTGGTTCGTTTGCCGCATCATTTGGAACATCGTCACCAATCATTTCATTTTCATTATGTTCGTATTTTACATTTGAAACTTCTTCATGTGTCAAATTATTTGTATCTTCTTCGCTACGAACTCTTAGTTTAAGGATAAATGAACTTGTTTCACGTTTTATTGCATCTATCATTTCATTATAAACATCAAAAGCTACGATTTTTATAATCGTGAATTGGATTTCTTTGTCCATAAGAACGCAATCTTATTCCTTCACGCAGTTCTGTCAAATCCTTCAAATGTTGTCGCCATTTGGAATCCAGCACTTCTAACATAATATATCTTTCAATTCTTCTAAATACTTCACTTCCAACAGCTTCTTCCTTTTCATCATAAACTTTTATCAAGTCATCATAAACTTTGTCAGAAATTTCTTCAGCGCTTGCATCTTGTAAATCTTCTGAAATTTCATATTCAAATGTTTCTTGAAGTTTGTCTGCCAATAAATTAAAATCCTTTTCTCCATTGCCTTCACCAACATAAGCTGAATTTACAATATCGTCCACTGTATCTGAAATCATTCCAGTAATCAATTCCTTAAGATTTTCATTTTTCAAAATGGCATCTCTTTGTTCATAGACAACTTCCCTTTGAGTATTGTTTACATCATCATATTCAATAAGGCTTTTTCTTGATGAAAAGTTTCTACTTTCAATACGTTTTTGCGCATTTTCTACAGATTTACTGATTTGTTTATGACGGATTTCCTCATCTTCGTCAATTTTTAACATTTTCATCATTGCTTTTAACTTATCCCCACCAAACAATCTCATCAAGTCATCATCTAGCGACAAATAAAATTCAGATGTTCCTGGATCTCCTTGACGTCCAGCACGTCCTCTTAACTGATTGTCAATACGTCTGCTTTCGTGTCTTTCAGTTCCTAAAATAAACAGTCCTCCAGCTTCAATAACCCGTTTTTTATCCTCTTCACATTCCTTCGCATAAGTTTTATAAACATCTTCATATTCTGGTGTTCCCTTAACTGCAACTTTTGTAGCAAAAGACTCTGCATCTCCACCAAGTTTTATATCTGTTCCACGTCCTGCCATATTTGTCGCAATCGTTACTGTTTTAAAACGCCCAGCCTGCGCTATGATTTCCGCTTCTCTTTCGTGATGTTTTGCATTTAATATTTCATGCGGAATTTTTGCCTTTTTAAGAAGTGCTGATACTTCTTCAGAATGTTGTATTGAAGCTGTACCGACAAGAACTGGCTGTCCCTTTTCATAAAGCTCTTCTATTTTTCTTGCAATTGCTTTATATTTAGCATTTTTATTCATATAGATTACATCTGGCAGGTCAACTCTGGCTACAGGTCTATTTGTAGGCACTACAATAACTTTTAACTTATAAATTTGTTTAAATTCATCTTCTTCTGTTTTTGCAGTCCCTGTCATTCCAGAAAGTTTTTTTCATACATTCTAAAATAGTTTTGCAGTGTAATTGTCGCAAGTGTCTGATTTTCCCCTGCAACTTCCAATTTTTCCTTAGCTTCTATAGCCTGATGCAGCCCATCTGAATAACGTCTTCCTTCCATAAGACGTCCAGTAAATTCATCAACTATAATAACTTCATTATCATCGTTAATAATATAATCTCTATCTAGTTTAAATAATTCCTTTGCCTTCAATGCCTGTGTCAAAAAATGTGTCAGTTCAACATATTCTGGCGAATACAAATTTTCAATTTTCAATATTCTTTCAACATTTTTAATCCCTTTATCAGTAATCGTAACCGTATGCGACTTTTCATCAACTTCATAGTCTTCCCAGTCTTCATCAGGGATAACTGTATTTTTCTTATCTTTAATTTCTTCAGTCTTGTAACTTCTTTTAAGTTTTTTAGCAACTTCTGCAAAAGTGTTATACCACTCTGTAGTTTCTTCAGCAGCTCCCGAAATAATAAGCGGCGTTCTCGCTTCATCAATCAAAATCGAATCTATTTCATCGACAATAACATAATTATGCCCACGTTGAACCTTCTCATCAAGTTCTCCAACCATATTATCTCTCAGATAGTCAAATCCAAATTCATTGTTAGTTCCATAAGTAATATCACAGTTATATGCATTTTTTCTTTGTTCTGGCGTAATATTTCCAACAACAACTCCTGAAGTTAGCCCTAAAAACTCAAAAAGTCCAGCCATAATATCTCTATCCCGCTTTGCAAGATAATCATTAACCGTTACAACATGAACTCCTTTTCCTGGCAATGCGTTTAAATAAATTGCAAGTGTTGACATAAGGGTTTTTCCTTCCCCTGTCTTCATTTCCGCAATGCTTCCCTTATGCAGAATCATTCCACCAATAAGCTGAACATCATAATGACGCATTCCTAATAGTCTTTTAGCAGTTTCTCTCACTGTCGCAAATGCTTCCACCAATATGTCATCAAGTGACTCCTTTGCCAGTCTTTCTTTAAATTCCACAGTTTTTATGCTGCAGCTGCTCATCTGTCAGTTTTTTCAAAAAAATCAGTTCAATTTCATTAATTTTATTTACCAATTTCTGCATTTTTTTATTTCTCTATCATCTGATGTACCAAATATTTTTTTCTCCTAATTTTTTTAACATATTTTTATAATTTTTTTCCTTTCTCATATTAAATTTTTTTCAAATTATATATTAAATCCATTTTATTACAAAATATTCAGTTTTTATTCACGTATTCTCAAATTATTCTCATTCTTTTTACTAAAAAAGCATAAATATCTTGGGAATCTCCAGAAATTTTACCATCATCCTGATAATTTTTTTATTTACAAAATAAATAATATCCTGATTCCCTTTAAACAAAAAAACAAGTTATTATTATTTTTTTCCTTTTCCTTCCTTTTTCCCAATCTTTTTCCAGTTCTTGTGTAAAGCGCCTATTATCCCTGCTCTTAAACTGATTAATCTTCACAATCAGATCCCTAATATCTTCATGGCTCAAATTGTTCTCATTTACAAAAAAACACTCAATTTATGGCTAAAACTAGGCGTTCCTATCAAACTTGAATAAGTCATCATAAAAAAATAATACAAGTCATCACAAGCATTATACTTTTTTTCTTCTATCTATAATCATCTTTTTCATTATTATTTTTTTATTCCTCTAAATTAAGTTATATATTTTAGTCAAAATTTACTTATTATATCATTTATTATGCCTTTTTGTCTATTGTACTTATATTTAATATTTTTTTATATTTAATTTTAATTATCTAACTTAAAAAAATTACGACAATCTATTTCTAAAAATCCTCATACGTAAATCTTCTAATAACTTCAACTCCGCCTTTTTTTCAGTATAAACCGCAATCGCAGGCAAATTTATCCCATTAAAAGTATTTGTCTTTACCATACTGTAATGTGCCATATCAGTAAAAATCAGCTTATCTCCCACTTTTACCGGCTCATCAAAGGAATAGTCACCAATTATATCTCCAGCAAGGCAAGTAGGCCCTCCCAATCTATAAGTATATTTTTCTCCTGGTATTCCTGAACCAAAAAAATAAATGGACGATACGGCATTTCAATTACATCTGGCATATGGCAGGAAGCTGAAGTATCCATCAACAAAATATCCATCTCATTTTTTTGTAATATCCAAAACTTCTGAAACCAAGAATCCCGTATTTAGCGCAACTGCTTCACCAGGCTCCAAATAAACTTCAACATCATATTTTTCTTTAATATAATTTATCCATTTTATAAGTTTCTCAACATCATAATCCGCCCTTGTAATATGATGTCCGCCCCCAAAATTCAGCCATTTCATATCATACAAATATTTTCCAAATTTTTTTTCAAAAATCTTCAGCACATTTTCCAAGGCATCTGAATTTTGCTCACAAAGCGCATGAAAATGAAATCCATCCAATCCTTCAAGCTCATCTTCCCTAAAATTTTCAAGCGTCACTCCAAATCTAGAAAATCTTCCCGCAGGATTATAAATTTCTGTTTCAACTTCAGAAAATTCTGGATTCAATCTAAGCCCGCAACTAATTTTCTTGCCATTTTTTTCTTCAAATTCCCTTACTTTATCTTTAAATTTTCTCCATTGATTAAAGGAATTAAACACAATATGATTTGTAATTTTCCATAATTTCATCAAATTCATCTTCCCTGTAAGATGGATTAAAAAAATATGAGTTTCAGTTTTTCTTTCCGTATTTTTTTCAATTCCATTTCCTCATACCCAAGTCTTGCTTCAAACAGCGAACTTGCCGTAGTTCCATTCAAATATTTTTCCAATTAGCGGATAAAAAAATAAAACATTGAAAATCCCTTTTTGTGCAAGCAATATTTTACATCCTGTCCTGTCAATTACACTTTTTCAATATTTCAAGATTTCTTTTTAAGCAATCTCTCATCTACTATAAACGCTGGCGTTGGCAAATTTGTTATATCCATATCAATATATTTATTTTTTTGGCATTTTTTTATCATCTCCTTTTTATATTCTTAAATTATTTTTTAAAATTTTATTACAACATCTTTTTATCTTTCAATTTTTTTATTTTTTTAATAATACTGTTTTTCGTTTTACTATAAATTCTGTTTAACAATAAATCTTTATCTCTTGCTAGAAAATAAATAAATTATGTTTTTAATAGAATTATTAATACAGGAAAAAAATAAAACTGTCAATTTACTGTGAACTACTCCCGTTTTTAGAAGCAGGAGCTTCTTGGGAAGTATCTGCTTTTGTTAGCCAAATATATTTACCAAGCTCTTCGGGCAGTCCCTGCCCTGTTTTTTTATTTCCTAATATTTCAACATTTCTTTTCCAACACCTCTTATATTCAGTACCGCATTGTAATCTCTATCAATTTCAATCCCGCAGCACTCACATTTATAACTTCTTTCTGATAATTCCAGTTTCTCTTTAACATTTCCACATTTACTACAAGTTTTCGACGATGGAAACCACTTATCTATCTTCAAAAATTTCTTTCCTAAAAACATCAGTTTATACTCAAGCATTCTCAAAAACATTCCCCATCCATTATCTCCTACACTTTTCCCAAAATTTAATGCCTGGCTCATCCCTTTCATATTCAAATCCTCAACAACCACAGCATTATAATCTTCAGACAATTTTTTCGATAATTTATGCAAAAAATCTCTTCGGCAATTTTTGATATACTCATGCAATTTTGATATTTTCGCTTTTTGCTTATACCAATTTTTAGAAAATTTCACTTTTCTCGATAATGATTTCTGTAATTTTTTCAATTCTTCTTCCAACATCCTAAAATATTTTGGATAATCAGCCCTTTGGTTTTCAGAACTGACAAATAATTCAGACATTGAAAAAAATCAAGTCCAATTACTTTATCATTACTTGGGATTTTTTTGAATTTCTTTTTCAAATTCTGTCAAAACAGAAACATAGTAATTTCCATTACTATTTGTCAATGTTACCGACTTTTATTCTATAATCCACTGGTATTTCTCTATGATATTTTAATTTTTATTCTTTTTCAATTTTGGCAAAACCAAATATTTTGTTTCCTCAATTCGTATTGAATTATTCACACAATTTGTCGTATAACTTTTAACATTATTCTTTTTAGATTTGAACCTTGGAAATTTCGCTCTCTTCTGAAAAAAGTTCGTAAACGATCGTCTTACATTTAATTGAGCATTTGAAAGTGCCAAACTGTCCACTTCTTTTCAAAAAAATTGATTTTTCACTTTTCAAACTGGCAGGTGTAATTATTTTATTTTTCCCAGTTTCTTCATAAAATTTATTTGCAACATACAAAATCGTATTGTAGACAAAACGAACACATCCAAAAGTCTTGTTTATCAACAACTCCTGCTCCTTATTTGGATAAATTCTGTATTTGAATGCTAAATTATATTTCATAAAATTACACCTCCTTTTTGATTTTTGAATATTATTTTTAATTATTTCTTTTAGAGATTTTTATCATTAATGATTTCTCTTCGATATTTTTATACAAAAAAATTGTATCATAAGAGTATCCTTTTTTTCAATTTTTTTACAAAAAGCAATTCATCTCCCACTTGTAGAAAGCCTACGACTTCTTGCTATCTTTTTGTTAAAATTGAAAATATAAATATAAAAGAGTACGAAAAAAATCATTATTTACCTCCATTATTTCGAGAATTCTTAGTTCCAGGATATACATACAAATTTGTATGTCCAGTAATAGATACATATGGATTTACAGGGTGTGTAAATATCTTTATAAAAATTTTTACACACCCAAAATTTTTAGATATATTTTAATATTGATTTTATAATTATTATTAAAAAAATATTATTATTATTGTCCAAAGAAATATTCCCACGATTGCTACCTCTTTTTGGTTGTCCTATATCTCCTTCTCCATAAAGGTTTAAAAATTTTTGTGCTTTTTAAATACTTTTATTTTTTTCCAGGAAATTTATTTTTAATTTCTTCCTTTGTTAAGTTAAATTTAGCTTCGTTTTTCATTATCATAGTTTATATAAAAATAACCTTTATATTTTTAATTCTTTTTTTACAATCAAGATAAGCATATTTATCTGTTCCAACTTCTCCTATGAGATATTTATCTTCATAATCAGAAATTTTTTTACAACAATACAGTTATTGTAAGTTTCTTTATTTACTATTTTTTTAAAAAAATTGAACTTGAGTTATTGCCCCATCCAAAAATTACTTAATATATAATATTTGTTTATGTACATATAAGTATTTCGAATATATTCTTCTCCTATTATAATATAAGTGTAAAGAATACCAAACACTAAAATAAACAAAAAAAGATATTTACTGTTTTTTATCATTTTTTTACCTCTTTTTCTTAGCTGCTCTCTTTTTCATATCTTTTTAAAAAAATGATTGTATTCCCAAGGATCTATTTTATTTATGTTATTAATTTCATTATTTTTTTACTTATATTCATGGAATTTTTTTATTTCATTTTTTTATTTTTTTGTTGGAGATTTCCCTTTCACTAAATATCTTAATTCTTTTAGGAAATAGGTTATGCTTTTTCATTGGAGTGCCCTCAAAAAAATTTAGACTATTTTTAAGCAATTTCTTTGTTTCCTTTCTTTATGGCTTTCTTCGTATTCATTTGGACTTATAAATCCTATTTTACTGTGTATTTTGCTATTATTATACCATATTTCTATATACTTGTATATTCTAGTTCTTGAACTTTCTAAATTTTTCAAATTTTTTTCATTATGTACATATTCTTTTTTTCAATGTTGCATGGAATGATTCTATACAGGCATTATCATAAGGATTCCCTTTTCTACTATAAGATATGATTATACCTTTTTCTACACAAAATTTACGATATTCTTTACTCATATACTGGCTTCCTCTATCTGTATGTATTATTAGATTAATTGTATCTCCTCTTTTATATATCGCCATTTTTTTAAAGTGTCCATCACTAATTTTATATCCATAAATTTTTCCAACCTTATGTGATATTATTCTTCTGCTGTGCAAATCCATTATACTTGATAATAGTACCATCCGTCCTTTTTTTGTCCAAATATATGTTATATCACTTACCCATTTTTCTAATGATTTTTTTGTTCTTCCTTCTTCCAGCAACTCTAAAATTAACATTTTAAATTCATCGGTTTTTGGGTACACTCCAAAAATAAAAAAATTCGATAAACATTTTTTTACTAGAAAAATTAAATTAATTTTTAGCTTTCAGTAACTTATGCATATCGAATTTTTTTATTATTATTTTATTTAATTAATCAGTCCTCAATGCCTCCATTGGTTCCAATGCAGCAGCCTTTTTTTAGCTGGATAAACTCCAAATACTAAACCTATCATTGTTGAAACAAATATACATACAAATACTATTACAGGGCTTAATATTGGTGTTGTTTTTTTATAAAAAAATTCCTATTAATAAAAGCTAGTAAATATCCGATAATTACTCCAACTATTCCTCCAAAAAAATGTTAAAATTACAGCTTCTATCAAAAAAATTGTATAAGAATATGAATCGTTTTTGCTCCAATTGCTTTTTCTTAAACCAACTTCTCTAATTCTCTCTGTAACACTTACAAGCATTATATTCATAACCCCAATTCCGCCTACAAAAAGTGAAATGGCAGCTACTCCACTTATAAAAAAAGCGAAAGCATATTAAGAATATTATTAAATTCATCTAATCCTTGACTTGTTGAATTCACGCTATAAGTATCAGTTTCACTTCCACGAGTTTTTCATTTTTTTCTTTTTACGATTTCCATTACTCTGCTCATCTCATTAGCATCTGTAGCTTTTTACTTGTAATGCAGTAAATTTATCTTGCTCATTTCCTTCCAGATAATTTAAATAATTGTTTGGCAAAAAGGCCCATCGAAGGGCATCTGATCTCCACCTCCCATGCTGGAATATGGATTTTTTTAAATACTCCTACAATTGTAACTGTTTCACTATTCTTTCTAAAATTTAATGTCAATTTTTTCCCTATTGGATTTTCATCAGGAAACATTTGATCTGCTGTTGTATTGTCAATTATAACATATCTTCCATCTTTTCTGTATTCATTTGGTAAGAACTTTCTCCCTTTTACTATCGTATAATTTGACATCTTAAAATAATCTTCTGTCACTCCAGTTCCTGTAAACATTTTATCAGAACCATCGTTTGTAGATAATCTTGCAAAAAGTGCTAGATGTAGGCGTTACAGCTTCGACTCCTTCCATATTCTTCAATTCTGCAATATCTTTTTTTGTGTCAATAAATCCTGCGATTTATAAGTTTGACCTGGTGAAGTATCAATTGATATTTCAAAGTTTGATACTCCCAGTTTATTCAAATCTCCAGTGATATTTTCTTTAACTCCTGCTCCAAGCGATGACATCATTACAACAGAAGATATCCCAATTATTATTCCTAGCATTGTCAAAAAGGAACGCACTTTATAGCTAAATAAATTTGATACTGATAATTTTAATAATTCCATAAAATCCATTTCTACTACACTCCTCTCCTATGCTGAACAATCTCATCTTCTTCTATAACACCATCTTTTAATCTAATAATTCTCTTACAATGTTCTGCCACATCTTCCTCATGCGTAACCATTACAATTGTTGTTCCACTATCATTAAGTTTCTTAAAAATTTCCAAAACTTCTTCTCCAGATTTTGAATCCAAATTTCCAGTTGGCTCATCTGCCAAAAGAATTTTTGGATTATTAATTATCGCCCTTGCAATCGCAACTCTTTGTCTTTGACCTCCAGACATTTCGTTTGGCTTATGATAAATTCTTTCTCCAAGTCCCACACTTTCTAGTGCTTCTGTTGCTCTTTTTATACGTTCAGCCTTTTTCACTCCTGCATAAAGTGCTGGAAGAGCCACATTTTTCAACTGCTGTCATTTTTTTGGTAATAAATTAAAAGTTTGAAACACAAAACCTATCTTTTTTTATTTCTTACTTCAGCAAGTGCATCCCCTTTTATCGTTGAAACATCTTGACCATCTAAAATATAAAGTTCCAGATGTAAGACTATCAAGGCATCCTAAAATATTCATAAGCGTTGATTTACCACTTCCAGAAGGCCCCATAAAAGCCACATATTCTCCTTCCTTAACCTCCAGATTCAATCCTTTTTAAAACCTTTAATTCTATATTCCCATTTTTATATATTTTTCACAATATCACTTACTTTTTATCATATAAATCTTCCTAAATTCAAAAATAATTTTAAAAAAACTATCTTGGTGGTCCTCCAGGTCCTCCTCCTTGTCTTGGTTTATCATCTTTTTTTCATTTTTTTGTGGATTTTTCATCTTTATGTTTTTTTGGATCAGCAATTTTTTTATCTTTTTGACCATCTTTAAGTGTCTCATCCGCAACAGTAATTACCTTTTTCTCCCAACGATACTCCAGAAGTTATTTCATAATACGAATCATCATTTAATCCTACTTTTACTTCTCTTTTCGAAACTTTATTACCTTTCCCTACAACAAAAACATAATATTTACCATTTTCATTAATAACAGAACTATATGGCAATTTTGTCACATTTTTACTCTCTTTATAAAAAATCGTTGCTTTTATCGTAACACCTGGCTTTCAATCCTTTAGTTTCATTCATTTTTGATTTTTCACAACTGTATCACTTTCATCAAGTGATGAATTTTTTTAGCTACTCCAGAAATTTGTGACACGTATCCCTCTAATTTTTCTCCATCAGGTAAAACATCCGATGTAATCTCTACTCTTTGACCTACTTCTACATTTTTTACTTCTGTATCTGACAAACTCACTTCCACTCTCATATTTTTGCGAATCTGATACCTTAAATAAAGTTGTCTCTGTATTTACTTTTATAGTTTTTCATCAGCCGTCATTTCTGTAATAACACCATCTACTGGACTTGTTATCTCATTTTTTTATTAATGCCAAAGTCTTCTTTCAATGTTGCTAATTCTAATTTCGCAGTTTTTTTAGAGATGTTCTCGCATCCTCAATATTAGCTCTTTGCTCACTGTCAACATTATCTAAATCCAATCTAGAATTTCTCAGAGCCTTTCTCGCATCATCCACATTAACTCTAGTTTCTCCACCAACCTTATACAGTTCTTCAGCATTATGCAAATCCCTTTGATTTTTTGCTGAATTGCTAAACTTTGGGATTCTTTTTTTCTTCTGAGCGCACTTTGAGCATCAGCTAGATTTCGTTCATATTTTTGTATCTCTAAATTTTTCATTTGTATTCTTCTCAAAGTTTCATTCTTATCAACTGGATAAAACGTTACAACAACATCTCCCTTTTTGACATTATCCCCTTCTTTAAAAAATACTTTACTAACTCTTTGACTTGCCGTCGTATAAACAGACATTACATTGTCTGACACAACTTGCCCTGTTTTTTTGATACCGATAATGAAATATCTCCAGATTGCACAGTTGTAACTTCATATTCAGATTCATTATCTTTCTTTCCACAAGACACCATCATAATCATCATAGTCAACATTATCAAAATTTTATAAAAAAATTATTTTTTTATCTCTAGAATTCTTTTTCTCCTCGTTTCAATCATCTTGGCTATTCCAGAAATTTGTGTATTCATTTCCACAACATCACCACTTTCTTATTTCTTAAATTTTTTTATATTCCAATTTTTTTACTTATAATATTTTATTTTTTTCGTAAATGCCGCCAATTCATTTTTTTAGCCGTTTCATAATCAATTACAGCCTTTTTATAATTATTTCGTTTTTTTCTACATAATTTGAATAAGTATCAACTCCCAATTCATATCTTTTTCGCATAAATTTCATACTCTTTCTTCTTAATATTCATCGTATTTTTCTGCAGTTAATTCATTCGTCTGATAAGTTGTATAAGTTATCATCTGCTGTCCAACATTTGATACCAATTCATTTTTTTCTTCTGTTCATACTGTAATTCTAATTTTTTTCTTTTTCATTTTTCAAATCTTCAATCGTATCATTATCTTTTTAAAAGTTTTAGAAACAGAAAGTCCCACAACAACCGAATGATCCTTTAATGAATAACCCAAATCTCCTGTCAATTTTTGGATATTTATAATCAATATTCTCTTTTTTTAATTTGCTCTTCATTAAGTTTTCGTATTTAATTCTATTGCTTCTGCTTCTGATAATCTAAGCTCATAAAAGTCTTCTTTTTTTCAATTCCTCCTCTTCAAATCATCCAATTTTTTTCTTTTTTTCAGGCAATTTAACATTGTAAATCATAAACTGCTCTCCCAAAATCTTTAATTCTCTACCAAGATTATCATACTTCAACTGCGAATTTTCATACTCTGTTTTTGCCAACTCATAGTCATATTGAGACGCTGTTCCAACCTCATATTTTTTAGTTTGAATCGCATAATCTTTTTTTGTATCATCCACCGTAAGTGCTTCCTGCTCAATCTCCTTCTGCTTATTTTTTTATAATTTTTATACAAATCAATCAAATCACGGATCTCTCCATTTTTAGTAGTTTCATTTGTAATTTTTTTGAATATCACGAGAAATTTGATTTGTTTTTTTATTATAACTATTATCACTATATCCAAAATAATCATTCAAAGTTTTAGAAATTCCAATTTTATTTTCTGTAAGTTCCTTAGTCCTAAAATTATAACTATTTTTTTATAATAAAAATTTCCATACTTCACATTATTATCCATCGTCAATCCATTAGCCTGACCATGCAAACGAATAATTCTCATCTGAATTTACACTGACTTTCATTCCAATCACCATTTTTTTAAAGGCTTTTTTTCTTTAATATCATACTTTTTCATATTTTTTTCTCATTTATTTTTTTGTAGTATATGAATTTTTTTCATATTCTGCAATTAAAGTCATCTACACTGACTGCAAAACTCCTCAGTCCTAAAATAAATGAAACAAATAAAACTTGAAACTTTCTATTTATTTTTTTACCATTTACTCTCCTTTCTTTTTTAGTTACTTATCTTTTCTCAGATTTAAGTTAAAAAAATTATAACATTTTTTTGTCTTATTTTTACCATTTATTTTTTTGACAAAATTGTGTTTTTTTCACTAAAAAAATAATCACCATTTTTACAATAGTGATCATTTAGTTAGAAACTATTTTTTAAAATAAATCTCATTCTCATCTTCCCCAATTTCTACGCTGCATTTAGCCCCAAGCGGAACCGTAACTAGATCAGGCTTTTCATGTCCGCTTTCAAGCCCATAAATTACAGGTTTTTCGTAATCTTTAAAAAATCTTTCAAAAAGATCCATCAGCTCATAATTTTCCCCATAAGTATTCTCACATCCTGCAAAATTTCCAAATAAAACTCCATTACAATCATCAAATTTCCCAGCATATTTCAAATGAGTCATCATTCTATCAATTCTGCTTATTTCCTCCTCAATTTCCTCAATAAAAAGTATTTTCCCCTTTGTATCAATTTCATAATCAGTTCCCAAAGTTGTAACAATTATTGATAAATTCCCTCCAACTATTTCACCGCTTATTTTTTTATTTTCAAAATCTTTCTTATTTAAGAGTAAAATTTTTCTTTTTCCATTCCACTTTCTTCATCTATCGGATTTTCAAATTTCCATTTTTCTCCTTTTTTCTTATCTAATACATCCAAAAAAGATTTTTTCGTAAAATCACTGAAATCATCAAACATATTCGATTTTACCATCGGTCCATGAAAAGTTCCCAAATTACACTTCTGATTAAAAACAATATTCAAATTAGTAACATCGCTATATCCTACAAAAACCTTCGGATTATTTTTTATCAATTCATAATCCAGCTTATCCAAAAGCTGTGAAGCACTAAACCCACCTTTCACGCAAAAAATCCCCTTAATCTCATCATCAGAAAAAGCTCTATGCAAATCCTTTACTCTAATTTCAGGTGTTCCCGCCATATATCCACCAATATCTTCAAAAAGGCTCTCCCCCAGCACAGGCTCAAATCCCAACTTTTTTACAACTTCCTTACATTTCTCAATATCTTCCCCTAGAATAGGCGAAGAAGTACAGACTAAAAATACTTTATCTCCTCGTTTTAATGGTTCTGGAAAATTCATCTTCACACTCCTTATTAAATTAAAATCGAACTCAAAAATTATGACTATTTAACCCAAACCTTAAGTTTATATAATTTTTAATAGTTCAATTTCTTAATCTTAATCTACTCTCTAACAAGGGATTTTTGACCTCTTGTGATTATAGATAGTCTTTATATCTTTTTACTTTTTATAATTTTTCTAAAATTATATTTTTAATTTTTAAAGACAACTTTTTGTAACAATTTTTCTTTTTATTTTCACATTCTTCTTCATTTTCAGAATCCAGAATATCAAGTTCAGGTTTATGCACATCATTTGGAAAAAACACAAGCACATCTCCATTTTCAATAATAATATCAAACAATTTATTCCCTTCTAAAATAACCAAATCTCTTTCAGGGTCAAAACTTTTTTCCTTCATATTATGAATATCGTTAAATGCAACCCTTTCACTTCCATCAATCATAATTTGCACATCCAAATATCTCTTATGGCTTTCCCAAAATTTATCATTCTCCTTCTTCGTAAAATATTTCCCTACATTCATCTTAATTCCATTATAATCAACATCATAGCTTCCATTTTCCAGCGACAAGATCTTCTCCCTATTTTTTCCAGCATAATCAATACAAAATTGAATATCCTTTGTCAGGCTGCTGTTTTTGCAATTTGTCATTTATATTTGTAAAAAAATCATTTTTATTTTTCTCCTTTTCTTCATTTTTTTAGTCATTAGATATTTTCAATAACCTAAGACTTTTTTTATCTTTACAAGGGATTCAAGACCCCTTTGCTTTAAGATATTTATTTTATTAAATTCTAAATTTCTATGATTATCGAACAAGTATTTGTAAAAATTTAAAAATTCCAATAAATATAGCACTATTTTTCCTGTAAAACATAAAATTACAAAAAAATTATTTAGAAAGATTTTTTTAATTCTATCCAAATTTGAAGTTGAAATCCTGTATATTTTTCAATCCACAGCTTTTTTTAGCTTGTAATATGCTGAATGAGAGTTGTAAGATGTATCAAAATATTACGATATCTGAATTTTTTTAATTTATCTGAGTTTCTAAAAACAGCTGTAGCATGAATAAATTCTATCTTAAATCCCTTTTTTTCCTTCGCATATTTTTTTCAGCTTTTTTTCAATAACTTTTTTTGACTCCATCTACCACCAACTACTTTTTACATTCTGATTCGTCAAGTCTATCGTCTTTTTCTTCTGACAACTCTTTTTATATTCACATTTTCAACTACTTCAATATTCTCATCCTGTTCCATATTTTTCAATTTCTTTTTTTCAAGACTTTTTTTATCCGAATATTCAATTTTTTTCAATTTCTTTTTTTCTGTTTTTTTCAATAGTCTTTTCAGCCTCTTTATTCCTGTGCTTTTCTCAAATCTTCCTTCAACTTTTTATTTTTCTTCTTCAAGTTTATCACAAATAGAATTTAAAAAAATTTATTTTCCTGCTCAATTCCCTCAATATCAGTAATTATCTCTTCCAAATCCCTTTCTTTTTCACTAACCTTATACGAATTTATATTAAAAACTCAAATCCTCTCTTAAAATTTTTTTCTCATCAAAAAAATATTCCTTCATTTTTTTCATCAAAAAAGCTGATAAATTCTGCTGAAACATTAAATTTTCTATTTTCTTCATCAAATTCCAAACCATATTTTTTTGTGATAATTTTTTTCCAAATTTCTCTTCTTAACATTTTATATTTTGCACTTATACTCTCTTGAAATTCCTTCTCAAAATCCCTCATTTTTCCAGTTCTTCCATAGCTTCTTTCAAAAATGTCTCTTTTCCCCAATATTTCCTGCTTATTCTCTTTCAATTTCTCAATATATTTAAAAATATTCTTCCTTGAAAAAAATCCAAAAAAATTCAACCAGTTTATTCGTACTTAAAACATACATTATCATTTGCTCTGGATTCAATCCTCTTCCGTTTACCCTTAAAATTTTATCCCTCTGAAATTCCCTCAAATAGTCTTCTTTCACAAAAATTCAAACATTTCTTTTCAACATAAGAATTATTTGTTTCTATAATTTTTTTCTCAAAAAAATCTTTATTTGACTCATCAATTTTTCCCAATAATATCAATTTCTCTCTCAAAAAAATTGAATTCTTATTAAACGGTTTACCAAATTTCTTTTCCAACAGCTCATTATTAAAATTATCGACCAACAAATCAAAAAAATATTCTCATTTATAGATTTCAATTTTTTTCTATCAGTAACGAAATTTTTTTCATTATTTCTTGTCATTTTTATCCCTTTCTCCAGTTATTTTTTTAATTATAGCAAAACTGATTTAAAATTGAACTCAAAAAGTTGTGGCTATGTTTACTAAAACCCTAATTATATGATTCTTAATAGCTAATTTGAACAGATTTCAAGCATATTTGTAAAAAGTCGATAAAATCAAAAGATATGTTCAATAATCTAAATTTTTTTATCTTTAAGGAGTCTAGATTCCTTACTTTCAGAAATATTTATCTTATTAAATTCTAAGTTTGTGTAATTATTGAACATCTAATTAATCCAGTATTTTTTTAAAAATTACAGCTGTCTTTATCATTTTTTTATTTTTTTCTAAAATCTCTTTTTTCCAAAAATAATTTTATCAATTTTGCCTTTCAAATTTTTCATCATAAAAATCCTCAACCGTAACAATTTTACTATTTTTTTATTCAAATTTTTTTCTCCCAAAATCTTTTTAAAATATGGTCGCAAAAACTTATTTATTTCAAGCACGGCTTTTTATTTCTCCTTTATTTTTTTCCAAATATTTTTCCAAATGTTCTAAAACAAAGCAATTTTGTTCCATCAAAAGTTTGAATCGTATTTATTTTTCCAAATTTTAAAAACTCCCTTGTTTGTGAAATAAGCCAAGGATTTCCAATTATTCCACGTGAAAGTATTATGCCGTCAAGATTGCATGAAGATATTTTCTGCTTTATTTCAATAGGCTCAAATAAATCCCCATTTCCAAAAAATTCTATATTTCTTGGCATCTTGCTTAATCTTTCAACAATTTCCCAATTTGCAGTTCCAGAATACATCTGTTTCTTTGAGTCCGCCCATGAACACAGATAAAATCAAGATTATATTTATTTGCCAGTTCCAGAAAAATCTCAGGATTTTGAAAATCCTTATATCCAACACGAATTTTTAAAGAAATATCAGCCTCGATGCCCTTAGTTTCCAAAAGCACCTTCTCAACCACTTCAAAATTCTCTAAAAGTGCCGATCCTGCCCCATTTTTTATAATCTTAGGCTGCGGACACCCCATATTTATATTAATTTTTTTCTAAATCCAAAAATCCTTCAATTTCAAAAATTCCAGAAACCAGCTCATTTTTTTATCCCCACCAAAAATTTGAGTCCCTGTTTTTTTCCTTATCATCACATTTCAAAAAGCTCATTTACAGTAATTTCATCTTCACGATTCAATAAATTAGCATTTACCATTTCAGTAAACAAAAAAATCAGGCTCAAACTTTTTCAAGTATTTTCCTAAAAAGAATAATCAGTAACGCCCGCCATCGGAGCAACATATATTTTCATAAATTCTCCCAAATCCTATTCTTCTCTAACTTTATTCTTCTTTAGCCATTTGTAAAAGCATGTAAAATCCAATTAATTTTTTTCATTTTTCCAATTTTGCCAAAAAAATTCCTAATTTTTTTAATAGATATTTTCAATAACCCTAAATCTTTTAACTATACAAGGAGTTAAAATCCCTTATTTCAGGATATTTATTTTATTAAATTCTAAGTCTAAGCAGTTTTAGTATAAACTCTTATTTCTATTAATTTTTGCTTTTACAATTATTTATCCGCTTTTTATTATATATTCAATTTCCTCAAAAAAATCAAATTAATTTTTTTAATTTTATCTTTAAAGCATTTTTGGATTTTTATAATATTGATTATTGACTTTCAAAAAAAGTTATAGTATACTTATAACGAAATAAAAAAATTCAATATAATTCAAAGTTTTCTAAATTTATTATAAAAGGAGAAAATTATGAGAATAAAAAAACTAATTATTAAACTAGGTGTTATTTTACTATTATTTGGAAGTGTCGCCTGTAAAAAAATAAAAAAATACTGAATTGGAAAAAGAAAATTGCAAATTTAGAAAAAGCAAAATGCTGAATTGGCTAAAAAGGCAGCAAGAGCAGCAAAAATTTAGTAAGTATCAAGACAAATGAAATAAAAAAAGAAAAAAAGGCAGAAATACCTTCAAAAACCTAAAAAAATTTTAAATTATGAAGGAAAAATTAGAAAACAGAATTTCAAACTACGAAGCCAAAAAGAGATAAAATAAGCGATGAAAATGGATGGAGTGTTGAAGAAACTCAAGCAAATGAAGCTCTTAACGAAAAATTAGATGATGAGCTTACTAAAGTTTACAATTTAATTATGGAAAGATTACCAGAAGAAAGAAAATAAAACTTAGAAATGAACAAAGACAATGGCTAAAAATAAGAAAAAGAAAAAGTAGAAAATTCAAACAATGATGAAGATGGAAAATTCTATGATGGGCGGAAGAGCAGCTGGAAATGTGGAAATAATGACTTATCAAGAAATTTACAAAAAGACAGATTATTTGAATTTGCAAGAATATATGATAATATGGATTAATAATCTTTTTCAGAAGGAAAAAGTAACAAAATGAAAAAAATAAAAATTTTTTTATGTTAGGAATTTTAGCACTAATATCAATAAATGCAAATGCTGGAGAAGCAAAAATATAATAATAAAATTTCAGATGAAATAAAAGGAATCAGTTCTCAAAATATTTACGACAGCAACAATAATTATGCTAATGCTTACTATGACAGTTATGACGATGAAGATGATGACTATTATTACTATGATGAAGATGAAGATGAAGATAATGATAACGACTATTATGATGAAGATGACAACGATGATGATGGAGATTATTATTACTATTATGAATATGATGAGGAAGACTAGGATGATTTAGTTTTATTTTAAATAGAAAAAAATTTATAATATCCTAAGAAAAAGCAATAAATTATCAAGAAGGAAAATATTCAAAATGAAAAAAATATTTATTTCTTTACAACAAAACATTTTCAAAGCCAAAAAAATTAAAAATAATATAAAAAAATATTGTATAATCCAACTGAAAGTTAAAAAGAGTAAATTTTAAGGAGGAGTCAAAATGAAAAAAGTATTGGCAATTACTATGTTATCAGCATTGGCATTGGTTTCTTGTACTACTGCTGCTGATGGAACTAAGAAAATTAGTAAAACTGGAATTGGTGCTGGAATTGGTGCGGCTGCAGGAGCGGCTATTGGGCAAGTTATTGGGAAAGATACAAAAGGTACATTGATTGGTACAGCTGGAGGAGCTGCAGTTGGTGCGGCTATTGGAAACATTTTTGATAGACAGGAAAAAGAGTTAAAAGATAAATTACAAGGAACTGGTGTAGATGTAAAAAGAACAGGTGAAGGTGAAATTAAATTGACAGCACCTGAAAATATTACTTTTGATACAAACAGCTATGTGGTTAAACCACAATTTAGAAAGACATTGGATTCGGTAGCAACTGTATTAAATACTTATCCTGATTCAACAATTGTAGTTTCAGGACATACAGATACGACAGGAACTGATGCAATCAACAATCCACTTTCTGTAAATCGTGCAAGTTCAGTAGCATCTTACCTTGAATCACAAGGAATCTCAACTTCAAGAATAACTTCACGTGGTTACGGAAGCAAACAGCCAATTGCAAGCAATGCAACAGAAGCTGGAAGAGCTCAAAACAGAAGAGTTGAAATTGCTATAATTGCAAATCAAAAATAATTGAAAATTTTTTAGGAGTTTTTTCAAATTGAGTTTTGAATTAGCTCCTTTTTTTCTGCTTCTAATTATATTTTTTACTTAATTTATTTTCTTTAAATAATGAATTTATGCTATTTTTCCATTTAAATAGAAAACTAGTTGCATAATTCCTTATTAGCAAATAATGAAATATGGCTTCTATTTTTTTAAACAGGGTTTAGTATAAAATAAATTTCTATTTCAGGAGGTTTTTATGAGAAAAAAACATATTATCAAAATTTATAATATTAACGGGGCTTTTTATTTAGTTTTGCTTTTAAATGCTGGAAATAAGGAAAAATTTTAATAATTTTGAAAAAGTTTTTCAGCCAGAATGTCAAATAATCCAGATTATATCAGTTATGCGATAATTTCAGGAAACGGAAATAAATATCCTGTTCAGCTGAATGTTGGAAATTATCTGGCTTTTTATGCCTTCAAGATATGCGGCAATCAATGTTTATGAATTTTTATCCGATACTTTGAAAAAAAGATTTTTAAAATTATAAAAAAATAAATAAAAAGGGAAAAACAACGAATGAATCAAAAATTATAAAATATTCGCCAAATGATTTTTTTCTAATTATACAGAAAAATACAGATTCTGAAAAAAATCTGAAATGAAATCAATGGAATGGTATTTGCAGGCGTAAAAAAAAATGTCGGTGCAGGCGAATATAAAATAACTGCTTACGGAAACAAAGGAATTTCTGGCGGGATTGACAGTAAAGGATTAAATTGGCTGAAATTTAGCATTTATTCCGACAAATTCAGCATTTTATATAAAAATAAATAATGATAGAAATCTTGTATGGAGTCCAAATCGTGATTATAACAGTATTCAGTATACTTTTTTTCAATAGAAAATGAAAAAAATTGAAGTTGCAGATAAAAAGGAAAACATTATATGTCAATTTATCAAAAAGATAATTCCTTGTTTGTTGAAATGGCAAAATATAATGTTGAATTCAAAATAAATCAGGCTCAAAAATCAGCTGGAATATTGGATAAATCATAAATTAAAGTATGTAGAAAAGTATCAAGTTATTTAATAGAATTTACCAAATAAATTTTATAAATTTTTGAATTACATACTATTTTTTTATTTGAAATTCTAGTAAAAAAGTAGAAAATTGAAAAATATGGTATAAATACAACGTGATAGAATTTTTAAAACTAAAATAAAAATAAAAAAATAAAGAGAGGATTGATTTGATGAATGCGATTAATTATCAGCAGATGATATTTGGATTCTTAGGTGGATTAGGAATGTTTCTGTTCTGTATGAAATATATGGGAGATGGGCTGCAAATGGCAGCTGGAGATAGGCTTAGATATATTTTTGGACAAATATACAACTTCACCGTTTTTTTAGGAGTTTTTAGTCGGAATACTTGTGACAGCATTAATTCAGTCGAGTTCAGGTACATCAGTTATTACGATTGGACTGGTCGGAGCGGGACTTTTAAATTTACGGCAAGCTATTGGAATTATTATGGGTGCCAATATTGGTACGACAATTACAACGTTTATTATTGGATTCAACATTACCGAATATGCATTGCCAATATTATTTTTAGGAGCGGCATGCCTGTTTTTTGTAAAAAACAATTTTATAAATAATTTAGGAAGAATTTTATTTGGTTTTGGAGGAATATTCTTTTGCATTGACTTTGATGTCTAAAGCAATGGAACCGCTTAAACATTTGCCAGCATTTACAGAATTGACAGTAAGGCTTAGTCATAGCCCAGTTTTGGGAGTATTCATCGGAACAATGATTACAATGCTTTGTTCAAGCTTCAAGTGCTACAATCAGTATTTTTACAAAATGTCTATCAAGAACATCTTATAACATTAAAAGCTGCATTGCCTGTACTTTACGGAGATAATATAGGAACAACAATAACAGCTATACTTGCAGCAATTGGTGCCAATACTTCAGCAAAAAGGCTTGCATTGTCGCACACAATGTTTAATGTCATGGGAACAATATTCTTTATGATTATGTTATCGCCATTTTCAATTTTTGTAGAAAAAATGTCACAAATTCTTCATTTGAATCCAAAAGTTACAATTGCATTCGCACACGGTTCGTTTAATATCATAACAACAATTTTACTATTTCCATTTATTGGTCTTCTAGAATATATTGTCGTAAGATTGATTAAAGAAAAAGATGAAGATGTTGTAGAACATCAGCCACGATTTTTGGATGCAGCGCTAATTCATACACCAGCGATTGCATTGGGACAAGTAAAACAGGAAATGTTATCAATGATTTCAATTGCAGTAAAAAATCTTAGCAGATCAATTGATTTTTTCCATGAACATAATGAAAAAGTTGCTGAAAAGGTGGAAAAAACAGAAGAGGCAATAAATAATATTGATCAGGAAATTACAAAATATTTGACAACATTGTCACAGGAACATATAACTGAAAAAGATGGGGAAGAAATCAGCATGTATCTAGATATGTGCCGTGATGTGGAACGTATTGGAGATCATGCGATTGGAATTGTAAGAGATGTCAGATATGAAATTAAGAAAAAATTGGTATTTACTGAAACAGCTCATAAAGAAGTGCAAAAATTATTTTTTTAATTTCAAAAAGAAATAATAGAAACAGCTGAAGAAGCACTTAAAAATGATGACACAGAAAAAGCTTTTGCAGTAGTTGATTTACATAATAAACTTTATGCAAAAGAAAAAGAAGTAAGAAAAGCCCATATAAAACGTGTGAGCAAGCAGGAATGCGATGTAAAATCTGGACTTTACTATATAGATGTTGTGTCACATTTTACGAGAATCGGAGATCATGCTAGAAATTTAGTTGAAAAAATGATTGAAAATAAAACTGTTAAATAATAAATTTTAAAAGATAAAAAAACATGAAAATAGGCTAAGACTGCCTATTTTTTTGGAAAAAAATATTAAAATTTCAAATGTTCTTATGTTATATTGAACAGGTCTAATAAAATAGTTTGATAGAAAAAGTTTCTTATTTTGAAAAATAAAGAAAAAGACAGTGTTGAAAAAAAACTAATAAATATAGTAAAATAAATAGTAAAAGATAAAAAAATTTTGATTTAGATAAAAACATATAAATTTTTTTGATTTTTTTACATTTCAACAAAAAAATAAGTAAGAGAATTATTCTAAAAATTTGGGAGGAATGAATTATGGAAAACAATACTTTTGTAATTGTGGGGACACAATGGGGAGATGAAGGAAAAGGAAAGATAATTGATGTCTTATCTCCAAAAGCAGACTATGTGGTTAGATTCCAAGGAGGAAATAATGCAGGACATACAGTTGTTGTAAATGATGAAAAATTTATTTTACATTTATTGCCATCTGGGATTATTAATTCAGCTGGAAAATGTATAATTGGTGCTGGAGTTGTTGTCGATATCGAGGTTTTGCTTAAAGAAATAGATGAGTTGGAAAAAAGAGGGAAAAAGCTTGATAATTTATTTATTGATGAAAGAGCTCATGTGATAATGCCTTATCATATTGAGATTGACAAGGCGAAGGAAGAAGCGATGGGTGAAAATAAGATTGGGTACTACTCAAAGAGGGATTGGACCTTGCTACATCGATAAAATTGCTAGAAATGGAATTAGAATTGGAGATTTATTGGAGCCAGAAAGATTTAGAGATAAACTTACTTGGAATGTAAATGAAAAAAATGATATGTTAGTTAGATACGGTAAAGGAACTTTCAATTTGGAAGAACTTTATGATAAATTTATGAAACTTGCTGAAAAGATTAAATTTAGAATTATTGATGCAGTTGTGGAAATTAATGAAGGGATTGAAGAAGGAAAAGTTGTACTTTTTGAAGGGGCACAAGCGTTAATGCTTGATATTGATTATGGAACTTATCCTTATGTAACTTCATCATCGCCAACATCTGGTGGAGTAACAGTAGGAACTGGGGTTGCACCGACAAAAATCTCAAGAGTGCTTGGAGTTATGAAAGCCTACACAACAAGAGTTGGAGAAGGACCTTTCCCAACAGAATTGGAAAATGAAGACGGAGAAACTTTGAGAAAAGTTGGACACGAATTTGGTGCTACAACAGGACGTCCTAGAAGATGTGGATGGCTTGATTTAGTAATCGGAAAATATGCTGTGTTAATTGATGGATTGACAGATATTGTATTGACAAAATTAGATGTATTGACTGGATTTGAAAAAATAAAAGTTGCAGTTGGTTATGAAATTGATGGAAAAGTTTGTTATTCATATCCTGGAAACTTGAGAAAATCTAAAGACTTGAAAGTAATTTACGAAGAATTGGACGGATGGAACGAAGATATTACTCAAATAAAAAATTACGAAGATTTGCCTGAAAATTGTAAAAAATATATTGAATATATTGAAAATAAATTGAAATGCCGTGTTTCAATGATTTCAGTTGGACCTGAAAAGAACTCAGAATATTTATAGATATGATTTGGGAGAGTTTTGTGAAATAGAACAGAAATTTGATAAGGAATATTGAATTATGAAAAAGAAAAATTTTGCTGATTTTTAATTTTTTTATAAGTATTTTTAATTATTCTAATGCTTCAACTATTGATATTGAACAATTATTAAAAAAAATTACGAAGATTCCTGTATGCATTGTAAACACCAAGAAAAAGCTGAATAATATAAAAAAATTCTTTTCTGAAAAAGAGTTTTTATGAATTTAATTATAAGAATGAAAAATGAAAAATATAAATTTTTTTATTCCAAAAAGGAACTATAGTTAAAAGAGAAATAAAAAAATACTTATAAAAAAATGAGACTTTCTATCTAGATTTTGCATGATGAACAAAAATTTATCTTTTTCCTATTGAATTAATAAAAAGGGAGAATCTTTTTGAGTTAGATACATATAATTTAGAGTTGATATTAGATTTAGATAATGTCAAAGATTCTAAAGATAAAGTTTTGGAATTTAGAAAAAAAGGCTTTTGGATAGAAATAAGAATTTTTATAAAAAGAAAATCAAGATATTGAATTTGAGAAAAAAAATTTGAATAGTGAAAATGGAGAAGATAAAATGAAAATAAGAAAAAAATAATGTTGCTGACAATGATTGGATTATTTTTCTGTATTTGGATTTTTCTTGTAGTAAAACAGGAAATGAAAAACAAAGTTTAACAATATCAAAAGAAGTAAAAAAATGGAAAAAAAGCAGAATATAAAAAGATAACTTCAGATGAAGCAAAAAAGATGATAGAAACTCAAAAAGTTATAGTTGTAGATGTTAGAACTTTGGAAAGAATATACAGAAGGGCATATTCCAAATGCAATTTCTGTTCCGCTGGAAACTATTGAAAATAAAGCAGAAGCAAAATTGAAAAATAAAGACGATTTAATTTTTAGTTTATTGCAGAAGCGGAAGACGAAGCAGGGAAGCAGCATTAAAATTGATTGAAAAAGGTTATACAAACGTGATTGATTTTGGTGGAATAAAAGATTGGAATGGGGAAGTTGTGAAATAACAAATGTAGTATTTAAAGATGTAAAAGAAAAAATCCTAGATTTTGAATAAGAAGGGAATGAGCAATGAAAAAAATATTAGTAATGTTAATGTTAGTTATTGGGGTTGTTTCGTTTTCAGCTTTTGGCACAAAATGGTAAAAAAATCTAAAATTAATAATTTTTTTCAAATAAAAAAAGTGTCTTTTAGTACAATTACAATAAAATTAAAGGGTACTCAAAACTGTTGGACACTGACAAAGATAAAATAGAATTGGAATATGAAAAATTTTAAGGCAATTGGAAAAAAATAAAAAAAGTGTATACGGAAAAAAACTTTTCAGATAAATGGTAAAAATCCTAAAAATTATTACAAATAAAGTAATTTTCAAAAATGATAGAAAATTTTTATTGAAAGTGACGATGAAATAGTCATAACAAGATTTTTATGAAAATAATGAAGGAATGGAGTATAAACCGTTTGATTTTAGTTTTAGCATAAAGAAAGATGAAGTGAAAAAGATTTATTTTTAAGGATGGAGCAATTTATATTTGGGATAATTAGTTAGGAAGTTTTTGTGAAAAGTGATTTATGCAGAAAAAGACAAGTATGAATAAAGTTATAATTATATTATTTTTTTGGTTTTAGAAATATTATCATATTCTTTTTGAAGTTAAAATAATGGACTTGTTGTAGAAATTGTTATTCTTAAAATCTAAAAAAATAAAAAAATTATGATTAGAACAAATTAGGGACTTGAATTTAACTGGAATTTAGATTCAGAGTATAAATTTACAAAAAAACAAAAAAAATAATTAGGAGGAATTAGAAATGGCAGATATGAGCATATATTCAAATCCGTTGGCGGAGAGATATTCGAGTAAGGAAATGTTGCATATTTTTTCACCAGAGTTTAAATTTAGAACTTGGAGAAAATTGTGGATAAATTTGGCAGAGGCTGAAAAAGAGCTTGGGCTTGATTTTATTACTGATGAACAAATTGAGGAACTAAAAAAATATAAAGATGATGTTGACTTTTGAAGTTGCGGCTGAATTTCGAGAGAAAAAATTGAGACATGATGTTATGGCTCATGTGCATACTTATGGGGAACAAGCTAAAAATGCAAGAAAAATTATTCATTTAGGAGCGACAAGTGCGTATGTAGGAGATAATACTGATTTGATTCAAATTAAGGAAGGGCTTTTAGTTATTAGAAAAAGACTACTTGTCTTAATTGAAAAAATGAGAGATTTTGCATTGCAATACAAAGATTTGCCAACTTTAGGATTTACTCATTTTCAAGCAGCACAGCTTACTACTGTTGGAAAAAGAGCGACTTTATGGCTTCATTCGTTGCTTCTTGATTTTGAAGAATTGGAATTTAGATTAGAAAACTTGAGATTTAGAGGAGTTAAAGGGACTACTGGGACTCAGGCTAGTTTTAAAGAATTGTTTGAAGGAGATTTTGAAAAAGTAAAACAGTTGGATGAATTAGTTACTGCAAAAAGCTGGATTTGGTAAAAAACAAGGTGTTTCAGGACAAACTTACGATAGAAAAGTGGACGCACAAATCTTGAATTTATTGTCAAATATTGCTCAATCTTCTCACAAATTTACAAACGATTTTAGATTGTTGCAACATTTGAAAGAATTGGAAGAACCATTTGAAAAAAATCAAATTGGGTCAAGTGCGATGGCATACAAGAGAAATCCAATGAGAAGTGAAAGAATTTCATCACTTGCAAAATATGTAATTTCAAGCTCACAAACAGGTGCATTAGTTTTTGCAACACAATGGTTTGAAAGAACATTGGACGATTCTGCAAGTAAGAGATTATCTATTCCACAAGCATTCTTGGCAGTTGATGCAATCTTAATTATTTGGCTTAACATTATGGATGGAGTTGTTGTTTATCCAAAAGTAATTGAAGCTAATATTCAAAAGGAATTACCATTTATGGCGACTGAAAATATCATTATGGAATCAGTTAAAAAAGGAATGGACAGACAAGAAGTTCACGAAATTATTAGAGAACTTTCGATGGAAGAAACAAAGGAAATTAAATTGAATGGAAATCCTAACAGATTAATTGATAGAATTATAAAAGACGGTAGATTGGGACTTAAAGCAGAAGATATGGAAGGAATCTTGGTTTCTGCTAATTACACTGGATTTGCTGGACAACAAACTGAAGATTTCGTTAAGAATGAGATTGATCCGATTTTGGATAAGTATAAGGATGAGATTGTTGAGGATAGGGAAGAATTGAGAGTTTAACTTGAAAAATGAAAAAAGCAAAAAAAATTTCCCTCACAAGAAGCCAGAACATGGCAAGAATAAAATCCAAAAATACAAAACCTGAAATCTATATCCGTAAATTGCTTTATAAAATGGGATATAGGTACAGAGTGAACTATTCACAGCTTCCAGGAACACCTGATATTTTTATTCTGAAATATAATACAGCAATATTTGTAAACGGGTGTTTCTGGCATAGGCATAAAAATTGTAAAATTGCAACTTTTCCTAAGACAAACACGGAGTATTGGGAAAAGAAGTTCAAAAGAAATGTGGAGAGGGATATTGAGGTTCGTGAGAAACTTTTTGAGATGGATATTAGTGTGATTACGATTTGGGAATGTGAAATTAATAAAATGCAACGAAATGAAGAATACAAGGAAAAATATTTGAAAATTTTGAAGGACAGAATTGAAAGAGTCTTTTAATTATGAAGAAAAAGGACATTTCAGTTCAGATGGAAGTTGCAGAGGAAAATAAGAAATATCCAAAAATTTAAGGAGTGAAGTAATGAAAAGTAAAATATTATTAATTTTTTTCAATTTTTATACTCTTTTTAATGTTTTTTTCAACTCCAAATTCTAATGAGAAAATTTAAATTGGCAAAAATCATATTTGGAACAGAAAAGAATATGTCAAAAGCTGAAAAAGATATATTTGGAATTGGCTAAAAAGAAAGATGTTCATGCGATATATAATTTAGGTTATCTTTATATGGAGCAAGGAAAAAAATAATCGAAGGTGAAAAGTATTATAAAATGGCTGCTGATATGGGATATGATGATGCGATGTTTAATTTGGCAATGTTTTATGATAGACAAAAGAATTATGATAAAGAGAAATTTTATTTAGAAAAATTGGCTGCAAAAAATCAAAATGATGCAATATTTCAGTTGGCAATTATTTACAGGCAAGAAGGAAATTATCAGAAGGCTGATGAACTTTATAAGCGATTATTGAAAGAAAAATATCAAGAAAGCGAAGTTTTCTATAATTTAGGAATTTCTTGCTACTATCAAAAAAAATACGATGAAGCAGAAAAGTATTTTTTGAAGGCAATAGAACTTGGAAATAACGATGATCCTGAATATAATTTAGGAATTTTATATAAAAGTTCAAGGAAAATTTGCACAAGCTAAAAAATATTTGATACCGCTTGCTCAAAAAGGTAAAGTAGATGCGATGATAAATGTAGGGAGCAATCTATCGAGATGAAAAAGATTATAGCAATGCTAAAAAAAGTATTATAAAATGGCAATGGATAGAGGTTCACGAGAAGCGGAAGTAGAATATAATACTATATTGATAATGGAAGAACATGGTCTATAAAATATGTGTCTGATAAACTAAGTTTTTTTATCTCGACAAGGGGCAAAACACATTATTTCAGTATATTTATTTTGATAAATTCTGAGTTTGTGTAGTTATCAAATAAACCTATAATATTAATTTAATAAAAATAATATCTCATTTTTAATAACAAGGGATTTTTACCCCTTGTTAAATAAGACAAATTTACTAATCAAAAAAATTTAAACTAACTATTTTTTTACAAACTTTTCTTCCGCTTCTTCAATTGTTTTTGTATCCTTTTTCTAGCACAATATTTTTCCAAATTATTTTCTGCTAAATTTATATTATTTGAAATGCAGTTTTGGATATATTCGTAATATAATTTTAAAGTTTTTTTATTGAATATGAAGACAATTCTCCCTTTAAATAAGTTTCAATTGAAGTATAGTTTGGAGTATCGTATTTTTGAGTGTAAAGGACGACCTTTTTGCAGTAAGTTTTGGATATTTTTTTCTATTATTTCCTCTTCCCAATGTAAATAAATTTTTACTATTTTTTTGATTAATTCTTTTTTTTCTTGGGGAATTTCAGGCAAAATAGTTTTTTTGATTACTTCATATTCTTTTGGTGCACTATATTTCATCATTCTGGCATATTTATCCTGAACGATGTTTTCGCCACGGTGTTTTGCTAAAATCAAGTCTTCCAGATAACTTTCCAAGATTTCATCAGGCAATGTTTCCCATTGGCTTCTTCTCATAATTTCAAATTCCTGCGGGTTATCTTGACATTCTGCCCTTCCTTCCGTATGATGCACATTTTGAAAAAAATTCCCATTCTCTTTTTTAAAAATTTGTCTAATAAAACTTTCTTTTTTTACTAACTTCTATTTTCCATTTTTTGATTCTCCTATTTTTTTAAATCCATAATTATTTTATGAAATATAATATTTTTTTATTTTTTTCTACATTAATCCATCGCAGGATTCCAGTTTCTTAACTTTTTCGTCTTCTATTTTTATTTTTGCACAAAAGGCCCGTAATCCTGTAAAAAAATCACTTGTTAATTGTCGTGGAACAATATTTTTGATATTTTCAATTCTAAAATTACATTAGCACTTATTTCTTCAATAATTTGAAATTTTCGGTTTACTGCACTAACTGGCAATTTTACCAATTCCTCAATTAGAAAATACGTTTTTTTCTCCTAAAATTTTCAAATTTTTCAATGCTTTTGGCATCCATTTATAGAACAGCTTATACTTTTTATTTAATAAAAAAATTATATGAATTGCCTCGTTTATAAACTCAGTTTCTGCTAGTCTTGCCGCCACAATCTCATTTCTTCTCATACACCGCAAATAGTTATACTGCCCAGATTGTGCCATTTTCATACATCTTGTGGCTATTTTATTAAGCCGTATATCTTCTGGAAAATATTTTTCCAAATCACTTCTAATTTTTGTAAATTTCCCCAAATTATCCATAAAAATTTCTCCATTAACTGCCGTTGCAAGCAATTCTTCTGGAATTAATCTCCAATCATACAAATTTTCAGGTACCTTCACATCCCCCAAAAACTTAAAAAACCAGTCATCCATATTCAGGACTCCACGTCGTCCATCTCCAAATTCACTCACATTCAATGCCCTAAATCCCAAGAATTCCTTAGGTAGTTCATTAAGTCCTTTTTTGTAAATTCAGCCCATATTTCTCATAATCTTCCGAAGTTAGCCAAATACAGCAAGATGGTCCAAAATCGTGATCCTGCGAAATCTCATCATCAAACCCAAAACATTCTGAACCTTCTCCCGCAAGTCCAGCCGCCATTTTTTCAAAAACTTCTGGAAACTCACTTTTTATAACTGGCAGATAAATTTCTTCAAAATATTTTTTTGAAAGCTCCAATCCTTTAATCATTTTTTCTCCTTTTTCAAAAAATCTAAACCATTTTTTCTTTTACAATTTCGATATTTTCCAAAATATTCTTATAATTATTACTTTCTTTTCCAAAAGTCTTTTCACAAATTTCTGCACTTTCCTCAAATAATTCCAATGCCTTTTCGTATTCATTCTCTTCAAAATAAAAAGTTGCCATATTGTTCAAAACTGCCGCATATAAATTGTGAGATTTCCCAACTTCCTTTTCAATTAATTTTAACGATTTTTGTAAATATTCTTCAGCTTTTTCAATATTTTTCACTTTCAAATAAGGCTGTACAAGATTACTCAATGTAATCGCATACTGAATTGGATTTTCCCCAACTTTTTCCAATACTTTCAGACTTCTTTCCTGTAATTCAATCGCCTCTTCAAATCTTCCAAGCTCCTGATAAAAAAGAGCCAAATTATTGCATACGCTCGCATAAACATAATCATTCTGAAGATTATTATCCTCATAAATCTTCATAGTATTAAGGTAAATATCTTCAGTTTCATCATACTTTTTCATAAATCTATAAACTTCCGCCAAATTCAAGCTGCAAGTCGCATACGGAACACTATTTTTCCCATATTTTTTTCTCAATAAATCCCTGAGCCTTCAATAAAGCATTTTGTGCCGTATCAAATTCTCCAACGTATTTAAGCGTCCCTCCAATTTCATTTAAAATCTTAATATTCTCATCACTTTCTTCCCCAAAAACCTCTTGTGTAATTTCTGCCAATTCCTTTAGCACCTTGACTTCCTCCACAACATTCCCCTGCTGCATAAGTTCCTTTCTTAAATTTGTCAATTCATTTATTCTAATTTTTTTTTCAAATTCATTTAACATTTTAAATTTCTCCTTTATACTAATTTTTTTAGTTATTTGTAAAGTTTTTTTATATTTTTTTGATACCTTGCTAATATAATTATTTAATTTTTTAAAGATTTAATTATTTAACTAATTTTCTATTATTTGAATAGATTTCATTTTTAAATTTATTACTTAATAAAAGTTTACCACAAAAATTATATTCTGCAATAGTTTAAATATATTTTTATAAAATAAAAAGCCAGCAATTAGCCAGCCTTTATTAATAAGTTTAAATTATTTCCTGCAGCTTTCAATAAATTTATCAAAGATTCTTTGCATTTTTTCATTTCCACGAACTGCCATCATTTCAGGATGCCATTGAACAGCATAAAAGAATTTGTGATTTTTATTTTGGAAAGCCTCTATTATTCCATCATTTGCCTTTGCAATCGAAGTTAATCCATTTCCTAAATCTTTTATCATTTGATGATGATAGGAATTTACCCTTGCTTTTTCTCCAAAAATTTCAAATAAAATATTGTCCTTTTCAATGTTTATATCGTGTGTTGGCAAATCTGGAAGCCATTTTTGCATATGGTTAATTGTTGTATCTATATATTTTACATCTTGATACAGACTTCCGCCAAAATAAACATTTGCAATTTGAAGTCCACGGCAAATTCCAAAAACAGGTTTTCCAGTTTTCATAAATTCATCTAAAATTACAAGCTCAAATTCATCACGTTGCGGTGTAATGCTTCCAACCTCCTGCAGACAGTCTTCTCCATATAAAACTGGATCAGGATCTCCCCCGCCCGAAAGTAAAAGTCCATCTAAAACTTGTATCTGTTCCTTTATAACTTCAAGATTTTCAGTTATTGGCAAAATAAACGGAATTCCTCCAGCATTTATGACGGCTTTGCTATAATCTACTGAAACTATTGTTTTGTGGTCATTTAATCTGTTTGGATTTAATTCCAGCGAAGTAGTGATTCCTATTAATGGTTTTCTTTTGTTATTCATTTCTGTAATTCCCTTCTTTACTTTTTTTATTTAAAATTTCTCACTCTTCCAAAAAAGTCAATAAAATTCTTATAAGTTACCATCTCAATTTCATTTTGAGAATACCCTCTCTTTTTCAAGGCTTTTTCCACATTTCCCAGTTCTGTAACATCGTGCAATCCTGAAAGTCCAGAAACTTCTTCCCCTTCTGGCGTATAATATTCTGCAAAATCAAGCCCAAATCCAACTTTATCCAGCCCAATTTTTTCAGCCACATATTCCAGATGATTTAAAAGCATTTCCAAATTTTTATCACTTTCATTTTGACTGACAAAATTATGGTAACTATTCATTCCAACCATTCCACCACGTTCACCAATACACAAAATCTGATCATCAGTCAAGTTTCTCATTGATGGGACAAAGACTTCTCGCATTTGAATGGGAAGCAAAAAATGGCTTTTTAGAATGTTTTGCAATATCCCAGAAAGTCTTATCATTTGCATGTGAAACATCAAGCAGAATTCCAAGTTCATTAATTATTTTTCACAGCATCAATTCCAAGTGGCGTAAGTCCTCTGTTCTTATCTCCACTTTGCCCTGTCGCAAAAGCATTTGTTTCATTCCAAGTCATTCCAATATGTCGCACACCAAGCTGATACAGCAAATAAATATAATCAAGTTTATCCCCAATTCCAGGAAGCCCTTCAATTCCAAGCACAACTCCAAATTTTTTATCCTTTTCATCCAGATTTTTTTCTATCATTTTAAAATCAGACGGCTCTTTTATTATTTTTACTAAATCCCTTGCATAATGCAGTTCTTCAGTCATTGCCCTTAAATCTGCAAAAAAATATTCCTCAGCAGTTTTCTACTTTATTTACATTCAAATAAATTACAAAAATTCCTCCAGAAAGTCCTCCCTTCAAGAATTTATCCTTATATTTATTTCTTATAACATCTTTATTTCCCTTTTTATATTCCCAAAAATTATCTGTCCACACATCTGCGTGCATATCGAAAAACATTAATTTTTCCTTCTTTCTTTATTTTTTATTTTAATTATTCCCCTTAAAATAATCAAGCACTTCAACCAGACTATTAAACTTCTTATAAACTAATTTTTCAATTTCTTCTGTCGGTTTCAATTTATCTGGTACCATAATTGGAAATGTTCCCGCTGCATGTGCCGCTCTTATTCCATTAAAGGAATCTTCAAATACGACAGTTTTTTCTGGAGATACTCCCGCCTTTTCTGCTCCTATCAAAAATACTTCAGGATCAGGCTTACCATGAATTACATCCTTTGCTGTTACAAAATGAGAAAAATATTTTGTTAAGTTTTTTCCTTCAATCAGAGCTTTTGCCATATATAAATCTGAAGAAGTTGCTAAAATCATCTGCTTTTTATTTTCCTTTAAAAATTCTAGCAGTTCCAACGCACCTGGCTTTAAAGGCACTTCACTTTTTTTAGCCAATTCTAATATATGATCCTTTACTGTCCCCATCATTTCATCATAAGGAAATTCCTGCCCCAATGACTCTTTAAATAATATTCTCGCCTTATCATCTGTAACACCTGTTGTCTTTTCCACAATATCCTTTGTTATTGTATATCCCATTTTTTTAGCCACTTCACGCCCATATCCAACATAAATGGTTTCCGTGTCAAATAGCAATCCATCCATATCAAACAAAAATAATTCAATTTCTTCAAAAAATTTCTTTCCCATTACAAGTTTCTCCTTATTTTTTTTAAAATTATTTTTCACTGTCAAGTATCGAAACCGAACGATGGGCAACAGAAGTTATCACTTCATTAAACTGCAATATTCCAACACTTAAAAATATTGCCACAGCCAGATGTTCCCCATCTCTTGCCAGCCCAATTTTACCACCGACACTAAGTCCATTTATAATTGCCTCAATTTGACTCATTGCTTCCCGCATCGCACCAATTACTGCACCATCGTGAGCATGCACATCTTGAATAAGGTTATTTCTTTTTGCCGCCATTAATGCGCTTTCTATAAACTTAAAACGTGATTGAGGCATTGCTCCACCAACATTTACTGCCGCTGTTCTTATTCCTTTTTCCTTATATTCCTTCATTAGCTTTCGTTCTTCATCTCGTGAAGAAATCGACATTTTTAATGCTATTCTGCATATTTCCACACTTTTATTATTTTCTTCCATTTTAAAATCCTCATTTTTCGTCTTTTTAACAATTTTCTCCCCTTAAAAGAAGTTTAATTGCTTCTACATATCCATCCTTGCCTTTTCCATAAATTTGAGCAATACAGGCTGCAGCTGTAACTGAAGTTTTTCTAAATTCTTCCCTTTCGTGAATATTGCTCAAATGAACTTCCACTGTTGGTATAGATATTGATTTTATCGCATCTAAAATTGCATAGCTGTAATGAGTGTAAGCTCCTGGATTTATTACAATTCCATCAAAATTTCTAAAATATGCCGACTGCAGGAAATCTATAATTTTTCCTTCAGAATTTGACTGCAGAATATCTATTCTGACTTTTTTATCTGAAAATTTTCCTTTTATGTAACTGCAAATACTTTCATAGTCATCATTTCCATAGATACTCTTTTCCCTAATTCCCAAGAAATTTAGATTAGTCCCATTTATAATCATTATTTTCTTCATTTTTACACATCCTTGTTTTTCAATCTAAAGTTTTCCCTTTAAAGCTGTAATTATTCTCTCAGTAACCACATCCATGTCATCATCATTTTTTTATTATAATATCAGCATATTTTCTATATAAATTTATTCTTTCATCATATAATTTCCAAAGATTTTTCAATATTTTTGCAAAAGAGGTCTGTTTTCATGGTTTTCTCTTGAAATATCCTCAATCGTTCTGTCAAGAAATATAACAATTCCATTTTTCTTCAAAATATCAATATTTTTCCTTTTCTCTTAACAGCTCCTCCGCCAGTTGAAATAATAATTCCCTGTCTTTCAGACAATTCTTTTAAATATTTCGTTTCCAAATCTCTAAAATACTCTTCCCCTTCGTTTGCAAAAATATCTGAAATAATTCTATTTTCTTTTTCTTCCAAATATTTATCAGCATCAAAAAAGAGATAATTAGTTTTTTGTGACAGCCAATATCCAATCGTGCTTTTCCCGCAAGCGGGCATTCCAATTAATACTATATTTTTCATAAATCATCTACTTTCCTAATAAAATAAAGTTTTTTGTTTCCCTTACCCTGCTCAAATTTTTATAATTTATACTGAATTTTATTTATCTATTTAGATAATACTTACAAAAATAGTAAACTATATTTTTCTTAAACTGATTTTTCACTTTCTGAATATTCATATCCAGCTTCTGAAAAATCTATTTAATAAACTCTCCTTATCAACACCATAATAATTTACCAAATCATCCAAATCTGAAAAATTCATCACGTAATTTCATATTTACAAGACTATAAAGCAGCATTATATCTTTAGTTTCAAAATTTATCATTTTCATCTCCTTCTCTATTTTTTTATAAAATTATTTTTTTACTTTTTGATTCATCATTTTTCATCAATATTTTTCAATTACAACATTTTTTTACTTAAATCATCAAATAAAAGTGTAATATTCATTTCCACGTTTTTCTAGAAAATCTCCAACTCTAACATTTTCAGTTCCAAGATCACCTGTAACTTCATAAATTTCATTATAAATAGTTTCCAAAAATCCAATATCAAAAACAGTAAACAGTTCAGGCTCATTATCAATTCTAAAAAAAGTCTTTTCTGGAACAACAAAATACTAAAGTTGATTCATATCCCATATTTATTCCAAAAATAGAATATCTACGATGTTCCAGTTCATAATTTACAATCGAATATAGAATATCCACAAGAGATTCATCATATTCCAGCTCCTTCAGTCGTATGCTTTCCCAGTCAACATTTAAACTGTCAGGATTTATCCCCTTTTTCCCAAGCAGTTCCCTAAATCCATCTGTATAGCCTTTTGCCATAAATTTATAAAGATAGCTATCAGAATATTTTACCAAATATTGATAATAAAAATCCGAAAATGTACTGATTTTGTTTTCTCCGTCATTTAAGAACTCTTCTCCAAAATATTTTTTTACAGCTTCCTCCGCTTCAAATAAATATTCCCTTCTAGCCTCCACATATTTCAAAAAGCTATCAGTATCCAGCACTTCCGCAGCAAAATCATCAAGTTCATTATAAATTGACAGGTCAATATGATTTAACATGTCATTTTTGCTGACTTTTTTTCTAGTTTTTTTAAATTTTTATCTTCATTAATTTCAGTTTCACTAATTTTTTTCATCTTTTATTTCTTCTTGTTTTTTTCATTTGAATTTTTCATTATTACTCATTTTGACTCCCACATAGTAAATTTACGTTAATAAAGGATAACGCATAATCCTTTTTTTATTATTTCAATTATTTAATTCCGACTTTATCAAGAAGTAAAAATCCTATTACTTCACCTGTTTTATTTTTCAATCGCCTGAATTATAAATTTAATATTTGAAATATTTTTCAAATTTTACTAATTTTTTTAATTTTTTTCCTTATTTTTCATAAGATAGTGTTGAAGTATCTATATAGCTGTCAAACCATTTATCATAATTCCCGTATAACTTTCTCAATTTTTTTAAACTTGATTTTGCTGAAGAGGCAGCTTTTTTCTTATCTTTCCCTTCATTTCCCCTAGCCTCTAAAACTCCTTCCAATTTGTCGTATTCTTCATTTACAAGGTCTTTCATTCGTGTTGCCGACATTTTTTTATATTCCTCTTTTGAAATTTTATCTCCGCTGCTGTACAAATAATCATAAATGTCATTAATATTTCCATCTACAGTTTTTCCATCCTTTTCAGCTTCCAAATATGTATTCATATTCAAATTAAATGTTTCCAGCAGTAAATAAGTATTTGTATAAGAATACGACTGAAAATCCCCTATATCTTCTAAAAAACTTCCAAATGCACTTTTTAAAAATTTTGGATATTCTACAACATAATCGCTATAATATGCATACATTGATCTAAAATTAGATTTTCTATTTCCCGAAAGCCTAGCAAATTCCCTGTCAAAATATGAACGATTTTCATTATATAAAGTCTTCATTACTTCAGAATATGCAGAATTTCCAACAGCTTCTCCACTTTTCAAGGCAGCTGACGTAAAATACTTATCAAAAATTGTCTTCTGCCTTGCATTCCCCTCATCAATTATCTCCTTATTTGTCTTTGCAAAACCAATAGCTGCAACAACAATTATTCCTATCATTATTTTTTTTAACATAAAATCTTCCTCTCTTCTTAACTCTTTTTTATTTTTTATAATCAAATTTTCTTTAAAGTACAAATATTTTTATTTATATAATTTTTCTGATAATCTTTTATGAATTTCCTCAATAATTTCTGCCCCATACACTTCATTATGCCATATTTCTTCAGATTTAATTGCTTGTGAAATAAGCATCATAAGTCCATTTGCCACCTTTGTCCCTTTTAATTTATACTTTTTCATAAGCACAGTTTCTTCAGGATTGTAAACAATATCCACGACTGCATTCACATCAATTAAATTCTTATCCTCAAGCGGGCAATTATCAACTGCAGGATACATTCCAACTGGTGTGCAGTTTACGATTAATTCAATATTTCTAAGTCCTGCAATTGATGAATAATGAATCAGTCTATCCTGATTTCTCACTTTAAAAGGATCATGTTCTATAATTGTCGCAAGAAAAACACTTTCAGCCCCGCTGTCAACCAATCCATTATAAATGGCTTTAGAAGCTCCGCCAGTTCCCAAAACAAGCACTTTTTTACCAGCAACATCAATTCCATTTAATTCCAACGTTTTAAGAAAACCAAAATAATCTGAATTATCTCCAACAAGTTTTCCATCTCTAAAAGTTACTGTATTTACCGCTCCAATTTTTTTAGCAGTTTCCGACACTTCATCAAGATACTTAATAACTTCCAGTTTATAAGGAATTGTAACATTAATCCCATTAAACTTTCCATTTCTTATATTTTTCATCAGTTCCTCAATTTCTCCAATTTCCCTTTCAATCATTTCATAACTCGCTTTTTTCCCAGTCAATTCAAAAAATATCTCATGAATTTCCTTTGAATAGCTATGTCCCTAATTTTTCTCCCAATAATCCAAATTTTTCCATTTTCTTATTTTTCCTTCCTGCATTCTTAATATTAATTTTTGTAGTATCATTATTCATAAACCTGTTTGATAATTTAATTTTTTATTTTTATCTTTTTCTCAAGACATTCTGCCAGATAAGCTGTCAAACAAATTTATTTCAAAATTTTAATCCATCCAGCTCTTCTTCTGTCAATTCCCTATATTCTCCCAGCTTCAAATTTTTATCCAGCGAAAGATTTCCCATTTTTACTCGCTTCAAATAAAGAACTTCATTATTAACCGCCTTAAACATTCTCTTCACCTGATGAAACTTCCCTTCAGAAATTGTTATATAAACTTGATTATCGCCATTTTCATGCAAATTTTCAGAAATTACTTCAACTTTTGCCTTTTTCGTTACAAAATTTTCCTCCAGCTTTATCCCGTTTTCCAAGGTTTTTACATCATTTTCACTAAGTGGCTTGGCAATTTTTACATAATATTTCTTATCCACATGCTTTTTAGGAGAAAGTAAATTATGCGACAAAATTCCATCATTTGTAAGCAAAAGCAAGCCTTCAGTGTCAATATCCAGCCTTCCGGCAGGAAAAATATCATAAGTCCTGTATTCATCATTTAATAGGTCAACAACAGTTTTATGGCAGTTATCCTCTGTTGCAGAAATAACTCCAGCAGGCTTGTTCATCATAATATAGACAAACGGCTTGTAACCGACAACTTTATTTTCATATTTTATAACATCTTTATTTTCATCAATATGAATTTTTCCATCCTTTACAAAAACACCATTGACACTAATTTTTTTCTTTTTTATGATTTCCTTAACTTCTTTTCTCGTCCCAATCCCCGAATTTGCTAAAAATTTATCTAATCTCATCTAACTCTTTCTTTCTTTTTATTTTTTATTTATAAAATCCCGTTAATTTGAATATATTTCCAAATTATACAGTTTATAATTGCCTAAAATCTGTAGATAATTTGATTTTTCCCGCATTTCCTCAAGCGCCATTCTTACCTTTTCGCTAGACATATTTCCTTCAAAATCAATGTAAAAATAATATTCCCAAGGTTTATTCGCTCTTGGACGTGATTTTAAATTTACCATATTCAGCCCATATTTGTAAAAAATCTGCAATAATCCAATTAATGCTCCTGATTCATTATTCGCACTTGTCACGATGCTTATTTTATCACTTCCGTCAATTACAGCTTCTTCATTTGAAATAATAAAAAATCTCGTATAATTCTCCTCTTCGTTATTAATATTTTTCTTCAGTAATTCAAGTCCGTAAACTTCTTTAGTTTTCATATTAGCAATGCAGGCATTTTCCTTTTTACCTTCTGCTGCAATATACTTCCCGCTAATTGCAGTATTTGTCATACGGTTAAGATGCCATTCATGCTTTGATAAAAACTGTGAGCATTGCATAAAAGCCTGGTCATGAGAATAAATGTTCCTTATATCTTCAATTCTGCTTCCCTTCACACCTAAAAGATTATGTGAAATTTTATGCCTAACTTCCCCAATTATATGAATATTTTTCGTATTAATCAAATCAATGCTGTCCCTGACTTCTCCTACAATAGAATTTTCTATCGGCAATATCCCAATATCTATTTTTTTTGTATGAACAGCTTCCACCAGTTCCTTATGTGAATTAAAATGAAAAATATTTTTATTTTCCTCAATGCTGTCTACATCTAAATTTTTATTATTTTTCAAAATATTCATAAGCACTTCATAGGCATACGACCCTGGAACTCCAGTATATCCTAACTTTTTATCCTTCAAGTCCAAATCATTTACATATTTAGTTGAAATTCCTATTTTAAATTTTTGATATTCCTTGCTTGAATCCATAATATCCTTCAAAATTAGTTCAATATAATGATTGAGTTCCTTATTCTTCACTCTTTTCAAATTTTTTTGAACAACTTCCTTTTCCCGTTCCTCATCAAAGATTCTTTTCCCAGTCTGCTTCTTAAACTGCGCCACTTCCTGCACAATTTCCAGTCTTTCCTCCAGCAATTCCACCAGCTGGCTGTCTAATTTATCAATCTTTTCCCGAATTTTTCCCCAAATCTAAATTTTTATTTGTATTCATCTGTCTTTCCTTTTTATTTTTTATTTAAAAACAAGTCATTTTATTATACCATAACTTTTTTTAATTTTTTTCTTTAGATTACTTTAAAAATAAAATTATCATAAATATTTCTTTGATAAGTAAATTATACTAAAAATCAGTAAAAAGCAAGAATAGTTTGAAAATTAATACAAAAAAAGGGAACTATTATTAACTATTAATTAAAAATAACTCCCTTTTTTTATTTTATTTTAAAATTGTAATTAAATTTTTTTGTATCCTGCTATTATATTGCTTAAATCAAAATTATTTTTTTCAATATAATCTTCAACAATATAATCTTCAACTTCAACAGGTTCAATATTCCAGATTTCTTTTGCATATTCGGCAATAGTTCTGTCTGAACTGAATTTTCCAGCATTTGCAATATTTTTAAGCGCTTTTCTAGTCCATTCTCTTTTATCTTTAAATTGTTTTTGAAGTCTGTCTTGCGCTTCCCTGTATGATGCGAAATCTTTTAATAGGAAATACACGTCTGGACGTGAACCATCTACTCCATATAATAATGAATTTTGTAATTCTTTAAAGATTCCAGTATGATTATCATCATAAGTTCCGTCACCTAATTGATCGATAACTTTTTTAAGTCCTTCCACATTATTATATTCATCAAATGGATTGTATCCTCCACGTTCTTGATAACTTTCAACTTCTTGTGCAGAAAGTCCAAAGATAAATGCATTTTCAAGTCCAACTTCTTCAACAATTTCCACATTTGCTCCATCCATTGTTCCAAGAGTCAATGCACCATTTAACATAAATTTCATATTACCAGTTCCAGATGCTTCTTTACTTGCTGTAGAGATTTGTTCTGATACATCTGCTGATGGGAATATTTTTTCTGCAAGTGAAACTCTGTAGTTTTCAAGGAATACAACTTTAATTTTTCCATTAATTTCAGAATCGTTATTTACTTTTTCAGCAACAGTGTTGATTAATTTGATAATTCCTTTAGCACGTCTATATCCAGCAGCTGATTTTGCTCCAAAGATAAATGTTCTTGGCTCAACGTCTAAATATGGATTTTCTTTTAATTTATTATAAAGATCCATAATATGAAGCACATTTAATAATTGTCTCTTATATTCATGCAGTCTTTTAACTTGAATATCAAAGATAGAATGAGGATCTACTTCAATTCCTGTAGTATCTTTTTATGTATTTAGCTAATTTTTTTCCTTATTATGCAGCTTAATTTCAGAAACTCTGTTTAAAAACATTATCGTCATCTAAATATTGTTCCAATTTTTTTAAGTTCATATAAGTCTGTAATCCATTTATCTCCAATTAATTCTGTAATTAATGTGGCTAATTCTGGATTTGATTTTAATAGCCATCTTCTTTGAGTGATTCCATTTGTTTTATTTAGGAATTTTTCAGGATATAATTCATTCCATTCTTTTAATTCAGTATTTTTAAGAATTTCTGTATGTAATTCAGCAACTCCGTTTACTTTGTGCGAACCTACGATTGCAAGCCATGCCATTCTAACTTGCCCATTTCCAATAATCGACATTTTATTGATTCTTTCCCAGTCTCCAGGATATTTTTCCTGTAATTCTGCAACAAATCTTCTGTTAATTTCTTCGATAATTTGGTAAATTCTTGGCAATAATGGCTGGAATAGTGAAATATCCCATTTTTCCAATGCTTCTGACAAGATTGTATGGTTTGTGTAAGCAAATACATTTTTACAAATGTTCCAAGCTTCATCCCATCCTAATTTTTCCTTATCCAGGAAAATTCTCATCAATTCAGGAATTGCAACTACTGGGTGAGTGTCATTTAACTGAATTGCCACTTTTTCTGCAAATTTAGAAAAGTCATTTCCAAATACAGATTTATACCTTCTGATAATATCTTGCAATGAAGCTGACGTAAAGAAAAATTGCTGTTTCAATCTTAACAGTTTTCCATCTTTTTCAGTATCATTTGGATATAATACTCTTGAAATATCTTCTGCTTGAACTGCTTTTGCAGAAGCTTGTAAATAAGTTTGATCATTAAATAATTTTAGGTCAAATCCTTCAGGTGATCTGGCTTCCCACAATCTCAATGTATTTACTGTGTCATTTCCATAACCGATAACTGGCACATCATAAGCCACAGCGTGAACTGTTTCAGTATTTACACGTTTAAAGTATTCTTTTCCAAATTCGTCACGATGAACTTCGATTTGTCCTCCAAATTTTACTTCAAATACTCTGTCCATTCTTTTAATTGACCAAGGGTCACCATATTTTGTCCAGTCATCTGGATATTCCACTTGGAATCCATTTTCAATTTTTTGCTCAAACATTCCATATTTGTATCTAAGCCCATATCCATGCCCCTGGTAATGATAATGTTGCAAGTGAATCTAAAAAGCAGGCTGCAAGTCTTCCAAGTCCTCCATTTCCAAGTCCTGCATCCATTTCACGATCTTCAATTTTATTAATATCTACGCCCAATTCATTTAATGTTTCTCTAATAACGTCATTGATTTGCAAGTTGATTAGGTTGTTTCCCATAAATCTTCCCATTAGGAATTCTGCTGAAAAGTAGTACATTTGCTTTACCTGTTTTTTAGCATAAGTCTTTTTAGTATTGTACCATTTTTCCATTGCGTAATCCAAAGCTACTTTTGAAACCGCATTATATAACTCAAATTCATGAGCTTCTTCAAGAGTTTTTCCATATTGCCTTCTCAGTTCCCTAAGAATACTGTCCTTCAATTCAGCTTTATTAATTTCCATATCTCCTCCTAAATATTTTTTTATTTACCATTTTCACTTTACCACTTTTTTAGCATTATTTCAATAGTTTTTGACAAATTTAATTACATTTATCTATTTTTTTAATTTTGTATATCAAAATACTTATCTCATCGGATTAATTGCCGTAAGTTCCCACTTATAAATTCCTTCATCCTTTAATGCTGCATCATAGCCAATATATACATTTTTTAGCCGTTTATTTACTGGAGTAAGTTTATATCTGTACATTAACGGAACTTCCACCGCCTGTCCAATATAATATTTTTGCCAGTTTTTAAATGCTTCTGCTTTATAATTTGGAACTGTCAATGATTTTTCACCTAATATTTCTGCCATTAGTCTATCGTTTTCTTCCGATACGAAACGTGAATAATTAAGTTGAGACTTTCTTCCTGCTGAACTAGTTGGATCTAGGGTTGTCCCAACTCCCCATGCTCCAAAAAATACATCTATATCTTTAGAATCTCCTTCCACTTTTTCATAAAAATTTTGGAAAGCCAGTAATCTTCCTGATGTAAGAACGGCTTTTATTCCTATTTTTTTCCAACTTTGAATATAATTTTGCGCAAGCGGCTCTGCCACATCTCCGCCAGACATAAATGCCATCTTTATTTCAAAAGGTTTTCCATTTTTATCTTCACGGTATCCATCTCCGTTCACATCCTTATATCCCGCTTCATCCAGTAATTGCTTTGCCTTTTCAGGATTATACGGATAACCCTTTAAATCCTTTGGAAAATATTTTTTAAAAACAGGGGGAATTGATGAAGTCGCTTCCTGTCTTAATCCAAAATAAAATGCCTGCGCTATTTCTTCAACATTTATACCATAAGCAAGAGCTTGCCGCAATCTCACATCTGCCATCTTGGCGTTTGGATCTGTTATATTTTCCCCTTTTGCCTTGTCGTAATGCCCTAATTTAAACGACAAATACGAATAATACAAATCCTGTTGCCCCAAAGTTTCAATATTTTTCAAATCCTTATAATTATTATACAGAGAATCAGGCATACTCATTACATAATCATATTTCCCAGTCTTTAATGCCGCTACTATAGATTGTGAATTTACCACTTGCAATATTGCCTTGTTAATTTTAGGCTTTCCTCTGTAATAATATGGATTTGCCGTAAATTCCAGACTTTCTCCACGTGAAACTTTCGTAAGATTATATGGACCTAATGTTACTGGTTTTACCCTAATTTTATCCGATGAAATCAAGTCTTTTATTGGCACATCCTTTAAATAATGCTTCGGTAATGCATTTCCGATTAAACCATTTCCAACTGCATAGATACTTTGTCCCAATTGCGAGAATGAAATTTCCACTGTTTTATCATCTATTTTTTTTATTCCTGAAATACTTTTGGCGCTTCCACTATGGTATTCCTTCATTCCAACGATTTTTTGACTTTCCTCTGTATATCTCACACCTGGATAATCCTTATTTCCCACAACTTCATAGGCATAAATCACATCATCGGCAGTCAAAGGCTGTCCATCCGACCATTTTATTCCATCTTTTATTTTTATTGTAGCTTTTTTATTTTTTGCATCAACTTTAAGAGTGGCAGCTCCTGTATCTGTTATTTCAAAATTTTCATCAACTTCAAATATTCCTGAACTTAAAAATGTTGAAATAATATCGCCATCATAACCATCTGTATAAAGCACTTCATTAAAAACTCCAACAAGCGGATCATCCTTTACCATCGCCACTTGTAAAGTTCCACCTTCTATTGCAGGCTCATTATTTGACGTTTTTATTGGAAATAATGATAAATTCAGTTTTGCGCCAGGCATTTCACTTCTCTTTTTACCTGGACTGCACGACATTGCGAATATTAACACTAAAAACGTTATTATCAACTTCCACTTTTTCATACTTAGATTCTCCTTTTTCTAAAATTTTTATCCTCTTCTTTGTTTTGCATCAGCTGCCCTATTTAAAGCCTGACCAACATAATTTATGCAAAGCATCATAATCAAAATTAATATTGAAGCTGGAAGCCATATCCACAATTTTGTCGACAGCACTTCGGGATCTGCTGCATAACCAACTAATGTCCCAAGACTCGGTGTAGAAAGCGGCAACCCAAATCCCAGAAAAGCTAAGCCCTGTTTCAATCCCAATATTTCCAGCAAATCCCAATGTCAATTCTACAATTATAATTGAACTTAAATTAGGCAGTATTTCTCTGAAAATTATTGTCAAATCCTTTGTTCCCATAGTTTTTGAAGCTAAAACATAGTCTTTTTTACTTTCTGAAAGTGCCTTGCTTCTAATAAGACGTGCTGATCCAACCCAGTAAAATGCACTCATTATAAGAACAAAAGTTGTAATTGTATATTTTGGAACAATTGTAACAAATACAATGATTATCATAAGTGTCGGTAAAATTGTAATAAAGTCAATAATTCTCATTATTACATTATCCACCCATTTTCCATAATATCCTGCTATTAAACCTAGAAATATCCCAATTCCTGAAGTTAGAAATAGTTATTGCAAAACCAATAATAATCGAATTTCTTGCTCCTAATATAAGCTGTCCTAATATCGAACGTCCTCCAGAATCAGAACCTAGCCAAAATCCCTCTTTCATTGGAATGGCATACTTATCAAGCAGACTTATTTTCATAATTTCATCCTGATTTGCAAAAAGCGATCCAATAAAAATTATTCCAAAAAGAATTACAAGAATAATAAGCGAAGCAAGTGCCAGTTTATCCTTTAATATTTCCCTTGTAATAACACTAATTCCAGTTGGCTTGTTATCACTTTTCTTAATATTTTCAAAATCTTCTGTTTTTTCTATTATTTTCCCTTTAAAATTTCATTATTAGACATTCCTTCACCACCTACTCTATTCTAATTCTAGGATCAACAATGCTAAGAATAATATCTGAAAGCAAACTTCCAAGCAATGTTAAAAATCCAAAAAGCAATATTAATGCAGTAACAACGCTGTAATCCCGTGTTATTATTGAATTTACAAACAGTCCTCCCATTCCAGGATAACTGAATATTTTTTCAATAAAAATCGAACCTCCCAAAAGTCCTGTTATCGAATAACCAAAAAAAGCTGCAATTGGTAAAATCGAATTTCTGAAAATATGTCTAGAATAAACCTTATTTTCAGGCACTCCCTTACTTTTCGCCGTTTTTACATAATCCAGATTCTTAGCATCAATTACTTCATTTCTCAAATACTGCACAATCCAAGTTGTTCCCAGCAATGCATATGTAATTGCAGGCAATATTATATGATAAATCCTGTCAAGAATCTGACCAAAAGTTCCAGTATGAAGCCCAGCTGTCACTGAACCAGTTGTCGGAAACCACCCAAGCGTATATCCAAAAAACCAGATCATTATAAGCGAAAGCACAAAAGTCGGTATCGCATAGCTCACATAGTTATAAAATGTAACACATTTATCAAGCATTGAGTTTTGATAACGTCCAGCAAGCATTCCAAGCGGTATTGCAATGCAATATGTCAGAATAAGGCTAAGCAGCGACAAAATAAAAGTATTTACTGCACGTTCTCCAATAAGCGTCTTTACAGGAACGTTATAAGTATAACTCATTCCCAAGTTACCGGAAAAAGCATTTTTTAGCCATCTTACATACTGAATATGCCAAGGATCGAGCAACCCTGCCTTTCTTCGCAATTCTTCAAGTGCCGCAGGATCAGTTTGCGGTGTAATTAGCCCAGTAAACGGATCTCCTGGCATAAGTTTTGCCAAAATGAAGATTAATACACTAAGTATGAATAATTGCGGTATCATAACAAGTATTCTTCTTAAAACTGTTTTCCACATTGATTATTTGCCTCCTTTTTCACTATTTTCATTATTTCTCAAATTTTTATCTTTAAAAGCAACAAAATGTGTATCTGTCAATTTTTTCAGATCAAAGACACGTCCATTTTCATCATAATATTTTTTTTCATTTGCTAAATATTCCCTTTCAATTTCTAGCCGTCTTCTTTTATTTTCTGTCCGTTTTTCTGGATGTATTTCTGGAATCGCCGCAATTAGCCGCTTTGTATAAAAGTGTTCAGGATTTTTGTAAATATCATTTTTCTCTCCAGTTTCCACAAATCTTCCGTGGTACATTATAAACATATAGTCACACATATGCTTTACAACTCCCAAATCATGGGAAATAAAAAGATAGCTAAGTCCCAAACTGCTCCTGAATATCCTTCATATAATTCAATACTTGCGCCTGGACTGACAAATCAAGTGCTGACACAGGCTCATCTGCAATAATCAGCTTAGGCTTTGTCGCAACAGCCCGTGCAATCCCTAGCCTTTGTCTTTGCCCGCCAGAAAATTCATGTGGATATTTAAAAATATCTTCTCTGTTCATTCCTACAATTTCCAGCAGTTCCGATACTTTCCTTTTTTCTTCATCTAGCGTCAAATTTTCAAAATTTCTCAAAGGTTCTGAAATTAAATCAATTACTCTTTTTTTAGGATTTAAGCTGGATAACGAATCTTGAAATATCATTTGCACATTTCTATTATATTCACTTCTTCTATTTCTAAATTTTCTGTCAATTTCCCTTCCCTCATAAATAATCTTTCCACTTTTTATTTTTTCCAGCCCAATTATCGCCTTTCCAATTGTAGACTTTCCAGATCCCGATTCTCCCACAAGTCCATAAGTCTTTCCTTTTTCAATAGTAAAACTGACTCCATCTACAGCATAAACATAATCAATTATCTTATTAAAAAATCCTCCACGAATAGGATAATGAACTTTTAAGTCTTTTACTTCAATAAAACTCATATTTCTATTTTTTCCTCTCTAAATTTTTAAAATTTTTTTACTTTTAAAATTTACTTCTCAAAATGAAAGTTTTTCCAGCAGGTACATCTTACAAAATGCCCTTCTTCAACTTCATGCAGCTTTGGATTTTTTTCATGTTCATTTTCCTTTATCCAAGGGATTCTTTTAGAAAATCGGCAGCCTGTTCTCTCCATTTTAGTTATTGATGGAACAATTCCCTTAATTACATGCAACTTTTCATTTTCACTGTCAAGCTGTGGAATCGAACTTAAAAGTGATCTTGTATAAGGATGCTTTGGATTGTCAAACAATTCTTTCACATTGGCAATTTCTACAATTTCTCCAGCATACATAACCGCCACTCTGTCTGCCATTTCTGCAACTACACCCAGATCATGAGTAATTAATATAATCCCAGCATTTATCTCACTTTGCAAAGTTTTTAGCAAATCCAGTATCTGTGCCTGAATTGTAACATCTAGTGCCGTTGTTGGCTCATCAGCTATAATAACTTCAGGCTTACATGAAAGCGCTATTGCAATTATAACCCTTTGCCGCATTCCTCCCGATAATTCATGTGGAAATTGTCTTGCTATACGTTCAGCATTTTTTATTCCAACGTGATTTAACAGCTCAAGTACACGTTCTTCCCTTTCCTTCTTAGATAGTTTAGTATGATAAATCATCCCCTCTTCAATCTGATCTCCAATCCTCATAAGCGGATTAAGAGCCGACAATGGATCCTGAAATATCATCCCAATTTTATTCCCACGAATCTTGTTATATTCCTCCTCCCCAATTTTCAAAAGATTTCTACCTTCAAAATTTATTTCTCCCTCCAGCTTAGTGTTATTCGGATTATGAAGTCCAATAATGGAAGTAGCAAGCGTACTTTTCCCACATCCCGATTCTCCCACTATTGCCAGTATTTCATTTCTTCCAAGTTTCAATGAAACATTGTCAACAGCTGGAAAATATTCATCTTTTATCCGAAAACTCGTAATAAGATTGTTAATTTCTATTAACGTTTCAGCTTTCTCCATATTCATCTCCTTCAAAAACTTTTTTTAAATTTATTTCATATCCATATTGTAGCACAAAATCAAATTTTTTTACTCATTTTTTAATTTATAATTGACATTTTTTTAAATTTTTGAATGTATAATGCTTTTTAGAGTTCAATAATTTAAATTAAAAAAAATTTTTTTAACAAAAAGATAGCAAGAAGTCGTAGGCTTTTCTACAAGTGGGAGATGAATTGCTTTTTTTGTAAAAAAATTGAAAAAAAGGATACATCCATGATACAATTTTTTTGTATAAAAATATCGAAGAATAAATAATAAAATCTCTAAAGAGATAATTAAAAAAATAATATTCAAAAATCAAAAGGAGGTGTAATTTTATGAAATATAATTTAGCATTCAAATACAGAATTTATCCAAATAAAGAGCAGGAATTATTGATAAATAAGACTTTTTGGATGTGTTCGTTTTGTTTACAATACGATTTTTGTATGCTGCAAATAAATTTTTATGAAGAAACTGGAAAAAAATAAAAATAATTACACCTGCCAGTTTGAAAAAGTGAAAACCAATTTTTTTGAAAGAAGTAGACAGCCTGGCACTTTCAAATGCTCAATTGAATGTAAAACGATCGTTTACGAATTTCTTTCAGAAGAGAGCGAAGTTTCCAAGGTTCAAATCTAAAAAGAATAATGTTAAAAAGTTACACGACAAATTGTGTGAATAATTCAATACGAATTGAGGAAAATAAATATTTGGTTCTGCCAAAATTGAAAAAGAATAAAATTAAAATATCATAGAGAAATACCAAAGAATTATAGAATAAAGTCGGTAACATTGACAAACTGTAATGGAAATTACTATGTTTCTGTTTTTGACTGAATTTGAAAAAGAAATTCAAAAAAATGCCAAGTAATGATAAAGTGATTGGACTTGATTTTTTTCAATGTCTGAGTTATTTGTCAGTTCTGAAAACCAAAGGGCTGATTATCCAAAAATATTTTTAGGATGTTGGAAGAAGAATTGAAAAAAATTACAGAAATCATTATCGAGAAAAGTGAAATTTTCTAAAAAAATTGGTATAAGCAAAAAGTGAAAATATCAAAATTGCATGAGTATATCAAAAAAATTGCCGAAGAGATTTTCTACATAAATTATCGAAAAAATTGTCTGAAGAATACAATGCTGTGGTTGTTGAGGATTTGAATATGAAGGGGATGAGCCAGTCATTAAATTTTGGGAAAAGTGTAGGAGATAATGGATGGGGAATGTTTTTGAAAATGCTTGAGTACAAGTTGATGTTTTTAGGGAAACAATTTTTGAAGATAAATAAATGGTTTCCGTCATCGAAAACTTGTAGTAGATGTGGAAATATTAAAGAGGAACTGAAATTATCAGAAAGAAGTTATAAATGTGAATGCTGTGGAATTGAAATTGATAGAGATTACAATGCGGCACTGAATATAAAAAACATTGGAAAAGCGATGTTGGAATATTAAGAAAATAAAAGAAAACAGGGCAGGGACTGCCCGAAGAGCTTGGTAAATATATTTGGCTAGCAAAAGCAGATACTTCCCAAGAAGCTCCCGCTTCTAAAAGCGGGAGTAGTTCACTATGCGAGTGTGGTGGAACTGGTAGACACGCTATCTTGAGGGGGTAGTGACTCCTGGTCGTACGGGTTCAAGTCCCGTCATTCGCACCATTATAATAATATTTATAAAAATTTAATATTCTATGCGAGTGTGATGGAATTGGTAGACATGCTATTTTCAGAGGGTAGTGGCAGTAGCCGTACGGGTTCGACTCCCGTCACTCGCACCATTTTTTTTTAAAAAAACATCTGAATGATTTTCATCAAAACAGATGCTTTCTTATTTTAAAAATTTATTTCTTTTTATTTTCTTCTTCATCAATCTTAGCTTCCATCAGCATAATCAGATAATCAAGTTCCAATTCCCCACGTTCTGCTATCATATTAAGATTTGCTATTCTAGACATCATCATATATTGAACAGGATCCAGAAGTTTTTTGTATTCTGGAGAAATCATCGGCATATATTCCTTAATATAAGGATATTTCTTAATAACATCTCCTATTACAGTTTTTCCACTCAAATTATACTTACTCTTAAATTCCTCTTTCATTTTTTTGACTCCTTATTTTTCTTTTTATCAAACAAAATATTTTTGATTAACAAAATTATCTTTATCATATTTTCACAAAAAAAAGTGTGACAAATAGCACACTTTTCTAAATAATTTTCTTTTATTATTTCTCTCCCCATACTTCATCCGCAACTTCCTTGATAAATCTAAGTTTTGCCCATTGCTGTTCTTCTGTAAGATTATTTCCCTCCTCTGTTGAAGCAAATCCACATTGTGGACTTAAATAAAGTCTATCTAGCGGAACATATTTTGAAGCCTCTTTTATACGAGCAATTACAGTTTCCTTTTCCTCCAAAGTCGGATTTTTAGAAGTTATAAGTCCCAATACAACTTTTTTATCCCCAGAAACTTTTGCAAGCGATTCAAAAGTTCCAGCTCTTTCTGTGTCAAATTCCAAATAATAAGCATTCACATCTTCTTTTCCAAAAAGTTCATCAGCAATTTTGTCATACCCACCTTGCCCAAACCAGGTCGAAGCATAATTTCCACGGCAAACATGTGTATTAATTACCAAATCTTCTGGATTATTTTGGAAAACTCTATTATTTATATTCAAAAATCTTTCTGCAAATTCACGCCTAATAACTTCCTTATCCCTGTCACTTTTTTCAATAAATGAAGCAATAAAGTTGTCATCAACAAGACATCCCCAAGTACAGTCATCAATCTGCAAAGTTCTAAGCCCTTCATTATACAAATCATTTATTACTGTTTTGTAAGCATTTACAATATCATCTTCCAAACCTTCAAAATTAGGATAAACTTTAAGAAGTGCCTCAACATGCTTATCTTCCCTTACTAATTCCGCATAAAACTGTGCTGGAGCTGGTATCGTAAATCTAGCTTCCACACCTTTTTTATCTTTTACCAAATCTCGCAAAAATATAAAATGCTTTACAAACGGATGATTTTCCCCACTAATTTTTCCAGTAACAATCGCAGTATCATCACGAGTTACAACTCCATTAAATTCATATCCCTTATCAGCGTGAATATGTCCAATTCCATTAAATCCCCAGAAGAAATCCAAATGCCAGTAACTTCGTCTAAACTCTCCATCAGTAACACTTGTATATCCAAGTTCAATTTGCTTATCCACAATTTTTTTAATTTCTTCATTCTCAATTTTTGTCAATTCTTCCCTGTCAATTTTCCCTTTTTCCAAAATCATTTCTAGCCTTTTTCAATCTTTCAGGTCTTAAAAAGCTTCCTACCGTATCATGTCTATGAGGTGCATTTATTGTACACATATTTATCAGCTCCTTTATTTATAAATTTATTATATTTTTTACATTTTTTTATTTTTTAATAATATTTCTATAATCTACTTTTTCACAATTTTTTTGTAGCTTCAACAAGATTTTTCCAAACTTTTTACAGTTTCTGTAATTCCTCTTGTCTTTAATCCGCAATCAGGATTTACCCATAATTTTTCTTTTCCAATTTTTTTAACCATTATTTCTAAAGCTGCTACAATTTCTTCAACTGAAGGTACTCTAGGAGAATGAATATCATAAACTCCAGGACCTACTTCTGTTTCAAAGTTATTTTCTTTTAGGAAATCAAGAATTGTCAATTTTGATCTTGAAGCTTCAAATGTTATAACATCGGCATCCATATTGTCAATGTCTTTTATTATATCTTCAAACTGGCTGTAGCACATATGTGTATGAATCTGCGTATCCACTTTTACTCCGCTATGGCAAAGTCTAAATGCCTTCAATCCCCAATCAAGGTATTCTTTATGCCAATCTTCTTTTCTTAACGGTAATTTTTCCCTAAGTGCAGCTTCATCTATCTGAATTATTTTTATTCCTGCTTTTTCTAAATCCAATACTTCTTCTCGTATGGCAAGTCCAATTTGAAATGCCATTTCGCTTAATGAAATATCTTCTCTTGGGAATGACCAGTTTAATATTGTTACAGGCCCTGTAAGCATTCCTTTAACAGGTTTTTCAGTTAATTTTTGAGCATATTCTGAATATAGAACTGAAATTGGCTTTGTTCTTTTCACATCTCCAAAAATTATTGGCGGTTTTACACATCTTGTTCCATAAGACTGAACCCATGCTTTTTCTGTAAATATATATCCTGCCAGATTTTCTCCAAAAAATTCAACCATGTCATTTCTTTCATACTCTCCATGCACAAGCACATCAAGTCCAATTTTTTCCTGCAATTCAATACATTCTTTTATGAAGTTAAATACATTTTTATCATATTCTTCTTTGCTAATTTCACCTTTTCTAAATTTGCTTCTATTTAGCTTCACTTCCTTTGTTTGCGGAAAAGAACCTATTGTAGTTGTTGCAAGTAAAGGAATATTCAACTCTTCCCTTTGAATTTTCTGTCTTTCCTTTCTTGCTCCCTCTCTTACAAAATCACTATCTTTCAATTTTTTTAACCGTATCTCTAACTTCCTTATCTTCCATTCCTTTTTCAGAAGTTATAATTTTTTGGTTTTTTACATAAAATTCATTTTCCTGTACTTTTTCCAGCGAATTTTCCCAAAGAACTTGACTCAATTCTCCCAACTCTTTTAATTCTGATAATTTTTCCTCAGCAAACGAGAAATGTCTTAATATATTTTCTGATAATTTTTTTTCATTTCTCAAAGTATAAGGCACATGAAGCAGTGAACAAGATGTCGTTATTACTATATTTTTCAACTTTTTCCTTTTTAAATTATTCAATATATTTAAAACTTTTTTTATAGTCACATTTCCAAATATTTTTTTCCCATTTACAATTCCTGCAAATAATATTTTATCTTTTGGAAATCCCTTTTCAGTTATTAATTTCTCAGTTTGTCTTCCTTCAGCAAAAATCAAGACCTATCCCATCAAAAATCAAGTTTTTGTTATTGTCTTGTAGCAATCTCTCACATCTCCAAAATATGTTTGAAGCAATACTTTTTACATCTTTTCTTATTCTTCAAAAATTTCTGTATAAATTTCTTCAAACAATTTTTATATCTTCCTCTGTCTGATCTGTTACTAATTGCGGTTCTTCAATTTGAATCCAATCGATATTTTTTTCATTACATTTTTTCAGCAATTCCACATAAACATTTACAATATCAGTTAAATATTCTTTTTTCTCTTTATTTCCAGTTGTTTTAGCCAATTTATAAAATGTAAATGGTCCAATTACTGACGGATGAGTGTTCACTCTTAATTTTTTAGCTTCCTCAAGTTCATTAAATATCTTATCTGCATTTAATTTAATCTCTGCATAATCATCTAGTTCAGGAACCATATAATGATAATTGGTATTGTACCATTTTCTCATTGAAAGAGCTTTTACATCTCCTTTTTCCCCTTGATAACCTCTCGCAATTGCAAAATATGTATTCAGTTCATTCAATCCTAAATCTTTATAATGTTTTGGAATCGCATTCAATAAAATTATTGTATCCAGTATTCCATCATAAAATGAAAATGTATTTCCCGGAATAAATGAAATTTTTTCTTCCTTCTGTTTTAACCACTGGTCTTTTCTAAGCTTTTCCGCTATTTCCAAAAGTTCATTCTCTGTAATTTCATTTCTCCAATATTTTTCTATCGCAAATTTTAATTCTCTATTCTCCCCAATTCTAGGGTATCCAATAATCGCCGTTTTCATAATTTATCTCCTTTATCTATTTGTTACACTAATAATATTTCTAATTATTTTTTTGATAAAAATTATTATATACAAATATATTATTTCTGTAAAATACATTTATTTTTTTGGTTTGTTATAACTTTTATTTATATCAATTTTTTTTATAAAAAAACCGTACTAAAATTTACAATTCTAATCCAGTCTTTTTTTATTTCTTTTTATTTCAGTTTTTTTCAATAATATCTCAAAATAATTTTTATAAATTTTACAAAATTTCCGTATATTTCAAATGCTCCTTCAAAGCCTCAACATAAACTTTTCCCATAAACACTAAGTTTGGTATTTTTTTCTGCATTATAATTCCCAACTTTCATATACTCATCAACTTCCAGCGGTCTTGCAATAATATTTTCCCCATTTAATTCCTTACTGATTATCCCTGTACTCACAGTATATCCATTAAGCCCAACTGCTAAATTAAACAAAGTCGCTCTATCTCTAACTTTTATATTTTTATCCCTGTCAATCGTACTAAGTATTTCTTCCGAAAAATAAAACGAATTGTAATCCCCTTGCTCAAACGATAAATATGGATATTCCTTCAAGTCTTCAAGGCTAATACTTTCCTTTTTTGCCAAAGGATGATTAAAACTGATAAAAACATGCGGCTTTGCAGTAAATAATTCAATAAATTTCAGATTATTTCTTTTTATCATTTTCTCAATCACAGTTTTATTCGCTCCTGAAGTGTACAAAATCCCAATTTCACTTTTTCTCTTGCTCACATCTTCAATAATTTCATTAGTCTGCGTTTCCCTAAGCGTAAAATCGTACTTATTTTCGCCAAACTTCTTAATCACATCCACAAAAGCATTTACTGCAAACGAATAATGCTGTGTAGACACCGAAAAATGCCTAGTTATCTTATTTCCCTTCTTATACTCTTCCTCCAATAAATCTGTCTGCTCCAAAACCTGCCTTGCATACCCTAAAAATCTATCTCCCTCAAGAGAAACAATCACCCCCTTATTTGTTCTGTTAAAAATTGATATATTCATTTCATCTTCCAATTCTTTTATAGCCTTAGTCAGTGCTGGTTGAGAAACAAAAAGTTCTTTTGCAGCATCACTCAATGTCCCTTTTTCAGCGACTGTAACTACATATTTTAACTGCTGTAATGTCATTTTTTTCTCCTTCCATAATTAATTTTTTCTTCCATAATCTTCTACCCTAAACTATTCCCATTTAAACTACAAATTGGTTACAAATTTCTTTGCAAGAGATTAAAATACTCTATTAGAAAAATAATATAAAATATAATTTCTTTCTTTTATTTAATATATAAAATAAATTTTTATAATATAATAAAAAAAGCCAGCTTCAATGCCGACTCTTTATTTTGTAAAAAAATATTTATTCTATAACAAAGAGTCAAGAACCCCTTGTTAAATTCATTAAATAATTTCATATTTTTCCTTATAATTTTTCCAAATATTCCAAAAAGCGAAGTAGCTTTACGCCCTAAAACTTTCTCAATGTCAAAAGAAATACCAGATTGTTCACCTTGAGCGATCGCAGTATAAGTTGAAACCCAAGAATCATATTCCCATTGCTCAGCCTTCCAAATTTTACGACTTTCGTAAGCTTCTTCCACAGTTTCATCAATATACTTAATTTCTTTTCCAAAATATTCGCTCACAATTTTTACAATTTCATTCATTGTCAATTCTTCAGGCCCTGTCATATTCAAAGTTTGATTTTCCCATTTTTCTGGATTTTCCAAAATTTTTGCAACGACTTCTGAAACATCTGAACGAACTACAACAGAGACTTTCCCATTCCCCGCAGGTCCTTTTATTTCTCCATATTCTCTACACATATCCACAAAGAAATCCGCATAAAAATTATCTCTCAAAAATGTATATTTAAACCCTTTTTCTTTAATATACTCTTCAGTTGCATAATGATCTCTTCCCAATGTAAATACAGAATTTTTTGAAGCATTGTAAAACGAAAGATACACAATGTGCGAAACTTTTGCCATTTTAGCCGCATCAATAAAATCCTTATGCTGCTGAACACGGTTAGGATTTTCCGAACCAGACACCATAAAAAGCACATCAATTCCCTCTAGCGCTTTCACAGTTTCTTCTGATTTATCATAACTCGACTTAAAAACATTAGAAAATCCCATTTTTTCAGCCTTTTCTTTATTTCTAGCCAAGTTTCTAACTTCTATTCCATTTTTCTTACATAATTTTGAAACAATTCCACCTAAGTGTCCTGTCACTCCAGTTACTGCTATTTTAGTCATTTTTATCGCCTCTTATTCTCAATTTACCACGTTACTTCTTTATTTTTCTTCTATTTTTTTCAAACAAAATATCCATTGAGATTTTCTTAATTTTTATAAAAAAATCACCCTACTTTTTATAAAAATTATTTACCCTTTTCACAACAACATTAACCAATTTATTTGGTACAACAATCACTTTCACAACTTCTTTTCCATCAATAAATTTCTTAGCTTTTTCTGATTCAAACGCAAGTTTTTCAGCGTCATCTTTTGAAATACCTATTTGAGCCGAAACCATGTCTCTAACTTTTCCGTTTACTTGGATTACCAAATTGAAAGTATGGTCTTTTGTCAATTCTTCGTCATATTTTGGCCATTCTTCTTCAAAAGTAAATGTTTCATTTCCTAAATAAGCCCACAATTCATCAGCTACGTGTGGTGAAAATGGTGCGATTAACAAGATTGTTTTTTCCAATACTTCACGCCAGATTTTTTTACTTTCTGAAGAAATATTGTCTTTATCAATTACTTCTTGCTTGTAAGTCGTCATGTCGTTTAGCAATTCCATAACAGCTGCAATTGCAGTATTGAAGTGGAAATCATCTTCGATACTTTCTGTAACTTTTTTAACTGTTTGATGCAATTTCTTTTGAATTTCTTCATCTTTTTGATTTCTATTTTTTAATTCAACTCCATAGTGATTTTCTGATTTCGCATTATGGTCAGAAAATTCTGCAGTTCCTGAAACTAACAAATACAATCTATTTATAAATCTGTATGCCCCTGCAAGCCCATTCATGTTCCATTCTAATTCTTTTTCAGGCGGTGCAGCAAATAATGTAAACACTCTTGAAGAGTCAGCTCCATATTCTTTCACGATTTCTTCAGGGTCAACTCCATTATTTTTTGATTTACTCATTTTTTCTACTTTTGTAACTAATTCTTCCCCTGTTTCAATCGAAAACGCTTTCCCATCTTTAAATTCAGCTTCTCTTGGGAATAAGTATCTTCTCTCATTTTGCGAATAGAATGAAGGCCCTAAAACCATTCCTTGCGTCAATAATTTTTTAAACGGCTCATTTGTATCAACATATCCCAAATCTCTAAGTGATTTATGGAAAAATCTCGCATAAAGCAAATGCATTACCGCATGTTCAATTCCACCAATATATTGATTTACAGGTGTCCAAGCATCTGCGTCCGCTTTTTCAAATGGTTTTTCTGCATTGTGAGAATCCAAATATCTCAAATAGTACCAAGACGAGTCAACGAAAGTATCCATCGTATCAGTTTCTCTTCTACCTTTTTTCCCATTTGGCAAAATCACATTCTTAAACTCTTCCGAAGTTTCAAGCGGATTCCCTTTCCCATTAAATTCAATATCAGTAGGAAGTTTCACAGGCAAGTTTTCTTCTTCTTCCAAGTAAATATTCCCATCTTCATCATAAATTACAGGAATCGGAGTTCCCCAATATCTTTGTCTACTAATCAACCAATCATGAAGTCTATAATTTACAGTTTTCTTACCAAATCCAATTTTTTCCAATTTTTCAGTAATTTTTTCTTTTGCTTCATTACTATTTAATCCGTTAAATTCTTCTGAATTTACCAATACTCCTGGAACTGTTAAAGCATTTTTCCAATTTTTTTCAACAGAAACTTCTTCTAAATTTCCATTTTTTTATCAACAGGATTTACAACAATTTTCAAATCCAAGTTATATTTCTTAGCAAACTGAAAATCTCTTTCATCGTGTGCAGGCACCGCCATAACAGCTCCTGTCCCATAATCCATCAACACATAATTTGCAACCCACAATTGCACTTTTTCTCCATTTACAGGATTAATCACATAAAGTCCAGAAAATACTCCTTCTTTTTCCTTATCTTCTGCTGTACGAGCGATTTTATCCTCATTTCTCATTGCTTCAACTTTTTCTCTAATACTAGGATTTTCCTTTAAAATAACTTCTTCAACTAATGGATGTTCTGGTGCAACAGTTGCATAAGTAACTCCATAAAGCGTATCAGGTCTTGTTGTAAACACAGAAATTACAACCTCTCCCTTGTCATTCAATTTCAAATGTGTATGTCCATTATTTTCAAAATTGTAATCTAAAATAAAGTCAACTTCTGACCCAGTCGATTTTCCAATCCAGTTTTTTTGCATAGTCAAAACTTGTTCAGGCCAATGTCCTCTAAGTTCTTCATGCCCTTGCAGCAATTCTTCAGCATAATCAGTTATTTTAAAATACCATTGCGACAATTCCTTTTGAATAACATCAGTTTTACTATGTCTCCAGCATTTCCCATCTTCAACTTGTTCATTCGCCAAAAACCGTATTACAATCAGGACACCAGTTTACAAAAAGATTTTTTTCTTATAAACCAATCCTTTTTTTATACATTTCAATAAAGAATTTTTGATTCCATTTGTAATACTCTGGAGTGTAAGTGCTAAGTTCTCTATCCCAATCATAAGAAAGACCCATAAGTTTCAACTGTCTTCTCATATTGTCAATGTTCGCTTTAGTCCATTTTCCAGGATGAGCCCCATGATCAATCGCCGCATTTTCCGCAGGTAACCCAAAACTATCCCATCCAAATGGATGCAACACATTAAACCCTTTCATTTTCTTATATCTAGCAATCGCATCACCAATCGCATAATTTCTCAAATGCCCAACATGCAATTTCCCTGACGGATATGCAAACATCTCAAGCACATAATAATTCTCTTTTCCATCGGCTTTATTTTCAGACTTAAAAACATCTTTTTCAGCCCATTTATCTTGCCATTTTTTCTCAATTTCATTAGGATTATATTCCTTAATCATTATTTTTTTCTCCTCCATTTTTTTCAGTATTTATAAATTTTTATTTTTTTCATCCATTTTATAAATCTGTAACTAAATTCTATTGTTTTTAACAGTACATAATACAATTACTGCAATCTCAAGCCATTTCATAATTTCTCCTTCTAGATTATTAAACAATATAACGATTGTTTGAAATTTAAATCATTATATTTTTTTACTTAATAATTGTACTATATTTTTGGAATTTTTTTGACAATTATTTTTTTGTTTTCATAATATTTCTAGAGATCCTATAAATATTATTTCCTCTTCGCATAAAAACAACAAAATCTAATAAAATCTATCTTTTTTTCCTAAACTCTATTTATCATTCAACCAATTTACTTCTTCAACTTCACAACCTTTTTTTCGATTTTCCCTCCAGTTTTTCTTCCCTAATTTCTCATAAGCCCATTCAACAAACGAACTTGCAGTTAAAAAAATAAATAATCATTCTCTGTCATTGATAATATAAGTTCATCAGTTGAAAATGGTCTATATCCCATACTGCTTTAATTGATTAAGATAAAATTCTCCTCTTTCATTCATCATATCTTTAAAGAATTTTTTTCAATCCTTTTTACATTTTTTTCTCAATTTTTTTCAAATAATTTAATGATTTGGTAAATTCTCCCTTTTTAAAATAAAGAACTGAAATTGGAAGCAACATCTGTACTGAATTTTGTCCATTATATTTTTTGTAAAGTTTTAATGCATTTTCTTCATCTTCAAAAAAAGCATAAAGTGACATCAATCTAAATCGGACTCCCAGATTGTCATTTTCATTTAATTTTAGTATTTCTTCATATTCTTTAACGGCTTTTTTCATCATTCCATTTTCTGCCAAAATTTCTGCATAGCTTTGTTTTATCCTCATATATGGCCGAGTTTCAACTATTTCCCAGAACTCCCCAATGATTTTCTTCATTCATGAAACCTTCCCGCTCCACTATTTCATTTCCATGCTTCAATATTTTTTCCAATCTATTTAACATATCAATTGAATTTTTTGCATCTGTACTAGCTATCAAATATTCGGCATCCAAATTATCCTTATCCATTTTTAATACTTCTTTTGCATATTTTAGCCTTTTACTATCATCCTCTGTTTCAAATGCCATTTCTAAATAGTCATAAATCTTTTCAGAATCACTTTCATCAAAAGAATTATCTTCTTCACCTTTCATTGTACTTTCATTATATTGTCTTTCAAATTCATCTATTAGTTTTCGAATTTCACTTTCGCTCATTTCTTCAGTAGAATGTTCTTCCATAAATTTTTTAAATTGTTTGTACATTTTTTCTATTTCCCTATGCATAATTCCCTATTTCCCTTTCAATAAGTAATCTATTTCAACTCACTAATACCCAAAACTTGGATTTTCAATAATCCATTTTCCATTCTTTTTATTAGCTTCCAAAAATTTCTTTTTCTTCCTACATATTTTTCCATTTTTTTGTAATTCGTTCTAATTCTTGATCCATCATTTCTAATTGAATTTCGCCTATTGTTTTTAAAAATATTTTTTTCATAGCTTTTTCATCATTTTTGTGAAATTGATTTTTTTGATATTCTTCCATTGTTTTTTTCCTGTTTTTTTCTTAAAGGCTTTTATCCATTTTTTTCAGCCATTTCTCCAGATCTTTCAATCATCTTATCCATGCTCATTTCATCTGTATTTACAGGAAATCCCAATTTAACTTTTTACATATGCTTTTTTTCTCTGTTGATATAATCTATTTTTTTCTATATCAATCTTGTAATATTTATACATTGTATCTATCATTTTTAGAAAAAAATAATCCTCTCCAAAAAGAACCCATCATTTCTTTCATCTGATTTGACCCATCTTTTTGACTTCCAGCAAAAACTCCATTCATCATTTTATTCATCATTCCAAACATTTCCTCTTTTTGAATAAATTCTGCCAACTTCCTTTTCAATTTGAGAATTGTAATCTGAAAGGATACTTTGGTTAAGTTTTACAGCCGGTTCTACTTCCACTTGATATTTTTTTCTTGTGCAAAACTTGACAAACTTAATAATATTGACAAACTTAAAATTATTTTTTTCATACTTACCTCCAAAAACAAACTTATGATTTAATAAATTATATCATAAAAATTTTATTTTTTTCATTTTTTTACAAAAAAAGAACACCAAAAACCTAAGTTTCAATGTTCCTTCTCAAAAATTAGTTTAACAAACTTTAAAATTTTAGTAAATCGCTCTAAATCCAATACCTCCACGAACATTACTTCCCTTAGTATCATACCCGGCATTCACTGTAACGCCAAATCTAGTATTATCAACTCCAATATTTAGATCAAATTTACCGTTCCCTCTTCTATCTTCCTTTTCCCCTCTAATTCCAAACCAGTCAGCATTCGTATATCTAACTCTCGCTTCGTTATTGACATCTCCAACTTTTCCAAGTTCATTTTCATAAGCGGCTGTCAATCCAACTGTCAAATTAGTTCTTACTGCCAACGGCTGTACATATTTAAACTCTACTCCAGCTTCAGGCTTAACAGAGAAATAGTCGTTCCCTTTCACTTCTAATCTCATTTGTCCTGAATCTTCCTTTATGCTGTTAAATCTTCCATATTCCATTTTTAGCATTCCATAAGGTCTTAAATGTGTTCTTTCGCTCATTCTTATGTCGTATCCTAAATCTGTTTTCAGTGCAGCACCGTAGGAATTATAATTTGACTTGGCTTCAAATACATCATCAACAACTAAAAATTTACGTTTCATGTTGTTAATTCCGGCAAACACATCTCCGCTGATTGTCCATTGCAATGCTCCATTGTAGTCCTTCTTAGGCGACATTGTCTTAAATACTCCAGCTTTAAGCATTGTCTGATCTTCACTTGAATGTCCGATGTCCTTGAATTTAAATCTGTTTGTCACAGCTCCAGCATACCATCCATCTGAATTACCCATTTTAATTTTTTCATCTTCGTGAACATAGGCAACTCCGTAAGCATTACTTGTATAGTCAATGATTCCTGCTGTATCAGTTTTATATTCACCTTTCATTCCGAACACTTTAATTTTATTATTTTGTTTAGATGGATTTTGCCAATTTTTTTGCAAATGATTAAATTCTTTGTCTAAAGTGTTTCCAGTTGCATTTATTCTTTGTTGAACATTACCGTATTGATGTCCCATCATTTCGTCTGTTGCTTGATAGAATAATATCTTTTCATTTTTACCAATTCCATTTAATTTTTGGAATAATTGATTTTCTCTTGTTCCAAGTGCTTCTACGCCATATCTTTGTTCTAATCCATCAAGGAAATTATAAGTATCTGTACTATTTACTGGTGTACCTTCATTACCTGCAAATGCTGTATAAGGTATTTTAGCTAAATATACATTTCCTATTTCTCCTGTACTTTGATCTATTGTAGCTGTTGAAATCCATGATGCTGAACCTGAATAAATATCCCATTTTGTAATTTGAGGATTAGCGGCTATTGCGTCATTATATGGTTTCAATATTCCTTGATCTACTTTTATGTACTTGCTTTGAGTATTCATTGCAGCTTCTGCTCCAATTATTAAATCTGCTTTTTGAACTTTTATCGCACTTAATCCATTAATAGGATTTGTTCCTCTCAATGTATCAACATACATTCCTATACTTGATGTCATCGCATCTATATTTTCAGTTGTTTTAGGAACTACTGTTGGATTTACAATGTTTCCAGATGGATCGAGTATTTGAGCTTCCGATGCTCCTGCAGGAGCAACTATTTGAACTCCACCTACGCTTTCCTGTTGCTTTTCCTCCTGGCACAAATTCTTTTTCAGCTCCACCTGTTACAGTAAAGTTACCATAGTTTTTAATTACACCTCCAGTTGTTCTAAAGAAAGCATAACCTTCATCTGAATTTATTATAACATTACCGTAGTTAGTAAATTCTGAATTTTTTCTTACAACTACTCCTACAGCTTTTTTAGGAGCTCCTACAGTTGTTATAGTTCCGTAGTTAAATCCTTTTGCTCCTTCGTCAAGATAGATACCCATAGCTCCATCAGCTTCAAGATTTATTGTTGCTGTTGATCCTGCTGCAGTACCATTGTATACTGTTGTTCCAGCACCTGTTCCATACATTCCAAGACTGTTTTTACCTTTTACATTTATTGTTCCTTCATTGACTATATTTCCAGTGTAAGCAGGTGTTGTTGCATCTCCTGCATATCCAGCTGCCATACCTATTGAATATCTTGAGTTTGGAACATCAGAATCTCCTACTGTTATTGTTCCTCCAATATTTTTAGCTGTACCTCCATTTATACTGTATATTCCTACATTTCCTATTCCATTTCTTAAATCCATATCAGCATAGTTATTAACTGTTCCAGCAGAATATATTCCATAGTTATCTCCTGAAGTACCAACTGCTGTAAGTTTTGTATAATTATCAACTGTTCCAGTATTATCTCTCGAATAAACATATATTGAGCTGTCATTTAAGTCAACGTTGTTTATATTAGATATAATATGGTTTCCTTGACCTACATTAGAGAATCCAAACGAATCGGCACCTATAATCATATTTGATCCGGCACCTGCTGTTACTGTCTGTCCGTTTCCAGCTGTATATACTCCTACTCCTGAATTTGATCCAACTGACACTGTTCCAGAATTCAAGTTAATGTTTCCACCTTGAGAATAAATTGCTGTTCCTTGTGATCCAGTTGTAATATTTCCATTATTAGTAACACCATATCCATAGATTCCTACTGCATTATCTCCTACTGCAATATTTCCTGAATTTGTTATATCGTTATTTGTCTTAGCGTATATTCCTATGTTTGGATTATTTGGATTAGAGGCATTTCCTAATGTTATATTTCCACTATTATTTACATTTGTATTTTCTGAAATAATACCGAAGTCTTTTTCTGTTGACTGATCCTGTTATTGAACCGCTATTAGTAAATGTTCCTCCACCATTTGCAAATATTCCTATAAGTCCTCCTGTAGTTCCTGTACTATTTACAAGATTTACATTTGTACCATTTATACTATTTAAAACATTGTATATAATTCCCATTCCTCTTCCTGTATTGCTTCCAGAATATTTATATTCCAATGTCGATGATGTTGGCAATGTTGAATTTCCTGTTAAGTAAATTCCTACTCCTCCATCTTTTGTTTCAATTCCGTAATTACTGTTCAAATTAACAGTAGAATTTTTGAGCATAGATTCCAATACCATTTGCTCCAACCTTAATATCTAATGATCCTGTTCCTGTAACATTGATGATTCCTCCACTTCCTGAATTTGAAGAATCTGTCACAACTATACCTACTCCTCCATCTCCAAGTGAAAGTGGTTTACTATTAGTAACTGTTATTTCATTCAATGTTACACCTTTGTTATCATCTGCAAATATTCCTATTCCATTATTTCCAGTAACATTGATTGCACCGTCATTTATTATTTCTACAGCTTTTCCAGGGGCTCCTGTATCTTTTCCGTATGCTTGTGGTGTTGATCCTGTAGCCATTCCTACTATTCCATATCCAGAATCTGTGATATTTATAGTTCCTGAAGAAGTATTTTTCAAGTTTACTTCCATTTGTTCCATACATTCCTACACCTTTATCAAGGTTTATTGTTCCTTTATTTGTAATTGTACCATAGCTTACATTTGTTGCAGCTTTGCTTAATGAACTTCCTGTTATGTTAATTGTTCCTTGGTTGTCGTATCCAGAATCAGCATTAGTTGAAGCTGTTGTTGATGATGCCATTGCAAGACCTGTTCCTGTTGTAGAGTAAACTGTCACTCCTGGATTTATTGTAACTTTTTCTCTTACAAGCTGAACATTGTCAAAACTGTCTGCAGCTGTGGCATTTCCAAGCTGTGCATTTCCTCCTATTACGAAAGTCCCGTCTGAATAGTACGCTCTATAATTTGCTGCATTAGCAGTAATACTTGCAAATTTTGTAGTTGTCAGAACATCAGATGCAAGGCTTCCAGAATTTGTCCATGTTACAGTAGGCCCTCCCACTGTATTTTTTACAATTTTTGCATCTCCTGTTACTGTCAGGTTTACATTTCCCATTCCGTTATATTTTGTAGAAGTTCCAGCTGCTGCTGCATAATCACTGGCAGCTCCCACAAGTATAGTTCCTTTGCTCATGCTAACATTAGTAGTACCTGTAATATTGATTTTTGAAGTTGCATCAGCATAGAATGGAGTTGTGTTGTCCACACCGTTATTTCCAATAGTTATACTTCCACCACCAAATTTAATTGTTCCTCCATTTGTTGCTGCAATTCCTGCACTTTCTCCTGTATTTATTACACTTCCTGTACCATTTATTTCAACTGCTCCACCTTTATCAGCAAAAGCTCCTAAACCATTTATTTTAGCATTTCCACTCACTATTACTTCTGTACCTTGTCCATCTGCATAGGCACCAATATTTTTATATTTTTCTGCAGTTGTAGCCGCATCAGTTGCCGCCCATTCATCTTTAGCTTCTATATCTCCGTCTATTTCAATTTCTCCAGAACTTTTTAAAACTCCACTAACTATTTGATTTTTTGCATAAGCTATAACTGAACCAAATCCATATGCCTTTGTATCTTTAGCAGTTATCTTTCCACCTTCAGCAACATAAGCAACTGGATTATATTTTACCCCTGCTATTTCAGCATATTTAGCTGACATTTCAACAGGAACACCAAAATTTATTTCAGACTTAGCGTCTTCGAATGCGTTTTTTGTTGCAGTTGACATTGAACCTACTCCTGGCACTTGTCCCATACGAGTATCAGAATCTTTCCAACTTCCTTTTGCATACCCAATTATTGTACCAATAGCTGCTTCATTATTAGCATCTTCAGCTGAACTTATAATTTTACTATCATTTGTGTAATCTGTACTAGCTTTATTGTAGTCTAAAATTGGTGTAGCTTTTATTGGAATAGTTGCTTTGTCTTTTAAACCAGATATAGCAACTCCACTTCCATCTTTTATTACATCTGTGTGATGTGGATTAGTTGGATCTGTAACTGCAACATCCACTTGTGTTCCTCTTTCAGAAACTACCATTAATCCGCCTTTAGAATACTTACCAAAAGTTACATCTATATCATTTACATATAGAGCATGTATTTTATCACTATTAACATGGTTGAATCCAGTAGCCCCTAAATCATCAGTAGGAGTTATTTCTCTACCACCTACTGCTCCTCTTTGCCCTGATTGTGCCAAAATACCAACATTATTTTCTACATATTTATTATTTCCATCTGTAAGAGTTCCATTAGCTTGTTGAATTTTATTTCCTACTTCTGTTTGAGTATCTGTACCAGCTATATTTAATTTTTCACCTATTCTAGCACTAGCCCTTACTTCTCCTTGGAAGATACCAATTTTTGTTTTTTTCCAATTATTATAGTCTCCCTCATAAATACTTGTTCTAGGATATTCAGCTGTATTATCAGGCAATAAATCACTGAAGTACATTATTACGTTTCCATCACCATAAGATTCAGGAGCTTTTTGTAAGTTTATTACTGGTGTCATACCTGTTTTATATCTATCAGATACAAAACCATGTGCAGAATCATTTCCTATAAAGTTTTGGAAATTTGGTGAGTAACCTAATCCAGAATAAACAAGGTTATTAGAACCTTCTAATTTATATGTACCTGTACTTGTCATATTAAAGCTACCTGATATCCCCATTATTGAGTATATTGCATTTTTTTGAGATTTTACATCTGCATTTACTTCTCCAATAAAGGCTCCTCTTTGTGCAAAAAGAATTATAACTACTAAATTTTTTTGAACTATTCCTATATAACTAGTAGGGTAAATATAGAATAGAGTATTTTCATTTCCTTGTATATCTACTTTTATATTTTTAAATACCAATTTAGGAGAATGCCATGTTTCAATTGAAAACATTGTTGCTCTACCTTTTAGGTACCCTTCTATATCATGAAATGTCCCATTCCATACACTATGTAAGACTATTGCTCCTTTTTTCTTTTGATTTCCTAATAGGTTAGATCCATTATCTAGTATATCACCAGCAGCATAGAACTTTACTCTATCTGTTGCTGAAGCACCTCCATAAGTAAATCCTTCAACTATCGGATTCGTAGGATCTTCTGACATACTAGAATTCCAGTTAGCTTCATTATTTTCATTTCTTAAAGAACCTCTTTTATTATTTATACGCCAAATTGCTGTCGCAACCTTTCCCCCTGTAGGACTTACAACCACACCTTGTACTTTATATGCTTTATTATTTAAATCTCCAACCTGTAAATTACTAGGATTTATATTTGGATTATTAGGATTTACCCCTAAAGTATAAACTGTCCTAGGATCTTCTATCTGATTTAAAACAACTGTAGTTGATTCACCTTTATCATAATTTCCATATCTATCTGGATGAAAACTAAAGTCATTAAATGGTTTAGTATTAGGTGTTGGAATATTTAAAGTCACTGTTGGCGGAACAATTGTTGGTGGTGCCGCAGCTATTGGTGTTGGTGCTGAAATTGAAAGTACCGGTGCATTCGGCGCATTTACTGGTCCTAATGTTATATTTAAAGGCTGTTTATCAATCATTCTAGGTTTTATTCCTGCGCTAAGCTCTAAAGAGATAATAGGTTCTTCTACCTTAACTGAGCTTTCAATACCGTAGCTTGTCTTTAGTCCTGTTCTGTTATTTGCAGATGCTGATCTTGGATTGACAAACAAACCTAGTAATGATTGATAGTTTCTGCTTATTGGTGAAACATATCTGTTAAACTTGTTTGAATCTCTTTCAAAAATTCCTTCATAAGGATATTTTTCAGATTTATCTCCTCTTCCTTTGTATGTTCCTCCCCAGTTATTATAAAATCCGTTAATTCCATATTGCCAACTGCTCCAAGGAGATTTGACCACGTGATCTCCTTGCTCCATTAACTGAATTAATTCCAGATTTGTTTTTTTCAAAAGCTTGTTGTTTTCTTCCCTAGTTTTCTGAACTTCTTGATGTATATCCTTAATTGATGTGTGGATTGCCTGTTTTTGATTATCTATATTTTTATTTGTTTCAGCAGAAAATAAATTATTTGAAATATTCACCGCTCCTGTAATCAAAAATGTAATTAATGCAGAATCCAGTGTATTTAAAGTCTTTACACTTTTTTTGCAAAAAGCACACAAATCCTTCTTTTGCCTTTCTCAAATTGTTAGTCATCTTTTTTTCTCTCCTTTTTTTCTTCTTATATTTCTATTATTTTAAATCTTACAAGGTATTATATCATAAAAGCAAAAAAATCAATCTTTTTTTAAATATGCCCATAATAATTTTGATTTTAAAATTGTAATAATTTTATTTTTTTAAAATAATTATAAAAAAATTGTTGACAATTTGAATTATTTTTTTGATATAATTAATTTGTATTTAAGATAAGTACAAATTATAATTTAAGGAGTGATAAATATGTCAAAGACAGTTGAAAAATTAAATCTTTATTTAGCAAATTTAAACGTATTATACAGAAAGGTCCAAAATTATCACTGGAATATTGTTGGTGCAGGTTTCTTTTCTGTTCATGCAAAATTGGAAGAATACTATGATGCATTAAATGAACAAATTGATGATGTAGCCGAAAGAATCCTTTCAATCGGTGGTCGTCCTTTAGGAACATTAAAAGACTACTTAGCAGTTACTACTATTAAAGAAGCTGAAAACAAAGAAATTTCTATTGCTGATGCAGTTGCTGACGTTAAAAAAGAATTTGAAGCAATGTTAAAATTAGTAAAAGAAGTTAAAGAAACTGCAGACTCAGAAAACGATTACGGAACATCTGCAATGGTTGATGAATATATCAGCACTTATGAAAAAGATTTATGGATGTTAAACGCATACTTAAAATAAATCTTTAAAAATAGACAAAACTTTACAGAATTATTAAAATTGCCTATTATATATACTTTAGGGAGAAAGTCTTTTTATAGATTTTTCTCTTTTTATTTTTCCAGTTGCATTTTTTTCATTAAAAAAATGTTATAATTAATTATTAATTAAAGATTAAAAGGGTGGGAGTTATGGCAATAAGTTTATTTAGCTGCAGTTATTTGGGAGTTGATACCTACGTTGTAGAGGTGGAAGTTGACCTTTCCAGAGGACTGCCTGTTTTTAATATAGTTGGAATGGGAGATCAGCCATTTCAGAAAGTAAGGAACGAATTAGAAGCTGCTTTTAAAAAAATGTGGGATTTGAGTTCCCGGTCAGGCGTGTGCTAGTAAATTTATCGCCTGCAAATATTAGAAAAAAAGGAAGCCATTTTGATTTAAGCATATTTTTTTAGGCATCCTTGCTAACACAGGACATATTTCAAATATAGAAATATTAAAAAAATACCTAATTTTTGGGAGAAATTTCCCTAAATGGAAAAAAATAAAATCAATAAATGGAGCGATAAATGCCACAATCTTAGCAAAAGAAACCGACTTTAAAGGAGTTATCGTTCCAATGGAAAACTATAACGAAGCAAAGCTGATTTCAGGAGCAGAAATTATTCCAGTTGATGAAATTAGCGAACTTCTGGACTTTCTAGATGGAAAAACTGATGTGGAAACTTTATGCAAAAAAGCCGTTGAAATGAATACTTCAAAAATTGAAAAGGATAAGAAGCCAGAAGAATCCATTGATTTTTCAGATGTAAAAGGGCAGCTTATGGCAAAAAGAGCTTTAGAAATCGCAGCAGCTGGTGGACACAACGTGTTTCTAATAGGCGACCCAGGTTCAGGAAAGTCAATGCTTGCTAAAAGATTTAATACAATTTTGCCTGACATGCTAGAAGAAGAAATAATCGAAACAACCAAAATTTACAGCATTTCGGGAATGCTTAGCCAAAAAGAGCCAATTATCCGAAAAAGGCCATTCAGAGCACCCCATTATTCTGCAACGCAAGTGGCACTTGTAGGCGGCGCAAACAGAGTCGGAGAAATAACATTAGCACTAAATGGAGTATTTTTTCTGGATGAAATTGGAGAATTTGAGGGAAAAACGCTAGAAGCGCTGCGACAGCCTCTGGAAGATGGAAAAATCGTCATTTCCAGAGCAAATTTCAGCGTAACTTATCCTGTAAAAAACATCACAATAACGGCTTCAAATCCGACTCCAAGCGGTTACTTTCCCGATAATCCACTATGCAGCGACAGTTTAAAAGAAATAAAACGCTATCAAAAAAAATTTTCAGGACCTCTTCTTGACCGAATGGATCTTTACGTTGAAATGCATCAGCTAAAAAAAGATGAAATTTTTGATGAATCTCTTTCAGAAAAATCAAAAGACATCCAAGAAAGAGTAATAAAAGCCAGAGAGATTCAAAAACAGCGATTTAATTCAAATACGCTAAACAGAGATATGAACAAAAAGCAATTAAACAAATATTGCAAAATTGACAAGGAGAGCCAAGAAATTATGAAGGCCGCCATCGACAATCTAAAATTGTCAGTCAGAATGTTCGATAAAATATTAAAAATCTCAAGAACAATAGCAGATTTAGATGGTCAGGAAAAATATAAAAAAAGAACATTTATTAGAAGCCCTGAATTATCGAAAAAAACAGTAATTTTTTTATTTGGCAGCAATTTGCTAAAAAAACTTATGAAAAAAATTGCTATTACTGATATTTTTTTCATTGATGTTATAGATTCATTATAAATCCTGATTAATAAAAAAATTGAATTCATAAAAATTTTTAGCAGTCTAATTTAAAATAGATTTGAATATTTATGGAGATTCCTTATTCATAATAAAAATAAGGGACTTAAAATCCCTTAAAAGACACAGTTTAAAAACTATTTTATTTACTTATTTAATTACAAGGGCTCTGACCCCTTGTTAAAATAACTTTTGCTTTTTTTGAAAATTAATTTGAAAATCAATAGACATTTTTTTATTTTTTCATTAACTCTTTCCCCAATAAAATCAAGCAATTCTTTTTCTTCCAGTATTTTTTTAAGGAAGAATAAAAAAACACATCTTCATTTTTTTAAACACAAGTTTTTTTCTTAATTTCCTTTAACTGCTTAAATTTTTTTCATTATTAGACAATTTATCAGCCTTTGTAAAAAAATTATATAATATTCAATTCCAAAATGTTCCAGCCACTTTAACATTTCCATATCTTCGCCCGTTGGGATTCTACGCAAATCCAGCAAAAGAAATACAACTTTTTCACGATCTGACATAAGATAGCCTTCAATTGTTTTTCCCCAGTTTTTCTTTACTGAATCAGGTACTTTCGCAAACCCATATCCTGGCAAGTCTACAAAATGAATTGCATTATTTATCAAAAAATAATTTATAAGCTGTGTTCTTCCTGGGGTTTTACTTGTTCTTGCAAGATTTTTTCTCTTTGTAAGAGAATTTATAAGCGAAGACTTTCCAACATTTGATCTTCCAATAAATGAAAATTCTACAACGTTATTAAATTTTTGGATAATCCTTTTTCCATAACTGCCGATTTTACAAATTCTGACTTATTTATTTCCATATTTCACCTCTTTTTTTAATTTTTTTAAATTCTTCCCTTGCTTTGTTCCAGCGATGCCTCATCAGGCATAAAATACCAAATTCCGTTTATCATTTTTTCCATCTCCAGTAATTTCATATTGATCAATATTTGACTGATGCATAAGAAATGCTGGCAATACTGACAATGCTTTAATCGGATTTACTGCAATATCCATATGCTGTTTTGAATAATTATATACTTGTGGCACATATTTCCATCCAGATGGGGCAACTAACTTTTTAGCAATTCCTTGAATAACCTGTCTTTGACGTTCATCACGCTTAAAAGCCGTGTCACTTTTTCTATGTCTTGTATATGCAAGCGCCATTCTTCCTTGTAAATTATAAACTTGCCCTTGATTAAAGTGAAACACTTCCTGATCAAAATAGTCCTGATTAAACGTATGATTTGAAACAACATTAACTCCTCCAATTAAAGTCGTTATATTCATAACATCTTCAAATCTAAATCTTACGTGATAATTAATTTTAGTTTCAAGTAAATTTTCCACAGCGTCAATCGTACATTGCACTCCTCCAAAATGGTGTGAATGTGTAATTTTATCCTGCTTATAATTTTCACACGGAATTTCCGCATAAGTATCACGTGGAATTGAAATCATTTTCACCTGTGCCAAATACGGAACAACTCTTATAACAATAAGCCCGTCACTTCTAGACCCTTCCGTAGGCTGATTAGCATAAGCATCGACTCCTATCACAAGAATATTAAACGGTATAGAAAGCCATCCAATAAATGCTATCAGGAATATTCCCAATATTAAAAAAATATTTTTTTCATTTTTTTACCTCTTATGTATTTTTAATTTTTTTGAAATTACTGTCGTTCTAAACTTTTTTTAAAAAAATTTATCAACTTTTTTTATTTAAATCATCCATATTTCCATCATTTTTCAATGACAAAATCACTTTTTTTCCCTTTTTCTCATCCAAAGACATCTGAGAATTTATAATATTCCAGGCTTCTTCTTCACTACGCTTATCCCTTTCCAAAACACGCCTAACTTGCATATCCCTTTTCGCAGCAACTAGCAGAATATAATCAAATTCCTTTTCCCATTGGACTTCAAAAAGCAGCTGAACTTCCACAAAAATAATTTTATTTTTTTCCGATTTACATTCTAAAAATTTTTTTATGCATAACTTTTAAAATTTCAGGGTGCATAATAGAATTTAAAGCAAGCCTCTTTTCCTTATCGGCAAAAATAATTTTCCCCAGCTTTTCCCGTGAAATAGTACAATTTCCAGCTTCATCCTCATCCAGAACTTCTCTTCCAAAATTTTGTACAATTTTTTCCACAACCGATGAAAATTCAATAACTTCATGTGAAATCACATCCAAATCAATCACAGAAAATCCTCTATCCTTCAAAATCTGGCTAACAGTGCTCTTCCCCGTTCCAATCCCTCCTGTAAGTCCAATAACCATTATTTATTTTCCTTTCCAAAAATAATTTATTTCTACAAAAAAGATTATGATATATTTTATACCTTTTTTTCATTTATTTGCAATAATTTTTTTAAAATAAAAAAACAAGAGACTTCTAACAAATTTATTTTTGTTCTAAAAAAAGAAAAAAATTGAAAAAAATACTTTTTAATATGGTAAAATTATAATATGAAATTTTTAAAAAAATTATAAAAAAATTTATTGAAATAAAATATTTAACTCAAAAATTAAGGAGGGACTATGGAACTTAAGGATATTCAGGAATTAATGAAAGTTCTGAAAAAAGAAGACATAGCAGAACTAAAAGTAAGATACGGAAAAGTAAAACTTACTTTAACAAATTCTGAAAATACAAAAATTGTAAACACTGCAGCAGCATTGCCTAAAGTTACAAAAGAGAAAAAAATCGCTAAAGCGGTATTGCCAGCGGAAGAAATTATTAAATCTAGCAATGTAGGTAAAATAAAGCTGTTAAGTCCAAAAACTGGAACTTTGGTGAAAAAAGGGCAAATTCTTGCCAAAATTAAAACAATGGGAATTGACAATGATGTAAAGGCTACTGCGAACGGGACTTTAAAGGAAGTGCTTGTAGCAGATGGCTCAGCAGTTGATTTTGCAAAGGAATTATTTAAAATTGAAGTTAATTAATAAACTGATTTAGAAAAAATTTAAATAATTAATAATTTTTTTTAGAAACAGAAAATCTTTTAGGAGGACTGAATATTAATGTTCAAAAAAATATTAATAGCAAATAGAGGGGAAATTGCTGTTAGGATAATCAGGGCAGCAAGAGAATTGGGAATTGCAACAGTTGCAGTTTATTCAGAAGCTGATAAAGATTCGCTTCACGTAAGATTAGCTGATGAAGCCATTTGTATTGGAACTGCCAGCAGCGCAGATTCATATTTAAAAATACCAAATATTATTTCAGCGGCTCAAATTACACAAAGTGAAGCAATCCATCCAGGATATGGATTTTTATCTGAAAATCAAAGATTTGCTGAAATATGCGATAAAAACGGAATTGTATTTATCGATTCAAAACCTGAACTGATAAGTATGATGGGAGATAAGGCAACTGCAAGGGAAACTGCCATCAAGCATAAAGTTCCGATAACAAAGGGATCAGATGGAATTGTGCCAACTTTGGAAGAAGCCAAAAAGGTTGCAGAATGGATAACTTATCCTGTTATGATCAAGGCTACTGCCGGTGGTGGCGGAAAAGGAATGAGAATTGCACGTGATGAAAAAGAATTGGCTGAAAATTATATTGTTGCACAAAACGAAGCAAAAGCAAATTTTGGAAATCCAGATGTTTATATTGAAAAATATGTTGAAGAGCCAAGACACGTTGAAATTCAGATTATAGGAGATAAATTTGGAAATGTAGTCCATCTTGGTGAAAGAGATTGTACAATTCAAAGAAGACACCAAAAATTAATCGAAGAATCTCCATCAGCAGGAATTGATTCAAAAACACGTGAAAAAATGGGTAAATTCGCCGCAAAACTTGCAAAAGGTATCGGTTACGACAGTGTTGGAACATTGGAATTTCTTGTTGACAAGAGCATGAATTTCTATTTTATGGAAATGAATACAAGAATTCAGGTTGAGCATACAATAAGTGAAGAAATTACTGGAGTTGACCTGGTAAAAGAACAAATAAGAGTGGCTGCAGGAGAAAAGTTAAGTATTTCTCAAAAAGATATACATATTAATGGACATGTAATTGAATGCAGAATAAATGCGGAAGATTCTGAAAATGGATTCTTGCCATCTTCAGGAACTTTAGAAACATACATTCCATCTGGAGGAATTGGAGTAAGAATTGACTCACATTCCTACCAAAATTATGAAATCCCGCCTTACTACGACTCAATGATAGCAAAACTTATCGTAAAGGGAAAAAATCGGGAAGAAGCTATTTCACGTATGAAGCGTGCCTTGAGGGAATTTATTATAGAAGGTGTAGATACAACTATTCCTTTCCACTTGAAAGTGCTTGACAATGAGGACTTTAAAAAGGGAACTGTCTATACAAACTTTATTGAAACTCACTTTAAGGAAGTTCTTGGAAAATAATAAACCTATTCAAACTATACAGGTTTAAATTATATTTAAGATGTTATTTAACAAGGGACAAAATCCCTTGCCATTAAATAAATAAATTAATTAAAAATTAGGAGGAATCAAAATGAACGAATTAGGAAATGTAAATATATCACAGGAAGTGGTAGCAACAATCGCAGAATCAGTAATATCAGAAATTGAAGGAGTAAACAGCCTTGTTGGTGGAACTTCAAAAAATGAAATTGTTAAATTTTTCCAAAATGTATCTTCAGGCGGAAAAGGAATCGAAGTGGAAGTTGGCGAAACTGAATGTACATTAGATCTTTACATTGTAGCAAAAATGGGATACAAATTACCAGCATTAGCTGGAGAAATCCAAACAAAAGTAGTAAAAGCAATTACAGAAATGACAGGGTTAAAAGTACAGGAAGTTAATGTCTACATTCAAAAAAATTGTAAAAGATGAAAAAGAAAGATGTAGTTCCAGCTGCTGTAGCAGAAACAGCTGAAATCGAAGAGTAAGAAAAAAAGAAAGGAGAAACTGACAGAGATACACCATAATTTACTATTATTAATTTTTTTAAAAATAAAAAAATAGTTAAGCTATGCAGATAAGTTATGATAAAACAAATATGGTGTATTTTTTTGCCAGTTTACAAAATTAATGATTGCAATATTGGGATTTTTTTAGCAAGATTATCTGTGATACTTGGATTTATCGGTATTGCATTTTTCAAGTATATCAGATACTTTGTTCAGAACCGATTACTTGGGGCAGCTTGACAGTTTTATAGATTTAAGCAGCCTAAATTTTTAAAAATTTTAATCGGACTGTTATCAATAATTTATTTAGTCATATTTTTTTACTTTCTTACATTAACAAACTTACAAAATATTCTCAAAATAGAAAAAGTAAAAAAATAAAAATGGGGAAATCGAAGTTTCCATTAAAACAATAAATGAAACATCAAAAAGTTTTTTTAAGTTCAATGGAAATTATAAAAAAATTCAAAAAGTAAAGTCATATCCAAAAAGGAAGATCGAGTTATTATTGAAGCTACTGTTGATACCTACAACGTTGATAACTTAAATGAAAAAAATTAGCAGATATTCAAAACAAATTATCCGATTACATTTTTCCATTCTACTGGAATTACCGTAAAAAAAGTAAAGTTAAGTTAAAAAAAGTTTTTAGGCAAAAACAATTGTTGAAAAAAAGTCATTGATTCTCCAGCTGTTCAAGAGGAAATTGAAAAAGAAGAAGAGAAGAAAAAAATTAGAAGTTGAAGCAATGACGAAAAATTTAAAAAAATGAAGAAAATAGCAAAAACTTCCCCATCTGGAAAGGAAAAATTAATGACACGAAGAGAGATTAGAGAAGAAATATTTAAATTACTTTTTGAATACGAACTAATTGATAATAATATTGAAAAAAAGAATAAATGATGTAATTGAAGAAGAACATTTGAAAAAAAGAAGATGAAATTGATTTCTTAGAAGTTATGTAACTGACATAATTGCAAATGAAGATATTTTTAATTGAAAGAATAAAAAGATGTTTTTGGAAGGCTGGACTTACGAACGTCTTGGGACAATCGAGAAAGTTTTATTAAAAATATCCTTTTATGAAATCACAATAAAAAAAATCGGATACGAAATTGCAATTAATGAAGTTTTTAGAAATTTCAAAAAAATATTCCTACAATGATACGAAAGAATTTTTTTAAATGGAATTCTTGCAAGATTAGTAAAAAAATATTAAAGAAGGAAAGAGTAACTTCTAAATTCATTTTTAAAATAGGTTATAAAAAAACTTCTATATTTTTTTGAATATGGGAGTTTTTTTAAATAATCTAGTGAAATTTTTTTACTTAAAATTTATATAATAGACTTGTTCATAAACTATCTGTAAATAAAACAAATGTTCTAAAGCAAATAGTCTTAACTTTTTTTAAAAAGTTGTTGAACAGATCTAATCAAGCAATTATATTATTAGAAAGGAAAAAATTAATGAAAAAAATAGGAATAATTATCGGGAAATTTTTCCCGCTTCACATCGGTCACGTAAATTTCATTCAGAGAGCCAGCGGTATTGTAGACAGACTGTACGTTGTCATCTCATATTCTGACGATGCCGATGACCTGCTTACATCCAATTCCCGTTTTGTAAAGGAAATTACCCCAAAAGACAGATTACGTTTTGTAAAACAGACATTTAAAAATCAGCCAAATATTTCATCTTTTTTGCTAGATGAAAATCATTTTTCCCAACAAGGTGAAAATTGGGAAGAATGGGCTAACACTCTAAAGAAAGAAATTGAAGAAAGGGAAAAACTGGAAAATGAAACAGAAATAGACTGGAAAAACGATGTTATTTTCATAAGCAACCGTGATGAAGATAGGGAGTACAACTTAAAACATTTTGGTTCAGAAACTAGATCTATAGATAAAAATTACATTGAATACAACGTCAATTCCAAGCAGATACGTGAAAATCCAAGTAAATACTGGGATTTTTTGCCACGTGAAGTGAGGGAGCATTTAATCCCGATTATTACAATTTGCGGTGGAGAAAGTAGCGGAAAAAGTGTAATGATTGATAAACTTGCAAATGTATTTAATACAACTTCAGCTTGGGAATATGGACGTGAATATGTATTTGAAAAACTAGGCGGTGATGAAGAATCTCTTCAGTATTCTGATTATGAAAAAATTGTCTTTGGACATCAGTCAAATGTACTCTATGCCGCAAGAAATGCTAATAAGTTTGCATTAATCGACACAGACTATATTGCTACTCTTGCTTTTTGCCTAACTTATGAAAAAAGAGATAATCCAATTGTCCGTGAATTTGTTCAAAATTATAAATTTGATTTGACAATTTTACTGGAAAATAATGTGGCATGGGTAAATGATGGACTTCGTTCAATTGGAGACAATGACAGACGGGAAAAATTTCAAAATTTATTAAAACAGCTGTACAAAGAATATAATATTCCCTATATTACAGTAAAATCCAACAGTTATGAAAAAAGATATTTAGCTTGTAAAGATATTATAAAGGCTTATTTAGATGGTGCTGACAATTCTCAATTACAGGAAATTGCAGACAGTTTTATATAACATAGTTGAAGATATTACTATTTTCCATTTAAACATCGAACTAGTTACAAATTTCTTTGCAAATAATATATAATTATAACACCTTGGTGAACTACTCCCGCTTTTAGAAGCGGGAGCTTCTTGGGAAGTATCTGCTTTTGTTAGCCAAATATATTTACTAAGCTCTTTCAGGGCAGTCCCTGCCCTGTTTTTCTTTTATTTCTTAATATTCCAACATCGCTTTTTCCAATGTTTTTTTATATTCAATGCCGCATTGTAATCTCTATCAATTTCAATCCCGCAGCACTCACATTTATAACTTCTTTCTGATAATTTCAGTTCCTCTTTAACATTTCCACATTTACTACAAGTTTTCGATGACGGAAACCACTTATCTATCTTCAAAAATTGTTTCCCTAAAAACATCAGTTTATACTCAAGCATCCTCAAAAACATTCCCCATCCATTATCTCCTACACTTTTACCCAAAAATTTAATGCCTGGCTCATCCCTTTCATATTCAAATCCTCAACAACCACAGCATTATATGTTTCAGACAATTTTTTTCGATAATTTATGCAAAAAAATCTCTTCGATAATTCTTGATATACTCATGCAATTTTGATATTTTTCGCTTTTTTTGCTTATACCAATTTTTTTAGAAAAATTTCACTTTTTCTCGATAATGATTTCTGTAATTTTTTTCAATTCTTCTTCCAACATCCTAAAATATCTTGGATAATCAGCTCTTTGGTTTTTCAGAACTGACAAATAATTCAGACATTGAAAAAAATCAAGTCCTATTACTTTATCACTATTTGGCATTTTTTTGAATTTCTTTTTTTCAAATTCCGTCAAAATAGAAACATAATAATTTCCATTGCTGTTTGTCAATGTTACCGACTTTATTCTATAATTCTTTGGTATTTCTCTATGATATTTCAATTTTACTTTTTTTCAATTTTGGCAAAACCAAATATTTGTTTTTCCTCAATTCGTATTGAATTATTCACACAATTTGTCGTGTAACTTTTAACATTATTCTTTTTAGATTTGAACCTTGAAATTTTGCCCTCTTTTGAAAGAAATTCGTAAACGATCGTTTTACATTCAATTGAGCATTTGAAAGTGCTAGACTATCTACTTCTTTTTAAAAAAATTGATTTTTCACTTTTCAAACTGGCAGGTGTAACTATTTTTATTTTTTTCCAGTTTCTTCATAAATTTTATTAGCGATATATAAAATCGTATTGTAAACAAAACGAACACATCCAAAAAGTCTTATTTATCAATAATTCCTGCTCTTTATTTGGATAAATTCTGTATTTGAATGCTAAATTATATTTCACAAAATTACACCTCCTTTTGATTTTTGAATATTATTTTTTTAATTATTTCTCTTCGATATTTTTATACAAAAATTGTATCATAGGCATATCCTTTTTTTCAATTTTTTTACAAAAAAAGCAATTCATCTCCCACTTATAGAAAGCCTCACGACTTCTTGCTATCTTTTTTTGTTAAATAGGATTTTTTTAATAAATCCATTGCTCTAACCAAAAAAATAACATAAGTCTCAATAATTTTTGATGAATATTTGATGAATAAAAACAAAAAAACCTATTTACTAAATATGAAAAAAACTTTAGTAATAGGTTCTTTTTAGAACTAAATTTTATGTGCTTTTTTTATGAAAAAAACAGCTAAATACTTTTTGCCGTGCCCTCCTAAATCGTGCATACCTAGCCATTTTTTTAAAAAAACCACTTTATTATCTTATTTAATTATACAAATAAAATTACTTATTCTCTTGCTCCCATTTCTTTATCTAATAGATAAAGTGTAGCACTATTATTATCAATATCTAAAGAAACTATTTTTGTCAATTATTTTTTTGAACTTGTTCTTCTTCTTCTTCTTGTTCTTCAGCAAATTTGTTTAAGAACACTTCAGCTCCATAATCTCCCAATTCTCTTGCAAGTTTATGAATTTTTTTCAATAGCTGCAGTTACTGCTTCTTCATGTGCAAGTGTAGCTTCAAATACTTCTTTTACTGATTTAAAGTCCATTCTAGGTTTATCTAGTGCAAAAAAATTCTACTTTTCCCATTTCTTTTTTTAATACGTAATTATAGAATTCATTTGAATGTTCAACTTCTTCCTTTGATTGTTTGCTCATCCATTTTGAGAATCCTTCCAATGCTCTTTTCATCAAAAATATGCTGCCATTGCTTGATATTGGTAAGAAGCTGCAAGTTCCATATTTATTTGATCATTTAATAATAATTCCAATTCTTTATTTAATTTCATTTTTACTCCAATCTTTATTTTTTTATATTTTTTTATTTTTTTAGTTATGTTTTTTTCTAAACATTTTTTTCACAAACACCTTTTTATATAAAAAGTGTATTTCATCAATTTCCACATTACCCAATTTTTGATAAATCAATTTTTTTGATAAATCCACATCGAAGTCCATTATTTCTCCACAAGTCTTGCATTTGAAATGTCCGTGATTTTTCCGTCACTACATCATATCTCACTTCATTTTTCTTCGATTATTATCTCTTGAATAATGTTACTTCTGACTAACGTATTTAATGTGTTATATACTGTAGTTTTTGGACAAAGTAGGCATTTCAGGAGATAAATTCTGAAAAATATCATCAACTGTTGGATGTGTATGATTATCCATTAGATATTGAAATATTCTCATTCTTTGTATTGATGGCTTTAATCCCATTTTTTTCAAATATTCACCAACGTTTTTCTATTTGCATTTTTTTCCTCCTATTACTATTAAGTTATTTATATTTGCTTTTTCCTTGTATCCATTACAATTTTATACCTTTTTTTCTAAGTTTTGTCAACACCTTTATTTATTTTTTTATTATCAAAAATTTATTTTTTTCAATACAACAATAAATCCATTTTTAAAAAGTAAACTCATAAATAAAATATTTTTTTCAATTTTAATTTTTTTCCAAACAATTCTATTATTTATCAAAAGGAATTAAAAAAAGTAAAAAAATCGTTTGCACATCTGGTTCACTTTTCCACCAAAATTTCAATATTATGCCGTATCGCAATTTCCTTTGCAATTGCAAGGCCCTAGCCCCATTCCATTCTTATTTTCTTCTGTATTTGACTTGTGGTAACGATTAAAAAAATTTCTCCGATATTTTTCAGGATCTATTCCTTTTCCGTAATCACAAATTTTAAGTTCGTATTTTTTTATTTACTTTTTCTTAAATAAATGTCAATTTTCTGATTTTCACTTGAAAATTTTATTGCATTATCCAAGATAATTATTATCATTTGCCTAATTCTCTGATAATCTCCAGTAAAAAGATAATTTTTCCATTTTTTTGATTGACTTTATTTCCAAAAAAATTAATTTTTTATATTCTTTTTGGTTGAAATCTGCTTCATGCTTCTAACTGCATCATTCACAATTTCAGATAAGTCAATTATACTTTTTATCAATGGAAAAAAATCCGTGTTCTGAAGTTTTGTCAAATCGATCAGATCATTGACTAGCCTTTGTAAATGAATACTATCTGATAAAATCTGCCTATTATATTCTTTTAACTGCTCAGGATCACTAATAATCCCGTCACAAATGGCTTCCATCGAACCTCGAATCACAGTAATCGGTGTCCGCAACTCATGAGAAATATTCACAATAAAATTTTGCCGCATTTTTTCAAACCGCTCACTTTCCTTAGAGCTTTTATCAAGCTGAACTGCCAATTTATCAATACTTTCTGCAAGTTCTCCAATTTCATCCCCTTGATCCACATCTGTTGTCACCTCATAATCTCCCTGTGCCAATTTAAGTGTAGCATTTCTAATCTTGTTAAGTGGCCTTGTAAAACTTATAGAAAGCCATATTGCACTGATGCTTGCTATTGCAAGAGCTGCCAAAATACTGAAAATAAGCGTATAAATTCCGCTTTTTAAGGCAGATGACATATATTTTACTGGAGAATGAAGCAAAACTGCTCCTTCGATGATTTTACCATTTTTTTATTGGAACTGCCACAGTAATTGAATTTTTCATTTAAATATTCATTAAAAATTTTTCTGTTGTAGTTGTCTCTCCAGCGAGTGCCCTTTTTATAGTATTTTTCAGCATTTGGCGGTAACTTTAAATAAGATAGCGACTGGGTTCTCTCACTTCTTCCTTGGACAATATTTCCTGTTTTTCGCATCAACTATCCAAACTTCTCCCATTGCAAGATTTTTCAATCATTCTCATACTTCTAAAAAAATTTTAACATTGTTATCTTTTTTTCATCTACAATTCTATGCCTATGAAAACGTCTTTCTTCAGGTGGAATATTATCTTTTTCATCTTCTATATTTCTACTATCTTCCCTTTTTTTCTCAATTTATTTTCTAAAAATTTTATGTCTTTCTTCAGGCTTTTCTTTCATCTTCATCTTTTCGTATATCTTCAATAATATTATTTTTCAAAAATTTTTCCCCTTTATATTTCCTACAATCTCAGCATTTTCTCTATGCGGAAATTTATTTCTATCTTCTTCAGGATTTCCAGTTCTTCTTTTTTTCCATCCGCACTCAAATCCCTATCTGGACTTTTTCATTCTCAAACCATACTTTAGACAAAGTTTCTGAAATCTTACAAGCCCTTTTCCTCTAAATCTTTTTTATGCATTGCAACTGTATTCTGAATATAGATATACCCAAAAATACTTCCAATTACAATTGAAAATAAAAAAAGTGATACTCCAAAATACGACAGCAACTTTATAGCTATTTTATTCCTAAATCTAACATTTTGCGCTTTTTTAATTAATTTCACCTTACTTTCCTTCAGCCACAACCTTATCCATCCAACTAAACAACTCTGTCAAATCATAATCCCCTGAATGCGGTGTCGCCCAAGGTGATGCAAAATCAACTTTTTTCCCAAGATTTTCCAATTTTATCGCAAGTATCGCAGGTATTGCAAGTGAAGTATCTTTGTCAACTGCACCGTGTCTTATTCTCCAATATTTCACTTTTGAACTTCCAATATAATTCATCGGATTCATCATTTTTATAATTTTCTTATCAGCCATTGTTCCATTTACTGTCGAATGTTCTAGCATATATTCTGTAAAATGCTTATTATCTGTAGTTTCATCTCCAAATTCATTATTTTCTCCTGTCGATAAATCCACATTATCAAAAGCTCCAGGCGTTTTTTGTCTACCCATGTAAGCAATATATTTATTGTAATCTAAATCTACGACTTTTTCCATTTTTTTATTGTTAAAAAGTTAAATTCTGATAAATCAGTTCCTTTTTTTCAAAGCCGCATTTGCAGAATCAATGTAATACTGCTTTAATCTGATTTTTTTAAAACTTCCATTTCCATCTTTATCCAATGTCAAAAGTTTACCGTTTTTTTGTCCTTCAATTTCAAACTATTCACATAATCAGGAAACATTTTTTTCAAATCATTTGAACGTAAAAATTTCATCATCAGTCAACGTACCCTCAGTGTATTTTCTTTCCACATTGTAATCTAGCATTGAAATTTCTATCTTTTTTTATATGTTTTTCACATCATTAAACATCCATTCATACGCTGTATTTGCATTTTCCAAATTAGTTATTGGACAATAAGATGATACTGCATAAATATCATCTCTAGCCTTCAATGCTCCAATTTCCTTCAAATAAGGCTCGTAATCCTTGCTATTCCCAGTTGCACCTAACAGAGCTGAAACTGCTCCTCCAGCACTTGTCCCATTAGAAATAATTCTGTCAGCTCTACCAGGCATTTTATTATCATTATAACGCAAATATCTAACAGCTGCTTTCAAATCTACAATTACAGCAGGTGCTTTTCCAGTATATTTCCCATCTTTTTCCAAAGTTCTACCTCTAGCTCCAGGACTTGCCACAATATATCCATTTGACAATGCGACTAATGAAGCATCAGGTTTTCCATCTCTTCCATTTCCAGGAACTCCAGCCGCTCCAGGCATATATCCTCCAACTGTATTTGGGAAAAATATTGGTGCACTTTTTGCATTGTATTTCCCAACTGATTTATTTTTAAAATATTCTTCTGGAATATAGATATTTATAGTTTCATATGCAATATCAACTGGTTTTTGCAACATAAACTATATTTTTCATAAGCACGATAAGTAACAGTTTTTTTCCGTTAACAGTAGCTGTTTTTCGTCGTATAATTTTTTTATTTGCATCAAAATTTAAGTTGTAACCATTTTTCTGTTTTTATTTGTTATCATATCTTCGGTTATTACTTTTTTTATTCATAGGCGCTCCCATTTGTAGCTTTTTTTATCTTCATTCTTTTTCTACACTTTTTTTGAGTTTTGCTAAAATCTAAACTTTTCATAGTACGTATCTCAGTAGCCATAACTGCTACTGAAATCAATAAACTCATTACAATCAATTTTTTTCTTCATAATTTCTCCTTCTATTTTTTTAAAAAAATATTGATAAGATTCTACAAATCTGATTAATCCTATATTTCTATTTTTACTACATTTTTATTTTTTTAACAAAAATTTTTATAATATTTCCCATTAGAGTACTAGATTTATTATAAATCCTATTTAATAAGATATTTTTAACCCTTTTGCCAGAAAAATAAATAAAATATCTTTTTCAATTTTTTTAAATGAAAATTACTATAAACACAAAAACAAAAAAAGGACATAAGTATAAAACCTATGCCTTTTTAACTATTATAATTGTTATACTAATTCAATAATTGCCAATTCAGCTGAATCTCCACGTCTTACAGCAGTTTTTAATGATTCTTGTATATCCACCATTTCTTTCAGCATATTTAGGTGCAATTTCATTAAAGATTTTAACAACTGCTTCTTCATTTCTTAAAAAAATGCAAAAAGCCTGTCTTCTTAAATGTATTCTTCTTGCAGTATCAGTTGAATTATTGTATTTTTTTCCCTAAAGTAATTGCTTTTTTTCAGCGAATTTTTCTTAATTCTTTAGCACGAGTTACAGTTGTTTCGATTTGCTCATGTTTCACTAAAGAAATTGTCATATTTTTTTAAGCATAGCTAATCTATGGTCTGTTCTTCTACCTAATTTTTCTGTATGATTTATTATGATTCATTTTTCCCTCCTCGTTTAAGATTTTTATTCTATATTCTAGTTTAATTTTTTTATGATTACTCTTCACTGCCTACGTTATCGCCCTAAATCGTAACCAAGTTCTTTCATTTTTATCGATAATTTCATTTAGTGATTTTTTTCCCTAAATTCTTAATTTTCAATAATTCATTATAAGTCATTGAAGTTAAGTCTGAAATTGTATTTACTCCTGCCTTCTTCAAGCAGTTATATGAACGTACTGTAAAAGTCAAGTTCTTCAATTTTCATATCTTCAATGTTATTTTTCGTTTTTCTTCTTCAGTTTCTGTCAATTCTTCTTCACTATCTCTATATTTACTCATACTGTTTCCAATATTTGTAAATGGTTCCAAATGCCAAGTTAGTAATTCTACCGCATAAGACAAGGCATCTTTAATTTCGATACTTCCATCTGTTGCAATTTCCAAAATTAACTTGTCATAATTTGTAACACGTCCAACCATAGTATCTTCAACACTATAATTTACTCTTTTGATAGGCGTATAAATCGCATCAACTGCTAAATATCCTATTGGCCATCCATCAGTATTAATTTCATCAGAAATTACAAATCCTTCCCCTGAATCCACAAGAAATTCAATATCAATCTGTCTGTCAGTTGTAACTGTCATAATGACTTGTTCTGGATTTATAACTTTTAGTCCTGGTTCTACGTGAATATCAGCCGCTGTAATCACAGCTGGTCCTTTTACTGAAAGTGTCATTTTCTTTTCACCAGGTTCATCAGCTTCAACTACTATTTCTTTAATATTCAAAATAATATCTGTAACTGCTTCTTTTACACCTTCAATTGTAGAAAATTCATTTAATACACCTTCAATTTTGATTCCCTTTATTGCCGTTCCTGGAATTGATGATAATAATATTCTTCTAAGCGCATTTCCAATAGTATTTCCATATCCTCTATATAAAGGCTCCAATGTATATTTTTGCTGTATAATTATCTTCTTTTTTTCTTCAGTCAATCTTACATTTTTTTAGCTATTTTTTTCAATATTTAACAAGCTAATTCATCTCCTCTGATTAAAATATTATTATCTAGAGTAGAACTCGATAATCATCGCTTCGTCAACCTCAAAGTCAACTGCGTCTCTTCCTGGATTTTCAAGCACTTGAGCTTTTAAAGTATTTTCTTCAAGTGACAACCATCCTGGAATTGCTTTTTGCCCAACAGATTCTTTAATTAAAGCTAATTCTTTAGAATCTTCCTTAACTGTAATTACATCACCTTGTTTTTACTCTATATGATGCAATGTTTACTCTTTTTTTCCATTTATTAAAAATATGTCCGTGACTTACGATTTGTCTTGCTTGTCTTCTAGTAGCTCCAAATCCTAATCTGTAAATTACGTTATCTAATCTTCTTTTCAAGATATTGAAGTAAAAGTTCCCTGTTACTCCTTCTTTTCTTGTTGCTTCTTCATATAGTTTATAGAATTGTTTTTTTCCATTACTCCATAAACAAATTTTTACTTTTTTTGTTTTTTCTCTTTGTTGTGTTCCATATTCAGTTAATTTTTCTATTTGCGTTTGGTCTAATATTTCTGTTTGATTTTTTGTTTACCCCTAAAACAATAGGATCTAAACCAAGATTTCTACATCTTTTTAACACAGGCTGTCTATCTCTTGCCATTTATCTTTTTCCTCCTTAGTTTATAAAATTACGGTCTTCTCTTTTTAGGTGGTCTTGCACCATTATGAGGTACTGGAGTTATATCAACTATTCTTGTTACTTCTAATCCAGTAGCCTGTATTGATCTTATAGAAGCTTCTCTTCCAGATCCAGGTCCTTTTATTTTGATTTCGATTTGTTTCATTCCATTTTCAATTGCAACTTGAGCTGCTTGTTCAGCTGCTATTTGAGCTGCGAATGGAGTTCCCTTTTTAGTTCCTTTGAACCCTGAAGTTCCTCCTGATTTCCAGATTACTACTTTTCCTTCTGCATCTGTAATAGTTACAACAGTATTATTAAAAGTAGAATGTATATATGCGATTCCATTAGGAATATTTTTTAATTTTTTCTTTTTTGAAGTTGCTGGTCTTTTTGCCACTTATGGTTTCCTCCTTTAACTTAATAGTCTATTATTTTTTCTTAGCAATTGCCATTCTAACTGGCCCTTTTCTAGTTCTTGCATTTGTTTTAGTTTTTTGTCCTCTTACAGGTAATCCATTTCTATGTCTTAATCCTCTGTAACTCTTGATGTCAAGCAGACGTTTGATGTTAAGTCTAATTTCTTTTCTTAACTCTCCTTCAATTTTGTACTCTTCTACAGCAGCTCTTAATTTTGCTACTTGTTCTTCCGTTAAATCTTTTACTTTAGTATCTCTATCGATACCAGTTGCTCCTAAAATTTTGTTTGAAGTACTTCTACCGATTCCAAAAAAATGTAAGTTAAAGAAACTTCTACTCTTTTTATTTCTTGGAATATCTACTCCTGCTATTCTAGCCAAATTTTTTTCCTCCTCATTTTTTTGATATTTTTAATCTTCTTCAATATGCCCTCACATATGCAATATAAGGAATAAGCTCTACAGCCAAACATACCTTTACAATCTTTATTTCAATATCCATAGTAATCTTAATTTCCTTCAGTCTATATATTTTTAATAAAAAAATTTTTTTCAGGTTTATTAATCTGTTTTTTTAAAATAAAAAAAATATTTTAAAATTATCCTTGTATTTGCTTGTGTTTAGGGTTTTTCGCATATTACTCTTACTTTTTCCGTGACGTTTAACGATTTTTACATTTGTCACAAATAGGTTTTTACTGAAGCTTTTACTTTCACTAAAAACCCTCCTTCCAACTGTTATTTTTTTCTATATACAATTCTACCTCTTGACAAGTCATATGGAGAAACTTCCACTGTAACTTTATCTCCTGGTAAAAATTTTTTTATAGTTCATTCTCATTTTTCCTGAGATATGTCCTAAAAACTTCGTGTCCATTTTTCAAGCCTTACTTGAAACATCGCATTAGGCAACGCCTCGATTATTTCACCTTCCAGCTCAAGAACATCCTGTTTTTGCCATAAATAATCACCTCGGATCCTTTTTATTATAACAAAAAAATAAATAAATGTCCAGTTTTTTTCAATATTTAATTTTTGATAAAATCTCAAAAAAACAATTTACATTTTTTTATTTACTCTATCATAATACAGTATTTATCACATTTTGTCAATTATTTTTTTATTTTTACAGAAAAATCTTCTATTTTTTTAACACTTCTAAAAAAATCCTGTACCCAGCATTAATTTCCAGCGTTTCACAATTCCCCAAAAAAATCTCCTCCAGTTTTTTTCTGTGTACTTTTTCGCCCCATGTTTTGTCTGAATCACACAATAAAATTCCCCATTTTCATTCAAATGCTCAAAACTTTTTTTCATAAATCTGAAAAAAATAGTCTGTTTTTCCAGCCCGAATCGGCGGATTGGACAAAATCACATCAAACTTTTTCAGAAATATTATCAAATGCAAAAGATTTTATCACTTTAAAGTCACTATTTCCAAAAATCATTATCCTCAGAATCATTACTTTTTACAACTCCATTTTTTTAAAAGATTTTTCCCTCGCAAGCTCCAAAGCCCGCTCGTTCACATCTGACTGAAACAGTTCTCGCATTTTTTTAAAAAAAGATTTTTACAACAACCGATACAACTCCATATCCACAGCCAATATCCAGCACATCAAATTTTTTTGATTTTTTTATTTGAATTTTTCCCGTAAAAACACCTTCAGCATAACATCTGTCCCAAAAATCCACCTTTGTCTTTGAAAATACCCCATTATCTGTTATAAATTCAAAAATTTCTATTTTTCTATCTCGTATCTTATTATTTTTTTCTGTCTGATTTCACTTCCTGCTTTTTCTGAAAAAAATAATGACTCATCCTATTTCACCTCTTAAATTTTTTTGTTTTTTCATAATTTTTTTAATTTCATATCATTATACCATATTTTATCGCTCATACCACATATTTATTTTTTTGCACATACAAAATTCCTTGCATTTTATCCAATTTTTTTACTAAGTGTGTTAGAACACTCGTGGCTTTTAGCTATGAAATGAATACACCAACATTGAAAATGTTACTTTAAAATTTGCAATATTACTAATTTTAGAGTATAATATATTTGGGTTTAAAATATAATATATAGATAAAAAAAGTAGCAGTGTAGACATAATGTCTTATCTAGTAGCGGCTATTGTGGACTAGCCAAAAAGAATAAGGATTTTAAAATCAAACTTCTTAGAAGATAACTTACTTTTTTTCAGTTATCTTATGATGCTCTCGACTTTTAGTCGTGAGTAGTTCACATAATACTTTTTGACACAAAATAATTTTTGTGCCCTGATAAAAATAAATTTTTATGGAGGTCTTTAAAATGATTAAAAAAACTTATTGAAATAGAAGGACTGCATTGTGAAAACTGTGCAAAAAGTAAAAAGATGCCTTATACGGACTGCCAGAAGTAGAAGATGTAGAAGTAAATCTTTCCGATAAAAATGCAAAAGTTACCTTAAATGAAGAAGTTGATGATTTGCTAATAGCAGATGTGGTAAATGGTGCTGGACATTATAAAGTGAAGGATGTTACAGAAATTTCTTAATCTTTTTATTAACTATTTATTTATAAAAAAATTAAAAAAATTATTTTTAAATTGAGTTGATTTTTTTATTATAAAATGTTATAATAATGATGTAAAAGAATAAAAAAATTCTCATTGTAGTGTTACAAATCAAAAGAGAGCTAACCCCCAAAGTAAGCTCTTTTTTTAGTTATTTCAAAAATTCTTGAATTAAAATTATTACTATTTGTAATAAAAATTACAACTAAGATTTTTTTATCAATAACACTCTCATTATAGTATTACCTCCTTTCTCAAGGATTGCTAAAATTATAACATTTTTTTGAAATGTTTGTATATCTATTTTTTTAATTTTTTTAATAAATTACAAATTTTTTTATAAAATAAAAAAAGATGATATTAAACGATTTTTACTGCTCTTTCATCATCTTTTTAAATTTTTTTAACTATTTTTCCTTTATTTTTTTACCTTTTTAAATGATCATTTGCCTCCATTAAAAGTCCAAGAAACTCAATAGATTTCAATTTATCAAAAATTTTTCTTTGTACAATTTAGAATTTTTTTATTTTCATACAATTCTTGATTTTTATAATACAATAGCTCCATTAATTCATTTACAACAGAAGAATTATCCTGTTTCATATTAATATAGGAATCTTCAAAAAAACTCTATTGCCTCTGCTAATTTTTTTCCTGTTTTACATAGTTATTAATTATTATTTTTTTGGGCATCTATTATAAAAACTTTTTTTCATATCTTGAGTTATATACCAGTAATCAATTTTTTTATCTTGTTATATTTTTTTCAATTGCTTTTTTTCATATACTCTGTGCTTTCAGAATATTTTTTTATTATCTAATAACTTTAAAGCCCATTGATAGTATCCCTCTGGATATTCGGGAAATAATGACATTATCTGTTTTATAGTTTCATCAGATTTTTTTAGTATCACCCTAAATATCCGTAAGCAATTGCAAGATTGTTATATGGTCTTGGATTTTTTTCAGATTTAAATTTATTGCTTTTTTTGATAATATTCAATTGCTTTTTTTGTATCTTTGTTAAACACTCTTTTCGTATGTTCCAATATAAAACATGGCAAGATAATTTTTTTATTATCTAGCTGAACAGCTTCTTCAAATGGTTTTTTTGATTTAGAAAAAAATCTATTCCTTGCATTTTTTTATTCCCTCAAAAAGTTTTTTTCAATTGATTTATCGTTTATCTTCAATTCTTTCAGTTCCTGTCGTGTAACTCTCATAATTTCTTCCTGATCTTTCAGCTAAAATCCCAAAACTTAATACAAAAAAACTTAATAAAATTAAAAATTTTTTTAAATATCTATTATTCACACTATCCTCCTTTTTAAATATTTTTATCCTTTCTAAACCAAAAATATAATATTGAAAAAATTTATTCTCTAATTTGTCCTTCTCCTCTAATCACATACTTTGTCGTAGTCAATTCCCTAATTCCCATAGGCCCACGAGCATGCAGTTTTTGTGTGGAAATTCCAATTTCTCCACCGAAGCCAAATTCTCCTCCGTCAGAAAATCTTGTTGAAGCATTTAAATAAACATTGGCTGAATCTACTTCATTTAAGAATTTTTCAGCATTTTCTATAGATTTTGTCAAGATTGAGTCGGAATGATGAGTTCCGTGATTATTTATGTATTCTATTGCTTCATCTACGTTTTTAACTAATTTTAATGACATTATCAAATCTAAATATTCTGATCCGAAATCTTCTTCAGCTGCCAATTTTACATCCGATCTATTTCCTACTATTTCCAATGCTTCCTTACTATATCTTAACTCTACTCCATCCTTCAAAAGCATTTCTGTCAATTCAGGCAAAATTTCTTTTGCAATATTTTCATGAATTAACGTTGTTTCAATGGCATTACAGACGCTTGGACGTTGAACTTTAGCATTTTCAATAATTGGCAATGCTTGTTTTATATCAGCTGTTTCATCTACGAAAATATGACAAATTCCTGCACCAGTTTCTATCATTGGAATTGTTGCATTTTCAATGATAAATCTTTTTAGCCCTTTTCCACCTCTCGGGATAATTACATCAATATATTTATCTGCACGAATTAAATCCTTTACCAATTCCCTATCTGGCTTTTCCACAAGCTGAACTGTATTTTTTGGCAATCCATGAGCATCTGCAACTCTATTTAACAAATTATTTAAATAAATATTTGAATTTAGAGCATCTTCTGAACCACGTAAAATTATCGCATTTGAAGATTTTATTGCAAGTCCTGCCGCATCGACTGTAACGTTTGGGACGTGATTCGTAAATCATTCCGATTACTCCAAGGGGAACTCTCTTTTTAGTAATGCTCATTCCATTTTTTTATGATTCCATCCTGTAACGACTTCTCCAATTGGATCTGGGAACGCAGCCATTTCTCGTAAACTCTGAGCCATCCCTTCAATTCTGCTATCAGTCAATGTCATTCTATCTAGCAAAAGCAAAAGAAAGTCCATTTTTTTCCCCTTTTTTCCAAATCTATTTTATTCGCTGCTTTTATTTCCTCTTTTTATTTATAAGTTCATCTGCAATTGCAAGCAAAACATCATTTTTTTAGTTTTTAGTTCCGATTTTCAAAAGTTCCCTTGATGCAATTTTTTTGCTTTTTTTCTCCAAGTTCTTCTATATAACTCATATTTTTCCCTCATTTCTCATTTTTTTAATTTATATATTTTTTTATTTTTTTACTACAACATTATCAATATGAATCACTGCATCATCATATTTATAACCTAAAATTTCTTCAATATTTTCACTTTTAACACCTTTTATAAGATTAATTTCTTCTGCCGAATAATTTGAAATTCCTGTTGCGATAACTTTTCCTTCTAAATTTTCGATTTCAATAACAGCTCCTTTATCAAAATTTCCTTCAACTGATTTTATTCCAACAGATAATAGGCTCTTACCATTTTTTTCAAGGCTGTTTTTTTGCACCATTATCAATTGTTACTACACCTTCTTTGTTAGGACCGTAAGCAAGCCAATATTTTTTCAAGCTGATTTTTTTATTTTTCTTCACAAAAAGTGTTCCAATATTTTCTTTTTCAACAATTCTAGTTATGTTTCTAGGGTCGTCTCCACTTGCAATAACTAAACTTGTTCCTATTTTTGTTACCATCTCTGCAGCAACAATTTTTGTAATCATTCCACCAGTTCCAAATTTTTGAACCTTCTGCTCCCTGCCATATTTTTTTATGTCTTCATTGATATCTCCAACCATATTAATTAGATTAGCATCCTCATATTTTTCTAGGATTTTTTTGTTATAAAGCCCATCAATATCCGACAAAATAATCAATAAATCAGCATCAATCAATCCTGAAACAAGCGCTGACATTGTATCATTATCGCCAACCTTTATTTTTTTAAAGCATTTGATACAATCGCATCATTTTCATTTATAATTGGAATAATCTTTCTTTTTCAAAAATGCGTTACAAACGTTTCTCATATTCAAATATCTTTTTCTATTTGAAAATTCCTCTTTTGTCAATAAAAAGTTGCCCAATTATTTTTGTTATGTTCTTTAAAAAGCGTCTGATAAATCTGCATAAGCGAAACCTGACCAACAGCTGATAACATCTGTTTTTTTCTGCCAATGTTTTAGGTTTTTTTCATTTATATTAAGAAGTCCCATCCCAGCACCAACTGCTCCAGAAGTTACAAGTATCACGTCATATCCCTTATTTTTGCAAATTACTCAATTCCATTACAATTTTTTTATTTTTATCAATATTTCAAACGTCCATCTTCAGTCGTAAGGGTGGATGTTCCCACTTTTACGACGACTCTTTGAACATTCTCTAATATTTCTTCTCTATTATTATTTTTTTCATCTCTTTTATTCCCCTTTTTCTATATTTTTATTTTTTTATTTTTTTCAATCTATTGCAAAGATTTGTATTTACACAAGTATACCCACCTGCAACAGCTCCAGCCCCCAATGCTACTGCTGTACAAGAACTCAAACTCAACATCAATGCAATTACTGCTCCTATAATTTTAACTCTTTTTCATCTTTCCTAACCTCTCAATTTAATTTTTAGATTTTTTTACATTCTATTATAATTTCTTAGTTTTTACGTATCCAAACAGAAATTTTTTCAGCCTCAACTTTAAAATTACCATTTCCTTCTTCATCAATTATAACATCCTCAAATCCGCTTCCTGTAACTTCCTGCCAAACCTGACCAGCCCGTTCCTTTCCAACTTCAACCTGAATTTCTCCTTCTTCATCTAAATTTGAAAGCACAGCCACACATCCAGTCCATTCATCTCTTCCTGTTCTTTTGAATTGCAATTATATTTGGATCTTCAAAGTGATTTATTTGATCACCATAGGCATGCAGGCTTCTGACTTCCAGAAGTTTGTCAATTATCCATTGATGCGGGCTATTTTCTCCGCCTACACCATAATAATCTCCATAAAACAGACAAGGATAACCATCCCTGGATAATAAAATTATAGCATAGGAATGTGGAATAAACCAGTTTTCTACCTGTGATTCTAAAGCGCTTCCCTTTTGTGAATCATGATTATCCACAAATGTTACAGCTGCCATTGGATTTGTTGCAACTATTGTATGTTCAAAAATTTCTCGCAAGTCATAATCTTGTTTCTTTTTAGAAGCGTCATACATATTAAAGTGAAGTCCAACATCAAATAAATCAGTTTTATAGCCAACATTATCCAAATATTCCTTCAATTTTTCCAAGTCATTTCTCCAGTATTCTCCCACAGAATAAAATTTTTCTCCATAAACTGCCCTTACTTGTGTTAAAAATTCTGCTATAAACTCATCTTTTATATGTTTCACCGCATCCATCCTGAATCCATCAATTTTTAGTTCATTTACAACCCATTTTCCCCATCGGATTACTTCCTCACGCACTTCAGGATGAGAAAAATCAATATCAGCATTCATCAAATAGTCATAATTTCCAAGTTCAGAATCAACTCCCTCATCCCAGTCCTTATTTTCTCCAACAATTTTATAAATTGCAGTTCTCCCTGTCTTATTGTCAAAATCCACACCATTAAAAAGATTATAGTTCCACTTAAATGCGGAATATTTACCATTTCTCCCAGGAAAAGTAAATTTTGTCCATCCTTCTATTTCAAAAGGCTCTGATATTTCCACAGTTCTATCTTCCGGATCAACTTCAATCACCAAAAAATTCTCCGTTTCATCAGCTCCTCCCTTATGATTCAAAACCGCATCCAGATACACATTTATATTATATTTATGAAGCTCCTCAATCGCCTCAATCAATTCCTGCTTCGTTCCATATTTCGTTCTGACAGTCCCCTTCTGATCAAACTCTCCCAGATCCCACAAATCATAAGATCCATAACCAACATCCGCTTGAGAAGTTCCTTTATATGCAGGTGGAATCCAAACTCCACTAACTCCAATTTCACTTAAATGTTTCGCATCATCCTTCAATCTTTTCCAATGTTTCCCGTCATTCGGCAAATTCCATTCAAAATACTGTATCATTACTCCATTTTCCATAAAAAAATCTCCTCCTTTTTTTACAATATTTTTATTGTTACATAATTTTTTTATTCCTTTTTTTCCTTTACAAACTTAATAACTTCTCTCAAATCCTCTTCGGTATCTACTCCTATCACATTTGACTTAGTTTCCAAAACCTTTATTTTATACCCATTCTCAATAAATCTCAACTGTTCAAGCGACTCAATTTTTCTCAAGCACACCTTCCTTCAGGCTATTCAATTCATTCAAAAATTTTACTGTATATCCGTAGATCCCTATATGCCTAAAAATACTTAAAGTTTTTCATTTTCATTACGTTCATAAGGAATTATTGAACGGCTAAAATAAATTGCATTGTCACTAAAGTCTGTAATAACCTTTACATGATTTGGATTTTTCAATTTCCTTCCGAGATTTTTATTTCCTGCTTTAACGTAACAATTTCTGACTTTTCACTTCTGTAATTATTTGCAAGAATATTAATTGATTCAATGTCAATTAACGGCTCATCCCCCTGAATATTTATCACAAAAATCATAATTTTTTTAAACTCATCTTTATTTATAACTTCAATTATTCTGGAAGTTCCATTTTGATGATTTTCAGCAGTCATAACCACATTTCCGCCAAATTCTTTCACAGCTTCAAAAAAATTCTCTCGTCATCAGTCGCCACAACTAACTCATCAATATCTGCATTTTTTTAGCTCTTTTTGTAAACCCATTCAATCATAGGATGTCCACAAATATCCTTTAACGGCTTTTCCCTCAAACCTGCTAGACGCATATCTTGCCGGTATTACTCCTAGTATTCTCATAACTATTTTCTCCTATTTATAATTTATATCTGCCATTTGTAAAAAAATCTAAAACTTTCAGCAAATACAGTATTTTCTAATATCTAATTTTTCTCCAATTTTTAAAAAAATCTGCAATCTCTTTTTATTTTTTTATCAAAAAAACAATCTGCTTTTATTTTACCATATTTTTAAGATAAATTACATTATTTTTATTTTTATAATCTTACACTAATAAAAAAATATAAAAAAAGAGTCATTTAAATCTTTAAACAACTCCATATTTTTTATCCTATGCCATTCCAAATGTTACAAATCTTAAAATACGTCCAAACACAGATAACTGCTTATAATCATTTTGAGCTAAAATGTCCACAGTTCCTACAACTTGGTTATCCTTTGACAGCACTTCCAGCTTACCGATTATATCTCCTTTTGAAATTCCTTGTTTTTCAGCTGTAACTTGCAAATCCTTTACTTCAAATTTGTAATTTGTATTGTCAATTTGATACACATTGCTTGAAAGGACACCGTTTATTTCCTTCTGTTGAGCATTTTTTACTTTAAATTTGCTTCCTATTTCCTGTCCTGCCTTATAAACTGGGATCATTCTTTTTTCCAGCTGTGTAAATTCTTTTTTCTGATCTTCAGTTCTGTCGCTATCTGTCTTGTTTCCCAATGTTACTGAAATAATTTCAAGATTTCCAATTTTGCTTGAAACAATCATATTATATCCAGCTTGCGCATGAAATCCTGTTTTTAGACCATAAATTCCAAATTGATCCAAAAGATGATTTCTATTATTATAAACTACATCTTCTCCTTCAGAATTTTGCAATACCAATTCAGATTCCTTCATCCATGCTCTTAATCTTTCATCTCTAATTGCTCTTTTTTTCCAAGAAGATACATATCATAAGCTGTAGAAATATCCATATTTTTCTTAGTCATAGAAGATGGCAGACCTGCTGGAGTATAATAATGTGTATCCTTCATTCCAAGTTCTTTAGCCTTCTCATTCATCAATTTTACAAAATTATCATAATTTCCATGCCCAATGTGATATGCCACCAAATATGCAGCATTATTGGCAGAATAAATAATTTCTGCACGCAATAAATCTCTTAATGTATAACAGTCACCAGCTTTTGCATTTAGCCAGCTTCCTCCCATATTTACTGTTTCAGGTGTAAAACATACTTTATCATCAAGTTTTGCATTTCCTCTATCCACTTGATCAAGTGTAACAAGAATATTCATAACTTTTTGTAAGTGATGCTATCGGATGTTTTTTTGTCTTGACATTTTATCCTTCAAAACTTTTTCCATCTGTAGTTGCAATATATTTTATTACTTCTCCAGAATATTGTGAAACGCCTTCTTGCTCATGTTCTATCGCTTTTTACAACTTTTTCTTTTTTGGAGCAGGCTTATTATGCTGCTGCTATTCTCTACTTTTACAGATTTATTTTCATTATTATTAACTTCTTTTGCTTTATTATCCTTTAAATTTTTTTCATTTACAGTTTTTACCTGTTCATTGCTTTTTTCAATTTTCTTCTTTTTCTCAATTTTTTCGTTTCTCGGTTCTTCCCTTTTTACAGACCGATGTTCAACCTCGCTATGTCTTTCACTGTTTTCCCTTACAGCCGGAGCACTTTTTTTCTCTTCCCTAACTGTAACACTTTCTTTTGGAGCAGTACTTCCAACTTCCTGTTCACCTTCCGCATAAACTAACGATGCAAGCAATGCAACAACTCCCAAAACCAAAACTCTTTTTACTCTTTTAACCATTCTTTTCCTTTCTCATATTATTTAAAATTAATAATTACACTAAACCACTTTAAAACAACCTTACACTAATTTTTATTTAATTTAAATAAAAAATAGCACAAAAACAAAAATTTACAAATTATATTACTCTTTCCTTAAATTATCTAAATTATACTTACAATAATTCCGAATTTCACATATATCACATTTCGGACTTCTAGCAATGCACTTATCCCGCCCATGTAAAATCATATAATGCGAATATACAAACCAGTCCTTTTTAGGCACGAATTTCATAAGTTCCCTCTCAATAATTTCAGGATTCTCACTTTTTACAAATCCAATACGGTTGGATAGCCTTTTTACATGTGTATCGACTACAATTCCTTCACGAATGTTCCAAAGTTCACCTAGAACGACATTTGCAGTTTTTCGACCTACGCCTGGCAGTTTCACTAGCTTTTCCAGTTCCTTTGGAATTTTGTCATCATACTTTTCCAATATCATTTCAGCATTCAATTTTATATTCTTAGCCTTATTTCTGTAAAATCCCGTTGACTTTATGTACTTTTCCAATGTTTCCAAGTCCATTTGCCTTATATCCTCAGGTTCCTTCACAACTTTAAAAAGTTCTTTTGTAACAATATTGACACGTGCATCAGTACATTGAGCCGAGAGAATCACTGCAACCATCAACTGATAAGGTGTTTCAAATTCAAAAGCCGCTTTTTGGATTTCCAAACTTTTCCCTTTAATATTGGAAATACCTTTTTAAATCTTTCCTTTTTTTGTCATTTCTCTCTCAAAAATTTTAAAAAAATATTTTTTATAGCTTCTAAAATAAAAAAATGTATTGGATAAAATAAATAAAAAAAGTATTTCATACTTCTTCCCTTTTTCACCGTTATACATAAAAAAATAAATACTAACGAAATTAGTGAAAAAAATTGAGTATCAGGTAAATCAAAGACCTCAGGAAAAAAATTGCATTGAAAACATTTAATACAAGAAAAATTCATCAAAATTTTAAATTTATCATTTCTAAAAAAATACTAAAAATTCATAATGAGTAAAATCCCATACATTCCATAATCCAATTTAAATTTTTTTGCGAAAAAAATAAAATAAATCCAATCAGAATAATTTTCAAAATTATACTTATTTTTTTCAAACTAAAAAAATATAAATGGACAAAAGCCCTAAAAATAACGTAAAAAAGATATTCATTGGATAATTGTAACCAAGCAGGACTGATGGCATTTGAATACTAACAGCAAAAATAAATAACCTTAAAAGATACTTTTTCAAACTCCGAGTATGCACATACCCTTCACTAAGTGTAAATGCAAATATCGGGAACGCAATCCTTCCAGCAACATTTAAAATCTCACTTCCACCAATTACATAATGATAATGATCCAAAAACATTGTCACTATCCCAATTACCTTCAAAACAAATAAACTCAATTCATCTCCTAAATTTAATATAAAAAAACTACAATGACACATCTAAAAAAATATGATTATTCTAATAAATATATCATATTTAATAATATCATTTTTTTCAGTTTAATTTCAAGAATTTTTTTAGAAAAATCTTTATACTAGATTCTATTTAAAAAAATAAAAATAATCTTTCTACATTTAGCAACAGAAAATCGTAATTCCCAGTTAAATAAAAACTGCAAAAATAAATCCATAAATATTATTTCCATTTAAACAGAAAACTAATTATAAAAAAGCAATCCATCTTTCACTCTTTCACTTATAAAAGTCAAAAATTTCTTGCTATTTTTTTACCACTAAATTTAAATTATTTAAAACGCTGTTACTGTTGCTAAAAATCCAAAAATTACTCCTGGTAAATTTGCTGCTGATAATGGATAATCCTTTTTGTTCTTTTTAAAAGTCCATAACTTGTCCATATTGCACAGTTAATAGTAGCTGCCAAAGGTTGTAGAAAAAATGTTTTGTGACCGTGTAAGTTTCCCATAATTTGGGGAACATAAGATACGTACATTATTACAGAAAGTAATGTTCCAAGCCATCCTAAAATTTTTAAATTCTTTTCACTCATATTTTTCCTCCTATCCATTATATTTTTAATCAGGTCAGTTTAATATTTCCCAACTGAAAATATAACATATAAATTTTTTTATATCTTATCATTATAACATTTTTTTATTTATAATTTCAAATAAATAATTTTTTTAGTTTTTTTGTTAAATTATAATTTTTTTATATTACTTTTTACTTTTTTTATTGCACTTGGCTTGACAATATACTTTTTATAAATTTTTTACTTGACATTAGGTAAAAAAATTCGGTATAATACTTTTGTTAGTTTTGCCGCTTTTAGCTCATCTGGTAGAGCAACTGACTTGTAATCAGTAGGTGGTTGGTTCTGAGTCCGACAAGCTGCACCACTTTAAAAAAATATCACTCATATTATGAATTTTGAACTATTTTTATTAAAATAAAATAGTTTTTTTATTTACTTTAAAAATTTTTTTAAATTTCACATTATACTCAAATCTACTTAATTTAAAAGTATACTATTAAAGATCATATAAATTCAGGATTTGAGTAAAATAGTCATAATTTTTTGAGTTCCGTTTTTAAAAGCAGTTTTTACTATAGTAAAAAAATTATCTTAACTCTCTCTTATTTCCTCCTTTATCTTTTTATTTTTTTCAAAAAGAAAAAAATCTGATAAATTCAAATCTTTCTTTTCTAAATTAATCTTAAATACTACTTGTATTATTTTTTTAGTTTTTCTTAGCCAATAATTTATTATGTTCCTTTATTACTTCATTAAAGTTTGCAAGTACATTTTTCAGGTGTTCCATCTTCTGTCTGTGCAAAGAAACTGTCACTTACTGAAGAATGTGAGGCTTTTTTTCCTTTTTTCTCTATTCTTTGAATAAATACATTTACAGATTGATTAAATTTATTAGCCTTTTGAACAAATTCGCTGTGATCTCCAGGCATATATCCTTCTTTTTCAAGCTGTTTTGTATTTTTTTAAGGACTTTTTCAAATTTTATAAAGCCTTATCCATTTTTTTCTTCCATCTTCTTAAATTGTTTAGCATTTCCCTTTGAAATAAAGTCGCTTGCATCTAATTCCTGCTTATGTATTTCCTTTATAATTTTTTTCACCTTCAGTAATAAACATAAATTGATTATATGTAATAAACTGTTTTCGTTTATCATAATCCTTTATCATCAATTTTTTTATTTCATCAGATTTCTTTTTCAAATACGTTTTTTTATAGCTTTTTAGTAACTTGGTTATATTTATCCAAAGTTGCAAGTAATTGTGTATGCAAAACCTGTGCCTTTTCATAATTATCTTTTAAGTATTCTTTATTTTTATAATATGTTCTCATTTCATCTGTAATTGGCATCATTTTTTCAAGTATCGGAATCATCGCAATCGCCTTTTTATCCATTTCATCTTTTCTTTCCTTGCTAGTTTCCAATTCCTTCAACTTATCAATAAAATCCTTATCAATTGCAATATCCGCCGTAATATCCTCATTTTGAATAGTTCTAAACTTCTTATCTGTTCCAGCATCTTCAAAATAATATAAAAGCCCCTTGTCAATATTAAGTATTCTATTATAAAAACGTATGTGCTTACTATATTTATCTTTATTTCTGTCCAATATCTCCTGCTCTTTGGAAATTCCGCTCAACGATTTCTTTTCCACCTTTCCCGACATCATTGATAAAATCACTATTCCTAGCATAACTAGCACTATTATCCCTATTTTTTTCATATAATTGTTTTCCTCCTCCTTCTAATTTATAACAAATTTATCTTAAAACTCAATCTAAAGAGTTATAATCATTCCATCAATTTCTAGTATTCAACATAATTTTCAGGCAATTTTTTTCATCTAAATTTCTTTGAGTTTTATTTTTAAATCCATTTTACTTCCTTAGTACAATTATAATAATTTTTTTATACATAATGTCAAACAAAAAAATATTTTTTTGAAAAAAATTTTTAAAATATGTGCTATACTAAATTCAACAATTAAAGATGTTAAATATTTATTATTTAATTATTCTGAAATTTAACATTAAATAAAAAGGAGAATGATTCAAGATGAAAAAAGTACTGCTTATTATCTCAATGTTTATGGTATTTATGATTGGGTATGGAAAGGGAAAGGCACTTGATGTGAATATGGAAACTGGAGCTAAAATTCCTAGTTTTCAGTTAAGGGACTTCAGCGGAAAATACACAAATAGCAGAAAAAAATATTTAATAACGGAAAGCCTACATTATTAGTTTTAGCAGCAGAATGGTGTCCATATTGCCGTTCAGAATTGCCTGATGTTCAAAAATTTTATGAAGAAAATAAGGATAACGTAAATGTAGTAGTTGTATTTACAAGAAGAAAAACAAATTTATCAGAAACTAAAAAATATGCAGAAGAAAGCAAATTTACTTTCCCAGTTTACTACGATGCCGATGATTCAATAATGAAGGGATTCAAAGTAAACAGTATTCCATACAACATAAAAATTGAAAATTCAAAAATTCAAGAAATTTTAGGTGGAACTATGCAATATGATGCTATAAAATCAGCATTTGGCATTGAATAAATTTATTAATTAAGTTTTAGTTTTTTTAAAATTTATCAGGATTTAAAGTTTTGTGCTTTTAAGTCCTTTTTTTATACTATTTTCCATTAAAATAACAGATTTATTATAGCCAAAACTATTTAAAAATTATATAAATTTAAGAGTTGAGTAAAATAGTCATTGTTTTTTTAAGTTTAGTTTTTAAAAGCAGTTTTCACTATATAATACAAGGGGTCAAAAGACCCCTTGTCAAAAAAATAGACTATGATTTCTCCCTTTCAAAAAGGGATTTAGTACATAAATTTAATACTGATTCTAATTCATAAAATTAATATAATTTTGTTCCACATTCTGGACAAAACTTGCTTCCATTTGTCTTTGTTCCACATTCTGGACAGAATTTCGGAGCGGCGGTATTTCCTGCAGGATGATTATTTTCTGATGGCTGCTGATTATTATTGGGAGCTTGTTGCTGATTCATCTGATTTGCCATCTGCTGTCCCATCATCATTCCCATTTGCATTCCTGCAACATTTCCAGCCATATTTCCTGCACCTCCTCCGTTTTCCATAGAATCAGCCATTGCCATTTGAGTGTATTTATTTACATCGCTGACCATACTTTGTCCTGCTGCTTTTTCCTGCATACGTTTTATTTCTTCTGGATAATTGAAGCTGGAAATAGTGAAACTTGGAATGCAAAGTCCGATTTTTCTCATTTCAAAATCCATATCTTCTTTAATTCCATTTCCAATTTCATAAGAATTTGCCTGAAGATTGAACATATCCTTTCCTTCTCTAACTATCCATTTCATAAGCAGCTGATCCAGCATTGAGATTACTCTTTCTTTTACATCATCAATATTATACTGCTGCTTAATTCCAGCAATTTTATCAATAAATACATTGTAGTTATCAACTTTACAGGCCATTACGCCAAAGGCTCTTATTGGCATCCCTCCTGGAAGCCCTGGTGCCGGAATATTAATGGCATTTTTAGTTCCCCATTTTACAGTAACTTCCTTTGTATTGATAAAAAGCACTTCGGCTCTCATTCCTGAATTAAACCCAAATTTAAATCCTTTTAATGTTGACAAGAAAGGAACTATCTGTGAAGCGACATCATAACTTCCTTCATCTTCAAAAACACCTTCCACTTTTCCATTAAAAAGAAAAATTGCATCCTGTCCAGGTCTTATAATCAATTTTGATCCTTTTTTTATTTCTTTGTTTGACCATTTCCAGAAAAGAGTTTCATCATTATACTGCTCCCATTCTATAACGTTAGCAAGCTGATTTCCAAATAATCCCATTATAAATTTCTCCCTTCAAATTTTATAATCCCATTTCCTTTTTTAATCTTTCAAGCTCATCATCAACCGCAGATGAATTTTCCTTAGATTCCGCATCATCATATTTCTTCATAAGGTCATCTACTTCATCTCTTTTTGGAGAATTAAGTTCTATACTTGCATTTGCTTCATCTAACATTCTGTTAGCCTTTTCTTCAACAGAATTAAAGGCATCCATTTTTCCGCTTATGCCAGTAGAAGATGATAATTTACTAATTTTTTGAGCAGATTTTGCCATTTTGATTTTTGCCTTTATTTCGTTTCTTCTGGCATTAAGTTTTTGTATATCTGACGTAAGTTTATCGTGCATTTCTCTCATTTTTAAAGAGTTTTCAACTGCAACCATTTTTTCCTTTTCAAGCGATTCCAATTTTATTTTAATAGATTCCTTTTTTTCCAAAAACATTCTTGCATCAGCTTCATTTCCAGCTTGAAGAGCCTTTTTCGCATAACTTTCCATTTTTTTAATTTCATCTTCACATTCTGAAACTTTTCTCTTTGCAGCGCTTTCCTGTGCCATTACAGCAACTGTTTCAGCCTTTACACTCCCAAGATCCTTTTCCATATCCCTTAAATACTGATCTATCATTTTTTCAGGATCTTCCATTTTATCAAGCACCGCATTAATATTTGATGCCATTATTGTTTTAAATCTTTCTAAAATACCAGCCATTTCAAATTCCTCCAATATATTTTTTTATTTATTCATATAGTAAAATAACAATCCCAATGCTATTACAGCCAATATAACTACAATAGCTATTTTTTTACAGCCGATTTTGGATATTCTCCAACTATTTTTCCCATTTTCCCCATTTATAACAATTTGATAGGATTTTTCCATTAAATGAATAAGACATTGAATATACAGGTAATAGTAAAAGCCTGTAATATTCATCGCTCCAATAGATGGAATATCTTATATCTCGTACTCTATCGTATCTTCTTAGCACATCTGAAGAAATTGTATTGTAAATTTCATCTTCCATTTTTACTTTAGCCTCTTCATAGCCTTGTCTCATGGGAATTTTAAAAATCTCAGAATTGTACCCTGACAAATATCTTGAATCGAAATTTATCGTATCTTCCACATTAAATCCTCCAAGACTTTTTAAAAGCCTGTCATTTAGCGTTCTGGAAGCTCTCATTATAACATTTCTGAATTTGTTTCCAACTTCTCCACTTACATAATACCAGTCTGTGACTATTCTTGTTCTAGTCTTTCCATCCTCTTCGTAAGTTTCTGTCCTGTCAATCCCTCCCTGAGCAGTATATTCAGTATCTGCACTATTGTCAAAAGACCAGTATGGAAGATATATTCCAGTTACTTTTCCGCTTTGGTACAAATTTTTTAAAACATTCGGAGCAAACCATCTTCTTTTTATCCAATTTGAAAAAAGATTTCCAATTTCCCTTTTATCCACAAGAAAAGGTCTTATTCCATCAGGTTCTAATACAGATACCGCCTTTTCGCTCAACACGATATTTGTATCGCAATAAGGGCATTTTTTTGAAGTTTCAAGTGGTTCCATCTCGACCATAGCTCCGCAGGAACTACATTGAACAATAGTTTTTTCTTCAGATATTTTACTTTTTATCCTTTTTTCATAATCATCTATATCGTGTCTTTTATGTGTAAAAACTTTTGGCAATTCTTCTTCTGTTTCACAATTTTTCACATTTCAGATTCCCAGATTTCGGATCAAACCGCATCATTCCACCACAATTTTTTTACATCTAAAAATCATCACTTTTCATTAAAATACTCCTTGACAAAAGGTTTTTTTAACCTCAAGTTAAATAAAATTTAATAAATAAACATAGAATCTCCAAAGCTCTGAACCTCCCACGACTAAAGTTGCAGGGTTCTAAAATCTTTAAAAATATTTAAAAATTTTCTAGAAGTTTGATAGCTTTACACTACCCTTATTCTTTTTAGGTGTGTCCAGCTCACCTCTATTGTATAGGATACTTAAATCCACAACTTTACTTTTTCCTTAATATATTTAATGCTCCGTTACAATCTGCATTTAATTGATAGCCTTTACTTGTTTGATATAGTCCTCTTTTTATCCTTTTTTTCCACTGAATATATATTCTTGTAGATTTTTCTTTATCATATATTGGAATTTCATCTCCATCAAAGAAACTTGCTTTTGATGTATAACTCTCTTCTTGCAGTTTAAATTCTATTCCATATAGTTTACATAGATATATTAATTTATCTCTTAATTTTTCCATATGGTATATTTACAAAGTTCTGATTATTTATACTTCCAATATTTGATTTTCTTTGAAAATCTTCATTATATCCTAAAACTAGTTTTTCCTATATCATTATTAAGACAATAATTTAATATTATTCTTGCTGCTTTTTGAAAGATAATCATTTATACGACTATTTCTTTTTCTAGCTATTCTTTTTTTGCCTTAATGTTATATGCCCTATCTTTTGTTTATCTTTAATGCTTTTGCAATGTTGCATTTGTCTTATTATAGTATTGATTAATTGATTTTAATTTTTCTACCATCTATTATGAATGAAGCTCCAGCATTTGTAACACAAGTACAAAGATTATCTATACCCTAAATCAATTCCTAGTGCATTGTTTTTCATTTAATTCCCTTTGAACTTCTTCTACTTCATAAGTATATTGAATTTCAAAGTACCTAGAATGTTGTTTAGGTATTATCCTAATCTCTTTTATCTTCTTGTCTTTTTAATACTGGTGGCAGCTTAATTTTTAACTTCCTGATGAGTTTTCTTAAACGAATTTGAATAAGGAACTATCAGAATATCGTCTTTTAATCTAACAAAACCTATAACAAGAGTTGTAAAACCATCTTTAGCAAGATAATTAGGTAATTTTATTTTTCTTATTATCATATTGACCATTTTTAGCAAGTTTTTAAAAGTCCAAAAAAATGATTTGAAACTTCCGTCTACTTCTTTTTAGAATTTGTTGAGCCATATTAGAATTTAACTTCTTATAGTTCTCACTGTTTTTTTAAGTATTTTTATAGTTTTTCATTATAACTTAAATACTTTTTCTTATTAAAATAATACTGTCTAATATTATATATTGCTTCATTAGTTAAGTTCTTGGCTATATGAGATAAATATTTTAAATTTCTAAACTCTTTTTTTACTAAGATGTTTTTACTTGTTGTTTTTAAAGTTAAATACATAGATATCACCTCCTTTTCATCAGAGATATTATACCATGTATTCTACATTTTATCTGTCAAAAAAAGTAATATTTTTATTTATTTTTAAATATTTTTAAAGTTTTTAAAACCCCACAACAGTGGGAAGCGTCGTTCACATAAATACGCTACCATTTATGCAGTTCTCTTATGAACTTCTTGTTATCTCTAACAAGCACAGACTATATCTTATCCATATCCTATTTCAAGGACTTAGGCGAAACCACTTCCAATACCAATCGCTTGTATTGTACTCCCCTCACGAGGGATAGTCGTTGAACTTTCCTTTTCAGGATTAGCTGCTGATTGTCTATTATCATAATGTTTAGGATTTAACCTTGCATCATCTAGTATATTTTTTCTGCTTTCGCTACCTTCACACTTATACCATGTTTTCACTTAGATATTATGTTGTGGTTATACTAGCTTTAAGAGTTCCCAGCAGTTCAGTTTCTTTGTTGCACGTTTTTGCTCCGTGTCTACATACAAGTTTCCCTATATGCTTACTAAAATTTTCGTGCAATTTATCTCACGACTAAAGTTGCGAGTGTTCTTGCACTATTTAATAAAATCTATATTTCTCTTCAATAGCCTTTTTATAAGCCTCAAAAATAAATTCTTTTCCGCCAAATGCTGAAATTAACATAATTAATGTAGATTTTGGCAAATGGAAATTCGTAATTATCGCATCAGCAATTTTAAATTTATAATCTCCATAAATAAAAATATTTGTATTGCCTTCAGCTGCCATAAGTTTTCCGCTTTCATCAACAGCCGATTCCAATGTTCTTACCGATGTTGTTCCTACTGCAATTACACGGTTGCCCTTCTCCTTAGCCTCATTGACAATTTTAGCCGTTTCTTCAGGTACACGGTATTTTTCACTGTGCATTTTATGATCCAGTACATTTTCCACCTGTACAGGCCTAAACGTTCCAAGTCCCACATCCAAAAATACTTCTGCAATGATAACTCCCTTTTCACGAATTTTTTCTAAAAGTTCATTTGTAAAATGAAGTCCTGCAGTTGGAGCAGCGACAGATTCCCCTTCCTTTGCATATACAGTCTGATATCGGTTCTTATCCTCCAATTTCTCCATAATATATGGCGGAAGCGGCATTTCCCCCAACTTATCCAATATTTCCTCAAATCTTCCTTCAAAATTAAATTTTACAACTCTATTCCCATCTTCCTTAATTTCCAAAAGTTCCGCCTCCAGAACCCCTTCTAAAAAAATATGATTTTTCTGCCCAATTTTCAACTTTTTAGCAGGCTTTTAACAAAACTTCCCACGTATACAAATCATATCTTTTTAAAAGAAAACATTCAAGTACAACTCCATTTTTCCTTATGCCCAAACAATCTTGCAGGAATAACTTTTTGTACGATTAATTACAAGAACATCATCTTTTTTTAAATAATCTATTATATTATAAAATTTTTTTATGTTCCAATGTTTTTTTCTGTTTTATTTAATACTAGCAATCTTGAATGATCTCTTGGATTAACTGCATGCTGTGCTATCAGCTCTTCTGGCAATTCAAAAATCAAAATCTGAAATTTTCATTTAACTTATTTTTTTCTCACTTTCTCTTATTTTTAAAGGAAACAGGGAATTTAATAATTCCCTGCCAATTTCCACAATTTTTATTTATTTTTTTAAATATATCTATTAATATGCACTTCCAATTTCAAATGTTTTATAAGTGTCTACTCTATTATACCATCCTTGCAGCCATCTGCTTTCATTTCTTGGAGCATTTTTTACACGTCTTGCCAATATATCTTTAGCAGAATTACTAAATTCTACCAATGCACTTTTGTCCAGTCGCTGTTCCCTTCATATTTTTCAAGTACTTGCCTCAATCCCCAAGCAACATTGTTATACGATGAAACACCTTTCAATCCTTCACCTTTAAAGTTTACATAGTCAATTAACGCATATAGCCCATTGGGAGTGTTTACCATTCTATCAAATTGATTTTTTAAATTCTCCTTATTTGAAGAAGCCTGTATCATTTTATCAAGTGAACTCTTTAACCTGTCATAAATAAACATTACCTGAATATCTCTTGTATTGTCAAAAAATGCGATTAATTCTTGAATATCCTTATCCCCGTTAGCCTTTTTAGCCATTAACTCTGATTTGCTGTTCCAAGGGGAATGTTTAAATTCTGCAAGCAATTTTTGGCAATGCAATACCTTTTTTTCCTTATAATAGGCAATCATATCAGGCAAACTGTCTCCAAATCCACTTCTTCCACCGCTAGCCTTAAACCACGTGAAATGTCCAATTCCAAGTGACGGAAAATTTTCTCCATCGTTCCAGTCAACTAGATTATTTCTAACTCCACCAGTTTCATTCTGGAAAATTTTCTCCGCTACAGCAAGTAATTGTTCTCTTGATAATTTCATATCAGGCGTTCCTTGCTGAGTTTTTCTGTTTGCTGTGTAGGTATTTTCATTTTGGACGTTCGTAACTTCCACTATCACGCATATTTTTTTCAAGCTTGTATTTACATTTAAATCTATGCTTTTATTATTATATTGATTTTTTTAATTAATTTTTTTCCAATTGAGAATTATTAGTTTTAGTTGAAGCTACCGATACAAGTTCTTTTTTTAGGCGTATTTACGCTTTCAATGTTCCCTTTTAACGACACCTCCTTAATATTTTTCATTTCCAAATAATGCTATTGAGCATGTTATACCCAATAATAATATTCCTGTTCTTTTTAAAAAAATTTCCTATCACTAATCATTAACTCATCTCCATTCTTTTTTTAATTAAACAATTTTTATATTTTTTTAAATAGTAAAAATCATTTAATGCTTAACTAATTTTTCAATTTTATTTATAATTTTCTGTCCTATAACAACTCTATCCAATCCCGCTAAATCCTTCACAACTTCAATATTTTTTTAAAACCTGAACTTGCCATAATTTTTAGCAACATTTTTTTCCCTGCTTATAGCCAATCTCAAATAACAAATACCCAAAATCAGCCAAATAATCAGATGCCTTCTGACAAATTTCATAATAAAAAAATATAATCCGTCATTTTCTGCAAAAAGTGCTTCGCTTGGCTCATGTAATAAAGTGTCATCTGACATAATACCAACTTCATTAAGGGAAATATACGGCGGATTTGACACTATCATATCAAACTCCCTAAATTCCACATTTTCAAATAAATCAGATTTCAAGAATTTTTATATTTGAAACCTTTAAAAATCTCTTTATTTTTTTGAGCAGTTTCAAGCGCCTTGTCTGAAATATCCACACCTAGCACATAAGAACTTTCTATTTCCAATGCGACTGTAATCCCTATTATACCACTTCCAACACCAATATCAAGTATTTTTGGATGAATTTCATTTTTTAAAACCTTATCTTTCAAAGTATCAATCATTTTTTCAACCAAAATTTCCGTATCTTGCCGTGGAATTAAAACCCCTTTGTCAACGTAAAACTTTCTTCCATAAAATTCCTGCTCATTTAGCAAATATTGAACTGGAAATTTTTCACGTCCAATTTTTTGAATAAAATATCTGATTTTTTCGATTTCCTCATCTTCAACATCATCCCTGTACTTTGTAAAAAGCATCATTCTATCAATATTCAAAACATGTGAAAATACAATTTCTGCAATTAATTTTTCCCTCTTGAATATCGTTTTTTTCAAGATATTGAACACTTTTTATCAAGCAGCAATTTCAATTGTTTTTTCAGACTTTACTGTATTTTTTCAAAAATCATTATTATCAGATTTTTTTCTTTTGATTTATTTACAATTTCATTCAGTTTTTTTCCCGAATTTTTTTAATTCATTTTTCTGATAATACTCGCTCAAATTCAGCATACAGCATAATTCTTTCCATTTTCATTATTTCAGCAATTATGCTTTCTGCCGTTAGCCGAGCATTTTTTTATATTTTTTTCCAAATAATTAACCGATTTATTTAAAATATCCAGCAAATTATTCATTGTTACTTCCAACCTCTTTCAATAATTCAGCTTGTTCATAAGCTATCAAGGCATCTATCATCTCATCCAGATCCCCATCCAAAATTCCTTCAAGCCTATGAAGCGTCAATTTAATTCTGTGATCTGTAACTCTTCCTTGCGGGAAATTATAAGTTCTGATTTTTTCAGATCTGTCTCCACTTCCAACTTGCGAACGTCTTTCATTTTCAACTGCACTTCTTTGTTTTTCACATTCCATCTCATACAATTTAGAAACTAGCACCTTCATTGCAGCTTCCTTATTTTTTATTTGCGAACGTCCATCTTGCGAAGTGACCACAAGTCCAGTCGGCAAATGGGTAATTCTTACAGCAGAATCAGTCGTATTTACGTGCTGTCCACCTGCACCACTCGATCTGTACGTATCAATTTTCAAATCACTTGGATTAATTTCAACTTCACTTACATCATCTATTTCAGGCAATACTGCAACTGTAATTGTAGATGTATGAACTCTTCCTGAAGATTCAGTAGCTGGAACTCTTTGCACACGGTGAACTCCACTTTCAAATTTTAATCTTGAATAAGCTCCGTGTCCTTTAATCAAAAATGTTACTTCTTTTAATCCACCAACACCGATTTCATTTTTTTCAATGATTTCAGTTTTTCCAACGGTTTCTTTCTGCATATCTTGTAAACATTCTGAAAATATCAGCTGCAAATAATGCTGCTTCATCTCCACCCGCACCAGCACGGATTTCCATGATAACATTTTTTTGTCATCGTTGGGATCCTTTGAAGTAAGAGAACTTTTAATTCTTCTTCAAGATGTGGAATTTCTTCTTCAATCAGATGAATTTCTTCATGCATCATTTCCTTCATTTCCGCATCTTTTTTTCAATTTTCAAGTCTTCCTTCAGACCTTCCAATTCCTCTTTACGGCTTTTTGTAATATGTATATTTTTTTAACAACTTCATCAATACTGTTCAAAGCCTTATTATACTCCATAATTTTTCTTTGGATCTGACACAACTTCAGGATCCATAAGCTTTTTCTGTAAGTTCCTTATGCTTTAAAAACAACATCGTCTAATTTTTTTGAAACATAATTAATTTTTCCAACTCCTAAATTCTTTATTTTATTTAAATAATTTATAATCCAAACTATTTCTGAACTTTTTTTATATTAATTTTTTTAATTACCTAAAATAAATTTTTTCTAATCAACTCTTTTTAGATAACTTTTAACGTTAAGTATTATAGCACATTTTTTTATCTTTTTCAATTTTTTTAATTATACAAAATTCCAAATTGCATCATTATAAATAATATGACAAATGCAACTGAAAATCCAAGCAGTCCACCCGCCAGAACTTCCCTTATACTATGAATTCCAGACTTAACTCTGCTTTTGAGCAACTAATGCGGCCATAAAGAATCCCAAAACCAGTATTCTCACATCTGAAGTCATAAATACAAGTATTCCAAAAGCAGCAAAAGCTATCGCGCTATGTCCGCTAGGCATACCTCCTTCAAGTGGAGTGCCTTTCCTAAAAAATGTTTTCAGAACAATTACTAAAATTGAAACTAAAATCAATATCAAAATTGAAATATTACCTTTTCTTCCAGCAATAACATGCAATTTATTCGCGCCATCAAAAATATCCAGCAATTTATCATAAAATAGCAAATATCCCACGCAAAGCGCATTAATCGCAGCAACCAGAACCGCTCCAGCCGCTACATCCTTAGCCAATTTTGCAAGTGGATGACGCTCAGGAGAAACCAAGTCAATAATTGCTTCAACTGCAGTATTTACAAGTTCTGTAATTATTACAAATGAAACCGACAAGGAAATTATCAAAATTTCCACTTTGCTCGCATTTATAACAATCGCCAAAATCACAATAATAATTGCCGCAAGTATATGAACTTTCATATGCTTTTCATTCTTCAATGCCGAAATTAGCCCTTCTATCGCAAAGTTAAAGCTGTCAACAAGCCTTTTATCCCTTGCCCTTTCTTTTTTTATATCCCAATTATATCTATTCTTTTTTATGGAACAATGAAAATATCGATCTTTTCTTTTTTTTATCACTATTTTCATTTTTATTTTTTCCCATTAAAATTTTCACTCCTTCCTAAATTTTTACAAAAATTTATCGAATATAGTTAAACTTGCTCAAAATTTCTTCTTCCCGCTTTCTCATAACAGCCTTATCTTCTTCCTCAATATGGTCATATCCCAGCAAATGCAGCATTCCGTGACACAAAACATAGTAAAATTCACGTTCATCAGAATGTCCATATTCACTAGACTGCTCTCTCACACGATCAATTGAAATTACGATGTCACCTAACATATTGACCGCCCCAATATTCTCTGTTTCATTATAGGCAAAAGAAATTACATCCGTTGGAACATCTTTTTGGCGATATTCACGATTTATTTCCTGGATTTCATCATTTGTCGTAATCAATAGTGAAAGATAGTATTCACTTTTGTCAAAATCTTTCTTGTATTCATCCTTTAAAATATAGCTTACAAATTCATTTATCTTTTCTTCATCAAAGAAACTGTCAATTTTTTCAATGTTATAGGTTATATCTATTTCTAATTTTTTTCTTTTTCCATTCTTTATATTTTTCTCCATTTTCATAATTTTATTTTTTTCTCAATTTTTTTCATTTTTTTCATCCATTTTTTTGGATATTTTTATTCTTTCATGATAAACACCTTGCAACGTATTTATAAAGGATTGAATAACTTTTTTTCCAATTCTCCCAGAGTTAAATCAGAATCGCTTAATTGCTTGTCTTCGATTTTTTTGATTTTTACTAAATATCGGATAAAATTCTCAATTCCTTCCTTACTTTTTATTTTTCAAGCGTTCTCGTAGCCGCTTCCACCGTATCTGCCAAAAGTATTATCCCTGATTCCTTTGTCTTTGGTTTATACCGCTATATCTAAAGTTGCTTTCTACAACTTTTTTTCTCCATTTTTCCAGCGCCTTATAGTAAAAAAATATTGAGTCAAAGTTGTTCCATGATGCTGTAAAATCACATCCAATATTTCCTTTGGCAATTTATTTTCTTTACCCATTATATATCCATCTTTTGTGTGTGAAGTCAATATTAACGCACTTAACGACGGCTTTATCTTATTATGCGGATTAATTCCATCCCGCTGATTTTCCACAAAAAATTCTGGGCGCTTCATTTTTCCAATATCGTGATAATACGAAGCAATTCTCGCAAAAGTTGCATTTGCTCCTATACTTTCAGCCGCTCCTTCAGCCAGCGCTCCAACCATTATACTATGATGAAAAGTCCCTGGCGCTTTTATAAGCAGCTGTTTAAGCAATGTATGTGAAAAATCACTTAATTCCAGTAATTTCATTGTTGTTAAAATATCAAAGTAATCTTCAAAATATGGCAATACCGCAAGCGACATCATTCCAGTAAGAATCCCGGAAAATACTGAAAACACTATCATCAGCATAATTAAGCCAAAATTTGACTGATTTACCAATCCGTAGCTAAATGACAGCAACGCCTGAAATATTCCCAAAAAGAAGCTCAATTTAATAATATCGCTTCTTCCAACAAGGTCATCCGCCTTATAAACAGCAACAAGTGAAACCGCTATTGTGACAAAAAACCACGATTCCTCCTGAGATAGCATAACCATATTAGAAAATGTCATAATAATCGCATAAGTTTTATTTCCTATAATTGTCGAAATAATCGGAAGCATTGCAAAAGGAAGCAAATAAATAAGAAACTGATTATTTAAAAAAATAAAACATAAAATATATTTACAACTATTATTGTAAGCAATGTCGGATAAAATGCATTTGATTCCACGACTTTTCTTACATTTTTTTAAGAAGAAAATATATTAAAATTAAAAAGCAATGAAAAATGTCGTTATTAGTCCAACTGCCTTTTTAAATTTATCCCCATTTCTTACCAAATTCAGTTTTTTTCCAATTTTAAAAATGCATCTGAATCAATTATTTCACCTTTTTACAATAATATCCCTTTATAAATCTTAATTTCCTTATCTCTCAATGACATCATATTATCTGCAATTTTTCTTTTTTTGTTGCTTCCTCATTTATGACTAGATTTGGCTTTTATAAAATTTTTGAAGAACTTTCATATCTAAATTATCAGCCTTTATATTCTTTTCTTCTGATAATTTTTTTGGCAAATTCTCCATTTTATAAATTCCTGTGCTGTAAATTTCAGACATAGTTTCACTTAAATTTACAGAATATTCCACATTTTCTGTTCTTTCCACTATTTCCCTAATATCAGCATTTGTAAATGTATATTTATTATCTTTTATATACTTTGCAATCGTTGCATCATCAGACAAGTTCATATTCCGTATATCCCGCAAAAAAATTTATTAAGAGCAATCACTGTTTCCCTGTTTACATCCTTTTATTTTATCATATTCAGGCTGTGTTGTTCTCATTATTTTTTTCCTCAATGCTGTCATCTAAAAATATCTACAAAATACGACATATTTTTTTATATGCAACAATATCAGATTTTGCAATACTTCCAACATTGTAGTTTACATTCAGTCTTGACATTTCTATAATTATTCCAAATATCATAAATGTTATCGCCAAAATAACGAACCTGAACATAAATCTATTTTTTTGATATAAGATTGGGATTCATCATTTTTTTATTTCTTTCTTTAACTTCAAAAAGAAATTCCCTGCCCTAATATATTTACTCTCATTTTTCCCTATCCTTTCCTAAAATTTATAATCCTCCCTTTTTTTATTTTTTTATCATATTCAAAAATTTTTTTACTTCATTCTTTCTAAAATCTCATTTTTACTTCCAACTATTTTTATTCCTTGGAAGAGCAGCCAAAAATTTCTTCCCATACATTTTTTTTATTACTCTATTATCAAGAATAATTATATTTCCGCTATCTGACTTGCTTCTAATAAGCCTTCCAATTCCCTGCTTAAATTTAATCACAGCCTGCGGGACTTGATAATCATTAAACGGATTTTGTCCATTCCTTTTTATATTTTCAATAATCGCCTCTGTCACAGGGATCGTTCAGCACCTTAAACGGCAGTTTTGTAATAATTACCGATTTCAGCTGATCTCCCTGCACATCGACACCTTCCCAGAAACTGTCTGTCCCAAATAATACTGGGTTTTTAGAGTTTTTAAAAATTTCAATCATTTCATGCCGTGGAAAGTCATTTTGCCTTATAAGCGTATACTCCTTTTGCGAAAACCGTGTTTTTAGCCGGCTATACAAAAAATTCAAGGTACTATACGAAGTAAATAATAAAAAGCAATGTCCCTTCGTACTTTTTATCACTTCTTCAACAAATCCTTCCAAATCTCTCATAAATTCAGTATTCGTTGGATCAAGCGCATCTTCTGGAATATAGACCTTCATTTGCTTTTCATAGTCAAATGGCGATTTTACAATTTTTTCATCTATTTTTTTTGGATTTTCCTTCACAAGTCCAACACTTTTTTTATAATAGTCAAATTTATTGTCAACAGCAAGTGTTGCCGAAGTAAAAATCATTCTATCCAATTTATTAAACAAATTATCATTCAGTTCATCTGAAATATCAAAAGGTGTTGCGTACAATTTCACATTTGGGCGTACTGTCGTAACATTTGCCCAGTAAACATAGCCTTCCTCTTTCCCTTCCAAAATAAACTCAAACTTTTTTTATAATATTGTTTCAGCCTTTTCATAATATCTTGAAAAATTCAAATAAAAAAATCCATCTTTATCTTCAAGATTATAATTATTCACTTTATTTAGAAATTTATTAATTTTTCATAACCAAATTCCCATAAATTTCCTTAAACTGGCTATTTAATTCCATAGTTTCACGAAATAATTTATTGCTTTTGCATTTTTTTCCTTATCAATTTTTTTGCTTTAATTTCCCTATTGTCATTATTTTTTCCGAAAAAAAGAAAAAGTCAACTTATCAAAAATATCAATTCCCTTATCATAAAAATTTATTCAGCTCTTCAACAACATTTTTCCTGCAATTCATCAACTTCCCTGTATTCTTCACTCGAAAGACTTTCATTCAAGTAAGCTCAGAAGTTTTACAAGAGCCCCACCATTGCTTGATTTTTACAACACGCTTATTATAAATATTTCCCATAAGTCGTCCAAAGGAAATTTTTTGACGTTTCAAAAAGTAAAAATAATTTCTAGCAGTATCTTCAATATTGTGTGCCTCATCAAAAACTAAAATATCATAATTTGGCAAAATTGAATAATTTGTATAAAATCCCGTCTGATTTCTAATTGCCAAATCAGCAAAGAACATATGATGGTTCACAATAAGAAGTGTCGCATCTGAAATATTTTTTCTTGCATTAAAAAAATGACATTTTGAATAATATGGGCATTTTACGCCTTTACACATATCAGCTTCACTATTCACTTTTTCCCAAATACTGTTTGAAATCTCATATTTCAGCTCATTCCTGTCACCTGTCTTCGTAACCTTTTTATCCCATTCTATAAGATTTCTTATAATATTTTTTTCCTTTTTTTCATCTTCTGTATCCGTTTCCTTATCAACAACCTCCAAATTATAAAGTTTCCTTTTACAAAGATAATTTCCTCTTCCCTTCACAATCTGGTAATTAAAATCTTCATCAATAATTTTTTTCAAAAGCGGAATATCCTTATTAATAAGCTGTTCCTGCAAATTAATTGTATTTGTAGAAACAATTACTTTTAAATTATTTTCAATGGCATAAATCAATGTAGGTAAAAGATAAGCAATCGTTTTTTTCCAGTTCCAGTCCCAGCCTCCACTATCAGCTTTTTTATTCTCATTCATACTTTTTTTCAATAAACTTAGCCATCTCATACTGCTCCCGCCGTACTTCAAACTTTCCAAAATTTTTTTATGAATAATCCCATTTTTCTCCAAAAATAATCATCAATATCAATTTTTTATAAATTCCCTTAAAGGCACAACCACACAAATATCATCCACATCATTATTTACAATATACGAAGCTCCACCAACTTCTCCATACATACTAGAAATATTCACATCCTCATCAGATGGAATCAGCACTCCAGATGGATGATTATGTATTATAACCTCATTTTTTCTCATCATATTCAGCAACGCAGCAACAGAGCCAGCATTTCCCCTAGCAATAACCCTCAACTTTAGAAACAACTCCATTCTTATCAGGAATTCCCCTAAAAAAATATCTCATTCCCTGCCATATCTCTTTATTTCTGACCGCATCCCGCTTGCCGCTTTTTCACTAATAAATTCAGAAATTTTCATTTTTCCTCCTATACTAAAGATTTTACTATATAAAAAGTTTTTTTTCAACTTTTCTTTACAAAAAAATAACCATTGCTTATACAACAATGATTATTTACTTAGAAATTGATTTTTCTTATTTTTTTATTAATTTCAGGAACTCCCTTTTCCGTCAAATCATGATTTTTTTCTATAAAATTCCCATTCATCAACTTCTTTACCATCCTTGAATTTACAAATTCCATATTCACTTCCATCTTTATCCTGTTTTTATAATCGACTCGCCACCTTGTTCAACACAATAAACCGAAGCAGGATTAGCCATTCCAATCATTTTTTTGTTCAGGAAGCTCTTCATTTAAATCCTTATTTTTCATTATTTTTTTAACAGAAACATTCTGCTCTATTCCTACTGGTTTTTGTCACCTTTCTACTCACATCCTTGCTATGTGCCTCCAACGACATCGATAATAATCCAACCAATAAAATTCCAAATACTTTTTTTCATTTTTTTCCTCCTTATTATTTCACTTTTTGTATTATTTATAGAAACCTGTAACCTTAATTTCTATAATTTTATCTTTTACAATTATCCATAAACAGTTATAACCTTAAAATAATTTATCATTGTAGACGATTACGATTCCTATATTTTTACATGTATTATACAAAATTTCTATATATTAATCTATATTTTTACCTTAATTCCATATTTTTATTTCATTATTTATCAATTACCCAATTTCTTCAAAATAATTTTTCTGCAATCCATAAGTCGATATTTTCCGATTAACCAAATAAGCAAAAATCACAATTATCACAAAAAATGGCAAATTATTAAATCCAAAAACTTCTCCGCCAATAAAAATTGGTGCTAATAAAGTATTTGTCGCACTTCCAAATACACTTATATAACCTGCAGCTGCAACAAATTCAATCGGCAGACCAAAGAAAATCGCTATCACAACACCCAAGGAAGCTCCAATTGAAAATAGTGGCGTTACTTCTCCACCTTGAAATCCAGCAGCCAATGTCAATGTTGTCAATAACAATTTTAATATCCAGTCATATCCAAAAATTTGTTTCCCTGAAAAACTGTTTTCAATTAAATTTGTTCCAAGCCCAGTATATCGACCTTCGTGCAATAATAAAAGTATTATGCTAAGAAAAATTCCGATAAGAAAAATTCGGTAGTATGGATTTTTAATTTTTTCTGCAGCAAATTTTTTCAAGAAACTTTGTAAATAAACAAATAAATTTCCAGCAATTCCAAAAATTATTCCTAAAATTGCAAATTTTACAAAATGTCATTGGAGTTATTGATAAAGTTATATTTACAATATGAGTAAACTTTTCCAATCCTAAAAAAGATGAAGTCCAACTGGCAGTAAATGCTGCAACAACTGCTGGAAGCAAAGCATACAACTGCAGATTTCCCAATGCTAAAACTTCTAAACCAAAAAATAACGCTGCAATCGGTGTTTGAAACAATCCGCCAAAACCTGCCGCCATTCCTGTTACTAAAAAGACTTTAGACTTATCAGGAAAATTAAAATACTTATTAAATCTATGAGAAAGCGTCGCTCCTAGCTGCACAGCAACCCCTTCACGCCCAGCACTTCCTCCAAACAAATGCGTAATCCAAGTCGCAACCGTCACAATCGGAATAAGTCTCAAAGGAATTTCCTTTTCAGTCCCATGCCCAACTTCAAAAAAATTAGTCCCATCCCCTTGCCAGTCTTCCCAGCAAATTTTTTTGATAAATAAAAACAATTAAAAGTCCTGCCAAAGCCAAAAAAGGCACAAAATAATACAAATATTCCTTCCGAATATCTCCAATTAAAAGCAATCCTCTTCCAAAAATCGTATCAATTATTCCAACAATAAGACCAATAATAATACTTGCTATTATCAATTTTAAATACAGAAAAATACGAATGTTGATAGCTTTCTTTTTATATTTTTTTAACACTTAACTTCTCCTCTCTAAAATTTATTAACATCAAATTGTTTGTACTAGGTCCGTTTAAAAATTATATTATTTACTGACAAGGAATGTCAACTCCTTGTAAAGAAGTCCATAACCATCTCGCTATTTATGCTTGAACTATTTAAAAATCAAATTATTAAAAATTATATAAATTTATGGTTCAAGTAAAATAGTCATAACTTTTTGAGTTCAATTTTAAATGGGTTCAATTATTCTACAAATTCCAAAATAAAAATTTCAATATTTTTCATTTCTAAAATTATTATCTCTTTCAACATTTTTCAATTTTTTTCATAAAAAAACTTTATACATTTTGCTTTTTTTATACTTAAAAAAACCTTCATTTTTATCCAAATTCTTTTCCAAAAACGAGTTTTCATAACTTCCAATCATAAAAAAATCACAATTATAGCCTTTATTTTTGAACAAATTTTACAGCTTTTTCTAAATTCATTTTTTTATTTTTTTCTCATCTGCATTTTTTTCCCTTTAAAACGAAATCCATATACAAAAAAATTTGAAATTTTTATTAATTTCAGGCATTTCTGGATATCCAAAAAAAGCTATTACTTTTCCTAAATTTATACAAAAATTTATAAATTTTTTTGTAATCTTTCACAACATATTTTTTTATTTGTCTTATTTTTTTCAGATGAATCTCAAAATTTCCATATTTCAAAATTTCTTCATCCTTTACTATTAAATCACACTTTTTCACATTTTTTTCAAGCTAAAAAAATACAATATTTTTATAAAACTCATAAATTGGCATACTTTTTTTCGCCTTTTTGTCAAAAATTTTTTTGTGCTATTTTTATTTTTCTTCCAAAATAGTCGTAACTATGTTTTTTTACCCCAAGTTTTTTTGCTTCTGTTATCAGCATTTCATAAGCCTTGCCAAAAATTAACTTTATTCCGATACTCTTTTTATTCTAAATGAATTTAAATATCCGATATTATTTTTTTGAAAAATTGAACAAGCTCCAACACCCACAAGATAACCAGTTTTAACATCAATTCCTGCAACAATAATAGGTGTCTTTTTCACTATCCTTTTGCAATGATTCAAATAAATTCGGCACTTTTTTCATACGTTACCTGTACAAGCGACTCCATTTCTTCATCATTCAGAATATTTCTTATTTCATCACTGTAATCACTATTTTTGAATAATTTTAAATTCTATTTTTTTCATCTTTTCCCCAATCTTCTGATTAAATCCCGTATTATAACTTCTTTTCCCAGTTGCAGGAAAAAAATTTTATCATATCCATTCAGAATAATATTTTTTTCCAATTTTCAATCAACTCTTCCTTATTCTCCCCAAATAACGGAATTAACGGAATTTTTAAAACATAAATTCTGAACCAGATCTCCACAAAATAAATATTTCTTATTATTTTTTTCATCAAAAACTGCAACCGAAACCGAATCATCTGAATGTCCTTTTGTTTCAATAATTTCCATATTTCCAAAACCGTATTCTGAAAGTAAATTTTTCTTTTGTAAAAAAATCAATAAAAATCACCTTTTTCCATATCAGTTTTTCTCAATTTTGGAAAGATATTTTTACTAAAATTCTTTTTACTTTTTCAATTTTTTTAGAAATTTTTTTCTGTAAACGGATAAAATCCATTTGGAATAACACTTTTTTTCCTGTTACTAATACATTTTTCAGAATTTTTTTATGTGCAATAACCCTAACATCTCCAATTTCATCAACGAGCATTTTCAGATTTCCCACATGATCAGAATGAGAATGGCTTAGAACTATCACTTTTATCTTTTTTTACATTTTTCAATTTTTCTGAATTATTTTCTTCAAAAATTTTTTTCTTTTTCACATTTACTCCTGTATCCAGCAATAAATATTCATCATTTTTTTATTTTTTTAAATAAATACAAATTATTTAAACCAATTTTTTTATTTTTTTATCATTTTTTAGAAAACTCCTTTATATTTACTTTTTTTGTGGTATAATTTATTATATAATAAATCCTAAAGTATTTAAATCAATAATTATTTTTTTCTTTTTATATCTTTATTTTTTTAACGAAATTTTTTTCTTATTATTTTTTTAGTATTATAATTGATATTATTGAATTAAAAATGTCGTGATTTTTTTGGAAATGAAATTGATTGTTTGAGCGAAGTTTTTACGTAGCGAGTTTCAATTTTATTTTCAAAAATACTTAGACAAGCCGGGATTGCAAAGGGGATGGCGACTGATCCCCTTTGCTCTAAAAAAAGAAAAAAAACATAAAAAAATAATGGAAAAAAATATTTATTAGCCAAAATAATCTATAATAAAAAAATTATTAATTAAAATACTTAAGGAAATATTTTTTTAAGGAGCGTTTATGAAAAAAATAAAAAAATATTCAAAAATAATCATAGATTTTATAATATTCTCAATTTTTTTATATTTTTTTATAAAAATCTTTAATTTTCTTTCACCCAAAATTAGGCTAAAAGTATCTGAATTTATTGGTGTTTTTGCTTTTTTTATCTCATTCCAAAAGGAAGAAAAATTGTCGTATCGTAACTTAAATTTGATTTTAAATGAACAAAATAGTTTTTAATTATTCAAAGAAAAAAATTAAAGAAATTGCGATAAAATCTTATAAAAAAATACAGCAAAAGTCGTTTTTTTACTGCCCTTCTGGATTTATGAATATTTTGAAAATTTTTTTCACCAAAAAAATATAATTCTGAATTACTGGAAAAAAATTAAAGAGTGAAAATGAACGGATTATTCTTGTTACTTCACATTTTGGATTTTTTTCATGCCAGCCTTTTTTTCCAACGAGAAACGACACAATGTTTATTCCTATTAGAATTATTCCAAACAAATTTATTGAATCTTATATGGATAAAATCCGTTTTAAGAATAACATGACTTATTTTTCCAGAACAAAATTACAAATCTTTTTTTGAAAAAAATAAAAAAATTCAAAGGGCGTTTTTTTGTGCTTTTTAAGTGACGTACGAAAACCAGATGGGGATAAAATAGCATTTTTTTGACTTACCTACAACTAATTCAGGCTTTCCTGCCTATTTTTTTCCAAGAAAGAGAATATTCCAATTGTTATTATTCATAATGAAGTTGATGAGAATAATATTTGCCATATTTTTTTATAGACAAAATTATCCATCCTGAAAAATTACAAAAAAATAGACACGAAATAATGAAATCTATTTTTAGCTGAATATGAAAAAAATTATCTTAAAACTGCCAGAACAATGGTTCTGGTTTCAGGATAGATGGCGAGATGGAATCTAATTTTTATTTTTTATGTCCTTGATTTTCAATAGACTTGTTCGGAAACTTCTAAAATTTAATAAAACGAATATTCTGAAACAAGGGGTCTTGACCCCTTGTGGAAATAAAAAATTTAGGTTGTCGAACAGGTCTAATACATCTTTTAAAAACTTACTGAATCTGTTCAATAACATAAGTTTTTTTATTCTCACAATACTTACGGCTTATTTTACTGAAAATTATTTTGGAGCTTCATCCAAGTTTTGTGCATACGGTAAATCATATTTCCCCATAACTTCTTTTTTCAAATTAAAGTTTTGTGCAAAAAATATTGCAAACATTCCCAAATCATGGCTTCGTTTTAACTGCATAAATCCTCTTTTAAGTATTGAACGCCATCCAAAAAAGCTTTTTCTTGCATTGGCACATTTTTTGGAAAGCTCATCGGGAGTCTGATCGCTTGGAAGAAAGGAAATTCGCCCATAAGGATAATTTTCATCCAGCCACCATTTTTCACTAAGAAGTCGTTTTTCTTCTCTTAATTTTCTATAAATGCCTGTTTTTGGGAATGGTACAAGATGGTTAAATGCCGCAAAATAAAATCCATGTTTTTTGGCAAATTTTACTGTTTCATCAAAAGTTTCCTTCGTGTCATTTCCATAACCGAATACAAAAGTAGCATAAATTCCGATTCCATAACTATGAATTTTTTCCGTCAGTTCATTTATTTCTCCAACGCCACTTCTCCAGCCTTTCCCCATATCCTTTAAAATATTTGGATTCATCGACTCATACCCAATCAAAATCATTTTACATCCGCTTTTTTTCATCCAGTAAAGCAATTTATCATTTTTCGCAATGGTAATAGCCCCTTGCGTTACCCATTTTATATTTAACGGCTCAATTGCCTTGCAAATCTCAATCGCATGTTTATGATCCGCCACAAAATTATCATCAATAAAAAAAACATACTTCTTCCCAGAATTTTTTATATCCTGCACAATTTCCTCAATAGGTCGTCTAAAATATTTTTTCTGATAATATGAATGAATTGCACAGAAATCACACCCAAAATTACATCCACGCCCTGTTTCAATCAGTGCAAGCGGTGAATATTTCCTGTCCTTGTAAATACTCCTGTCAGGCATTGCAAAAGAAGTAGTTACCCCATAATACCGTTTTTCCAGCTTATTCTTGCTCAAATCGTTCAACATCTTTGTCCATACGCTTTCTGCATTTCCCAAAATAATCGAATCAAAATGTTCCAGACACTCGTCAGGCTCTACAGTTGGATGATACCCCCCTGCAAGTACCTTTATCCCTCTTTTCTGAAATTTTTCTGCTATTTCGTAAGCCCTTTTGGCAGTATAAGTTTCCACAGAAATCACAACCAGATCTGTATTTTCCTCATAATTTATAAACTCATTCCTGTCATCCATAAAATTCGTTTCAACATCCTCAGGAGTTAAAGATTTTAAAACTGCAATCATAAGTGGCTCCATATTTTTCCATGTTTTTATATATTTCTGCCCTTTTTTCTTCCCAATGGCAGGCAGTATAAATGTTATTTTCACTGTTTTTTTCTCCTTTTTACAATTTTTTTATTATTCAGAATTTTTCATTCTTTTAAGAAAATATTTCTTTCTTAACTGCTGTGGTGCAAGTTTCTTTTCTTCTTCTTTTTCCTCCACCTTTTCCCCAGTTTCCTCTTCAACAGCAATTCCCAACATTTCTCCGAAAGCCTTTATAACCTTGTATCCTTCGATTGTCTTGCCTTCTTCAAATTTCACACAATATCCATCATGTTCAACAGCCGACTTTATCACATTAAATGTTCTCAATTTTTTTCAGTTTCATCAAAAAAACTTTACTTTTTTCTAAAAATTCTTCTTTTGGAAATATTATTTTATCGTCCTCTCTTAAAAAGGGAAGTAGCCAGTTGCGGATGCTGTCGTAGGTTTGTTCTATTGGCTTTTTTTATTTTTGTTTTTTTCTGTTTCATTTTTCTATTTTATTATCAATTAAAGATGATGTTTCTTTCTCTATTCCAAACCCTATTAAAAAAATATTCCTCATTAAAAAAATAATGATTCTTTCTCAGATATTTGCAATTCTAAAAAAATATTTCTTTTTCGTTTAAAATATAAATTTTCTTATCATTATACAAATATTTTTTTCTAATTTATCTTCCATATCTATCTGTACATATTCATACAATCCATATTCATAACTGAATGTCGCACTTCCAATTAATTTAAGTGGAATACTTAATTTTATTTTTATTTTTTTATCTCCTCCTGGTTATCACAATAAACGGTATTTTTTTAATTCACCTGTCTGATAATCTAAATATACTTTTTATTTCTCCTGAATTAAAGGAAAAAAAATCATATCAGTTTCTTCTATTTCTTTATTTTTTTCATAATAAAATCTATCATTTCCAATTTTAAATTTTCCATTTATCAAAAATTCCTTTCATAATATTGTTTTTCTCCAACTAAAAACTACTTTTTTTATCTGAAATTTGTACTCCATAGTCTATATTTTTTTGTTTTATCAAAATAAAATACTAAATTTTCTGAATTGAAATTTATTTCTACTTCAATATCCCGATTTTTCTATATAATCTTCATCATCTTTATTTTTTTCAAAAAAATTCTAAAAAAACTTCTCCTTTAAATTTTATTTTTGGTATTTCAATATATTTTTTTATAAATTTATTTTTTTATTAAAATTACTTCAATTTTATTTATTCTCCCATCCTCTCCTATGTTTAAATAAAAAAATTATTATCATTGTATGAAATTGTTGTTATTTCTTTATTTTTTTCCTTGTTAAATAGATGTCTGTATACATATCAGAAGTATCATCAAATACATCTATATTATTTTTTTAATGTCAATTTTATTTATTTTTCATAAATTATCACCTTTCATTTTTTTGATTTGGTTGAGAATGTATCAATACTGGATATTTGTCTTTTTACTTTTAGAAAACTCAAATCCCCAACCTTCGACTGTTTTTGGGTTCATTTAATGGAATTCCATTTTTAGTAACCTCTTCTATTTTTTTCCAACATATGATTCTAAATGAATCTGCTCTACTAATCTTATTTTTTTCAGGTGATGCCATTGGATTTCTCTTTATGTAATTTTTTTACTTTTTTTCACCTAAATGTTCACTTGCATTTGCATTAACCCAAATCTTTCCCTTATCTCTACAATAAACTTTTTTTCCAAGTATTTTTATAATTCTGCTTTTCCCATCTCTCCATTTCCATTCCTTCACACTTTCTTATTTCTATTTATCTTCTCCTTTCATTCTTTTAAGAAAAATATTTTTTTCTCAACTGCTGTGGCGTAAGTTTCTTTTCTTCTTCTACTTCTGTTTCCTCCACATTTTCCGCATCTTTCTCTTCAATAGCAATTCCCAGCATTTCTCCAAAAGCCTTTATAACCTCGTATCCTCTGATTGTCCTGTCTTCCTCAAATTTCACACAATAATTATCATGTTCAACAGCCGATTTTATCACATTAAAAGTTCTCAACTTTTCAGCTTCATCAAAAAGTTTCACTCTTTCTAAAAACTCTTCTTTTGGAAATATTATTTTATCATCTTTTCTTAAAAGTGCAAGTAGCCAGTTGCGGATGCTGTCGTAGGTTTCTTCTATTGGTTTTTTAGGCTTTTTGTATACCGTTTTTTCTGCTTCTGTTAATTCTTTTTCATTTAAATTTTCAGTTTGAGTCATTTCATCTTTTTCAATAATTTCTTTAGCTTCATCTGATTTTTCGCCTAATTCTAGATTCTCCGTTTCTTCTTTTATAAAAAATTCTCTTTCGTATAATTTGTCGTCTATCTCAATTCTCTGTTCTGCCTTTATTTCCTTTATCTTAAAATTTTTCCTTATCCAGAATGTAATATCCTGATAAATTCAATTCAAAATCCATTTTTTTCAAACATTTCCTTTTTTTAATAAATCTCGCACTTTTTGAAACAAGCACATTTCTACTCATCCTATTATCATAATAATCCATCCTGAAGTCTAATTTTTATATTATTCTTTTTCTTTTTCATCTAACTTGAATATCAGTTTGACAGGTATTTTTTTCATTTATAGGTATTGACTGAATAATATATTCCACCTCAAACTCATTCTCATCGTTAATTTGTTTTATCATAAATATCTAAAAAAATAAAAAAATGATAATGGAGTTTCGGTAAATAATAGTCTTCCGAAATAATCTGAATTAATTAATTTTTTTATAATTAAAAAAATTGTAAGATGAATCCTGCTGGCAAATTCATTTCTGCCTTTTAAAGTATTTAAATAAATTTTTTTATCTATATTTTTCAACAATTAACTCCTTATTTAAAAATTTGAGGATTATTTTTTTATTGGAAAAAAATCAATTATGAAAAACATTATTATCTTCTTTTATTTCTTTAATTATCTGCAATTCTAAATTTGCTAAACTACTTTTTTTGTATCATTTTTTTGAATAAATTCAATTCCTGTAATATTTTTTTATCTAAATCTTGTATTTCTATCTTATCTTCTTCATTTATTATTTCATTTTTTTGTAATCAAATTTTTTTGGTACATCAAATAGCACAGATCTTTTTCTATATAATATCTTTTTATAAATTTCATTTTTTTATTTAATTCACTTTCTAATAAAAAAATTATTTATTTTTTTCCAATTCTTTCAACTTCTGTCTAGCGGTATAACTTATATAGTTTATGTTGGCTTTTTATTTCGGAATTTAAATATAATATTTTAGGTGTTTCAGATATATATTTACACCACTCAAGTGCTTCTCTATATGCACCATTTTCTAAAGAATACAATGCTAAATTTCTTATTGCCATTGCTTCTCCTCTTTGTGCAGCATAACGGTAATATTCCTGTGCTTCAAGATATTTATTTTCTTCAAGTGAAATTGAGCCCATCCGCATATACGAGGATATATTCCCCATTTCTACACCTTTCATATACCATTTCTTAGCCTCTTTAACATTTTTTTCTTTATATTCATAAATTGAACCAAGTCGAAAAGCATTTTCTGATATTCCTTTTTCATAACCTAATTGATAATATTTTTTTGCTTTACCCTTGTCACTAATAAAATACCAATATAATCGTCCAAGATAATAATAAACCTCATTGTACTGTAAATTATCAAGATATATTTTTCTCAGCTTCAGAATATTTATCAAGAGTTATTAAATCATCAGCTTTTTCTATAACTTCAAATAATTTTGTCTTGTTTTCAAATATACAGTCAAAAATAGAATAAAACCTCATAGTTTATATCTTCAATTCCAACTTCAGTTTCTAAAACTTTCTTTAACTGATTCATTTTTTCCCTTATTATTTTTCTTTGTAATATATAATAATTAATTCAATTATTGCATCTGCATTCCCTTTTTCAGCAAACTTTGTCAACCACTTTTTTGGCTTCCTTATAATTTTTTTCAGCTTTATATTTTTACAAGTTTTTATTCCAGAAAAAGTAAAACCTTTTTTTCTCCCCCTTTTTTTATACCACTTCTTAACTTCTTTAAAAATCTTTATGTTGCCTCGCAATATATGCCAATGCGGATGAAGCCTCATAATTTCCGCTATTAAATGCCTTTACAAACATTTCTTTGGCTTTTTTTCTCGTCTTTTTTTGCGATAATAATACAAAAATCCTAAATTATAATAAGCCTTTTTTTCTGTTATATTTTTATACCTTCATTGTATATTTTTTTCAGCTCAGTCATAGTTTCCCTTTTGAATCTGTTCATAAGCTCTGGCATATATTTCTTCATATTTATTTTCATTTTCTTTCCGCTGTCTTTCTGTCAAAAAAATAAATTTTCATAATTATTTATTATTGTATTTTTTTAAATAAAAACTGCTCATTAAGCTAAAAAAATAACTATTATAAAAAAATTAGAACTGTGTATAGATATTTCTTTTTCAAGATTTTATTCACCTACCTTCACTTTTTTTCCCTAATTATGATGTAACGTTTCTTTTTTTAAAATAATCTACATTACTATAGTATCTTTCAGCACTTGGAAAGAAATCTTTAAAAATAAAATTTCCTATTTCAGTATTATCTCGAAACATTTCAATATATCTTGGTTTAGTTATAATTGTATTTTTTTCAAACTAGATATAATATTTTCTTTAATTGTTTTTACCGTTTATTTTTTTCTTATCACTTTTGTCATCAATAATGTCTTCAATATTTGATTGTATAATTGAAGTTATATCACTTGTTGTTTCCTGTGCATTGCTTTTTTCATTTTGTTCTTCCATTTTACCATACATCGGAGGATTATTTTGCCCATCTTTTATCATGTTTTCGCCTTCTAGCATTCCTAACCAATCATTCATTCCAGAAGCTGATTGCATTCTTATCTCACCCCGTTGTATTTTTAGAATTTATAAATGGAGAGCTTCTTTAGATAATTCTATCTTCCTCAATCCTTCTTTTTGTGTCTTCTGTACCAGAAATAATTAATGGTATTATTTCTGGATTTCCAAATAAAAAAGTTGTTAATGCAATTCCAAATTTTGTATCTGCTGCTCCTATATCTGAAATTCCTTCCATAAATTTAAAAATATAGGCATTTTCACTACTATGTTTAGTAAAGTCATTAAATTCTCCCCAAAATTCACTATAATCTTGTCCATTTTTTTCAATACTAAGAAGGTTACTATAATCTTTATCACAGCAAAATTTATTTTTTTCATCAATACAGCTCTATTTCCATTACAGTAAACATTTTGAGATAACGTTTCTTCTTTCCAATAACCACCCGTAATATAACATTTGCCACCTAATTCACATTCTGGCCTTGGCATTTCATCTAAATCAAAATAAAAAAATTTTTCTGTTTTGTTATCTTTTTTTCAGTAGCAATAGGTTTATCTCGCATAAAAAGTAATACTTTTTATCATAAACTTTTAATATAATTGGTAAATTAGTACCTATTAAATGAGGACAACTTAATTCGGCTCCATCACATACATAATCTTCTGCCTCTCCTTCACTAAGTTCGTACTCCATTTCAACGTCCACTTCATCTTCTACAAACTCTTCTTTCTGATTGTTGCCATAATCTGCAATTCCAATTAAATTTCTTTTTAATCTTTATATTAGATATTCTATTTTTCTCCATAATTTTTCATATATAGCCCCTTCTATTTGTTCATTTTCATAATCATAATTTTTTTAGTTTTTTTAAACTGATATTATTTTTTTACTTTTTTTATTATTTTTTTAGGAATTGAGACTGTTGTCGGTTTTTCCATTTTCTGTTATTCCAATAACTTCTTTCCTGATATTTCTATCATTATTATTTATATTATATGATTTTAATAATTCATCTTTAGCTTTTTCTCTATCTTTTTAAAACCTGGTATATATTTCTTATTTGCTTTGACATAGATTTACCTTCTCTTTCTATTCATCTTCAAATTTTTTCTAATATTTCTTTTTTTCCATAAATATTAATTCCATTTCCTTCAATTTCATCAAAAATTCTAACCATACTATCTACTTTTTCTCGTAATCCTCACATCATCCAGCAACATCAGTTTCTCATATTCAATCTTTACATTCTCAAATTTCCTTCTGTATTCTGAATTTATAAATTTATGAAATCTTAAATTACTCATTTTTATCATAGTTTAAATGTCCTTTTATTACATAAACACCTTTTTTTCTGTCGTTGCTTGCAGTGATAAAGGAACAGGCTTTGAGCCTATTCCATATATTGTCTTTTTCCTTATCAAAAAAATATTGCTCTTAAACATGCTGTAAAATTTATAGTTCTTCATAAATTCAAGAAAGACATCTTCATCTGATACCAGTTTTTTTATACTTTTCTAAATCTGGATATTTCAATTTTAAATTTACATTCTCAATTTTTTTATTACTTCCTGCTGAACAGTTTCTATTTTTTTCCATAATTTCATCAATATTCAAAATTTCCAGTAGTTCAAATTTCTGATTTACTAAAAAAATATAATTCATCAAATATAAAGTTTTTCTAATATCCGCTCCTTTAAATATTCCACATTATATTTATTTTTCTTCTTCCTTTATCCGATAAACCAGATACTTTTCATCTTCCTCTGTAAATTCCTCTATTTTTTCTAAAATAAAATCACATTGCTCATATTCTTCATACAGCTTATCATTTACCAATCTTTCAAAAATTTTGATATATCTAAACCTTTCCTTTTTCAAAAAATCCGTTATATTCTCTGGATTTCTCCTATATTTTTCATCTATCATATCCAACACCTGCTCTTTTCAAAATTTATCCATTTATCAATACTTTTCCGCCACCAGCAACTTTTGATGTGCCTGATGAAGTTATTGTCGTGTCATTGTTAGAGGTTATCGTTGTATTCTGTGTTGATGTTTGTGTGATATTCTGTGCAAGTACAGATTTTACCCCTTCCACAGTTTCAGAATAATTTTTAGCACTGTTGCTTATGCTTCCTGCATTCTCTGAAATACTGTCCGCACTTTCCGATATACTGCTAGCAGTCTGTGAAATTGAACTTGCCGCCATTGTTGACAAACTATTAGTCGCAAGCACCATATTAAAGTCCGAATCTCCCACGTGATAATTCCTGTTAGCCACATCTGTAAACCTTCCATTCCCATCATTATTAACCGCACCCAACACTATCGCATGTGTTTCATTCCCGTTTGGAAAATAAAGTGCCACCCTATCATTTACTTCTGGTGCTGGCGTGAATCCTGTGTTTGTTTGACTGTATGGCGTTACATATGGAAAATAACTCTTTCCTGCATATTTATCCTCAAAAGACTGTCCATTTTCCCCCAGTTTCAATAAGCCTTCTGTTAAATCCAATGTCATTACGGCTATATCGCTGGCTTTAACTTTTTCTTTTACATTTTCATTCTGATTTTCAGCTTTTTCTATATATTTATTAAGCGGTTTTGCCCCTGTTGTTCTGCCTTCAAGATTATCTGAACTTCCGTCAGTTCTTCCGTGTTTATCCTTGCAATATGGACTGTTCTTGCTTCTATTACTGCTCCTCTTATCTTTTCGTGCGGTATTGGATCTACAAAGTAGTCTGTCTGTTTTCCTAGCGTGTATTCACATTTTAAGGTGTTTCCTTCATTGTATATTTTGCTTTCAATAACAAAATAGTCATTTTCAACATCTTCTCCTGATGCCCTGTTTCTAGTTTTCAATTTTATCGGTGTTGAAACGGCATATACTTCTGTTCCTGTTATTTTGTACATTGTTCTTTTATTCTGCTTGCTTTTTCCATATTGGGAATATGTCGTGTTTGGTATCTGTGTTACCTGATTTTTCAAAAATCCGACTAAAACCTTGTCATAGTAAGGTATTATTGGAGAGCCAGTGTATGAAGCTAGCCTTTTTAAATATTCCCAGTCTGTTTCGTTGTACTGGATTGTCATTCTTGGTACTTCTTTCATATCTTCCCCAACACTTATTATTCTTTCTCCATTTGCCCCATAATTTTTATTAATCTCTTCAACTATTGCCGAATAAGTCAGTACAGGATCCTGAAATGAACGGTATCTTGGTATTCTGTCAAGAAGAACGCTTTTGGAAATGCAGGTAATTTCAACTACCAAAGAACCTGTTTTAATTTCAGAAAGTTTAATATCATCAATTATTCCATTTAAAAATATTTTATCATTTGAAACTCCGTTTTCATTTGAAATATTGCTTCTTCCAGAAATAATAATTTTAATATCCTCATCCTTGTCTATTGCAGCATCATAAATATTTATCTGCTGTAAAGAGGCTATGTACCTTATTTTTTTCCAACAGTATGCTCCCCAATTTTTGAATCTATTTTTTTAAAGTCATATCCCTCCACAATATTTGCTGCCCATCTATTTCTATTTTTTTATTCTTTCTGCCGAAAAAAATTCCACTGGTTACTGATTTTTGTAAGATACTGTTCATTTCATATCACTTTTTTTCTCTTTAAAATTTTATTTTTTTATCTCCCTGTAATTTTTTTAAAATAAATAAAACTGCTCATATTCAAAAGCTATTTACTTCTCAAATTTTATCTTCCCATACTTCCTAAATTTCCGTGCATGCTGTCTTAAAAATACTTCCAGAATGAATTTCAGCCCTTTATTCCTAGAAGTTTTCACTCTTCTTAAAATTCGCTTGAAAGTGAAAGTGTCAAGCCACAATTTATAGAATTCCTTCTGCAATGTTTCATAACTCATATTTTTAGGCTTGAATACGACTGTTTCAGTGTCGTAGTAATACCAGTCTTCTGTAAGTAATCTGCCTTCTTCTTTTAACTGATTAAAAAAAGGTGTTCCTGGATATGGAGTAATAATATTATATCTTGGCACATCTACCCCAATTTCCTCAATAATATCAGGAATTTGGCGAATTGACTCCACTGTGTCAGTTTCCATTCCTATCATAAGTGTGGAAAGGACTGATATTCCATAAGATTGAATCGTTTTTACGAGTTTTTTGTATTCTGCGACATTGTTAAATTTTTTATTTACTCCGTCAAGATTTTCCTGAACAAAACTTTCCAAGCCAATAACCAAGCCTATACAGCCAGATTCTTTCATTAACTGAAGAATTTTTTTATCATTGCCGATATTTATTGTTGCAGAAGCAGTCCATTTTATTTTTAATTTCTTCAATTCTTCCATTAGCTGAATGGCGTAATTTCTGTTGCCTAAAAAGTTTGGATCAAGAAATATCCATTTTTTAGGCTTATTCGCTTTTATTTCATTTATCACGTACTCTATGCTTTTTATCTGATTTTTTCCAGAATACATCTTTGTGATGGAACAATAAGAGCATTTATTGGGACAGCCGTTGTTTGCGACAATTGTGCCATAATTTTTAAAATATTTTTTATTTTTCAAAAGTTTTCGGTTTAATGGCTTCGGTTCATAATCATTTCCAACGAAGTTAAAATATTCTCTTTTTGGAGTTCCATTTGTAAAATCTTCAAGAAACATCGGAAATGAAATTTCAGCAGCCCCTGTAATTACCGTATCAAAATATTGTAACGCCTCTTCTTTCAAAGCAGTCGCATAATGCCCGCCAATTAATGTATGCGCTCCTTTACTTTTCCAAAACTTGGCAATCTCTTTTGCCCTTTTCGATCCTGAAATTACCGAAGAAATACAAATTAAGTCAAATTTTTCATTTTCATATTTTTTAGAAGTAGCATCCCATTTTTCCACACCTTCATCCACAATAACAACATCAGCGTTATACTTTCTGTCAATTAGTGATTCCAGCGTTATTAACGTAATTTGCGGATAATATTTTCTTTTGTGAATCGAGTTGTATTTGTAAATGTTATCCTTTGCTAAAACAAGCATTATTCTCATAATTTTATTCCTTTTTTGTTATAAACTTCTTTTCGGTTGATATAATTCACAGCAAGAAATACAAGGGCATGTTTAAAATTAGCAGCACCGTCAAACAGCCTTTTCCAGATACTCGAATGTCTATTATATTCCACCTTGCATTTCAAAATTCCAGCCTCAAATTCCTCAATCGTCATATTATATGGCTCAAAGCACGCTTTCCCATAACGAAAGTTCTCGTCCAGCCACCATCTTTCATAAAGCAACCGACCTTCTTTTTTTAATCTTTCATAAAAAGGAGTTCCTGGTATCGGCAATGCTGGATTAAAGCCTGCAAGGAAAAATTTATGCTTTTTAGAAAATTCCAAAATTTCATCAAAGCAGTTTTTATCATCATAATCATACCCAATCACATAGCTTGCATGCACAAGTATTCTATATTTTTTATAGATATTAATGATTTTTTCATAGTCAAACTCATAATTTGCAACCTTTTTCATTTTCTTAATATTTTTTATATTTATATTCTCAAATCCCAGAAGCATTTCAATACATCCTGCTTCTGACATCAATTTTATCAATTTCTCATCTCTTGCAATATCAATGCTTCCTTGACAAGCCCATTTTATTTTCAGTTTTTTCAATTCTTCAAACAACTGCAAAGCCTTTTTCTTATTGGCAAAAATATTATCATCCACAAAATAAACGATTTTCGCCCTTTTATTCGTTCTAAAAATTTCCTTTACCTCATTTATCACATTCTCAACATCCCTATGTTGAAAATCTCCTTTGTGAACTGCCCCAATCGTGCAAAATTCACATTGGTGCATACAGCCTCGCCCAAACTGAACTGGTACGACAAAAGAATATTTTTTCCCCTTGTAAATGCTCCTATCATAAACAACATTATTAATATCCGGCAATTTTCTACATTCATACCTCTTTTTCGGCACCCCATTTTCCAAATCGTTCAAAAATTCATTCCAAGTAACTTCTCCACTTCCCACACAAACTGTATCTGCATGTTCCTGCACTTCATCAGGCATAAGCGAGGCATGATACCCTCCAATCATCACATAAACTCCACGTTCCCTATAATTTTTTGCCAGTTCATAAGCCCGCCTAGCCGTCATCGTAAACGTAGAAATCACAACTAAATCAACCTCAAGATCCATTGGAATATCCTCAATCCTATCATCAAACAGCATAAGCTCATGTTTAGTCTTATCCGTAAGCCCCGAAAGCACCGCAAAAGCAAGCGGCTCTATCGCATCATTGGAACGCTTCCCACCCATATTTGGACGTAAAAAAGCTATTTTCATTTTTCTTCTCCTCTCATTCTTACATATCTGTTTTTATTTTATATCATTCTCCATTTTAAAATGGAGCTGTTTCTTAATATAATTTTTTTATTTTCTAATGGGTTTTATTATTAGATTATCTTGTTTAATAACAGTTATTTGAATTATTTTTTTATAAATTAATTTCTTTTTATAAGAAAGTTTTTGTTTTAGAATTTTTTTATCAAATTAATTTTTTTATAATTGAATTAAAAATGTCGTGATTTTTTTGGAAATAAAAATTACTGTCTGAGCGAAGCGAGTTTAATTTTTGTTTTCAAAAAAATACTTAGACGAGCCGGGTTTGCAAAGGGGATGGCGACTGTTCCCCTTTGCTTTATATAAAAAAAGACATAAACATAAATGAAAAAAACTATTATTAATCAAAATTTCTTAATAAAAAAACAATTTATATGATTGTTTATTTAAAATTAACTAATTAATCTGCATTTGGAATATCAGAATTATCTGTCATTTTTTTCAAAAAGTAAATTCCTCCAATTTATCGGCATAATGCCTATACCCCAAGTTAGTATTAAGCATAATTGGTGCAATAACGCTGAATCTTGCGATTCTTTTAAAAATTGAACTTACTTTATAAGTTTCCCTCCAAGCGTAAATTCCGCCTTCCTGCAGTTCCTGCGCTGTCATTTTTTTTGGATGGAATACAGCGTGCTGAACATCGTACATTGTCCAGTTTTTTTCAAAAATTCTGCCTTGCTTTTCCAAATCATTGTAAAGTTTTGTTTTAGGAAATGGAGTTAATATAGAGTATCTTGGCAAGTCAACTTTCATTTTTATTACTTCTTCCACAGTTCGCTTGAATATATCCTTGTCATCGCCATCTGCACCAAACGTAAAAGTTCCGTTTACAGCAATATCATAATGATGCAGTTTTTTCATAAGCAAATGGTAATCAGCCATAACATTTACCCCTTTATTCATAGCCCGCAGCGATTCCTTCGATACAGCTTCAAATCCTATAAGCAAGCCTTTACAGCCACTTTTTGCCATTAGCCTTATCATTTCATCATCGTGAACAAGGTTGGAAGTTGCCAGCCCAAACCACCATTTTTTGAGAGGTGTCAATTCAATAAACAGTTTTTTAGCATAATTTCTGTCAGCAATTAAATTTAAATCTATAAACAAAACTTCTTTTTTCTTAAAAGTCTCAATTTCTGCAATAATTTCATTAATCGGTCTTTTTAAAAATGTTGGATATAAAGCTTTCCCAACACAGAATGAACAGTCGAAAGAGCAGCCTTTAGTTGCCTCAATGCTGTTTATCGAAACATATCTTTCCTTTTTCAGAAGTTCCCTTTTTGGTAATTTTAAATTTTCTAGACTATTTTCCTTCTGGACATAAAATTTCTTTAAACTGTTATTTCTCGCATCTTCCATTATTTCCGTAAAAAGCCATTCAGAACGCCCAATTACAACAGAATCACAATGCTGTATCGCTTCTTCTGGACAAAGTGTCGGATGCGGTCCACCTAAAATAACCTTTTTTCCTTTGCTTTTAAAGTATCTTGCATATTTATACACTCTTTCCGAGGTTCCCGTAATCGAAGTCATAACCACAATATCCGCATCCAGTTCAAGCGGTATTTTTTCAATCGTTTCATCATAAATTACAACTTCAATATCTTCTGGAATATACGCCGCAAGTGTCGATAACGTGAGCGGTGCATAGTGAATCGCCTTCTTAAATGTTCCATTAAATCTGTACATTGCCCCTGCTGGTGCCAGTAATGCCACTTTCATTCTCCAAATCCTCCTAAAAATTTATTTTCCCAGCCAAAATTTTTATCCAGTATTCGATATTTTTATATCTCCTATTTTTCTGCCTTTTTCGATTTTTTTCAGCCGTATATGTTTTTTTAATCCATCCTTTTCTATTAAAAAAATATTCTTACTTTCCCTAATTGCTCCCAATTTATACGCATATTCATAATGAAATGCCTGACACAGTTTTTTTCATTAAGTTTATTTTTCAAATTTTATTTTTATTTTTCCAGCTTTTTTTCAAAAATCCAGTTTCTTATTTTTTTATTCTTTATTTCTAAAAAAATAATGTATAACTTTATTTTTTTCCATTTTTCATTTTTTTACTGGTGAAAATAGCAAAAAAATTCCTCTTTAATATTATTTTTCCTTCAACAAATTTAAAACTTGCTTTTTCAACAAATGAATTTTTCCAGCTTTTTCCCCAACAATATCAGAAAAAAATTATTCATTCTTCCAACAAATTTCACAACAGGAATTTTTATGATAAAATCCTGTAACTTTCCACAATATCATTCGTATTATACCTGTAAAGCCCTGCATTTGTCGTAACGACAACGCAATACCGCTCTCCCATCTCCAATTCATCCAAAAGTTTTGGACTGCTATTTTCTAACTCATCACCAGAAATTTGAATAAATTCATAAAAAAACGAGTTATAGGCAACAACACTCCCATTTTTCCACATTTTTCCAGCGGAAAACTTACAATACATTCCGTTGACATAAGCCCTTTTCCTTGAAATTTCAAATCCATGTTTTTTTTATCAAAATTCAATTTTTCCTTCAATTTTATAAAAATTTCATAGGAATCACTATCCGCCCAGCAGCTCACAAGCGAAAGTTTCTCCCAAATCACAGAGTAATCCACAAAATTTTTCCATAATTTTTATTTTTCCATTTTATTTTTTTAACTTTTTTTATTTTGGGAATCTATTTTTTTCATTTACTATTTTTTTCCAACATTTTGTTTAATTCCACTATTTTTCAAGTTCATTATTTTTGATTTAAAGTATTATTTTTCACTTCTTTCAAAAATAATTTATCAAAAATTCACTTCTGCTTTTTTTCCACAATTTTTTTGTATTTTTTTCTTAATAATCTGAAAATACTTTTTTTACTTTCCAAATTTTTTTCTCAACAAAAAAATTCAGCACTCAAATCCTCACTTTTTTTAAAAATTTTTGCAAATCACTTTTATGATTTTTTTCAATAAAATCAAGTAAAATCATAAGAAACGATGGACTCCATACCGAAATCATCGCAAGATTTTTCTGATAAAAGCAGAAATACTGCTGTAATTAGCAAAAATCCTCCATATTTTGGGTATTTTTTTATTTCTTTTTGGAACTGTAAACAGTTTATTTAAAAAAATGCAGAAATTTTTATCAAAATACGAAGTATCATCTTCGATTCCCACACGGATTCCTCCGCTAGTTACAGCTTCTCGCTTTAAAATTGGAGAAACAGACCAGTAGGAACTTCCAAGAAAAAAAGATTTTTTTATTATTTTTATACAAGTCATAGATCCATGAAAAAAACTCCGTTCATATAACTTTTTCAAAAAAATTTTTCTGTATACGGAATATATTTGACATCAGACGTACTTCCGCTCGTAAGTTCAAACAGCCTAATTTTATCACTCAAAAGAACATTACTTTCCCCACTTTTTCTCTTTCCACAAACTCCTTAACATCCTCATAATTCACAATCGGAATTTTATTCTGAAACTTTTCTATTAATTCTTTTTCATTTTTTGCACTTAAAATTTGCTTTTTCTGTTTCAAAAATTTTTTTAAATATTCTGTATTTTTATTAGTTTTCAATATTTCCAAAAAGTATTTTTTTACTTGCGTTTCCCGAATTTTACTTTTTACTTTTTTTATATTGGAAACAAAATTTTTTATAGGATTTTTTTACAAAAAAATATAAATAATTTATTTAAAATCACATATTTTAAATTTTTTTACTTCATAAAATTTACTCTTTTTTTACCGAATTTTTTTCATCTAAATTATCTCCAATCGGCAAATCCTGAAATTTCTTTTATAACAGCCTTCTGCCCAAAGCTCAAAAAAACAGATACATAATGGAAAAATGGTATATTTTTTTGTCCTTTTTTTAACACATCAAAAGTTCTTCCCAAAATATTTTTTTACAGAATGATATGCATATCTTACTGCAATACACCTGTCACGAAACTCATTTGTAGAAATATCATAAGGCTCAAAAAACAAATATGAATATTTTTGCGGCTCCAGCCACCACTTTTTGTATAAAAGCCTTCCTTCCTTTTCCATTTTAAAATAAAGTTCAGTATTTGGAAAAGGTACAAGATAGTTAAACTGGACAAATTCCAGATGGTTTTTTTGTGCAAATTTTACAGTATCTTCAAACGTAGTGCCGATTTTTTTCCTCAAAACCCAAAAAAACGAATGTGGCATAAATTCCAATATTGTATTTATGTATAATCCGTGTTGATTCCTCAATATCTCCCAGCTTGTAGCTCCATTCCTTTTTCATATTGTCAAGAGCCTCTTTATTTATCGACTCATATCCGATTAAAATAAAAAGACATCCACTGTCTCTCATAGCTGCAAGCAATTTCTCATTTTTTGCCATCGTTATTGCCCCTTGCGAAATCCATTTTTTTCTTTAACGGCTTTATCTTCTCACAAAGCTCCAATGCATATTTAGGATCTGCAACAAAGTTATCATCAGCAAAAAATATATATTTTGACTTTATATGCTTCAATTCCTCAATTACACTATCAACGGGCCTTTTAGCATACCGTTTCTTATTAACTGCCGAAATTGCACAAAATTCACAGTGATGAGGACATCCACGTCCAGTTTCTACAACTGAAATTAAATATTTTTTCTTAAAGATACTTCTGTCTGGTATTAAAAACTTATTGCTAAGTCCACCAATATACAGTTTTTTTTCTGTCCCATTCCTATAATCCTCAATAATTTTCCCCCAAATATCATCAGCATATCCCGTAACTACAGAATCTGCATGCTTCATAGCCTCATCTGGCACAAGCGAAGCATGTGTCCCCCCAATAATAACCTTCTTTCCTTTTTCCCTAAATCTTTTAGCAATCTCATATCCGTGCCGTGCCGTATAAGTTTCCAAAGTAATTACAACAACATCCGCATCATTATTATAGTCTATCGCCTCAACTCTTTCATCAATCAGCTCACATTCAATATCATAAGGAGTCAATGCCCGTAAATAAGCAAACGTAAGTGGCTCAAACGTCCTCAGCTGAAAAATATACTTCTGTCCCTTTTTCTTTCCAAATCCAGGATAAATAAACAACATCTTCATAAAATTCACCTTTTTTATTCATTTAGCTTACAATATTCTATCACACAAAATCATTGAAAATTTTATTTTTTTAAAAAGTCAAATTTTACTTTTTTTCAAATCAAACTATTTAGTTTTGAAAAATTAAAAATTTCCTTCAAAACCCGTTTTTCCCAAATTTGTCAAATTTTTCAAAAGAAATTTCTGCAAGGCATACCAGTTCATCACCTTTCTGATAGCTAGGATTTTTCTCTAAAAAAACTGCACATTTTTTTATTTTTTTAACTGCTTTTTCCGAAAGTACAACGACATTTTCCCGTAAAAAAATCATTTGTTCCATCATTTTTTTACAATTCCATTTTCCTTATTATATCTATTTCCGTATATTTTTTTCAGCATAAATATCTTTTTATTTTTTTCTCCATCTCATTTTCAGTATAATCCGCCTTAGGACAAAATTTTTTTAAAATATGTTGGAAGATACATATATGTCTTTATCCCTTTAGAAATCAGAAACCAGTAAGTTTTTACCCCATTTTTTTCATATTTTTTTCACTTTCCAGAAGGCAATATTTTTATCCATTCCTTCTGAAATTCGATTCCCCAAGAAAATCCCTTTTTCGATAATTGTATCCCCAGAAAAACCGACTATTTTTTTCCATTAACAGTATCTTTTTTTCATTCTCAATATTTAACTCCATTTTTTTATTGTAGAAAACCCCTTTAATTCATCATTTTCAAATAACAAAAAAACATTATTTTTTTATCATACAAATCTTTTTAAAAAAATTTATCTTTTTTTCATATTTTTCATAATGATTTTTTTCATAAGTAAAAACATACTTTCCACAATTTTTTTCATCATCTTTTTATATCCAATACAGAAAAAAATTTTACATTTCATTATTATAAACTCCTTTTTCTTTACAGTAAAACCAAAATAATTTTATTCAAACTTCGGATTCACTGTATTTGTTAATTTAATTTTTACAAAAATTTTTAAATCCTTTTTTTAGCTTTTTTTCTATATCTGCTTCTTCTCAATTTTTCTTTTTATATTTTTTATTAAAAATGCTGAATACAAATCTCTTTGTATTCTATTTTTCCACTATTTATATCCATCTTTTTAAAAAGTTTTATTTTACTACTTTTTATGATACCATGTACATTTAGCTATTTCAAGTTTTTTTGGTAAACAAAAAAATATGCCATTCATCTCATGACTAAAGTCACAAGTATCCTGGCATAATTAATAAAATTACATAAACAACTTTTTTTATATTAAATTTTTTTCAATAATTAGAATTTTTTTACAAGAATATAAAATTCTTTGCTTTTAAAAATTTTTTTATTTTTTTCAAATTTTTAAATACAATTTTCTAAACGAATCTATTATTCTTCAATAGAACCGTGACCAGTACTTTTCAAAGTACAGCTTTTGTCTTTTCCATTTTCTGTGTAAACAGCATCGTTTCCTTTCATGTGAATTGAAATATTTCCATCAGAATATTTTTCTCCACTTGCAGCTGATGTAGAATTTAAATTATAGATGCTTCCATAACCATCAGCTAATTTTACTTTATCTGTTGAAAGATTTTCTACTGTTATATCTTGGTAACCGTCACAACTGAATTTTCTTAATAAATTTCCACTTACAGTTTTATTTGAGTTTCCGTTATTTGAATTTGAATCGCTTGTTAAATTACAGCTTTCATCATTTCCGCTTGCTGTAAATACGGCATCATTTCCTTTTATTTGAATAGAAACTCCGTTACCTGAATATAACTCTCCACTAGCAGATCTTGTCAATTTTAAATTGTAAACTTTTCCGCTGTCATCTGTCAATCTAACTTTATTTGTTGAAAGATTTTCTACTGTTACGTTTCTGCTGCTGCAGCTAAATTTTCTTGTTAAATTTTTAGAAGTTGCCGCTGTTTTATTTGCAGCTTTTTTTCTAGAAGTTCTTGATACAGCTGAATAACCAATAGAACCGATAGCCAATACTCCAATTAAAGTTGCTAGAATCATTTTTTTTGTAGATCTCATAATAATCACTCTCTCTTTTCTTCAATCTTTTATATTTATTTTTTGAAATTTTTGATCCTTTTCATCTCTCAAATTTCAATATGAGTATACTACAGATTACTTTGTTTTTAATATTAAATCAATTATAATTTTTAATAGTTTTACAATTTATATAAATATGCCTAAATAAGCGATATTTGTTATCTGTGCAACCTTCGCTTAAACTCTTCTTTATAGGATTTATAGGCATATCGTAACATTATGCTTAAAATAAATAACGGAATCGAAGAAAATATGCTCCATGTCATCTTTTTGCTTATGATTAATTCTAAAACTAGAAGAAATATTCCAACAAAAAAATAAAAAAATTCAATATTTTTTTAGCCTGTCATTTTTATGCTTATCCCAGACATACGAAAAACAAGGCTAATGAGATAAAATGCAACAACAATAGGAATTCCACGTCCAATGCTCCAAGTCAATTTTTTATCTCCAAAATCAAGCAAAAGGAAAAAAGCCGTAAGACCAGTCAATATCAAAAATAAATTTGTTCTCATTCTATAGGAATCTAAAAATACGAATAATCCCAAATCAAAGACTAAAATAGATGGAATCGCATAATATCCCCATTCAGTTTCCCATACATTATCAAATTTTGAAAAAACCTCCAATATTGAAATAATTGAAATTGTAAAAATGACATAAATACAGCTTTTTTTCACTTTTTTTCATCTTCATTTCATACAAATTTATATTGACAATCGGATATTCCCTTTGCAAATTCCTCTTCCAATCCCTTTTATTTCAGGAACAGCTGTTTCACATAGCGGACATCTTTTTCACTCCATCTTCCAGCTCTACTCCACATTTTACACAATACATTTTTCATTTCCCTCTTTATCATTTTTTTAACAATATTTTTCTTAATTTTTTTAAAAAAATAGTTAGTAATTATTTTAGATCTTATCCCTCTTTTTCGTAAATAAACAAAAAAAATCTCTTTCAATATCATAATCTGCAGTTAAATTTCCAAAATTTATATAAACTTTTTTTACTATCGCTTATAACTCCCATCTTAATTTTTGCACCTTTTTGCTTGGTGGCGGCAAAAAAATCTGAATCCTTTTAAATATTTTTTTCGTACTTTTTTCTCAATTTTAAAAAAACTCCCAAATTGGAAAAATCCTGTCGTGTAGCCACGTTCTCCATAATAATCAAATATAAATGGGAAAAAAATATCCGCTTTTACCAAATATGGAACGGACTTTATAACTATATTTCTCATCGGATTCATTGCTTTATAAATACTTTTGTAAAATTCCTTTTTTGTAATTTTCAAGGCAAAATAATTATCCAGATAAGTGATAATTTCAGAGAGGGAATATGCCCCAAGACTGGCATCCACACTTGGAGTTATATTTATAAAAAAATTCCTATACGTCTTTTCCTCAAAAATTCTTCGCAAATCAACAGGAACTCCAATAACAATCGGATTTTTTGCACTTGAATACCTATCCAGCAAAACTTTAAAATAAACTGCAAGCAAATATTTTTCCAATTGTAGTTTTATGCTTTTTTTGCTTTCCATTTTCAAATCATCAGCAGAAATCTCGCCAGTCGTAATATGATACTGCCCCTTCTCCAATATTTTTCATTGGTAAATGAAATGCAGACTTTATCGTAGTTTCCTTACTTACCTTCCGCATATATTTTTCATAAAGGTCAACATATTTACTTTCCTTTGCACCATTTTCCTCATCATCATTTCCAAATATTTCTTCATTCTTTTCTAAAAATCTTTTTTTATTTTTCTAAAAAAACTCTTATTCTCAAAAATTTTTTTAATTTTACCATTTATTTTTCGGGAAAATCAATCATTTTTTTATCTTTTATCAAATCTTTATCTTTTATTTCAATTTTGTCTTCATCTTTATTTTTTTCCCTTATTTTTCAATAATAATATCTACATTTTCAAAATTCCTGTTCCTGCTTCTTTCAGAAAAATACTTCTCTTCCAGATATTCTTCAATTAAATCCTGAAAAAATAGCATCGCACCCTTTCCATCTGTTAAAAAATGTGCAATTTCTATTGACAATTTATTATTAAAATAAATAATTCGCAACGGATTATCCTTTTGTATATCCGTACAAGGATAAGTCTTTTCCTCTTCAATCATAAAATGTGTCTTTTTCTGCTGTAAATAATTCCAAAAAATCCCCTTTTTCAATTCAGAATTATAAAACGGATACTTTTTTTCAAGTAAAACCGCCACATTTCTCAATACTTTCAAATCAATGTTTTCAGAAAACAATGCCGAAAGCCTGAAACATGTCGTTCTCCCTTCGCTAATTATTGAAGAATACGTTTTTGCAAAGGCATCTAACTCATACCAGATTTTTTCATTTTTCACTTTTCCCTCCCTTCTTGTTTTTTATTATCATTTATAAATTTACAGTTTCATATTAGATTGTTCAACAGCCTAAGTTTTTTATTCGTAAAAGAAGTCAAAATCTCTTGCTTTAGGACATTTATTTTTATTAAATTTATATAATTATCGAACAGGTCTATTTTTTTATTAGAAATATTCTTAAAAAAATTACTTTTTCTAAATATTTTTTTCAATTTTTTTCATAATTTTTTTCTTTGCCTCTTCATACCCAATGTTATAAACTTTCTGTAACTTATCTCTATTTTTTCTCAATTCTTCCCAAAGTCAGCGGAACTGATGGCTGAATCACAAAAATTTCTTCCTTTTTCTCTAAATCGTAAATATGATCCAAAGTTGCATTATATCGACTATATCTAGTTTTCATAAGTTCTACAAATCTAGGATATTTTTTATATCTAATTGCTGAAATTGTCCCTAATCTACTTTTGTTTTTTTACGATAATTTTTATCTCTTGTCAACACGACAATATTTTTGGTATTTCCCTTTTTTATTGAATAATCCAAAGGAATCGGATCAGAAACTCCTCCATCTAAATAATTTTTTCCATTTAATTTAACAAGTCTTGACAAAAACGGAAGTGAAGCCGATGCCCTTAAAGTATCAATTTCTTTTATTGCATCTTTAACCACAGGATATTCTGCCTCTCCAGTTTCACAGTTTGTAATAACTGCTTGAAATTCCGTTTTACTATTTTTAAAAGTTTCATTATCAAACGGATTATATTTTTCAGGAATATCGTGATAGGCATACTGCTCCTCAAAAAAATCTCCCGTCTTTAGTAAATTATAAAAACTTGCATATTCTCTTTTATTTATATGATCAGCGATTGCATCAAACCCTCTTTTATACTGCTTTGAAACATAGCTTGCACCCAATGCCGCTCCAGCTGACACTCCCAATTAGATTATCTACTTCAATATTTTTTTCCAGAAAAAAATCTAAAAACTCCTGCTGTAAAGATTCCTCTCATTCCTCCACCTTCCAGAACTAACCCAATTTTTTTATCCATCATTTTCATCCCTTTCAATTTTATTTTTACATTATTATACACCTATTAATTGTATTTTTTTCTACTTTTTTTAATAAACTTTTTTTATAGTCAGTATTTAAATATTTACAAAAAGACTGAGTAGTTCACTCAGTCCCATTCAATCTATTTTTTTAATCTCGTTATCATTTTTTTAGTCAATTCAGAAAATGCTGTCGCAATACTTGCTAAATTTTGCATATTACTTGGTATAATAATCTTTGTAGCTTTTCCATCGGCAACTTTTTCAAACGCTTCCAATCCTCTTAAAGATAAAACTTTTTCATTTGGTGATGCTTCATTTAACAATCTCAATGCTTCCGCTTTTGCCCTTTGAACTGACAAAATAGCTTCTGCTTCCCCTTCAGCTTCTTTTATCTGTTGCTCTTTCTTGGCTTCAGCTCTCAAAATTGCAGCCTGTTTTTCTCCTTCAGCAACCAATATTGCCGCTTCTCTTTTAGCCTGCGCTTCTAAGATATTTGCTCTCTTTTCTCTTTCGGCTTTCATTTCCTTTTCCATCGCAACACGAATATCAGCTGGTGGCAAAATACTCTTTAATTCCACACGATTTACTTTTATTCCCCAAGGATCTGTCGCATCATCTAATTCCTGTCGCATTTTCGTATTAATAATATCTCTTGAAGTCAATGTCTGATCAACTGTCATATCTCCGATAATATTTCTCAAAGTTGTAGCAGTCAAATTTTCAATCGCAGAAAGCGGTCTTTCCACTCCATAAGTATACAATTTTGGATCAGTTATTTGAAAATAAACAACTGTATCAATTTGCATTGTCGCATTGTCTTTTGTAATAACTGGCTGAGGCGGAAAATCCACAACTTGTTCCTTTAGTGATACGCTTCTTGCAACTCTGTCGAAAAATGGATTCAGAAAACTAAGTCCTGAACTTAAAGATCTATCGTATTTTCCCAATTTTTCTACAATAAGCACACGTGATTCAGGCACGATTTTTATTGATTTTAAAATATAAATTAATGCAATTACAATAAGAATTACTACTATTGGCAAAGCCCACATAATTCTACCTCCTATTTTTTTATTTTTATAGTTACTTATTCTTTTCTAAAATAATTTTATTCCCTCTAAATCCTTTAATTTTTACAACTTCTCCACTTGACAGCATTTCCTCGCTTACTCCAGTCCAAATAGATCCTTTAAATTTCACTTCATATTCCTTTTTCAGCTTTTTCTAGCGTCAACTACTCTTTCAACTTTTTACATCCATTCCTTTCATACTTGAATCAAAAATTCGTTTTTCCTCTGTAATTCAATATATTTTCTCAAAACTGGACGTGTAAAAATCAAGAAAATTATTGAAAGCACAGCAAATATTAAAAATTGAATCAGTGAATCTCCAATAAAATTTGAAAGAAACATTACAATCAAAGCTGAAAGTGCAAACCAGATTGTCACAAGCCCTGGAATAATTATTTCCAGAATTGCCATTATTCCTGACAAAATTGCCCAAAACAATGCTCCCATAATTTCTTCCTCCCAATTTTATTTTTCATTAAAATCCGATTCCGATTCCTCCGTGGATTCCTCCTGTTCCTACTCCGATTCCAGCACTTAAACATGATGTCAAAGCCAATAACATCAATATTGCAATAATAATTTTTTTCATAATTTATCTTCCTTTCATTTTTTATTTTTTAATTAAATTAAATAATTAAAATCCAATTCCTCCAGAAAGTCTACCATCTGTATCAATTCCGATTCCACCTCGAATCAATCCACCTGTAGACACTCCAATATTCCCTCTAACTTTTCCATCGCTTCCAACCCCAATTCCTCCAGTTATGCACGAAGTCAATGAAAATAGCATGAAATTACCAAAATTAATTTCTTCATACCAACTCCTTTAATTTATTTATTTTTTTCTTGTTGCTATCTTTTTATATTTTATAATTTTTATTAACTTTCTTGCAAGTATTATTTTCAAAAAGCCATCTCATAAGTTTAAAAATTTATTTTTTTACTTACAAGATGACCTCCTAATTAATATTTATCGCTATCTCTTAGAACATCTACAATTATCCTTGATACAATTTAATAGATTCTTTAAATTTAGCAATTTTGTTTTCTAATTCTTCTTTTATGCCATTTTCTTTGTCGATAACTTCTTTTTGGTGCTTTTAGACAAGAATTTTTTTCATTTGATAATTTTCCTAAAACTCTGTCTAATTCTTTTTTTGTGTTTTTTTGAATATCTTTTTCAAGTTTTGCGATTTCTTTTTCTTTGTCGATTAAATCAGCAAGTGGAACGTAAATTTCTGTTGTTTCAACTAATTTGAATCCAACTAATGCAGGAATTTCTGTATTAAATTCATATTTTTTTCAACATTTGCTAATTTATCTAATATTTTTCGCATTATGTTCTAAAAATTTCTTTTTCTCCATCATTTACGATTTTTGAAGATTACTTCGATTTTTCTTCGCTGGTGAAACATTTGCTTCCCCTCTAATATTTCTAATCGCATTAACGATTTCTTTCAAGTAATCAAATTCTTTTTCAGCTGCCAAATCAACATATTTTTTTGTTTTCTGTTGGGAATTCTGATAACATAATTGTTTCTTCGTCTAATCCTAATTTTTTTGCCAAATTTCTTCAGTTATGAACGGCATAAATGGATGAAGCATTCTCAATCCTTTATCAAGAACTGTTTTTCAACACATATTGTGCCACAGTTTTTATCTGAACCTTCTTGTCCATAAACTCTTGTTTTTCGCAATTTCAACATACCAGTCACAGAAATTTCCTCTGAAAAAAATTCATAAGCAACTTTTTGCTGCTGAATCCAATTCATATTTATCCATATATTCGTTAATTTGTCTTGAAGCTGTTTGCAATTTAGATAAAATCCATCTATCTTCTAGCTTAAATTCCTTCTCATCAATAACTGCATTTGCATCAAAGTCTTCCAAATTAGATAATACAAATCTTGAAGCATTCCAAACTTTATTTGCAAATGTAGAACCCATTTCCAATAATTTTTCAGAAAAATGAATATCTTGTCCTTGCGAAGTATTATACAAGAAACTGAATCTTATCGCATCTGCTCCATATTTTGCAATCAAATCCAATGGATCAGGTGAATTTCCTAATGATTTTGACATTTTTCTACCTAATTCATCTCTAATAATTCCGTGCAAATATACATAACTAAATGGAATTTCATCATTAATGTACAAACTCATCATAACCATTCTTGCTACCCAGAAGAATAAAATATCTGCTCCTGTTACTAACGCATTTGTTGGGAAGAATTTTTCCAAATCTGGAGTTTTGTCAGGCCAACCTAATGTTGAAAATGGCCACAATGCTGATGAAAACCAAGTATCTAGTACATCTGTTTCTTCTCTTAATGAAACTTCTTTTTCCAAATTTTTTTCTTTAGCTTGAGCTTTTTGCCTCTTCCATATTTCTAGCGACAAATACTGTTCCATCTTCAGCATAGTACGCAGGAATTCTGTGTCCCCACCAAATTTGTCTAGAAATAGTCCAGTCTCTTATATTTTTCAAGCCAGTTGTAATAAACTTTTTTTCCCATCTTTTTTGGAGTAATTTGAATTTGTCCATTTTTTTACAACTTCCAACGCTCTTTTTGCAAGTGGTTCCATTTTTTTACAAACCATTGAGTTGAAACTCTTGGCTCAATAATAGAATCACATCTGTAACAATGTCCCACAGCATGATTGTGTTCTTTTGTCCCAACTAGTAATCCTTCAGCTTCTAAATCAGCCAAAATCGCTTTTCTAGCCGCAAATCTTTCCAATCCTTCGTATTTTCCACCATTTGAATTTACGTGTGCATCTTCAGTAAAAATGTTTATAAATTCAAGTCCAGTTCTTTTTGCTACTTCAAAATCGTTAGGATCGTGTGAAGGTGTCATTTTTACTACCCCTGTACCGAATTCCATATCTACATATTCATCTGCAACAACTGGAATTTCTCTATTCATCAACGGTAAAATAACTTTTTTACCAATTAAATGTTTGTATCTGTCATCATTTGGATTTACTGCAACCCCTGTATCTCCTAACATTGTTTCAGGTCTTGTTGTCGCAATAATAACATAATCATCAGTATCTTTTATTCTATATTTGATTTCCCAAATTTTCCCTTTTTTATCAATGTGATTAACTTCATCATCAGCCAAAGCTGTTTTATCATGAGGACACCAGTTTACAATGTACTCTCCTCTATAAATTAAACCATCATTATACAATTTTATGAAAAACTTCTTTTACAGCTCTTGAAAGCCCTTCATCCATCGTAAATCTTTCTCTATCCCAGTCAAGCGAAACTCCCAATTTTTCTCAACTGTTTAGTGATTAATCCACCATGTTTTTTTCTTTCCATTCCCAAGTTCTTCTCAAAAAAATTCATCGTATCCAATTTCTTCTTTTTGAAGTTCCTTCTTCTTTTAACATTCTCTCGACTTTATTTTTGAGTCGCAATCCCAGCATGATCCATCCCAGGAATCCAAAGTGTTTCAAATCCACTCATTCTTTTTATATCTAATAATTGCATCTTGAATCGCATTATTCAACATATGTCCCATATGCAAAATCCCAGTTACATTTGGTGGCGGAATAGCAATCGAATATCCTGGTTTTTTTCGCTATTATGCTGTGCGTTAAAATATCCTTTTTCTTCCCAAATTTTTGTACCATTTGTCTTCTATTTCTGTTGGTGAATATGTTTTACTTAATTCATTTGACATTTTATTTATATCCTCCTGTTTAAATTTCTAAATTTTTAAAATTTTTTTAGATATTTTTTTATTTATATTTTTTTACAAATTATATACATATTTTATCACAAACCTGACTTTTTTTCTACTATTACATTTTCGTGAAACTATTCAATAATTTTTCATTCCTCTTTCCCGCAATTCTCCAGCATATTTACGGGCAGTTTCATAATCCGTTATAATTACAAGCTGATTTCCACTTTGAATTGGAGTATCTCCACGTGCAATAGTATCTTTTTCCAGACTTACGCACACTTACAATTAATAAATTTTCTGGTAATTTAAGATCCTTTACTAATTTATTGTCAAATTCAGAATTTGCTCCCACTGGAATTAAAAAGTGTTACAATCTTATCCTTTACATCTGGTCTTACACCAATTCCAAATTTTTTTATTTTTTTCCACCATTTTTTTCCAATATTTCCAATCTTTTGACATGTTTTTTTGGATTTTTTTCATTTTTTCTTCGTTTTCTTCCAAAATCTGCTTTTTGAAACATATTCAAATAAAGCCTTTCATAAATTGGCTCCATTTTTTTAATAGTTCTGTAAAAATGTAAGTTATTGTACAAACAACTATTAACATATACAAATATGAAAAATTGCCCGTCATTTCCAAAATCAATGTAATTCCAGTAATTGGAGCTCTAACAACTGCCGTAAAATAAGCTGCCATTCCAAGCAGCATAAAATGCACAATTATTTCATTTGGAATTGAAAAATAATGATTTAACACTTCGCCATAGACTTTTCCAGTCAAAGCCCCTATTACAAGCATTGGAAGAAAAATTCCTCCTGGAGCGCTTGTTGCATAGCAAAGCATTGTGTAAAAGAATTTTAATATTAGAATTACAATAATTGTTTTTAACATCACATTTTTTCCAAACATTTCCTCAATAAGCTCATGTCCGCCGCCTGTAATGTCACTAAAAAACACAGCTACAATATACGCTATTACCATAAATATTGACATTTTCACATAATTATTCAAATTTATTTTTCTATAATATTTTTGAATAAGCAGTAAAAAATAGCTGAATGCTCTTCCAGTAATTGTAATTACAATGCAAAAAACAACTGTTACAAGTGCAATTACGTAATATGGAATATCTTTTGGCAATATGAAATTGTATTGAAAAGACGTATGTGAACCTAAAATCATTCTAGAAACAAAGTTAGAGGTACCGCTTGCCACCATAACGCAAATTAACAGCAGCGGAGAAAAGAATTTATGGATTTCCTCAAGTGAAAATATAACTCCCGCAAGTGGAGCATTAAATGTCGAAGAAATACCAGCGCTTGCCCCACAAGTTACAAGATATTTTTCCTCCACTTCTGAACGCCTTGTAAGCTTCTTTATTCCAGATCCAACTAAAGCGCCCAAATGTACCGAAGGCCCTTCACGTCCCATTGACATTCCAGCCCCAATCGCCAATATTCCCCCCACAAATTTTGTAATTAACTCTCCAAGCCATTTAAACTTTACTTTTTTCGTAAGCAGCCCGCTAACTTGCGGAATCCCACTTCCACTAATTAACGGATATTTAGAAAGCATAAACTGTATAGCCAGTCCCAATAATATAAAAACTGTTATTCCGATAATTATTTTAGAAAATCCCAAATTTGTAGTGAAAAACTCTCTAAAAATTGTCATTTTTTTTAATATTAACGTATAACTTCCAACGATAATCCCAGAAAAAATCCCCACAACAAAGCACAGGAATATCAGTACTACATTATTTCTTCGTGATTTCAATGAATTTATATCCCTTAATTCATGTAAAATATCCTTTGCCAATTTATTTTTCTCCTTTCCAACAAAAATTTTTTAATACTTTTCCAAAATCTAAAAAAATTTTAATAAAAAAATACTTTTTCCATATTAAAATGATGTATTTTTCCCAGACTTATCAATCAAAAAAATCCTGAAATTTCCATTTCGCAAGACAACTTTTCCATAATTTCATAAAATCCTTCAGGTGTCTGATTATAAAGCCCCTGTTGAAATAATATCACCAAAAAGGCATTTTTCTGTAATTACTCCAACTTGCTTATTTTTGAGATGGAAAACCTGTTTTGGGGCTTATTATATGCCCATATTTTTTTCATTATTTATCATAAGATATGTGTTTTTTTCTGATTGGAAGTCGAATAACTCATATTTTTTTATTTTTTTATTTCAAACAAGTCATTATCTCCATTTCCAGAATATTCATATTTCGTTATTCTAACAGGCATTCCATTTATATTTCTCAATACCTCTTTTTTTCATCTTCAGGATTTTCAGCGATAATTCCCCATTCATCAATAGCAATAATACTGCTCCCTCCAGCATTTACAATTGCGTCCTTTATCCCAATTTTTTTCATTTCCTCAACCATTTTTTTCAATTGCATAAGCCTTTTATAAATGAGCCAGTTATAATTTCCTGATTTTTTTCCCAATTTTTACACGATTTCTCTTTTTGTCAATAATAATTTTCTTATAATCCACAAGTCTTTTTTTACTTTTTTTATTTTTTTCAAAACATGGCAAAACAGGGATTTTGTTTATAAAATCCCCAAAGTCTTATGAGAGGCATTATTGTAATATCATATTCTCCACCAATAATTTTTTTGACAAATGAATAACTTTTTCTTAAAAATCTCAACAGTTTCAATATCAACTTTTTACAAAATGCCCGCTATTTTTTTATTAATTTTATCAATATATGAATTTTTCTGAGTAGGAATTATACCTTTTATTCACCTCTTCTAAAAATTCCAAACAAATCATCAAAAAAACTGAATCATCATAAATTTCAGGTATTTTTTTATTTTTTTATATCTGAATGAAATAAAAAAACGCACTTGAACCTTATACATCATATTTTTTTACCTATTTTTCCACTTGATGAACTAGTATTTTTCACTTTCTTTACCTTTATTTGGCATATTTAATTTAAACTGACTTTCAACATCTTTATTTTTTTATCAATCTTCAGTTGCCCTTCTTCATTTTGCTGTATTTTTTTTGTATTTTCAGGATTATTTTTTTTATTCTGACTATTGTCAGCCTTTTTATTTCCTATTTCATTTGAAAGTTTTTGCGGTGCATTATTTACTGGCTTATTTGTCTGCTGAACAGATTTTGCTTCTGCCACTGGTTTCTTATCTTCAGGATTTGCCTTATTTTGATTATTTTTAGATGGCGGAACAGTTTTTTCGACAGTTTTTCCTCCTTTAGATGATGTCGCCTTTTCACTCGCTTTACTTTCTTTTGAATTTCTGCCTGCTGACGAAGTGGCTTTTTCACTAGCCTTTCCCTCTACCGTAGTTTTACCTTTATTATTATCTATAAATTGTCTATAATTTCCAAAAGCAACTAATGAAACTGCTCTAAAAAAATAATATTATCTTTTTTTATTAGTCAATTTTCTTCTCCTTAATACTTTTTTTAATCTGAATTATAGAATTTCAGCCATATAACATGCTAAACTTAATATACGATCAGAATTTCCTTTAATTTTAAAGATTCTATGCTCTGATTTTGAATACCTTCTGAAATATTCTCATATTGAATTGAAACATTACCTTTTAAAAAAATAATATCTTGTCTATCTTTGATATTTTTTTGCATATTCTTTTTGGAGAAAAATGAATCTGTCATAATAACAATTTTTTTATATTTGCATTTTTATCATAATAATGAGTTCCATATATTAATCCATCATTTCCATAGCTCATTTCAAAGTTCAGTTTTTAAATTTTGTTTTCGTAATTCTTTTTATGCTGAATTCCTTTCCATTATAATCTATAATTTCTATATTTTTCCTGATTTTTTTCCGTCAATTTACAAACTGGCATGTCTACTTGTTTTTATTGGCTGAGAATATTTATTCTTCTTAAAAATATTTTTTTCCAGTATTCCTGTTCATCATCAGGTATTTCAGGAAAATATAAAAGATTTACATAAGTGCCTTCGCTTAATTTATATTCTTTTCCGTTAATTATCTCAAAAGTTCCGTTTTTCCGTATATCTAAATGTATTTATTATTTTATTCTCGCTGTCAATTTCCTTCCAGATAAGCAGTATTGCATATTTCTGCATAACAGGATTTTTTTACAAAGACTTCCTGCCATTTTTTTCAGTTTCCCATCTTCTTTGAGTAAAAAAAGATTTTTAGTAAACTGTCATTTTGAACTAATGATATTGCCCTTAATTGTTTCTTTTATATTTTTAACTCTTTCTTACATTTTTCAAGTTCACCATTGCTGCTGTTTCTTTTTATTTGTTCTTGGAAAACTTCTCATAGTTCTCCCTGGCTTCATCACAGAGAAGAATTTTTGAGGCTCCTCTTCAATTTCAAGCATTGCCTTTATTTTCTTTTTCCCCATAATTAAAAAAATTTTTTTGTCCTGTCCATTCCAAAGCTAAAAATCTGGAACTAAAATATCATTTAGTTCATCTCTGAAATCCTTCTCTTTCTGCAATCATGCCTAATGCCTCATCTGCGGCAATTCTAATTCTCTTGTCCTTATAATTTAAACTAAACCCGTTTAGAAGTATCCCTATTTCCTTAACTTCCTTTCGCAAGGTCAAAACTCTTATTCCATAAGCGGCAAGCGCAATTTTATTATACTCGCTTACAAGCATATCAACTATATTTATCATCTCATATATCTGTTCCAGGCTCGCAGTTCTTATTAACGGTACAAAAAGATTTTTATACTTAGGATTAAATTTATGAACCTTCCATCTTTCAAATATTTTTTCTATAAATTTTCTTAAATCTTCCTTTTGCGCCACTTCCTCAATTTTATTGCAAATATCGAGGCTTTTTTTATATCCTTTGACAATATGTATTCTGAAATATAATACTTCATCAAGCTCAGATGGCATTCTCCTGTCTTCATCCTTCACTCTTATCGAGTTATAGTCAACTTCTGTACTAAATACTGCATTTTTCCTCATGTTTTTTTCAAGACACAGACTATCTGCATACTTAATAATGTCCTTTGCATCTTCAAGACCTTCTATTCCCTCCTGAGCCTTAATATTTTTCCAGTGCTTAATAAGATTACCGGCAACATGCTCAACAGAGTCAATTTGACTTTTAGAAATTTTTTCTATTTTAAGTCTCACTTCTTCATTATCCATTTGATTTTTTTCAAGATTTCTTTAATTTTATCTTTTACAGTTTTATCAGACTTCATCAATAACTCAGGCAGCTGCGCATAATCAAACCCGTTATTCTCTGAATATAGAATATTTACATACTTTTCAATAATCTTGCCTGGTATCTCATCATTTTTTTAAAACTTTCATACAATTCTTTTTCATGTTCATGTAAAAAAATTCAATCCAAATTTTATTATTTTCATTATTATCCCCTGTTTTTCTCAATATATTCAAAAATATTTTTCATTAATAAAAGCTGATTGGCAAATTGTAAAGCCCACAATTCATCCATTACTTGTTTTTAGATCATTCATTCCATAAACTATGCTATATTTAATAAAAAAATATCCTTAAATATATTTACTCTTTTTCACACATCTTGTCAAAAAGCTGAAAAATCTTTTTGATACATATTTGAATATTTTAAAAGTGAAAAATATTATTTTGCTCTTTTTATTTAAAATAATTGCCGCCTTGTTTCCTTGGCAACTTACAGAAATGTCCTCCCAATTAATATCATTTTTTTGTAAAAAAATCCAAGTTTCTGAAACTTAGTGGATTCCATTCCCATGCTTTTCATTTCAAACAGTCTTTTTCAGACGGTTAACCAGTATATTTTCAGATTTTTCTTAGCAATTCATTTTTTTCTCATCTTCACCAATCAAGTTTTTCTCTTATGAAAAATGTAATAAAAACGAATATTCCAATCTGTTTTTCATTTAAATTATAATATAAAATTTCCTTTGTATTCTCTAAATTCTCCTTAATTGTATCTTGAAACAACTTATACATTATCTCAGAATTTCTAAGATTTTTTCAAAAAAACAGTATTAGATCCATAATTTACAAGAAGATAAATTTTTCTGTCCTTGAGAAAAAAATCATATTTCTCAAAAATTTTTCCGTTATTTTTTTCTGAACATTTTATTACGATAGCTGTAATTATTATTTGTTGGTGAAAAATTCTATCCCTGAAAAACATGACAAATAATTTGATTCCTTCAGCAATAACATCTGAAATTTTTGCTATTTTTCTATTATAATCTCATAAAAATCTTTTTTTCAAGATATTTTCTCGCTTCTCCAAATTCAAGCATTTCCATACTTTCAAAAATGTCTTCTGAAATTTCCGCTATCCAAATATTTCTCAAAAAAATTTCATTTATGCCAGTTTTATTAATTTTACTCGCAATATAGCCTGTAAAAAAATATTATCCAGCGCTTCTATTTCCTCTTCGCTTTTTTTCTTCATCCTTATTTATAGCCTCAACATTTTTTTAACGATTATTAATACTCCTAATTTCATCAAAAAGTTATTTGAATACATTTTATAATTTTGAATATATTCATCTGCCAAATCTCCAAAATAATCAAGAAAATATTTACAGTTATTCCAAAAAAATTTCCTTGCTTTTTAATTTCTGAATTATTTTCAAAATCTCTTTTTACAAATTCACAAGAAAAGCCTAAAATTTTATAAATTTTTGTATTTTAATGGAAAAATTTGTAAACTGGTAACTTAATTCATCAGGAAAATGTTCATACATATATTTAAAATATCTAATAATTATTTCTCCTGCTTCACTTTCCAAAAAAATTCATCCTTTTCCATAAATTCCTTCATCTCAAGATCATTAATATAGTGTAAATCTCTCTGTGAATATTTACGACTTTTTTTCTATCGATCCGTTCAAAAGATATCGAATCTCATTGCGAACATATTCCATTTTTAGCAGATTCGACAAGATTCTTTATCATTTCTTCAGTCATTTTTTTATGTGCCTCCATCTTACAGTAAAACTATTTTTATATCAAATCCGTTTAAAAAAATAAACAAGATTTTATTTAATTGTTTTTTTGCTATTATTTATATTTTTATTAAATAAAAAAATATAATAACTTATTTAATATTCTTCAATTTAGTATATCACATTATTTTCTAAAAAAATCAAAAACCTAATATAACAAATATATTTAAAGGCTTTTTTTCCCATACTAAAATTTTTTTATTATTTAATACAGTAAAACTGCTTTTAAAACTAAACTTAAAAAAATTATGACTATTTTACTCGAACCCTGAATTTATATGATCTTTTAATAGTTTAATTTTGAATAGGTTTGAGTATATTATGTTTTATTTATTTTCTAGCAACAATACTTAATTTTTTTAAAGAAATTCATAACGAATCTGCTATTTAAATATTAAATAGTATAAAACAAAAAGAAAGGGAAAAACCCCTTCTTAAATAAAAATACAGTTAAATAATAATCAAAATTAGTAAATCGCTCTAAATCCGATTCCACCTCTTACATTTTTCACCTTTTGTATCATAGCCTGCATTTACAGTTACGCCAAATCTTGTGTTTTCAATTCCAAGGTTCAAATCAACTTTTCCGTTTCCACGTCTGTCATCCTTTTCACCTCTTATATTAAACCAGTCAGCCGTTGTATAACGAACTCTTGCCTTATTATTTACATCTCCAACTTTTCCAAGTTCATTTTCATAAGCAAGTCCTAATTTTGCAATGAAAGTTGTTCTGACTGCCATTGGCTGTCTGTATTTAAATTCTACTCCAACTTCAGGCTTTATAGAATAATAGTCATTTGACTTAACTTCAAGACGCATTTGTCCGTTGTCTTCTTTTATTCCGCCAAATCTTCCATATTCCATTCTCAAGCTTCCATAAGGTGAAATGCTTGTTCTTTCACTTGTTCTGACATTCTTTCTAAGCTCGTTTCTAAGTCCAAGTCCGTATGTACGGTATTGTGACTTCGCTTCAAATATATCATCAACAACAAGGAATTTTCTATCCATATCACCAGTTCCTACAAATCCTTCAGCCGCAACAGTCCAATTTAGACCGTTATTATGATCTCTTCCAAGCGGTTTTGATTTATACACTCCAGCTTTTACCATAGTTTGTTCCTCTTTTGAACCTCCTATGTCGCTAAAGTCAAATTTGTTCTTAACTGCTCCTGCATACCATCCTGAAGATTCTCCCAGTTTTATAGTTTCATTTTCATTTAAATATACAAATCCATAAGCTTTATTTGTATAATCAATGATTCCAGCAGTATCTGTCTTGTAGTTGCCTTTCATTCCAAATACTTTTATTTTGTTTGAATCTTTAGATTTTGTTTCCCATTCGTTTCTCAAATATCCAAATTCTTTATTTAATAAATTACCAGTTTCAAAAATTCTTTGCTGAACATTTGCATATTGATGTCCCATCATTTCATCAATTGCTTGCGTCATTACCGCTTCTTCATTTTTTCCTATACTATTCAGCTTAACAAACACTCTTTTTTCAATTGATGTAAGCTCATTCATATCATATCTTTGTTCCAGCCCATCTGTAAAATTATAGGAATTTTCTGTTCTTTCAACTAAGGAAGTATATGGGATTTTTTTCATTGCAACTCCGACTAGCTGTCCATGATTATCAAGAACTGGAGTGGCAATCCAAGTCAATGAGCCTGCTAAAGTCGTCAGTTTAAAGTTTCTTCCTTGTATTTCCTGTAGGAAAGGCTTAATTATATCTCCTGTTAAGAACCACTGTTTTTTTATTAGTTATTCCTGAATACTCCGTTCCTATAATCAACTGACTGTTTACAGGAGGTGCAACTCCAACAAAAATTAACAGGTTTTGTTCTTCCTAGAGTATCTATATAAAATCCAACATCAGATATTGAGACATTCGATTCTCTTCCCATAATTTTTTTCAATTTTTTTCAACTTCAGAATCTGAATTTGAACTCCACCTATGGAAAACACTGGTTTTCCATTTTTGATTACTAATAGAAACTCCTTCAAAATTCTTATCAGTACCGCTAGCTTGTACAATTTCCTGTCCTCTAGGATCAGAAGCAAGTTTAGCATCAATTTGAGCTTTCAGATTATTTATATCATCTTGGGAAACATCTTTCCAATTAATTCCAAATGCCCCTTTTTCCAACGACTTTAATATTTCCATAATTCTTAATTACAGCATATCTTTCAAGTTTTCCATTTGAATCTCTTTTTCCTCTGATAATAACTCCATAGCTGTCTTCCGCATCTATTAGAATATTTCCATAATTTTCAAGAGTTGATCCGTTCATTATTGCAACTCCTACAAGTCCGTTTACATTTTTATTTACTTTTCCGTCTCTTCCTGCGTAAGCGTCTGCTGTTCTAATAAGACCATTTTTATGATTTACAAAAGTAGCTCCATTATCTATATAAACTCCTGTCATGCTTTGAACCTTGTCAGAGGCTGTGGCTCTGCTTCCATCCAAATAAATCTTACCAAAGTTTTCTACAACAGTTCCATGTCCTGAACCATACATTCCTATTGATTTATTTCCGTATACTCTAATTTCTCCACTTTCGTGATTTATAATATGTCCACCATTATCAGCGGCCATTCCTATACCATAAATAATTTTTGAAGCATCCGTATATGGTTTGCCTGTCAACGAATCCACATCATCAGTTTTTCCTACAGATATTTTTGCTTTATTTGTTACTTTTCCTCCTGGTGCATAAATTCCTATATTTCCTTTTCCATTTGAAAAATCAATATTTCCTTCATTAACGAAATCTCCGCCATTTTTAATATAAAATCCTATTAAATGGTCAGAATTGTTTCCATTAATGCTTCTCTTATTATTTATATCAGCTTTTCCGCTTGAATATAGAAACACACTGTCATTTTCCATAGTTACAGTTCCAGAATTATCATTTCTATAAATATTTGTTTTAGATAAATCTGTATTGTTTAAAATAAATCCATACGATTTTTCTCCAATTGTAACTTTAGAAGACTGGTCATCTATTTCTGTCCCATTTACTGCATAAACACCAACAGGCTCAGTATTTACAACTGTTGAAGTGTGTTTATCAACATTCAGTTCACCTTTTAAGACAACTTTGCCTTTTTCCTTATAAATTCCTATTGCTTCGTCCTTCACGTGAATTTTTCCAGATTCAATTTCTACATTCGAATCAGTTTTTGAATAAATACCTATTGATTTTTTCCTAACTTCTATTTTACCAGAAGCATGTTTTATGCTTGAAGAGCCTTCAGCAGTATAAATACCTATCGTTGGCTCAAGTGAATTTAATGAGTCAGCTATATCTATATCAGCCGTATTTTTAAAGGACTGAACACCTCTTAAGAACACTCCTAAAGTTTTTTTGCCTGAAAGAGTCAGTTTCCCATTATTAACAACTGTTTTAAAGGTATTTGCATTTGAATAAATTCCAACAGAATCTTCTCCAGTTAAAGAAATTTTACTATTGTTTGTTAAATTGGAATCCATTGATATAATTCCTCTCGCTTCTTTTTTTGTTCCACTTATTAATTCAGTAGAAGAAATAAAGTTAGGTTGAGTATTTTTTAAGAAAAGTCCTGTGGATTTTTCTCCCAGTACAATTTCTCTTACTCCATTCAATGTAGATTTACCTTCGATATATGCTCCTGTAACACCATCATGGACAGCTACTTTTACTTTATTCATAGAACTGTCTAGCAATGTAACATCACTGTCTTTTGCATAAATCATTGTATTTTTAGTATCCAGATCTCCTAGATAAGAAACAAACTTAGAGTTTTCCAAATATGCAAGCACGCCTTTATTTGAAAAATCTACACTATTCTTAGCTGTTATTTCAGAATTTTTTCCATAAAATGCTATACCATTTTCTCCAACCCTTACTTTAGAATCATTGTCAAATTTAGTATTCTCTGCATACACTGCTACTGCAGGGGATTTTCCGCTTGCAGCTGTCAGCTGATTTCCTATTGTAATATTTCCAGTATTTGTTACTGTATTTTTAGAAGACACTGATTTCCCTTTGCTGTAAATTCCAACTGAACCGTCTCCTAATGTAATGTTGGCAGCTGTTGTCATTGTTAAATTTTTATTATTATTTGAATTTGAATCTTGACCATTTACTACATATATTCCAACATTTTTAGTCGCTCCAGTATCAGCTGTTATTTCTCCGCCTTTATTTTCTACTTTTTCTGCATTTATCAAATACATTCCTGTCGAACCATTGCCCAAGCTTATTTTAGAATTTGCACTTGTTTCTATCTCTAATTTATTTAATGTACTTCCGTCATATTTTCTTGTATTTTCATCATAAAATCCATAAATAGCAGTTGAATTTTCACCAACTTTAATTGTTCCATCATTCAAGGCTCTAGCAGAATTTGAAAATATCGCTGTTGATTTTTCCGCTATCGAGAAATCAATGGTTCCATGATTTGCAATTTCAAAATTTCCCTCTTGCCAAGTAAGAGGCGCCGGCGCCGTTGGATTTTTCAGACCTTCTACCATAAGTCCTATATTAGACGTTGCCGCAATGCTTCCATCATTAACGGACATTACCTTGCTTCCATTAGCAATATAAGTTTCTCCATTGATTACATGAGTTAAAACCATTTTTGGATTCAATTGCTTAACAGGAGCTGTAATCTTGGCTATTCCTTCTTCAGAACGAACTTCTTCTGCTGAATTTCCATAATTTTTAAAATGCCAGTTATCTACATTAACTTCTGAACCTTTCTTTGCATAAACTCCTACACCTTGAACATTAGTTCCTAATAATTCAATTGTAGCATTTTTCCCATCAAATACTGTTCCTTCAGAAGCAATTACTGCAACTCCTCCTGTTCCTTTTAACTTAATAGTATTTGAAGCCAGCTCAACTTTTCCTCCATTTGCTCCTTCTTTTTTCGTTATAAAAATTCCTATTCCAGCAGTTGCTCCATCACCTATTTCCATATCTCCAGTATATTTGATATTGCTGTCCTTATCAGAATATATCCCCACTCCATTTGCACCAGCTTGAATAGGTGTTGTTATACTGTATGGAGTTCCAGGTATTCCTTGTTTGTTAGAATAAATTCCTATTGCATATTTTGTGTCAACACTGTCCCCTACTGTAATTCCTTTTGTATAAGCTTGAATATCTGTATCTCCACTTAAGTATAAACCAATTATTCCGTTTCCATTAGCTCCTGAAGCTTTATAATCTAATGTTGGTGTATTACCATCTATTTCTGCTTTATCAGAAGATCCGTTTCCTTGCAGATACACCCCGACTCCATATCCAGTAATTTTTCCAATATTAGTTCCAGCTAAAGTGCTGCCAGCTCCATTTACATAATAAGCAACTCTGTTTTGATTTACAGTTCCTAGACTAATTTCTGCAGTATCAGTATCAGATACTTTTCCACCTTCTGATATATAAACAGCAGATGAACCATTTGTAATATCAGAATCTTTCAAATTAATTTTTCCAACTTTTGAAACATTGGCCTTAGGTGCGTAAATTCCCGCTGACTCAGCATTATTTATATTAATTGTTTCTGCATTATGCAAATCAACAGCAGTTACACTGTTAGCAGGATCATTTTTTGCATACATCCCTACTGATTTGCTTGTATTTATATCAATAGTTCCTGTATTTTTTATACTAGCTGTTTTTCCGCTTTCTGCTTGTCCAAACATTCCTATTAATGATATTTTATTTGTTGATCCATCAGCTTTTCCTAAAACAATTGAACCAGCATTTTCAGCTGTATATGTACTTCCATTATTTTTAGCAAATATTCCAACTGCTTCTGTATTTTCTAATGTAATTGTTCCATCTGATGTATTTTTTCCTGTTCCAGTTTCAGAAATAAAAATCCCAACGCCTTGTTGTGAAAGTATTTCTATTGTCTTTTTATTTTCAGCTTTTCCATGGTTTTGGGCAAGCATTCCTAACGATTTTATTCCTGTTGATACAGCAATAATTTTAGCATTATTAGTAGCAGTAGATATATTCCCACTAGCATCTTTCCCATCTGCTAGCATTCCTATTCCAGATTCAGCTTTTAAATTTATAGTACCAGAAGATGTATTGTTTTTAATATTAGATCCTTCTTTTGCTGACATACCAACTGATGATTCACTATTTACATTAATAATTTTTTCATTAATTCCAGTTGCTCTTTGATTAGCTAATATACCTATGTTTTCTGCTTTTGTTGTAGTAAAATTTAAGTCAATAATTCCAGTATTTACAGCTTTCACGTTGGAAACTGGAACTGCGGCCGCATTGTTAGTAACCATCATTCCGGCAGATGCTGTAGAATTAATAACAATGCTATTTTGATTTGTTAATGTTAATTTAGCAGAAGGGGCTGCTACTTTTGAATCAACAAATCCTAACATTCCTGCTGAACCTTCTTTTTCCATTGTTATAACAGCATTTGAACCTTCATTAGTCCCGGAAATTGTTCCGCCAGCAGCTTTATCTAATTTCACATATATACCTGCTGATGCTTTACCTTCGGCAGTAATAGTTTTCTTATTAGCAGCAGTGGCATTTTCTACGTACATTCCTGCTGATTCTTCTTCTTTAGTTGTTATAGAGTTCTCATTTTCAAGACTTCCTTCATTTCCAAGCATCCCAGCGGATTTTTTCTTTTCTGTTAAAATAGTTCCTTTATTTTGAGCAAGTTTAACATTTTCTTTAGAATAAATTCCAACTGATTCTTCTTCTTTTACGGTAATAGTTGCACCTTCGTCATTTAATAAAATTGAAGAAGCTGTTCCAAACATTCCTGTTGAATTTTTACCATCTAAAGTAATAATATGTTTATTTGTCACTGTTGAGGCATTACCAGCCATTCCAACGGCTTTTAATTTATCTCCTGTGATACTTCCTTCATTTGTTGCTGTTGAACCTGCTGTTCCAAACATTCCTGTCGAATAAGCTGTTCCTATTTTTATTTTTCCAGCAGATGTATTTGTCCCTGTTGAAGCATCTAATGCTATTCCCACTAAACCTTCTTCTATTTTAGATGGAACTGCTGTTTTCATATCTATTGTTCCAGCATTTGTTACCGTTGAAGCTGCTTTACCAAATATTCCTGTTGAGTTATTTGCTATTAAATTTATTGTTGCCCCATTATTATTTTCAGCTGTTGAAGCATTTACAGCCATTCCTACTGCTCCTACGGCATTTCCATCAATTGTATTTTTATTAATCAGTTTTGCAGCGGATTCTCCAAACATTCCTGTCGAATTTACTCCATTTAAAGTAATTGTTCCTGTTGTTTCATTTGTTGCTGTTGAAGCATCTGCAGCCATTCCTACTGCATGTTTATTATTTCCAGTTATCGTTCCGTAATTTGTTAATGTTGAAGCTGCTTTTCCATACATACCGGTAGAAAAATCTGTTCCTAAAGTAATTGTTCCTCCTGTTTCATTTGTTCCTGTTGAAGCATTTAATGAAATTCCTACTAAGCCTTCTGTAGCATCTGCTGGAGTTATTCCAGTTGTTTCTATTCTTCCTGCATTGCTTACTTTTGAATCATTATTTCCTATTATTCCTGCTGTTTTAATAGCAGTTAAAACTATTCCATCTGTTCCTGCTCCACTATTTGTTATAGTAGATTTTTCTCCTAATATTCCTGCTGAACCTTCTTTACTAACATTTATAGTTTTAATATTTTTTGCTACTGATTTACTTTTATCTCTAGTATTATTTTGAGCGAAAATTCCTACTGAATTTTTTTGATCTACATTAATAGTTCCATTATTTTCAGTAGTTAATTTTCCTGTTCCACTATCAATTAAACTATAGATAGCTGCTGATTTTTCAGGAGTTAACCCTGTTGGAGTTTCTAAAGATATTGTTCCAGTATTGCTAACTGTCTTATCATCATTTCCTGTTAATTTAGCATAGATTCCTACTGATTTTTCATTTTTGACTTTAATTCCTTTAGTTCCTGTTCCACTATTTGTTACATCTCCATTTTCAGATGAAATACCTGTTGATTTAATACCTTTTAAAGTAATTTCACCTTCATTTGTTACTTCTCCACCCTTACTTGCGATACCAGTATTCGAATCTGTATTCATTGTAATAGTTCCTGTTGCAGTATTTTTTGCTGTTGAATCAGCATCAACTGAAATACCAACTAACTTTTCTCCTGTATCTCCTACTATTCTTCCCGAGTTTATAACTTCTGATTTATCAGTTGCTAAAATTCCTGCTGAACCTGTTCCAGATATCTCAATTCCATTTGTTCCTGTTCCACTATTTGTTACTTTAGATTTTTTACCTATAATTCCAACTGATTTTATTCCAGTCATTTTTACTAATCCACTGTTTAATACTTCTGATTGCCCGTTAGATTGATTATCTGCAAATTCCAGCCGAACCTGTTTGTGCAACTTCAATAGTTCCGGTATTTTGAGTAGTTAATTTTGCAGTGCTTCCACTTTCCATTCTAGAATACATAGCTGCCGATTTTCCATCACCGTCGGCTATAACTTTTATTTCTCCTTCATTCTTTGATGTCTTAGCAGTACTTGATGCTCCTGTCATCTTTGCATACATCCCTGCTGATGCTGCTTTATTTACAATAATTTTAGAGGCAGTTCCTGAATTTGTCAAGTTAGAATTTTCTCCATAGATTCCTGCTGATGAAACTCCTTTTAATTCTATTTTATTAGTATTTGTTAAATTAGAACCAATCGTCGCTAACATACCGACTGCATTTTTATTGTTCATTGTAATAGTTCCGCTATTTTTTCCAGTAGCATATGTTGCATAAATTCCTATACCTTTATCTGTTCTAGTAGATACAAGAGTCCCCTTATTTTCAGCTACTGGGACAGCTCCACTTACTCTTGCACCCCCAGTTGCAATAAGTCCAACATTAGTATTTGTTTTTAACGTTTTACCATTCGCAATTTCAACATTTGCACCATCATTTGCCACTAAAACAGACGTTGAATCTGCATCTCCATTTGTTACAGTATAGTCTGTATCTAAAATAGCATTTGCTTTTAATGTTGCATAGAAGATACTTGCTCCTTCTCCAAAACTAGTTATATTAATTTTATCAGTTGTTCCATTATTCAAATATTTACTTAGTAATGGCGAAGTTGTAACACTCTTATTTCCATTTAAAAGAGCAAAAGTTGAATTTTTACCTAATTCTACTGTTAATTTTTTTCCCAGTTTCAATTTCAAATGTATTATTAAATTTAGTAGCATCTGAAGAATATAATCCTACTGCCCCTTCGCCTATTGTTAATTTAGAATTATCTCCAAATTTTACTTTAGCATCTCCATCAGAATATATACCTATTGTCGTTCCTGCATTTACCCCTGTTCCACTAGCAGCTATATCTATTGGGGCTTTTATATTAACTTGTCCAGTTGCATCCTTTACATAAAATGCAATGGCATTTGTTCCTGCTTTTACTGTACCAGAATTATGATCAAATTTATAGTTTCCTTGAGCATAAACTCCTATATTACCTGTTCCAATCAAATTTGTATTAGAATTATCAGCAGTATTTACATAAACATTCCCTGTATTTGTAAAGTTTATTTTATTTGTTGTATTTGTTCCATCTAAAACAATAGCTTTTATTTTTTTATCTTTTGAAGATGTTACTTGAATTGTTCCACTATTAGCAAAAATTATCTTCTTTTCCATAAAATCCTATTGAATCTTCTGCCTTATTTCCTACAGTTATTTTTTTCCACTATTACTTGAATTTCCACCTTTTATTAAAAGCAAATCCAATTGAACTTGTTCCAGTTACATTTATTTCTCCTTCATTTATTCCTCTTCCATGGTTGATTTTATCTACACTATATAGTAAATCATCAACTGTACTAGGATTAAATTTAGAAGAATGTGCTGAGTTACTTACTACAAAACCATAGTTTTTTTATTTCCTCCAACATTTATTGTATAACCACTTTTTGTAGTAATATCTCCACTTCTTTTTAATTTTTCTTCCAGAAGTAATATTTCCATTCAACTTACCATCATTCAAATCTACTTCTGTATCTCCTACTAATGCACCTATACTTTCTGTTGCATGTTCCCCTAAAGTTATTCCTTTTGAGTTATTAGTATTTATTAATTCAACTGTTTCAGTTCCAACTAAACTAGTTGCCACATTACCTAGCGTATTATCAACAATTAATGTATCTTTTTCTCCAGGTCTTACTGGCATAGTTGGAACTCCGGCAAAAACTCCAACAGCTTCTTCTACCTTATTTACATTATAAGTTTTTGAACCAGAATTTGCCAAATTTGAAACTCCTGTTTCTTGAGTTACTGCTGTTGTTCCTATATTTATATTTCCATCAAGTTTTACTTCTTGAATTTCTTGTAGTAATCCTACTGCAATACTATTATCTCCAGATATATTAATATTTCCTGTGTTATATATTCCACTTGTATACTTAGGATCAGCTAAAGCAGATCTACCAATTTCTCCTCCTGGTAATACTCTTTCACCAGCATAAAGTCTTTCCGATTTTAAATCTTCATGATTAGATTTATAAGTTGGGCTAAATAATTCATCAGAAACTCCTTTATTAAATACTGTAACAATTCCAAAGCTTCCTGTTCCATTCAAATTAAGGTTTCCAGTATTTTCAGCTTTCATTAAGACTCTACCCACTGTTTTATCTATTTTTCTTGAATCAATCTGTAATGGTGCTGCTCTCCAATCACTTGGTTGCCAGTGATGTGGATCTTCAGGTTTTAACTGAATACCTGCACTAGAGGGTGCATTTAAAGATATAGTTCCTGAATTTATCATATTAGACATTGTTGTATTATTTGAAGCATCAGCATTATTAAATCCAAAAGCAATATGATTACTATTTATATTAGTTCCATCTTTTGCCACCCCAGTAATAGTTCCTGCATTATCTACTGTCAATATTGCTGGTGCACTTTTACTTCCTTGGTGCGTACCCTGTAAATCTATTCCCACATTTTTACTCTTTTGTAAATTTATACTTCCTTGATAGGTTACAGTTGTACCATTTAAAGCCTCATCTACAACTAAGGCTCTATTATTATCAGCTGTTACATTAATAACTTGATTAGTTGGACTTTGTATATTTCCACTAGGTCCACCTAAAGTGATATAATCTTTATTTCTTAATGCAGTAACATTAACAGTTGTAGGAATACTTGTCCAACTAGTTCTTTTATAATGAACCGAGTCTCCTGCTGGATCTATAGCAAAGTCAACTGGTTTTATATTAGGTGATACAACATTTGGTGGTGTAACTGCTACTGGTGGAACTATATTCAAAGCAGATATAGTTGGTATTGTTACATTAATCTTTATAGTTGGCGCCGTTACGCTGCCTGGTGAACTTGGATTTACCGTAATAGTTGGCACTGATGGAGCCTCTGGCGCTGTTGGCGTACCTGGTGCATCTGGAGCGCCTATTCCAATAGTAATAGTTGGAGCTCCTGGCGCTGTTGGTGTACCTGGTGCATTAATAGTCAATTTATTAATACTTACAGGCTCTATTGTCGGTAATTTAATAACTGGCGCATTCAATGGAGTATTAATCTGCGGATTCACTTCAGGCGCATTCAAATTGGCAACCACAGGTTCTGAAATGCTTAATGTTATTGGCTGTTTTAAAACTTCTTTCGGAGAGATACGTGCCAATATTTCTATTTCATTGACAGGTTCCTGAAGTTCTCTTAAACGTACCAGTCCCCAGGATCTGCTTCCATTTGTAGATGCATTGATTGCTCTGTCTCTAAGAACTTCTGCCATGTTATCTTCCGAGCTGTCAAGAGCTTTCCATGAATTAAGAGATTCATTTCCTGGAGTTAGCGGTTCCCTGCCTGTTCTTCGGCCTGAAGAAAGGGACATGGCATTTCTAGCTCTCCAGTCTCCTCGTGTATATATTCCGTTAAATAAATATTTTGGAGCCTTATCCCCTCTACCCTTGTAAGTTCCGTTCTTGCTTTCTAAAAATGTATTTGAACCAAATTGCCATGAAGCCCATTTTGATTTTACAACCTGGTCTCCCTGTTCCATTAACTGGATTAATTCCAAGTTCAAGTCTTCTATCGCCTCTTCGTTTGCCTTTTTCTTTTTCTTAATCGCAGTACGTGTCTTATCTGCCGACATTACCAGCTCTTTATTTAATCGCTCATAAAGCACGTTTGAAGATGTATTTAACCCAATTGAAAAAGTTATCATTCCCGTTATCAAGTATGAAAACAGCAATGATTCTGTATATTTTACATCTTTTGCTCTTTTGGCAAATGCTTTTAAATCTTTCTTTGCCTGTCTTAAATTGTTACTCATAAACTTCTCCTTTTTTATTTTTTTATAATTTTAATTTAAAAATATTTTAATTTCTATAACAAAAACTTATCTCATAAAACCATAATCAACCTGCAAAACTCCGTATTTTTTTATTATTTTTTTGTATAAATTACAATTTAAACATATTTTTTTAATTTGAACTTATTACATTATATCATTTTTTTATTTTTCATTACAATACATTTATCTATAATATTTTATTAAGCCTTATCTATTAATTATATTATTTTTTTGATTATAAAATTAATAAAAAAATCCCTCCAAATATATTATTTAGAGAGATTTTACGAGTGAGATTTAATCAAAATATGAAAAAATTATTTTTCTATCAAACTGCTTCCATCCATTTCAGCAGGTTTTTCCAATCCTAAAAGTTCTAACATTGTAGGTGCAATATCAGCTAATTTTCCACCTTTTCTCAATTTAGCATCTTTCATGTCGTTTGAAATGAAGATGAATGGAACAGGGTTTACAGTGTGAGCTGTATGAGGTTCTCCTGTTTCTGGATTTACTAATAAATCAGCATTTCCGTGATCTGCAGTTATAAATAATGCTCCGTCCATTTCTAGCACTTTTCTTACAATTTGTCCTAAGCAGTTATCCACAGCTTGACAAGCTTCAATTACTGCCTGTACATTTCCTGTATGTCCAACCATGTCAGGATTTGCAAAGTTTAAGATAACTGTGTCAACTTTTCCTGTATTTAATTCTTCGATTAATCTGTCTTTTACTTTGTAAGCGCTCATTTCTGGCTGCAAGTCATAAGTTGCAACTTTTGGTGAATCAGAAAGCAATCTGATTTCTCCTGGATAAGGTTCTTCTTTTCCACCGTTGAAGAAGAATGTAACATGTGCATATTTTTCAGTTTCTGCTGTTCTTACTTGAATTAATCCAGCTTTTGAAACAACTTCCCCAAAGCAGTTTACTATTTTTTCAGGTGGGAAAGCGATTGGCGAATCAAATGACGCATCATATTGAGCCATTGTAACAAAGTTTACTTTAGGATAAACTTTTCTGTCAAATCCTTTAAATTCTGGATCAACAAACATTCTTGTAAGCTGTCTTGCTCTATCTGGTCTGAAGTTTGCAAAAATTACTCCATCTCCATCTTTGATTAATCCATTGTCTTTTGAACCAATTTTAACAGGAACTACAAATTCATCAGTTACACCTTTTGCATAAGACGCTTTGATTGCTTCATCAGCAGTTGGGTAAACTTCTCCATCTCCGCTAGTCAACGCATCGTAAGCTAATTTTTCTCTGTCCCAGTTGTTATCTCTGTCCATTCCATAATATCTTCCAATTACAGTTGCGATTTTTCCAACGCCAATTTTATCCAAGCCTTCTTGCAACTGAGCCAAATAATTTACTCCGCTTTCAGGCGCTGTATCCCTTCCATCTGTAATAGGGTGAACATAAACTTCTGTAAGTCCCTTTTTAGCTGCCATGTCAACTAATCCGATAATATGGTCAATGTGGCAGTGAACTCCACCATCAGATGCAAGTCCTAAAATGTGAAGAGCTTTACCATTATTTTTAGTTGTGTCCATCACATTTGCTAAAACTTCGTTTTCTAAAATTGAACCATCGTTAATTGCTTTTGAAATTTTTGGAAGCATTTGGAAAACTGTTCTTCCTGCTCCAATATTTGTATGTCCAACTTCAGAGTTTCCAAATTGCCCGTCTGGAAGTCCAACATGTCCTCCATCAGCACGAAGTTCTGTAAAAGGATATTCTTCTTTATATTTCTCAAAATTTAATGGTTTTGCCATTTTAATCCCATTAACTTGATCGTCGTGGTGATTCATTCCCCAACCATCTAAAATTACTAAAACTACAGGTCTTTTTTTCATCTTAATTGTCCTTTCAAATTAATATATTAAATTTCACTTGCTAACTTACTACATTTATTATACTAATTTTTTTCACAAATTTTCAAGAAATTATGTATTTTATTTTTATATTTTTTACACTAGCAGCTTATTAAAGCAAATAAAAAATAAAAATTATTTTGCATTCTAGTGAAAACGACTTGATTTTTTTATTGAAAAAAATGATAATATATTATGTAGTTTGCACATATTTAAATTATGTGGCAGTTTATTAAATAAAGAGAAATCATTGAAAGGAGAAGCATAAATGGCACACTCAAAAGCGTCTAAAAAAAGAGTTTTCATTGGTGAAAGAAATGCAGCTAGAAACCAAGCTATCAGAAGCAGAACTAGAACTTTCGTTAAAAAAGTGCTTGCCGCTGTTGAAGCTAAAAATGTCGACGAAGCTAAATCAGCATTAAGCGCAGCATACAAAGAATTAGATAAAGCTGTAACAAAAGGTGTTATCAAGAAAAACGCCGCATCAAGAAAAAAATCAAGACTTACATTAAAAGTTAATTCATTGGCAAATTAATTTTTTGCCACTGATTGATTTTAAAAAAATTTTTTTAAGATTAATGAAAAAAAGACTATCCCATTTTTTAAGGTAGTCTTTTTATTATATACTCGAACCCATTTAAAAATATAACTGTTAAAAAAATTATATAAAACTAGAGTTTGAGTAAAATAGTTATAACTTTTTGAGTTCAGTTTTAAAGGCAGTTTTTGCTATACATATAATTTTTTTGAACAACTATATTATGCAATTTTAATCATTTTTTTCTAAAAAGTTCCCTTACTCGCAAATTATTTTTTTCTCGCTTTTTAAAACCCATGAAATCGATCCCTGAAAAAAATATAAACCTTTTAACCAGTTTGGATTTATATAAATATCTTCGTCACTTTTTCAAATTTAAAATATTGTCAGAAAAACTTTTTCTAATGCTCTACCTAAATTTTTTTCAGAGGTCCTTTACCCAATTTACATTTTTTCAAATATGGCAACAATTCTCCTGCACCCACACCAACTCCTTGCCCCCATTTTGCCTGAACCTTCTCACACCAGTTCTTCATCTGCAGAATTGCTAAATGATTTTGTTTTTCCTTCATAAAATCCATTATTAACCACACAATAAATTTTACTTCCAGACTTTATAACTTTTTCCTTTTCAAATTCTACAAGTAATTTCAGCAGATTGGATGGAATTCCATCAACATATAAAGGAAAAAAAAATATTAAAAACATCGCTATTGTAGATTTCATTTTTCATTTTTATCATTTAACTTAAAAAGAAATTGAATAATATTTTTTTATTTCATTTTCTTTTAAGTAAAGACGAAAGATAGTTTCCTAATATTTCAGAATTACTTTTAACTGCTTTTTGGACTTCCATTTATTACAGTGATTTTTCATATTTTATCATTCTCCTGATCTTCTAAAAAAAGAAACCTTAAAAATTTTTTTGTATTTAAATTCACACTATTAGCCTTTACTATTTCTTTAGCCGCCATTTTTTTCACTTTGTGTCAAATTTTTTTCCATAAAAATACACATTTAAATCAAATCTCGTTTTTATTTCGTGCGATATGATGCATTTCCTTATTCTTAAATTTAAAAAAATGGCAATAAATATGGAATTGTTCTATCTATTACATTTTTTTACAAAATGGACTGTAAGAACCATAGACACATTGACTTATAATCACAACTTTGTCTGCTTTTTGAATATAATTTTGCTAAATTTTTCATATCCATCCCTAATTTTACATTTCCCTGGAGTTTTAATCCAGCATTCAAAACATCCCATGCAGCTTTTTAATTCTATTATTATCACAAATTATAGATATGTCTTCATCATCTATTATTTTTTTGATTTATGCTCTTTTTATTTTTATCTGTAATTTTTTTCCTTTTTTTCAATTTTTCCACTTTAAATTTTTCCAATTTTTCCATTATCTAAATCGTGTATAATTAATTCCATATTTCTCACCTTCTATAAATATATTAAATCTATTTAAAATCTAACTGCTAAATATTAACCAAATTTAAGATTCAAACCCATATAGTAACTAGCAACTGTTAAATTCTATAGTAAAACTGCCTTAAAGCGAACTCAAAAGCTATGACTATTTTACTCAAACCCTAAATTTATATAATTTTTTTAATAGTTATGTTTTTAAATGGGTTCGAGTATATTTTAAAATTACTTTGCTATACAAACTGATTTTATTATCTCCTCTATTTTTTTCTTCCCAGCTTTCAGAATACTTTTATATCATTTGTAATCATTATTGTTGTCAGTCCTTGCACTAACGCCCACATTGCCAAAATTTTATCTTGTATAGCCTGATTTGTTACTCCAATTTTTTCAAGTATTTTCGTGGCCTCAATTTTTAATATACTAAAGGCTTTTTCATTATTATTTTCTATTTTTGAAAACTTTGAGAATAAATCTATTTTTCATATTTTTTTCTTGAAATCATAAAATAATAGTACCTGTGATTCGCACAAAAAAACATAACGTATGTTTTTTTCCTAATTTTACCAATAAATCCTCTTGATTTTTCATATTTTTTTCTTGTCTTATCAAGTTCCGCCGCTAATATTCCCCAGATATAATCACTCATTGCGTAAAGAAAATCACTTTTTTTCTTAAAATATGTGTACGGTGCCGCATTACTTACTCCACACATTTTAGCCACTTTTCTTAAAGATAATTTTTCTTCTCCTACTTCATTTATTAACTCTATCCCCTTTTTCAATCAATTCTTCTCGTAAATTTCCATGATGGTAGCTTTTTTTAGATTTTTTTCCATATTTAAATTCCTCTTAACTTTTTATTATCTTATCACTGTAAAGATTATACAATTAAATCTTATCAATGTCAAGTTTGTTCAAAAAAATTTTTTTATTTCTATTTTTTTAAATGGGATTTTAAAAATTCCTATAAAATAAAAAAGAGAGCGTCTAAATGCACCCTCTTTCGTTATTTTCTAACAATAATCAGTTTATATTAAAACTTAATTTCACAATAAGTTTTTATTTCTTTACTTTTTTTCCACATCATCTTTCTTCTTTAAATCTTTGTCAGTTTCCTTTTCTTCCTCCTGCTTTTACTCCCCAAGCCTCAGGTTTTGGCACACAAATCGGACGTCCTTCTGGCAGAATATCCCATATTTTTTTAATATTCCCATTAGAAATACACCTCTTTTCTGTTTGCTTTTTAAATTTTATTCGTATTCTTTAATTTTTTTGCTGAGATTCTATCATACTTTTCATAGAGTTGCAGTTAAAAGTAGTTTTTAAGCAATCTAATTATAAATCAATTATTTAAACATCTTGGTTCAATGTTTATATTTATTCATATTTTACGATTTCTCAAATTATTTTTTTCTAAATAATGAGCAAATTTCCATTATTAGTATTTCAACTCCAGTTTCCATCTCTATTTTTACCAGTCTTTATCTCTCTTTCAATTTCCCAGCATCTAAAAACTAATTTTTTTAAATTTAAATTTGTATAATTTTGCTCAAGTTCCAGCTTTTTTTAAAAAAATCACATAAGAATTTGGAATTCGGTTATTGGATTTAAAAAAATTTCCTTTATCTCTTCAAATTCCATTTTGAAAGTATTATAATTTTTACTAAATTTTCTTCCTCGTTTTTTTAACGAACTTATTTTTATACATCATTTCAAGTTCACTGTAAAGAGAATACAAAATTCCATATATTCCTTCTTCTGCTCCAAATATCTCATTACATCCGCTGGATTATTCAACAATATATTCCGTGTCATCTCATAAATCTGATATTCCTTTTCAACCGACACAACATTTTTTATTTTTTCAATATCAAATTTCTCTCCATTCAAAAAAACCTTAATTTTCTCCACTTCATTTCTAACTTTAAACGGATTATTTCCAATCATCTCCAGAAGCAATGCCAGATCCCTGCCGTTTATTTCTAGTTCATCTATAACATAGGCCCGTATTTCCTCTTCTGTCTCCTTCTGGAACAAAAAGACTTTCATTTTCTTATTTTTTCCCAGCTCATCTAGCAACCTTTTTAACTTTGCCCCAAATTTCCCATCTTCCTTGTCATAGTTAATAACAATTTCCTTATTTACTATCTCAAGATTTGCTATGTATTTCAAAATTTCCTCAATATTTTTGAGCTTTCCCGCTCTTTTCAACACAACCAGTTCCTGACTTGAAAATATGGAATTAATATTTATTTTTTCCAGAAACTTCTCATTTTCCTTTAAATCCACATCGAAAAAACTCTCACTAATCCCCATATTTTTCCTTCCGTATTTTTTTCCAAAATCTCAAAATACTTAAATTCCCTCTGCTTTTTTTCCCTCCAATAAAATAAATCATTTATTTCCTCACACTTTTTAATCTAATACTAAATCCCATTTGAAAAAAATAGAAATTATATTTTATTTATTTCCTGACAAGTGGTCTTGACCCCTTGCATAATAGAAGTTATAATAAATCTATTATTTTAACGGGAATAGTATAAAACCCAAAAAAATATCTTCTAATACTCATTAATTCAAATAACTAATCCTTTGGCACATCATAAACTTGACGACAAATCGGACATTCCAGATATTCTTTTCTACCACTTATCGGAAAAACTGGTATCCAAAACAAAGTAAACCAGTCACGATATTCCATAAAATTCCAATCAGATGTATTGTTGCATCTTGAACAATGACAGTTTTCTAGTGTTCCTAAATTTTTAAATTTTCTTTTTGTTCCGAATATTAAAATCATTCTAGATACTTCTCCTTTATTTTTTACATTTTTTGACAAGGGGTCAAGACCCCTTGCTAATCTTTTAATTATAAAATATTTTTTATTACTAATCTTCTTTTTCAACTTCCAGCAATTTCAATCTCAAATCATCTTCAAGCACTTGTTCTTCAATTCCTGCAGGTGCTCCAGTCATCAAGTCTTGTCCTTTATTAGTTTTAGGGAACGGAATTACTTCTTTTATTGAATCTTCCTTCAACATTGCCATAAGCCATCTATCAATTCCGTAAGCAAGTCCTCCATGTGGCGGAACTCCATATTTCAACACTTCCAAGAAGAATCCAAATTTGTCTTCTAATTCTTCTTGACTAAATCCTAATTTTTTTCAAAAAAACTTTCGCTTGTAAATCTTCATCGTGAATTCTGATACTTTCCTCCACCGATTTCATAACCATTCAAGACAATATCGTATGAATCTGTTTTAATTTTTTTGCAAGTTCATTCGTATCAAGATACTTTTCTATCTTCTTCCTTAATCGAAGTAAACGGATGGTGTTGCGCTTTATATCTATTTTTCTTCTTCACTCCATTCAAACATAGGAAAATCAACTACCCATAAGAATTTAAACGCATTTTTTTGTCAATTAATTCCAACTCTTCTCCCAGTTTCAATCTCAACGCTCCCAATCCATCATGCACAACTTTATATTTATCAGCCAAAATTAACGCAACTTCATTATTTTTTTAATTCCCAATTTTTTTCAATAATTTCGTGTCAATTTTTTTCTTCTGAGAAGAATTTCGCAATTGGAGAATTTATCTCCATTTTCATTCATTTTAATATACGCTAAACCTTTTTGCTTTTAAAGTATGTTTTTCACATAATCTTCCAAATCTTTTATATATTTTCTCGAGAATTTTTCCGCATTTGGTGCAACAATCGCTTTCACATTCCCACCATCTTTCAACGCATTTTCAAAAACACCAAATCCACAATCAGCAGTTTCTTCTGACAAATCAATCAATTTCATATCAAATCGCAAATCTGGCTTATCTGAACCATAAAAATTCATTGCATCATCGTAGCTCATTCTTGGAAATTTTTCAGTAATTTCAATTCCTGTAACATCTTTAAATACTGTCTTTGTCAATTCTTCAGCCATTGAAATCACATCTTCCTGCTCAACAAACGACATTTCCACATCTAATTGAGTAAATTCAGGCTGTCTGTCCGCTCTCAAATCTTCATCTCTAAAACATTTTGCTAATTGATAATATTTGTCAATTCCAGAAACCATAAGTATTTGCTTAAATAATTGTGGTGATTGTGGCAATGCATAAAAATCACCTTTGTTAGTTCTACTTGGCACGATAAAATCCCTCGCTCCTTCAGGTGTTGCTTTTGCCAAAATCGGAGTATCGACATCTAAAAATCCATTTTCATTCATAAATTTTCTAATTGAAAACAGCATATCGTTTCTTTTAATAATATTATTCAACATTTTCGGTCTTCTAATATCCAAATATCTATAAGTCAATCTCATATTTTCACTAAGATTCCCAGTTTCACTAATTTCAAACGGTAACTGTTTCGCTCGGCTTAAAACTTCAATTTTTTTCGCTTCAATTTCAATATCCCCAGTTGGAATATTTTTATTCTTACTACTTCTTTCAGCCACAACTCCTGTAACCTTCAAAACCCATTCATTCTTATATTTTTTAGCTTCCTCAAAAAGTTCACTCCCAGAAACTTCCTCATTCAACAAAATTTGAGTAACCCCATATCTATCCCTCAAATCAATAAACACAAAGTGCCCCAAATCTCTAACTTTAGAAATCCATCCTGACAAAGTCACTTCTTCGCCAATATTTTCCATTCTTAATTCATTTAATTTATAGTCTCTATACATTTTTTATCCTTTCTTTTATTTATTTAATAATTTTTATATTTTTATTTTTTTAAAGATACATTTGATAACCCTAAGTTTTTTTATTATTCTTAATTTTAATCAATAAAAAATAGTCAAATCTTTTTTTGAATTTTTCAATCTAGTGCCTCTTTTTCAGCATCAAATCAGCTCAATATCTTCAAATGCATTTTCTATCGCTTCAATGTGGTACATTTCATACATATCAAATATTTTTTTCAGTTACCAGAAGTTTATCCCATTTTTCTAAAATATTTTTGCATTCTCATTTTTCCATTCTGCATATTTTTCGAGCAAATACACAAAAAATTTCATTTTTTTAGACACCGCTCTCACCTCTGATATACACAGAATTTCTAGGATCTCCAGTAATTTTCTCATTTTCCCACATGTCTAAAATTACTAATGGACTAAATTCCCACATTTCCAATTCAAAATCTGAAAGCATTTCATAAGTTTCTGAATACAAAAATTTTCTCATTGATTCCATCTCACTAAATCCATATTTTTCTGAAATAAGTTTTATCACTTCACTATCATAATTTGCCAAAATGTCTGAAAATATTTCTTTCATATTCATACTTGCATCAACTCCACAAACTTCAATTTTTCCCTTTCCCACAGTTTAACTTGCACAACTTATTTCAAAATCTCCAAAACTTCCTCGAAGTTATATTTTTTCTGTTCCCCAGTACTAAACTTCTTAACCGTAATCACATTTTCGTCTCGTTCTTCTTCCCCTAAAATCAACACATATTCAGCATTTTCACGGTTTGCCTTTCATTTGTGCTCCAAAACTTTTTGCGTTATAGTCAAAGTTTACTTTAATGCCATTTTTTCTAAGTTCATTTACCGTTTTCACAAAATACTCTTTTGTATCATCGAAATAAATCACATAAACTTTTTCTTCATTTTCAGAAATTATAGAATCATCCATTAACATTGCAATTCTTTCCATTCCAGCGGCAAATCCAATTCCAGGAACTTTCGCATTTCCTAATATTTCAAGCAATCTGTCATATCGTCCACCCGCTAAAACTGTTGCTTGCGATCCCAATTTATTCGATTTAATTTCAAAAACCGTGTCCGAATAATAATCAAGTCCTCTAACCAATTTATCATTTACGACATAATTCACGCCCAACAATTCCAAATATTTTTTAGTATCTTCAAAATATTTTTTACTTTCTTCATCCAAATAATCATAAAGTTTTGGTGCATTTTTAAACTCTTCCTGATCACCTTTATCCTTAGAATCCAAAGCTCTCAAAGGATTTTTCTCATATCTTTTTTGCGAATCTTCACTCAATTTGTCAAGTCTTTCAAACATAAATTTTTTCAAATCTTCAATATATTTTTTTCTCGACTCAACATTTCCCAAGCTGTTAATTTCCACAACTAAGCCAGTAATTCCAAGTTCTTCAAGAAAATCGCAACCCATTTTAATAATTTCCGCATCTAAATAAGCACTTCTCACACCAAACATTTCCACTCCAGTTTGATGAAATTCTCTCATTCTCCCTTTTTGTGGTGCTTCGTATCTATACATTGGACCATTGTAAAACCATTTCACTATTGGAGAAGACTTATGAAATCCAGCTTCAAGATACGCTCTCACAACTCCCGCAGTTCCTTCTGGACGCATTGTAACATCTCTTTCTCCCTTATCCTTGAAATCATACATTTCTTTTGAAACAACATCAGTTTCATCTCCAACACCTCTTCTAAAAAGCTCCGTTTCCTCTAAAATTGGCGTAATTATTCGCTCAAATCCATATTTTCCAAAAACTTTTTTTGAAGCATCTACAATCGCATCGTATTTTTTCACATCGTCAGAATATCTATCTTTCATTCCTTTTAAGGCAGTTATCATAATTTTTTCCTTTCTTAATTAATATCGTCAATTTTATTTTTATAAATTATTATACCACAATTGACTAAAGATTTTTAAGATGTAGGGATTTTTTAGTTTAATTTATTTTATTTAATTTATTTTTTTATCTTTTTCATTTTCATTTTTCTATCAAATCTCTTAAATCATTGCTTCCTTCTTCATAAATTATTTTTTTGCAATAACTCTCAAAAATTTTTATAAAGTTTTTCTCAATCCGTAAAAATATTAAAATTGTCAAAAGAAAAGTTTGTGAAAATAATAATGAAAAATAATAAATTTATGTTTTTTTGTTGATTTTTGTACAAACTTTTTTTCCAAAAAAAAGGCTAAAAGACAATATTTCTTAGTAAATAAACTTGCACAGGGATATAAATTGCAGTTGCCATACGGATTATTTTTTTAATATCGAAAGCACAAGTTTTTCTTATTTCAAAAAGAATATTTTTTTCTCTTTGCAAAAATTTTTATACATAATTTTTTTCTTTTGTAATAAATTCCAGCTCAAAATATCTATTTTTTTAAAGTCAAAAGTAACATAAAAAAATTACAGAAATTAAAAAAACATCACATAATTAATCTGTTTTTTTATTTTTCAATTTTTTTATCCACAATGAAAAATTTCTTTCCCTTTATCTTTTTTTGAAAATACCGATAACTACTGTTTAACGGCAAAATAAATTCCATTTGAAAGTTTTATAACTTTTTCCTGAAATAATATTTCCGCTATAAATTTTATTTTTTGGAAAAAAAATTTTTCACAACATTATTTTTTTCAAATCAACATATTCACCCTTTTGTGAATTCAAATTTCCATTTTCTTCTTCAAAATTACTTCTATTTTTTTCATAATAAAAGCATAAGACTGCTATTTTTCCTTGACTAACAAATTTTTCAACTCTATAATTTCCTTCTATTTTATTTCTCGAATCAATAATTTTTCCCATTTTTATCAACCGACCATTTAAAGTGATAATTTTCATTCAAAATTTCAATAGTTGAATTTTTTTAATAAATCTATATCATCCACATCATCGCTTTCCAAAATTAAAAAAACTCTGATTTTTTTCTCCAAAAGCTTTTTTTGTATAATTCTGAAAAGTAAGATTTGCCAAAAAAACAGCAAAAATTATTCCCAATTATAATTTTTATCCCATTTAATATGCAAATAAAAAGCACCCAATATAAAACTTTTTTTCGTCATCTGCACCCAAAAATAGACTTGCCCACCTTATAAAAAAACCAAACTCATCCAAACTATGACAAATGTTATCCAGCTCACAAAAAAATCAATAAATAAATGTGATAATCCAAAACTTTAATTTGCCAGGCGATATTTAAAGAAGTCAATATCAACATTGCATAAACTGTAATTTCCAAAAAGAAATTGGGAAAAAAATCCATTATTTTAATTTGATTATTTTTTTATTTTTCAAATATTTTTTTCGCTTGTAATAAAAGCTTTTTTAAATTTTTTTCTTAGTCTTATTTTTTCTTCACAAACTTTTCTTAATTTCCCTTATTTCATTTTTCTATTTTTTTAACATCATAAATTTAAACTTCTTTAAACGAACATCATTTTTTTCAAATATTTATTTTCATTTCGCATAAGTTTTACTTTTTGTAGAAATAATATAAGAAACAATAATTTTATACAAAACTTGTAAAACTTTTTATAATTTCTTTCATTTTTTTCCCTCCTTTTTCTCCTTTTTTTATTTGTTATATTATAAAAAAAGACTAGTTTAAGTCTAGTCTAAATACTAAAATATTTTATTCAATTATTTTTTTCAACTTAATTTTTTTAAAGAAATTGAATATTTAAACATACACTCAGACCTATTCAAAATTAAACTATTAAAGATTATACAAACTTAGTATTTAAGTAAAATAGTCATAGTTTTTTTGAGTTCAGTTTTACTATAACATAAAAAAATTAATGTTTATATTTTTAAGGAATTTATGATAAAATTTTATTATATTAGTTTTGAAAAGAAGTGAGGGAAATATGTATAAAGTACTGATTGCAGATGATAATAAGCAAATTGTGTCAATACTTTCAGAATACTGCAAAAAAATAATTTTACTGTAAGTACTGTTTTTGATGGAGAAGAAGCGTTAAAGGAAATCGAGAAAAATAAGTTTGATATAGTTTTGCTGGATGTAATGATGCCGAAAAAAGATGGATTTGATGTGTGCCGTGAAACGAGAAAATTTTCAAATGTTCCAATTATAATGATTACAGCACGTGGAGAAGATTACGAAAAAATAATGGGGCTTGAAATTGGGGCAGATGACTATATTGTAAAACCATTCTCGCCAGGAGAAATAATTGCCAGAATAAATGCAATTTTGCGTAGAATAATGCCTAAAAATGATGAAAGTGAAAAAATCTTTACTTTTGACAATCTTGAAATTGATTTAAATAATTTTACAGTAAAGGTAAATGACGAGATAATTTCATTGACAAAAAGAAATTGAAATTTTATGGACTCTTGCAACAAATCAGAATAAAGTTTTTTTACAAGGAGAATTTGTTAGACTTAATTTGGGGATTTGATTATTTTTGGAGAAAGCCGTACTGTTGATACGCATATAAAAAGGCTTCGTGCAAAAATTAGACAACTATGAGCATAAAAAAATGGAATATTAAAGACAATTTGGGGTGTTGGGTATAAATTTGATATTTTAGAAAAATAATAATTAATTTGAAGACAAAAAGAAAAAAAAAGAAAGGATCAGATTTTTTTAATGAGTAAAAAAATTAAAAAAATTTTTATTTAACGGAGAAGAATATCCTCCAGAAACATTTCGATTAGGAATGATGCTGTGTATGGTTGGAGGATTTATGGATGCATACACATTCATTACACGTGGAAAAGTACTTGCTAATGCACAAACTGGAAACATTGTCTACCTTGCAATAAATTTAGGAAAAAGAGAATGGGTAAAATCCTTTGATTACTTTATGCCAATTTTATTTTTTGCACTTGGCATATTATTTACTGAACTTATAAAGACAAAATTTGAAAAGCATAAGATTTTTCAGATGGCAGCAAATCGTAATAATCTATCAGGTTATAGTAATGTCTTTTTATTTCTTTCATACCAAGCGGAAACTGGAACATTATCGTAAACATAATCATGTCCTTCATCGCCGCTATTCAGTATCAAGGCTTCAGAAAAATCAGAGGTCTCGCAGGAGCCACTACAATGTGTACAGGAAATCTGCGAAGCGGAATGGACAACTTAGTTAAATACATCAAAACTAAAGACAAATCACATTTACAAAGTTTCTGGATATATTTAGGCTTAGATGGATTTTTCCTTATTGGATCATTACTTTGTGTAATTTTAGTAAATATTTATGGAATAATTTCTCTATTAATTTGCTGTATTTTACTAATTTTTGTATTTATAATAATGTTTAAGAAACTATTTAAAAAAATAAAAAAATTATATTTTTACAACAAGGGTCTTTGACCCCTTGTAAAAAAATTTATAACTATCCTACTGTTTAGATGTGAAACAAATCTCTCGACTAAAATTCATTTCTCAAAATTTCTCCTTTTCTCAAATCACTTCTCATTTTCTGAATAACATCATCCATTTCATCCAGTTTTTTCAAAATTTTCTTTTCTTCAGCACTTGTCGTAATAATTTTACTAATTCCTCCATTTTTTATTATAATCCGTTTATCTGCTATTAATGCCAACGTTGGATCATGTGTCGCCATTAACACAATCTTATCTGAAGAAACAAGCAATTCCAAGGCTTTTTTCCTATCAATTCCAGCATTTTCAATTTCATCAATCAAGACAATTGGAGATGAACTTAAAATTGCAGTATCAGCAATCATCAAGGCACGAGACTGTCCACCACTTAAAGCTGTAATTGCAGTAGTTAAGTCAAATTGCTCTCCAGCCAGTTTATTTGCCGCACTAATGATCTCTTCCACAGTTTCATCAATGTTTTCAATCATTCGGCTTTGTGCATGCAGTTCCAGAAATTCCTTTACCGACAAATCCATAACAAAATTCATATTTTGGGATAATTGTGCGACTAATTTATTATTTGAAGAATAACGCCATTTTTTATCTGGAAATTCACCATTTATAAGAATCTGGCGCTTTGTCGGCGTATCCTTCTGGGCAGTCCATTCGATGTCAGCAAGAAGCCTTGATTTTCCAGAACCCTGTAGGTCCTACAATTGAAATAATTTCTGATTTATGAATATCAAGCCTTTCAAACCCCTCTTTATTTCCCGATTTATCTTGCCCAGCGACAATTGTAAGCACATCAATCGAATTTTCATCTTCCATTCCCAAAAATAATTTCATTTGCTCAATATAATCAACTAAACTTTCCTCAATTTTTTCCACATCTAATGCAAAATCCTCAATTTTATCTTCTGCAAAAGTTACAATAAATTCGTGAAAAGTATTATTGGAAAAAGTTTCCACAGGCAAGTTATTTTCAGTAAAAAAATTCTCTGCAAACGGATATTTCTGAACAAGTTCACTAATACTTAATTTATTTATCAAATCTTTTTTTTTCATATTTCTTCCTTTTTATTAATTATTTTTTTATTGCTGTAAATTCATTTTTCTAACATTACCCATCTGATATTTTTCCCCAATTCTCTTTTCTCCCTAGACAATATGAACAAAGTGCCGACGGCATCGGAAATCTAAGTTCCATTCCTTGAACACTGTCTATTTCCAATTTCTTCTCATAAAGAAGTGTACTCAATTCATAAGCACCCTGTCCAGTAAGCCCATTAACATGCATAGTCACAGCCTTTGGATTTACAGAGTTCACACGTGAAGCAAAAACTTCTCTTTCAGCTTGCGAAACAATATCTCCCTTTGTAATAATAACAATATCCGCAGCCTTTAATAACGGTCCAATTTTCTTTGGAGTATTAATTCCTGATAAATTATCAATCACACAAACTCCCTTTATATCCTTAATATACGGAGAACATCTATTACAAAGCCCTGCCGATTCTGTAATTAATATTGAAAGCCCAAGACTTTTCCCCCATTGTACAACTTCTTCAATATTAGATACAAAAAAGTGATCTGGACATAAAGCCCCAGAAATTCCCTTTTTTACAGGAATTCCTGCCTTCGCATACAGTTTATCATCATCTGTATAAAGGCAGTCAAATTTTACCACTCCAACCGACATTCCCTGCGATTTCAAGGCTTCCACAGTTTTTAAAATAACACTCGTTTTCCCTGAAGATGGCGGACCTGAAAATATTATTAAATTCATACTTTTTCTCCTTTTTTCTATTTTTAAAAATTAAAAATCTAAATTAATACAACATTTCTTCAATCTCTAATTCTAATCTTTACATTCATAATTGTCTATTTCTTTTTTTATTTCTTAGTTATTTCTAAAAAAATTTATTTTTCTTTACTTTTTCTTTTTTTATCTTTACTGCCATAAATCCTAAATTTCTTTAATCTTTTAATCAATTTAATTATTTTTTTAAACTATCCAAAAAAATTTCGATAAATATAAATTTTTTTCATTTTTTTATAAATTTTTATTTTATTGTTCAAGACTTTTTTTCACATCATTATTAAATTCCTCTTCACACTCACGAATAATTTTTCCAATATCGTGGCTATAGATAAAATCCCATCCAATCCATTTGAAATTTTGATATTTTTCCAAATGATTATCCACATTTGGATTTGTTGACGGAAATTTACCATTTGCAGAAAAAATCGTTCCAATTTCATTTGACATAAATAACTCCATAAACGGCTTAATTTTATCAGCCTTCGATTTTTTAGTAATCATAAATATTGGACTTAACAAAGCCCCATCTTTAGGCCAAACAACTTCTAAATCTCCTGTTCCATTAACCATTTGTGAAAAGAAATATGGAATTATACTAACTGCAGGTGCTTCAGGCGTTCTAGTTCTAGCCTTTACCATTTGAGCTGGATGCAAACTTTTTTTATAAGAGCGAGCCAGCTTATGAATCCCATCCATTCCAAAATCCTTATAAAGATTAGCAAGCAATGCATTAAACAAATCCAAATCAGCCATCGGCAATGCAACAGAATCTTCAAATTCTTCACTTAATAAATCTGACCAAGTTTCAGGCATTTTTCTATCACCCAAAGAAGTTTTATTCACCAAAAATATTGCTGGAACAACTCCCATTATTGCATAACGCTTTTTAGGATCTCTCAAATCAATATTTTCATTACAAAAATCACTATTCATATCTTCAATATACGTCTCAAAAATCCCATTTTCCATATACTGACCCATCAAATTTTTATCAAAAAACAGCTCAAATCCAGCCGAAAGCAGCACATCTGAAACCTTATCAGGATTTCCTGTCTTAACTTTTTCCACAACCCAGTCAAGTCCCCAAATTCGCCGATTTCAAATTATACGAAATAGAATAATCATTTTTCTCATTTTGTTCATTTACCCAATCCTTAATTCCCTCCAAAAGCGGTATTCTAATAGGACAAGGCAAAACTCCCTCAATGATTAAATCACTATTTTCATCAGCCTTACTTTCATCCAAAGAAACATCAATATCCGCATCCTTTTTCAAAAACATTTTCAATTTCTCAACAAACAATTCCTGATTAATCTTTTTAGACATAAGTGCCATTCGCAACTTAATATTTTTCCCCATAACCTCAAGCATCTGCTTATTTTTAAGCTGCTCAAACCCATTAGCAATAAAAAAATCCAAAGCCTCAGGATATTTTTTTATAATCTCATAAAGCGTATCATCTAAATTAAACATACTACATTCTCCTAAATTAAATCTCTATTTTTTATTTTGATTTTAAAACAATTTTATTATGAGTGAATTATAACATAAAATAACAAAAAGTGTAATATATATTACACAAATTTACAAATATTTATCTAATACTTAAATTCCATTTATACTATTTCCTATTAAAATAACAGATCTATTATAAATCAAAATCTCGACCTTTTTTTAAATAGTATCTAGTAAATAATCAAAAAATTATCATAATATAGTGAAACCTATTTAAAATTATATAAATTTAAGGCTTGAGCAAAATAATTATAATTTTTAAGTTCAGTTTTAAAGTAGTTTACTATAAATAAAAAAAACTCCGCTAAGGAGAATATGACATGACAAAAATAAATTCAATTCTGCAAATAAAAAAATGGCGTCCCCGGTTGGACTCGAACCAACGACCCTCTGATTAACAGTCAGATGCTCTAACCGGCTGAGCTACGGAGACACACATATTTAAAAAAGTTTGGCAACTACCTATCTTCCCAGGACGAATCCAAGTATTTTAGGCACTAACAGACTTAACTGCCGGGTTCGAAATGTTTCCGGGTGTATCCCTGTCGTTATCATCACCAAACTAGATATACATACTGTCCATTAAGACAATGAGAAATAAATAGCAGCAGTAAAAGATTATCTTAAAAGCAGACGTAATATTAGTACTAGTCAGCTGAATGCATTGCTGCACTTTCACCCCTAGCCTATCAACCATATGTTCTCTATGGATACTACGAATATTCATCTCAAAGTCGGCTTCCCGCTTAGATGCTTTCAGCGGTTATCCGTGCCAGACGTGACTACTCAGCCATGCCACTGGCGTGACAACTGATACATCAGAGGTCTGTCCAACCCGGTCCTCTCGTACTAAGGTCAGATCTTTTCAATATTCAGGCGCCTGCAGTGGATAGGGACCGAACTGTCTCACGACGTTCTGAACCCAGCTCGCGTGCCTCTTTAATGGGCGAACAGCCCAACCCTTGGGACCTTCTCCAGCCCCAGGATGAGACGAGCCGACATCGAGGTGCCAAACACTTCCGTCGATATGGACTCTTGGGAAGTATCAGCCTGTTATCCCCGGGGTAGCTTTTATCCGTTGAGCGACGGTCCTTCCATGCGGAACCGCCGGATCACTAACTCCTACTTTCGTACCTGCTCGACCCGTCAGTCTTGCAGTCAAGCTCCCTTATGCGTTTGCACTCTTAGGCTGATTTCCATCCAGCCTGAGGGAACCTTTGAACGCCTCCGTTACTCTTTGGGAGGCGACCGCCCCAGTCAAACTGCCCACCTAGCACTGTCTCCGTTGCCAGATTAGAATTCCGACAGCATATGGTTGGTATTCCAACAGCGACTCAGCAATGGCTGACGCCATTGCATCACAGTCTCCCAACTATCCTATACACACATTGCCAGAACCCAATGCCAAGCTACAGTAAAGCTCCACGGGGTCTTTCCGTCCTACTGCAGGTAGCCGGTATCTTCACCGGCATTACAACTTCACCAGGTCTCCAGCCAAGACAGCTCTCAAATCATTTCACCATTCGTGCAGGTCGGAACTTACCCGACAAGGAATTTCGCTACCTTAGGACCGTTATAGTTACGGCCGCCGTTCACCGGGGCTTCAAATCGGAGCTCTCACTCCTCCTCTTAACCTTCCGGCACTGGGCAGGTGTCAGCCCATATACGTCGCCTTTCAGCTTAGCATAGACCTGTGTTTTTGGTAAACAGTTGCTTGAGACTCTTCACTGCGGCCTGTTTCCCCTGGGAGCGCTTCTCTCCTTCAGGTATGTCAGGCACCCCTTCTCCCGAAGTTACGGGGCTATTTTGCAGAGTTCCTTAGCTAGAGTTATCCTGTCGGCCTTAAGTTTCTCACTCTGTCCACCTGTGTCGGTTTACAGTACGGGCGCTGCTTCTCATCGATAGAAGTTTTTCTTGGCAGTGTAGGATCTGCGACTTATGCAAATGCACTTCCCCGTCAGGTCTCACGTTTAGGCGTGCGGATTTGCCTGCACGCCCACGCTGAGCCCTTAGAAAGGCTAAACCGTCAGCCTTCTCGCATACCTTCCCTGCGTCACTCCGTCTCTCAAGCGATAACAGCGGTACAGGAATATTAACCTGTTTTTCCATTCGCCGTCACAATTTTGCTTATGCTTAGGTCCCGACTTCCCCAGGGCGGACAAGCCTTCCCCTGGAAACCTTGGACTTCCGGCCGGCGGGATTCTCGCCCGCCTTCTCGCTACTCATTCCTGCATTCTCGCTTCTGATACCTCCAGGACGGCCTTGCGGCATCCCTTCGACGGCCTACAGAACGCTCTCCTACCAAGATACAGTGTATCTTCCGCAGCTTCGGTTTATGTCTTAGCCCCGTTACATCTTCGGCGCAGGCACTCTCGACCAGTGAGCTATTACGCACTCTTTCAAGGCATGGCTGCTTCTAAGCCAACCTCCTGGTTGTCTATGAATGTCCACCTCCTTTCCCACTTAGACATAATTAGGGACCTTAGCTGGCGGTCTGGGCTGTTCCCCTCTCGTCCGAGGACCTTGTCATCCACGGACTCACTCCTGAACATGATATATGGTATTCGCAGTTTGCTTGATTTCGGTAAGCAGTACGCCCCCTAGATCATACAGAGCTCTACCCCCACATATCTCAGTTCAAGGCTGCACCTAAATGCATTTCGGAGAGAACGAGCTATCTCCTAGTTCGATTGGCTTTTCACCCCTAGACCTATCTCATCTCCCAACTTTTCAACGGCGGTGAGTTCGGCCCTCCACTGAGTCTTACCTCAGCTTCAGCCTGGACAGGCCTAGATCACTAGGTTTCGCGTCTATGACTGGCGACTTGACGCCCTATTAAGACTTGGTTTCCCTTCGGCTCCGTCTATTAACCTTGCCACCAGCCATAACTCGCAGGATGATTAACCAAAATCCACGCAGTCACACATGATGTGCTCCTACCGTTTGTAAGCACACGGTTTCAAATTCTGTTTCACTCCCTTGCTCAGGGTTCTTTTCACCTTTCCCTCACGGTACTCTTCACTATCGGTCAACAACAGTATTTAGCCTTACGTGATTTGGTCCACGCTGATTCACGCCAGATTCCTCGTGCCTGACGCTACTCGGGTGCTTCCAGTCTCCATATATGCTTTATGTTCTACAGGACTTTCACCTTCTCTGGTTCAGCTTCCCAGCTGATTCCACTTACACATATACAGATTAAACATTATGACAATCCGTTAATGGAAGTCCCGCAACCCCGTGCCAGCAACGCTGTCCGCTTGACACTGGCACGGTTTAGGCTTTTTCCCTGTTCGCTCGCCGCTACTTAGGGGAATCGTTTTTACTTTCTTTTTCCTCCTGCTACTTAGATGTTTCAGTTCGCAGGCTTACCGTTTTCACGCATGCCCTCCAGGCATGCAGGTTTACCCATTCGGAAATCCGGGGATCAATGATTATGTGCATCTTCTCCCGGCTTATCGCAGCTTATCACGTCCTTCATCGGCTGTTGCTGCCTAGGCATCCTCCGTGTGCCCTTATTAGCTTTTATATCCAGAATAACTTTTTACTCTAGTTTAGTTATAATCTTTTACCTACTATTCATTTCCCATTGTCCTAAACAATAATATTGGTGGAGATAAGCGGGTTCGAACCGCTGACCTCTGCCTTGCAAGGGCAGCGCTCTCCCAACTGAGCTATATCCCCAAGACTTCTTATGGTGGGCATGGCTGGACTCGAACCAGCGACCCCTGCGTTATCAGCACAGTGCTCTAACCACCTGAGCTACACGCCCATAAGATATATAAAGAAGCAGTGCTTGTTTCTCCTTAGAAAGGAGGTGATCCATCCGCACCTTCCGGTACGGATACCTTGTTACGACTTCACCCCAATCACTATCCACACCTTAGATGCTTTCCTCCTTGCGGTTGGACCGGCAGCTTCAGGTGCAGACAACTCTCGTGGTGTGACGGGCGGTGTGTACAAGACCCGAGAACGTATTCACCGCAGCATTGCTGATCTGCGATTACTAGCGATTCCAGCTTCATGAAGTCGAGTTGCAGACTTCAATCCGAACTTGGACCGGCTTTAAAGATTGGCTTGGCGTTGCCGCCTTGCGGCTCTCTGTACCGGCCATTGTAGCACGTGTGTAGCCCAGATCATAAGGGGCATGATGACTTGACGTCATCCCCGCCTTCCTCCTGCTCTTCGCAGGCAGTCTTGCTAGAGTTCCCAACCTAATGATGGCAACTAGCAATAGGGGTTGCGCTCGTTGCGGGACTTAACCCAACATCTCACGACACGAGCTGTCGACAGCCATGCACCACCTGTCTCTGCGTTCCCGGAGGCACAGCCTGCTCTCGCAGGCCTTCGCAGGATGTCAAGATCTGGTAAGGTTCCTCGCGTTGCGTCGAATTAAACCACATGCTCCACCGCTTGTGCGGGTCCCCGTCAATTCCTTTGAGTTTCAGCCTTGCGGCCGTACTCCCCAGGCGGATTACTTATCGCATTAGCTTCGGCACGGACACTCTTCATGCCCACACCCAGTAATCATCGTTTACAGCTAGGACTACCAGGGTATCTAATCCTGTTTGCTCCCCTAGCTTTCGCACTTCAGCGTCAGTTACCGTCCAGTGAACTATCTTCATCATCGGCATTCCTGCACATATCTACGAATTTCACCTCTACTCGTGCAGTTCCGTCCACCTCTCCAGTACTCTAGCCACATAGTTTCCAGGGCAGGCTTGCGGTTGAGCCGCAAGTTTTCACCCCAGACTTATCTGGCCGCCTAGATGCCCTTTATGCCCAATAATTCCGGATAACGCTTGCGACATACGTATTACCGCGGCTGCTGGCACGTATTTAGCCGTCGCTTCTTCTGCAGGTACCGTCATTTTTTTCTTCCCTGCTGAAAGCACTTTACAATCCGAAAACCTTCATCGTGCACACAGAATTGCTGGATCAGGGTTGCCCCCATTGTCCAATATTCCCCACTGCTGCCTCCCGTAGGAGTAAGGGCCGTATCTCAGTCCCCTTGTGGCCGTCCACCCTCTCAGGCCGGCTACCTATCATCGCCTTGGTGGGCCGTTACCCCACCAACAAGCTAATAGGACGCAAGGCTCTCCTGCAGCATCTCTTTTCATCAGGCTGGACATGAGTCCGCCTGACTTTACCAGGTCTTATCAGTCGTTTCCGTCTGTTATCCCTGACTGCAGGGCAAGTTCCTTACGCGTTACTCACCCGTCCGCCTTGGCTAGGCTGTGCAAGCACAGCTTCGCCAAAGACTTGCATGTGTTAAGCATTCTGTCAGCGTTCATCCTGAGCCAGGATCAAACTCTTCATTCAATATATTTACATATATTTAAATTTCACCTAATTAGTCTTGACGTTATCTTTTTCAAGATACTTGACTTTATTGATTATACACTTAATTGCTTCTTTACATTATTAATATCTCTATTGTCCGTTGATACATTTTCGTATCGACAAGATATATATTATCATAAAAGAAAATATTTGTCAACTACTTTTTTGAAATTTTTTTTGATTTTTTTAAAAATTTTTTTCAATTTTCCATATTTATTTCCATTTCGCTATTCTATTTTTTTATTCGATATTAAAAGAGTTTGAGCATATTTCTTAATTTTTTTGATTTTTCTAAATAATTATCTATTATTTGAATACTTTTTTTATAATTTTCTGTAAGACTCTTGTTTGACTTATGTAATAATTCAATATTTTTTTGATTATTTTCTTTTTAATAAATTTTGTAATATTTTTATCATATTCAGAATCTTGATCTAAAAATAGCTTTTATCAGTTGTATCTTTTTTTATATAATAATACATCAAAATTTGTATGTCTTACAAAAATCCTCCACTACTGGATGTTTTTTTCTCCCTGTTTCAAGAATCGAAAAAGGATTGCAAAGAATAAAAAAATCCGTATCGATAAAACTTAATTTTTTTCTGCATTTTTTTATAGAATCCATTATTCTTCTGTTATGTTCATAGGCTATATTGCTGTAATCATCATATTGAAGATTATCTACATTATTTTTGTAATTCTTCTTTTACATATTCTTTTTTTATACTCTTTTACATAAGTTGTGTTGTAATAATTTGCTAATTTATGAGTTAAATTGGTTTTTTTCCTGAATGTTGTGAACCTATTATTGCTACTTTCAAAACAAAAAAATTCTCTTACGTATTTTTGGAATAAAAAAACCAGTTTTTTTATAAGGATTTTTTTCTTATTTCTGTTGCACTTATATGAAAATTATTTCTATTTGTATCTATCATTTGGATTTTTTTAAATTTTTTTATTGAATGTGCTTTCAAAATTTGGTAATGTTAAAAAAATTGTTTTTGTAATTTTCTACATCTTGAGTTTCATTTGTAAAAATCACATCTACTTTTTATATTATTTTTTTCAAAAGTGTTTCCTGTACTCTTTCACTCCATAATTTCCAGCCATTTGGATAAAATGGGATTCCATCTTCTGCCAAATGTATGATTTTTTTATATTTTTTTCTGATGCTTAAAGGTTTTTTTCAACAAATCTAAGCCGATCCTTTTACAGTCGGCATTTTTTTCATCCTTGATTCTTCAAAAAGTTCTTTATCTCTGTCAACATCACTACAGACAACAACGTATAAATTTTTCCACAAAAACCGCTTGCCTGCTGTATAAAAATCAACGTGTCCAATATGAAGTGGATAAAATTTTTCCAAATATTATTCCATTTTTTTAACATCTAAATTTTTCTCCTTTTTCTGTTTTTTTATTTAACCATTTTTAAGATTATAAAATTTCCAATAAACACAGCATTTTTTTAGATTTGTTATTTTTTTCTGCTTCCTGGTTATAAATCTTGTTATTATTTATCTCTATTGTTTTTTTATTCTTAGTCTGCCTGCAATTTTTTTCAAGTTATAGTTTTTTTATTATTTGATAAAATAAATATTTTACTTTAATTTAATTTTTCAGTAATTTGACTTTGAACAGTTTCAAATAAATTATCTGATTTTTTTATCAAATTTTACATTTGAAATTTCTGTAAAACGTTTGCTTATTTTTATTGGAAGTTGTTGTAATGTCTTTTTACATCTTTGGAAACTTTTTTTCAATATCCTTTTGAAGACTGTTCCAACGAGTTTGGTATCTTCCAAATTCAATATTTAATTTTTTTCAAGTTCCTGCTGAATAACGCTAGCATATTTATCACGTTCCATATTTGTCATTATAACTTGAATTACGGTTAATACCGATATTAATGTTGTAGGTGAAGCTATTCTTACATTTTTTTCTTGTTGGCATATTCTATTATGTCAGTATGATAGGCATTTATTTCAGCAAAAATTGCTTCAGCAGGTAAAAAAATAGCACTGCCTGTTCACTTGTTTCATTTTTTTATTATATTTTTGAAGAAATTGCATCTATATGTTTCTTCAGGTCATTTACAAAATCTTTTCTCGCACTTTCCCGCTCAATTTGGTTCAATTCATTATTATACATTTTTCTATAATTTTCCAGCGGAAACTTTGAATCGACTGCGATATTTCCCAATGGTTCAGGTGTAAAAATAATTGAGTCAACTATTGTGCCGTTTGAAAGTTTATATTGCTTCTGGTAAAGTTTGTCGTTTTTTTCTCCAAAAACTGATGCCAAAATTTGATAAAGCTGAACTTCGCCAAATATCCCACGGCTTTTTCTTATCAGTAAGAACATCTTGAAGCGAAACGACATTACTTGACAATGCTTCAATTTTTTTCTGTGCCTCATCAATTTTACTAAGCCGTTCCAAAACATTTCCAAAAGTTTTTGTTGTTTCCTCAAAACCCTTCGACAAACGTTCTTCCACTTTCGTATTCATCAAATCAAGCCTATTTTCCACCTTCTGATTTAATTTCTCAAAATTCTCATTTATATTTTTGATTAAGCACATCCTTAAATTCATTTATATTTTTTTGTCAGCCTGTTATTATTCTCAGTCATAACTCCAGTCAGCACTGTATTATTTTCACTCAATCCCGTTGACAGCTTTTGAATGGCATTATTCATACTATCAGTCAAAAGTTGGCTATTTTCCGTATAATTCTTAGACAAAAGCTGATTATTCGTATTTATCGTCCCATTTATATTCTGCCCAAGCTCATTAAATCTCAAAAAGCATTTTTTTCATTATTTTTCTGCCAAAAAGTGTACCAATATTTCCTGTCCCTTCAAGCAAACTATTTTTTTGTACCTAAATTTATTGATTTTTTCAATTTCATCAAATTTTCGCTTATTTTCTTCAAAATTTTGTCGATTATTTTCATTAATCTGATTTAACATTAATCTTTCCAAATTCTCATTATTTTTTTTATTCAAAAAAACAATTATCACAGCCATTATAAGAATATTTATAATAACTGCCACTGCTATCAGTATCATTTGCTATTCTCCTTCTTTTTATTACTCACACTGCTATTAGAAAAAAATTTCCAAGTTCCATCTTCATATCTAACTTTTTTTCTGTTATTTTTCAGAATCTTCTGATTCATCCATTTCTTCTTCAGTTTGACTTTCTATTTTTTTCTTCAGTTTCTTGCTCTTTATCTTCAAAATTTATTATTTCTTTTTACTGTTTCCTGCGATTTTTTTCACTTGAATATTTTTCATCCTTTTGCTTCGGCTCTTTTGAAATTTGAAAATCTATTTTTTTAATTCTTCTGATTTTTCTTGGCTTTACAGGACGTTCTAAATTTTTCAGCATATTCTGCTTCTGGAAGTGGTGATTTCTGCTTTTGAAATTCATCTTCACCCTCATTTTTACTTCCATTTTCACTTTCTGGATTTTCAATCTTTTTTTCATTGCCAGTTTTTTTCCCGTATTTTTTTCAAGTAATTTTCGATCTTCTTCATTTAAATTGTCAAAAAAATATTTTCATAATATTCAATATTTTTTTAGTATCAAATTTTTTTCATAAATTCCCTAATTGTTATAGCTTCTGGACTATAAGCAACCTGATATTGGCTATCTGAATTCTTGTCATAGAATACTTCATTTATAAATCCCATTTTTTTCAAGGTCTGAAAGCACTTCCTTTACAAAGAACACTTCCATTCCAAGCCTGTCAGTCAATTTCTGATATGTGAAAGGCTTCTTTTTTTCTACAAAAATTCTTAATAATCAGCGATAAAATCAGTATTCCTGCTTCCCTTTTTTTATCTTTTATCGGCATCTCAATTTTTTTCATTATACAAAAAAATTCATCTGAAGTCTGTATTGAAAAAGGCTATTTGAGCTCCAAGCAAAATTGTTACCCATACATACTGAACCCAGATTAGAAAAAAATTGGGATTAATGCAAGACTTCCATAAATTATGTTATATTTTTGTAATTGAAGATTGCAACAGCAAAAAAATATCAATTTCCATCCAAAAAGTAAGTCCAGTTGTAACAACTCCAGCAAAAACAGCTGGCTTAACTTTCACATTTGTATTTGGAATAACATAAAATAAATAACTAAATAAAATAATATAAGTCGCAGGCCCAAAAAAATCCAATAAATAAATTTGTTAAAATGACATTATTTGGAAATTTTTTTACCATTTCTTCAACTACAACTGAATTTAATGCAGATAATAAAACAAAAAAATATCGGTCCTAAAAAAATATAATTGCAACATAGTCAACTATTCTTCTTGCAAGTGATCTTTTTTTATTTATTTTTCCATATTTTTATTAAATGAATTTTTCAAGCATTATGAGCACTTTTACCGCAGAATAAATTAAAATTACAATTCCAACTCCAGTTAATATACTGCTTTCAGTTGATAAAAAGCAGTCTTTGGGCTATATCCACAATTACTTTTTAAAAAAAGCTATTATTTCCAGGCCACAGTTCAAAAAAATTTCTGTATAAATATCTTGTCTAGCCCAAATCCCTTTGTGATTCCCAATACAAAGGGCAACCACAGGAAAAAAATTGCAAGAAGCGAATAATAAGTCAGGGATATAGCAAGTATTTGAGTTTCTCCATCCCGATAATTTCTATAAATTAAATAAATTATCCTTCTGATTTCATCAATTCTTTTTTCAATCTAGCTTCTTTTTTCCTTCTTTCCTTTCAAGTCTTTTTTTCTTTCATAAATTTATCCACTATTATTTTTTTAAATAACCATTCGTAAAAAAATTAGCAAATTTCTCCTAATATAGCAATTTTTTTCCATACTTTTTCTTATTTTTTTCTAAAAAAATTTTTGACAAAAAAATTTTTAAATTGCTGTTTTTATTTAATTTTTCCATTACTTTTATTTTTTTACAATTATCTAAACTAAAATAATTTTTATTATAATTTTTTTATCCAAAATTAAAATATTCCCTTTCTTCAAAAATTTCATCCATAATTTCATCATAATTTTTCAATTTTTGCCTCTTCAGCCAGCACATCCTCCAACTTAGGATTTGTAACTGGATGTTTTTGGAGCAAAAAAATTACACAGGAATCCTCATACGGCTCAATAGATTTTTCATAAGTCTCTATTTCCTTCGCAATTTCTATTATTTCCGTTTTATCCATCCCAATAAGCGGTCTAAATACTGGCAATTTTTCTACCGAAGCATTTGTACAAGTAAGCCCTCCCATTGTTTGAGAAGCAACTTGCCCAAGGCTTTCTCCTGTAACTAAAGCCTGATATTGCATAGTATTCGATATTCTCTCAGCCAGACGCATCATAGCACGTCTTGTTAAAATCGTAGCCAGGTCTTTTTTTGTCTGTGTATTTATTGCTTCCTGAATTTTTAATATATTTAATGAATAAAGTCTTGTTTTTCCGACATAAAGCGATAAAATATCTGTCAGTTCCTTCACCTTTTCAAGAGCCTGCTGACTTGTAAATGGAAAACTATGGAATGTTACAAAATTCAGACGCATTCCTCTTTTTGCCATCATAAAAGACGCAACAGGACTGTCTATTCCTCCAGATAAAAGCACAAGCCCTTTTCCAGTCGACCCAAGTGGAAGTCCACCATAAGTTTTTATTCTATCTGTATAAATATAAACATTTTTTCTAATATCGACATTTATCATAACATCAGGATCCTTCATCTTAACCTTTTCAAAGGGACTGTTTACAAGCACATAAGCCCCCAATTCACGTGCATAATCCATAGATTTCTTCTCAAATCCCTTATTACTTCTATTAACTTTTATCTTAAATGTCCTAGCCCCTTGTTCATAAGCATAATTTGCAAACTCCAGCACCTTTTTCCTTAATAAATTCATCGTTTCTCTCAACCTTAGCCGACTGATTAAGCCCCCACAATTCCAAAAAAACCTTTTTTTAATTTATCTGTTATTTCATCTAAATTCTCAGGATTTATAAAAAAACATACAATTTTGACAAATCATCAAATAATTGATATTCAAACCCCTTCAACACTTTATTAATTTTTATTTCGCAATTTTTTTCAAACTGCCCTCTATTTTTTTCCCCTTTAACGACAACTCCCCATAAGAAAGCCCCACTGCATTCAATAAATTTTTGTCAGTATAATTGTTCATTTTTTTCCTTTCCATATTTTATCTAAATTTATAATAAAACTATCTCATTTTCCTAATTCTTGCCACACTTTCCTTCAGCCTTTTTACAACTTCATCAATTTGCTCCACTGTATTTTCACTTGAAAAGCTAAATCTTATCGCCCCATCCAGTTCCGACTGATTAAGACCCATAGCTTCCAGTATTCTGCTATTCCCTTTTTTAGAAGAGCAAGCCGAACCTGTAGAAACATAAATCTGATACATCCCTAAAAAATGTGTCAGCACTTCACCTTTTGTCCCCTTAAAAGAAACATTCAAAACCTTTGGACTCGATTTTTCAGGATCAAGCGATGAATTAAGTTTAATCTCCGTAATTTCTTCACAAATTTTATCAGCAAGCATTTTTTTTATATTTTGAGAATGTTCCATATCTTTTTTATCCTCTTTTGACAAAATTTCCACAGCCTTCGCAAATGCAAGAATCAATTCTGTCGGCATTGTTCTTTTTACAATCCCATTTTCCGCATTTGAACCAAAAACTACATCAGCGATTTTAACACGTTTATTTACATAAATCGCCCCAATTCCCTTTGGCGCATGAATTTTATGACCGCTCACCGTTATCGCATCCACAGGAATTTTATCAAATTTTATATTTGTACACCCAAATCCTTGCACAAAATCAGTATGAAAATATGTATCCTTATTTTTATTCCGAATAATCTTAGAAATCTTATCCAAATCCTGAATTGCTCCAGTTTCACTATTTACAGCACCCACAGAAACCAAAATCGTGTCTTCACGAATCAAATCTTCTAATTGCTTTAAATCTATATACCCATCCTTGTCAACATCCAGATAATCAACTTCAAATCCAGCATTTTCATAATGCCTAAATACTTCATAAACAGATGGATGCTCAATCTTTGTCGTAATCAGATGCTTCTTTATACGGGAATTTGCATTGATAATCCCTTGCAGCAAAAGATTATTTCCATCTCCGCCTCCTGCTGTAAAATAAATTCTGTCAGCCTCCACTTTTAGATAATCAGCCACAATTTTTCTAGCCTTTTTTTTTTTCAAAAGAATTTTATGAGAAAAATCATGAATCGCATCAGCATTCGCATAATTTTCCTCCATTGTCTGAACTAGCACATCTATAACTTCTTTATACGGCTTTGTGCTAGCAGAGTTATCTAAATAAATCATTCTCCCTCCTTATCAATTTTTTTATCAATATAATCATTTGTAAAAAAATCTAAAACTCAATTAACACAGTATTCTATTATTTTTCCAATAAAAGTTCTTAATTTTTCTACTGCAATAAATACTAACGTTGATTAATTTTTCATAGTCTTTACTTTTTATAATTTTTTTGTTTTTTTATTTCATAAAAAAATTATATTATTTCCTAATTTTTATTCAATATTTGATTTACTTTTTACATTATACTATATTTTTGAAAAAAATTATCAAAAATAAAGTTCCTACAACACGACAAACGCATGAATATTTTTAAACTATTTCTTTGTATTTAACCAATCTTTTTTTACATTAACATTTCTATATATCAAAAAAATAATTTTAAATATCTCCTTACATCTAGCGATATAATATATCTTTTTATCCTTCTACTAAATTTCTTTCTGAACGGCAGTTCTTCCAGTATTGATATCGCTAATTTTCTTAGAATATTTAAATTTCTAGCCGCATTTTTTTGTTTAATGTCTTATTTGCATCTTCTCTAAATGTTACATCCAATATCCAATGATAACTTTCTATTGCCCAATGTCCTCTTACCGCTCTTACAAATTCTTCCACTCCCCTGTTATATTCGTTATGTAATACCTTTTCTGTTCTTGCTTTTTTTCCATTTTTCTTCTGTTGTTAAAATTGATGCACCTATCCCCTTTACTTCTTTCCATTCCTTGTTTCTTTTTGATAAACCATTCTATTTCTTCAGTATAGTAATATTCTCTCGTTTCCAGCCGTCCTCTTTGCTTTTCTGTTTTCCTACTGTACATCCCTTCGCCCTTTAATTTTTTTCCTGAATCCCTTGTCAGCAAAAGTAATCTTCTATATCTTCCTTTAAAAGCCTTCTGGTTCCCTTTTACCTGAAGACAGAAATATCCCTTCTTCTTTCTTATCTTTTTTTATGATTTCTTTCTGGGTTCCTATCGCATCTATTGTAACTATACATTCCTTTACTGAAATTTTTATCAAGCAGCCTTAATATTGCTTCTATTTCATTCCCTTTTCCTTCAGCCGCCACTTGTGAATAGCAGATCCCATCTTCTTTGGAATATGCGGATACTATGTCTAATAGCCTATTATTTTTTTATTCTTCATCCCATTTAAAAAAATTTCCCATCAATATTTAATATTTTTTTCTTATTTTTTTATCTTCTCCGGAAATTTTTTAGATCCATCCATTTTCTCAAGAGAACTTCTGTCACTTCAGGCTCTATTGTAGCCATAACTCTTTGAATCGTATCATGCGAAGGTATGCCGTTCGGTAGTTCCAGATATCTTTTTAATGCCTTGAAATACATCTTTCCAAATTCTTCAATCTCTTCCCAGTATTCAATATTTGCAAGCATGGCAAAAAGAGTAATCACAACAATATCATTCAATTTATGCTTTATTTTTAGAAATTTGTCGCTTATCCTCTATTTGGGTAATGTATATTAACAATTCTTTTTAGATTTGGTTTATCTTCTGACATTTTTTTACCAGCTTCTTTCCTACGATATGTCAATAATATTATACCTCTTTTTTTAAATCTTTTTTTCATGCGTTTGTCGTGTTCCTACAAAAACATATTTAAAAAAATTTTAAAATAAAAAAGAGAAAATCAACTGTAAAATCCAATTACAATAAATTTTCTCCAAATTATTTTTTTATCCTTTAGTTTTTTTCATACTTCAAAATATTATTTTTAGTGCAAATGCCTTATGGTTCAACGGTCCAGTATAATCATTTAATTTAAAGGATTGCTTCAAGGCTTCTGCTATTAATTTTTTAGTTGTAGCAACAGCCTGAGATACTGTCGCCCCTTTGGCGATTTCTGCAGTTACTGAAGCTGAGAATGTGCATCCTGCCCCATGATTCCATTCTGTATCTATTTTTTCAGATTCAAAAAATTCAAAATCCTTTCCATCATATAAAATATCTACAGATTTATCTCCTGCAAAAAACTTTCTTCCTTTAATTGCAACATTTTTTGCACCTAAGTCACATATTTTCTTAGCCGCTTCCTTTGCTTCTTCAACTGTATCTATTTTTTCCATTCCAGCTAACTGCGCTGCTTCAAATAGATTTGGAGTAACAACAGTTGCATAAGGCAACAAGCATTTTTTCATTGCCTCTACATTTTCTGGAAAAAAAGATTTTTCAGTCGATCCGCTAGTTACTTTACAAACCATGACAGGATCAATAACAATCGGATTTTTTTCAAATCCTTTAAAACAGATCCCACATATTCAATAATTTCCACTGTTGGAAGCATTCCAGTTTTTAATGCATCCACTCCAATTCCATTTATAACAGTATCAATTTGCTCTTTAATAACATTCATTTCAACTGGGAAAACCTTATGTGCCCATCTATTTCGTGGATCCATGGTAACAATAACCGTAAGGGCGCTCATCCCATAAACTCCTCTTTCCTGAAAAAGTCTTTAAATCCGCCTGTATTCCAGCTCCTCCACTCGTATCAGATCCTGCAATTGTTAAAACTTTTTTTATAGACATTATGCTACCTCCTATTTTGTATTTTTTTGTTAAATTATCTTGCAAATTCAATATTTTTTTCATAATTTCCTTAGCAATTTCAGGCTTATTCATCGTATAAATATGAATTCCTCTAATTCCATAAGCCAGTAATTCTATAATTTGCTCACTTGCATACATTATTCCCGCTTTTTTCATAGATTCTGGATTATCTCCATATTTTTCCAGTAACTTATCCAGTTTTTCAGGCACAGAGCATTTTGACAATTCTATAATTCTTTTTATCTGTTTTGCATTTGTAACTGGCATAATTCCTGCAATTAACGGAACTTTTTATATCTAATTTTTTTCAGCCTGTTCCTTAAATTTTATAAAAACATCATTGTCAAAGAACATTTGTGAAGCCAAAAAGTCAGTACCAGCTTCAACTTTATTCTTTAAGTGAAACAAGTCAACTAAATCATTATTTTCATAGTGAGTTTCAGGATAAAATGCACCGCCGATTGATAAATCATTAAATTCACTATTTTTTCTCAAGTCGCTAATTAACTCCGAAGCATACTTATAATCCCCTCTATTATAAATATCTTCTGTCTCTCTTGCGGAACATCCCCACGAAGTGCCAAAAATATTTTTGATGTTGCATTTTTTTAGCCTCCTGCAAATAATCATTAATTTCACTTTTTTTACTTCCAACACAAGTCAAATGAGCCAGCACTTCCGTTTTTAAATTATTTTTAATATGCGAAGCCATCTCAATAGTCCCGCCTTTAGTCTTTCCGCCCGCTCCATAAGTAACACTGATAAAATCAGGCTTATATTGCACTAATTCAGCCGTTACATCCTTTAATTTCTCTTCAGAAAAAAATTTTTTTATTTTGGCGGAAAAAAATCTCAAAAGGAAATCAGATGCTCCTTTTTTTCTCAAACAAATCTTTTTATTCTCATAAATCCTCCCAATTTAGAATATTTTTTTTATTATTTTTTTAAAAGTTTATAAAATCCTATTAACATACTATTTTTTCAATTTTATATTTCCTATTTTTTTATTAAATTTCATAACAAAAACTTTTTTTATTTTTTTATATTTATTTTTAAAAGCAAATCTACTATATTAAATAAAAAAACATACTCAACTCTATTTAAAATCGAACTATTAAAAAAATCACATGAACTTAGGATTTGAATAAAATAGTTATAACTTTTTAAGTTCAGTTTTTAAAAGCAATTTTACTATAATATCACTTACATTTGTATTATCAATTCTCTTATATTGTACTACAAAAAAATCCATTTTGTAAATTTTTTTAAACTATATTTTTTTAGTTTTTTTGTTTGCAATAAATTTTTAGTTATAGCAAAATTTAAAAGTTATAATTTTTTAAATTTATACTAGTTTCCGTTAGAGCTTTACTATTTAAGTGTAAATAGTATTAAACTACATTGAAAAATACAAAAAAAATCCCCAGAATTTTTTTAATTCCAGGAATTTTTAACTAAAAATTTATTTATGTTTTTTTGTAAGATCTGATTCTATTTGGAAGTGAGAATAATTTAATAAATCCTTCTGCATCCTTATGGCTGTATAGTTCACTTGCACCAAATGAAGAAATTTCTTCGTCATACAATGCAAAATCAGTAAATCTTCCAGCGATTTTTATGCTTCCCTTATACAATTTTAATTTTATTGTACCAGTCACATTTTTAGAAGTTTCATCTACAAATGCATCAAGCCCTTCTCTAAGCGGTGTAAACCATTGTCCTGAATATGCGATACTTGCATATTTTTGTGATACTAATTTTTTAAATTCAAAAGTATCTTTATCAAGAATCAAAGTTTCCAGTTCCTTTAATGCTTCCATTAGCAATGTTCCACCTGGAGTTTCGTAAATCCCTCTTGATTTCATTCCAACCAGTCTGTTTTCCACAATATCAATTACTCCAACACCATTTTTTCCAGCGACTTTATTTAATCTTCTCAATAATTCCACAGGCTCTAGAGCTTCACCATCTACTTTTACAGGCCATCCTTGTTCAAATGTAATATCCACATAAGTTGGCTTATCTGGAGCTTTTTCAGGCGGAGTTGTCATCATGTATACAATATCTTCCTTATGTTCATTTTCAAGATTTTCAATATCTCCACCTTCATGCGAAATATGCCATAAATTTTGATCTCTTGAATAAATTTTTTCCTTTGTTACACTTATTTTTATACCTTTTTTTTGTGCATAGTCAATGGCATCTTCTCTTGAAGAAATATCCCAAATTCTCCAAGGTGCAATTATTTTTAATGTCGGATCTAATGAAAATACACCAGTTTCAAATCTAACTTGGTCATTCCCCTTTCCAGTACATCCATGACAAATATATGCCGCCCCTTCCTTATGAGCTACATCTACCAATGCCTTGGAAATCAAAGGTCTTGCAACTGAAGTTCCCAAAAGATATTTGTTTTCATAAACTGCTTCCGCTCTTAATGCACGAAATGCATAATCTCTTACAAACTCTTCCTTTTTATCTTCTACATAAACTTTTGAAGCACCTGATTCAATGGCTTTTACCTTTACTGCCTCCATATCATCATCTTGTCCCACATCAACACAACATGCGATTACATCTAAGTCGTAATGTTCTTTTAGCCAAGGAATGATAATTGATGTATCAAGTCCACCTGAATATGCTAAAACTACTTTTTCTTTTGCCATATTTTTGTCCTTTCTAATTTAAGATTTATCCAATTAAAATTTGTTTGGAAAATTTTGTTTCAATGTTTTATTCCAACTGTCAACTCTATTTTTTTGTGTTTTTAAAAATGCGTCAACATCTCCTTCAACTACAACTTTTTTCATTACATCTCCATTAGACAATTTTTTTACAACTTTTAAATCATCATCTGACACAACTTCTCCAAAAATTGTATGATTGCCATTTAGCCATTCTGTTGGAACAGTTGTAATAAAAAACTGACTTCCATTTGTTCCAGGTCCTGCATTTGCCATAGCTAATTTCCCAGCCTTTGAAAAATTCAGTCCATTATTAACTTCATCTTCAAATCGGTATCCAGGTCCTCCAGCACCAGTTCCCGCAGGATCTCCACCTTGAGCCATAAAGTTGTCAATTACCCTATGAAATTTTAATCCATCATAATATCCCTTTTTAGCCAAATTTACAAAATTTGCCACAGTTACAGAGCGATTTTTTTCAGGGTAATAAATTAATATTTATATCACCCTTTTTCAGTCATAATTTTTTTACTTTCATCTTATATTCCCTGCTGTATGATATCACACCTGCCATCATCACCATTAGAAACGACAACATTAACAATGATACTTTTCTAATCATACATTCCTCTCCTTTTTCTTATTTGTTTTTAGTTGCATACTTTCAATGCGTACTTAAAAACCTTTTTACTATTTTCCGTTAAATACTGTTGGATATGCCTTATCATTGTTAAAAGCCCAAGAACCAGTATAATAATAGCTATTATCACTTGAGTTGTAGACTAAATTTCTACCTGCCTTCAAATGCATGTATTTATATTTTTTTCAAATACTTTTTAGCTTTTTTCAATATCCTTAACTATCACTCCAACTTTTACATTTTCATAAGTTTCTCCATCAAACACACATTTTTTCAAAAATTTACATCCATTCTAGAATAATCCTTGCCGTCTACCTTTTTTTAAATTCATCATCTTCCTTCGGAACATTGCAATAAGAATCCTTTTTGAAGTTTTGCTGTTACTTCGTGAACTTTCTTACTTTCTCCAGCCGCAAACATTGTCATAGAAATTGCAAATAATGCAAAAATACTTTTTTTCATAATAAGTTTCCTCCTAATTTTATATATTCAGATCTCTTTAACATCAAACTGATAAAATTAAATAATATCGGAATCTTCCTTAAAATAGTTATAACTTTTGTAAGTTCGGTTTTTAAAAGCGATTTTTATTACGTATAGTATAACACACTTTCTCTGATTTTTTTCCATTTTTTTCTTATATTTAGATTAGTGAACTACTCCCGCTTTTTAGAAGCGGGAGCTTCTGGGAAGTATCTGCGCATGACTAGCCAAATATATTTACCAAGCTCTTCGGGTAGTTCCTACCCTGTCTTCTTTTATTTTCCTAATATTCCAACATCAATTTTCCAATGTTTTTTATATTCAATGCTGCATTGTAATCTCTATCAATTTCAATTCCACAGCACTCACATTTATAACTCCTTTCTGATAATTTCAATTTCTCTTTAACGTTTCCACATTTACTGCAAGTTTTCGATGACGGAAACCACTTATCTATTTTCAAAAATTGTTTCCCTAAAAACATCAGTTTATACTCAAGCATTCTCAAAAACATTCCCCATCCATTATCTCCTACACTTTTACCAAAATTTAATGCCTGACTCATCCCTCTCATATTCAAATCCTCAACAACTACAGCATTATACGCTTCAGACAATTTTTTTGATAATTTATATAAAAATCTCTTCGACAATTTTTTTAATATATTCATGCAATTTTGATATTTTTGCTTTTTGTTTATACCAATTTTTTTAGAAAACTTTACTTTTTCTTGATAATGATTTTTGTAATTTTTTTCAATTTTTTTCTCCAACATCCTAAAATATCTTGGATAATCAGCCCTTTGGTTTTCAGAACTTACAAATAATTCAGACATTGAAAAAAATCAAGTCCAATTACTTTATCATTACTTGGATTTTTTTGAATTTCTTTTTCAAATTCTGTCAAAACAGAAACATAGTAATTTCCATTACTGTTTGTCAATGTTACCGACTTTATCTTGTAATCCTTCGGTATTTCTCTATGATATTTTTAATTTAACTTTTTTTCAATTTTGGCAAAACCAAATATTTGTTTTTCCTCAATTCGTATTGAATTATTCACACAATTTGTCGTGTAACTTTTTAACATTATTCTTTTTAGATTTGAACCTTGGAAATTTTGTCCTCTTTTTGAAAGAAATTCGTAAACGATCGTCTTACATTTAATTGAGCATTTGAAAGTGCTAGACTGTCTACTTCTTTTTAAAAATTGATTTTTCACTTTTTCAAACTAGCAGGTGTAATTATTTTTATTTTTTTCCAGTTTCTTCATAAATTTTTATTCGCAGTATACAAAAATCGTATTGTAGACAAAACGAACACATCCAAAAAGTCTTATTTATCAATAATTCCTGCTCTTTATTTGGATAAATTCTGTATTTGAATGCTAAATTATATTTCATGAAATTACACCTCCTTTTGATTTTTGAATATTATTTTTTTAATGACTTCTCTTCGATATTTTTATACAAAAATTATATCATAAACGTATCCTTTTTTTCCAATTTTTTTACAAAAAAAGCAATTCATCTCCCACTTGTAGAAAGCCTACGACTTCTTGCTATCTTTTTTGTTAAAAAAACACTAAATTTTATTGTATACTAAAATTTCCTTAATATTAATTCTTTGAATTATTCAAAAATAATTTTTTTCCTATAATCCCAATACATCCTTCATAGTATAAAGCCCTGCTTTTTTCCCAAAAAGAAATTCCACAGCCCTAACCGCACCATCTGAGAACATTTTTCTTGACAACGCTTCATGTTTTATCTCAATTATTTCATCATTTTTAGCATAAATCACAGTGTGTTCTCCCACGATATTTCCACCACGAATAGCATGAACTCCTATTTCCTTTTTCAGCACGTTTACTATGTCCTTCTCTTCCATAAACTGTTCTGTAATCTTTTCCATTATTATCCAAGTTTTTCTTTCACAATTTCCAGCAAAGTGTCTGCCGTACCGCTTGGAGCATCAATTTTTTTCTGTTATGATGCTTTTCAACTATTTCAATATCAAAATCTTTTTAATAATTTTTGTTGCAAAAGCTACAATTTCATTGACAATATTTACTCCAACCGAAGTATTTGTAGCCTTAATTATCGGTATTTTTTTGAAGCTTCTTCAATTTCCTTTATTTGAGCTTCAGAATGTCCAGTTGTAGCGATTAACACTGGAACTTTTTTTATTAATTCCCGCTTCCAGCACATCTTCCAAAAAGGCTAAAGTGTGAAAAAGTCTATAATTGCATCAAAATCCACATTATTTTTCCTTCAAATTTTTTTAAAATCTCCATTTCCAAGCGGGTCAACAAATCCAACAAATTCATTTCCAGAATTTATTACAGATTCCTTCACATATTGTGCCATAACTCCAGCACCGTAAACTACTATTTTTCATTTAACAACCTCCTTATAATTTTTAAACTCAATTTTTTTACCATTATTATAAAAGACCGAAAATCTCGGTCTTTTTTTATATTATTTTTATCAAAATTTCTATTTAACTGCTCTTAACATTTTTTTATTTTTGCACGAATTACTTCCATACGGTAACCATCTGGATCTGTCACAAAATAATAATGTCCTGGCTTTTCAGGCAAGCCCTTAATATCAGTTGTTTCATATCCAAGTGCCTTATGTTTTTGCATTGTCACCTTCAAATCATCTGAAGCAATTGCAAGATGTGAAAAACCATCACTAATCGTATATGGTCATGACCGTAATTATAAGTCAGCTCAATTTCAAAATGTTCACCTGGAAGAGCCAAATAAACAATAGTAAACTTATGCTCTGGATAATCCATACGTCGATCTTCTTTAAATCCAAATGCCTTTTTCATAAAAATTCAATAGACGTTTCCAAATTTTTCTACACGTAAGCAAGCGTGCAACATGTTTAAAATAGCCATTTCATTCCCTTCCTTTTCATTTTTAATTTATTTTTAAGAATATTTTAACTACTTCTTGCTCCACTCATATCAAGTCTAAGACCTGGAAGTTTTTCCTTTTACTACTCTTCTTTCAATTAATGATTCTGAAGCTCCAACTTTTGTCAATCTTTCTATAACTTCAATTATAAATTCATCATTTTCTTCTGAAACATAAGAACCTTCAGGTATTCCTAAAAAGTTCTCTTCCTTCTGGAGTAGAAACTGGTGTATTTATATTTTTATTAATTGATTTGTATTTTCATCTAATCTTACAGTTCCCCATACTAAGTCAAAATTATCTGAAACTTTGTCATTTGGTGTTATAGCTTGTACCGAACGAGCTACTTCAGAAAAGTTTCCGTACTGATCTTCATATCCGATAGATACTTCATAATCTTGATTTACATCAATGCCAGTAATATAGTGTGAACCTATTCTTTCATGTCTTATAATTTTTCTGTATTCTTGTCCATCCTTGAAAAGTTTTATAACTACATTGTCAATGACTCCATTATTTGATGATAATCTTTCATACGTATCATCACGAATTTCCCAATACATAAACAATGTTGTAGGATTTTTTGGCATTAGCACGATTTCATCAACAAAATATGCTACTGGCAATGGAGCTTTATCGAAGTAAATATCCTCATGGTTTGAGTTTCCATCATATTCAACACCTTTTGCAAATTTTGAACGGTTAATTTCAGTTTCTACATATCTACGTCTTATTTGATCTGGCGAAATTTTTTCAAAGTCAAAATTCAAAGATTTAAACATTCTCTTATATTTTTTTCCCAAAATTTCCAACTAATTTTCTATTTATGAAATTTCTATAAAACGTTCTGCTTCTTTTTTTATTAAAAACATTTTTACTAAAATTCTCTCAATAATTTCTCTTTCAATAACTTCAAAAGAAACTATTTCTTCAACTTTTTTTAAAAGCTTTTTCTTTTATTTCCAACTAATTTTTTTCATTTATGTAATTTCTATAATGTGTTCTTTTTCTATTTTTTTCTTGCTTGCTCCATTCCCATTCCACCTTTACATTAATTATTTATTTAATTTTTTTATTTATAATATTTATAACAGTTCTTAAAAAAATAAAAATTTATATTTTTTTAAGTTTATTATTAAAATTAAATCTTAATAAATGGTATACTGGATACCACTGCTAAATCTAACAAAATTGTTACTATTAACTTTTTTTCTAAAGAATCTCTTTACTATTCCTTGTTTAAAAAAATTTTTTTAAACCAAATACTACTTCATAAAAAGAACTTTATTTCTTTGTTTATATTTTATCATAAATAAAAGAGAAATTCAAATATTTTTATTTTAATTTACTTGATTTTTTTGAAACTATTTTAACACATTTTTTAAAATTTACTTTTTGCTCAAATTACTCTGAATACGTTTTTTTGTTCCTAAAATATCCCGATCTTCTTTTAACTTTTGATTTTTTGCCTTTTCAATAGCAACTTGTCTTGCCATTCTTTCAGCTTCTGCCTTAGTTGTTTCAACTATATTTACTCCCAAAATAACAACTTTATCCTGTCTAACTTCTAAAAATCCACCTTCCAGATAATATGTCACATCTTCCTTGTCCTTTTCACGTACAAGCATCTCTCCTGCACCAATAGCTGTTATGTAATTAATATGCTTTGCAAGTATTCCAATATCTCCACTTTCTGTACGTAATTTTACAAATTCGACAGGCTTTTCAAAAACGAGTCTTTCTGGAGTTACTGCTTCCAAAATAAATTCTGCTGCCATAAAGCCTCCTTCCATTCTAAAAGTGATTTTTAAAAATTTAAAAAAATTTATGGGAAAACAGGGAATGTTAAATCCCTGCTTCCTTTAATATAATCTTTAAAATTAATTATTCACTCATTAATTCTCTTGCTTTTGCAACTGCATCGTCAATTGTTCCAACATATAGGAATGCTTGTTCAGGCAAGTCATCGTGAAGTCCATCTAAAATTTCCTTAAATCCACGTATTGTTTCCCTTAATGGAACATATTTTCCCTTCATTCCTGTAAACTGTTCTGCTACAGAGAATGGTTGAGAGAAGAATCTTTGGATTTTTCTAGCACGGTTTACTGTCAATTTATCGCTTTCATCTAGTTCATCCATTCCCAAAATTGCTATAATATCTTGCAATTCCTTATATCTTTGCAACACTTTCTGAGTTTCCCTTGCAATTTTATAATGTTCATTTCCAACAATTTCTGGCTCTAATATTCTTGATGTTGAATCAAGTGGGTCAACTGCCGGATAAATTCCAAGCGATGCAATTTGTCTTGATAATACTGTAGTTGCATCCAAATGGGCAAATGTTGTTGCTGGAGCCGGATCTGTCAAGTCATCTGCCGGTACGTATACAGCTTGCACTGATGTAATTGAACCTGTACTTGTAGATGTAATTCTTTCCTGCAATGCTCCCATTTCAGTTGCCAAGTTTGGTTGATATCCTACAGCTGACGGCATTCTTCCAAGAAGTGCAGATACTTCTGAACCTGCTTGAGTAAATCTGAATATATTGTCAATAAATAAAAGTACATTTTGTCCTTCCTTATCTCTAAAATATTCTGCCATTGTAAGCGCTGTAAGTCCAACTCTTAATCTTGCACCAGGCGGTTCGTTCATTTGTCCATACACCAACGCTGTTTTGTCGATAACTCCACTTTCAGTCATTTCATTATACAAATCACGTCCTTCACGTGTACGTTCTCCAACTCCTGCAAATACAGAAAGCCCTCCATGCCCTTTTGCAATATTGTTAATTAATTCTTGAATTAATACTGTCTTTCCAACTCCTGCTCCTCCAAACAGTCCAATTTTTTTCCACCTTTTTAGGGTAAGGAGCCAATAAGTCAACTACTTTTATTCCTGTTTCCAATATTTCTGAATCAGTACCTTGCTGTTCAAATGATGGAGCATCCTTATGGATAGATTCCCTTAAAACATCTGTATCAAGTTTTTCCCCATCGTCAACTGTTTCTCCTAGCACATTGAAAATTCTTCCAAGTGTAGATCTTCCAACGGGAACTTGAATTGGCTTACCAGTATCTATAACTTCAAGTCCACGTCTTAATCCCTCAGTTCCAGACATTGCAACTGCTCTTACAACATTATTTCCATTGTGTGCATGAACTTCAGCTACTAGTTTTTTTCACCATTTTCATTATATACTTCAAGCGCATTGTAAATATCCGGCAACTGCTTTTCAAATTTTACGTCAATAACCGGTCCAATTACTTGAACTAATTTACCTTTATTCATAGGTTAAGTCTAACCTCCTTCTTAAAATTCTGCTCTATTAATTTAAAAATTACTGTACACCTAATGAACCACTTATTATTTCTGTCAGTTCCTGTGTTATTTTTTTCCTTGTCTTTCACGATTATACTGTACTTCCAAGTTTCTTATCATTTCAGAAGCATTGTCATTAGCCTGCTTCATCGCTGACATTCTGGCCGAATGTTCACTTGCCGAATTTTCAAGCAACGATTGATACAGTTTTATATTCAGCACTTGTGGCACAAATGAATTTAATACTTCTTCCTCTGATAGGCTCAAATACATATTCCTTTGTCGGCAATCCTTCCTTTTTTTCTCAATTGGAAGCAATTTTTTTCCACTTGAATATTATACTCAACTGCCGATACAAATTTTGAATAAATCATATAAACTTCATCATAAAAAAATCATTTTAAGTAAAACTGCACAACATCTTCACTAATTTTTTTCCCAGTTTCAAACATTGTCTCAGGGAATCATCTGCGTATATTCGCTATCCACGTTAATATCCCGATTTTTACAATATTCTTTAGCCTTTCTTCCAATTGTTATAACTGAAACATCCTTGCCTTCCTTTTGGAATTCCTTCTTCATGCTTTCAAGCCTTCTAAAAGTATTTGAGTTAAAACTTCCGCAAAGTCCTCTATCCGACGTCATCACAATAATTCCAACCCTTTTTAACTTCAGTTTTTTTCCATCAAAAATTACAAATTTATTTCCTGTAAGGCTTGCAACTAGATTATCAAAGGCTTCATTTACAGCACGTGCATAATTTCTTGATTTTAAAGTAAGAACTTGAAATCTTTTAAATTTAGTAGAAGATACAATATTCATCGCATTTGTAATTTGACTGGTATTTTTTACGCTGTCAATACGTTCCTTTATTTCCTTCATATTTGCTGCCATATTTTTCACCTGCTTTACCAGACATATTCTTTTTTTATAATTAATTATAAATTCGTCAAGTTCATTCTTCAAGTTATCATCTAATGATTTTTTTCTCTAAAATTTCACTTAAAAATATTTGAATCATTTCTAATTGCTTCAATTAAATCCTTTTTCAAATGTTCTCAATTTTTCATTTGGAACATCGTCAAAATATCCATTTGTTACACAGTAAAATGAAATTACCTGTTCTTCAACTCTGTATGGACTATATTGCGGCTGCTTTAATACTTCCATAATCTTAGATCCACGGTTAAGCTGATCTCTAGTAGCCTTATCCAGATCTGATCCAAATTGTGTAAATGCCAGCAATTCATTGTATTGCGCAAGTTCCAGTTTTACTTTTGAAGCAACTTGTTTCATAGCCTTAACTTGTGCTGCTCCTCCAACCCGTGATACTGAAACTCCTGCATTTATCGCTGGTCTAAATCCAGAATTAAACAGATCTGTTTCCAAGAATATTTGTCCATCTGTTATTGAAATAACATTTGTTGGAATATATGCTGAAATATCTCCAGCCTGTGTTTCTACAATTGGAAGCGCTGTAATCGAACCTCCACCTAATTTATCACTTAATTTTGCCGCTCTTTCAAGAAGTCTTGAGTGAAGATAGAATACGTCTCCTGGATATGCTTCCCTTCCTGGTGGACGTTTCAATAATAATGACATTTCACGATATGAAACGGCATGCTTTGATAAGTCATCATAAACTATCAATACATCTTTTCCCTGATCCATAAAATATTCACCCATAGCAACCCCTGAATATGGTGCTAAATATTGAAGTGGCGCTGATTCTGAAGCAGTTGCCGCAACAATAGTTGTATATTCCAATGCACCTGCTTCCTCCAATTTTTTATAAATTTGCGCAACAGTCGATCTCTTTTGCCCAATTGCCACATAAATACACAAAACATCGTTATTTTTTTGATTTATAATTGCATCAATTGCAATTGCTGTTTTACCAGTTTGTCTATCTCCAATTATTAATTCCCTTTGTCCTTTTCCTATTGGGAACATTCCATCTATTGCCTTAATTCCAGTTTGCATAGGCTGTGTAACAGGTTTTCTTGCGATAATTCCTGATGCTTGTCTTTCGATTGGCATATATTTGTCAGCAGTTATTGAACCTTTTCCATCAATAGGATTTCCAAGTGCGTCAACAACTCTTCCAAGCAGCTCATTTCCAGCTGGAACTTCAGCTACTTTTCCCAATCCTTTTACTATGCTTCCTTCTTTTATTCCTTGTGTTTTCCCAAAAATTACTGCTCCGATGTTACTTTCTTCCAAGTTTAGTGCCATTCCGATAGTTCCATTTTCAAACTCTAAAAGCTCTCCTGCCATAGCGTCACTTAATCCGTAAATTCTGGCAATTCCATCTCCCACTTCCAAAACCGTTCCAGTATTGGAAATATCCAGTGAACTTTTGTAATTTTCGATTTCGCTTCGGATTATTTTACTTATTTCCTCTGGCTTGATTCTCAAAGAAAAGCACCTCCATTTCTAAAAATTTTTCTTTATTTCATCAATTTGATTTTTTATTGAACCGTCAATAACCTCATTACCGATTCTTAAAATTCCTCCACCGATAATTCTCTTGTCAACTTTAAGGTCAAGAACGACTTTTTTACCATATTTTTTTTCCAGTTTCTGTACTAACAGATCCCTTTGTTTTTCCGATAGCTCCTTTGCAAATATAGCAGTTATTGGAAGTTTATTATTTTCCTCATAATAAAGTTTCAAAAAATATTCCTTTATATCGCCAATCAACGATAACCGCTGCTTTCTTACAATGTATTTTACTATTCCAAGTGCTTCGCTAGATACATGATTAAAGGATTTTTTTCCAAAAATTTTTTTCCTTTTCTGGAAATTTTTTTAAGAGGATCTTCAAAATCTTCCTGAACTCCTCTTCCTCTGCGTAATTTTTCCTTAAGAATATTCAATACTTCCCTAACTTCATTTATACTGTCAGAAGATTTTGCTATATTGTAAATTGCTGATGCATATCTTTTTGCAATCTCATCATTAGCCATTTTAATCTCCTATCTCATTAATAAACTTGTTTATAGTTTTATCCTGCTTTTCGTCAATGTTTTCCTTGATAATTTTTTCAGCAAGTTCAACCGCCATTTCTCCAACTTCCTTTTGAAGTTCAAATTTAGCATTTTGACGCATTTTTTCAATATCAGCTTCCGCCTTCATCATCATTCTTTCACGATTGCTCATAGCTAGCGATATAATTTGATCTTTTTCTGTCATCAGCCTGTCTTTCAGCTTTTATCAAAATATCATTAGCACGTCTTTTAGATTCCTTTTTCAATTTTTCAATTGATTTTTTTTGATCTTCCAGTTTTTCTTTTTCATTTTCAACAATTTCCATTTCAGATAAAGCCAGTTTTTTTCTATCTTCTAGGACTTTACCAATTTTTTGAAAAAAAGTTCGTGAAAAAAATAGACTAATACTATAAAGTTTATTATTTCAATAGCCATCGTAAAGTCGATGTTTATTAATTTTTCCTCCCATATTTACTCCTTAACTTTGAGAAATTAACCTGATTTTTACATATTAATCCTATTTTCTTTTTTTATAACTCTTCACTTTTTTTAGAATTCTTTTTTTATTCCTTTAAATCTAACTTTGATTTCAAATTCTAAAAAAATACCAAATATTATTTTTTTATTTTTTTAAGTCTTATCCTTTTAAGAAAATTAATAGGAATGCTATTACTAATGCATAAATTGCTGATGATTCTGTAATCGCAAGCCCTGTAATCAATGTTTGCATAATGTCTTGCTTAGCTTCAGGCTGTCTTGAAACTGCTTCTACTGCATAACCAGTTGCAATCCCTTGTCCTAATCCTGCTCCAACACCTCCTATTGCTGCAATTCCCTGCTCCTAATAAAGCTGCTGCCTTAATTAATTCTACTCCTGCCATTTTTAATCCTCCTAATTTTTTATTTTTATTTTTTGTTTAATAAAGTTAATCTTGTCCTACAATACTCTTATTTATACAAAATACTAACTTTGAACATATAAAAGAATTTCAGGACTGCAGTTTTTTTATTTTTATTCCTCTTCACCCAATGCTTCACTTATGTAAACTGATGAAAGTATCGTAAACACAAATGCTTGAACAATACCAATGAATAGATCCAAATAAAGCTGTATAATCATCGGCCATCCAACTGAAAAGGAGAAACTTCCCTTCAACATATCATGTGTCAATGATTGAAGCAGACCTCTGCCAACAAGGCTATATAAAAGCCCTACAATTACAAGTCCCGCAAGCATATTTCCAAATAACCGCATTGAAGTATTTAAAACTTTTGAAAAAATATCCACAATATTTAGCGGAAACATAAACCACATTGGTTCAAATAGTGATTTTATATATCCCCTTAATCCCTTTTGCTTTATAGATACCGCCAGAAAAAGTACAATTACTACAAGCGATAATCCAATTGTAGTATTTGGATCTGCTGTCGGCGTTCTAAAAAACGGTTTTACCATTTTAACTCCATCTTCATTAACTACCATCATAATATATGGAAATAAAAAAATGTACTTAAGTTTGAAAACATTATAAACGCAAATAATGCCGAGAAAAAAACGGAACATAAGTTTTTTTATGCTTTCCAAATGTAGTTAAAAAAAGTGTTTTTCAATAAAGTGATAGTACTCTTCCATCACAATTTGCATTTTTACTTGGATTTTTCAACACTTGCTTTTTTTGTTCCAGCCCCTACAATAAACATAATTATAAGCATAAGCACCCACGTATTAATTACAGTTTGACTAAGCGAGAACTTAAGTCCGCCCAGAACAAAAATTAAAATAATGCGGAGCTTCTACAACTGAACTTGGTGACTCAAATTTTACTGGTAAGAATGTCGAAATAACTGACAAAATCAGATTCACGACAACCATCATAAGAAATAGGAAGCCTAAAAAAACTTAAAAAAATTTTATTTTTTTCATTGATTTCCCTCCTTTCCCTCAACTTTGAGTAAAGATTTAAAAAAACTTTGTTACATATGTTTATTATACTCCAATTAAATTTTTGCAAAATTTTATTATTATTTAATTTAACCTGCTATTTACCGTATATCTTTTCATATTTTTTTGGAAAAATAATAAATTATTTAAATCACTTTTGCTTTTTCAATAATTTAATAATTTGATTAAAAATATTTTAAAATAATAAAACAAAAACTTAAAATCTATATAAAATGAAAATCAAATAATATAGTAACAAATTCATTTTTCAATGAAAAAAAAAGAGAAATTAAAAAGATGACTTCAAAATTTTTTTCCAAAGTCATCAATTTTAACAAAAGATAGCAAGAAGTCTCCGACTTCTACAAGTGGGAGATGAATTGCTTTTTTGTATTGAAAAAGGATAATCTTATGATACAATTTTTGTATAAAATATCGAAGAGAAATCATTAATTATAAAATCTCTATCAAAAGGAGGTGTAATTTCATGAAATATAATTTAGCATTCAAATACAGAATTTATCCAAAATAAAGAGCAGGAATTATTGATAAATAAGACTTTTTGGATGTGTTCGCTTTTGTTTACAATACAATTTTTGTATATTACGAATAAAAATTTATGAAGAAACTGGGAAAAAAATAAAATAATTACACCCTGCCAGTTTGAAAAGTGAAAATCAATTTTGAAAGAAGTTGACAGTCTGGCACTTTTCAAATGCTCAATTGAATGTAAAACGATCGTTTACGAATTTTTCAGAAGAGAGCGAAATTTCCAGGTTCAAATCTAAAAAGAATAATGTTAAAAAGTTATACAACAAATGTGTGAATAATTCGATACGAATTGAGGAGAATAAATATTTGGTCTTGCCAAAATTGAAAAAGAATAAAATTAAAATATCATAGAGAAATACCAGAAGATTACAAGATAAAGTCAGTAACACTAACAAACAGTAATGGAAATTACTATGTTTCTGTTTTGACAGAATTTGAAAAAGAAATTCAAAAAGTAGCTAGTAATAATGATAAAGTGATTGGACTTGATTTTTCGATGTCTGAATTATTTATTAGTTCTGAAAACCAAAGGGCTGATTATCCAAAATATTTTAGGATGTTGGAAGAAGAATTGAAAAAAATTACAGAAATCATTATCGAGAAAAGTGAAATTTTCTAAAAATTGGTATAAGCAAAAAGAGAAAATATCAAGATTGCATGAATATATCAAAAATTGCCGAAGAGATTTTTTGCATAAATTATCGAAAAAATTGTCTGAAACATATAATGCTGTGGTTGTCGAGGATTTGAATATGAAAGGGATGAGCCAGGCATTAAATTTTGGGAAAAGTGTAGGAGATAATGGATGGGGAATGTTTTTGAGAATGCTTGAGTATAAACTGATGTTTTTAGGGAAACAATTTTTGAAGATAAGTAAATGGTTTCCATCGTCGAAAACTTGTAGTAGATGTGGAAATATTAAAGAGGAGCTTAAATTATCAGAAAGAAGTTATAAATGTGAGTGTTGTGGAATTGAAATTGATAGAGATTACAATGCGGCACTGAATATAAAAAACATTGGAAAAGAAATGTTGAAATATTAAGAAAATAAAAGAAAAACAGGGTAGGAACTACCGAAGAGCTTAGTAAATATATTTGGCTAACAAAAAGCAAAGTACTTCCCTAGAAGCTCCCGCTTCTAAAAGCGGGAGATAGTTCACCCAACTAAAATCACAAGCGCTTTTTATGCCAAAATAAAATTATTTACCAAAATAAGCTATTGCTTCAATTTCTACTAATACACCTTTTTGGAAGTTTGTCTACTGCAAAAAGCTGATCTTGCTGGATATGGTTCAGTAAAATATTCTGCATAAATATTATTCACTGCTACAAAATCATCAATATTGTCTAATAATACTGTTGTTTTTTTATTACATTTCCTGTTGTTAATCCATTGTTTTCTAAAATTGCCTTTTAAATTTTCAAGAACTTGTCTTGCTTGTTCTTCTACTGTAACAGCTTCAATTTCTTGATTTTCAGGATTGATTGCAATTTGTCCTGAAATATACAAAAAGTCTCCCGCTTTTCTAAATGCTGAATAAGGTCCGACTGCTTCAGGTATTTTTTTCATTTTTTTCCTCCTAAATTTTTACGTTTTTGATTTTTAAAAATTTTTAATACATTTCTGAATATTAAACTAAAAAAAGCCAAAACTTCCTTTAAAAAAATAAAAAGAACTTTATTTCTCTTTACATTTTACTATAACTAAGCAGAAAATTCAACTTTTTTTATAGATTATTTTTCCTCAAATATTCTTCCACATCAAGTGCCGCAATTGCTCCACTTCCTGCCGCAACAATCGCCTGCTGATATTTACTATCTTGAACATCTCCTGCTGCAAAAATTCCAGAAGTGCTTGTTTTAGAAGATTTTCCCTTCGTTGCAATATAGCCTCTGTCGTCAATTTCAACTTTTCCTTCAAGAAATTTTGTATTTGGAGTTCTTCCAATTGCCACAAAAATTCCATCTGTTACAAAAGTTTCAGTTTCTCCGGTTTTGTTATTTATAAGTTCAATTCCTGTAACTTTTTCACCTGCCAATACTTTTTTAGGCGTGTAATCCAGCTTCCACTCGATTTTTTTATTATCTCTTGCTCTTTTTTGCATAATTGCAGAAGCACGTAAAAATTCCCTTCTATTAATAATAGTAACTTTATTTACAAATTTTGTTAAAAATAAAGCCTCTTCCATTGCAGTATCTCCCCCGCCAATTACAACTACTTCTTTTCCACGATAGAAAAATCCATCACAAGTAGCACAGGCACTGACTCCTTTTCCAATATTTTCCCTTTCATTTTCAATTCCAAGATATTTTGCACTTGCCCCTGTTGATAAAATTATTGTCTTTGTTTCTACAATATTTCCATTATCTAAATGTAATTCAAATGTCTTTTTTTCCCATTATTTTTCAACATCTTTAATATCTTTTACCACCGCTTGCAAAAAAATTCAGTTCCCAAAAATTTTTGAGATTGAGACTTTATATCTTCCATTAATTGCGGTCCTGAAATTCCTTGTGGAAATCCTGGAAAGTTTTCAACTTCTGTTGTCGTTATAAGCTGTCCGCCTGGCTCCATTCCATTTATTACGATATTTTTTAGTCCAGCACGGCTTAAATAAATTGCGGCTGTAAGTCCTGCTGGCCCTGATCCGATAATTACTGAATCGTACATATTTTTTTCACCATTCCTTTTTTTATTTTTTTATATCATTTTTTTATTCAAATAACAATCTGTATAAATGCTTTTTTTAAAATTTACTGTTAAATGAATAAAACATTACTCTGTTTTTTTATGAAATTAAATACTATAATTAAAGTCTAGCAGAAAAAAATAACCACTAGACTTGTCCTATAAATAAATATTTCTTTAACAACCTATTTTTACCTGATTTACAATTATAATACTTGATTTACTTCTTCATAAAGCGCTTCTTTTGAATGTAATCCAACTAATTTTTTAACAGGTTTTCCATCTTTGAATAAAATTAATGTAGGAATGCTTTGGATTCCAAAAGATTGTGCCAACTCCAATTCTTCATCTACATTTACTTTTCCAACTGTAGCTTTTCCTTCCATTTCTCCTGAAAATTCTTCAATAATAGGAAGCTGCATTTTACAAGGTCCGCACCAGCTAGCCCAAAAATCTACTAGAGCCACTCCATTTGCAATACTTTTTTCAAAATTATCTTTGTTTAAATTTAATGCCATTTTACATCATCCTCTTTCTTTTTTTATTTTTTTCTTTATTTAAGTTAGTAAATTTATAGTTTATTTTTTAAAAAATTTGTGTTATACTATTTTTAGAAAATCAACTATTCAATTAAGTAATTGAATAGTATCATATTTAAAAAAAATTGTCAATACTTTTATTTAAAATTTTACTATTATAATTAAAAAGGAAGATAAATAAATGGATAAAATATGTGAAAATTATAAAAATAGCCTATATTCAGGATTATCAAAAATTGGAAAATGCCTGTCTAGTGAAAAAAGGATTGAAATATTGGATCTGCTTGTGCAAGGAGCAAAAACTGTGGAAAGCATTTCAAATGAAACTGGAATGAGCATCGCAAATACTTCTAGGCATTTGCAGATTTTAAAGGATGGAAACCTAGTCATTAATGAAAAAAAGGGAAATTATGTTGTCTACGAAATTGCAAATACGCAGATAATTGACTTGGTATACCTTTTAATTGGAGTGGGGGAAAAACAGCTGGCAGATATTCAGCGAATACATAATGAATTTAATGACAGCTGTATGAAAATCCGCCCTATTACATTAGAACAGGCTTATGAAATGGCTGAACAAAATGAAACATTAATAATAGATTTACGGCCTGAAGATGAATTTAATTCAAGCCATATAGAAAATGCAATTAATATTCCAATGAAACATCTTGAGGAAAATATTAAAAATTTGCCAAAAGATAAGAAAATCATTGTTTACTGCCGTGGAAGAAACTGCGCTTATGCAAATTTAGCTTCCAAATTGTTAAATGATAACGGCTTTCAAGCCTATAGCCTAAATCAAAGCTACTATGACTGGCAGAAAAATAAAAATTTTTAGCTTTATTTAGATGCATTTTTATAGTAAAACTGCTTTAAAACTAAACTCGAAGTTATGACTAATTTACTCAAACCTTAAATTTTTTTATAATTTTTAGCAGTTTAATCTAAATAGGGTTCACTATATAATCTAAGTTTTTTTATTTTTTTACAAGGGAGGGCAAGACTCTTGCTTCAGGATATTTATTTTATTAAATTTCAAGTTTGCATGGTTATTGAACAGGGTCTATCGAAATAAAATAAAATGATATAAAAACAGGAGAAAAAAATGGGTTTAATTTTTTTGTTACTGGCGGTGCTAAAAAGCAGGGAAAAAGCAAATTTGCTGAAGAGATGCTTTTAAAAATTAAATAATGGAAAGCAGAAAAATGTATATTTGGCAACATCGCTTGTATTTGATGAAGAAATGAAGGAAAAAGGTGCGTTTGCACAAAAAAAGAAGAAAAGATGAATGGTTTACAGTAGAGACTTACAAAAAAATTTTTGAAAATGAATTAAGTAATTTTTTTGAAAATAATGATAAAATAAAAAAACAATATGCTTGTAGACTGCCTTACAAATATGATTACTAATATAATTTTTTTGAAAATCAGAACATTGACTGGGATAATTTTGAAAAAAATTGTATATTCAAACTTTAGAAAAAAACTAAATAAAGATGTGGAACATTCAGTAATTGAACTGCTAAATGTTGCAGATCAGTTTGAAAAATGCTATAATTGTTTCAAATGAGCTGGGAATGGGGACTTGTGCCAAGCTATCCGCTGGGGAGGTATTTTTCGTGAGATTGCTGGGAAAATGAATCAGATTGTAGCTGAAAAAGGCAGATGAAGTGTATCTTGTAGTTTCCGGGATTCCAATGAAAATAAAATAAATTAATGAATTGCAGAGTAAAAGTTATAAACAATATTTATAATCACAAGGGACAGAGCCCTTGTCAAGAGTAAAAAAACAAAAATTACATAAATACTGTTTTTGCTGAAAATTTTTTTCGACTTTTACAAATGACTAAAATAAAAAAATAAAATAAAGGAGAACGTTTTAATATGAAAAAAACAAAAAAACAGATTTACAAATAAAAAAAGATGAAATTAGAAAACAGATTTTTAGAAAAAGAGAAGTAGTCTTTCTCTTGAAGAAGTAAACAAAAAAAGTGAATTAATTATAGAAAATTTAGCTCCATATTTAAAAAAATGCTCAAAATATAATGATTTTTTTATGGATATGAAAAAAATGAAGTGAGAATTACAAAATTGATAGAACTTTATCCTGAAAAAAAAATTTTTTTATTTCAAAAAAATTGTAAATAGTAAAAAAACAGGGAAATGAAAATTAACAAATATAATGAAAACGAGCTTGTTTTTGCATAAATTTGGGTATTACGAGTCTTCTTCAGATGATTTTTTTATGATGAAAAAAATTCTGGATATTGTGATTGTTCCAGCACTTGCCTTCGATTCTAGTAAAAATCGGATTGGATTTGGTGGCGGATATTATGACACTTTTTTTGAATAAGGTTAGGGGAAAAAAAATAAGAATACTTTGTTTATCGGAGTTTGCTATGATTTTTCAAATGATTGAGGAAGTGCCGATTGAAGGGCATGATGTAACTTTAGATTTTGTTATTAATGAAAGTGAAGTTTTATAATTTTTAGTGTGATATATTATTTTTTTAAATATTTTTTTATTTCTCCACCACCAATAATTTCATTTTCTAAATAAAATACAATATGCTGCCCTTCAGAATTTTTCATGAGTCTTTTTCATCAAATTCAAAAAAATTAGTTTATTTTCTATTTTTTTCATTTTCTAAAATTTTTAATTTCCCAGCCAATCCTTTTTGAAGAAAATCTTGGACGTGCAGTCAATTGTTTTCTCAGTTATATTTTTTTCAAATCACAATGAAATTTATAATTTATCACTTCAATTTCCTTTACCAGCAATTCTTCAAAATCCCCTACGACAACTTCATTTGTTTCAGGTCGAAGTTCCAGCACAAAAAATGGCTTTCCCAAATTAAGCCCCAGTCCATGCCGCTGTCCAACCGTGTAAAACTGGTAACCTATATGCTCTCCAATGACTTTCCCGCTTTTATCTACAAAGTTCCCCTTTTTCACGTCATCTCCAAGCACTTTTTTTCAAAAAAATGGAATATATCCGTTTGGAGCAAAGCAGATTCCTTGGCTATCTGGCTTATTGTGTGTATGAATTCCATTTTGTCTGGCAATTTCACGAACTTCTGACTTTTTGTATTCTGAAAGCGGAAATAAAAATCGCTCCACTACTTCCTTATCCAGCCGATAAAGCATGTAAGTCTGATCTTTTCTGTTATTTTTATCCCACAAAAGCATGTTATTTTGGGCTAACTTTTGAATAATGCCCTGTTGAAATATGCTTTATTCCCATTTTATCAGCAAATTCCACAAGTTTTCTTATTTTCACCTTTTCATCGCAAATCACACAAGGCGACGGCGTTTTTCCTGCATTATACATTTCCACAAAATATTCCATCACATCTTTTTTAAACTCTTCCACAACATTTAAGACATAATGCGGAATTCCTAAAGTGTAGCAAGTATATCTCGCATCATTTATATCATCCAGAGAACAGCATGTTTTTCCTGGATTTTCCGAAAGTTCATCAGGCAAATGCTTTAACGTGACTCCGATTACTTCATATCCCTGCTGCTTTAACAAAAGAGCGGCAACGGAACTGTCTATTCCACCGCTCATTCCAACAACAACTTTTTTGTCATCTAATTTTTTATCCATTTTTTATTTTTATTTCTCCTATTTTTTACAACTTAACTTTTTCCACATAAATTCCCCAACTGGAATTGCAAATATTAAAAATAATTTATTTTTTTGCTTTCTTGAAATATTTTTTTCTAAATTTATAACCAGCCACTTTGCAAAATTTGTAATAAACAGCATTATTTAAAAATTTTTCTGCTTAAAAAGTCAACTTTTTGAGAATTTATTTCATTGTGATAAAGTGCCTGCCCTTTTGGATTTCCTCAACAGTAAATTATTATATTTCGCAGTCAGCCCATCTTCCTGATATTCCTTTATCTCAATTTTCTCATTTACGTAAACCATTTTATATTTCTCGCAAATTCTATTATAAACAACAGCTTCCGTAATAAACTTCTCGTCTTCAAAAACTGGAAATTTGTACTTTTTTATAATTTCAGTTCTGAACATAAGCCCCTTTATCGCCTTTAACCCCATATTTATTGTAAATTTCAAATTGTGTCGAAATCATTTCCTTTTCTGGAAAACTAGAACCTATAATTTCTCTATTTGGATAAGTCGACAAATATCCCATTCCAGCAATATCGAATTCTTCTCATATTTTTTTCCAATATTTCAAAAATAGTTTTCAAGCCCATTTTCCACATATTCATCATCTGAATCAAGACAAATAAAAAGTTCCCCATTCGCCTTTTTCTGTCGCAAAGTTATAAGCCCTCTGCTTACCACCATTTTTCCTTAAAATAATATTTTTATTTCCAACTTTTTTTCACTCAAAAAAACTCTTCCACTTTCTCTTTAGTCCCATCAGTAGAGCCATCATCCACAATAAGCCATTCAAAGTCTTTAAAAGTCTGCTTTTTGAAGCGATTTATACAATTTTTTTCAAGCAGTTCCTTTCGATTAAAAAGTCGGTGTAAAAACTGTAAATTTCATTTTCTAATTCCCTTATTTTTCCCAAAAATTTAAAATTTATCGTTTCATAATTTTTCTTTTTTTATTCCATTCACAAGATTTGTAATTTTAGCCAAAAACTTCCTTATTTACAAGTAATTTTCGTAACTATTGCCAAATATACTATTTTAAAGCCAAATTTTACTATTGAAAGCTGATCATTTGACAAGTAAAATATAATAGGATTTACAATAATTATAAAAATACAGAAATAATTTTTTTGTAATTAAATGAAATCTTGTATTTTTTTCTTATAATCATCATTTCCATTATCGCCCTGAACAAAAAGGCAAGCAATGTAGTCCATGCCGCAATAATCGGACCAATTTCAGGAAACTTCGGTATAAATATTATATTTCCAGCTAAATTAAATATCATTGCAAACATTGTAAAAATAAAAAAATGTATATGCTATCTTCGTGAAAATGGAAAAAATAATCTAGGCAAAATAATGCCTGTATTACAATTCCAGCCAAAATTAATGGCATATAATTAATTGCCTGATAATAACTTTTTGGAAATATTAATTTTATTCCCTCTGGAGCAAATAACTGGGCAATTACACAGGCAAAGGAAATAATCGCAATAAAATTTTCTACGCTTCTCGTTATTGTTGGATTTGTCTTATCCTCTTTCATCGCCTCATAAAACTCCGGCGTCCAGCTATTCACAAAAGAGCCTGTAACAACCGACAAAACCCTTCCTCCAGTAAAGGCAAGCGTATATCCCCCAACTACTGCAAGAGAAACAAATTTTGCCAAAACAAGCCTGTCACTTAAATTTACAACTTGGTCTGTAAGTTCAATAAAAATAAGTGGCAATCCATTTCGCAGCGAATATTTCACATAATCAAAATTCAGCTTAAATCTAAATTTTCCAAAATAATCTTTAAAATAAAATAAAAAGACTACAAGCAATGCAACTAAATTTGCAAACTGATTTCCAAAAACTCCCCATTTCAAATATTTTATAAAATAAATTGCCAGAATATAAGTTGTAAAAAGACTTATAACACTCCCTATCGCCACTTTCATATACATTCTCTTCATTCTAAACAAAGTTGTTGAAAGATTATTAAAAGCATTCGCTGTGGCAATTAAAATACTGACAATTATCAAGGGATAGTAGCTTACTTTGCTTAAATCCACAATGTATGAAAACAGTTTTTGAGCCATTGGCGTAAATAAAAAAATATACGTTAAAATATTAAAAACAACTATTATCAAAGTTGAAGAAAACATATAGCTTCCAAACTCATCTTCACTTTCCTTCAAATCCACATATTTTTTCATCTGAGCATTATATAGCCCTAATCCCAAAATCACTGTAAACAACGAAGTAATCGGAGCTAATGTTCCTACAATCCCAAATTCCTCCTGTGTCAGCAATCTCGTTATTATCGGCAAAAAAACAAATGAACCCATTTTCGTAACTAAATTCATAAGAGAATAAACCATTGTACCCTTTAATAAATTTTTATTATCCATTCAATAATTCCCCTTCTTATCTTAATCCTATTAAATCGTGAATTCTTATAAGCCCCACAATATTCCCGTTTTCCACAACTGGCAGCACATTAATCTGGCTTTTTCTATTTTCCATCAGATGAAGCGCATCAAGAGCCATTGCGTTTTTTTCAATCGTTACTGGATTAGAAATCATAATATCAGAAGCCGCATAATCAAAAAATTTGTCCTTATGCTCCAATGCACGCCGAATATCTCCTTCTGTTATAATTCCAAGCAGCTTTCCATTTTCAAGACCTGTATCAGAAATACACACAGCCCCTAACTTTTTCTTAGTAAGCACCATCAGCACATTTTCAATTTTTTCATCCTTCCTTACAACTGGCAATTCATCTCCGATATGCATTAAATCTGAAACATGAAGCAATAAACGTTTTCCAAGGCTTCCACCTGGATGATATTTTGCAAAGTCATTTTCAGTAAAGTCTTTCAGCTTCATAAGACAGGCTGCAAGGGCATCTCCTGTTACAAGCGTTGCCGTAGTTGAACTCATTGGCGCTTGCCCCAGCGGACATGCTTCCTTTTCAATTCCAACATTAACCGTAAGTTCTGCATATTTTCCCAACGTAGAATTAGGATTTCCAGTAAATGCAACAATTTTTCCTCCAATTTTTCTTATTGGCGCTAAAATGCTCAATACTTCATCAGAATTCCCGCTATTTGAAATGGCAATTACCACATCTCCATTACTGACCATTCCCAAATCGCCATGAAGCGCTTCTGCCGCATTTATAAATACTGCAGTTGTCCCAGTTGAAGCAAGTGTCGCCGCAATTTTTTTCCCAATTATTCCAGATTTTCCAATTCCTGTAATAATAACTTTATTATTATTTTTTTAATTCTAAGATCATCTGAACTAATTTTTTTGAAAAGTATCTCCCAATTTACTTTTTCAATTTTTTTCAAGTTCTGCAATTTCAATATCAAATACATTTCTAGCTTCTTTTACAATATCTATTTCCATTTTTTTATTTTTTTCTCCTTTTTGAATATATCTGCTTGATAGCTTAATTTTTTTATTCAATTCAATTTTATTTAAGATTTTCTTTACTTCCTGACTTTTTATCCTTATGACAAACAAGCAAGGCATCCTTTGTATTTACAATAACAATATTTTTCCAGCCCAATTGTAGCGATAATCTTATCATTTTCCTTATTAATCACAATATTTCCTTCAGATTCAATCTGTTCAAAATGACTAGCCTGCACGACATTCCTATCCTTATCCCTTGGAAAAATATCTTCAAGCGACTTAAAATTCCCAACATCATTCCAGTCAATGTCAACAGGAATTACACTCACAGATTTAGTATGCTCCATCACTCCAAAATCTATCGAGATTTTTTCAAATTTTTCAAACTCATCTTTTACAAAGTTACTCAATTTTTCTCCAAAAACTTGATCTAAATCCACATTTTCAAGCATTTTTTCAATATTTTCCAAAATCACTTTATGTGTTTCCATGTGTTTTTTTATTTCGCTTAAAATAAATTCCGTTTTTCCATACGAACATTCCGCTGTTCCAAAGATAATTCCCCTGCTCAATATATTTTTCAGCCAACTCCTTATTTGGCTTTTCTCTAAATTTTTTCACTTTATACGATTCAAATTTTTCTTTAATTCCATTCTTTTCGCAATCATTTTTTTTATTTTTTCTATCAATATACTCGATATATCCATATCCAGTTTCAGCATAAGTTGGCTTAACCCTCAAGCGTAACAATCTTATTTTTTTCAGCCTCACAAAACGCAAATTTCAGACTTTCCAAAAAAATTCCTTTTTCTTTTTTTATCAAATGATCTGACGGCAAAACTGTCATAATGCTATTTTTTTATAAATTTTTTTCTAATAATACAGGCCGCATATCCAATACAAGCCGCCGTATCTCGTGCCATTGGCTCAAAAAAATTATATTTCTGTCGGCAATTTCTGGCAATTCTTTTTTTATTATGTCAAAATATTTAATATTTGTAGAAATAAATATTTTTTTCTGCTGGAATAATTTCCTTTATTCTGTCAACAGTTTCCTTAATCATTGTCTTTTCCGACACCAGATCCAAAAATTGCTTCGGCTTGTCATTTGTAGATAGCGGCCAAAATCTTGTTCCACTTCCTCCAGCCATAATTAAAGCTACTTTATCCATATTTTTTTCTCCTATTCTTTTCGTTAATTTGTACCATTGCCTAATCATTTACAATTAATCATAAATTTATGACAAGAAATCAAATAATTAATTTGTATAAATATCATAGTAAATCCAGTTGTTTTTTTCAAATAAAAGTATAACATAATTTATTTGTTTTATCAAAAGGAATTATTTAGAAAAAAAATTAGCAAAAAAAGTAATATTGTGATAAAATAAATTATATGAAAAAAACTTTTTTTAGAAAGGATTCAGATTATGTTAATAGATAAAGTAAAAAAAGTTAAAATTACTGATGATATTACAATTGGCAATGATAAGATTTTCTTGATTGCAGGACCTTGCGTGATTGAATCGGAGGATCTGGTTATGGAAGTGGCTGGGAAAATGAAAGAAATTACGGATAAATTGGGTATTCAATATGTTTTTAAGGCTTCATTTGACAAGGCTAACCGGTCTTCAATTTCATCCTTTAGAGGACCTGGACTTGAAAAAGGGCTTGAAATTTTATCAAGAGTCAAGTCTAAATATGGCGTTGCCCTTGCAACTGATATTCATGAACCTTATCAATGTAAAGAAGCTGCCAAAGTAATTGATCTTTTGCAAATTCCAGCTTTTTTATCGCGGCAAACTGACTTGCTTATTGCAGCGGCTGAAACTGGAAAAGCTGTAAATATTAAAAAAGGACAATTTTTAGCACCCTGGGACATGAAAAATGTTGTCAAGAAATTTCAGGAAGTTGGAAACGACAATATAATGCTTTGCGAACGTGGAGCTTCATTTGGATACAATAATCTTGTTGTAGATATGCGTGGACTTTTGGAAATGAGAAAATTTGGATATCCAGTTGTATTTGATGCAACACATTCGGTACAAATTCCAGGCGGTCAGGGAGAAACTTCAGGCGGTAACCGAGCTTATGTCTATCCACTTGCAAGAGCGGCTGTATCTGTAGGAGTTGACGGAATTTTTGCAGAAGTGCATCCTGATCCCGACAAAGGACTATCTGACGGGCCAAATATGCTAAAATTGGATAATGTTGAAGAAATTTTAACAAAACTTTTGAAAATATGATAAATTAACAAAAGAATTATAAAAAAATAAAAAAAATATAAACTTTAGGAGGAAAAATTTATGAGTTCAAAATTATTATTAACACCTGGACCAACAAATATACCAGAAGAATATCTAGAAATTTTTAGGAAGTGACATTATTCATCACAGAACACCTGAATTTAGAAGAATTATGAAGGAAAAACAATGAAAACTTGAAAAAGTATTCAAGACAACACAAAATGATGTTGCTGTTCTAACTCTTCAGGAACAGGTTCAATGGAAACTGCCATTGTAAACTTTTTTTCTCAAAGGGAGATAAAGTTTTAGCTGTAAATACTGGATATTTCGGTGACAGATTTAGAAAAAAATTGCAGAAATTTATGGCTTGAATGTAATTAATTTACAATATGAATTTGGAGAAAGCTATAAATTAGAAGATGTTAAAAAAAGTTATTTCAGAAAATCCAGATTTAAAAGGGAATTTTAGCTACTCATAGTGAAACTTCAGTTGGAATTTTTAAATGACATAAAATCACTTGGAGATTTGACTAAAAAAACACTGATATTTTTATTAGTAGTTGACACAATCAGCGGACTTGTAGTAAATGAGTTCAACTTTGATGAATGGCATGTTGACGTTGCAATTGCAGGAAGCCAAAAGGCATTTTTAATACCTCCAGGTTTAGCTTTTGTAGCAATTAGCGACAAGGCGAAAAAAGCGATGGAAACTTCTGATCTGCCAAAATATTACTTTGATTTGAAGCAATATGTAAAATATTTTGAAGAAAAAGGAGAAACACCTTATACTCCAGCAATCGCACTAATTCTAGCATTAAATCAATCATTGAAGGATTTAGTCAAAAATGGAATTGAAAACACAATAAAACAAAAACACGACTTGAGAAAGTATGTGGAAGAAAAAGCAGAAAAACTTGGATTTAAATTATTAGTTAAAAACGAAGAAAATAGAACAAATACATTAATTTCTGTTTACAGAGAAGGAATCATAATAAAATCAATTATTGATGCTCTTGAAGAAAAGGGTTACACAGTTACAGGCGGAAAAGGGTAAAATACGCTGAAAGCCTTATGAGAATTGGTATTTTTAGGACAAATTTCCAAAAGAACAGATTGATGACTTCTTTGTTATTTTTGAAGAAGAATTAAAAAAACAATTATAAAATTTAAAAAAATAGGGGCTTGTTTTTAAAAAAATTAGAAGCCCTTATTACATAATATTGAAAAAGGAGCGTAGATGAGACCATATTTATTTAAAATTGGAGGCTTTTGAACTTAGAATTTACAGCTTAATGTATATTTTGGCCTTTTCTTTTTTTGGAATGTTTATCGCACTTGCAGATGATGTTGCTGAAAAAAAGAGGAGTTGATGATCGAAAAAAATTATTGAAGATTTTTGCATTTACAACGATAGTATCGGGATTGATTGGAGCAAGATTATATTATGTTATTTTTTTAAATTTGCCGATTATATTGAAATCCTTTATCCATATTTTTATATCTGGGAAGGCGGCCTTGCAATTCACGGCGGAATTATTGGAGCATTTATAGGTGCCTGCTATTATGCTAAAAAAAATAAAATGAACTTATGGGTACTTACAGATATGGCTGTTGGACCTTTATTATTTGGACAATTTTTAGGAAGATTTGGAAACTTGGCAAATGGTGAAGTTCACGGAGTTCCTACATTTACTCCGCTTAGCGTAATTTTTTCAGGAAGATTCAATGAATGGTGGATAAAATACCAGTCAATGAGCACTGCAGCACAAGCCCAATTTAAGCAGGTTGTACCTTGGGGATTAGTTTTTCCATTAAATACGCCAGCTGGTTCAGAATTTCCAAATTTGCCGTTACATCCTGCTATGCTTTACGAAGCATTTTTAAATTTAATCGGATTTATAATTCTTTGGTTTTATTTTTAGAAAAAAAGAATATAATCCTGGAGTTTTATCAATGATTTATTTAATTATGTATGCGATTATAAGAACATTCGTAAGTACATTTAGAGCAGAAGACTTATTAATTTTTTTGGAATAAGACTTCCATATTTAATAAGTATAGCTATGATTATTGTTGCAATTATTGGAATAAAAATTCTTTAGCAGTCCAGAAAGAAAATTTGTACCTGCTAAAAGTGAAGAAAAATAATAAATTATACTAAATTTCATAAAATAGAATAATATAAATAAAAAAACTGTCATTTTCACCTTTTATCAATGAATTTGACAGTTATTTTTTTAGATATTTAATATTATTTCTTTGCTTCATCAGATTCTTTTTTTAGTTTCAGAATGTCTTTTTCCCACGGTTGTCAGCCAATGCATCAATTCCGCCCTTTTCATATTTCTTTACCCATGAATAAATTTGCTGATATGAAATTCCAAATTTACGGATAGTTAAATTATAGTCATGATTATTATTTTGACAAAATTGAACAGCTTCAACTTTAGCTTCGATAGTCTTTCTTACGTGTTTTCTTTAATGATGATACTTTTTCCATTTTCATCAATACTTCTTCTATAATCTCTAATCCAGTAATTTAGCACACTTACAGAAGCAATATCGTATTTTTTTACAAATTTCAAATAACGAACCTTCATTATTTAAGTAGCTTTTAACAGCTTTATCTTTAGTTTCACGAGAGTAATGTCTATTTTTATCTTCAACTTTTATACTTTCTTCACCTATTTCAAGATATTTTTTCTTCCATGTCATTAATGATGACTTCGCAACATTGTATTCCTTTGACAATCCTTGAATAGTCCCTTTTCCCTTCCAATATCATTTTTTTACGAGTTCAATTTTTTTAGTTCATTAGATACTTTTTGATTTTTCTTCCCATTAAATTACCCTTTCTAAAAATAAAATATACATTCTTTATTTTTTTATTTTTTTAATTATATTAAATAATACACAGCTAGAAAATGTGAAATACTTCCCAGAATTACAAAAATATGCCATATCATATGATTAAACTTACAGATTTTTCCAAGAATAGAAAATTGTTCCAAGCGAATACAGAACTCCGCCTAAAACCAAATAGATTAATGAAACTCTATTTATATTATTTATTAAATCATTCCAGGCAAAATACAATCATCCAGCCCATTATTAAATAAAAGCAATGTTGAAAAACAATTTGAATTTACCGGTAAAAAAATACTTTAAACACAATTCCCAAAAATACAGACTACCCATTGAATTGTCAATATAATTTTTATTCATTGGAGAATTAACAACTAAATATAGAAATGGAGTATAAGAAGCCGCTATTAAAATATAAATTGCCGAATGATCAAAAATTTCAAATATTGATTTGGCTGTTCCTGGCTTTAATCCGTGATATATAGCCGACATTGTATACAAAACTATCAATCCAAAGCCAAATGCCATAAAGGATATTATCGTTCCAGCATCACGTGTCCAGCTAGCACGTATTGTCAATATTAAAAAAGCCAGAATTGCTAACCCTGCTCCTACAGTATGACTTACAAAATTAGCAATTTCTTCCCCGTGAGAAAAATTTTCTGCCTGTTTATGTATTTCATTTAATATATTTTTTTTAGTTTTTTTATTCATATTTTCCCCCTTAAATACAAAAACATTTTTATATAATTTTAAAGTTATTTATAGCAATATACAATCTAACTTTTTTTAAAATTAAATAAAACATAATTAATATAGTAAATTTACATTATAATATCATATAAAGTTTAATAATATATTTTTTTACTTATAAATCAATCACGTGTTTTTAATATTAAAAAAATATTTAAATCCCCAACTAATAAATTCAAGAAAGGTCAATACTTTTTTTCTGAAATACTTGTAATTTTTTTATTTCATAAGTAAAATTATTCTCATAATTTATTATAACAGATGTTTTAATTATATTCAACTAAAAATCTGATTATTATTAAATTTTTTTGTATTTTTAAAAAAATCAAAAAAAGTGAGTTTTTTTATTTAACTCACTTTTTCATAAAAGTTATTTAAAATTGTTGACGATAGAAGCTCCACCATATCTTAATGTTGCCACATTTCTATCTCCATTTTTACTCCAAGATATTGGTATATCTATTGTCCCTTTATTTACATTTACTCTAACTGATGAAGGCAGATTTTCTCCATCTTCTGGAACATAAATATTGCTTGCCGCCCTTACCAGCATTTCATGAGCCGATTCTGTCGGAACACTTACACTAAAGGTTTTTTCCGCTGTATTTGATCCAGCTACTGCAGTTGCAGTTAATGTCGCACCTTTACTTCCACCACCATAAAATTGCTTATTAACTCTTCCAGACACTGAATATAAACTTGAATTTGAAGAATGCCATCTTATCGTAACTAGAACACCATTCGAGGCTGTCATTGATTTTGGAAGACGACCCCCTTCAGAAACTGATAGCTTACCTATTACTTCTTGAACCGCTTCAGAATTTTTAGGATCCGACCTTCCTGAAACCTCATTATTATTAACATTACTGTTGTTATTACCATTACCGTTATTACCATTATTCTGAACTTCATATCGCATTTGGATATTTCCTTCATTTTCAAGAATTTTTTTATCCATATCGTATATTGCATTTTTAGATGAAATTTGATTTTTACCTTGATAAGTTACTACATTTCCATTTAATTTTATCTTTTTGTCCTTCAAATAAACTATAGCCTTATCGGCACTTGTGTTGATTGTCTTAAATTGCGGCAATGTACTTACGATTTTTACATTATTTCTAGCATATCCCTCCTGCTTATTCATATCCATATACAAATAATTTGCAGTCATTTTAGTATTATTCTTGAAGTCAACCATAACTTTATCTCTTGCAAGTATAAGGTTTCTTCTTGAATCCATTTCATTATATTGGGAATCCAAAGTAATATCTTTATATGTCATACGTACATTTTCCTTAATTTCACTACGTGTAATACTCATATTACTTCCATTTTTATGGGAAACAAAATAAACTTTTGCAGTATTTCCAACAAAATGTACTGCTTCTGATTCCACAAGTGGTCTTGGATCATGTACTAAATCCTTTACATTACCTCTAATTTTTCCTTTTACATGACCATCAAATCTAAATTCCTTTTTCTCAAAACTTCCTTGTCCAACATCAGATGTAATTCTATCTCCTTGTGTACTTGTCATTTCCATTTTATTTGCAAAAATATCTTTTGAAATTGTATTCATTTTTCCATTTGCACCATGGACATTAAAGTTTTGCTTTCTTACATTGAATGGTCCATTCATAATGGCATTTCCTGTAGGGAAGACATATATAAGTTTTGTTCCATCCATTTTGTAGTCATCATAATTAGCCGTATAATAATCATTTGTCGTCATAGTATGTGTTTTTAAATCGTAAACTCCACTTTTATAAGTTCCCGTAGTTTTTCGTGGTAAATAATTGTAAGTTCCATTTCCATCTGCATTTATTATATTGGCAATCTTATCATAAAATACATGACCTCCTGTAATTATCATAGTTTTTCCAGTGTATCTAACATTTCCTCTTCCATCAACTTGCTTTTTATCAACAAGATATACAGCACTATCTGCTGTAATTACGCTTTCATTACCTTTGTAAACAACATGTCCATTTCCATTAATTTGCTTTTTCTTAATGAAATATACAACTTTATCTGCTGAAACTGTATTTTCTTTTCCAACATAAACAACGTGTCCAAAACCTTCAACTCTTTCATCACCTTGCATATAATAATCCGCCTTTTGAGCATCTAATGTATTTTCAGGATCTTTATAGTGTACATTTCCTTCAGCATTTCCTATTTTATTAATATCATCATATCTCATTTTATCCGCTGTCAAACTTCTTTTAGTCTTTTCTTCAGTATAAACAACGTGTCCTTGTGCAAAACTTACTTTTGTCGGATCGTTATAAGTTATTTTATCCGCTGTTATTTTCTTTTTATCCTTATTATTTATATAACTTATATGTCCCGTCGCTACAATCGTCTCAAACTTCGTCGTCGTTTCAACTTTATCTGCTTCAGAAATTGTATCATCAAAAGTATTAACTAATTTCGTCTTAACTGGAGAAACTAACAAATCTCCCTGTTTCTTATAATCTACACGTTCTGTATAAATTTCCCACTTTTTATCCTTCGTTGTCCCAACAACCTTCTTCTTCAATGAAATATCAAGCGTCTTGGTATTTACAATCCCTTCTTTCCCAGAAATTACCATCTGTTTTTTTACAAGATCCACGATTACATTTTTAAACCTAATGACTTCATCTCCTTCAGATCCAATTTGCTCATCAGCATAAACAATCGCTTCATCCCTTAACCTGTACACAACCTTTTTAGCCTTCATATCCTTTTGCATCTGATCAAGTGGTGCCGGAATTTTTTTAAAGAATACCGCATATATAAAATATATCAGTATTAATATAAGCCCTCCATAACCTATTTTCTTCCACATTATTTTTTTCTCCTATTTTAATTATCTTTTTTCATATTTTTCCTTCAGTTCAAACAAAAAAATTTCATCGCATCCATCGGCGTAATATTATTTATATCATAATCTTCTATCTTATTCACAATTTCTTGCAAACTTTCCTTCTCTTTTTCAATTTGCAACAATTTTTCCTCATAGAACTGATTATTTTCAATATTTTCAGAATCCTTTTCAGTTTCCTCAAAATCATCTTCAAATTCTAAATTTTCACCAAAAAGCGAAAGCTGGCGAACATCCACAGTTTTCTCAATAAGCTCCTTCTTTTGCTCCAGCCTTTTTAAAATTTTCCTGCTTTCAACAAGTATCTCCTTTGGAAGTCCAGCCAATTTTGCCACTTCAATCCCATAAGACTTATCCGCTCCACCTTTCACAATATTTCGTAAAAACATTACTTTTCCCTGTTTTTCATCCACTTCTATCCGATAATTTACAATATGTGAAAATTTATTTTCCAAATCAGTAAGTTCATGATAATGTGTTGCAAAAACTGTCTTAGCACTCGATTTTTATCGTGAATATACATTGAAATGGCAGTCGCTATGGAAACTCCATCGGTTGTGGAAGTTCCACGTCCAACTTCATCTAATATAATAAGACTTTTTTCAGTCGCATTGTTCAAAATGTTGGAAACCTCGCTCATTTCCACCATAAACGTACTCTGCCCAGTCAAAATATCATCAGAAGCCCCAATTCGCGTCAAATATTTATCTATAATCGACAACCTCGCCTTTCCAGCAGGCACAAACGAACCGATTTGAGCCATTATTGAAATTAGTGCAATTTGCTTCATATACGTTGATTTTCCTGACATATTAGGCCCTGTCAGCACGACAAAGCTTTCTTTTTCAGTAAAAATCGTATCATTTGAAACATAATCTGTCCTTCCAATTAATTTTTCCACAACTGGATGCCTTCCATCCACAATTTCAAAGGAATATTCTTCACTCATTTCAGGTTTCACATAATCATTTTCAATGGCATTCACTGCAAAAGACACCATCACATCAATATATGCTAGCCTTTCCGCTAATTTTGACAAAATTTTCCGATGCTCTTTTACTTTCCTGCTAACTTCCTTAAATAAATGATATTCCAAATCTTCGATTTTTGCTTTAGAATTTATTATCGTATCCTCATATTTTTTCAGTTCAGGCGTAATATACCGCTCTGAATTTGAAAGGGTCTGCTTTCTTATGTAATGCTCTGGCACCATATTCAGATTTGACTTTGTAATTTCAATAAAATAACCAAAAAAACTTTGTTGAATTTTATTTTCATATTTCTAATTCCAGTCGCTTCTCTTTCCCTTTGCTCAATATCCAGCAAAAAGTCCTTCCCAGAATTCATAATATTTCTAATTTCATCCAATTCCTGACTGTATCCAGATTTTTATAATTCCGCCTTCCCTCACAGAAAAACGGTGCATCTTCATTTATACTGTCATCAATTATTTTTATAACACTCAAACAAAATATTTACATCTATACTCTTAAAAAAATCAGTATTTTCCAAAAATTTTCATTATTTCAACAGCTGATTTTATTGTCTTTTTTTCAATGCCGTCAAATCTTTTCCCATTTTCACTCCCAAAGATTATTTTTCCCCAGAAGCCGCTCCAGATCATAAATATCTTCAAGTTTCTCCCTCAAATCTTCACGAATTAAGATATTATCAATAAAATACTGAACATCCTCCTGCCTTTTCTTTATTTTATCAATATTCAAAAGCGGATTATTTATAAATCTCTTTAATAGCCGTGTTCCCATCGAAGTTTTACACTCATCCAGAACCCACAAAAGCGACCCGTACACAGTTTTTTCTCTCTGATTTTTCAAAAGTTCCAAATTTCTGCTTGTAATCGCATTTATTTCAGCATAATTGGAAATATTCACAAACTCAATTTTCTCCACAGTCAATTCATGCTCAACCTGCATAGTAGCCACATAATCAAGCGCCATTGCAGCAGCTCCAATTATCCCCTTTTTATCCTTAATTCCATAACTTTCCAGCGACACAATCTCAAAATACTCCATAAGATATTTAGCACTATCCCGAACTTTATTCACAAAAGTCACAACAGAATCATTTTTTTGTAAAAAATCATCTAACTTTTCCTTAATTTCCCCATAAAAATCCTCTGTTACAAGCACTTCCTTAGGCTCAATCTTATTGAGTTCATTAAATAATTTTACAAAATCATCATCCTTTTCAACTTCCGTTACCTTAAACTCCCCAGTCGTTATATCAATATACGCAACTCCAAGTTTATTTTCAACTTTCAAAATACTCATCAAGTAATTATTGCTCTTGGCATCAAGTGCCTCCACATCCACAACTGTCCCTGGCGTTATAATCTTCACAACTTCCCGTTTTACAATTCCTTTTGCCATCTTCGGATCTTCTGTCTGCTCACAAATTGCAACTTTATATCCCTTTTGAAACAAGTTTTGTTATATATGAATCTGCCGAATGAAACGGAATCCCCGCAAGCGGAACATCTGCATTTTTTTCCTTATTTCTCGAAGTAAGGGTAAGTCCCAACTCCTTCGACGCCTTTACCGCATCCTCAAAAAACATTTCATAAAAATCACCCAGTCTAAAAAACAATATAGAATCCTCAAAATTAGATTTTATCTCCTTATATTGCTTCATAAGCGGTGTATCTGCCATCGTTATTTTACCTCTGTTCTATCTTTATTTTTTCGTTCTTAAATTTTATCATAGTTTATTTTTCAATTTTTTTAAAAAAATTAATAAAAAAATTTTTTTCTTTTCCATTTTTTTATATCAATTTTTCTATTTAATAATTATTGTTATTTACACGCTTTATAATCTTTTACTGAAAATTAAATTCTCGAAAAATTTATAATAAATATTTTTTTCTTTATACAAAATAAATTTTTTTATTTTTAAAAACCGACGGAGCTTTTTATTTGTTCAACTACGACTGTTTGACGACTGAAAGGAGAAATTTCGGAGTTGGGCAAATAAAAAGTCGTAGTCTAGCCATAGGTGCAGTATTTGCGGCAATGAGCAATCCTGCGAAAATAAATAAAGAAAAAAACTTAATAATATAAAGAAAATATTTATTAATAACAACGTATGCTATAAATCCTTAATAAAAAAATAGAGTTTTAATTTATCCTCTTTTAAAAATTTCACTATAAACTCTTTCACAATTTCCTTTATCCACATACTTCAAGAACTTCTCTCGTAACTTATCAGATTTCTGTTTCATATCCTTATCATAATGAAAAATTATTTTCAGAAATCTCAATAATTTCCTCTACACATTTTTTTCCACAGTTTTAGCCTGCTTTTCCAAACAAATCCTTATCTAAATCCACATAAGATCCAACTTTTTCATCATATTCACGTTTATCAAACTGAAAGAAGATAATTGGCTTGTTTAGATAATAAAAGTCATAGGCTACACTTGAATAGTCTGTTATTAATAATTTTGATTTTTTTGCAGTTCCTCAGTTATATTTACTTCTTTCGAAGTATTCTTATATTTTTTTCCAAGTTTTATACTTCCAAAAATTTTTTTAAATGATCCTGCATTAATTGATGAATGTAGACATTCAATTTAATATTATTTTTTTCCAGATAATCATTTAATTTTTTTATCTGTAATTAAATTTGAGATATTCTGAAAATATTTCGTATCTTCAAATTTCTGATTTTTCTGATTTTAGCCAATTTCGCCAAGTTGGCATAAAAAAAATATTTGTTTTTTTAGCGATTTCCAAGTTATATAATTTGTCATATCTTGGATAACCTGTTATAACTGCTGTTTCTTTCGGCACTTCCCACCAGACTTCTGTTTTCACTTTTCTTTCAAATTCTGAGTCACAGATATTTAAATCATAGGATTTTACAAGGGCTTCTGCCACTTTTGCCGTCTTTGGATTCATCGCCTGACGTACTTTAAAGCCTACTGTTCCATGATTTAGAAATACTTTAAATATTTTTTTGTGAAATTTGTTTATTAACGGCACTACAAAAAGGTACGGGGCAATATCTGCAGAAATTGAATGGGAAAATAATGCAACTTTTGCATTCATAAAATAAAGGTAGCTCTTTACACTTCCTTTTATCAGTTTTTCTCCTGGAATTTTTTTAGCAATTTTAGCATTTTTATTTATTACCCAGTATACTTCCTCCTGCTGTTTTGACCGTAAATATTCATACATCGCACGTCCATTATCCACAAAAAGTTCTCCTGCATTTCCGCCCACAAGCCAAATATTTCTATTTTTGAACTTGCCTTTGTTAAATGGATAAATAAGATAAGCTATTATCATATTTATCAAGCATTTTACCTTATCCATATTCTTCTCCTATTTTTTTACTCTATTTAATTTAAAAATTCTAATATATCTCCTTCAAATTTTATTTTTTTGACAAAAATTACTTATTGTATATGGTTTTATATCCAAATTTTTTTACGATATTTAGTAAACTCACACATATATTTTGTATCTTCATGTATATTTGGAGCAATAAAAATTGAAAAATATAATTTCTTTTTCTGATTTTTTTCGTTTAATTCTACTAAATGTCTAGTTATTGCAGGAATTTCTATTATAGATTGCTGTCTATTTTTTTATTAATGTAACTTCTACTAAAATATCCGATTTTTTTCATCATAAACTTCAATATCTGCTATTCCACCTTTTGCTGTAAATATTGGATTTCCTTCATCATCTATTGAGTAATTTGGTTTTTATTATTAAATTCGGATAATTTTTTTGTTAAAATTAAACTTGTCAAGAATTCTAAACGAGTTGGATTATCTATTAATTTTAGAAATTCATTCTTTGAATTTCTATCTTTTTCTAAACATTCTAATTCTTTAATAATTTCTCCATTTTCATATTTTTGTTGCAAAAATTTTTTTAATGCAGCAAGTTTTACAGTTTCTATTGCTTCATAATTAATATTATCTTCAATATTAATTATATTTAAATCCATTTTTCCCCATATATTTATAAAACTCATATTCTGTTTTTATAAGTTTTACACTCTGAATAATTTTTTTATTATATACTCAATTTTATTCTTCTCTAATTCATTAATATCAATAAATCTTCCAATTCCTCTTAATGAAAAAAATTCCTGTTATTCTTAATTTTCTAACTAAATCATCAACAGATTCTTGTATAATTTGTTTCATTTTAAATCTTTTTTTCATTTTTTTATTTTTCTAATAACTCTAAACATTTTTTTCATAAACTATCTCATTACTTGCTGTATAACCATAACTTTTTCCTAAATTCCTTTATATATTCATATAATTTATCAGCGTCATTGTCTTTCCAACAAATTAAGAATGGTAATTCTTTTTAAAAAAATTCCTGCTCCATTTTTCCTCTTTATCACTTTTTTTAGTTTTTTTCAAAACATTTTAATAACAAAGGAATTGGAACATTTTTTTATTTAAATTTCTTCTACAAGGATTGTCTATATTATATTTCATTAGAGCATTTAAAAAAATATTTTTTTGTATTTTTTTCTCCCGAACTATCATTTCCACTTTCTGAATATGCATCACAAAGCATATGTCCTGTTTGAGAAATCTCTATTGGTTTTTTTCCATTTCATAATAAATAAAACCAAATTCTTTTGATAACTTATACCAAGTGTCAAATCTACTATCCCATCCCTTTTCGAAGCCTGCTTCTTTATGATTTTTGAGGACTATTTTCTATAATTCCTTTTATCTCTTTTTCGCTAAAAAGATTTTTGTGTCATTTTTCAAATATTTTTTTAAATGTGGTATTCTTTTTATATATAATGGAACATATAATTTATTTTTTTATTAATTTTTTTCCACAATCTTCATAATAATTTCTTTTTGTTAAAATTTTTCCTTCAAATTCTTTCAAATTTTCAATAAACAAAGCTATCCTTTCTGGATTTCTCATTGTTGTTGAAAATGATAATGGTTTTCTCTCTAATTTTTCTACTTTTTCATAGTTTGTTACATAAACCTCCCTTGAATTTATTTTTTTCTTGTATTATCAAAACGACTTATATAATTACTATTTACCTCATATACTTTATATTTTTTTCATCCAATCTAGTAATATTTCATTTTTTTCTTCTTTTTATGCATTACCAGATTGGAAAGTCCGAATTTAACATCTTGATTATCCATATTATCTAAAAATTTGATATAGTTCTTCTTCATTTTTTTCATTCCATATTTTTATTATACTCACTATTTGAAATTAAATACGGAGGATCTAAATATACAAAATCATTTTTTTCTCAAAAATTACGGTTAATTAAAAAAATTCTTTGTAATCTTGATTAAAAAAAGTTTAGATTATTTTTTTAGAAAAAAATCAAAATAATTATTTAAGGAATCATAAACATTTTTATTAAAATCAACATTTCCTACTGGTAAATTAAATTCTCCTTTTAAATTAAATCTTATCATATGATTAAAACCATAAATTAATAATAAATATAGTAATTCAAAAATTTGATTTATTTTTATTATAATCTTCTCTCATTCTCATATAATTTTTCTTTATTATATCTTGAATAATATGTTTTTTTATAAATTCTTTTTTTAACTTATCTGGTACAATTTTTTTCCTAAAAAAAGAACAGGATAATTCATATTTCTCTATAGTTCTAAAAAGGATTTCAAAAATTTATCTTTATTTTTCCCTAAAACTTTGTAAATAATAATGTAATTGAATAACGTATCTATTTATATCATTTAAAAAAAAATTTTTTTGCTTCTGTGTTTTAAAAACTACTTCCACCACCAACAAAAGGTTCATAATAATTATTTATATTAACTGGAAATAATTTTTTTCTAACTGAGGCATTAGTTTATACTTATCACCAACATAAAAAAAGGTGATCTAATTTTTTTGATTTCATTTATCTCATTTTACCTCCGTTATAAATAAAAAAATTCTTTATGAGCCTTTAAAATCTGTTTTTCCTGCATTAAAAAAACTTATATTCCTTTTTCAAAAAAATTTTTTTGTTTTTTTCCAACTTTATTTAAAGATTTTGATATTTCTTCAAAACTAATTTTTATTTTTTTGAAGATGAACTTTTTGAATTATAAGTATTATTATATGTAACAGCGATATGTTTACAATTTAATTTTTTTACTAAATCATTAAACACTTTTTGGTGCATTATTTCTACAATAATCACTCATATTTTTCTTTTTGGTTTTAATGCTACACCAAATAATTCTGGTTTTTTTCCCACTCAACTAAATTTTTCAATTACATGGTAAAATCTTGAATATTGTCGAGAATTATATGGAGGATCTAAAAATACTATATCTGATGATATTTTTTTAACCAATTTATTTGCCTCTTCTCTAAAAAAATTTTTTTATATTCTTTCCTTTTTGTATCTAATGGCTTTTATCAAATTAAAAAAATAATACATCATCTTTTACAGATTTTTTTATATATGCCTCATAATGTCCAACTGTATTCGCAATTTTATCAATTGAATAAATAAGAGAAGATAATAAAATATTATATTCTTTTTCATTTATTTTATTCTCTCTTTTTTTATTTCGATTTTTCTCACGAATAAATCCTATTCTTCTTGCATCTCTTTTACCAAAATATTTATTTCCAAAATTTTTTTATCAAAATAATTTTTCTTCTAAATCTTCATATTTGTAACTATTTATATCTATCGCCATTTTTTTCTAATTTTTTTATCATAATCTTCATTTCCAAAAAAATGCTTTATAAATAACATTATTTGAAAATAAGAAATCATTAATTATAATCTCATCGTAATAATTTAATGCTTCTTTTGATACTGAACCAGTACCTGAAAAAAACATCGAAAAAAAGAACTTCCAGTTGTATTTTTTTCCGTATTTTTTTCAAAAATCCATTCCAACAACTTACTTTTTATTTCCAATATATCTTCTATTATTTATATTAAATTTCTCCATTTTTTTCTCCTAAATTCTTATTTTTAGTTCATAATGTTTATATCCAACTTTTTCTGCCCTTCATCACAACTTTATGATATTTTTTTATTTTTTTGTAATAATCGTTCCGACAAAACTTCTAAATTGCCGTTTCCAGTATTTTAGAATGTAAAATTTATTTTTTCTGCCCTTCACTTCCTTTTTTACCAATGCTCCAAATCCCAAAGCATATTTATAGGCACGTTCCAGGTCACTGTAATTTCCTTTTTTAGCTGGATGAAAAATTATATCGTTTGCAAAATATCTTCCCCTGTAGCCCTTATGAAGCAATGTCAGCACATAGTCAGTCTCTTCCCCGCTTCCAAAAGTTGCACCAACTCCTAAACTTTCATCAAATAAAATAATATCATCTTTTTTATAATTCACAAAAAAAGTTATAGACTTCACAGTTTTATCCACATTATTCTTGGCTATTTCCATATCCTTTTTTTCCATAACACCTGTCCCGTAAGTTTTCCCACGTTCAAGTGTACGGCATGAATAAATTCGATAATCTTTCTTTTTTTCAAAAAAAGCAACAACTTTTTCCAATGTGTCAGGCTGATACTCACAGTCATCATCAGGAAATCCCACAATTTCCCCTTCCATAAGCACAAGCCCTCTATTCCTGTTTAAACTAAGCCCTTTTTCATCACTTTTCGCATATTTTATCTTAAATTCCTCTTCATAATTTTTTACAATTTCAAAAACTTCATTTCCTTCATTCTGATCCACCACAATTAGCTCAAAATCCCTATAAGTCTGTGTTTTCAGACTTTTCAAAAAAACAATTCAAGTTCAGTTGTGACATTAATTGTCGGCATTACAAGGAAACCTTCATATTTTTATATCTCCTTTTATTTTTTTAATTTTTTTATTTTATATCCACAGTTGTTATATATGGAAGATGATCCGATAATTTTGTCCAGTCTTGAGTTGCATCGTTAATAAAATAGCTAGATTTTACCTTCCATTTTTTAGACTGGCTTCCAAAAATATAGTCAATTCTTGGATCTGAAAGCGATCTCACACCGCTAAAATTAGCTTCCATATATGTATCTCTCCAGTCCTTTGTCATTTGGCTGTAATATTTTGTTGATGGCAAGAAATTAAAATCTCCACTTATGAATTTTACATCATTTTTATCAAAAAACTTCGTAAGCAAATCAATTGATTCCATTTCTTCAGGCTTTATATTTGGCTTAAAGTCCAAATGTGTATTCATCACCAGAACTTTTTCTCCAAAAGTCTTTTTAGAAAGTTCCGCAACAATAAGCTGTCTTTTTTCCACGCCTTCCGATGGCAATTCATAAGTATATATTTTTTCAAGCGGATATTTTGAAATAAATGAAATTCCATATTCTCCGCCATCATAATCTCTAGATTTTTTAAAAAAATAATAATCATATCCCAAGACTTTTGCAATATCAGACGTTACATCCCTAAAATTGCTTCTCTTTGTAAATTTATCAACTTCCTGAAGTGATATAAAATCAGGTGCATACGGCTTTATGCTTTCTCCCAATTTCTGTCCGTTTGTAAGCCTTGCCCCATAAATATTATACGTCATCATCTTAAATTCCTTTGCCCAGCTAACAGTCGCCCCACAAATCATAAGCGACAATAATACTTTTTTTAATTTGCTCATTTTTCTCTTGTTTCTCCTAATCCTTTGTTTATTGTATAAATATTTCATTCCATTATATCACTTTTTTTAGTATCTACCAACTTTATTTTTTCCTTTGTCTTTTATTTACGTTTTTCCTTCAAATAATACCTAGCAATTATCCTAGCCCTCTTCATTAACTTTTTTACTCCCGACAAATGCTTCGCTTCCAAAAACAGCCTCGCCTTCAAACTGCTCCAACTGTCATTCCACCAATGTATCCCATAAGTTTCAGATTTTATGCAGTCATCTGTATATTTTTCATGAAACCCGTAAGGATAAAAATATTCTTTCGGAAAAAAATCACTATTTTCCCATCTTCCAATAAATTTTCTCTTTTATCGCTCAAATTATATTTTTTCTCAAAAACATACGTAAAAATTTTCGGTATCGTCCAAATCGGTTTTTCCCAAATATCATTCTCGTAAAAATCTTTAATATCCTTCAGCACTTCATTATGCTTCGTTGTCCCAAAAATCCCAACACTTATATGTTTTTCATCTTCATAACCTATAAAAAAATCCATTTTTTTAATTTCTCATTTTTTTAAAAAAAGAATCTTTTTCTTCTAAAATCGGTGTCAAATTTTTAATTATTTCCATATCCGTATCAACATAAATTCCCGAATTTTTCATACATAAAATGCACTCTCATATAATCCGAAACATAAGCCCAAAGCCTTCTTTCATAACATTCACGGAAAAAAATCTATTTTTTTCGCAAGATGTTTTTTCCATGTCAAAAATTTTTTTCTCATTTATCTCTATAATTTCAAAAATCAGGCAAATTCTTTTTCCAAGATTCCAAACATTTATAGAAAAATATCAGGCTTTTTTTGGCATTTCCAACCCAGACATAATATATATTTTTCTATCATCATTTTCTCCTATTTTTTTCACCTTTTTCCATAATCATCATATACTTTTTCATCGGATTTTTCAGTAATATTCACAACTTTAAATCCCACTTTCTCATACAATTTCTTTGCCCCCACATTATAATCAAACACATTTAAAGTAATAGAATTTACATTCTTTTCTTGAAAAATCAAATTTATAAATTCCAACAAAGCCCTTTTTCCAAGTCCTTTTCCAGTAAGTTCAGGATTAATCAAAAATCGCCCAATATGGATATTATTCATTTCTTTTCGTATTTTCTGAATAATCCCCACAAATTCATTTTCACAAAAAATCGAGTAAATATCCTTAAAATCATCAATTTGGCTTTCTGTAAGCGGAAAATCAAGGCTTTTTCCAGCCCATTGCTCAAGAAAATCCTTTCCCTTTTCATTAGTCCATTTGACTATATCGTTTTTATTATTGTCATGTATTCCGTCTATTATTTTTATATTTTCTATTTCCATCAACGTTAAACTCCTATTTTTCTACACCAACTCATACTCAATTCCATTAACAATACAAAATTTCACTATTTCTCCATAAAAAGTTTCGTAATCCTCATTTTTTTAAACTCTGAATTTTTTTAGAAGTAATTAGTGTATAAACCTTTTTTTCATTATTTCCAAAAAAATTTTTAACATTCTGTATCCAAAAATCTATCGTTCCACTTTTTTTGTATTCGGACTTGTAATCATCAACTTTTTTTATATCATACTTACTATATTTTTCATCATCAATACTTATAAAATTATTAAATATTTTTTTATAACTTTCGGTGTATAAATTTTCATCCTAATTAAAGAAATAATCTCCAAAATAATAGCACCCAAAAGTAATAATTATCAAAAAAATATTTCCAAAAAAATAGAATCAGAAGAGACATTTTAACTATTATCAAAGTAAAAAAATTACCCCAATAGCATTATTTTTTTAAAAAAATATCTTTGAATTTTTTTCTAGAAGTAATTCCTTTTTGGAATTTCAAATACTGTATCTTCAATTTCCCTTTTTTTCAAGTTGAAATTCATAAATAATTTTTTTCAAGTTCTGAACAATTTTTCTTTCCAAACAAATAAATTGGAATATTACAACAATCTATCTCTAAATATTTAATATTTTCATAAAACCAGCTACTGCCATTAAATACTCTAATCTTATCTTTTTCTATCTTTCTGCTCCAAACTTTCTTTCCTCTATAATATGTCAAAAATACCATTAGATATTACAACTTTTTTTATTAAAAAAATATAAATAGACAAAATTATAAATGCTATAATTGAAAGCAAAAGCAATTAAAAAAATATCCTAAAAAAATATTTCTTTTTTTGAAGTTAAAAACTGAGAAGATATTATTATTCCTTGATAAATAATTATTGCCGGAACACAAACTATTCTACATAATATTTTTCAATTCTTCTACCCAATGAACTTTAAATACTTGCTCTTTTTTTGCCCAACTTCACTCAACTCCCTAAAAAAATCAAATCAATTCCTTCTTTTCCTCAATCTTCCTGTACATATAGTCAAAGCTAAAGACTAGAACGTAAACTGCAATTAGCATTGCCATATTTTTTTATCAATCCTTCTCCAAAGAATGAACCTCTTGGGATGTAAAATAAATTTGGGATAAAGTAATAACTTGTTAATAATAAAAATCTATTTTTTTACAACATATTTTTTTCATACTTTATAATTGCAATTCCAAGTAAAATTGAGATTATAATTAACCAGATATATCCTAAATCATACATTTCAGCGATGTAATTTGAACCGATTCCTTCACCCTTCAGATAAGCTCCTGAATTTAGGTAATATGTTAATCTATCTGCAAGTGAATTTGTTGTTTCAAGAGTTTCAAGCGACTGTGGTTGGAAGCCTAACAGTCCCTGTAAAATGTATGGATAACTTCCATGTCCGACAATGTTATGCTTGAAGTTAATTGTATAGCCTAGGACAAGGTAACTTACACCTTGAGAAAACAGAAAATTGTAAATTGTGTTTATTAAATCTAAACTGAATATTTTTTTACTTCGGATAGATACTAGAATTTGTGAGAAAATCACTGTAAATCCTACCAATTTTACCATTGTCTTGGCTTTTATCCTGATTCCATAGACTTTTGCATAATACCACATTATAAAAAGCAGCTGTGTCAAAAATATTGCTCTTGCCCCCTTGAACGAATCCAGCAGTTTTACCATAAGATAAAGGGAAGAAATTGTCAAAAATTTTCTTTTGGATGGAATTGAAATTAAAAATATCAAAAATCCAATTGTCATTACTGTTCCAGAGCCTTTTGTAAATGCAGGATAATCGACGCCCTTTAAAATCCCAGTATAATAAGCCTCATATCCAGCATGTAATATTACTCTTAACTGTATGAACATTTTGTAGGCTAAAGCAGGCAATGAGATTATAAATAAAGCCATTCCAATATCCGTAAACATTCTTCTGCTTTCAAGCGTTATGCTGCTTCTTATTTCACTAATTTTTTCATTTGAAATTCCAATAAAAAATCCCAAATGTGTAAACAATAAGACAAGCAAAAAAACTGTTATTATCTCATTTCTCACATCATAATAAAAAGTAAAAGTTAGCAAACTTCGTAGCCCATCCAAATTCCTTATAATTCACAATATCTAGAAATATCCTTGTAAAATTAAACAAAAAAACAGCGTATACAAAAAAATCATATACGAATTTAACCACTCCAAATAAATTTTTTGCCGTAAAAAAATGTATAAATATACACTCCCATAAGCAGACATTCTAAAAAAATTTCATTTCCAATGCATCATTTGGAAAAAGTCACCACACTTTTTTAAAAAAATAGCACAAATGCAATAACAAACATATGAAATATTAAAAATCCAATTCTATCTTCTTTAAGATTACTACTTTTCATCAATTTACCTCTATTTTTCATTTTTTTCTTTTTATACTCAAATCCTTTTTAATATCAATCTGTTCCACATTAGATAAATTTAAGGATCGAATAAATAGCCATAGTTTTTTTAATTAATTTACTATGATTTCATCTAAAAATTTTATCATATCGCCACTAAAACTTCAATGATAAATATTTTTATCATTTTTTTCAATTTAAAAAAATGGTGTATTGTCAAGTCAAGTGCAATAAAAGCAAAAAAAATGTCACGACAAACGCATGAAAAAAATATTTAAAAAAAGAGGTATAATATTATTGATATATCGTAGGAAAGAAGCTGGTAAAAATGTCAGAAGATAAACCTAATCTAAAAAGAATTGTTAATATACATTACCCAAATAGAGGATAAGCGACAAATTTCTAAAATAAAGCATAAATTGAATGATATTGTTGTGATTACTCTCTTTGCCATGCTTGCAAATATTGAATACTGGGAAGAGATTGAAGAATTTGGAAAGATGTATTTCAAGGCATTAAAAAGATATCTGGAACTACCGAACGGCATACCTTCGCATGATACAATTCAAAGAGTTATGGCTACAATAGAGCCTGAAGTGACAGAAGTTCTCTTGAGAAAATGGATGGATCTAAAAAAATTTCCGGAGAAGATAAAAAAATAAGAAAAAAATATTAAATATTGATGGAAAAATTTTTTTAAATGGGATGAAGAATAAAAAAATAATAGGCCATTAGATATAGTATCCGCATATTCCAAAGAAGATGGGATCTGCTATTCACAAGTGGCGGCTGAAGGAAAAGGGAATGAAATAGAAGCAATATTAAGGCTGCTTGATAAAAATTTCAGTAAAGGAATGTATAGTTACAATAGATGCGATAGGAACCCAGAAAGAAATCATAAAAAGATAAGAAAGAAGAAGGGATATTTCTGTCTTCAGGTAAAAAGGGAACCAGAAGGCTTTTAAAGGAAGATATAGAAGATTACTTTGCTGACAAAGGGATTCAGGAAAAAAAATTAAAGGGCAAAAGGAATGTACAGCAGGAAAAACAGAAAAGCAAAGAGGACGGCTGGAAACGAGAGAATATTACTATACTGAAGAAATAGAATGGTTTATCAAAAGAAACAAGGAATGGAAAGAAGTAAAGGGATAGGTGCATCAATATTAACAACAGAAGAAAATGGAAAAAAAGCAAGAACAGAAAAGGTATTACATAACGAATATAACAGGGGAGTGGAAGAATTTGTAAGAGCGGTAAGAGGACATTGGGCAATAGAAAGTTATCATTGGATATTGGATGTAACATTTAGAGAAGATGCAAATAAGACATTAAACAAAAATGCGGCTAGAAATTTAAATATTCTAAGAAAATTAGCAATATCAATACTGGAAGAACTGCCGTTCAGAAAGAAATTTAGTAGAAGGATAAAAAGATATATTATATCGCTAGATGTAAGGAGATATTTAAAATTATTTTTTTGATATATAGAAATGTTAATGTAAAAAAATTGGTTAAATACAAAGAAATAGTTTAAAATATTCATGCGTTTGTCGTGAAAAAAATGTTTGACAATACTGTAAAAAAATATGATAAACTTATAAAAGTTAAGTGGCGACATGGTCGAGTGGCTTTAGGCAGAGGTCTGCAAAACCTTGTACACCAGTTCGAATCTGGTTGTCGCCTCCATTAATAAATTACCGATAATAATTATATTAATAACTACTTTGTGTAGTTATTTTTTTGTTTTTAAAAATGCATTATTTAAATGAGAAATAGAACGAAGTAAAAATATTTTTATTCAGTCAAAATGGTATAATATTTCCAAAATTAAAATAAATATGATAAAATATATTCAAAAAGTAATTTTGTCTAAATTAAGTAAAATAAAGCAAAAATGAAATAAAGAAAAGAGGAAAAATGAAAAATGAATACAGATAATTCAAAAAAATTTACAAGAAAGCAAAAGGAATCAATACCTGGTGGAGTAAATAGTCCAGTTAGGGCATTTCAGTCTGTTGACAAGGAGTATCCGATTTTTATTAAAAGTGGAAATGGAAGTAAACTTTATGATGAAGATGGGAATGAATATGTGGATATGATTGGATCTTGGGGACCGATGATTTTGGGACATAATTATCCGCAAGTTTTGGAAGTTGTGAAAAGAGAGCTTGAAAATGGAACTTCGTTTGGGCTGCCTACGAAAAAGGAAGTGGAGTTGGCAGAGCTTGTGAAAAGCTGTTTTCCTTCGATTGAAAAATTAAGATTGACTACTTCAGGGACAGAAGCGGCTATGGCTAGTGTGAGACTTGCTCGTGCATTTACTGGTAAAAATAAGATTATAAAGTTTGAAGGATGTTATCACGGACACTCGGATTCGCTGTTAGTTAAAGCTGGTTCAGGGCTTTTGACTTTTGAGCATCAGGATAGTAATGGAATTACTGAAGGCGTTGTGAAGGATACGATAACATTGCCTTTTGGGGATTTTGAAAAGTTAAAGAAAACTTTGGAAAATAATAAGGATATTGCATGTGTGATTATTGAGCCGATTCCTGCAAATATGGGACTTATTGAAACAGAAAAGGAATATTTGGAAAAAGTGCGTGAAATTACACAAAAGGAAAATATTGTGCTGATTTTTGATGAGGTAATTTCAGGATTTAGAGTTTCGTTGGGAGGAGCTCAAAAAAATATTTGGAATTACACCTGATTTGACTATTTTTAGGGAAAATTATTGGCGGTGGCTATCCAGTTGGTGGCTTTGGAGGAAAAAAAGAAATTATGGACTTAATTTCGCCTGTCGGAAATGTTTATCACGCTGGAACGCTTTCTGGAAATCCAATTTCAGTGGCAGCTGGAATAGAAACTATTTCAATTTTAAAGGAAAATCCTGAAATTTATGAAAATATAAACAAAAAAACAGAAAAATCTTGCAAATAAAATTAATGAATTAATAAAAAAATATGACATTTCAGCAACTGTAAATTATTTTGGAAGCCTTTTTTACAATATTTTTTTGCAAAGGAAAAAGTAAAAACCTTTGGAAGATGCAATGAATACAAATAGTGAGTTTTACAGCATATATTTTAACACAATGTTAGAAAAATGGCATGATTGTGCCACCTTCAAAATATGAAGCGCATTTTTGTTTCTTATGTTCATAATGATGAGGATATGGAGAAAAATGTTGGCTGGTGTGGAAAAAAACTTTTAATTTCTAAAAAGTCTGAAACTATACCCAAACATATTTAAAATTGAATTATTAAAAATTGCATAAACTTATAATTTTGAAAAATAGAAAATATATTTTTATGGTAAGAGGGTTTGATATCTTGTTGAAAAAAATACTTATTGTTAGCATTTCTAAATAATAAAATTGCGAATAGAGGAATAATAAATGGGGAAATTATTATTTGATACAATAAAAAAATAAAAACCGCTAGATAAAAAAATAGAATGGAAGAAAAGGAAAAAGAACTGAATTCATTGTTAAAAACTCCAAAAGGACTGGGAAAGCTGGAAGAATTGGCAATTCGGCTAGAAGGATTGACAAAAATTATAAGCCTGATAAAAAGATGGTGCTTGTTATGGCGGCTGATAATGGAGTGGAACAGGAAAAGGTAAGTAAATCTAAAAAGAGTAATAACGCAATACGTTGTGGAAGCAATGTTAAATGGAAAAATCATCAATTAATGCTCTTGGGATGGTTTACAATGCGGATATTAAAAGTAGTAGATTTGGGAATTGATAAAAGTTCGGATATTAAAAAAATAAGATAAATTTCAAAGGGATTATTGATAAAAAAATTATGGAATTTGGAACTAATAATATTTCAAAAGAAGCCGCAATGACTTATGAACAGGCTGTGAAAGCGATTGAAACTGGAATTGAGATGGTTGATGAATTTGTGAAGGATGGATATAATTTGTTTGCAACTGGAGAAATGGGGATTGGGAACACTACAACTAGCAGTGCGATTTTGAAGGTTCTTACGGATTTGCCGATAGATGAGATTGTTGGCTATGGAAGCGGAATTGATGATAAAACTTTGGAACATAAAAAAAATGTTATAAAAAAGGCAATTCAAGTAAATGGTTTGCTGGATTTTTTTGAAAAAAGTAAAAATGTTGAAGGAAAAAAGAAAATTAGAAAAGAACAAGGAAATATGGATTTTGAAAGTAAAATAAATTTTGAAAACTTTAAAACAGAAGAATCTCAAAAAAGCATAATAAATGTGCTGGCTAAAGTTGGAGGATTGGATATTGCCGGAATGGCTGGAACTTATTTAGGATGTGCTAAAAATCGTGTTCCTGTTGTGATAGACGGCTTTATTTCCGCTGTTTCCGCTCTTATTGCCTACAAAATCTGCCCAGTTTCCAGAGAATTTATGATTGCTTCACATTTAAGTGAAGAGCCAGGAATGAAATATATTATGAAGGAGCTGGATTTAGAGCCGATGCTTTTTATGAATATGAAATTGGGGGAAGGAACTGGGGCGGTTATGATGTTTCCTGTGATTGAAGGTGCTTGTAATATTACTGGAGTTGTGAGAAAATATCCTGATGTTTAGATATAAAAAAATTAAAAAAATATATTGAATTATAATATAAAATTTCTTAAATTTTTTTAAAATATATTATTTCACGCAAAAAAATTAAATTAAATTTAATCTAATTCATATATATATATAGATATATAAGTTTATAATAAATTAATTAGAGGTTTTTTTATCATTCTATTAATAATATCAATGTATCTCTAATAAAAATAAATATTAGAAAGGATTAATTATGTCTAGATTATTAAAAAAATTTTTAATTATTGTAGGAGTATTGATGTCATTGTGTAGTTGTGACATTTTAACAGGTACTGGTGCTGCAATGGATTGTATGACTGGTGATGATTATGGAGGATGCGAATATTTATCTGATTAATAAAAATTTTTTTATAATTTTAAAAATATATTCAATAAAGGAAAGATAAAATGAAAAAAATTTATTTTTATTAGCTAGTTTATTATTAGGAAGTTTTGCTTTTTGGTATTTCTAAAGAATTAGATTTTACTGCCGAAAGCACTTATTGTGAAAAACCCAGATTACAGATATGCAAAAATATAGCAATGGAGATGTTTTTTTCTTACTTTTTGATAAATGTTATCATGAAGGCCAAAAAAATCGGTTTAACAGTAGTTCGGATACCAGATCAAGATATAGAATTTTTATAGTTCTATACTAAAAAAAATAGATATCCTTATTTATATTTTTAAGAGAGGTACAAGAATTACTGGAACACAAGATCGTTCTGAAGGATATTCCATTTGGATTAGTAAAAGTGTACTTGCAACATTTTTTTAGGTAGATTTCCTACATCTGAAGAATGGAGATCAGTGGGACTTTAACAAATAAGAAGTCTCCAGCTTCTAAAAAGCGAGAGTAGTTCACTATAAATTGCACTTAAAAAGTGCAGTTTTTTTATTTTTGATTATTTTTTTCAAAATCACAATACACTTTCTTTATCTATTTATATAATCAAAATAAGTAAATCCATCATCTGTCACAAACCATCTTCGTAATACTCCCATTATCCAGCTTAAATTTCCAATATCCATCTCAAATTATTAAATAAATAATAACTAATTGCAGTTTGAATGACACCAGCATGAGCTACAATAAGAATTTTCTCTATTTTTATATTTTTTTCTTTTATTTCATCAATTTTTTTCACAACCCTGTTTTTTTGTAAGTCATCCAGGCTTTCTCCGCCTTCAGCCTTAAAAATATTTCCAATTATTTTTTTCATTTCATCAATATAATACGGAAATTCTTTTCTAATTTTTATCATAACTTTTTTCCTTCAATATCTCCAAAATTAAGTTCTCTTAACTCTTCTGAAAAAAATATTTTTTTAATATTTTCATCAAGTTCAAGTAATTCAAGGCTTTGTCTACATCTTTTCAAGTCGCTTGAAAAAAACTATGTCGATTTTTTTCATTCATTTCTTCAAGTTTCTTTTTTGTATTTTTTTAACTGATTAATTCCAGTTTCATTCAAACCTGGATTCAAATGTCCGTAATATAAATTTTTGTTTATTATAATCTGTTTCGCCGTGGCGTATAAATAAAATTTCTGTCATTTTATTTTTTTCCTTTCTTTATTTTTTTATAGTTATTTGTAAAAGTCTAAATTTTCTAATAGTTATAATGCTTTTTATAGTTCTAATTTTTTTATTATTTTTTTCTTCAGTGTTTTTTTGCAATGAAATTTTTGATATTTTTTTAGAAAAAAACACTATATTTATTGAGTTTTTGTCTTATTATTTTTTTACAATTATCAATTATTTTTTTACTGTATTTTATCGTAAAACAATTCCTAAAAAAATAAAACTAGAATTGAAGTAAGTTCAAGGCAAGCTCCCATTGTATCGCCAGTTATTCCATCAATTTTTCGTACATTTAACATAAAAAAATAATTATAAATATAAATGCAATGAATATAGTAATAATTCCTTTTTATGTCAATTATAAAAAAACTAGAATAATTGATAGAGCAAGTGAAAAAAATCGCTTCAAAGATGCCATTTTCAGAAATTATGGCATTACTCATTCCAGATTTTTCTGGCATAGTTAGAAAGTCCAGCGTTTACTGGGGTTGAAAGTCTGGCAATAATCGGAAAGATTATGAGATATTTTGGGAGTTTATTGTGATTATTTCAGAGATTAGGACAGTTTTTTTGTGATAAAATATAAAATTAAAACAACTGTTCCATTTGTTCCGATTCTTGAGTCTTTCATAATTTCTAGCATTTTTTTCTTTTTTTGCATAGCTGAATAATCCGTCAAAAAGTATCAGCAAGTCCCATCAATATGGATTATTCCTACAATCAGGATTTCTAAAAATTATTAAAAAAATATGGCAATTATTGTTTTGTTATAAAAAAAATATTTTTTTAAATAGACTGTAATTAAAAAAATTTGCAAAAATATAAAATTAAGCCGATGATTAAGCCGACTAAAGGGAAAAAAATTTTATTGATTTTTCCGAGTTTTTTTCGCTGTAGCTGATTTTTTTAGCGGTATTGGGATTCGTGTCATAAATTGAATGAGAATGATAAATTGTTCAAAAAAATTTTTTTATGTACTTCATAATATCTCCATTTTTTTATTTTTTTAGATTTTTTTGTTTATTTTTCGTAGTTATCAAATAGATTTATTTTTATCATTTTTATAAAAAAATCACGTTATTTTTTTGTTTTTTTGTAAAAAAATAGTGAAAAAAATATTATGTTTGTAAATCGCTTGTTTTTTTCTTTTTTTAGAATATGTTATTCTATTGTCATCAAATAAAAAAACAGAAGGAGTATTAAAATATGTGGTTTCCATTATTTGTAAATTTAAAAGATAAAAAAAAGTTTTTGGTTATTGGCGGCGGAAAAAGTTGCATTTAAAAAGATTAGCAAAAATTATGGAATATGAGGCTGATATTACGGTTATTGCGGAAAATATTGCAGAAGAGAAGTTGCTGGAACTGGAAAAACTTGAGAATAGAGAATAATAGAAAAAAATTGAAAAATGATAAAGATGAGATTGAAAAACTTGTAAAAGAGTATTTTTTTAGTTATTGCAGCTACGGATAATGAGGAATTGAATGAAAATGTGGCTGAAATTTGTGATTCTAAAGGAATATTGATTAATAATGTATCTTCAAAAAAACTAAGATGAATGTGATGTTTGGAGGAATTGTAAAAAAATGATGAGTTTCAAATTGCAGTTTCTACGAGCGGGAAAAAAATTGCAGACGTTCACGTGCTATGAAAAGCGAGATTCAAAAGATTTTTGGATAGAATTGAAAAAAATAAAAAAATAGATTGTTGAATAATCTGATTTTTAAATTATAAATAGAGGAAATGAAAAAAAGGTGAAGTAAAAAAATGTTTAAAAGACATAGAAAACTGAGAAAAAAATGAAGTTATTAGAAATCTTGTAAAGGATGTCTATATTTCAAAGGATGATTTGATTTATCCGATTTTTGTTGAGGAAGGTGAAAATATTAAAAGTGAAATTCCATCGATGCCTGGAATTTTTAGATATTCAATTGATAGACTTTCGGAAGAATTGGATGAACTTGTAAAATTAGGAATAAATTCGATTTTTGCTTTTTTTGGTATTCCTGAAAAAAAGGATGCTTGTGCTACGGAAGCATATAATGAAAATGGAATTATTCAAAATGCAGTTAGATTTATTAAGAAAAATTATGATAATTTTCTTGTGATTTGCGATATTTGCTGTTGTGAATACACGGATCACGGACATTGCGGGATACTTGATGAAAAACGGCTATGTTAAAAAAATGATGAAACTTTGGAAGTTTTGGGAAAAAAACGGCACTTTCTTATGCGAGGGCAGGAGTTGACATTGTGGCTCCATCGGATATGATGGATGGACGTGTGGAAAAAATTTCAGAAGTTTTGGCTCAAAATCATTTTGAAAATATTCCAATAATGGCATATTCTGTAAAATATTCATCTGCATTTTATGGACCTTTCAGAGATGCGGCAGATTCGGCGCCACAATTTGGCGATAGAAAGTCCTATCAGATGAACTTTCAATATTCAAAGGATGCAATAGATGAAGTTGCCGAAGATTTACGGCAAGGAGCGGATATTATAATTGTAAAGCCTGCTGATGGCATATCTTGATGTAATAAAAAAAGTAAGTGATACTTTTGAAGTTCCGATTGTGGCTTACAGTGTTTCTGGGGAATATTCGATGGTAAAGGCTGCGGCTCAAAATGGCTGGATTGATGAAATGAAAATTGTGATAGAGCAAATGTATGCTATGAAACGGGCAGGAGCAGATGCGATTATTACTTATTATGCAAAGGAAGTTGCAAAATATATTCAAGATTTTTTTAAAATGAAGGTAATAAAATAAAAAAAATAATTTATCAAATATATTATATAAAAAAATAAATAAAAAAATTTTTATAAAGAAAGAGAAAAAAATATGAAAATAGTTATAGCAGGGAGCTGGTGTTGTTGGAGAGTCGCTTTTGCAGTGAACTTTCAGCAGAAGGAAATGATGTTATTCTAATTGAGAAGGTAGAGAAAATATTAAATAAAACTTGTGGAAAACTTATGATATAACAGGACTTGTTGGAAATGGAGCTTTTATGAAACTTTGCTGGAAGCAGGGACAGATACGGCTGATATTTTTTTATTGCAGCAACAGAATCAGATGAGTTAAATATAATTTCTTCTATTATAGCAAAAAAACTTGGGAACAAAAATTTACAATAGCAAGAGTGAGAAATCCTGAATATAGTTCAAATATGCAGTTTCGTAAGAGAAGGGACTTGGAATTTCACTTTATGATAAATCCTGAACAGGAAAGCTGCTAAAAGTATTGCAAATAAATTAATGTTTCCAGTCGCTTTAAGTGTAGAAAACTTTTTTTGGTCAAAGAGCTGGATTTATTTCAATAAAGAGTTCAAAAAGATAACTTTTTTAAATGGAATGCAGTTAAAAGAACTTGAATTTCAGTTCAAAGGATAAAGTGATTATTTGTACTGTTAGAAGAGGTGAAAGATGTATTTATTCCAAGTGGAGATTTTACTATCTTAGAAGGTGATATTGTCCATATTGCAGGATCAAAGGAGGCAGTACATAAATTTTATGATAAAATTGAAAAAAAGCAACTTGAAAAATTGATTCTGCACTGCTTGTTGGTGGAGGAACAATTTCCCACTATTTGATAGGAAAAGCTGCTGGAAAACAAAAATTAAAGTAAAAGTTATTGAAAATAATAAGGAACGTACAGAAAAAGTAAGTGAGTCGTATCCAAAGGCAATTGTCATAAGAGGGAGATGAAGCTGATCAGGAATTTTCTGATGCAGGAAGGGAATAAATAATTATGATGCAACTGTAATTCTTACAGATAGTGACGAAGAGAAATACAGTTATTACAATGTTTGTAAATTCCATAACAAATTCTAAATTAATTACGAAAAAAATGAACAGGACATCTAATGCTTTCCAATGCTTGAAAAAAATACAAGAACATCTGCAGTTGTACCTAAAAAAAGGTTATTTCCGATATGATAATAAGCGTTGTAAGATCAAAAACTAATATGCGAGGCTCTACAATGAGTTTTCTATATAGGTTAGAAAAGTCAAGTAGAATTTATTACTTTTGAAATTAATAAAAACAGCCGTGCTATTGATATCTCGTTGAAAGATTTAAAAATAAAAAAAGGTACATTAATTGCGAGCATATTAAGAGATGGAAAAATGATTTTTTTCCTGGAGGAAATGATGCAATAAAAATTAACGATAGTGTGATGGTCGTTACAACAGCATCTTCGATCGAAGATTTTGATGATATTCTAGAATAAAAATTTAAATATGTGTTAATATAAAAGTGAAAGCCCTAAAAAAATAAATGACAGCTAAAAATTTTTTTATTAAAAAAATTTTAGAATTAAGCTAAAAAAATACTGCTGTATAAACTTTTGATATACATATTGGGTTTAAGGAGTAAAAATGAATAAAAAAATGATAAGTTTTATAATCGGAAAAATACTTATACTTGAGGCTGGATTAATGGTTTTGCCTTTGATTATAAGTTTTTTATATAATGAAAGTGCAAAATATAAAGTTGCTTACGGATCTGTAATAGGTCTTCTCTTGGCAATTGGATTTGCACTTTCGGCAAAACTTCCTGAAGATCAGAGGATTCAAGGAAGAGAAGGGTACATAATAGTGTCCTTGTCTTGGATTCTGATGTCTATATTTGGAGCATTGCCGTTTGTATTTACAAAGGAAATACCGTCGTTTATTGATGCTTTTTTTGAAATTGTAAGCGGATTTACAACAACAGGATCAAGCATAATAACAGATCTTACTAAAATTAGCCATTCTAATTTGATTTTGGAGAAGTTTTACCCATTTTGTGGGTGGAATGGGAGTTCTGGTATTAGCACTTGCAATTTTTCCAAGTTCTGCAACATCGGTTCACGTAATGAAGGCTGAAGTTCCTGGACCGACATTTGGAAAATTAGTTTCAAAATTGTCAACAACTGCCAGAATGCTTTACAAAATTTACATTGTTATGACAATTGTTTTAATAATTTTACTAATGTTTGGAGGACTTGATTTATTTGAATCTTCGCTTCTGGCATTTGGTACAGCTGGAACGGGTGGATTTGGAGCAAGAAATGGAAGCATTTTACCGTATAATAGCCCTTACATTGAAGTGGTGCTTGGAATTGGAATGATAGTGTTTGGAGTAAACTTTAACATTTATTATTTTATTTTAATTGGAAAGATAAAAGATGTATTTAAAAATGAAGAATTAAAAGTATTATTTGTTAATTGTATTTGGAGCGATTGTCCTAATAGTTCTAAATATCTGCAAAAGTTATGATTCGATTTTACATTGTATAAGAGATGTATTTTTCTCGGTTTCGTCAGTTATTACGACAACTGGATATTCCACAGCTGATTTTGGAAAATGGCCATTATTTTCTCAAGTTATACTGTTAATTTTAATGTTTTTTGGAGCGTGTGCAGGATCTACAGCTGGGGGATTAAAAATATCAAGAGTCGTTTTAATGGTAAAAATCTATTTTGCAGAAATAATTCAAATGATAAGCCCAAATCGTGTAGTTACAATAAAATATGACGACAAGCCTGTAAATATGAAAATGCAAAAAAGCATTGCAGTATACTTTTTGGTTTATTCATTAGTTTTTGGAGGAATATTGTTAATGGTTTCCTATTCTACAGATGACTTTATGACAGCTTTTAGTGCTGTAGCCGCCACATTTAACAACATTGGGCCTGGATTGGGAAAAGTTGGACCAGCATTTAGCTTTTGCTGAATTAAGCAATTTTTTTCAAAAAAATAATTTTAAGTTTTTGGAATGTTGGCAGGAAGATTAGAGATTTTTTTCCAATGTTAATATTATTTTCCCCAACAACTTGAAATTAAAATAAAAAAATTTAAAAAAACAGAAAAAAATCTACTTTTTAAGATTAATTTCTGTTTTTTTATATTTTATTATCTTTTTCTTTTTTTAGTATATTTTGGAAATAAGTAAAAAAAACTATTGCTAAAAAAATTCAAAAAAATATACAATATAAACATTACAAATATTTTATTAAAATAAATAAAAATACAGAAGGAGAAGATATGAGATTATCGAAAGCATTTTTAAGAAACATATAAGGAAGCACCAAAAGAGGCAGAAGTAATAAGTCACAAATTGATGTTGAGAGCTTCTATGATTAGACAATTGACAAGAGGAGTTTATAGCTATTTGCCATTGGGATATAAAGTTTTGAAAAAAATTGAGAATATTGTTAGAGAGGAAATGGATAGAGCTGGGTCACAGGAAATTTTAATGCCAGTGTTACAACCAGCTTCGTTGTGGGAAGAGTCTGGAAGATGGTTTGCTTATGGTTCGGAACTTATGAGAATGAAGGATAGAAATGAGAGAGAATTTGCGTTGGGACCTACACATGAAGAAGTTGTTACGGATATTGTTAGAAATACAATTACTTCGTATAAAGAATTGCCGTTTAACTTGTATCAAATTCAGACAAAATTTAGAGATGAAATGCGTCCAAGATTTGGTCTTATGAGAGGAAGAGAGTTCTTAATGAAAGATGCCTACAGTTTCCATTTAACAAAAGAATCGTTGGATGAAGAATTTTTGAATATGAAAAATGCATATTCTAGAATTTTGGAAAGAATGGAGTTAAAATTTAGAGCGGTTGATGCGGATTCTGGTTCGATTGGAGGAGACGCTTCAAATGAATTTATGGTACTTGCTGAAAATGGAGAAGACGATATTTTATACAGTGACTCATCAGATTATGCTGCAAATGTTGAAAAAGCAACGAGTATCATTGAATTGAAGGAAAGTTCAGAGGAAAAATTGCCAAAAGAATTGGTTGAAACGCCTAATACTAAGACAATTAAGGAATTGTCAGAATTTTTGAATATTCCAGAGGAAAAAACTGTTAAAGCGGTTATGTTGAAGGAAGTGTTGGAAGATAAAGTAAATTATGTGTTGGCACTTATTCGTGGAGATTTGGATGTAAATGAAATTAAATTGAAAAATGCAGTGAATGCTTCGATGGAATTGGAAATGATGACTGAAGAAGAATGCGAAAAATTTGGGATTGTTCCTGGATTTGCGGGATCTTATGAGAAAAAAGAAGGACTTACAGTTGTTATTGATGAAACTGTAAAATATGTGAGAAATTTTGCATTGGGAGCAAATAAAAAGGATTATCATGTTATTAATGTTAATTTGGAAGATTTGCATTATGATGTAGTTGCTGATATTAGAACGGCTAGAGCGGGAGATATTTCGCCAGACGGAAAAGGTGTATTAAAAATTGCTCGTGGAATGGAAGTTGGACATATTTTTAAATTGGGAGATAAATATTCAAAAGCGTTAGATGCAAAAGTTTTAGATGAAAATGGTAAACAGCAAGTAATCCAAATGGGATGTTACGGAATTGGTGTTTCAAGATTGATGTCGGCTGTAATTGAGCAAAAACACGATGATTTTGGAATTATTTGGCCAAAATCGATTGCACCGTATATTGCAGATGTGATTATTGCTAATGTAAAAGATGAAACTCAAGTAAATGTTGCTGAAAGAATTTATGAGGCGTTGAAAAATGAAAATATAGATGTTGTTTTAGACGACAGAAATGAGAGAGCAGGATTTAAGTTTAAAGATGCTGACTTAATTGGGTTTCCACTTAAAATTGTAGCTGGAAAAGGTGCAGCTAATGGAATTGTGGAAGTTAAAGATAGAGCAACTGGAGAAAGCGTTGAAGTTAAGGTTGAGGAAGTTGTTAATTTTGTGAAAGAGCTTTTGACAAAATAACTGAGATTAAATAAACTGAGATTTAAATAAAAATTAAAATAAAATATCTTTTCTAAAGATCTAATATTACAATAAAAAAAGAAGAATAACTTAATAATAAAGCTATTCTTCTTTTGTTTTTAATTTAATTTTTATTTAAAGAACTGTGTAAATACAGTAATAATACTAATGTTAACGAAAGTCGATAAATAATGAACCGACTATTGGAATTACAAAAAATGCCATTTTAGAATAAACGTATTTTTCTGTAACAGCTTTCATATTTGAAATTCCATTTGGAGTCGCACCCAATCCAAATCCGCAATGTCCAGAAACCATTACAGCCGCATCATAATCTGATCCCATCGCCTTAAATGTTACTAAGTTCAAGTAAACATACATTAATACAACTTGCGCAATTAACAATATAAATACTGGAAGCGCCAAGTCAATAAGTTCCCACAATCTTAAAGTCATCAGTGCCATTGCTAGAAAACAAGCTAAGTGCCACATCTTCAAGAATGCTTATTTCCTTAATTGGAGCATTCAAAGCCTTTACATTGTCAGAAATATTTCTAATAATAGCCGCAATAATCATTGGTCCGATATAAATAGGAAAATGTGCTTCAAAGTTTGTAAAACTCATAAGATAATCAATAAACATTGATAAATATGAACCGATCCCCATTGCAATTAAAATATAAAAAAACGCCATTGAAAAACGCTCTCCGTCAAGATAAGGCTTCTGTCTTTTTAAAACTTCCTCGTCTATATCTTCATCACCGTGCTTTACTCCATCTTTTGTAAAATGTTCAGGCAATAACTTATGTTTATTAATAAGTCTGCTAGCAATAGGCCCTCCCATCGCAGATCCTATAATCAGCCCAAAAGTTGCCGATGCAATTGCAATCGCATTTGCTCCTTTATATATTGGACCAAGAGCTTCAATTGTAGGTGCAACAGCTGCTGAAGTACCGTGTCCACCAGTCATTGGAGTCGATCCAGTCATTAATGCAAGCAGTGGAGGAATTCCCACAAATTTTGAAAGCACTACTGCAACAACATTTTGCATAACACATAATCCCGCTGCAACAAATAAAAATATAACAACCTTTTTTCCACCTTTTTTCAATACTTTAAGGCTGGCGTTAAATCCTACACTTGTAAAAAACATTACCATAAAAAACTTTTGAAGCGTATCATCAAATTTAATTTGAGCTACATTTGTCTGTCTAAAAATAAAAACGATTATTGAAAATAAAAACCCACCAATAACAGGAGCTGGAATACAATATTTTTTTCAAAAAAATTTAATTTTTTTCTAAGCTTCATTCCAATTAAAAAAAGCAGAATAACTGCCAACCCGATTGTCTGGATCATATCCATGTTAATCTTCACCATAAAAACATTATCACCTCGATCTAATTTTTTTCACAATAAGTTATTATACTATAAAACCTATGAAAGTGCAAATTTATAAAAAAATATAAAATAAAAAAACCAGTACCATTATTAAGTTTTTAAAAACTCTTCTGATACTGATTTTTTTCTTGATTTTTTTAAATTTTCAATTTTTAAATTTATTTTTCTTTTTTTCAAAAAAATTACTTTTTTTCTAAAAAAATTATTGATTTTTCAATATTGGCATAAGGCCCTTGAGCTAGGCTATTTGTAGCATTTTTAGGGTTTGTCAATAATGACTTGTAACTAAAGAATATGCTTCCTTTTACTTCTGGATAAGTTCTATTGAAATTAACTTGATTTATTAACTCTTTTGCATTTTTCCAGTCGTTTACTTTATAAGCTGCTTGCCCAATATATAAATCTGTGTTTGTTTGTCCAGCATATTTGCTCCACCATTTTACAAGTGTATTATATTCAGCAGCTTTGAATCCTTGATTCCAGTAAATTTGAGGTGCAACGTAATCTATCCATCCTTTATTCATCCAAAGTAAAATATCTGCATACAAGTCATCATAATTTTGCACACCTGCAGTTGTGTCAGAACCTCTTGACGGATCAGTAGAAGCATTTCTCCATACTCCAAATGGACTTATTCCAAATTTCACATTTTCATTTTCCTTCTTTATAGCTTTATGCAATTTTTCAATCAGTCTATTTACGTTATCTCTTCTCCAGTCTCCAACTGTTGCAAAATTTTTACCATATTTCTGATACTGCGCTGAATCAGGATATTCCTGCCCCTTAACTTTGTATGGATAAAAATAGTCATCCATGTGAATACCGTCAACATCATAATTTTTCACAACTTCAACAATACTGTCTACAACATAGTCATCAACTTCAGGAATCCCTGGATTTAAATAAAGCTGTCCTCCATAAGAAACAGTCCATTCAGGCTTTTTACGTCCAATATTATCCTTTGATAATTTATCTCTTGATCCAGATGTCGAAAGTCTGTATGGATTAAACCAGGCATGAAATTCGATTCCTCTCTTATGTGCTTCTTCCACCATGAATTTTAATGGATCATATCCAGGATTTATCCCTTGAGTTCCTGTCAAATATTCAGACCAAGGTGCGTATTTTGATGGATAAAAGGCATCCGATGTCGGTTTTACCTGCACAAATACCGCATTCATATTCCATTTTTTTACATTGTCAAGAATTGTTAAAAATTCTCTTTTTTGCTGATCTACACTAAGTCCTTTTTTAGATGGCCAGTCGATGTTGCTTACACTCGCTACCCATACACCTCTTAACTCCCTATTTTTTGTTACTTTCTGATTATTAACTTTTGCCGCATTGTTACGATTCCCCATTATAATGCTAGAGGCGTTCAACGAAGCTGCCGTTAAAACTGTAATTGCCAATAATGATACTTTTCTTAAAATTGCTTTCACCCGCATCTCCTTTCTGAATGTTAAATCTTCACTATAATTTTTAGTATATTTTTTTGTAAATTTTCAACATATATTTCTAAAAAAATTTGTTTATATTATTAGGAAAAATAAAACTATAAAATAAAAAAATTATGACTTTAAAAAAATTTAATCTAAAGTCATATTTTTTTATTTTTTTAAATTTTACTTTTTAAAAAAATATTTTGAAATTTTATTATCTTGTTTCCAAATAGCTTCCATTCTATTTCTATATTTTTTTACTTGAAGAGACAAACCCTAAATCTTTATCCTCATACAATTCTTCCCTTGAAGATTTTTTTCACTTTATCCAAATAATACTTTTTGTCCATTTACAATTACAGCCACTTCATCTGGATGTGATGGACGAAGTTTTAAAGACTAACTTAGTCCCATCTTTTTTTAGAAAATTTAGTACTTTTTAATAACTTCATAAGGCCCTATCTGGATTCCTAGAAGGCAGAGGTTCTTTACTACCACTTTGAGAAAATCTTTTGTAGATTCTGAAGTTATACTTTTTTCCCTCTTTGAACATTATCTTGTGCTTTCAACGGCATAAAACAAAATAATGAAATTAAAATTGTCAACATTTTTTTATCCATAAAAAAAACTTCTTTCATATATATTTATATTATACGTGAACTACTCACGACTAAAAGTCGAGAGCTTCATAAGATAACTAAAAAAAGTAAGTTATCTTCTAAGAAGTTTGATTTTTAAAAATCCTTATTCTTTTTGGCTAGTCCACAATAGCCGCTACTAGATAAGACATTATGTCTACACTGCTACTTTTTTTATCTGTATATTATATTTTTAAACCCCAAATATATTATACTCTAAAATTAGTAATATTGCAAATTTTTAAAAGCAACATTTTTCAATGTTGGTGTTATTCATCTCATGGCTAAAAGCCACGAGTGTTCTTAACACACTTAATAAAAATTCTTTTATTTTTATTTTTTTCTTTTTGTTAAAAAAATAGGTTAAATATATTGATTTTTTTGATAAAAAAATTGTAGTATTATATAAATAAAATATATAATCAAAGAAAAAAACAAGAAAGGAATAGCCTATGAAAAAAAGGAAAAAAACTTTATTAATCATTGCTATATTAATAACTTTATTAAGTTGTACTAGTGGTAGTGGTAGTGATAATTCTAAAGATAAAAATTCCAATGTTTCTTTTGCATATCCTGCTAAAGATCCAACTAAGACATATAATGAAGATGGAGCAATTTCTTGGAGAGATTCTAATCTTTCATATAACAAAAATGATCCACACAATATGGGAAATGCGACATTGACAGGTAAAGGGGTAAAAGTAGGTGTTATTGATACAGGATTTAACACTGAAGGCAGTGATTTAAAAGCTGATATGATCAATAAATTTAATGGAAGATTGATTCATATTCCTTCACCAAATAAAACAGGTAATGACAAAAATCATGGAATTGCTGTTTCAGAAGTTATTGGAGGAAATACTAATATTGGTATAGCTAAAGGAGTTACAATATATGGATATGATACTTCTAAGTTAGAAAATGAGAAAATCTTACTTGATCCTGATAGTATTTTAGATGCACTTAATATTATGTATGATAACTATGGAATAAGAATTTTTAATCAATCATTTGGTTCAGAATATACACTTAATTCATCCCAACCAAGCCCTATTCCTTGTAAAGAAAAGGAACCTAATTGTCGTATTAGTGACGATCCTAATGATGAAAATTATTATAAAAAATATGGTGAAAATTATCATTCAGGTTTTTACAAAAAAGCAGTTGAAGGTGGTGCACTATTTATAAGTAGTGCTGGTAATGATGATAACAGTGGTAGAAAAAATGAAGAAAAACATAAGATAAAAAATATTGTTATTCTACCAGGTGCTCTTCCACATTTTGAGCCTTGGTTAGAAAAAGGCTGGATTAATGTAGTTGGATTAAAAACCGATGATTGGTCAACCAATTTGTCTTGGAATAGTAATTTAGATGTTTATACACGAGCAGGAGTTGCTAAAAATTGGACTGTTACAGCTATTGGTACAAAGAATATTCTATAAATGGTAAAAAACCAAAAACTATACAAGGTTCTTCTTTTGCAGCACCTACTGTAACTGGTACAGCGGCGTTGATTAAACAAAAATATCCTTGGATGGATGGGAATCTTATAAGACAGACTATTTTATCAACGGCGACAGATATTGGGCCAGAAGGTGTTGATGATGTGTTTGGATGGGGACTTTTGAATATTGAGAAGGCGACTAATGGGCCAGCTTTATTTGATAAAAGATTGGCATTGGGGGATGATGTTGTAGTAAATGTTACTCCAGGAACTTATACTTTTTCTAATGACATAGGTGGAGATGCTACATTATATAAAAAAGGTAGTGGTAAATTAATTTTATCAGGTAATAGCACATTTCCTTATTTCAGATTAGGAGACGGTACTTTAGTAATAAATGGTAAAACTCATACTTCTGGAACTTTGACTGCTGGGACACTTGAATTAGGTAGAAGGGCTTCATTAACTGATATTGATAATCAAGGTGGTACTTTTGTTAATACTGGGAATGGAACTTTGGAAAATTATACAGGATCACCAAATTCAACTTATGCTTCGGCTTTGGGCGCTGAATTAAATGTTAATGGAAATGTAAATTTAAATGATTCAAAATTGAGATTATTAAATGAAAAAGATGGTAATTTAGCTTATATTACTAAAAAAATGGTGTAACTAATAATATAATTTCGGCAAAAGGAAATATTTCTGGAAACTTTAAAGAAGTTCAAACTGAAGAAATGTTAAATGGAAATATTGTGGAACAAGATTCATCATCTGTAAAAAAACAAAATTAAGTAGAAAAAAAATGTTTCAGATTATGTTAAAAAAACTTGGATATTTCTGATGAAATGAGAAATAATGTTTCGGAAAAATTTGGAAACAGCTTTTTCAGAATTGGATAAAGAAGTAGAAAATGGAAATGTGAAAAAAATAATTTAAATTTCTCTAATAAAGCTGCTTTATTACAAACAATGTCAGCAAGAACTGCATCTCCAATTTTAGACAGTTTATCTGGTCAAATTTATGCATCAGCACAAGCGTTGACATTCCAACATTCTCAAACAATAAATAAGGATTTGTCAAACAGACTTGTTATGCTTGGAACTCTTGATAATACAGGAGATAAGTTTGGACTTTGGGTATCAGGAATTGGAGCAAATGGTAAATTGAAACAAAATGGATATGGAGAAGGAAAAACTAAAGTTTACGGTGGTCAAGCTGGTATTGATAAAAAATTTGGAGAAAATTTAATTTTAGGAACTGCTTTATCTTATTCTACTGCAAATGTAAAATTTGACAGATATGGTGGAGAATCTGATGCTGACAACTTTGGAATTTCGTTATATGGAAGATTAGGAAATAAAAACAATCCGCTTTATTTACAAGGAAGAGTTGGATTAGGATTTGTTCAAAGTGATGTTGACAGAGATATTATTCTTTCTTCAACTGACAGAACAAGAACATCAATTAACCACAATGACAAAGTTTATTCTGGATACTTAGAAACAGGTTACGACGTCAAAAAAGGAAATTTTGTAATAACACCTTTTGTAGGAATTTCTCATGACACTGTCCAAAGAGGAAGTTTTGATGAAGATAACAGCCAATTTGGTCTAAAAGCAGATAAAAAAACTTATAAACAAACAAATGGATTAATTGGACTTAGAGCAAGTCAAGGATTTAACTGGGGAAAAAATAGCAAAACAACAATTCAAGGTTATGTAACTCACCAAAAAGCCTTCAACAAGGAAGATTTAAGTTACGATGCAAAATATACAGGACTTCAAGATGCTACATTTAAAGTTAAAGGAATAGGCCTTTCTAAATCTAAAACTTGGGCAGGAGTCGGAGTTTTGACTGAATTTAACCCAAATTTCTCTTGGTATGCTAACTATGACAAGAAAATAGAAAATGATAGCAAAGGTAAAGGAAATAATAATGTCTTTACAACAGGAGTTAGAGTAAATATAAATTAGAACCTTTTTTATGATGTGAACTACTCCCGCTTTTAGAAGCGGGAGCTTCTTGGGAAGTATCTGCTTTTGCTAGCCAAATATATTTACCAAGCTCTCCGGGCAGTCCCTGCCCTGTTTTTTTTATTTTCCTAATATTCCAACATCGCTTTTCCAATGTTTTTTATATTCAATGCCGCATTGTAATCTCTATCAATTTCAATCCCACAACACTCACATCTATAACTTCTTTCTGATAATTTCAGTTCCTCTTTAATATTTCCACATTTACTACAAGTTTTCGACGACGGGAACCATTTATCTATCTTCAAAAATTGTTTCCCTAAAAACATCAGTTTATACTCAACCATCCTCAAAAACATTCCCCATCCATTATCTCCTACACTTTTCCCAAAATTTAATGCCTGGCTCATCCCTTTCATATTCAAATCCTCAACAACCACAGCATTGTATTCTTCAGACAATTTTTTCGATAATTTATGTAAAAAATCTCTTTCGACAATTTTTGATATACTCATGCAATTTTGATATTTTTCGCTTTTTGCTTATACCAATTTTTTTAGAAAATTTCACTTTTTCTTGATAATGATTTCTGTAATTTTTTTCAATTTTTTTCTCCAACATCCTAAAATATCTTGGATAATCAGCCCTTTGGTTTTCAGAACTGACAAATAATTCAGACATTGAAAAATCAAGTCCAATTACTTTATCATTACTTGGCATTTTTTGAATTTCTTTTTCAAATTCCGTCAAAACAGAAACATAGTAATTTCCATTACTGTTTGTCAATGTTACCGACTTTTATTCTATAATTCTTTGGTATTTCTCTATGATATTTTCAATTTTACTTTTTTTCAATTTTGGCAAAATCAAATATTTGTTTTTCCTCAATTCGTATTGAATTATTCACACAATTTGTCGTGTAACTTTTTAACACTATTCTTTTTAGATTTAAACCTCGGAAACTTCGCTCTCTTCTGAAAAAAAATTTGTAAACGATCGTTTTACATTCAATTGAGCATTTGAAAAGTGCTAGACTGTCTACTTCTTTTAGAAATTGATTTTCACTTTTCAAACTGGCAGGTGTAATTATTTTATTGTTTCCAGTTTCTTCATAAAATTTATTTGCAGCATACAAAAATCGTATTGTAAACAAAACGAACACATCCAAAAAGTCTTATTTATCAATAATTCCTGCTCTTTTATTTGGATAAATTCTATATCTGAATGCTAAATTATATTTCATAAAATTACACCTCCTTTTGGATTTTGAATACTATTTTTAATTATTTCTTTAGAAATTTTTATTATTTATAACTTTTCTTCGATATTTTCATACAAAAAAATTGTATCATGGATGTATTACTTTTATATTGATATTAAATTATTAGTTAAAATAAAAATATTACATAATCTCATTTCATAAATAAAAAAATATTCAACAGACAAATTAAAATATCAAAAATTAATTAAACAAAAAAATCAATAAAAAAAGAAGGAGGGAAGTGTATGTTAAAAAAACTAAAAAAAGGAGCTTTTTAAAAATATTAATCCTCATTTTTTTGTTTTTTTATATTCGCTGTATCTTGCAATAATATATTCAATTTTTGGAAACAAAAAAACAAAACGAATAGTAAAAAGTAAAGAAAAAAACAAGAAAATGAAGAAAAAAACAAAAAAAGAGCAAATTAATGAAGAATACACAGGTATTACAGTTCCTTTAGATGCAGTTAATTTTTTTCAATTGAAAATGAACTGTTATACTATAATAAACAACTTTTTACAGGAAGAGTAACATTTACAACAAATGAAGGTTATAGTGGATATTTTTACATTTAGTAACGGAGTGATGGAAGGAGTATATGAACTAAAAAAAGAAATGGTAATGTAGAAATTGGAAAAAAACAGCTGGAAATAAAAGCTATATATGTAAAAACAAAAATCAAATTCTGGTTATGAAAATGAAATTATATATGATGAAAATAATGGCTTTGATAAAAAGAAGTAAACTATGTAGATGGAGAGTATGAAGATAATTTTTGATTTTTTTCAAATAAATTTTCAGGTAAAATAAAAAAAATTTGGAAAAAAATATAATTTCTCAGAGAGTACAAAAAAATCAAAGATGGTCTAAACAATGAAACTGAAAGTGAAAAGTGAAAATAATAATAAGAATGAAATAATCGTTGATAAAAAGATGAAATATTTATTTATAATTATTCTTTAAGAGAAGACGACAATTATATAATTATAACTGAAAGACAATATAAAGGGGATAAAAAAATTACAGATATTTAGTATTTATGGGCGAAAAAGAAGAAATCTTTCCCAAGATTCAGTAAAGATATGTTAAAAGTGTTCAAAAAGCATTTTTTACAGATATACAAGGTGCTTCAAATGCTCAAAAAATACAAATACAAATACAAATGCAAATAATGAAATGACTCAAGAAACTGCGACAAACTATCAGAGTACATCTACATCTACATCTGCGCCTTCTCAGAATAATAACACAAGTAATAATCAAAGTTCTGATGAAGATCTAGCAACATTGGATCGTGTCTATGACGAAGTCATTAATAAAGGAAATGAGAGTTATTTAAATAATTTTTTTCAAGCAGTCAGCTTTCTATTATTAGAAATACAATATATGCCAAAAGAGGATATATTTTTTTAAAAAGAAAAAAATACAAAAACTATTTTTTTCTAGAAAAAGCTGGTATAAAGGAACTTCATATAGCGAAAATATAATAACACCTAATGAAAAATTAGCTGAATTAATATTATCAAAAAGAATAAAATAAAAAAAATTAAAAAGGAGTAAAAAAATGGAAAAAAATAATTTTGAAACAGGAAATCAGAAATAATCAAAATCAGAAACAATGGAAATTTTAATCCTATGAACCAAAATAACCAAAATCGAAAACAATGGAAATTTTAATCCTATGAACCAAAAATAGCCAAAATCGAAATAATGGAAACTTTAATCCTATGAACCAAAAATAACCAAAAATCGAAACAATGGAAATTTTTAATCCTATGAATCCAAAATAGCCAAAAATCGAAACAATGGAAATTTTTAATCCTATGAACCAAAATAATCAAAAATCGAAATAATGGAAACTTTAATCCTATGAATCAAAATAATCAAAAATCGAAATAATGGAAATTTTTAATCCTATGAACCAAAAATAGCCAAAAATCGGAATAATGGAAACTTTTAATCCTATGAACCAAAAATAGCCAAAATCAGAATTACAATAACATGAATCAAAACCAAAACAGCTATAACCATAATAGTTCTAATTACAATAATATGAATCCAAATCAAAATAATCAAAACTATAATCCAAATATGAATCAAAACAATAATTTTAATAATCAAAAAAATCTTTTTTTGGATTCAATACTTGAAAAAGATAATCCACAAAATAAATTATTCTTAAAATTAATGTTTTTGGATAAGTACGGTTGTATTTGGTTTGGTTGCTTGGATAACAATAAAAGGAATAGCACTTTATATGCAATTTATGGATTTACAAAAAAAGTGGTCTTATTTCAAATATTTCAGCATATTTTTTTCGGAAATACCAGCTCCATTGAAAGCATTTTTTTAGGAAAAATTAGCAACTACTTCTTTAGAGGTTTTTATCCATTCGTAATACTTTTAAAAATATATATTTATAGCTTTTATTTGTATTACTAATATTAATCTTTCTAAAACTCCGTAAGACAAATAATTTATTTAAATTTAAAAATATAAATTATTTATCAGTAATAATATTTTTGTATTGCTGGTATCGCTGAAATTAAATATACAGATTTTATTGATAAATTAACAGGTTCATTAGCGAATTTAGGTCAAGGGAGATCTAGGAGCTTTCAGCAGATATTTTTTTAATACTGTTCCAGACATATTTATGATAAAAACTTGTTTTTATAGTTCTTCTTGTATTTTTCATTAATCGCAGTTGTTACGAATTTTTTTCTTAATATTTAGAAATAAAAAAATTTGAAATGCAAGATATACAAAGAGAATTTAGAACAATGAAAAAAATAAAGTTATGAAAAATAATAATAATTACTATAACCAAAAACAACAATAACAACAATAATAATGAAAACTGGAACAATAACACAAATAATGATTATAATAATCAAAATTATAGATAAATAAAAAAAGCATTAAATAATCGTTTTACAAAGTTTTTGTAAAAAAATAGGAGTAAGTATGAATGAAAAAAATCAGAATTATAATAATCAAGGCTATGATATGAATTATAGTAACGGAAACTCTAACGAATACAATAATTATGATGAACATAATGATGATATGAATTATGGCAATAACGGAAATAATAATTACAATGAACCATACTATAATGATCAAAATTATTATAATAATTTTAACAATCAAAAATTTTGATGGAAATTATGAAAATCAAAATTATAATTATAATAATAAAAAAATAATAATACAACTATTTTTATCATTATAGGAATAATAGTAGCAATAATTGGATATTATGTAGCAACAAACTACATATTTATTGATAAATTTGACATAAGTAATTATTATACAGTAAATGTGGATGGAATTTCTGGAGAAGCTAAAGCGGAAATTTTTACCAAAAAGAAGCAACTGGGGATGAATCCAAAAAAAGTTCCAATTTAAAATTAAAAAAATTTTTTTAGATAAAAGCTAATATAAAAATTTGAACTTTCTAAAAGTGAAGCTATTCAAAATGGAGATGTCATACAAGTTAATGCAATTTATGACACAAGATTAGCAAAGTTTAATAAAATCAAAGTTATAAATGATAAATTTGAAATAAAAAGTTAGCGATCTTCCTAATCCTGTAAAAGATATTTCAGAAGTTAAAAATTTATCGCAAATAAAAAAAATTATATGAAAAACTATTTTTATATCAGAATTGGGGACGAAGAACAGATTATTATTCAACATTATATGAAATTTTGGGAATGTATTCAGGAAAAAGATTCAAATGGACAAGCTATATTAAGGATATACAGCAAAATAAAGTCTAGAAATATGTATTATGACGGAAAAAGCTGTTGAATATGATTATTTGGAACTTTCAAATCTTATGCAGAACAGTAATAATGAAATAATTTCAGCAACTAGAGCTACTATTACATCAGATTCAAATCTAAATGGAGAAATGAATTCACAAGAAATGGATTCAAGACTAAGATTAGAAGGATTTTTCAAAAAAATAAATTAAAATAGAAAAAAATTCAAAAAAATTATTTTTGAATCTAAATATAAAAAAAGGGCATTAGTTAGATTTTTTTGCCCTTTTTTTGTAATTTTTATTAATATTTAAAATTAAGTTTCTCATCAAATTGTGATATAATTATAGTATCGCTTCTAAATAAATTTTTAAATTATAATTAATACTAAACCCCATCAAAAAAATAGGAATTATAACAAATTTATTATTTAAACGTAAAATAACATAATAATATTTTTATAAATAATTAAAATGGGCAATTTGTAAAAAAATAATAAGACAAAAAAACTCGATAAATACAATATTTTTATTTAAAATATTAGAGTTTTATTTCAAAAATACTCAATAAAAAAATATTAAAAAAATTTTAGACTTCTACAAATGGCTATGGAATAAAAAAATGAAAAGGAGAAAATAAAAATGAAATATGAGCTTGTATTAATAGATTTAGATGATACGCTTTTTTTGATTATTCAAAAGACGGAAGATTCAGCATTTAGAAAAGACATTTGAAAAAAATGGGGTTTTTTCAGGTAAATCAGATTGAAAAAAAGAAAAAAATAGAAGAAAAATTATGAGAAAATAAAGAAACGATATAAAGAGATAAACTTACAGTTGTGGAAGGATTTGGAAAAAGGGGAAAATGGATAAGGACAAGCTGAAAGTTTTGAGATTTGAAAAACAATTGAGGAATTTGGCTTGGAGTATGATTCGATTGAGGTAAGTGAAACTGTATTTAAAAAAACTAGGGAGAAGGAGTTTTTTTCCATTTGAGGCGACTGAAAAACTGTGTGAATATTTACATTCTAAATATAAAGTTGGAGTTATTACAAATGGGATAAAGGAAGTTCAGCATTCACGGATAAAAAAAATTCAGCAATTGCAAAAATACATTGATAAAACTTGTTATTTCTGAAGAAGTTGGAGTAAATAAGCCTGATAAAAGAATATTTGAATGTGCAATAGAATATTTTTGGAATATCGGATAAAAAAATCTGCAATAATGATTGGCGATTCTTTGGAGGCTGATATAAAAAGGCGGGCAAAATGCTGGAATTGACACTTGCTGGGTAAACTTTTAAAAAAATATTATGAATAATACTGGAATCATTCCAAAATATGAAGTGAAAAAAAATTAGAAGAATTATTTGAAATCTTTATAAATGAATAAAATACGAATAAAGAATGGAGGAGATTAGGCGGTGTTTGGAAAAGAAAAGAAAGGCAATCTGCTTTTTTTGTTATTTTTTTCTGTTGGTAAATGCTTTTTGGACTGGCTGAAAATGAAAAAAAGTCAAAGATGAAAAAAATTGAAAAATCTGAAAAACTATGTTGTTTTGGAAAATGAAAAAAATAATAGGAATTTGAAAAATGATGATAATGATAATAAAGAATCTGGATTAATAAAAGATGTGGATTTGAAAAAAATAATGAAAATTTTAAAAATAATGAAAAAAATAATGATAGTAAAAAAATCTTGAAAACAAAAAAATGATACTAATAGAAAAAGTATAGCTAATCAGGAAGATAAAAAAAGAAATTGGGCTGGTACTTAGTGGAGGAACAGCAAAAGGGCTTGCCCACATTGGTATATTAAAAGTTCTGGATGAGGAAAAGGTGCCGATAGAATATGTAACTGGAACGAGTATGGGAAGTATTATTGGAGGAATGTATAGTGTTGGATATACTCCGGAGGAAATTGAAGAAATAGCGGTTAGTATGGACTGGATGAGTCTTTTTAATGATAAAATCGAAAGAAAAGATAAGGGAGCTTTAAGAAACTCAATTGAAGATAAAAACAGTACGACAATTCCAGTAAAAAACTTTATGCCAAAATTGCCGAATGGAGTTGTTGGTGGAAAAACTGCTAGCCAAAAATTAAATGAAATTTTTTATGGTGCACTGAGAGTATGAAGATTTTTAGAAAAATTTCCCAAGAAAAATTTGCGGCGGTTGCAACTGATTTAGAATCTGGAGAAGGTGTGATGATCGATAAGGGATCAATTGCAACGGCAATAAGGGAAAGTTTATCAATTCCATCGGTTTTTGCTCCAATACGAGATGGAGAAAGACTTTATGTTGATGGTGGAATAGTGAGAAATTTGCCTGTTCAAGATGTAAAAGTGCTTGGAGCTGATTATACAATTGGAGTCAATGTGGGAGATGGTTTTACAAAAAGAGATGAGTCGAAAATGAATCTGATTGATGTAATTACAGACACTACAACAATTGCGGGAAGGCAGGAAGTTGAGCGGCAAATTCGGATGCTTGATTTGTATATGAAACCTGATTTGACAAAATTTGAATCTTATGATTTTTCAAAAGTAAAGGAGCTTATTGCAGCTGGTGAAGCTGTGGCAAGGGCAAATATAGATGAAATTAGAAAATTGTCAAACCCTGAACTTTATGAAAAATTAGAGGAAAAACGAAGGGAATTTAGACAGACTTGGAAGGATGAGTATAATATTACTGGAGTTGTAATAGAAGGAAATAAAAAATATACAAGAGCATATTTTGATAAATTTTTTTCCTAAAAACTTGGAACTTTAACTAGATTGGATATGGAAAAAGATAGTTAATAATATTTATCAGAAATGGTGATTTTACAACTGTTTATTATGAAGTAAGAGATAATGACTTTGATAATAAATGTTCAAGAGAAACCAAGTGACTATTTGACACTTTCTGGAAATATAAATAATGAAGATCTGGCTACTTTAAAGTGTAGGTTTTCAAGGAAGTAAACTTTTTGAAATAATACAAATGTTAGATATTCAGTAAATGGAACAGTTGCAAATGAATATGGAGCAAAAGGGTAAGAACAACTGCAGAACTCGGAAAAAAATTCAAAAGTGGTAATTTATAGTGAATTTGAATATAAACGTGATATTATTGAAAAATCAAAAAAATATAAAAATGGATATTTCAGTTTTTGAAAATAGAAAATTTAAAAATTGGAACAGGAATAGGTGTAGAAGTATATAAAAATCTATTGCTCTCAATCGGTGGAGGTTATCAAATATCAGATGTGGAAAAACATGAAAATAATGCTGAAAATGGAAGAAAGCCATTTCCATATTATGAAGCAAAGTTAAATTATGATACAAGGGACAGCCTTAACTTTGCAACAAAAGGAATTTACCTTTTTTCAAATTACACATTGGCAAATTCAAAGCATGCTAAATTTAACTCACTATATGCAGGCGGAGAAATTAACATTCCAATTGGCGAAAATGTAACAATTACTCCAGGAGTGGCTTACTTGACATCTTATGGAAAAGATGTTCCTGAAACATATAGACCTAAAATGGGTGGAATACGAACAGCAGATAATTCATTGGAATTTTCAGGAATGCCATCTGATAAAATCCGTGGTGGAAGTATTTTTGTGGGGAAATTAAAAGCCCAGTATAATTTATCAAATCTTGTATATTTAGATACAACGTATTCAAGAGCCAATATTTCTGGAAAAAAAGTTATAGTTTTGGTAACGATGTAAAGGAAAGTTATAGATTTGGAATTGGAGTAAAAGCCTTGACAATTCCACTTTATTTTTGGTTTTGCAAAAGTTCCGGGAGAAAGCTGGCAATATATTATAAATTTTGGATATTCACTGAGTAATATTTTTTTATATAAAAAATCCTTGAAATTATATGATAACATATATTGCTAAAATAAACAAGATATTTTAACTGGTCCGAATTTATTATTTTTATAATTTCTATTGGTCAAAAAAATCCTCTTAATACTATTTTCCCATTTAAAAAGTGAAATAGCTATAAATTTCTTTTGCAAGGGGTTAAGGCCCCTTGTTAGTAAATAATATAAAAATATAATTTCTATTTTTTTAAATGGAGTTTAGTATAAAATTAAAAGAAGTAAATTTTAGGAAGGAGGTCTATATGAAGAAAAAAAGTTTAAAAAAATAATAATTTTTTTGATCCCATCTTTTTTTAGCAGGGAATAACAGGTCTAAGACTTGGAGAAAAAAAGCAAAAATCAAATAATACTTCATCTGCAAATATTTCAAATGACAATTTATTTTGGAATAAAAAGACCATTAAACAAAAATACTGAATTTTCAAAAAAACGAAGAAATTTACGACATTATAAAAAAAATAACTTGAAAAAAATGAAGATGAATTTAAAGTAGATTTTTGGATATTCAAATGGATTTCATAAAAGTCCAATTGATAATTCTTTTTCGGAACCTGAAAAAAAATTGATGAAAAAAAGATTCACAAAAACTGAAACAACAGTTCCTTATGTTATTATTAATCCTGAAAATGGACCTTCTGACAAGGCAGAATATGAATATATTGTTCAAATTAGAAAAAAAATAAGGAAATGGGAATCAAAAAAATTTAGGATATGTCACAACAGATGAATATACAAAAAGTATAAAAAAAGTAACTTCGAAATTGATAAATACATACAGTTTTACGGCTCAAACAATATTTCTGGATTTTTTTGTCGATGAAATCTCGTCAGGAATAAATCCACTAGAAGTCGACTATATGGCACAAATATATAATCATATAAAAAATAAGTATCCCAACTCAATCGTAGTTGCAAATCCTGGCGGCACAATAACTGATGCAATGTCTAAATATTCTGATTTATGGCTAACAAGCGAACAATCAGCCGATAATTACATCAACCATTGGACACCAAGAACCTATAACTTTGAAAACGATCCTAAAAATGCAAACCGTATTGTCCATGTTATTCATTCGGCAATGCCTGAACAATACGAAACCTTGCTAAAACTGTCTAAAGAACGGAATGCAGGCTTTATAATGATAGCAACTGATATTCCGAATGTTCCAGGCAATTTGCCACAAAATTTTGAAAATCTGATATTATCAGTAAATACTCCTGAAACCGAAACTGTTTCAGATGAAAAAAATATTTCAAATGAACAACTGGCAACAGAAAATACAGATACAGAATTAATTTCTAATAATTCGGAAAATCCTGCATCTGAAGAAATTGCAGAAAAATTTAAGAATAGAAGATAAGTTTGATTTACAAAAATTTGTTTCCTCAGGAAAATACAGCATTAATGGGAATCTTAAAATTTCAGCCCTTGACTTTTTGGAATTTTTTTAAATCTCCAATGTAAACCTGATATATTTCTTTCTTATTTTAATCTCAGGTATGATATTTTTAGGTGAATTTACTGTAAAAACCTTCAGAAAGAATAAATAAATTTGGAGATTTTTAAATTTAATTTAAGTAAAAAAATTGGGATGTTTAATAAAATTTAGTAAAAAAAGATAAAAAAATAAGCTGCTTCATAGATATTTATGATACAGCTTTTTTTATTATATTTTTTATTTTTTTATTTTTCCACTCTTTTTCTACAATTACTTTTAACGAATGCCAACTTAACGTAGCACATTTAACTCTCGCAGGCATTTGAGCTACATACTCCATAAGCACTGCATCTCCTAGTTTTTTACTTTCTTCACTTGTCAACTTTTCCTCTTGCTTCATCATCTTGAAAAATAAATTGACTTTTTCCTTTTGCCTCTTCCATCGACTTTCCCTTTTATCAAGTCAATCAGCATAGCCATAGAAGCTGTTGAAATGGCACATCCAGAACCGATAAATGCGGCATCTGTTATTATGTCATTTTCATCAGTTTTTATTTCCAAAGTTAAGTCATCTCCACAGTTTGGATTATGCCCTCTTTCAGCAAAAGTCGGATTTTCAATTTCACGGTTTAATTCTCTACGTCTACTGTATTCTAATATTGTCTGCTGATAAATTTTCTCTAAATTCATAACAACCTCCTTTTTCCAAATTTTTTTATTTTTTTATTTTTTTCTCTACAATTCAAAAACTTCTTTTTACTTTTTAAAAAGTCCTTCTATCAATTTATCAATATCCTCTTCGTTATTGTAAATGCTAAAACTAGCACGGCAGCACGATGGTATTCCCAGATAGTTCATCAAAGGCTGAGCGCAATGATGCCCTGAACGAACTGCCACATCATAGGAATCCAATATAAATGCCACATCGTGGGAATGTACATTTTTCACGTTAAAAGCGATAATTCCAGCATGTTCAACATCCTTTGTAAAATATGTTTCGACAAAATCTAAATTTTTTCAATTTCTCCAAAGCATTTTTTGTAAGCGAATTTTCAATTTCATTGATTTTCTCATAACTTATTTCCTCAATAAAATTAATCGCTTCCTCCAAAGTTACAGCGCCTTCCACATTTTGAGTCCCGCCTTCAAACTTATTAGGAAGCTGTGCAAATGTCGATTCCTGCTCTGTTACAAACTCAATCATATCTCCACCATACAAAAAAGGCGGCATTTTTTCAAGAAGCTCCTTTTTTCCATACATAACTCCAATTCCCATCGGTGTAAACAGTTTATGCCCTGAAAATACAAGAAAATCTGCATCTAAATCTTGAACATCGTGTCTAAAGTGCAGCATTGACTGTGCAGCATCCACAAGAACAAGTGCATTTTTATTTTTATTACGTGTGATTTCAATAATCTCTTTTATCGGCTGAATAACTCCTGTAACATTTACCACGGCAGAAATCGCCACAAGTTTCGTTTTATCAGACAATTTACTTTTAAAATCTTCAATATCAAACTGTCCATTTTTCAGTAAGATATACAAATTTTTATCTTGGCATTTTTTCTTTTTTTAGCCACAAATTGCCACGGCACAATATTTGCATGATGATTGGAAACTCCCAGTATTATTTCATCATTTCTCATTTATAAATTCCATTCCATAGGAATAAGCTATCAAATTAATTGATTCTGTCGTATTTTTTGTAAAAATCACTTCTTCAGGATATTTTGCATTAATAAACTTTTGTACAGTTTTACGTGCATTTGCCATCAAATTTGAGGCTTCCATGGACAATGTATGCGAACCACGTCCTGGATTTCCGTTATATTTTCTCATAATATTCCATAATTTTATCTAGGACTCTTTTTTGGCTTTTTGTGAAGTTGCCGCTGTATCTAGATAATGGTTATTTCTATTTTTTTAAATATTGGAAATTCTTTTTCTATAATCCATCTTTCCCTCCTTAATAATTTTTCTGCCATAACAAATTTATATAAGTCATCAAATTTTTTTATATTTTCTGGTTTTTTTCAGATAGTTCTAGTAAATAGTTTTCAAGGATTTCATAAGAAAGTGATAAAAAAACTCATCAAAAAAATCTTTTTTTCCTCTTCTTATATTAGTTTTTTTCTGGAATATAATTATTACCTTTCATTTTTTTATTATTAAAATAAAATAAGATAGGAACTATTTTTTTAAAGGATCTTCTATATTAAATTCAGTTAATAAATATGCATAAGTTTTTTTATAAATTTTTCTATTAATATCTACAAATTTTTCCTGTATCGTGATCATCATTATATTTTTATCTCTACATAATAAATAATCCCTGTTTTTTTCTATCTTTAAATACTAAATCAATATCATGTTTCACTTGTATCATTGTTCCATTAAAAATATTTTTTTACTTAATCTTTTTTTCAATTTATAAAACTCATCTTCTAGTATTATTTCTTCAGTTTGACATCTTGTTATATATTCATCAATTAAACTATCTTTTTGCAGATAAAATTTGAAATTTATTATTTCTTTTTACCACTATATTTTTTTCTATTATTTCATATTTTCCCTCATTTTCTATCAATTTAGTCATCAAGACCTCTATAAAATTTCCAAACTGAATATTCATGCTTTGAAGTATTCCGCCAAATATTCTATATCTTTGCGGAATAAAATGTAATTTTTTTAGATGTTTATTTTTTTCAATTCTTTTAATTTTTTTACTGTTTTTTTGAATGATTTATTATTTCTATAATTGAGCTATTTATTAATTCATCTAGTTTGTTTTTGCATCATTTTTCCTCCACATATAAATATCTTAATTTATCCAGCTCTATATATTCTCCATTATAATTTAAAAAAGTAATTCCAACCATTGTTATTTTTTTATTTAAAAATTTTGCACTCATTTTATGTATAGATAATTCTTCTGTCCCATCAAAAACATTTCCATTTTCAAGAATTTCACAAAATTGTCTTTTTATCTTTTTGAATACAGCTTTTTGTCCTTTTTTTGAATATAGCCATTTTCCAATAATTTTTTTCATAGGAACTTTTGGAGGTTTTTGTTTCTAATTCTAAATTAGAAATTTTTATCAATTATTACTTTTTTTGCATTTATTCTGATTTTTTTGCTCCTTCTATATATTTTTCTTCTCTTTCAATTCCTATATAATTTCTTCCCAATTCTTTTGCTACTGCTCCAGTTGTCCCAGTTCCAAAAAAAGGATCTAGTATTACATCATTTGGTTTTTGTTGCTGCTAGAATAATTTTATACAATAGTTTTTTTCTGGTTTTTTTGAGTTGAATGCAGCTTATTTCCATTTGTATCTTTTTAATCTTTCATTTCCATTACAAACAGGTATATTCCACACACTTTTCTCTTGTTTTCCATCATTTAAATATTTCATTGTTTTTATAGTTAAATGTTATTTTACTTTTTTTATTTTTTTACTGCACCAAATCATTGTTTCGTGTGAATTACATAATCTTGTGCCAGAAAAAAATTAGGAACCGGATTTGATTTATTCCAAATAATATCATTTATAATCCAAAATTCTAAATTTTTGCATTAAATATCCAATTCTAAATATATTTTGAAAAAGATCCTATAATACAAATACTTCCATCTTTCTTTAATATCCTTTTTACATTCTTTTTAACCAATTATTACAAAAATTATCATACTCATAAAATGAATCAAATTTATCCCATTCATCCTCTACACCGTTAAACTTTGTTCCATCAGTTCTTAGTAACTCTCCTTCAGTTTGCATAAAATAAGGAGGATCTGCAAAAAAATAAAGTCTACCGATTCAGTTGGGATTTTTTTAATTCTTCAACTGTATCTCCCTTTATAATAGTATTTAATATGTTCTTTAAATGCATCTACTGCTCTCCTTAATCATAATTTTACCCACAAGCAATACAAAAATTATATCACTTTGCGGGTATTTTTTTCAAACTTAATATTCTTACTTCTTAACTTCCTTTTTAAATTCTTCTTTCCAATTCATCAAATAATTTATCTCTCAATTTTTTTCATCATCAATGTTATCCATTATTGGACGGAATGAAGATTCGACTATTAATTTTTTTGCCCTGCTTTCAGAGAGTCCACGGCTCATTAAATAAAATAATTTAGCCTCGTCAACTTTCCCAACAGAAGCGGCATGTTCTCCAATAACGTCATCTTCACTGCAAAATAACGTTGGAATCGAATCAGCTTTAATTTCATCATTTAATAAAATCGCAAATTCTCCTTCACGCCCTTCAGACTTGCTAGAACCTTGCTTAAAGTAAAGATTTCCACGGAATACCTTTTTAGCAGTATCTTTTACAGCTCCCCTTGCCTGAAGCTCCCCAATCGTTCTACGTCCACGAAATACTACCGAATATTCCAGATCCAGTTTTCTTTCTTCATCAGCAAGATATGCAGGCCATATATAAACTTCCGATGAATCTTCTTCAAGATATGATTTATGGCTTATCGCATTAATTTTACCACCTAACTCAACACTATAATATTCAGTTTTCCCTTGTCCCAATGTTTCAATTTTTGATGATTCAAAATTAGAACTTTTTGTATTTAATGTCTGTATTTTTTTATAATTTTTTTACTTCTGAATTTCTTCCAGTAACCACTTTGATAATTCCATTATGATAAACTGGTGTTTCATCTAGTGAATCATAGTTAATAATTACTGTAACTTTTGCAAAATCCGCCACTTCAATTACATTATAGTCAACTAAAAAGTTATTTTTCCTTATTTGTATGATAATTTAAATAAATTGGCTTATCAATTTTTCTTTCTCCAATTTTCAAATATTTCCCTTCGTTATAAAAAGCGAAAATTTTTGTTTTTTTGAAAAAAATCTCTAATCCATAATCATTCTCATTTTTCAATTTTTTTCCAGTTCTTTTAACGATTCACTTATATTTTTTTATAACAACTCCATCCTGATTTTTCATTTTTTTATTTCCAAATTGTTAAATTCTTTAAATGCTTCAGGTTCTTCATACTGATAGCCTACTCTTTTCCAATTAACCTTTTCAAGCGTTTTATATTCTTCAAAGATTTTTTTAATCTGTAATCGCTGTTATCAAGATTCTGTATGCTTGATTTTTTTCTAACATTTTCTCTCCTCTCATTTTTTTAAGCAATAAATGTATTTGTAATTTTTTTCTGAAAAGGGGTCAAGACCCCTTGCTAGATAATATCTATTTTATACAATTTTAAATCCATATAATTATCAAACAGGTCTAAAATCTTTTAATTATCCAATTGTCCCTTCTAGTTCCAATTCAATCAGCTTATTCAATTCAACTGCATATTCAAGCGGTAATTCTTTTGAAATTGGCTCAACAAATCCTCTTACAATCATCGCCTTTGCCTCATCTTCGCTAATACCCCTTGACATCAAATAAAATATTGCTTCGTCACTTATTCTTCCAATTTTTGCTTCATGTCCAATATCCACACTGTCGTTATTTATATCAATTATTGGTATTGTATCTGAAGTTGATTCATTATCCAGCATTAATGATTCACATTCTACAGTTGACCTTGTTCCCGTTGCTTCTGGCAGAACTTTTAAAAGCCCCCTGTAAAAAGCTGTTCCTCCATTTTTTGAAATGGATTTTGAATGAACTGTCGAGCTTGTATTTTTCCCCTGATGAATAATTTTACATCCTGTGTCTAAATATTGCCCAGCTGCAGCAAATGTAACTCCTGTAAATTCACATCTTGAACGATCTCCCTTTAAAATACTCATTGGATAAAGCATAGAAACTCTTGATCCAAATGATCCTGACACCCATTCTATTACTCCATCTTCTTCCACCAATGCTCTTTTTGTATTTAGGTTATACATATTTCTTGACCAGTTTTCAATCGTAGAATATCTTAATCTTGCCCCTTTTCTGACAAAAAGTTCCACTGCTCCAGCATGCAATGCATTTTTTTGATATTTAGGCGCTGAACATCCTTCGATAAAATGTAAATCTGCCCCTTCATCAACAATTATAAGGGTATGTTCAAATTGTCCAGCTTCTGGCGCATTTAGCCTAAAATATGACTGCAATGGCATTTTTACCTTTACTCCTTTTGGAACATAGATAAATGATCCTCCAGACCATACTGCTCCGTGCAATGCTGCGAATTTATGGTCATTGACTGTAATTAATGTCATAAAATATTCCTTTAGCATATCTCCATATTTTACAATTGCTGTTTCAATATCTGTATAAATCACTCCCTTGTTCTTCCAGTTCCTTATGAACGCTGTGATAAACCACTTCAGAGTCATACTGTGCTCCTACTCCCGCAAGTGACTGCTTTTCAGCTTCTGGAATACCAAGCCTGTCAAATGTATCCCTTATATAGCTTGGCACATCATCCCAATTTTCATTCATTGGTGCTGAATCAGGCTCTAAATAATGTACAATGTCATTCATGTCAAGGTCTGATAAATCTGGACCCCAATCAGTCATTGGCTTTGAATTATAAACTTCCAATGCCTTTTAATCTAAATTCCCTCATCCATTCAGGCTCATTTTTTTCTTTCTGAAATTTTTTTAATAATTTCTGGAGTAAAGCCCTTTTTCAACTTTATATCTATAATGCTCTTCATCCTTTTATATCATAAACACCACGCTCAATATCTGCAATATATGTTTTTTTCTATTTTCCATTATTCCCACACTTTCCATTCTGTATTAAAAATTTTTATAATCCTAATTCTTCTTTTTATTTTAGCATAACCTTCTTTTTCAATTCTTTCCACTAAATCTTTTCCACCTGTCTTTACAATTCTTCCATTCATCAAAATATGAACAAAATCAGGCTTCAAATAGTCAAGAACTTTATCATAGTGAGTAATTATAAGCAAAGCTGTATCCTTAGTCTTTAACTTTTGAACTCCTTCAAATACAATCTTTGTCGCATCAATGTCAAGTCCAGAATCAGTTTCATCCAGAATAGCCAATTTTGGCTCTAAAACTGCCATTTGCAAAATTTCATTCTTTTTCTTTTCTCCACCAGAGAATCCAACATTTAAATGTCTATCTGCATATTCAGGATTTATATGAAGTTTTTCCATCTTTTCCACCAATTCATTATGAAATTGCATCAAATATTGTTTTTCTCCAGTAACAGCCTCTTTTGCTGTTCTCAAGAAATCCTCCACAGTAAGCCCTGGTATTTCCTCTGGATATTGGAATGATAGGAAAATCCCCTTTTTAGCCCTTTCATCTACAGCAGCATCATTAATATTTTCTCCATCTAAAATAATGTCCCCAGAAACCAGTTCATGTTTTGGATGTCCCACAAGAATACTTGCAAGCGTAGATTTTCCAGCTCCATTAGGCCCCATAATTACGTGAACTTCCCCTTTGTTTATAGTTAAATTTAATCCTTTCAGGATTTCCTTTCCTTCTACTTCCGATTTTACATTTTTTAATTCTAATAAACTCATGTTAATTTTTACCTCCAAAAAAATTTTATAAACATATCCAAATTCTCATAAATTTTATAAACTAAATATGTTCGATAACCTATTTTTATTTTTGTTTAAATATTATGATACGGCTACACAAACAAATCTTCCAAGAATTGAATAAAGTATATTTAGCAATTTGCATTTTATTTTTTTAAATTTAATTCCTAAACTAATTTTTATCATAAATTTATTTGTTTATCAAATTAAATATCTTTACAAATATTAATTTTTTTACATTTTTTTCAATAATTTAGACTTTCAAAACAAAAATAATTAGCAATATAAAAACTTTATAATAGATTTTTAAATATATAGTAAAAATGATTTCAAGAAGAATGTAATAAATAATAGTTATTCAAAATCTACAATAAATTTATTATTTCAACAAAAATTATATAATATCATTCCCTATTTAAATAGCGAATTTTTTATTATAAAATGAATTTTCTTTGACACAAGGAGAGTGAACGAAATGGATGAAAAAAGCAAATTAAAAAACGACTGGAAAATGACAGATGAGGAAATGGGAAATACAAATGTTCCTGTAATAATAAATAAAAGCTATGATGAACTGCACCAGCAATTGACAGATGCAATTAGAAAAAATAATCTAGATGTGGATATGAACAAGATTTCAGAGGCTTTTATGCTTGCTTACGAGTCGCATATTGGGCAAAAGAGAAAAAGTGGGGAAGATTATATTTTACATCCAGTTGAAGTGGCAGAAATATTAGTTGATATGCGTATGGACACAGATACGATTGTGGCTGGGCTGCTTCATGATGTAGTTGAGGATACGCTTATTTCTTTGTCGGATATAGAGTATAATTTTGGAACAGATGTAAAAAAACTTGTGGATGGTGTTACAAAACTTAGAAATTTGCCGAGAACAAATAGTAAAAAATTGGAAAATATACGAAAAATGGTTGTTGCAATGTCGGAAGATATTCGGGTTGTAGTTATAAAGCTGGCAGATAGACTTCATAATATGAGAACATTGAAATATATGACGCCTGAAAAACAGCTGGAAAAATCTAAAGAAACTCTTGAAATTTATGCGCCAATTGCCCATAGAATCGGGATGGCTAGAATAAAATGGGAACTGGAGGACATAAGTTTTAGATTTTTGTATCCAGATGACTATTATGAAATTAAAGATCTTGTTAATTCCAAAAGGAAAGAACGTGAAGAATACACTGCAAAATTTATTGAAAAAATAAGGGAAGATCTTGAAAAAAATAATATAAAGGGAGAAGTTACAGGACGTCCAAAGCACCTATACAGCATTTACCGAAAAATGCACGAAAAGGAAAAAAAATTTGTTGACTTGCATGATTTAATTGCAATAAGAATTATCGTTGAAAAGAAAAATGAATGCTACAATGTACTTGGAATAATTCACGATTTATTTATTCCAGTATTTAAACGTTTCAAGGACTATATTTCACAGCCAAAGCCAAATGGCTACCAGTCCATTCATACAACAGTAAAAGGACCGAATGACCAAAATGTAGAGATTCAAATTAGAACAAGAAAAATGCATGAAATTGCAGAAGAAGGAGTTGCAGCACATTGGAAATACAAAGATAAAAAAACAAAATCTAAAAATGAAAAATTTTATGCGGATGCAAAAAAATTGACAGATTCAGTTCAGAGAAAAATGGATGAAAAGGAGCAAAAGGGATTTGCCCAGGAAGTTACTGGAGATGTGCTTAAACAGACAATATTTGTATTTACGCCTAAAGATGATGTTGTGGAAATGCCTAGAAATTCAACTGCCCTTGACTTTGCATTCCAAGTTCATACACAAATTGGGTATAGAACAATTGGAGTAAAGGTAAATGGAAGAATTACACAGCTTAATCAGGTGCTCAAAAATGGAGATAAAGTTGAAATTATGACTTCTAAAAGCATTAATAAAGGACCTGGAAAAGACTGGATAGAAATGGTAAATAACCATAGTTCACGTGTAAAAATCAGAAAATGGTTCAAAGATAAGGAATTTGAAGAAAAGTCTAAAGAAGGGGAACAAATTTTAGAAAAGGAATTTGAACGGCTTGGATTAAAATTAAAGGATATGCTTGAAGATGAGCGGGTTTTCCTTTATATGAAAAAATTCAATATTCCTGATAACAAGACGTTATTTTACAGATTCGCCATTGGAGATTTGTCACTTGACGGATTTTTAAATAAATTTGAGAAAAAGGAAGAAAAGGCTCTGGAAGAAGTGCTTGAAGAAGAAACAGAAAAGGCGAATAAGCAAAAGGAAAAAAATAATGGCGGTATTAAAATATCTGGAACTGAAAACACAATGTACCGTTTTGCAAAATGCTGCAGTCCGCTTCCAGGCGATGAAATAAGAGGTTATGTGACACGAGGACGTGGAATTGCAATACATCGCTCTGACTGTGAAAACTTTATTTCCCTTATGGAAAGGGAACCTGAAAGGGAAGTTGACGTTTACTGGGATAAATCTGCAATATCTGCCAATACAACATACGAATTTAACTTCACAATAAAAGCTTCAGATCGAAATGGATTGCTTCTAGATATAATCCGAATTTTAAACGAATATAAAATGAGCCTTTTAAATGTAAATACAAATACTTTTAAAGAAAACGGAAACAGACGAATACTTATACATTTAAGAATAACAATAAGAAGCCGTGAAGATTTTTGAAAGATTGGCAAATAATTTAAAATCAATGTCAGAAGTAATTGAAATAATAAAAATAAATTATTCTTTTTTATAAAAAGGGGCGTTATAAATGGATCTAAAATTTTTTTAATCGCATTAATTATATTCATATTATTATTTAAAAATTCTTATAAATATTACAAAAATTATTTTTCTAATTTTTTTATAGTTGTTATTTTTTTATGGTTATTATAAATTATTTTAGATATTAACTAAAAATTTATTCAATTTAAACTAGATTCTCTTTTTCAAAAATGTACCTTTAAACATTAAAGTCTATTGGTACATTTTTTATTTTTATAATTTCATAATTTATTTTTATAGTAAAACTGATTTAAAGCCGAACTCAAAAAAAGTATGACTATTTTACTCAAACCCCTAAGTCTATATAATTTTAACTTCACATTCATCAAAAAAATTTTTTATAGTTTTTCCAAATAATCCTTTTTATCCTTTTTCACAAATAAAAACATCAAAATCAGACAAATTACTGAATTTATAACTTCCTAATATTCCTAATTTCTTATATTCAGTCACTAAAAATATTTTTTTAGAAATTTTCATTATTTCTTTTTGTATTCCCATCATTTAATTCAAAATTCATAACCTTTTTCAGCTTCCAGATCTATCCAGCACTTCCAATAAAAGCCTTTGTCAACATTATATCTTTTTATATAATTAATCGCTTCACTTCCAACATTGCCACCTACTTTTTTTATTATACTCCCCGCCTATCATAATAATATCCACTTTAGAATTTTTATTAAAATGTGTGGTAATACTAGGCATATTTGTAATAAGAGTTATTTCCTTTTCAGAATTTTGCAAGATATTCTGCCGCAATATAATTTATACTTGTAATGTCAAAAAAATATTGTTTCCCCATTTTTCAATATTTTCTATAATTTTTTTCTTGCAACAATTTCCTTTTTGCCTTGTTCTATTTATAATTCTTTCCTCAAGAGTGCTTGAATGTACCAGTTCCTTTAGTAAAATTGCACCTCCATGAGTTCTTTTTCAATTTCCTTCCTGCTCTAGCCTTTTCAAATTTTTCTTATAATAACTTCTGAAACATTAAATTTTTTCTGCCAAATCAGTAACTTTTACTTTCTTTTTCATTTTCTAAAATTTCTAATATTTTTCCAGTCTTTCATCCAAAAAACATACCAAATCTCCAATACTTTTTATAATTATCCAAATTATAGCAAAATTTTCAAAAACTTTATTAGTTCTATTCACTAACTTAATTTTTTATTTAACAAGAGTCAAGCCCCTTGCTTCAGAACGTTTGTTTTATTAAATTTTTAAATAAATATAGTTTCTGAGCAAATCTATTAATTATGCCAGAACTAAGTTTTGAAAAGTTCATGAAGCCAAAACTATAATAAATCAAGCAATGTCTTATTTCCATAAACTTTTTCCCAATCTGAATTAAAAGTATCCATGCTCCAGTCTGTATAAGGATGGTAAATTAACTTTTCAAAAACATCTGGAGCTACAGTTACCGATTTTGCACCAGCCAGAATTGTTTCATGAACTTGTCTTACATTCTTAAACGAAGCACCTAATATTTTAGGCTCAAAAATTCTTTTATACTGCGCCAATTTTTCTTCATCCGTTTTTTTATTCATTTCAAGAATTCTATAGGCATCTTTAACAATTTCAATTCCATTTTCCCCAATATTGTCAGAACGGTTAATATATGGAGCCATATATTCTGCCCCTGCTTCCGCCGCCATAATTATCTGTTGTGGTGACAAAATTCCAGTTGCAGTTATTTTATGCCCATCCTTTGCCAAAATTTTCATAGCTTTTATCCCTTCAGGCGTTACAGGAATTTTTGTATAAAAATTTTCTCCGAACGTATCACGCAAAAGCTGCACTTCCTTTACCATTATTTCAGCTGTGCTTCCCACAGCCTGTGCATGCACAATCTTATCTCTTCCAATAATATCAAAAATATCATTTATAATCTCTTTAAAATCTCTTTTTCCTTTGCAATAATAGTAGGATTTGTAGTTACTCCTGCTATTGGAAAAAAATATCACTGATTTTTTTATACTCTCTAAATTCGCTGTATCAATAAAATATTGCATTTTCATCATCCTCTCTTTTTCGTTTTTGGTTAAAACAACAATTCTATATTTTTAATTAGTTTCGTTTTATTTCGATATTATTTTAATATATAATTAAAAATGTCAATGCTTTTTCAAAATTCGTAAAAATTTTTGATTGAATAATTAACTTTTTTTGTGCTATAATTAAATTGTAATAAAAGAAACAATCATGTACAAAAAAATAACGACAATAGCTAGTTCAAATTTGAGCTAGCTTTTTGTTTTGAATTTTGATATAATACTTCTGGGTTCGTTATACCCAATTTGTGCATGATTGGGGGTGATGTCCAAATGGAACAGGGATATAGTTTTTATATTAGTTCAACTTGTGGTTGTTACTACATCCTAAGTAGAAGATAACACCCCAAAATGAAAAATAATTTTTCCCTGCAATTATTATTTATTGCAGGGTTTTTATAAATTTTTCAAAAACTATTGACAAATTTTTAAAAATAATGTAAAATCGAAATATAAAAGAAACAAAATGAAATAAAAAGATATTTTTTTAAAAGAAAAAGAAGGGGAAACGTATGAGAGCATTAGTTACGGACATTGAAAGAGGAGCTACATTTGATGGGCCTGGGATCAGAACAGTTGTATATTTCAAAGGATGTCCGCTTAGATGTCTGTGGTGTTCCAATCCTGAAACACAGAAGCTGGAAAATGAATTTTGGGATTATGACGGCTCTCTTTATAAAGGAAACAGAACTTCATGTTCTGACTGCCTCACTACAAGTACATTAAAAAAAGTTGCAAAAGACATGACTCTGGAAGAAGTTTTTACAATTGTGATGAAGGATGAAAATTTTTATAGAAATTCTGGAGGAGGAGTTACATTAAGTGGCGGAGAAGTGCTTGTAAATTCGGCATTTGCGATAAAACTCTTTGAAAAATTAAAAGACGAGTATGTTAATACAGCAATAGAAACTACTGGATATGGAAGTTACAGAGAGCTTGAAAAATTGGCAAAGTTGACAGATACGATTTTATTTGACATAAAGCATATGGATAGTGGAAAACATAAAAAATATACTACTGTTTCAAATGAAATAATTTTTAGAAAATCTTACAAAAACTTTCTAAATGGCATAAAAAAATTATTATGAGATTCCCATTTATAAAAAGGGTAAATGATGATGAAAAATATTCATGAAACAGCAAAGTTCTTGAAAAAAATTAAATTTGCTGGAAATAAATATTCTTCCTTATCATACAATGGGACTTGAAAAAAATATAGAAAACTAAGAATGCCGTATCCGATGAAAACACTTGAAAAAAACATACACAGGAAGAACTTGATAATGCTTTACAAATAATGAAAAGTTATGGTTTAAAGGCAAAACTGAATGGATAATATGAAAATTAAAGATAAATAATAAAAATATATTGGAGGGAAAAGCAATGAGAGAATTTGTTTTAAAAAGTGAAAGAGTGAAAAAATTAAGAGAATCGGCTTTATCAAAATTCCCTGGTGTCAGTGTCGAAAGAGGTAGGCTTTTAACAAAGGCATATAAGGAACATGAAGGGGAATCAAAATATATGGTTCGTGCTTATGCAGTTAAAGAAATTCTGGAAAATATGACAATTTACATAAAAGATGGGGAACTTATTGCAGGAAATCAGTCCGTAGATGAAAGAACAGCGCCACTTTTCCCAGAATATGCAGTAGACTGGATTGTAGATGAAATTAATGCAAAAGGAAACTTTGATCACCGTGATGGAGATAAGTTCAGAATCCCTGTAGAAGAAATTCCTGAACTTTTGGAAATATGTGAATGGTGGCGAGGAAAAACACTAAAAGATAAAGCTCACGCTCAGATGCCGCAGGAAATAAAAGAAGCTGGAATTGTGAAAATTATTCATGGAGAAGGAAATATGACTTCTGGTGACGGCCACATTGTTCCTGACTTCAAAAAAGTTCTGACAAAAGGTCTGAAGGGTGTAATCGAAGAAGCTAAAGCTTCTATGGAAAAAGTGGATATTACAGTTTATGGAGGATACAATAAAATTGACTTTCTAAAGGCTGTACAAATTGTGGCTCAGGCAACTATTGATTTTGCTCATAGATTTGCAAATTTGGCAAAAGAACTTGCTGAAAAGGAAACTGATCCGCAAAGAAAAGAAGAATTGCTTCAAATTCAGAAAAATTGCTTGAATGTCCCTGAAAATCCTGCTCAGACATTCTGGGAAGGAGTACAGGCAATCTGGTTTATCCATCTAGTAATTCAGATTGAAAGTAATGGTCATTCGGCTTCACTTGGAAGAGTGGATCAATATTTATATCCACTTTATAAAAAAGATGTGCTGGAAGGAGATTTAGACAGGGAATTTGCAAAGGAAATGCTGCAATGTCTATGGGTAAAACTTTACTCTGTAATAAAAGTCCGTTCAACTTCACATTCTGGTTACGGCGCAGGTTACCCAACTTATCAGAATGTTACAATTGGAGGTTCAACTCCAAGCGGAAAAGATTCTACAAATGAATTGAGCTACTTAATTTTAGAAAGTGTTGCAGAAAACAAACTTACACAGCCAAATTTATCTGCAAGATTTCATATAAATTCTCCAGAAAAATTTATTAGAAAATGTGCTGAAGTAGCTGCAACAGGTTATGGAATGCCTGCAATGCACACAGATGAAATAATAGTTCCTGCATTATTAAATAAAGGCGTAAAAATCGAAGATGCCTATAATTACTCAATGGTTGGATGTGTTGAAGTGGCTGTTCCTGGAAAATGGGGATACAGATGTACTGGAATGACATTTTTAAACTTTGTAAAGGCTACTGAACTTGTATTAAATGATGGTTATGATGCCAGAACTGGGCTTCAATTATTAAAAGCCGGGAAATTGACTGACTATGAGACTTATGATGATTTATGGGAAGCATGGAAAAAATATATGAAACATTATACAAAATTATCAGTTGCTCTTGATGTGCTGGCTGATACACATTTGGAAGATTTTCCTGATATTTTATTATCAAGTCTAGTTGATGACTGTATTGGCAGAGGACTTTCTGCAAAAGAAGGCGGAGCTGTTTATGACATTATTTCAGGACTCCAAGTTGGAATTGCAAATGCTGCAAATTCACTATATGCTCTAAAAACAACTGTTTTTGATAAAAAAATCTTGACAAAAGAAGAAGTTTACAATGCACTTCAGACAAATTATGAAGGTGAAAATGGAGAAAGAATCAGAAAAATATTGTTAGAAGTTCCTAAATACGGAAATGATATTGATGAAGTGGATGAATTTGCTACAAACATCTACTGGACATACATTGATGAGATTCAGAAATATCATAATACAAGATATGGAAGAGGCCCAATTAACGGCGGTTATGGGGTTTCAACATCTGGAATCTCTTCAAATGTGCCAATGGGAACAGTGAGCGGTGCAACTCCAGATGGAAGATACGCTTATACTCCTGCAGCTGAAGGAGGTTCTCCAACTCAAGGAACTGACACAAACGGTCCTACAGCAGTATTAAATTCTGTAAATAAATTGCCGACTCTGATGATTACAGGTGGACAATTATTAAATCAAAAATATTCACCAGAATTGGTAAATACTCCAGAACAGTTTGAAAAATTTGTAAACATAATAAAATCATTTATAAGCTCAAAAGGATGGCATATCCAATTTAACATTATTTCAGGAAAAACATTAAAACAGGCTCAAATTGAACCTGAAAAACATAGAGATATAATAGTAAGAGTTGCTGGATACTGTGCTCAATTTGTTACACTTGACAGAACTACACAAAATGATATTAT